>Ga0315906_10000033_pt1 | contig 193685 bp, 157 predicted proteins | sample LakEriMetagenome_4_FD_203526 | JGI IMG/M metagenome (GOLD analysis project Ga0315906, IMG submission 203526) | Freshwater fungal communities from buoy surface, Lake Erie, Ohio, United States - Buoy 2 MA122 | ecosystem: Environmental > Aquatic > Freshwater > Lake > Lake biofilm | place: USA...
GACGAGCTTCGGCAGGAATTCGCCGGAGCGGACTCGGGCCTGGGGTCTGCTGGCCGCCCGCTACCCGACCTACGCCGCCGCCGTCGCCAGGCACGTGGAGGCCGACCCGGCACGAGCCAGCCGCTTCGCCGCCACGGCGGCGGTGTGTCGCAACGCGAAAGAGCCGACGATCCTGGTCGTGACGCATGCGTTGGGCGGCGGCACCGACCGACACGTCCGCGAACTCATGGACGCGGTCGGCCCGCGGGCGAACGTCCTGCGGCTCGAGCCGCGGCCGGGCGGCTTCGCCCTCTCCGTGCCGGGAATCGTCGGCCACCCCGAGACAACGTTCGCGGCCGATCAGTTCGACGGGCTCATCGCCGTCGTGCGGAGCTTCGGCGTCGATCGGGTGCACGTGCACCACTGGCTGGGAATCGCCTCCAGCCTGCGGCCGCTCCTCGACCGGCTCGGCGTGCCATTCGACCTGACGATTCACGACTACTTTTCGATCTGTCCGCAGATCAACTTGCTGCCGACGCCGACCTCGCGATACTGCGGCGAGCCGGACGCCGCCTCCTGCAACGCCTGCATCGCGGGCCGGCCGCAGCACGGGGCGACCGACATCACCGACTGGCGGACGCGGCACGGCTGGCTGCTCAACGAAGCGGAGCGTGTCATCTGCCCGAGCCGTGACGCCCGCGACCGCATCGCCCGCTACGCGCCCCATGCCCGCCTGATCACCGTGCCCCACGCCGCCGTGGCCGACCCCACCTGGCGGATCACCGCGGCGCCGCCGGGGCCGGCCGAGCCGCTGCGGATCGGCGTGCTGGGCGTCATCGCCGAGCACAAGGGGCTCGACTCGCTGACAGCGGCCGTCGAGGCGGCCGCCCCCGGGCAGTTCGAGTTCGTGGTCGTCGGCTTCTGCGACCCGCGGCTTCCCCGGCACCTGCGTCGCCGGGTGCACGAGACGGGCCGCTATGACGAGGCCGACCTCCCGGGCCTGATCGCGTCGGCGGGCCTGCATGCGATCTGGTTTCCGGCCACCTGGCCCGAGACCTACAGCTACACGCTGTCGGCGGCGATCGACGCCGGCCTCCCGATCGTGGCGCCGGCGCTGGGCGCCTTTCCGGAGCGGCTCGTGGACCGCCCCTTGACCTGGCTCATCGCCCCGAGTCGGGACGGCGAAACCCTGCTCGCCACGTTCGCCGCCGTTCGCGCCGCACTGACCGCAGACCGCGGCCCTGCCGTCGCGCCGCGGCAGACCGCGTTGGAGCAGTTCTATCCAGACCGCTACCTGGAGCCGCTCGTCGCTCCCCGCGTGCGATCCCCCGACGCGGCCATCTCGCTCCGCCGGCCCGGGGTCACCACCGTGCTCGTGGTGCCCGACCGCAACGACGACGGCGGCATCACGCCGTGCGGATTCATCCGGCTCGTGCAGCCCTTCGATGCCTTGGCGGCCACCCACGACGACGTGCTCGTGGAGGTCGTCGACCTGGAGGCGGCCCTCGCCCGCGATGCCAACGTGCTCGTCTGCCAGCGACACGCCGCTCCCGATCTGGCCACGGCGCAGCGCCTGATCGACCACTGTCGAGCCCGTGGCATTCGGCTGGTGTACGACCTCGACGACGATCTCGTGTCGATCCCGCCGACCCATCCCGAGGCCGCTCGGCTCGGCGAGCTCGCCGCGGTCGTGCTGCGGCTCCTTCTCGCAGCCGACGTCGTCTGGCTGGCGACGCCCGCACTCCAACGCTGGTTCGCGTCCATCCGACCCGACGCGGAGGTGATCGTCAATCTGCACGACGATCGGATCTGGCAGGCACCGCTGAAGCCGCCACGCGTCGAACCGGAACCGGTGCGGATCCTCTACATGGGAACGGCGACCCACGACGAGGAACTGGCGTTTCTCCGTCCTGCCGTGGAGACGATCCTGCAGCGGCACGGTGATCGCGTGCGGTTCGAGATCGTCGGCATCGCCGCGGGGAAGATTCCCGAGTGCTTCCACCGCGTGGTGCCCGACGCCGGCCCGAGCTCGCAGGCCTATCCAGGATTCATCGAGTGGTTCACGCGGCAACGGTGGGACGTCGCCGTGTCGCCACTGGTGAACAGCCAGTTCAACAGCTGCAAGTCGGCCATCAAGCTGCTCGATTACGCCGCCCTGGGCCTGCCGACCGTCGCGTCCCGACACGAGGCCTACCACGCCGCCTTCGCGGGAGATCACGGCGTGGCGCTCGTCGACAATACGCACGACGCCTGGGTCGATGCGCTGTCACGACTGATCACCGACGCCGATGCCCGGCATCGGGCTGGCCGACGGATCGGCGAGCACTACCGCCGTCACCACGTGCTCTCCGCGCGGCCCGGCATGCTGCATGACGCCCTGCATCGCGCGGTCGCACCCCGCCGGCGCCCCGGCCTGCCACCGGTGCTGCTGCTGTCCGGTGATCAATCGACCACCGCACTGCCCGTGCCACGGCGACTGGTGGCGGCGGCCTTCCTCGCGGGAAAGGGCCTGGAGATCGGCGCCCTGCACAATCCGCTGCCGCTGCCGGAGACCGCCCGGGCCCGCTTCGTCGATCGACTCGACAAGCCCGGCCTCTACGAGCACTACCCGGAGCTTCGGCAGTTCGACCTCGTGCCCGTCGACGTCATCGACGACGGCGAGCGGCTCACGACGATCGACGACGAGAGCGAGGACTTCGTCATCGCCAACCATTTCCTGGAGCACTGCGAGGATCCCCTCACGACCCTGGACAACCTGCTGCGGGTCGTGAAGCCGGGCGGCTCGATCTTCATGGCCGTTCCAGACAAGCGGCGGACGTTCGATCGAGACCGCACGATCACGCCGCTCGAGCACCTGTTGGACGATCGTCAACGCGGAGCCGACCGATCCCGCGAGCATCACTATCGCGAATGGGTCACGCTCGTCGAGCCGCATTTCGGCCGGTACGGCTCCGGCACGCCCGAATCCGTGATCGCGGCCCGCATCGCCGAGCTCATGACGCAGCGGTACAGCATCCACTTCCATTGCTGGACCAGCCGCGAGGTGCTGGAGATGCTCGCCTGCGCCCGTGACACGCTCGGCATGCCCTTCGACGTCGAGTTCTTCGGTGAGTACGAGGCCGCGGGCGAGAACATCTTCGTGCTCCGCAAGCGGGCGGAGACATCCGTGGCGGGCGGCATATCCGACCAACAGGCCGCGTGATGAGCATGCTTCGCCTCGCAGGACCGACGGCCGCGATCACCCTTGCCATCGCGCTGGCGGTCGCCCGCCTGCCGGACGGAGTCGCCTCGGGCGGGCTCGATTCGTCGTGGGGCAGCGTGCTGCGGTATGCCCATGACCACGGGCTCCACTTCGGCTCCGATGTCGTGTTCACCTACGGCCCGCTGGGACTTGCCGCCACGGGAAGCTACTCGGGCGGCACGACGGGGGTCGCCACCTGGGCCGCCCTGGCGATCACGCTGCTCTTCGTCCTGCCGATCGTGCTCGTGGCGCGGCGGCTGCCGTGGCAGGAGGCGGCCGCCCTGCTGGTGATCGTCGGCGGGCTGCCGCTGATCCGGGCCTGCGGGCTCGACGGACCGGTGCAGGCCGGGCTCTGTTGCTGGGGCATTCTGGCGTTCACGAGCCCCGTGACCGACGACCGCCGGACGAGTGCGCATGCCGGACCGGCCTTCGGTCTGGCGTGCTTCGTGGGGCTCATCGGCCTGGCGAAGTTCTCCTGGCTCGTCCCCGGCGGACTCACCCTCGCCGCCGTGTCCGCCGACGCATTCCTCCGGGGCCGCCGCGGGCTCGCTGTCCTGCCGATCGCCACCGCCGGGGTGGTGTTCATCGGCGGCTGGGCGGCGCTCGGCCAGCCACTCGCCGACCTGCCGGCGTTCTTCGCCGGTTCGCTGGAGATCGCGTCGGGCTACGCCCGGACGATGGGCACCCGCGGGCCGAACGCCATCCTTTTTCTCGCGTTGCTCGCCGCGGGCATGTGTGCCGGCGGGATCGTGGTTCGCTCCCGATCGGCCGCACTGCCAGGCCACTCGCACCTTCCGGCCCGACGCTGGCTGCTCGGAACGTGGCTGTCGGCGCTGCTGTTTCTCGGCTGGAAGCACGGCCTGGTTCGGGCAGCCGCCGGCGACACCCATGTGACGGCCCTGCTCGCGGTGTGCGTCGTGCTCGCCTTCGCCCTGTCGCTCGTGCCGCTGGCCCCTCCCGCGACCGACCGCCTCGCCCCCGCCCGGTGCTGGCTCGTGGCGGCGCTGGCCCTCACGCTGGCCCAGTGGATGCAGATCGGCTCGCTGGAGGACGGCATCGCACAGGCGATCAAGCGGATCTCGATCAACACCCGCATCCTGCTCCGCCCGGAGCGGCATCGTCGCTGGCTCGACGAGGAATGGGATCGGGCCCGCGACCGCATGGCACTTCCGACCGCCCGCCGCCTCGTCGGCGCCGAACCGGTGGACGTGTTCGGCTACAGCCAGGACTACGCGATCGCCAACCGGCTGAACTACAGGCCGCGGCCGGTGTTCCAAAGCTACTCGGTCTACACGCGGCGGCTCGCGGAGATCAACGACCGCTTCTATCGCTCGCCTCGCGCGCCGGACTGGCTGCTCTTCGAACTCGGCTCGATCGATGGCCGGTATCCGGGGCTCGAGGACTCGCTCGCCCTGCGGACGATCCTCCACGACTACCGCGCCGTCGGCACCGACGACCGATTCCTCGTGCTGCATCGGGAACGGCAGGATCCCGTGCGGCTCGAACTGCTGGCGAGTGGCACGTCGCGGGCGGGGGATCGGATCGACGTCACGCCGCACCGCGACCGCGATCTCTGGCTGGAGATCGACGTGGCTCCCGGCCTGCTGGCACGCTTGGAGTCGTTCGTGCTCCGTCCGCCGCCGCTCCGGTTGAAGATCTGGGCCGACGGGTTTCCCGCCGAAGGCTACGCCTACACGTCGCCGGCCTCAATGCTCGCCACCGGCTTCATTGCGAGTCCCGTGCTCGGCGAGACGAACGACGCGGCCAACCTGCTCGCAGGCAAGCCCACCCGCCGCCTGAACGGGTTTGCCGTGGAGACCAGCAGCCGCGGCCGTGGCACCAGCTTCCGCTACAGCCTCTACGGGATCGCCGGCGGACTCACCGACGCGCCGTCCACGCAGAGCCCGCCCGTTGCCCCAACTGCCGAATCGCCCTGAAGCTGGCATTGCCCCGTGTCCTCGCCGCCACGTAGCGTGGAGGCATGCGCCTCGTTCCCCGCCGTGATCATCCGGTCCGTCGTGCCCTGCGCGCCTGGGGCCGCCGCTGCATCGCCGCGCTCGGCCTGAATCAACTGTCCGTGCGACGGCCCGATCTGCTCCCCCCGCAGCGGCCGACGACGGTGGGGCGAGGGATGCGGGTGGTCTTCGTTTCCGGTGAACCTGACACGCCCGGGCACGCCTACCGTGTCGTTCGCCCGGCGCTTGCGGCGGCACAACTCGGTCATGCCGTCGATGTCATCGACATCGACGATCTGTCTGCGACTCACTGGCACGGCCCCGCACCGACGGTCGTCTTCGTCTGGCGGGCCCGGTGGTGCAGCCGACTGGAGCAGGCTGTCACCATCTGGCGCGCTGCGGGCGCCCGGATCGTGTTCGACATCGACGACCTGATGATCGATCCGGCCCTCGCCGATCCGGCCGTAATCGACGGCATCCGCTCGATGGGCCTCAAATCGGCCGACGTCGCCCGGCACTACGCGGCCATCCGCCGCATGCTCGACCTCGCCGACGAATGCCTGGCGCCCACGGAACCCCTCGCCGCCGCCCTCCGGGCCTGCGGCAAGCCGGCAGACGTCGTGGTCAACGGTTTCGACGCCGACACCTGGCGGACGAGCCGCACGGCCGTGCTCCGCCGCCGCGCCGCGGGGGACGACGGACTGATCCGGATCGGCTACGCGTCGGGCTCGCGCACCCACCAGCGGGACTTCGCCGTGGCGGCCGAGGGGGTCGCCGCCGTGCTCCGGGCCCGGCCCGAGTGCCGGCTCGTGCTGTTCCGCGAGCCACGTCGAGGCACGCCGCTGCTCGACGTTCACGAATTCCCGCCCCTCGCCGGACTCGAGCACCGCATCGAGTGGCGACCGCTCGTGCCGCTCGCCGACCTGCCGCACGAGCTCGCGCGATTCGACGTCATGCTCGCGCCACTGGAGGCGGGCAATCCGTTCTGCGAGGCCAAGAGCGAGCTGAAGTATTTCGAGGCCGCACTCGTCGACGTGCCCACGATCGCTTCGCCCACCGAGCCGTTCCGCGCCGCGATCATTCCCGACGAGACCGGACTGCTCGCCGCCACGCCGGCCGAGTGGGAGGCGTCCCTGTTCCGGCTCGTGGATGATCCCGACCTGCGCCGTCGTCTGGCCCACGACGCCTCCCGCCATGTCCTGCACCGCTACGGCCCCGACGGCCGCCGCGACCGTCTGCAGACCATCCTCGATCGCATCACGGCAACACCACCGCGGCCCACGGCGGCCCTGCGGATTCACGACGCGTCCCGCCCCGGCACGCCACCGACCGTGCCCGCCACGGAGCTGATCGCCCGACACGGCGGTTCGCGGCTCGCCGACGTGGCCGTCGTCATCCCGCTCCACAACTACGCCGGTCTCGTCACCGAGACGCTCGACAGCGTGGCCAGCCAGACGCTTGCCGCGCTCGAGCTCGTGGTCGTCGATGACTGCTCGACCGACCACTCGCTCGCCGTGGCCCAGGCGTGGCTCCACGACCATGCCGAGCGGTTTTCATCGGCCACGCTGCTCCGCACCGTCACCAATCAGGGCCTCGCCCTCACTCGCAATGCCGGCTTCGCGGCCGCCGAGGCTCCCTTCGTGTTTCCGCTCGACGCCGACAACACGCTCGAGCCCGACTGCCTGCGGCTGCTCTACGACCAGGTGCAGCACTCGACCGCCTCCGCCGCCCATCCCACACTGCGGCATTTCGGGGAGTCGGCGAAGTGCAAGCCGGCCCGGGCCTGGGATCCGGCCCGGCTCCGACGGGGCAACTACATCGACGCGATGGCGGTCATCCGCAAGAGCGCCTGGGCCCACGTGGGGGGCTATGTGAAGGGTGATTTCATCGGCTGGGAGGATTACGAACTCTGGTGCCGCTTCGTGGAACACGGCTTCTGGAGCGCGGCCGTGCCCGAGGCGATCGCCGGTTATCGCGTGCACCGCGGCTCGATGCTTCGCGCGACGACGGAGCCCGCGATGCAGCGTGTCGTCGATGCCATCCGCGCCGCTCACCCCTGGCTCACCGTCCGTGCGGCCTAGGGCGGGACTACGGGGCGCGGGCGGGTGGGGCGAGCTTGAAGAGCGCGAACAGGTCGTCCACCGTGAGCCCGCTGGCGGCCGGTGAGCCGGCCTCGGAGAGGATCGTGTCGGAGAGGTCGCGCTTCTTGCGAAGCACCTCGTCGATCCGCTCCTCGATCGTGTCGACGGAGAGGAACCGGGTGACGGTGACCGCGCCCGCCGCCCCGATCCGGTGGGCGCGATTGATCGCCTGGTCCTCGATCGCGGGATTCCACCAACGATCGAAGAGAAACACGTACTGCGAGAACTGCAGGTTCAGCCCCACCGCCCCGGCGCCGTAGGAGAGCAGGAGCACCGAGTGCTTCGGGTCGTGCCGAAACCGGTGGATCGCCTGGTCGCGGGCCTGCGTCGACATGCCGCCGTGGTATTGGATCGCGCCGAATCGTGTCAGGCTCTTCTCGAGTCGGCCGAGCGTCTCGACCCACTGGCTGAAGACGAGGGCCTTGCGGCCGCTGGCCTGCACCTCCTCGAGCTCGGCCTGGAGGCAATCGAGCTTCGCGCTTTCGCCGGTCGCGGTGTCGAAGTTGCAGATCTGCTTGAGCCGGAGCACGAGTTCGAAGACGTGCTGGATCGTCGCCTCGCGGCCCATGTCGGCCAGCCGCAAGACGCCCTCCTCCTCGGCACGGCGGTAGGTCTCCCGCTGCTCGGCCGTGAGCTCGATCCGCTCGTCGCGGTTGAGCCGGGGCGGCATGTCGGTGAGCACCTTCTCCTTCGTGCGACGAAGAATGTGATCGGCGACGGCGGCGCCCATCGCCCGCGGCGGCATCCGCTCGGTGAGATGGCCGGGAGCCACGAACTCGAACAGGCCGACCAGATCCTCGGCCGAGTTCTCCACGGGGGTGCCGGTGAGTGCCCAGCTCCGCTCCCGCGTGAGCGCCCGCACGGCCTTGCTCGTCTGGCCGCCGCGGTTCTTGATCCGCTGCGCCTCGTCGAGCACCACCAGATCGTATGAGAGGCCAAGCTCTGCCACGAGGTCGCGATCGCGGACCACCACTTCGTAGTTGGCCACCTTCACCGGCACGTCGGGGAGCGACCACTGCCATCGCCGCCGCTGCGGATCCCCTTCGATCACGGCCACGACGAGCTCCGGCGCCCAGTCGGCGAGCTCGCGGGTCCAGTTGGAGACGAGCCCCTTTGGGCAGATGACGAGCACGCGGCGGGCCTGCCCCGTTCGCACGAGCAGCCGGATCGACGAAATGGCCTGCATCGACTTCCCGAGCCCCATCTCGTCGGCCAGCACGGCGCCATGCCGCGGCACGAGGAAGGCCATGCCATCCAGCTGGAAGGGAAACGGCTGTCGCGGAAACTCGAGCCGGTCGGCCTGCAGGATCGTCTCCAGATCGGGCTGCAGGAGATAGAAGAACTTCTCCTCCGGCTTGACCACGTCCTTCGGCGGCACGAGCCGCGCCCGACGCACCGGCCGATCGACAGTCGGAGGCCGCGGCTCGCGGACCGCGAACCGCGCCGCTGGTGGCGGAGCGAGCGGCTGCTCTGTCCGCTCGAACCGAAAGCGGCGGACGGTTGGCCGGGGAATCTCGACGTCGATCCGCAGCACGGCCGCAGACGTGGCGGCCACCGGTAGTCGCAGCACCGGAGGCCGCGGCACGGCGAGGCCGACCGGCGGCAGCAGTTCCACTCGCGGCAATGCGAACGCGTCGGCCCGCAGCCGCTCGAGAATCACAGGAACGCTCATGCCGCCCGCGCGGGAGAAGTCATCCGCTGCGCTTCCTCGATGGCCAGGCGAATCCGCTCAAAGGGTTCGCCGAGATCGACGGCCGCAGCGAGTTCGGCCAGCCGCTCACGCACGAGCGGCTCATCGTCGGCCACGGCGACAACCCGCACGCTCCCCACGGTGAAGCCCGTGTCGCCGGCCTCCTCGGGCCGCCTCACGGCTGCGACCGGCAGGCTCGTGTGCGACCGCACCGCGAGCAGCGGCTCGAAGTCGGTGAGCACGACGAGCGGCTGGCTTTCGCACTCGGCGAGCAGCGTGCTGCCCACCTGCTGCCCATGCAGATGGCCGTGCAGCGTGGCGCCATAGAGGATCTGTTGGGCGCGGGTCACCTTCAGCGGCGCCGTGCAGAGAAACTCCACCGGCCGGCCGCGGGCATCGACCACGAGGTAGCCGCCGAACAGGCCGTGGCCCGGGGCGTCAACGGCCGTCAAAAACCCGAACAACGCCCCATCCGTGGTCGCCTGCTCCATGCCTGCTCCGTCGTGCCGTTGCCACCCGTTGCCGCCCCAGACCGGGCTGGCCACCGACTCCATCCATCGGGCATCCCCGACGGGCACTTGAGCACCGGCCGCAAACCGTCGCCGCACCCTGCCGCCTGCGGTTCCGACGCAAACTGGGCAGACCCTGCCGCCCACGGCGGCACCTGCCACGGCGGCACCTGCCACGGCGGCTGGTACTATTGTCGTGAGAGGGCCGACGCCCCCCTGGAATCCACGAGGCTCCGCATGCACGACAGCCCTCCGCTCTTTACGCAGGTCGATATTTCCGCGGGCACGATCGCCCAGGCCGGCCACACCGGCACCGGAGACGCCGTCGAGACCAACCGGCTCCTCCGCGACCTCGTCACGCTCCAGCACAAGCAATGCGAGCTGCTCACGGAACTGCTCGGCCAGGTTTCTCTCCAGCAGCGACAGCGGATGGCCGAGCTCAAGGCCTGGAAGGAGGCCAATCCGCAACTGGCCACATCGTGCCGCCGGGCGGCCGAATCGCTCTCGAAGGTGCACACGGAGTTTCTGTCGAGCCTGGCCCAGGAGGCCGCCGACAACGCGGAAGATTTTTCCGACAGCGAGTACGCCCTGGGCGAGTTCATCGACCGCTACGGCCCCCGTCTCGCCCACTTCAACGGCGTGCTCCAGCTCTTCGCCCAACTCGGCGCCCCGCTGCCACAGTCGGAGCCGTCCTCCGACGGCTGACCGACCCCGCCATCCGCCCGCCACTCCTCACTGGATCACCTCCCATGGCCACAGCCGCTGCCGCCACCTCCGCGCCGGGAAAGCCGCCGGTCTTCCCGGTCGCCGACGCCGCCGCGATCGCCGCCGCCCGGGCCGCGCTCGACGCCCACGTGGTCGAGACGATGGCCTGGCACTTCCACGAGTCCACCGGCTGCCCGTTCTGGCTCGAGTATGCGAAGAGCCTCCCCTTCGATCCACTGAAGGACGTGAAGTCGTTCGCCGACCTGAAGAAGTTTCCGCCGTTCGAGGACGAGTGGCTCCGCGGCGGCCCGGTGCGGCGCTGGGTGCCGAAGGGCCTGGCCGACCAGCCGGCCTATGTGTTCGAGACCGGGGGCACGACGGGCACCCCCAAGTCGCGCTACAACTCCCGCGACTTCCGCGCCGACTACGAGATGTTCAGCGACACGCTCCCCGAGGAATATTTTCCGAAGGGGGCGAATTGGCTGATGCTCGGCCCCTCGGGCCCGCGGCGGCTGCGGCTCTCGATCGAGCACCTCGCGCAATACCGCGGCGGCATCTGCTTCTGCGTCGATCTCGATCCCCGCTGGGTGATCAAGCTCATCCAGAAGGGCTGGATGGAGCATCTCGAGGCCTACAAGCAACACTGCATCGACCAGGCGATCACGATCCTCGAAGCGGGCCACGACGTGCGGTGCATGTTCACGACGCCGAAGCTCCTCGAGGCCCTCGCCCTCGCGCTTGAGAAGAAAGGCACGACGCTCCGCAAGGCGGGCATCACCGGCATCTTCTCGGGCGGCACCGAGTTCACGCCGCAGTGGACTCGCTTCGCGGTCGAGGAACTGCTCGACGGCGCCTTCATGACGCCCACCTACGGCAACACGCTCATGGGGCTGGCGGCGAGCCGCCCCGTCGTGCCGGCCGATGGCTATACGATCGCCTACTACGCCCCGCAGCCCCGCGCCGTGATCGAGGTGGTCGATTTCGACAAGCCGGACGAACTTGTGCCCTACGGAGGCACCGGCCGCGTCCGCCTCACGACGCTCACGAAGGAAACCTTCATCCCAGGCTTCCTGGAGCGCGACGAGGGCGAGCGCGAACTGCCCTACGCGAAGTATCCGTGGGACGGCATCAGCGGCGTCCGCCCGTTCCGCGAGCTGGCCGCGACGACGACCGTGGGCGTGTACTAGGTCGGGGTGTCGCGCGCACGCCGGCTCGGAAGTGCCTACGCCCCGTCGCCGGACGCTCGCTACGAACATCCTGTTCTTCGCTCGCTCGATGCTGACTGCGCTTCGGCATCCTGCCTGCGCTGGCCAGCAAACGCCGGCTCCCGGGGCATAGGCACTCCCGAGCCTCCCTGTATTCCCATTGAGGAGGCGAGGGGCTGCCGGTGCCATCTCGCGGGCTATGGAAGCGAGCGTAGGCAGGATGCCGAAGCGAAGCGGACATGCAGTGAGCGAAGGACAGGATGTCCGTAGCGAACGTCCGCCGAGAGGGCACCGGCAGCCCCTCGCCGGGTTGGGCAAGTAGACTCCGCCATCGGCTAAACTAGCAGGCCCCCGAGGACCTCACCCATGCACCTGCCCGCCTGGCGTTTCGGCACGCCCTACGAGTCGCTCGAACGCGAGACGCTCGTGCACTTCCTCACCGGCGAACCCGTCGCCGAGGTGAGCCAGGTCGGCGGGGCGATCGTGGGCCGCGACCTGCAGAAGGCGCAGCAGGCGCGGGCCGCGCTTCTTGCGATCGATCCCGAGGAGATCGTCGAGCGGCTGCAGACGGCCGGGAACCTCTATGCCAATGGCACCGTGACGGTCGGTGATACCAAGCAATCGCCCGCCGACTTCGTGAAGCAGCAGTCGGCCACGACCGGGCTGCCCGAATCGCTCTGCCGGGCCAACATGCAGAAGAACATGTTCGTGCTCTCGAACATGGACCGAATCCTCGACGCCCTCTCCCGCGGGCTCGACACGACGATCCTCTGGCAGGGCTTCGGACAGGAGCACCGCGGCGTGACGGTGAGCTACCAGGCCCAGTCGCCCGTGCTCGGGCTCGTGCTGCCGAGCAATTCGCCCGGCGTGCACACGCTCTGGCTGCCGGTGATCGCGCTGGGCGTGGGCCTGGTGATGAAGCCGGGCAGCCAGGAGCCGTGGACGCCCTATCGCATGGCGGCCGCGATGGTGGAAGCCGGCATCCCGGCCGAGGCGATCGGCCTCTATCCCGGGGCCACCGACGTGGGCGCCGGGATTCTCGCCGGCTGCCGCCGGAGCATGATCTTCGGCAGCGCGAAGACGGTGGAGCAGTATCGCGGCAATCCCGGCGTGCAGGTGCACGGCCCCGGCTTCTCGAAGATCATCCTCGGCGACGACTGCGTCGACGACTGGGAGCGGCACCTCGACATCCTCTGTGAGAGCGTGGCCATCAACAGCGGCCGCGGCTGCATCAACGCCTCGGCCATCTACGCCAGCCGCCATACGAAGGCGATCGCCGACGCCATCGCCGCACGACTCGGGCCGATCGACGTGAAGCCGCCCGACGATCCAGAGGCGAAACTCGCCGCCTTCACGATCCCCGGCGCCGCCAAGGCGATCTGGGGGCAGATCGAGGCTGGGCTAAAGGCCTCAGGCGTGAGCCACACGACCGCCGCCTACGGTGACCGGCTCGTCGAAGGTGAGCGGTGCGGCTGGCTGCGGCCCACGGTCGTCCACTGCACGAGCCCCGAACCCGAGATCGCGAAGGCCGAATACATGTTCCCGTTCGTGAGCGTGGTCGAGTGCCCGCAGGCGAAGATGCTGGACGCCATCGGCCCCACGCTCGTCTGCTCGGCCATCACCGACGACGAGGCCTTCCAGCGGCGGCTGATCGACTGCACCCACATCGACCGGCTCAACCTCGGGCCGATTCCCACGACGAAGCTCGATTGGCTCCAGCCGCACGAGGGCAACATCATCGATTTCTTGTACCGGTCGCGGGCGCTGCAGGTGGCGGCGGCGATTGGTGCGCATGCGTGAGGCGGCGCGTAGTGGTCGCCGGCGGTAAAACCTCCGGCGTCGCTTCGGGATTCCTCCCGCCACCCCGGTACCCGATGGCACGCACACAGCTACGGATATCCCTGCGCTCCTTCTCCGGTTTCCCCGACCGTCTCCTCAGCATCGGGAGCATCAGGTGCGAATGGCCGAACAGCATCGCGTGAACATGGCACGTTCCGAATTCGAGTTTCGTGCGCCGACGCGGCTGGTGGTTGGCCGGGCTGCGCTCGGACGGCTCGGGGGGCTGGCGCGTGAACTGGGGGCCACGCGGGTGCTCGTGGTGAGTGATTCGGGGATCATCGCTGCGGGCCACACGGCGGCGGGCATCGCGGCGATCGAGGCGGCGGGACTGGTCACAGCCACGTTCTCGGAGTTCACGGAGAATCCGTCGGCTCGCGAGGTGGACGAGGGCACGCGGTTCGCCCGCGACTTCCGCCCCGATCTGCTCGTGGGCCTGGGCGGGGGCAGTTCGATGGACTGCGCAAAGGGGATCAACTTTCTGCTCTCGTGCGGCGGCCGGATCCACGACTACAAGGGCCGCGGCACGGCGACGGGCCCGATGCTGCCGTCGATCGCCGTGCCCACCACGGCCGGCACCGGCAGCGAGACCCAGTCGTTCGCCCTGATCACGGACGACGAGTCGGGCATGAAGATGGCCTGCGGCGATCCGCGGGCCGCCTTTCGCATCGCCATCCTCGACGTGAACCTCACGCTCACGCAGCCCCGCTCGCTCGCGGCCCTCACCGGCATCGACGCCCTTTCGCACGCGGTGGAAAGCCACGTCAGCCGGGCGGCCACACCCGCCTCACGGACGTTCTCGCGGGAGGCCTGGCGACTGCTCGCCCGCGGCCTCCCGGACATCTTCATGGATGGCGGCTCGATCGCAGTCCGCGAGGACGTGCAGTTCGGGGCCGCCCTCGCCGGCTTTGCGATCGAGAACGCGATGCTCGGCGCGGCCCATGCCCTGGCCAATCCGCTCACGGCGACCCATGGGATCGTCCATGGCCAGGCGGTTGGTGTGATGCTGCCGCACGTCGTAAGGTTCAACGTTCGCAGTCCCGACGGCGATGCGTGTGCCGCGGGCTATGGGGAACTCCTGGCCGACATCGGCATCCAGGCCACCGCTGCAGAGGCGGGTGACCGGCTGGCCGACTGGCTCGCCCGACTCTTGCACTCGTCAGGACTCGAGACATCGCTCTCTGCCTGCGGCTGCGGTCACGCTGATGCACACACCCTCGCCACCGCGGCGGCCGCTCAATGGACGGCAGGCTTCAATCCCCGCGTCGTCACCGCGGCCGATCTCGCCCTGCTCTACGAGGCCGCCCGATGAGTCAGAAAGTCGGCTGGCACCTTTTCCATCTCGCCATGATTGCCTGCCTCGCATGCACCGCTGCTGCAGCGGCTGCCGCTGACAATCCAGCCGCACCACTCGCCGCCGCGCCGGCCGACGCATGGCCGTTCGTGCGGGGCAGCCTCGCCGGCACGGGCCGGTCCGCGGCCACGCTCCGACTGCCGCTCGCCGAGGCCTGGCGCCGCGACTTCGACAAGACGGCGTTCGGGGCCACGCCCGTGATCGCCGTGGGCATGATCTACCTCGGCGATCTCGACGGCACGTTCCATGCCCTCGCGCTCGACACGGGCGCCACCCAGTGGACGTTCAAGGCTGACGAGGCGGGGTTTCCGTCGGCAGCGGCCGTCTCGCTCGATCCCGCCTTCCCGCTGGTGGTCGTCGGCGACGATACGGGTGTCGTGCGGGCCTTCGACCACAAGACCGGCGCGGTGAAGTGGACCTACGCAACCGACGGTGAGATCTCGGGGGGACCGACGATCATCGCCTCGGCTGCGGGGCCACGGGTGCTCGTCGGCTCGCAGGATGCGTCGCTCTCCTGTCTCTCGCTCGCTGACGGTGCCGTGGTGTGGAAGCACTCGATCGCCGACCAGATCCGCTGCGCCCCGACGGTGGCGGAAACAACCGCGGGGCCCCGGGTGTTCATCGCCGGCTGCGACGGCAAGCTGCACGTGATCGACGTGGCCACGGGCGCGGCGACTGCCGCGGTGGCGATCGACGGCCCGACCGGCACCACGCCGGCCGCTGCCGCCGACCGCGTCTTCTTCGGCACGGAGGGGGGCGGGTTCTTCGCCGTCGACGTGGAGAAGCTAAAGGTGGCCTGGCGGATGCAGTCGGCCGTGCCGGGCCAGTCCTATCGCTCGAGCGCCGCCCTCACGGAGCAGTTCGCGATCGTCGGCTCCCGCGGCCGGGCCATCGAGGCGTTCCGGCTCGCCGACGGCGGCCGGGCCTGGCGAACGCCGGTGCGCGGCCGCGTCGATGCGGCGCCGGTGATCGTGGTGGCGAGCGGGGGCACGGCGGCCGCTGCGGCTCCGCGCGAGGTCGCGATCGTGGCCGACGCTGCAGGGAAGATCGTGGCGGTCGAAGCCGCGACCGGCGCGAAGGCCTGGGAGTTCGATGCGGGGGGCCGCTTTGACGCGGGGCCCGCGGTCGCAGGCGGCCGCCTCGTCATCGCCTCCGACGACGGCACGGTCTGGTGCTTCGCCAGCGGAGACGAGTGACATGGCCTGGCTGCAACGCGAACTGCGACTCGCTCCCCGCCGCCGCGGCTTCCATCTGATCACGGCCGAGATCGAGGCGGCCCTCCGCGACCTGCCCCCGCTCCGCGTGGGCCTGCTGCACGTCTTCATCCAGCACACATCGGCCAGCCTGTCGATCAACGAGAACGCCGATCCCGACGTGCCGCGTGACCTGGAAATGGCCTTCAACGCGCTCGCCCGCGAGGACCTTCCGTACGTGCACACGATGGAGGGCCCGGACGACATGCCGGCCCACGTGAAGGCCTCGATGATCGGCAGCAGCGTCACCGTGCCGATCCAGGACGGCCGCCTGCTCCTCGGCACCTGGCAGGGCATCTACCTCTGCGAGCACCGCGACCACGGCGGCCCCCGCCGTGTCGTGCTCACGGTGAACGGCGAGTGACCGCTCGTTTCCCGCATGCGGAGCATGCGGACTACGGCACGAACCAAAACGCCGTGAGGGTCTGCCCGTGCCCCGGGAGCCGGCGTATGCCGCCGAGCGCAGCCAGGATGGCGAAGCGAGGGCGGCATCCGAGCGAGCGAAGAACAGGATGTTCGTAGCGAGCGTCCGGCTCTCGGGGCACGGGCAGCCCGAACCCACGCCAATTGACGCAAACCGCCAGTCGGGGGCACGTGCTCGCCGCCGGCGGATTTTGACGTCTCATGCTCAACTGATGTGGTTCGCCAACTCTGGCAGTCAAAATTCACCAGCGGCTGCGCGCGACCCCAGACCGGCTCCCCGAATGGTTGCGGCCGGAGGCTCTCGTTACGATGCGGCACATGCTGATGCCGGCCTTTGATCCCGAGCGGTTTCGTCGCGAGGCGCGGGCCGTCGTCGATTGGATCGCCGACTACTGGCAGACGCTGGAGCCGCGGCCAGTGCGGTCGCAGGTCGCCCCAGGCGACGTGCGGGCCCAGTTGCCGCCGCACGCCCCGACCGAGCCCGAGGCGCTCGCCGCCGTGCTCGCCGATCTCGAACGCGTGATCGTGCCGGGGCTCACGCACTGGCAGCATCCGGCGTTCTTCGCCTACTTCCCGGCCAGCGCGAGCGGGCCGTCGATCCTCGGCGAACTGCTCGCGGCCGGCCTCGGCGTGCAGGGCATGCTCTGGAGCACGTCGCCGGCCTGCACCGAACTCGAGACGCACGTGCTCGACTGGCTGCGCGAGCTTCTCGGCCTCCCAGACCGCTTCGCGTCGAGCGGAACGGGGGGCGGCGTGATGCACGACTCAGCCTCGAGCGGTCTGCTCTGTGCACTCGTCGCCGCCCGGGAACGGGCCACTCGCCTGCAGAGCAATCGACATGGCCTGTCGCAGACCGATCGGCCGCTCGTCGCCTACGCGAGCGCCGCCGCCCATTCGAGCTTCGACAAGGGGGCGCGGATCGCGGGCCTCGGCAGCGAGTGGGCGCGGCGAATCGCGGTTGATTCACGCGGCCGCATGGATCCGATGGCACTCGCTGCAGCGATGGATGCCGACGTGGCCGCGGGCCGCATGCCGTGCTTCGTCTGTGCGACCGTGGGCACCACGGCAGCGGGGGCGATCGATCCGGTGCCGGAGATCGCCGCGGTCGCGGCGCGGCACGGCGCCTGGCTGCACGTCGATGCCGCCTGGGCCGGCGCGGCCGCCCTCTGCCCTGAATTGCGGCCGCCGCTCGTGGCCGGCGCGGAGGCCGCCGACAGCTGGAGCTTCAATCCCCACAAGTGGCTCCTCGTCAATTTCGACTGCCACGCGCTCTGGGTCGCCGACCGTACGTCGCTCGTGCAGGCCCTCGCCACCCGTCCCGACTATCTCCGCAACGCCGCGACCGATAGTGGCGGTGTGATCGACTACGCCGAATGGCAGGTGCCGCTCGGCCGCCGGTTCCGCGCGCTCAAGCTCTGGCTCACCCTGCGGATGCTCGGAGCCGAGGCGATCCGCGGTCGGATTCGGTCGCACGTCGCCTGGGCGGGGGAGTTCGTCTCGTGGGTGGCGGCCGACCCGCGGTTCGAGCTCCTGGCCCCGCCGTCCTTGAGCCTGGTCTGCTTCGGGCTGCGGTCCGGAGAGGCCGCGTCCCGCAGGCTGCTCGACCGGCTCAACGAAGGCGGGACCGCCTTTCTCAGCCATGCCTGCGTGGGGGACAGGTTCGCCCTCCGTCTGGCCGTCGGGGCGGCCCTCACGGAACGGCGGCACGTGGAGGCCGTCTGGGCCGAGCTGGCCCGGCTCGCCGACGAGGCCATACAGACTGCCTGAACCCCGCGGCCTGTCGCCGCCTGATTTCAGTGCATTTTCCGCGCATCCGGCGCCGAAAGAGAGGGCGGGGTGAACCATCTTTTCCTCGCCTGCGTAGGATTCGGAGCGACCCAGCCTTTCCTGGACTGTTGCACCGGGAGGCTGGGACGCGTGTCGATCAGCGCACCAGGGGAGTAGCAACCATGGCACGCAAAGAATCACTGCTGAATCTCCGGGCGATCCTCGTGCGGCGGCGCGATGCCCTGCGGAGCGCGTTGGCCGGCGACCTCACCCTGCTGAAGGAACTCCGCAGCGAGTCACCCGGCGACGTCATCGACGCCGCCTACGATTCCGCCCAGGACGAGATCAGCTCGCAGTTGGCCGAGGTGGAGAGCCGCGAGCTCGCCCACATCGAGAACGCGCTCGACCGGATGAAGGTCGGCAAGTACGGCCTGTGCGAGGTCTGCAGCGGGAAGATCCCGATGGTGCGGCTCCACGCCCTGCCCTACGCCACGATGTGCATCGACTGCCAGCGGGAGTCGGAGCGGTCGGGGGGCATCCGCCGCGAGGTGGAGGAGCGGAGCGAAGAGGCCGTTGGCGGCGAACTCGAACTGTAGGCGGCCCGCGCGGCCGGCCGTCGGCCGCGCGTGCTATGCTTCGGGAGCGGGCAGCCCACCCGGGCCGCCCGCCCCTTGAAGGTTTATCATGCCAGCCTCACGTCGGCCCATCGGCCTTGGTCTCCGCTGGCTCGCCGCCTGTGCCGCGCTGGCGACCGGTGGTGTTGCTCCACTCACTGCCGAGGAGCCGCGGCTCGCTCCGATCGAGGCCTCGGCCGGCCGCGACGACCGCGTCGATCCGATGCGGCCAGCCCGACTGTCGGCGGCGGAACGCGAGCGGCTCTATGCTCAGGCGGCCAGTGATGCCGAGCACCTCGAGCAACAGGGGCGACAGCTGCGACGCCTCGCCCAACTGGTCAAGCCCACGGTCGTCCATCTCAACGCCCGCAAGCCGCTGCTGAAGCCGCGGAACGGCAAGACCACCGAGGAGGAGACGGGCTCCGGGGTGATCTGCGAGATTGCCGGCCGCACCGTCGTACTCACCAACCGCCACGTCGTGGTGCGGTCGGAACTCGACGACATCGGCATCGTGCTCGCCGATGGCCGCGAAATCCGTCCGCGCCGGCTCTGGTCGGACGCGGGAACCGATCTGGCCGTCATGGAAATCGAAGGGGCCGACCTCGAGACGGCCCGGCTGGCCGAGACGGACGACATCGACATCGGCGACACGGTGATCGCCATCGGCAGCCCGTTCGGCCTCTCCCACTCGCTCACGCTTGGGATCGTGTCGGCCAAGGGCCGCCGAGATCTCGAGCTCGGCGAAGGCGCCGTGAAATTCCAAGACTTCATCCAGACCGACGCTGCCATCAATCCCGGCAACAGCGGCGGCCCGCTCATCAACCTGCGGGGTGAAGTTGTCGGCCTCAACACCGCGATCGCCAGCAGCTCCGGCGGCAGCGAGGGCGTCGGCTTCGCGATCCCGATCCCGATGGTGTCGTTCGTGGCCCGCCAGCTCGTCGAGCAGGGCTCGGTGGCGCGGGCCTATCTGGGCGTCTCGCTCGATCGTGACTTCACGCAGCAGGATGCCCATCGCCTGGGCATGGTGCGACCGGTGGGCGCCCGCGTTGAGGCGGTCACCCGTGGTGCCCCCGCCGAGCTCGCCGGCATCCGGCTCGACGACGTCGTGCTCGAGTTCGGTGGCCGGCCCGTCGACGACGACGACCATCTCATGAGCCTCGTGAGCACCACGCCGGTCGATTCAGAGGTCGAGGTCGTGATCTTCCGCGACCGTTCCCGCCTGCCGCTGCGGCTCACCGTGGCGAGTCGCCGCGAGTTCGAGCCGTAAGTCGCACAGTCGCCGGCTCGGGGGCGGTACAAGTCTCGTCGCGGGACCTCGAAGACTCGGTCCACATGCTCCTCGAGCGTGCACCGACCCCCTCGCCTCCCTGCCTTCGCTCGGTCACGTCGCGTCGGCGGCGGTGCGGAGGGACCGCAGGATGCAGTCCTGCACCGCGGCGGCATCGCAGCCGACGAGCAGGTCGGCATTGGGCCGCCACTGCCGGATCTGCCGCCGATCGATCACGAGCGTGCCTGCGGTGAGCTCGCCCTGGGTCTCGACGTCGGCCGCGACGGTCGTGCGTTCGAAGAGTTCGGGATTCGTCACGGCCACGAGGGCGACGACGTCGTGCAGGCAGATGCCCTCGCGGCCGAGGATCTGCCGCTGCGCCCGGAAGGCGTGGCCGAGCATCCCCCGGACGGCCTTGCCCGCCCGCGAAAACTCATCCGGCAGTTCGCCGAGCAGCTCGAAGCCGAGGAGCACCTGGGCCGTCGTTTCCAGAGGCACGAGCGTCTTCGTGAGCGGCTCGCGAATCACGTGTCGCGCCGCGGCGGGATCGCAATAGAAGTTGAAGTCGGCCGTCGGCGTCGCGTTGCCCGAAGCATGCACCGTGCCGCCGCAGATCACGAGATCGCCGATCAGTTCCGCGATCGATGGATCACGCTTGAGCACGCGGGAAATGTTCGTCAGCGGGCCGAGGGCCACGATCGTGATCTCACGCGGATGCGCCTTGAGGCACTCCCAGATCACCTTTTCCGCGGAGTGTCCGCCGTGCAGCTGCACCCGCGGCAGCTCGATGCCCCCCAGGCCGTCGGTGCCGTGGATGCTGTAGGGCTTTTCGGGGAGCGCCGCGCCGTCGTCGGCATTGCCGATTCGCGGCAGTCGCGGAGGGTCGAGATAGCCCACGACCGCCTGAAGATTCGCGGTGGCCTGGGCCGCCCCCACGTTACCCCCTACGGCCGTCACGGCCACGACCTCCAGCCGCGGGTCGAACAGCGCCATCGTCAGGGCTACGGCGTCGTCGATGCCGGGATCGACGTCGAGGATCACCTTGCGGGGCGTGGGGATGGGGGGCACAGGCTACATCGCTCCCGAAGAACTCGAATCGAGGGTAGGCTGACCGCTGCGGCGGCAGCTCCCGCAGAAATGTATCCGAAACGGTGCGCAGCAGGCATCCGCGCGGCGCCCCCTGGCCTGCCTCCGTCCCCACCCCCACTCGACACCATGATCGACTCTGATCCGTCTTTCGACGCCGATGCCTGGGCGGCAGACCTCCGCGTGGGGCGACGCCGACCTCGAGCCGACGTCGCAGGACTCGTGGCCGGGGTGCTCGCGGGGGACGTCGATCTTGACGCCTTCGGCCGGTGGCTCGTGGCGCTCGCCGACCTGGGCGAGTCGGCGGCGGAGATCGCCGGTGTCGCCGCGGCTCTCCGGGCCTGGATGCTGCCGATCACGGCCGCCGGTCTCGTGGCCGACACCTGCGGCACCGGCGGCGACGGCTCGGGCTCGTTCAACATCTCCACCGCGGCGGCGATCGTGGTCGCGGCCGCCGGCCAGCCGGTGGCGAAGCACGGCAACCGGGCCGTGTCGAGCAAGACCGGCTCGGCCGACGTGCTGGAGTCGCTCGGCGTGCGAATCGATGCCGGCGCCGCAATCGAGGCCCGCTGCCTTGCGGAGCTGGGGATCTGCTTCTGCCTCGCACCGCTCCATCATCCGGCGATGGCCCGCGTCGGCCCATTGCGGCGGTCCCTCGGCCGGCCCACGGTGTTCAATCTCGTGGGTCCGCTCTGCAATCCCGCCGGCGCCAGCGTGCAGGTGATCGGCGTGGGCCGCCCGGCCGCGCGGGAGCCGATGGCGGAGGCGGCCCGGCTGCTCGGCGCCCAGCGGGCCGTCATCGTTTCGGGCCGCGTGGGGAGCGATGCGAGCGGACCGGCGTTTGACGAGGTGAGCCTCTTCGGCCCCACAGACGTGATCGACGTGACGCCAACGGCGACAACGCGGTTCGGCTGGACGCCCGAAGACTTCGGCCTCGCGACGCTGCCGGCTGTGCGGCTTGCAGATCTCGAGGTCTCGGGGCCCGCCGAGAGCGGTCAGGCGATCCGCGGCGTGTTGGCCGGCGAGCGGGGCCCGCGCCGCGACGTGGTGCTGCTCAATGCCGCCGCCGTGCTCTGGGCGGCGGGCCTGGCGGCCGAGCCGACCGCCGCAGCCACGCTGGCCGCTTCCGCGATCGACTCCGGCGACGCCGCGCGGCTGCTCGAACAGTTGGCAGCCTTGTCGCACTCGGAGTCCAGCTCGGGTAGGCCCGTCACTCCGTGACGGGCAGCCCGTTGCGAGGCAACGGGACTACGGGAGGGCGGCGTAGGAGGAACGCCGTAAGATTGAGGTGATGCTGCAGCTTCCCGTGATACAGCCCGAGCCCGCTCCGCCGGCAGCGGTCGCACCAAAGCCCTGCTGCGCGCGAGAGGAGCCGCCGCAGACGCATGAACTGCGGCGGCTGGCCGTCTGCGCGGTGCTCGCCGTCCTTCTGCTCGCCGTGGCGATGGGGAGCATGGCGGGGCATATGCTGCCGGCGTGGCTCGGCGGTCATGCCGTGGCGAACTGGTTCGACGCCACGGGGCTCTCGGGCCGGCTCGGCAACTGGCTGCAACTCGCCCTCGCGACGCCGATCGTGTTCTGGGGCGGCTGGCCGATCCTCGCCGGTGGCAGCGCCGGCTTCCGACGCGGTCGGCCCACGATGTTTTCGCTGATCGCGCTCGGCGTCCTCGTGGCCTGGGGCGTGAGTGTCGTTGCCACGATCGGGCCGAGTCTGTTTCCCGCCGCCTTCCGGCGAGCCGACGGGAGCGTCGAGGTGTTCTTCGAGTCGGCCGGCACGATCGTCGTGCTCGTGCTGCTCGGCCAACTCCTCGAAACCCGGGCTCGCCGGAGCACGTCGTCCGCCATCCGTGCCCTCATGGATCTCGCCCCGCCCACCGCCGAGCGGCTGATCGGGACGACGGGCCGGGTGGAGACGATCCCGCTCGCGGCGGTTCGCGTCGGCGACCTCTTGCGGGTGAAACCCGGCGGACGGATTCCGACCGACGCGATCGTGACGGAAGGTGCGACCACGTGCGATGAGTCGCTGCTGACGGGGGAGCCGCTGCCGGTCGACCGCGGCGTGGGCGACCGCGTGCTCAGTGGTGCGATCAACGGCACCGGCAGCATCGTCGTGATAGCCGAGACGGTCGCTGCCGATTCGCTCGTGGCCCGGATCGCGAGCCTCGTTCGCGAGGCCCACGAGCAGCGGGCTCCGATCGAGCAACTCGCCGATCGGATCGCCGCCGTGTTCGTGCCCGCCGTGCTCGTGATCGCCGCCCTGACGTTCCTCGCCTGGGCGACATTCGGCCCGCAGCCGCGGTTCGCCCTCGGCCTGCTCTCCGCCGTGAGCGTGCTCGTCATCGCCTGCCCATGCGCCCTGGGTCTGGCCACGCCACTGGCGATGACGGTGGCGATCGGCGGCGGCGCGCGGAACGGGATCCTCGTGCGGTCTGCCGAGGCGATGGAGAACCTCGCCCGGGCTCGCACCTTGCTCTTCGACAAGACGGGCACGCTCACGCAGGGCCGACCGCGGATCGTGGCGGCGGCTGATGCCACGGGCACACCGCTCGACTTCACCGTGGCCCCCGGCCGGTCGCTACTGCAACGTGCCGCGGCGGTCGAGGCCGCCAGCGAACACGGCCTGTCCAAGGCGTTTACGACGGCGGCCGCCGACGCTGGGATCGCGCCCGCGGCAGCGGAGGGCGTGATCGCGAGCATCGGCCGCGGCGTGAGCGGCAGCGTCGATGGCCACGAGGTCGTGGTGGGCAGCGAGCCGTTCCTGCGCGAGCGGGGAGTCGCCGTGCCGCCGCTCACGGGTCCGCTCGCCGCGGCGCGCGACGGCGGCGGCACGCTCGTGGCCGCGGCCGTCGATGGCCAACTCGCCGCCTGGTTCGCGATCACCGATCCCCCGCGGCCGGAGGCGGCCAGCGTGGTCGCGGGGCTGGCTGCGGACGGCTTCGGTCTGGAAGTGCTCTCCGGCGACGCGTCGGCGGCGGTGCGGCATCTGGCGGCTCTCGTGGGCATCCGAGATGCCATCGGCGGCCTGACCCCGCAGGGTAAGACGAAGCGCGTGGGCGAACGGCGGGCGGAACTACGCACCGCTCATCCGCGGGCAACTGTCGCCTTCGTCGGCGACGGCATCAACGACGCCCCGGCCCTCGCTGCTGCCGACGTCGGCATCGCGATGGGCAGCGGCGCCGACGTGGCCCTCGAAACGGCCGACATCACGCTGCTCTCCGGCGGCCTCACGGCCGTGCCGCGGGCCGTCACGCTCGCCCGCGAGACGATGCGGACCGTCCGGCAGAACCTGTTTCTCGCGTTCATCTACAACGCGATCGCGATCCCGATCGCCGCCGGCGCCCTCTACCCTTTCGTTGGCCACGTCACGAGCCCGATGCTCGCCGCCGCCGCGATGAGCCTGAGTTCGCTCTCGGTGATTGCCAACTCCCTGCGTCTCCGCAATACGCGTCTCGAACTGCACTCGACCAAAACGCCGTGAGGGGCTGCCCGTGCCCCGTCGCCGGCGTATGCCACCGAGCGCAGCCAGGATGGCGAAGCGAAGGCGGCATCCGAGCGAGCGAAGGACAGGATGTCCGGAGCGAGCGTCCGGCGACGGGGCATGGGCAGTCCCGAACTTCTTCACACGAGTGGGATCTCGAGGCCGTCGTAGGCCAGTTCGATCCCTGGCGGCAGCCGAGCCGCCACGTCCGCGTGCACCACGTCGTGCGACATGTGCACGAAGAGCGTTCGGCGGGCTCCCACCCGCTCGGCCACCGTGACCGCCTCGTCGAGCGAGAAGTGCGTCGGGTGGCGGCTCGGCCGGAGGCAGTCGAGCACGAGGGTGTCGAGGCCCGCGAGCAGCGGCCAGGTCTCATCGGGAATGCCGTTCGTGTCGGTGCAGTAGGCGACGTCGCCGAACCGAAAGCCGAGCACGTCGAACGTGCCGTGCCGGAGCCGGAGCGGCACGATCCGGCTTCCGAGCAGGTCGAACGGCGTGGTGTCGATCCGCTCGAACGTGAGCTTGGGTACACCTCCGCCAGGAGGCGGCGCCGCGGAGAAGGCGTAGTCGAAGGCCCGGCGGATCCGCGCCTCGACCCGCTCCTCGCAATACACCGGGATCGCCTTGCCCGAGCGGAAGCAGAGCGGGCGAACGTCGTCGAGGCCATACACGTGATCGACGTGGTCGTGGGTGTAGAGCACGGCATCGACCATCCCGATTCGCTCCCGGAGCAGCTGACTGCGGAGGTCGGGGGTCGTGTCGATGAGCAGCGTGCCGCCGGGGAGGCCGATCGCGGCGCTCGTGCGGGTGCGGCTGTCGCGTGGGTCGTGGCTCGTGCAGGCAGGGCAGCCGCAGCCCACCATCGGCACGCCCACGCTGGTGCCCGTGCCCAGAAAGAGCAGTCGGCCGGTGAGGTCGCGGACGGGTGGTGCGTGTGCGGCGGGCGGCATGCCGGCATGGCCCTGGAGGACGTTCCGCGGCACTGCCGCCACGGCAGCGAGAATGTACCGCCGCGGGCCGGGATCGTGGGCGGGCAGGAATGCCGCTGCGGATCGCCTTGACCCATGCGGCTCATGACCGCGACAATTCGCGGCAAAGGAATCGTCAGCACATGCAACTTCTTGAACGCGTTTGGGATACGGTGAGCAGCGGTGCCGCCGGCATCGGCCCCCGCCTCGACCGGTTCCTGACCGGCCTGTTCGGCTCATCGAATGCCCGGTTCATCCGGCGGCTGGAGCCGAGGGTCGAGGCGATCAACTCGCTGGAGCCGAAGTACCAGGCGATGTCCGACGCGGAACTCCGGGCCCAGACGGCCGAGTTTCGCCGCCGGCTGGCCGCCGGTGAGACCCTCGACGACCTGCTCGTGGAGGCGTTCGCCGTCTGCCGCGAGGGGGGGCGGCGGTTCCTCGGCATGCGGCATTACGACGTGCAGCTGATCGGCGGGATGGTGCTCCACTCCGGCGCGATCGCCGAGATGATCACGGGCGAGGGCAAGACGCTCGTCGCCACGCTTCCGGCCTACCTCAACGCGCTCGAAGGCAAGGGCGTGCACGTCGTCACGGTCAACGACTACCTCGCCCGCCGCGACATGGAGTGGATGGGCTCGCTCTACATGGGGCTCGGCCTCACCGTGGGAGCGATCCAGTCGGGCATGGAGTCGGGCGAGCGGCAGAAGTCCTACGCCTGCGACATCACCTACGGTACGAACAACGAGTTCGGCTTCGATTACCTCCGCGACAACATGCGGATGGCGGCCCGTGGCGACGACCGCTTCCCCAAGAACGTGCAGCAGAGCCAGGGGCCCCTGAACTTCGCGATCGTGGACGAAGTGGACAACATCCTCGTGGACGAGGCCCGCACCCCGCTCATCATCTCGGGGCCGGCCCACGACGACGTGACGAAGTATTCGAAGGCCGACCAGATAGCGCGGCAGCTCCGCACCGACCAGCACTTCGAGGTCAAGGAGAAGGAACACACCGTCGCCCTGACCGAAGAGGGCGTGCGAGCGGCCGAGAAGATGGCGGGCGTGGAGAGCTTCTACACGGCCGGCAACATGGAGTGGCCGCATCTCATCGACAACTCCCTCAAGGCACACTACCTCTACAAGCGCGACGTGAACTACGTCGTGCAGAACGGCGAGGTGGTGATCGTGGACGAGTTCACCGGGCGGCTCATGCCGGGCCGGCAGTGGTCCGACGGCCTTCACCAGGCGGTCGAGGCGAAGGAAGGCGTACGGGTGAAGGAGGAGTCGCAGACCCTCGCCACCGTCACGCTCCAGAACTTCTTCAAGCTCTACAAGAAGCTCGGCGGCATGACCGGCACGGCGATGACCGAGGCCACCGAATTCTGGAAGATCTACAAGCTCGACGTGATCGCGATCCCGCCCAACCGGGGCATGAAGCGGATCAACCACCCCGACGTGATCTACCGCACGGAGCGGGAGAAGTGGATCGCCGTCGCCGACGAGGTGGAGCGGATCAACCGCTGGGACACGCTCGCCCTCACCGACGGCACCTGGAAAACGGGCCGGATCGTGTCGGAAACCGACCAGGCCGTCACGTTCGTGCCCAAGGGGGAACGGGTCGAGCAAACGCTGCCCCAGGCGAAGATCAAGGAGATTCAGAAAAAGGGGCTCCCCGTGCTCGTGGGCACGGTCTCGATCGAGAAGAGCGAGCGGCTCTCGGAGCTACTTGAAAAGCGGGGCGTGGACCACCAGGTGCTCAACGCCAAGCAGCACAAACGGGAGGCCGAGATCATCGCCCAGGCCGGGCGGCTCGGCGCCGTGACGATCGCCACCAACATGGCCGGCCGCGGCACCGACATCATCCTCGGCGGCAATCCCGACACGCTCGCCTGGGCTAAGCTCCAGGACACGTATCCCACTCGACTCGACGTGCCCAAGGAGGAGTGGGATGCGCTCGTCAAGGAGATCTCGACCCGCGAGAACATGAAGGCCGAGGGAGATCTCGTCCGCGAGATGGGCGGCCTGCAGATCATCGGCACGGAGCGGCACGAGGCCCGCCGGATCGACCTGCAGCTCCGCGGCCGCTGCGGCCGACAGGGCGATCCCGGCTCGAGCCGGTTCTTCCTCTCGCTCGAAGACGACCTGATGCGCATCTTCGCCGGCGAGTGGGTGAAGAACGTGCTCACCCGGCTCGGCATGCAGGACGGCGAGGCGATCGAGAGCCGGATGGTGACCCGCCGGGTCGAGGCCGCCCAGAAGAAGGTCGAAGAACGCAACTTCGAGATCCGCAAAAACCTCCTTGAATACGACGAGGTGATGGACGAGCAGCGGAAGCGGGTCTACGGCTTCCGGCAGAAGATCCTCGACTACACCGACGGCGACGCCGACTGCCGGGAGATGATCCTGGAGATGGTCGATCGCCAGATCGACCAGCACATCGGCACGTTCCTCGACAAGGACTACGGCCCGCAGTCCTACGCGACGTGGGCCTCAGGCCAGCTGTCGTGCGAGTTGGAGGGCAACGACTTCCGCGGCATGACGCCGGAGGAGGCCGAGCGGCGGGCGGTGGACGAGGCGGTGCGGCAGTCGGAGGGGATGATCTACGAGGCGGTCGAGGAGAACCTGCCGCCCGGCGAGGACGAGAGCGAGTGGAACTGGTCGGCCCTGGCCACGTTCGCCAACGCCCGCTGGAAGCTGTCGGTGAACGACCGCGATCTCAAGCGGGTGGGCCGCGACGGCGTGGCGGAATTTCTGCAGGACAAGGCCCGCGAGGCGATCCACCGGATCGATCTTGCCGAAGGGGCCCGCTTCCTGGCCCCCGACTTCGGCATCGCCAGCGCCTGCGGCTGGACGGAGTGGCGGTTCGGCATCCAGCTCGGCCAGCAGGAGATCGCCGCCCTTAAGGCGGCGGGCACCGACGCCGAGGCGGCCAAGCAGATCGTGCGGCGGGTGGCCCGCGAGGTCTACGAGCACCGCGAGATCGAATATCCGGTGCTCGTCGGCGTCTCGCACTTCAGCGTGCGGCTGCCCGACGGGAGCCGTGGCATCGACCGCGAGGGGCTCCTGGGCTGGGCCCGCGAGCGATTCGATCCAAATCTCCAAGATGCCGACCTCGGCAGCACCGACCTCGGCCAACTGCGCACCGCCCTCTCCGCCGCCAGCCGCCGCCGTCACGAGCGGGGCGATGATCCGCGGCCGGAGATGAAGCGGATGGAGCGGGCCGTGCTCCTGCAGATCCTCGACAACGCCTGGAAGGACCACCTCCTCGCGATGGATCATCTCCGGTCGAGCGTCGGCCTCCGTGGCTATGCCCAGGTCGACCCGAAGGTGGAGTACAAGCGGGAGGGTATGCGGACGTTCGACCTCATGTGGAAGGCGATCGACGAGCGGGTCGTCGACATCGCCTACCGAATCGAGCAGGTGGAGGACGACGCCCTGCGAAGCACGTTCCGCGAGACCGCCGCGATCCATGCCGACGCCTCGGCCGCCGGCATGACGGCCGCAGCGCAGCCGGCTGCGGGCGGCGACGCGTCCCTGCCCGAGCCCAGCCGAGGCGAGCAGGCCCGGCCCGAACCGATTCGCAACATGGCGCAGAAGGTGGGCCGCAACGACCCCTGCCCCTGCGGCAGCGGCAGGAAATTCAAGAACTGCTGCGGGAAGTCGAGCGGCGTGGCCGCGGGTTAGCCTCGTCCGCTGGACGGGATCCAGGCATGCTCCTCGACTTTGCATATCTGGTGGCTGCCATTATCGCCCTGCCCTGGGTCGCCTGGCGGAGGCTCCCTGGCGGCCGGCCGGTGGCCGCGCCCTGGACGCGGTTGACGGGGAGCATCGCACCGCCGCCGGCTCCCGCGGCCGGTGCGTCGCGGATCTGGCTGCACGGCGTGAGCGTGGGCGAGGTGCAGCTGCTCTCCGCCCTCGCGGCCGAGCTGCGAGCGCAGGCCGAAGCGGCCGGCCGGAGCATCGACTGCGTGATCTCGTCGAGCACGAACACGGGCCTCGAGCTGGCCGCGAAACGCTTCGGCCCCGATCGCACGTTCCCCTGCCCGCTCGATTTCACCTGGGCGGTGGATCGCGTGCTCGACCGGGTGCGGCCCGACCTGATCGTGCTCGGTGAATTGGAACTCTGGCCGACACTGCTCGCGCGGGCCGCCCGTCGCGGCATCCCCGTGCTCGTCGCCAACGGCCGGATGAGCGAGCGGAGCGCGGCGGGCTACGGCCGCGTCGCCTGGTTCGCGAGGCGAATGCTCGGCCGCGTGACGACCGTCGCCGCCCGGTCGCAGGCTGATGCCGACCGGTTCGCCGCCCTTGGAGCCCACGACGTGGTGGTCACGGGCTCGCTGAAGTTCGACGGTGTTCGCGGCGATCGCGTTGCGCCGGAGGTCGAGCGGTTTCGGCAGTTGGCCGGCTTTGCCACGACCGACATCGTGTTCCTCGCCGGCAGCACGCAGGCCCCCGAGGAATCGCTCGCGATCGAGACGTTCCGCTCCCTCGCCCCGAACCACCCGGCACTGCGGCTCGTGATCGTGCCGCGGCACGTGGAACGCACGCCCGAGATCGCCGCGCTGCTCGACGCCGCGGGCCTGCGGTGGCAGCTTCGCAGCCGACTCGATGGAACGCCTCCTCCCCCCGCTACTAGCGTGCTATTGATAGACACGACAGGCGAGCTTGGCTGGTGGTGGGGTACGGCCTCGATCGCCTTCGTGGGAGGCAGTCTCGACGGCATCCGCGGCGGCCAGAACATGCTCGAGCCGGCCGCCTACGCCGCGGCCGTATGCTTCGGGCCGCACACCCGGAACTTCCGCGACGAAGTCCGCCGTCTGCTCGATGCCGATGCGGCGGTCGTCGTGCCCGACGGCCCCGCCCTCACCGCGTTCGTCGGCCAGTGCCTCACCGATCCCGCCTGGGCCGCCGCCCTCGGAGCCCGCGCCACCGCCCTCGTGGCCGTCCACCGCGGCGCGACCGCCACGACCGCCCGCCTGATCCTCGATCGGCTGGGTGCGTCGTGACTGCATCCGGGAACAGCACCGACGCCGAACGCATCGAATTCGACTCCGAGGAGCTCGTGCCGGATGCATGGCTTCCGGCGGCGGCCGCCGGCCCGGTCTGGGCGTTCAACCCGGCGTTGATCCGCGCGGGTCAGGGCTGGCTCATGGCCTATCGCATGATCCTGTCCGATCAGGTGCGCCGGCTGGCGATGTGCCTGCTCGACGATCGGCTTCGAGTCGTGCCGGGATCGGTGTTCGCGATATCCGATCACATACGGTTCCCCGCCGCCGACCGGTACCCGAGCGTGGTTCATTCGTGGTTCGCCGATCCCCGGCTCTACCGCTGGGACGACCATTTATTCCTGTACTGGAACTCCGGCTGGCACGAGCCGACCAACCAGCAGTTTCTTCACGAACTCGATCCCGCGACCTGGTCACCCAAGGGCTGGCCGCGTGAACTCACGTGCAGCGACCGGCGGCCCCTCGAGAAGAACTGGGTGTTCTTTCAGGATGCCCGCCGTGTCACGTACTGCGTGTATTCGGTCACACCCCACCGCGTGCTGCGGGCGACACTCGACGACGGTGAAGCCGTCCGCTGCGAGGAGTTCGTGCGTCAGGAGTTCGCGTTGTGCGGATACCCGCCGTGCCACGGAGGCCTCCGAGGCGGGGCGCCGCCCGTTTTCCACGAAGGACGGTTCTGGTCGTTCGTTCACTCGATTCACGATGGACCAGATGGCTATCGGTATGAGTCGGCCGCCTACTGCTTCGCAGGCGATCCCCCGTTCGCCCCGCTCGCCGAGCCGGTCGCGACGCTCGACCTGGCAGGCCAGTGTCGTTCGGGACGTCGCCTGCCGCAACTGAATCCCGCCGTCGCGTCGGTCGAGTATCCCTGCGGCGCCGCGATCGACGGGGATCACTGGCTGGTGAGCCTCGGGGTCAACGACGAGCGGTGTGTGATCGCCCGCATACCTCATGCAAACGTGGTCGCGAGCATGCGAATGCTTGGCTAGCCATGGCTGTTCGCCTGACTGAGCTGCAGTCGGCGCACCGCGATCGCCAGCCGCCGCGTATCCGCACTCGACGCATCGAGGTCACATGGCCGGATCGCCTCGCTCGAGACGAACTCCACCCGCACGACCCTGCCCGCTTCAAGGGGAGACAACTCGGCGTCGATCCTCCAGCCGGCCTCACCCTGGCCCAGGTGCGTTGCAACCGGCTCGCCATCGACCAGCAGATGCACCTGCCGCTCGATGCCGCTCCGAATGACGTGCGCGACATCGCAGTGGAGGCGATTCGCTCCCCCCGCCGGCACGGCCACATCGACCCATGCGGTCCGCCGCTCCCCCATCCAACGAAACGACGAGGTCTCGTCGCGTTCCGCCTGGTGCCAGCCTCCTCCGTCGAATGCCGTTCCGAATTCCACGGAGCCCGTCGCCGTCTCGGAGCCGGCCGAGACGCGGAAATCGCCGCGCGACAGGCGATCCACGAAGGCCCGGCAGGCATCGGCTGCCGCCGCGGCGAGGGCGTGGAGAATCTGGCGGTCCACGGTCGTGGCCGCGTCGATCGCGGCTCGAAGGCGGTCGGCGTCGTCGATACGTTCAAGTCTTCTGCAGCCCAACGACCGCGCCGCGGCCGCGAGTTTGTCGTTGCGTTGCACCGCGACGAGCCGTGATCCACGCCAGGCACCCACGAGCAGGGCGTGGTAGCGGCTGCTCACAAGCACGTCACTCGCAGGCCAGTTCGTGAGCAAGGCGGCGGCAGTCGCCGAATCGTAGTCCGGCACGCACAGTCGGGCGGCGCGCCGGCTTACGTCGCCGAGCCGCCGATGCCGCCATCGCTCCCCGCCCGGAAGGCAGCGGACATCCTGCACGAGCCAGTCGTGACGCCACTCCTGCAGCCCCTCGATCGTCCGTTCGATCGTGTCGTTCGCGCAGCGCGATTCATTCTCGAACGCCATCGCCCAGCCGAGACGCCGCGGCTCCAGCTTTTCGAGCGCCATCTGCGCGAGAAAGATGTGGGCGCAGTCGGCGGCCGTGGCGACCTTGTCGGCGCCGACGATTTCCGCTGCCCATCGGGCACAGTCGGCATCCCGCATCCAGAGGTACGAGGCGTGAGCGAGCGTCTCGCGTGCCCGTGGGTCGTCGAGGGACTGCCGGTCATTGACGCCCGTTCCCAGGAAAAACATCGGCACGCCATACCGGCGGCACGTGGCAGCGTCGCGCGCCAGTGTGTCGAGCATCCACGGGCCACAGTCGGTCTGAAAAGGGCTTCCGCCCAGGCCCAGCCAGGCGTTGCATCCGCGGATGGCTGCGTCCCGGGCCTCCGGCTCGTCGGCCAGCCATTCGATTGCGGAAAACCGTCGGGCTTGCGAGCCCCTTGGAAACGGTATCGCGGCGGTGAGGTCTGCCGGATTGCCCAGCCTGTTCCACTCCTCCAGGAACCCCGCCAATGCAAAATCGTCGCCGATGTTCCCTGCGCCGTAAAACGGCATGCCCAGGAAGACCCGGGGCCGCAGCCCGTCGCCGCCGGCGCGAGACATGTCTTCCCGCCGTGGGGCCTCGAGGAGGGAGGCTCGCTGCAGCGTCCACATATGGCTGCGACCGTTGCGCGCTGCGACCCGCTCCATGTGTTCCCCGAGCCGCTCACTCCGCGGCAATGCCTGCGCCGCCATGTCGCTCAAGGTTCCCGCCGCGAGGGAATCGACCGCGGCGAGCACCGGCTCGACCGGCACGTTGGTCACGCAATAAAACTCGTCGAGGTGGCAGAACCAGCCGCAGCCCGAGCATGGAACGTGCAGGCTGAACATCGCACCGACCGGCGTGAGCGGCACGAATCGCGGCCAGGTTCCTCCTCCGGTCACGCTGAGTACGGGCCTGCCGAACGCAGCGGCGAGGTGCATGGGACCGGAGTCACGGCCCACGTAGCCTGACGAGAGTGCGAGGAGCCCGAGCAGGGCGTCCAGCGTGACGACGGAATCGATGAACACGACCCCCTCGCCCTCGAGCAACTCCATCATCTTCCGGTTCCCCGCCCGCTCGTCCGGGGTGCCGACGAGCACGAATCGCCACCCCCACGTCCGCGTCGCATGCCGCAGGACAGCGGCCCATCGTTCGGCGAGCCAACTGCGGCCACTCAGTCGGTCGCTCGAGCCGAGGCAGGCGACGTGAAAAGTCGGCCACGAAAGGGCGTGGGATCCCAGCAGCCGACGCGCCTCGTCGATCTCACGTGCCGCGGCGGCGAGGTGCGGATGCGCCCAGGCGACGGGATGGCCCACGATGGCCTCGGCGAGCCGATGGTTCTTCAATGATTCGTGCTCGTGTTCGTCGACCACCACCACCCGCGACAGCCGATCGCTCCACGTCGGATCCTGGGCCGGTTCGGCGCCCGCCGGATAACGATGGCCGGCGAAACCGACGCTCTCCACGCCGGCAAGCCCCTCGACGACCAGTTCGTCGAACCGCGTCCGCTGGAAGGGGGCGATGACCGCCATGTCGACCTGGAGGCTCCGCAGTTCCTCCACGACCTGGTCCATGTGAAACGACGAAGGTGGGACGACCGGGTCGTAGGCATCGGTCGGCAGCGGGACGATGATCGCGTCAGGGACGAGGCGTTCCGCCAGCGTCACGAGCCCGGGCCTCACGACGAGCACGACGACGTTCCCATCGGCAGCCACGGCCCGGAAGAGTGGCTGACGCAGGACGAGATCGCCCATCGCGTCGGGATTCAGGAAGGCGATCCGGCGGCGATCAATACCCGATCGGCCGGTAGGTTGTGTCCATTCATCCACTGTGCGGCGTCTCCCCGCCAACGGAAAAGGATAGCCCGTTCAATGGCGATTCCTCGATCATGTTCCGGCCGATGAGCGGCTCGTGAGACACCTGATACGGATGGCGCAGCATCCAGATGGCGTACGCCATGAGGCCCAGGCAGATCAGATGAAACAGATTCAGCGGCCCGAGCACCGGGGCGTAGGGCTTGAGGAACTCCCAGCAGAACCGCTGGCCCACGTACCAGAGCACCATCAGGTAGAAGCCGTTCTTCAGGAAGAACGAGCTGCGGCGGGCGAGCATGACGAGGGCGTAGACGAGGAACGCGGCCATCGCGGCCGACTCGTAGAGCTGCACCGGGTGCCGCAGCACGCCGTCGCCGAAGTCGTGGGCCCACGGGATCGACGCCGGCGAGCCGTGGGTGTGATCGGTGAGCCCGGAATGAAAGCAGCCCCAGCGGCCGACGGCGACGCTCGTGCAGAAGGCCGGCACGAAGATGATCCCGGTCGAGCCCGTGATGCCGCGGGCCCGCTTGTAGATCTCGATCGCGATGATCGCTCCGGTGAGCGCGCCAACGATGCTCCGGGCCACTCCCGGCTCGCCCGAGAGCCAGAGATTCGCCGTGCCGGCCGCGTAGCCACCGACCGTCGCGCCGGCCACGAGAGCGAGTGCATAGCCCGCCCCGGCCCGCTCGACCCGCGTCGCCGCATCCCGTAGCCGCCAGAAAAAGCAACCGACCGTCATGGCCGCGGCGGCAAGAGCCGCAGCGATGTCGAACCAGGCGTGTACGTTCACGCCGGCCTCGGGCCGGAGAATGACGGGTTCATTGAATGCGGGCGTCCTCGTCGGACGTTCGGGGTGGCGACGGGCCGCGAAAGAGTCGGTAAGCGGCTCGCAGAAGCACAACGGCCAGCGAGAAGCTCACGAGGAGCAGCGGGAAGACGCCCGGATTGGGCATGCCCCGCCAGATCTCCGCGGCCGCCACCGAAATCGCGCACCCGCCAAATGCGAGGCCGAACAAGGCGATGAACGTCCCGAGAATGACCGCGAGGATTCTCATGGGTGCTCCGAGTCGGGCGGCCTGCGGAGCGGGAATTCACAACCGCCGCTCATGCCCCCTCCAGGGACCGGCGCAGCCGTTCACGTGCGGCAGCATCGCGGTAGAAGAGGTTGTGGGTCTCGAAGGGGATGATCTTCTGATCGGGCGTCACGAAGTGAATGCACGACCGCTTCACGCGGCCGATGCAGAAATTGTGGGCATCCATGAACTCCACGATCACCACCCGGAACGTGTCCTCGTAGCCGAGCCCCGCCGGCAGCGGCACTTCCGGCAGGCAGCAGAGCAGTTCGGCCAGCTTCCGCTCGTTGTTGCACTCGGCGGTGGCGAGCGAGAAGAACTCGAGTACCTGCCGGTGGAGCTCCGGATACTTCTCGAACGTGATCGCGTTGGGCAGGGCCTCCACGAGCAGTTCGCGGGGGAAGAACGAGGTCACCGGGGCAATCGTCGCCCCCTTCCGCAGGGCGTAGCCGATGGCGATGCTCTCGGGGTTACAAGGGAGCGGGATGATGTCGCCCGCTCCGAAGGGGCCGCCGGAGTCGACGATCCGCCGCCGGATGGCCGACAGGGGAAAACGATCCTTTGACGGATCAAAGCCTTCGTTGCGGCCGGCGTCCTGCACGGGCTGAAACACGACGCCACGGACGCACCGCCACTGGAGGGCATGGTCGATGATGGCCGGAAGTTCGTCGTCGTTCACGCCCTGCTTCACGACCACCACCAACGTGGTCGAGAGGCCGGCCCGCTCCAGGTTCTCGAGCGCCTGCCGGCGAATTCGCGTGAGATCGGCCCCGCGGAGGTTGAGGTGGGCCTCGGGATTGAGCGAGTCGAACTGCAGGTAGACCTCGAAACCGGGCCGCAGGTCGGCGAGCCGGTTCACGAACTCGGGATCCTCGGCGATCCGGATGCCGTTGGTGTTGAGCATCACGTGGCGGATCGGCCGCCGCTTGGCCGCGGCCAGGATCTCCAGGATCTCCGGGTGGATCGTCGGCTCGCCCCCGGAGATCTGCAGCAGGTCGGGCTCGCCTTCGCTCGCGACGAGCGTGTCCATCATCCGCTCGATCTCGGCGAGCGGCCGGTGGAGCGATCGCTGGGGCGAGGAGTCGGAGAAGCAGACCGGGCAGGCGAGGTTGCAGGCCTCGTTGACGTCGATGAGCGCGAGGCAGGAGTGCTGCTCGTGGTCGGGGCAGAGGCCGCAGTCGTAGGGGCAGCCCCGCTCGGTGCGGGTCTGAAGCACGAGCGGCCGATCACCCGGTTTGAGGTAGTCGTGGCAGAGCCGCCAGTAGGCCGGGTCGGTCGAGACGAGCACCTTCTCGACGCCGTGCCGCCGGCACCTCTTGAGGTAGTAGACCCGCCCCTCCTCCGCGACGATCTTCGCCGGCACGAGCGCAAGGCACTCGCCGCAGAGCGAAGTCGTCTGGCCCAGGAACGTGTAGGGCGTCTGCCGGCGGACGGTGACTGTCATCGGCGTTGAGGATAGGTCGGCCAATGGCACTACGGCAAGCGTCGGCCCAGCCGTGCGCATCATGAGGAGCAAGCCGGGCTGCGGGCCGGCGAGCGGGCGGTCGTCGACGAGGCCCGGAAGGTGTCCGATCTCCTCGACGAGATTCACGGGCTCTCCGAGTCGCGTCGCATCCAGTTCACGATCACCGGCTCGACGATGCTTCGCCGTCGGGAGGTCGCTTTGTCGACCGTCGAGCGGCCCAAAGCCTGGCCTGTCGGCTCTTCCGGGTGTCCCGTTGACGGATCGAGAACCCAGGTCGCCAGACGGTTTTCAGACAAAACCTAGTACCGCACGAGGCCGGCAAGGTAGCACTTGTCGAGCAGCCAATGGCGGCGCATGTAGCCCGCAACCCCGCGGCGGACGCACGCGCGGGTTGGGGCGACGCCCAGCGTGCGGGCCCTGAGCCTTTCTGTCTCGCGACGGCCGACCGGCAGCCACCAGGCGATGCTTTTTTGATCGTTCCACACGCGGAATCCGCCCAGGAACCGCGGTAACCGGCGAAAGGTGAGGCCGGCCGCCCGAAAGCGGAGGATGAGGTCCCAGTCCATCGCGAACCGGAACGACTCGTCGATGCTCCCTCCCACGGCCTCCCAGGCCCGACGGCGCCAGAACATCGTCTCCTGGGGAATGAAGTCGGCGAACATGATCGAGCGGTCGTCGTGACGCGGCAGCACCCAGCGACCGATCTCCTGCCCGTCCTCGTCGATCAGCACGCGGTGCCCGTACACGACATCGACGTCGGGATGCGTTTGGAAATAATCGGCGACGTAGGCGAGGCTGCCCGGAAGCAGCAGGTCGTCCGAGTTGAGATACGCCATGATCTCACCCGTCGTCCTCCGCATGCCGAGATTGATGGCCGCCGACTGTCCGCCATCCGGAGCTGACTCCCAGTGCGTGAGTTGCAAGCCGTATCGCTCGAGGACATCCACACTGCCGTCGGTCGATCCGCCATCCTGCACGATGTATTCGATCGCGGGATACCCCTGGTCAAGGACGCTCCGGATCGTCTTCTCGAGCACATGCCCCTGATTGAAACTCGGCGTGACGATCGAAATCGAAGGGGGCGACGTGAGGCTCCGGGGCCGGCTGTAGTGCCGCGGCAAGGACAGCGGCCGCGGGGCATGGTTCCGGAGGCGGAAGATCTTCCGACGCAAGGACTGAAAACGCCGGATCTCCATCTGCCGGAGCGGCGTGGCCTCGAACTCCCTGAAGAACCGGCCTCCGACCGAGAGTCTGGCGATTTTCGCCGCCACGACGAGCCGATGCGCCGACCTCAATGGCTGACCGTTGCCCCATCGAAGGTGGGCCTCGACGGCATGCTGCATCGCCTGACCGAACCCGACCTGCCTGCGCGCGTTTGACGCGGCGGCCGTGGCCTGAGCAACGCCGTACCATGCCAGCCTCGAGGCTGAAGGCCGCCACTTCCCAACGTGGAGGCGGACTCCCATCAATTCATGCAGCGAGTCCGCGCCGGGCAGCGCCGTGAAATCACTCGGCGATGGTTCGCCCGCCCCAGTTCGTCGGGCGGCCAGCAGCCGGGGAATCTGGTGGAACACGGCTCCCGCGCGTTCGAGACGAAGCCACAGTTCGTAGTCAGCCCAATGCTGAAGCGATTGGTCCAGAAGGCCCACCCGCTCGATCGCCCTGCGGCGGATGAACGTCGCTGCCGGGCAGAATCTGAGATGGTGGCGGCCACGATGGTTCGCCCGCGCCGGTGCGTTGAACTCGGCGAACGGCCTGCCGGCCAGATCGGCGAGCATGGCGTCTCCGTAGAAACATTCCACGGACGGATGGCGGTCGGCGGCATCCGCGACGATGCGGAGCGTGTCGTCGAAATGGGACTCTCCGGCGGACAGCGTCGATATGATCTCCCCGTGCGTCCGCTTCAGGCCCTCGTTGACAGCCGCAGCTCGGCCAAGCCCGGGCCGGTCGATCCAGATGATCCGATCGGCATGCCCACCGGGCCCGATTCGGGCGGGGAGATCACCCACGCTCCCCACGACGGCCAGTTCCTGATCTTCGGCGGGTCCGCAGTTTGCCCGGCGTATCGTCTCGGCGAGAACATCAGGATCGCCCGCCGCGTGCACGATGATCGAGTTCATGCAGCTCCGTCGCGGGACAACGTTTCTCGAGGGACCGGGCACCGCGGGCGAATGCTACCGGAGGCCGCGGCCCGAATGTACACGGAAAATTCACCCCTCTCCGCCGGCTGTGGCCTGACTTGCCCGGAGAGGAGTACTCTGGGCAAACTGCGGCGGCAGGCAAGTTTGCCTCGCCTGCGGTTTGCCCGATAACGCGATTCGAGAGGCGGCTTCCACGCGCACCGGCATGCTCGAGATCGCGACGTTCTTCGAGGCCATCGGCTATGGCGAGCATCAGGCCGTGCATGCCCGGGAATACCGCCGGGACATCCTGCGCACCATGGAACTTCATGGGAAGTCCTTCGCCGCCCATGGCTGGCGGATCGTGCAGGTGGGGCGCATCGCCCGTAGCCGGGCGGGCGGCCGCCCAGAGCCCTGTACGCCGGAGTGATGATCGAGGCGGCGGTGGAGCACACCAGTCTCGCAACCGCTCACGCACGCGGTTCAGGGGCACCAGTTGCCGACTCGTGCCCAAACCCGGATAATCCGCTGAAATCGGGTTCCGGACGCCGGGCCCATCGTCATTGACCCTCTTCCTCAGGCACGAGGCACCAGCCGTGGCACAAGGCAAGTATCTGTTCACGAGTGAGTCCGTCAGCATGGGCCATCCCGACAAGTTGGCCGACCAGATTTCCGACGGCGTGCTCGACGCCTACCTTGCCCAGGATCCCCGCAGCCGCGTCGCCTGCGAGACGATGGTCACCACCGGCCTGGCCGTGATCGCCGGTGAGATCACCTCGAAGGGCACGATCGACTACCAGCAGGTGGTCCGCAATGTGATCCGTGATGTGGGCTACACAGACGACGAGATGGGCATCGCCGCCGACACCTGCTCCGTGCTCGTCGCCGTGGGGAAGCAGTCGGGCGACATTGCCATGGGCGTCAACGAGGACGAGACGAAGGGCAAGGACATCGGTGCCGGCGACCAGGGCCTCATGTTCGGCTACGCCTGCAACGAGACGCCCGAGATGATGCCGCTGCCGATCGCCCTCTCGCACCGGATTCTCAACCGGCTCACCGAAGCCCGGCAGAAGAACGAAGTCGATTGGCTCCGCCCTGACTCGAAGAGCCAAGTGACTGTGGAGTACGAGGGCAACAAGCCGGTTCGAATCGACACGGTCGTCGTCTCCACGCAGCATGCGCCCCACGTCTCGAACGAAGAGATCCGAAAGTTCATCGTCGAGAAGGTCATCAAGCCGCTGCTGCCGAAGGATCTCGACACGTCGAACATCACCTACCACATCAACCCCACGGGGCGGTTCGTGGTAGGCGGTCCGCACGGCGACTGCGGCCTCACCGGCCGCAAGATCATCGTCGATACCTACGGCGGCTGGGGCCGCCACGGTGGCGGCGCCTTCTCCGGCAAGGATCCAACGAAGGTCGATCGCAGCGCGGCCTACATGGCCCGCCACGTCGCTAAGAACATCGTGGCGGCCGGACTCGCCGACCGCTGCGAGGTGCAACTCGCCTACGCGATCGGCGTGAGCGACCCGGTGAGCGTGCACGTCGACACGGAAGGCACGGGCAAGGTTGAGGACGAGCGGCTCTGCGACGTCGTCCGCGAATTCTTCCCGCTCACGCCCCGCGGCATCATCGACTACCTCGACCTGCGGCGGCCGATCTACCGCAAGACTGCGGCCGGCGGCCACTTCGGCCGCGACGGCTTCTCATGGGAGAAGACCGACCGGGCTGCAGCCCTCGCCGAGGCGGCCGGTGCGACCGCGGCCATCGGCTAATCGCAGCAGGCTGAACGCATGCCGAGCACCGGATTGTCGTCGTCGCGTCGAGCCGCGGTGGGCAGCGCTCACCCTGCCGACGTGGCGATGGCCGGTGGCATCGTTGAACTTGCCGATCTGCTGGTTCGTGGCGCTGCAGGGATCGCCGCCGGCGCCGGCGCCATCGGCGGAGGCCTGCTCGTGCTTCGCCGACTGACTCACTCGATCGACACGCCGCCTCCGCTCGTGCTGTTCGCGACGGCCATGGCCGGCGCACTCATCGTGTTCGCCTCCGATCTGGCCACGAGATTCTCGGCCGGCCGGGCCTCCCCGCTGGCCGCGAGGATCGGCATGCTCCTGGGCGTGGTCGCGCTGGCCGTGCCGCCGGCCCCCGCCATCGCGTCGTGGGCGGCGAGCGGCTTCGCCCTGGCCGCCGCGGCCGCCGTCTGGCTCAAGCCCATGTCGGGAGCACATGTGCCGTGGCCCGCGCCCCGCCGCTGGCGGCCTACTGCCGCGGTCGCGGCGGCCGTGACGTCACGGCAACCGCGACGTCGGCGCAGGCGGCTGCCCGGCAGTCTCCGGCAGCGGTACGAGCGATATGATCTGCCCACGGGGGGCGGCTGTGTCCGCGGCCGGCTCGCCATCGCCGTGCCGGCCGGGGCCCGTGCCGCCGCCGGCCACATCGGCTTCTGTCCGGCCTTCGCCGAGACACCCGATGTCGAGGTGACGACGTCGTATGATGGCGTGGAGGTCACCGTCGCGGCGGCCGAGGTTCTGCCCTGGGGCGTGCGAGTCGAATGCCGGCTCGCCGAACCGGCCGAGGAGCCGCTCGAGATTTCCGTCGATATCCTGGCCCGCATGGCTGGCCGCCCCGCACCCTGACAATCGCGCCGCTCCCGCCGGGCGCATCATCATCCATGGCTCGCTGGCCGAAACACGTCTGGACGACCCTCTTCACCTACGGGCTGATCTTCGGCGGGTTTCCGCTCCTGTGCTTCGTGCTCTGGCTCTGGGTCCGCGGCAGATGACGCCGCGCCTCCACTCCTCGAGGTCGTGATGCTCCATGCGATCGTGATGGCGGGCGGATCGGGAACGCGGTTCTGGCCCGCAAGCCGCGCAGCCCTGCCCAAGCAACTGCTGCCGCTCGCCGGCGATCGCACGCTGCTCGATGACACCGTCGCGCGGCTCGATGGTCTCGTGACGCCGGACCGGATCCTCGTCGTCACGTCGGCCCGCCTGCTCGACGCCGCCCGCCGCCAACTGCCACAGGTGCCCGAGTCCGGCCTCGTGGGCGAGCCCTGCAAACGCGACACCGCCCCCTGCATCGGCCTGGCCGCACTCCTCGTCTCGCGGCACGATCCCGACGCCACGATGGTGGTCATGCCCTCCGACCACGTGATTCGGCCATCCGAGCGATTCGGGGCCTCGATCCGCCAGGCCGCCGCACTCGTCGAGGCCCGGCCCGGCCGGCTCGTCACGTTCGGTATCCGCCCGACCTATCCCGCCGAAGGGTTCGGCTATATCCAGCAAGGCGAGCCACTCACCGTCGCCCCCGGGGAAGCCCCGGCCCACGCCGTGGCGAGATTTCGCGAGAAGCCGCCGGCGAGCGTGGCCCGCGACTACCTCGCCGCCGGCACCTATCTCTGGAACGCCGGCATCTTCGTCTGGAAGGCGAAGACGATCCTCGCCGCCCTCGCCGAGCGGCAGCCCGAGATGCTCCAGCGGCTCGAGCGGATCGCCGCCGCCTGGGACGCGCCCCGCCGCGACGATGTCTTCGCTTCCGAATTCGCCGCCATCAAGGGAATCTCGATTGATTACGCCGTGCTCGAGCACGCGACCGACGTAGCCGTGATCGAGGCTCCGTTCACCTGGGACGACCTGGGTGGCTGGTCGGCGGTGGCCCGTCAACGGGGGGCCGACGAACAGGGCAACACGATCGTGGGCCGCCACCTGGGAATCGACTCGACCGGCACGATCGTCCATGCCGGTGACGGCCACCTGGTCGTCACCATGGGCCTGGTGAATATGCTGGTGGTGCACACGCCCGACGCCACGCTCGTCGCCGAGCGAACTCACGAGGAGGCGGTACGGAAGGTCGTGGCGGAACTCGAGGCCCGCGGATGGAACGAGTATCTGTGACCATGCGAGCGCTGCCCTGCCTCTGCCTGCTGGCCGCGTCCTTCGGCAACGCGGTCGCCGACGACGCACCACACCGTGATGCCGCCTGGATCGAGCGGCTCCGCCGATCGCAGGAGGCGCTCGAGTGGACCGACGAGCTCGTGCGTCACGACTGGCGGCTCCAGCATCGCCCGCAGGATCTCCCGAACGGGGATGCCTGCCGGATCCTCGACCCCGACGACCGAGCCGCCTGCACGGGCTCGCGGCGCGACTGCGAGGCGGCATTCGCCGCATTGGAGCAATCTGGCCGTGTGGCCCAGGTCCGCGGCCACACCGTCATTCTGCTGCATGGCCTCGGCGAGGGCCGCGACTCGATGATGCCGCTGGCGCAGCACCTTCGCACCGCCCTCGATGCGACCGTGCTCACCTTCGGCTATGCGAGCGTGAAGGCCGATATCGACGCCCACGGACGCGCCCTCGACTCCGTCGTTTCCCGGCTGCCGCACGCCGACACGCTCTCGTTCGTGGGCCACAGTCTCGGCAACCTCGTCGTCCGCCGCTGGATGGCCCTCGCCGCCGCCCGTGATCTCGCCCGCACCCGGCGGATGGTGATGCTCGGCCCACCCAACCAGGGTTCCGACCTCGCCCGCATGGCATCACGGATCTGGGGCCTCGCCTCGCTCACAGGAGGCGCCTCCCGCGACCTGGTGGTCGACTGGCCGCGAATCGCGCCGAGCCTCGCGGTGCCCGGTTGCGACTTCGGAATCCTGGCCGGTGGCCGCGGCGACGATACGGGCTACAGCCTCCTGCTCGAAGGCGACGATGACGCGGTGGTGCGGGTCGCGGAGACGCGGCTCCCGGGCGCCCGCGACTTCCTCGTCCTGCCGGTTCATCATGCGGCGATGATGAGGGATGCGGCTGTGCAGCGGGCCACGGCCGAGTTCCTGCAGACGGGGCGGTTTCCCGAACTGCCACGACAGCCCCCCCGCGATCCGGTCGCCCCGCCGTCGACAGCGAGCGGCGAATGACTGCACCCGCGTCGGCACCGATTCCTGCCGGCCGCGTGGCCGGCGTCGACTACGGCCGCCGCCGAATTGGGATCGCCGTCTGCGACGCCCTCCGCATTCTGGCGAGCCCGCTCTGCATCCACGAGACGACGGGGGATCGCACCGCCGATGCGGCCTTCTTCCGGCAGCTCGTGGCCGACGAGTCACTCGCGGGCTTCGTCGTGGGCCTGCCCGTGCATGCCGATGGCAGCGACAGCGACATGAGCCTCGAGGTGGAGCGGTTCGGCGGCTGGCTGAGCCGGATCACCGGGCTCCCCGTGGCCTTTCACGACGAGCGATACAGCTCCAAGGAGGCGGCCGGGATGCTTGCCGGCGTCGGGCTCTCCCGCGGCCGGAAGAAGGAGCGGGCCGATGCAGTGGCGGCGCAGGTGGTGCTGGCCTCGTGGATGGAAAAGCAGGCCGCGTCCGGCGGCGGTCGTCCGGGGGCGCTCGAGTGATGACTTCCACGGGTAGCTCTACCTGGCATGCATGCGCCGGCGAAGGGGCTGCCCACGCCCCGTCGCCGGACGCTCGCTCTGGGCATCCTGCCCTCCGCTCGCTCGATGCTGACTGCGCTTCGCCATCCTGGCTACGCTTGTCAGCACACGCCGGCTCTCGGGGCATGGGCAGACCCTTCGCCTCCCGGTTAAGGGTGCAGTTTCACGATTCATCTTTGGTGGGAGGCAATACGCGTGGCTGAGCATGTTTCGGAGAGCGTTTCCTCTGAAAGCCGCCGACGGACGCGGCTGGTGGTGGGGTGTGGATATCTCGGGGAACGCGTGGCGCGGCGGTGGGTGGGCGAAGGCGCGCGGGTGCTCGGGGTGACGCGGCGGGAGGCGAGAGCGCGGGAGTTGGCGGCGGTCGGGATCGAGCCGATCCTGGCCGATGTAACCGATGCAGGAGCGACGGGGTGGCTGGTTGAGTTGCCGCCTCTCGACACCGTGTTCTGGGGGGTGGGCTTCGATCGGGCTGCGGGCCGGACGCATCGCGATGTGCACGTCGGGGGCTTTGGGCGGCTGCTGGATGCACTCGGGCGGCGTGGTGCGGAGAGCGTCCGGCCGCGGGTGATTCTTTCGAGTTCGACCGGCGTGTGGGGGGACGAGGCCGGTGGAATCGTGGACGAACAGACGCCGCCGAATCCTGGCCGCGAGGCGGGGGCCGTGCTCGTCGAGGCAGAGCAGTTGCTTCGTGGCCATACAGTTGGGCCGGGCGTGGCGCTGCGGTTCGCCGGACTCTACGGCCCCGGCCGGCTGCCGCGGCTCGATGATCTGCGGGCCGGCCGGCCGATCGCCGCCGACCCAGATACCTGGCTGAATCTGATCCACGTCGACGACGCGGCGCGGATCGTATGTGCCGTCGCCGACGCCCTGGCGCCACAGCCGCTCTACGTCGTGTCGGATGGCAGGCCCGTGCTCCGCCGCGACTGGTATGGCAGGCTCGCGGCGGTAACCGGCTGTCCCACGCCGACCTGGGATCCATCCGCCCCGCGGATCCGCGGCGCCGACAAGCGGGTGAACCCGGCGCTGGCCTTCCGCGACCTCGGAATCATGCTCGACCACCCTGACTCGCTCGCGATCCGAACGTAGGCCCGTTGCTCCGCAACGGGCTTTGCCCGTCACGGAGTGCCGGGCCTACGGCGTCACCACTGCGGGCCGCACGACCTCGGCACTCTGGCGGGGGGCGATCGCATTGGCCGGCGCCGGACCGGCGATCCCCGGCGCGCCGGCGGCCTGCAGGAAATCGACCGTGACGTTCATCGCCTCGTCGAAGTAGTAGTCGCGACGGACGACGGGCCGCTTCTGGGCCTCCAGCTCCTCGAGCTTCTTCTCTTCCTCGTCCTCGGCGGCCTTGCCCTCGTTCCACTGCTTCTCGAACTCGCTCTCGACCAGCGAGATCGTCTTCTCGTCCTTCCGCTTCTTGTAGCGGGCGACGTCGTTCGCGAGCTTGCCGAAGTCGGCGTTGCCACCGACCCGCTCAGCCGACCGGGCCCGCAGTTGGGTCAGCAGGGCGTCTTTGATCCGGCCCGTCGACTGGTAGCCTGCCTGTGGCACCTTGTCGAATGGAATCGCATGGTCGAGATCGGCCTCGCCCACCGGCAGGTGCGTGGTAAGGCTCGGCAGAACGATGTCACTCTTCACCCCCTCGAGCTGCGTGCTCGCGCCGCTCGGCCGGTAGAACTGCTGCATCGTGATCTTGATCGCGCCGAGCGACGGCGAATTGTCATACCGCTGGAACAGCTGCCGGCCGAGGTCGAGCAGGCTCTGCACCGTGCCTTTGCCGTGGGTCGCCTCGTCGCCGATGATCAGGCCGCGGTGATAATCCTGGATCGCTCCGGCGAGGATCTCACTGGCGCTGGCGCTGAACTTGTTGGTGAGCACCACGAGCGGGCCGTCCCAGGCAACCCCCGGATCGACGTCGTCATAGGGTCGCACTTGTTTGTCGGCGTCCTTGATCTGCACCACCGGTCCCTTGTCGATGAACAGGCCGGTGAGCTTGATGGCCTCGGGAAGCGATCCGCCCCCGTTGTGCCGCAGGTCGAGCGCCACGCAATCGACGCCCTTCTGCCGGAACTCGTCGAGCAGCCGCTTGCAGTCTCGTGTGCTGCTCTTGTAATCAGCCTGCCCCTGCTGGGCGGCGGCCATGTCCATGTAGAAGCTCGGCAGGTTGATCACGCCGATCCGATAGGGCGAGCCGTCGGCCTTCGTGCCGTGCTCGATCACCTCCCCGCGGGCCTCGGCGTCCTTGAGTTCAATCTTGGCCCGTGTGATGTCGTAGATCTTCGGGACGGTCTCGCCCGCGGAAATCACCTTCAGCCGCACGAGTGTGCCCCGCTTGCCGCGGATCAGCTTCACCACCTCGTTGAGATTCATGTCGACGGTGTCGACGACCTCGCCGTCGGCCCCCTGCCCCACGCCCACGATCCGATCCTTCGCCTTGAGCCGGCCGTCCTTGTCGGCGGCGCCGCCCGGCGTGAGTTCCATGATCGTCGTGTAGCCGTCCTCGCCCTTGAGTTGGGCGCCGATCCCGTCGAGCTGGAGCTTCATCCCGATCTCGAAGTTCTCGAGCGTGCCCGGCGACATGAAGCTCGTGTGCGGATCGAAGCTGCCGGTGAGCGACGAGAGATAGGTCTCGAGCAGCTCATCCCCTGTCATCTGGTGCATCCGCTTGGCAAAGCTGCGGTAGCGGCGGAGGAGCTTCTCCTTGGCCTCCTCGGGGGGCGTTTTCTCCATCTTTTGCACGAGCAGCTCATACTTGATTCGTCTGCGCCAGAGATCCTCGGCCTCGGCCTCGGTCTTCGCCCATTGGGTCGCCTTGCGGTCGATGACGAGCGCCTCCTGCTGGGTGAAGTCCTGGGGTGATTCGAGCAGCCGCTCGATCAGCGGCAGCCGGGCATCGACCCGCTGCAGAAAGCGATCGCAGACCTGGTAGGCAAAGCTCACGTCGCCCCGCTTCACAAGATCGTCGAGCGAGTCCCGTTGCTGCATGAACGAATCGACGTCGCCCTGCATCAAATAGATCTTCATCGGATCGAGCGCCTCCAGGAAGGCGTCGAACCAGCGGCGGGCCATCGCGTCGTTGATCGGTTGCTTGAGGAAATGCTCGCTCTCGAGATGCCGGCGGACCGCCTTGGCGATGTGGGGATCGTTCGCGCCGGGCTTTGGTCCGCCCGTGGGGGGCTGCTCGGCCGTCACCGGCCAGCCAGCCAGCGACAGCATCGCCACGGCGATCACCGCCGAGACACGCCCGGCCCGATGCCGCGACGCGGCTGCCCCGATTCCTACCGCCTGGACGTTGCAATTCACGGTCTGGCACCTCCTGGAACGACGCAACCTCAACACTCGCATTATGACGACTCGGCTCGCGCTTGGCGAGACAGGCTCTCCAGCCCGGCTTGCGCGGAACTCCCAGCTTCCGCGGCCCGGTCTACGACCGCCCGTGCCACAGCCTCATCGGCACCGAGCCGCTCGACCTGCAGCCATTCCAAGTGCGGCGCGAGTCGCCGGCCCCGGTCGATGGCGGCGGCGACCTGACGTTCTACGTGACCACGGAACAAAAGGTGCGGCTGCACGACGACCAGCCGCGCACCGAGGGCGACGGCCCGTTCAGCCGCCATGCCCACCGCCTCGTCGAGCGGCGGCCTGGCGGCGGCAACGAACCCCTGCTCCACCGCCACGAACCGGCCTGCGTCCGCCCCGTCGAGCGTCGCAGCCGTGAAGGCTCGCAGCTGCGCGGGTGTCTCCGGATCGCTCGCTCCCCGCCCCACCATCAAGAGCACCGCCCGCTCTCCAGCGCCACTCGCCGCGCTGCCGACCGCCGCCTCGCGCCTCCGGCGCGAAAGGGACACTATCTCGGGATGGAGCCCGAACGGCTCGGCCATCCGAAACGCGATCCCCGCAGCCTCAGCGGCGGCCGTGAGCGCCTCGGGCACGTCCCGCCGCGCATGCCCCGCGGTGAAAAGCAACAGCGGCATCGCCACGAGCTCACGGCAGCCACGGGCCACGAGCCGGTTCACGGCGACCGCGATCGAGGGCTCGATCACCTCCAGGTAGCCGAGTTCGACCGCCACGTCCGGCAGCATGGCGGCGACGCGTTCCGTTACGCTTACCGCCTCGCTCGCCCCGACCGGATCAGCCGTGCCATGCCCGACGACCAGTAGCCCACATCCACCGCCCAGGCGAGATACGGCGGCAGATGAACTGAGCGAGCATGCCATGGGGGCATTGTAGACCAGCTTCGTCTTGCTGTAGGCCCGTCACTCCGTGACGGGCAGCCCGTTGCGGAGCAACGGGCCTACGGCTTCCGAATACGACCGCGAGGGGCTGCCCATGCCCCGAAGCCGGCGTTGGCGGCAAGCGAAGGCAGGATGCCGAGAGCGCAGCCGCCATCGAGCGAGCGGAGGGCATGGATGCCCGCAGCGAGCGTCCGGCTCTCGGGGCATGGGCAGCCCCGAACTCACGCCACAGAGGGTTGCCCCACCGAGGAATAACGTGGACTACGGGCGCGGGCCGGCACCGAGCCGCGGCAGCAGCAGGGCGACGCCGGCGAGGATCGCCACCGCGGCTCCGAAGGGGAGCGTGTGCGAGGAGTGCGCTGCGAACAGGATCGAGCCCAGAAACGGCCCGATGATCCGGCCGAGCGAGGCGAACGACTGGTTGACCCCCAGCACCTCTCCCTGCCGCGCCGGATCGGCCCGCTTCGAGATCAGGTCCGACACCGACGGATTCACACAGGCGAAGCCCGCGACCGCGACGGCCGACGCGGCATAGAAGAGCGGTTTCACCCAGCCGCCGACCGCCGTCGCGGGCGCACCACGGCCGCACAGCATCCAGGCCACGACGCCGAGTCCGGCCAGCCCCAGGATCATCAGGCCCACGCCACCGCCGAGGAGCTGCGTCTCCGAGAGCCGCTTGGCGAGCGGCCGGTAGCCGCCGCCGGCGAGCAGGAGCATGAAGCCGATGAAGGCAAACACGAGGAAGTTGTCGTCGTCGCTCATGCCGAAGGCCGACTCGGTGAGCCGGGCGAGCGTGGCCTCGAAGTTCGCGAAGGCGACGATCGAAAGGAAGTAGACGAACACGAGCACGCCGATCGACGGCATCCGCAGAACGGCCGCCGCGCGAGACGCATCGGGCCGCACCTTGGCGGTGTGGCTGCCCGGTCGACGGGTCTCCCGAAACACGAACAGGGCCAGCATGAGGGCCACGAGCGAGAGCAGCGACGCGATCGCCCCCACGCCCCACGGCTGGCGATCGAAGACGGCCAGGCCGAAGTAGGCGATCAGCGGGCCGAGCGTGAAGCCGGCGCCGAAGGCGATCCCGATCAGCGCCATGCCCCGGGCTCGGTTCTCGGGCGTGGTGCAGTCGGCGATCACGGCCGCCGCCGTGCCGACGCTTGCGCCGGCGATGCCCGCGCCAACTCGCGAGAGCATCATCAGGCCGAGCGCGAGGGCCGCCCGTTCGGGCGGGACGAGCACGGCACAGGCATAGACCGCATAGAACACGACCGACCCGGCGAGGCTGATCAAGAGCATCGGCCGCCGGCCATACCGGTCGGAAAGCCGGCCCCAGAGTGGGCTCACGAGAAACTGCATCAGCGAGAACGACGAGAACAACAGGCCGATGACGATGCCGCCGGCGAGCGGCGAGAGACCGAGGGCGTCGAGATACGGTTCCGCCTGCCGCGGCATCACGGGCAGCACGATGCCGAAGCCGAGCAGATCGATGAACACCGTGAGAAACACGATGAGGAGCGCGCCCCGGGGCGCAGTGACGCCGGCGGCGGTGGCGGAAGCAGGCGTAGAAGGGGCGACGGCCATGCGGCCTCCGGCGTGGGTGGTGCGGGCCCCATCGTAGCGGGCCGTGCTACATTGGCGAATCATGCCCGCCCCCCGAGTTGCCGACAGCCGCAGCCCGCCCGAAGACGCCCCGAGCGTGGCGGAGGTGACCGCCCGCATCAAGGAGCAGCTGGAGGGGCGGTTCGCCGACGTCTGGGTGACGGGTGAGATCTCGAACCTGACCCGCGCCTCGTCGGGGCACGTCTATCTGTCGCTCAAGGACGAGTCGGCCCTGCTCCGGGGCGTGATCTGGCGGACGACCGTGAACCAACTGGCGATCGAGCCGTCCGACGGACTGGAAGTCGTCTGCCACGGTCGGATCGAGGTCTATCCGCCGCGGGGCACCTACCAGCTCACGATCGACCGGCTGCACGCCCTCGGCACGGGAGCGCTCGAGGCCCAGCTTCGTCGGCTGCTCGCCGCCCTCGAGGCCGAAGGGCTCTTTGCCCAGGAACGCAAACGGTCGATTCCGGCGTTTCCCCGCCGCATCGCCCTGGTGACGAGTCCCGGCGGCGCAGCGATCGCCGACTTCCTCACCACGCTCTTCGCACGGTGGCGGGGCGCCGAAGTGATCGTGATTCCGTCGCGGGTGCAGGGGGCGGGAGCCGCCGAAGAGCTGGCCGCCGGCCTGGCTGCCGCGGCTCGACTCGCGCCGACCGTCGATGTGATCGCGCTGATCCGCGGCGGCGGCAGCCTCGAAGACCTCTGGGCCTTCAACGAGGAGGTGCTCGTCCGCGCCGTGGCCGCTTCACCGATTCCGGTCGTGTCGGGCGTGGGTCACGAGATCGACGTTTCGCTGGCCGACCTCGCGGCCGATCTGCGGGCGCTCACGCCGACCGACGCGGCCGTGAAGGTTTCACCCGACGGCCGGCAACTGGACGCCGCCGTCGCCACGCTGGGGCTGCGGCTTCAGGCGGGACTCGGCCGCCGCGTGGACCTCGCCCGGGAACGGATGCTGCAACTGGCCCGCTCCCGGATCTTCGCCGACCCAAGCCGCCTGATCGGCGACCGGCGCGCGCTGCTCGACCAGCATGCGCTCCGGCTCCGGCGGCTCGGCTCGGCGACGGTCGAACGCAGTCGCGAACGGCTCGCTGCGGCGGCGGGCCGACTCGAAGCCGGCAGCCCCCTGCATCTCCTGGCCCGTGGCTGGTCGGTGACCTGGAAGGACGGGGACCCCACCGCCCTGCGGTCGGTCGCCGGACTCGCCACCGGCGACACGCTCATCACCCAGCTCGCCGACGGCCGCGTCACGAGCCGACTCGAAGGGATCATCACCGATGACACACGACGCTGACCCCCCCGCCTGCGAACCGCAGGCCGTCTCGTTCGAAGCCGGACTCGCCCAGCTCGGCGAGATCGTGGTCCGACTCGAATCGGGGAGTCTCGGCCTCTCCGATTCGATCACCGCCTACGAGCGCGGCGTGACGATTCTGAAGCGACTGCACGAGGAGCTGGCTGCGGTCGAGCAGCGTGTCAGCGTGCTGGTGCGGATCGACGAGGACGGCAGGCCGATTCTCGAGCCATCGTCTCCCAGCCGGCATGGCGCGGCGGACGACGGCACGAGCAGGCCCGCAGACTCGACCCAACCAGCGCGAACCCGCCCCGCCCGCGCCGGGAGAACGTCGTCAGCCCGGTCGAAGAGCCTGCCCGGGATGGACGATGCAGCCGCTGAGGCATAGAATTTCGGCTCGGCGGCGCCGCGGCGCCACATGGATTTTCGTCGTCCTGCGGGCGCCAGCATGGCAAGCTGTTCGGTGTCGAGTGGAGCGGCGTCCGGCACTGCAGCCGCCCTCGAAGCCGACGTGACGCAGGCGCTCGGCCAGGTTCGCGACTTCATCGAACCGCGGCTCGAGGCCGCCCTCGGCTTTTCACCAGAGGCGGCGGACCGGCTGGCCGACTCGATGCGATACGCCGTGCTCGCCCCCGGCAAGCGGCTGCGGCCGGCGCTCGTGCTCTGGGCGGCCCAGGCCTGCGGGCCGCGGGACACGGCCTGGGAGACTGCCGCTCCGGCAGCCGTCGCCGTGGAGCTCATCCACGCCTATTCGCTGGTGCACGACGACCTGCCGGCGATGGATGACGACGACCTGCGTCGCGGTCGTCCCACCTGCCATCGAGCCTTCGACGAGGCGACGGCGATCCTCTGCGGCGACGCCCTCCAGGCCCGGGCCTTCGAATTGCTCGCGACGCAGTTGCCGATGGCCTGCGCCGCGCGGGCCTGTGCGGTGCTCGCGCAGGCATCCGGTGCCGAAGCGCTCGTCGGCGGCCAGGCCGACGATCTCGCCGCCGAGCGGGGCTGGATGCCCGATCTGGCCACGGCGCCGGTCGCCGAACAACTCGCTTGGATGGACCGGATCAACCGCCGCAAGACCGGCTGCCTCTTCCTGGCGGCACTCGAGCTCGGCGGACTCGCCGCCGGGGCCGATCGCCAGCGGCTCGACGTCCTGCAACGGTTCGGCCAGGCCTTCGGCGTGGCCTTCCAGATCGCCGACGACCTGCTCGACGCGGAAGGTGACGAGGCATCCATGGGGAAACGAGTCGGCAAGGACGCCGGCCGCGGCAAGCTCACGTTTCCGACGGTGATGGGCATCGCCGCCGCCCGCGAACGGGCCCACTCACTGGCGGCCGACGCCGCCGCGGCAGCTGCCGAACTCGGCCCTGGAGCCGCGGAACTCGCGGGTCTCGCCCGCTGGATCGTGACGAGAAACCATTAACGGCTAGGATTTCCAGGGCCGGGGCCGCGTTCGGCACGATGCCAGCCACAGGACGACCGATGAGCGACATTCTTCCCACGATCGACTCGCCGCACGACCTGCAGAAGCTGTCGCTCCCGCAGTTGGAGCAGCTCGCCGGCGAAATGCGGCGGGCGCTCACGGAGGTGGCCGGCACCCGGACGGCCCACTTCGCCTCGAACCTCGGCGTCGTCGAACTCTGTCTCGCGTTGCATCGTGTCTTCGACTTCAGCCGCGACCGCCTCATCTGGGACACGGGCCACCAGATCTATCCCCACAAGCTGATCACCGGCCGGTTCGCCCGGTTCGGCTCGATTCGCACCAAGGGGGGCCTGATGGGCTACCCCAACCCGGCTGAGAGCGACTACGACCTGTTTATGACGGGGCATGCGGGCTCGAGCGTCTCGACGGCGCTCGGCCTCGCCAGCGGCGACGACCTGCTCGGCCGTGCCGACCGGCATTCGGTGGCCGTGATCGGCGACGGCGCCCTCCCCTCCGGTATCGTCTTCGAGGCGCTCAACAACGCCGGCTTCCTCAAGAAGCGGCTCTTGATCATCCTCAACGACAACAAGATGTCGATCTGCCCCCGCGTCGGCGCCCTGGCGGAATATCTCGACGTCGTCCGCACCAACCCCTGGTACCGAGGCCTCAAGAACCAGGCCACCGAGATCATCAAGGGCGTGCCGATGGTGGGCGAGTCGATGGAGCGGATGCTCGGCACCGTCAAGGATTCGATCAAGACGACGCTCCACGGCGGCGCTCTCTTCGAGGCCCTCGGCGTCCGCTACTTCGGCCCGGTCGAAGGCCACTCGCTCCCCGGCCTGATCCGCTACCTGGAACTCGTGAAGGACGAGGAAGGCCCAATCCTGCTCCACGTGCTCACTGAGAAGGGGCACGGTTTCAAGCCGGCCGAGGCCGACCCGGTCTTCTTCCACACCCCGGCCCCGTTCGAGTGCGACGACGACGACTGCATCGTCTCGATCAAGAAGTCATCCTCCCGCGCCTACACCGACGCCGCTTCCAGCGCGATCGCCGCCTGCATGCGGCGCGACGAGCGGGTGACGGTGCTCACGGCGGCGATGTGCCAGGGCAACAAGCTGGAAAAGGTCCGCGAGGAGTTCCCGACGCGGTTCTTCGACGTCGGCATCTGCGAGTCCCACGCCGTCGCCTTCGCGGCCGGGCAGGCGAAGGTGGGCGTGCGGCCGATCGTCGACATCTACAGCACGTTCCTCCAGCGGTCGTTCGACCAGATCTTCCAGGAGGTCTGCCTGCAAAACCTGCCGGTCGTGTTCATGCTCGACCGCGCCGGCCTCACCGGACCCGACGGCCCGACCCACCACGGCAGCTACGACCTCGGCTACATGCGGCTGTTCCCCAACATGGTGGTGCTCGCCCCGGGCGACGAACACGACCTGCCGGCGATGCTCGACTGGGCGCTCACGCACGACGGTCCGGTGGCGATCCGCTACCCGAAGGCCGTGGTCGAGACCCATGCGGGTGAGCGGACCCCGATCCAACTCGGCCGGTCGGAGCTCATCACGGACGGCCACGACGGCCTGCTCATCGCCTGCGGCACGCTGCTCGGCGAGGCGATCAAGGCAGCCGCTGCGCTCCGCGACGAGGGGCTCGACGTGGCCGTGATCAACGCCCGGTTCGTGAAGCCGCTCGACACGGGGCTCATGGTCGAACGGATCGAAGCGTCTCCCTGGACGGTCACCGTCGAGGAGAACGCCCTGCAGACGGGCTTCGGCAGTGCCGTGCTCGAGGCCGTCAACGACGCCGCCTGTCGCAGCCCCGAGCCTCGGCCCCACGGCCCGATCGTGCGGCTCGGCCTGCCTGACCAATTCGTGGAGCACGGCGAGCGGGGCGAACTCCTCGCTGACCTCGGCCTCGACGCCGCCGGCATCGCCGCCACCTGCCGCCGCCTCGCCGGCCGCGCGCCCGTGGCCAGCACCCGCTAAGCGATCGCACGTGCCCCCGTAGTCCGCATGCTCCGCATGCGGCCCACGGTCTGAACACCGCAGGCTCTTCTAGTCCTTGGCCTAACGACCTCCTGTGGCGTGGGTTCGGGGCTGCCCATGCCCCGTCACCGGACGCTCGCTTCGGACATCCTGTCCTTCGCTCGCTCGATGCTGACTGCGCTTCGGCATCCTGCCTGCGCTGGTCAGCAACGCCGGCTCTCAGGGCATTGGGCAGCCCCTCACGAGTCGAGTGAGGGGCGCATCAGGCTGCGCCAGTACCAGATACGCGCAGACGGTGTATGCGTCGCCGAGTAATACTGTACGTCTCGTCCAACCTCAGATGCGACACGAATGACCGCTCCCCCACTCCATCCTGGCCGTACTGTCTCCGGGCTGCGGTGCATTCTCGTCGGCCCGGGTGGCCTCGCTGGTGTGGAGGCCGAGGCCGAGCGGGTGGAGGGTCTGCTCGCGGCGACGGGGCACCGCGTCGTGGCTCGGCGGCTGGCGCCGCGGGACGATTGGGGCGAGGGCCGGTTCGAGGCGGATGGGATGCCCGAGGCCGATCTCGTCGTCGTGCTCGGCGGTGATGGCTCGATCCTGCGGACGGCGCGGTGGATGGGCTATCGCCAGCTGCCGGTGCTCGGCGTCAACCTGGGCACGCTGGGGTTCTTGGCCGACGTGTCGCGGGACGAGGTGACCGCGGCCCTCGCCGAGATCGGTGCCGGGCGGTTCCGGCTCATCGATCACCTGCTCTTCGAGTGCGAACTGCATCGCGGCGGTCGCCTGCTCCATCGCCAGCTCGGGCTGAACGAGACGTCGATCCTCGCCGGCCCTCCGTTCTCCATGATCGAGATCCGGCTGCTCGTCGATGGCGACCTCGCCACGACATATCGGGCCGACGGCCTGATCGTGTCGACGCCGGTCGGCTCGACGGCCTACAGCCTGTCCGCCGGCGGCCCGATCGTGCGGAAGGATCTCGACGCCTTCATCTTCACACCCTTGAGCCCCCACACGCTCACGAACCGCCCCGTCGTCGATTCGGCGGCCCGCACCTACGACCTCGTGGTGCCGCGTCCCAACGCTGGTTCCGCCTGCGTGGTCGATGGTCGCGTGGTGGCTGCGCTCGAGCCCGGCGACCGGATTCGCGTCCAGCGTGCCGAGCCGCGATTCACGCTCGTGGAGACGAGCCTGCACGGCTACTACCCGACCCTGCGGGAGAAACTCGGCTGGGGGGGCGGCGTGCGGGCTGCGGAAGGCCAACGGCCCGAGGACGCCGCATCATGAGTCGACGCCGACTCCTGACCACCGTTGCGGTGTGCCTGATGCTGGCCGGCGGCGGGCTGGCCGCCGCCGCGACGGCTGCGGAGGCCGTGCGCCTGGCCTACCGATTCCAGAAGGGCGACCGCATCGACATGGCCGTGGCCCACCGGGCACTCACCGAGACCACGATGAACGGCACCACGCAGACGGTCGAGACGATGACCGACTCGACGAAGACTTGGCGGGTGATCTCGGTCGACGACGCCGGCCGGGCTACGCTCGAACACTCGGTGGATGACGTCACGATGACCTCGCGGACGAGCGACCGCGGCGAAGTCCGCTGGTCGAGCGACGGCGATGCGGCTCCGCCGCAGGGCTACGAGGCCGTGCGGCCCAGCCTCGGCGTGCCGCTGTCGCGGCTCGTGGTCGATCGTGACGGCCGCGTGGTCGAGAGGCAGGAGCTGCGGCCTTCCCCACCGTCGAGCACGGGTGACCTCGTGGTCGTGCCCCTGCCCGACGGCCCGGTGGCCCCGGGCGCCGAATGGACGATCCCGCAGGAGGTGGTCGTCGAGGTGCCGAACGGGCCGCGGAAGCTCGTGCGGACACGGCTCCGCTATCGGCTCGACGCGGTCGCCGACGGCATCGCCACGATCCGCGTCGACACCACCGTGCTCACACCGATCGACGATCCACGACTCGAAGCCCGGCTCCTCGAGCGAATCTGGGACGGCGAGATCCGCTTCGACATCGAGGCCGGCCGCGTCATCAGCCGCCGCACGGGCATCGACCGCCGCGTCGTCGGCTTTGGCGGCCCCGAATCGAGCGTCCGCTACAAGGCATCGCTCGAAGAGACGGTGAAGTAAACGGGCACGTGGCCTGTGCGCAGGTCGGGGTTGCCCATGCCCCGTCGCCGGACGCTCGCTACGGCATCCATGCCTTCGCTCGCTCGATGGCGGCTGCGCGTTCGGCATCCTGCCTGCGCTTGCCTCCATACGTCGGCTCTCGGGGCATGGGCAACCCCTCCCGATACCGTTCTCTGATCGTGAAGAATCAGAGCGGGAAGGCGAGGGGATCGGTGCAAGCTCCAGGAGCATTGGACCGAGTCTTCGGGGTCCCCGCGACCATCCGAAGGACCGCGCAGCGGCGACTTGTACCGTCCCCGAGCCGGCTTGGGCAAAAAACCCGTCACCCCGCGCGGAGCACGTCTTCGACGCGGCGGATCGCCTCTTCAACATCCCACTGCGATTCCGCGAGCACGATCGGGGCCCGCTTCGCCACCCAGTCGCCGACGGTCTTCTGCGCGGCGATAACGGTCGAGTGACTGCGACGGCCGAAGTATTTGCCGATGTCGGTCAATGCGGCGTGCGTGTGCTTGCGGGCGAGGAACATCGCGAGCATTCGCGGATGGCTCACGGTCTTCGCCCGACGGGCCGACTGGAGGCTGCCGGCCTCGATGCCGAAGGCCTTGCAGATCGCCTTCTCGATGTCGGCGAGGCGGACGCTGCGGCCGCTCGACCGCACCAGGTCGGCCAACGCCTCCTCCGCCATGCCGGCGGTAACGGGCACACCGAGCATGAGACTCGTGGCCTCGAGGCGGTTGACGGCGCCGTAGAGTTCGCGGGCGTGCCGCGTGATGTGGCTGGCGATGTAGTGCACCACCTCGTCGGGCACGGCGAGCCCGCGCTTCGCGGCCAATGCCGCCACGATGCCGCGACGGACGTCATAGTCGGGGGGCAGGATCCTGGCCACCATGCCTCCGCGGAGCCGCGTGAGGAGGTCGGATCCGAGGCCGTCGAGGGCGTCGAGTTCGCGGTCGCAGGCAAACACCATCTGCTTGCCGAGACGGTGGAGCGTGTCGACCGTCTGCTGGAACTCCACGAGGGTCGCCCGCTTGCCGACGAGGAACTGGATGTCGTCGATCACGAGCAGGTCGGCGGCCCGGCAGGTGCGGCGAAAGCCCGGCAGACCGCTGCCGTGCAACGACTGGAGAAAACCGGTCGTGAACTGCTCCGCGGAGAGCATCACGACGGCGAGGGATGGATTGACGTCGCGGGCCCGGCCACACACGCCCTCGAGCAGATGCGTCTTCCCGACGCCGCTCGGCCCGTGGATCACCAATGGCGACATCTCGCCGGGCCTCGAGGCCACGATCTCGACGGCGCCGAGAGCCATGCGGTTGCTCGGGCCGACGATGAACTCTTCGAGGCCGAGGGGCCGCCGCGCTGCGGCACGCTGCGCCGCCGGAGCGATCGCCGGACCGACGTCCTGACCACCCTGCGCCGGCGGCACTGCCGAACCTGCGGCAGGCTGGCGTCGCGAACGCTGCCGTCGTGAATCCCCGGCGGCGGATGCCACCGTCGCTCGCGGCTCGGCAGGAGCTTGCGTGGAGGTGGCCGGGGGCTGATCGTTCACGGTCTCCCACTCGACCCGAACCGCCGTGCCACACACGTCGTGGGCCACGGCCGACAGCTCGGCGTGAAAGGTCCGCTTCAGCCACTCGTGGGTGAAGCCGCTGCCGACTCGGACGACCACTCGCGCTGGTTCGCCGTTCGCTTTGGGAACGGCACTGAACGTCACGCCGTCACCGAACCAAACGGCGAAACGGTTGGCGCCGAGCCGCTCCCGAAGCGCGTCCCGCACGCCGGACGCCGTGGCATCGGGATCGCGGATCGCGGCGGCGCCGCCTGGTGCTTTGGCCATGGATCCTTCCCGCTGCCGATGCCCCACCGTGCAGGCAACGCTCTCGCTCATCCATCCGTGTCATCGTCTACGTCGATCGACGTGGGCGGAGTATAGGAGTGATAGCAGTGCTGTCAAACCACTGGGATGAGGCCGCAAGCCGACTGTTTTTCGAGCGCGGAGCGGCACGCTTACGGCCCACCGTCACGGTCACCTATACTGTCGCCCGACCGCGATTCGTCGGAAAGGCCGCGCATCGCTCGCGATTGACCGCGTAGGACACGCATGACGATGTTTTTTGCCCGCATGATGCCCCAGCTTCCGCGGTTCATGGGCCTTCGATCGGCGATCCTGGCGGCATTCGCCGCGTGTGTCGCTGTCGCTGCACCAGTGTTCGCTGCCGATGAGCAACCCCCGGCCGCGTTCACGCCGGCCGATATTTCGATCGGCGAGCCGATCGCCCTCCCCGTGGTACCCCCCACCCAATCGCCGGCGCAGGCGGAGCCGGCCACACGGGCCGTGACGGCGGCCGTGCCGGGGAGTGGATGGCTCGGTGTCACCGTGGCCGAATCCGCCGTACCAGGCCGGTGGCTGATCGACGACGTGGTGGCCGGTGGACCTGCAGCCCGGGCCGGCATCGCGGTTGGCGACGAGCTACGGGCGGTCAACGGAATCACTCTTAAGAGCCTGGAAGAGGCGTCGCAGGCCGTCACGGCGATCGCCGCAGGACAGGAAGTCCGGATTGCGGTCGCCCGAGCCGACGCGGTGAACGACCTCACGCTGCTGGCTGAACCGCGGCCCGCGGCCCCCGCCGGCCGGGGCTGGCAGGGGGCTGAACCTGGTGGGCCGACGGCGGCTCTGACGCCGCCGCAGCCACAGTCGGTCACGCCGCCTGCTGCACCACGAGAACCGGTCCCTGACTTTCTGCCACCGCCCGGCGCAGCGGCGTTTGCGGCCGCTCCACAGGCGTTCGGAGCCGCCGGACCCATTTCAACTCCGACGCCCGCGCCCGGCCCGGCCGCGTTCGCCCCCGCCATTCCCGCCCCCACGGCCCAGGCCCAACCCCGCGTTGCGCCGGATCATGTCGCTGCGGCCCGCGGCCGCACCGCGCTCGGCGTCCGCACGCTGCCGATAGACCCCGGCATCCAGGCACGGTTCCATCTTCCCGACCCGAGCGGCGCCTACGTCATCGGCGTCGTGCAAGACCTCCCTGCATCGAAGGCCGGCGTCCCGCCTGGCAGCGTGATCGTGGCCCTCGACAATCGCCCGGTGCGTTCCCCCGTCGAACTCACGCAACTGGTGACGAGCGGCCCGGTCGATCGCCCGATCACCGTTCAGTTCGTGCTCCCCGGCGGCGAGGCGAAACGGACCGAGGTGGTGCTGCAATCCCTCGAAGTGCCGCTCGAGCGGGCCCTCATCGGCTCGGCGCCGACGGGCGTCAGCTCACCGCCCGCCCTGCGAACCGCCGAGAAGCCGCTGCCCACCGACGCCGCACGTCCACTTATCGACGAGATCAGGCTCCTGCGAGACCGCCTCGACCGGCTGGAACGCCGCCTTCAGGCGGTCATCCCATCGCGGTGAGACCGGCCGCCGCGTCGGCCGCAGGCACCCCTGCCCGCAGGAGTTCATCCGCAAGCGGCACTCCCGACGGACCAGGAACCGCCGCCGCCCAGCGGGCCACCCGCGACGGCTCCTTGCGCACGACGACCTGACCTGCCCGCCGCGTGCCGGAGACCGCCCAGGCCTCGGCCTCTTCGGTCAGATGCACGAGCAGCCGCTCCACGGCGTCGCGGTGCCACTCGATGCCCTCCCGATCGAGCTGCGGCGGGATCGCAACGGCGCGGCTCACCACGCCCCGGACCCGCGACCAGGGCCGCGGCACCGCGAACCGATCCCAGGTGCCAGCCCGCCACGGTCGGTCATAGCCGAGCCCCATCGCCACGATCGGGATGCCGAGCGTGCTCGCGAGAAACACGCAGCCGGCGGCGAGCTGCCGCCGTGGCCCCCGCGGGCCGTCGGGGGTGATCGTGAGATTGCCCTCGGCAGCCCGCTCGGCGAGCTCCCGCAGCGCCACGGCCCCGCCACGAAACGTGCTGCCACGCACGACACCAAAACCGTTCATCCGCGCGACGCGGTCGAGGATGTTGGCATCGAGATGACGCGACAGCAGCATCGAGATGTTGCTGTGGCCGCGAAGGTGGAGCGGGATCAGGATGTTCTCGTGCCAGAAGATGTAAATCTTCGCGCCGCGGTAGGAGGCATGCACGGGATCGACGGTCGGATCGGCGAAATCGACCTTGTAGTCGAGCGTGTGCATCCACCGGCGAATGCAGGCGGTCATCACCAGCGACCAGGCGCCGATCACCGTCGGGGACTCGAGCTTCACACGCCGCCTTCCTTCCGTTGCGTCACTGACCGCCCCACCAGGTGCCGACGAAGACTTCCTCCGCCGGCCCCGTCATGAAGACGTGCCCCGACTCCGCCCACTCGAGATCGAGCCGCCCGCCCGGAAGGTCGGCGGCGATCCGACGATCCGTGCGGCCGGTGAGCACGCCGGCCACGCAGACCGCCGAGGCGCCGGTGCCGCAGGCCATGGTGATCCCGCTGCCCCGCTCCCAGGTCCGCATCACCACGTGCCCCCGCGACTCGACCTGCACGAAGTGCACGTTCACCCGGCGCGGGAACAGGGCGTGCGCTTCGATCCGCGGCCCGATCGACTCCAGCGGCACGCGATCGACGTCGTGGCAATAGAAGACGACGTGCGGATTGCCCATCGACACGCAGGTCATGCGCGGATCGAGGCCGCAGGCCGACCACCAGGAGGCCTCGGTGCCGAGGGCTGGACAGGGGGCATCGATCACCCGCCCCCCGGCCACGGCCACCGGAATCTCGGCCGCCTCGAGCAGCGGCGGGCCCATGTCGACCTTCACGCTGCTCGTGTGGTCACCCGTGGGCGTCACGTCGAGCGTGAGCACGCCACGGCCGGTCTCGATCGTCACCGGCCCCGGAGCCGCGTGGCCGCGGGCCACGACGAGATGGGCCACGCACCGCACGCCGTTGCCGCACATCTCCGATTCACTGCCGTCGGCGTTGAACATCCGCATCCGCGCGGACGCCCTGCCCGACGGCATGACGAGCACCAGCCCGTCGCCCCCCACTCCCCGGTGCCGGTCGGCGATGCGGGGCGCGAGGGCGGCCGGGTCGGTCGGGGCCTCCTCCGTCAAGCAGTCGACATACACGTAGTCGTTGGCGGCGCCGTGCATCTTCACGAAGTTCAGGGGGCGGGATGTCATGGAGTTCCTCGGGCCGTGGGGAGGGGCCGCCGACTGAATGTACCCGCGGCGGCGAAAACCGTCGGCGCGTCAGCGGCGGAGCTCCTGCCGCTGCGTCTGCAGTTTTTGGAGGGCCGCGGCCAGCGTCGGAAAGGCCTCGGTGGTGGGCATCGGATCGGCCAGCGTGCCGTCAACGTGGATCAGCATGAACTGTCCGCTCGCGCCGCCGAGCAGCCGCTTCATCGCCGGCAGTTGCGTCTCGGCGTCCCCCATGATCGAGCGGAAGGTGAGCCGCAGGTTGGTGTCGAAGTCGATCTCCCCCGTGCCCACGAGGCTGATCGCATCGCCCGAGAGCTCGATCGTGTCGAGATAGGCGTGCGGCCCCTCGATGCGGAAGTCGACGAGGCTCGATCCGAAGGCGTTCCGGTCAGGCGCCTTGACGCGGAGAATCTTCAGGAGGGCCACGACGACGGGCAGTTCGTAGATGTCGGCGTCGCGGAGCCGCACTTGGCCCCGGCCGGCGAGCGAGTGCGCACCCGCCCGTGAGCCGGTCAGCTCGATGCCGGCGGTCAATCGTCCGCGAGACCGCTGCGGCGCGGCGGTCGCCTCGCTGGCCAGCCGCTGGAGATCGGCATCCTGCAGCGAGGCGGCGACGCTGAACCGGCCCGCCGGCCCCGCGGCCGCGCTGCCATCCACGAGCAGCGTGCCCTCGGCGAGCCGGGCCGAGAGCCGCCGCCCCCCGCCCGCCTGGCCGGCCGCCAGGGCGCCGAACCGCACGCCGGAGCCGTCCATCGCGAGCGGTCCCTGGACCGCCGTGAGCTGCACGCCTTGGACCATCGCACTGTCGAGGGCCAGATCGCCGACGGCCTGCCAGGCACGGCCGTCACCCTGGCCGCGGAGCCGCAGGCCACCGTGCACGTGTTCCACCGGCACGCCCAGATCGAGAGCGGCCTGCTCCATGTCGAGGGCCATGTCCCACGACGCGGCAGCCGGTCCCGGCACGAGCTCCGTGCGGCCTCCCGGCCGCGTCACGACGGTCGGCGCCGTCGAATGAATGTCGAGCGTGCCATCGAGCGAGAGCAGGCCGCGGAGTCGCACGCCCTCCACCGCCTGCTGCAGACCCGCAGGCAAGGCCTGCAGCAGATCGTGATCGACGCGAAACCGATCGGCCGAGAGCCGCTCGAACGACACGTGCCAGCCGCCGTCGGGCGTGAATCGGCAGCTGCCGTCGGTGGCCACCGTGGTGCGGGCATGCACGCCCCGAATCTGCTCGAACCGCAGCCGGCCGTCGCGCCACAGCAGCCGGCCTCGCAGCCGCTCCAGGCGGTAGGGAAACCACGAGGGCTCGATCGAGACGGTGTCCCCCTGCGGCATCGCCTCGAGCTCGACGGTGGTCCGCCGGGCCCGCACGTCGTGCCGCACCGTGGCGGAAAACTCGGCCGTGCCCCGCGGGTCGACGTCGTCCCAGATCCGCCGCATGCCGGCCGGCAGCGCATCGCGAAGCTCCTTCTCCAGCACGACGCCGCGGCCGGTGAGCTGGAGCGTGAGCTCGCCTCCGCCGTCGGGCCGCGGCTCGAGACCGCCGGAGCACTGCACGATCCCGGTATCGTTCGTGCCGGTCAGCCCGCGGATGATCCAGCGGCCCTGATCCATCCGGATGCTGCCCGTCACGTTGGAGAGCGGATACGGAAAGCCTGCGTAGGAGAGACTGCCCTGCGTGAGCCGGATGTCGAGCGAGTTGGCATGCCCCTGCGGCTGCTCGGGCCCGCGCTGGTGCCGAAACAGGAAATCGAACGTGCCCTGCCCACGAAGCGACCGCACGATGTCGGCGCTTCGCGGCGGCAGCGCGGCAAGGAGTGCGTCGTCGATCCGCATCTCGTTGCCCTGCACCTCGATCGTGCCCCGTCCCCCGGACACGGCCGTATCGATGGCACCGGCGACCTGGACTGGATGGCCGCCCGCCTGGCCGGTGAGGTGGATGGCGAGGGCCGTGCCCTTGTAGGTGACGGTGCCGACGGTGCGATCGAGGCGGTAGGGGAAGCGGTAGTGCGTGAGCGACACGTTGCGGCAGCGCACCGCCACGTCGGGCTCGATCCGCCCGGTGCGCCGCGTCAACTGGGCCCGCACGTCGATCTCGCCCGCGGGCAGGAGCTTGCTCCATTGCGTGGCGAGGGGCTGGGGCAGCAGCCCCTCCCAGTGGCGGCCCACGACGAGCCGCTCCGCCTCGACGAGCAGGTCCCAGTCGGCCTCGGGGCGCCAGCCGAAGAGCCGGCCCGAGCCACGGACGAGCGTGGAGCCGGAATGCGCCTCGAGCGTCTCGCAGACAACGCCCGACCGATTGGCGGAGAACTCGGCCGACACGTCGCTCATCGGAAAGGGGAGCGCCGCATGCTGAAAGTGACCCGCCTCGAGCCTGCCCCGGAGCGAGAAATCGACGTCGGCCGGTGCGACGAGCGTGCCCGCGGCCCGCCAGTCGAGCCCGATCCGGCCCCGCAAGCCCGCCAGCCACGAGCCCTGCCCAGTGGCGACGGCGAGTTCGTGCAGCCGCTGCGAGACGTCGAGCGACTCCAGGCGGCCGCCGATCTCGAACCGGCCATCGGCGGCCGTAAGCGTGCCGCTGAACTCGACCCGCTCGAAGAGTTCGCCCGCTCCGCTGCCGCGGAGCGCGATGGGGGCGTCGGGCTCGCGGCCGGGCACGAGTTCGACGGCCACCTGCCGCATCGTGAATGGTCTGCGGATTCGCGGGTCCTCGACGTGGAGCGTGCCATCCTCGACGACGATCGGCAGGGCAGCCTGGCCGGTCGGCCGTCGTCCCGCGAGGAGCCGTGCCAGCCGCCAGCTGCCATCGGCCTCGCGCACGGCATGCACCGTCGGCCGCCGCACCCGCACCGCCGTGATCGCAGGGCCGCCAGAGGCGAGGTCGGTAAGCGCGGTGCTGCACGCGAGATGCACCTCCTCGACGGCGAGCATCTGCCGCTGCGGCGGCGGCAGCGTTGGATCCGCGATCGACAGGCCCCGAATGACAATCCCTTCCCCCTCGACGAGACTCGCGCCGCGGACATGCACCGTGAATCCGGGCAGCTCGCTCCGCAGCCGCGTCTCGACCCGCAGTCGCACCTGCTCCCCGATCTGGGTCGCCCCCACCGCCAGCGCGGCGATGACGCCCGCCACGGTGAGTGGCAGCGTCCAGCGCACGAGCGTCCAGAGCATGTCGGCGAGCGATTTCACGTCTGCAACCGGCGAGGATCTCCCCGCCCGGACACCCCAGGGGGGGCGGGAGAGTAGGCCTGCCACCCCAGGGGGTCAAGCTACGGGGGGACGTCCCATACAAGCCCTGGGCGGGAGCGAGGGGATGGGGTCGGCTGGAACGCGATCCCTAGGCTTGCGCCTTGGGGCTTCTATGCGGGCGAGGGGGTTGTGCAAGCTCGAGGAGCATGTGGACCGAGTCTTCGAGGTCCCGCGACGAGACTTGCACCGCCCGCTCGCCGGATTCCACCTTGCGGGGCTGAATACCGCCGGATCCGACCTCTCCTGGAGCATTCGAGCCACATTCCGCCGTTTTCCCAGCCCCCTTCCGCTTGCTATGCTGCCGCCCTCTCGTCTCTTTCAGTCCCCGAGGAACATCCGCATGCACGCGAAGCACGCTCCAGGTACCGGTGTCGGCCAGCAGGCCGCCGTCCCCAATGCGCAGCGACTCCTTTGGGCAGGCTTCATGGCGATCCTCGCCGCGGGTGTCGGCTTCTCGATCCGGGCCGGCATCCTCGGACAGTGGGCCGAGCAGTATGGGTTCACGCAGACGGAGCTCGGTGCGATCACCGGCGGCGGCCTCACCGGCTTCGGCATCATCATCCTGCTCTCGAGCCTGATCGCCGACCGCATCGGCTTCGGGCCGCTCATGTTCGCGGCCTTTGTGATGCACCTGATCTCGGCCGGTCTCACGCTCGGCACCGGTGCGGCCTTCGCCGCCGGCGGCAAGCCGCTCGCCTTTCAGTGTCTCTTCTGGGGCATGTTCCTGTTCGCGATCGGCAACGGCATCGCGGAGGCGGTCGTGAACCCGCTGGTGGCCACGCTGTTCCCGAAGAACAAAACCCACTACCTCAACATCCTCCACGCCGGCTGGCCGGGCGGCCTGATCCTCGGCGGCCTGGCGAGCTACTTCATGGCCGGCGGTGCGGGCACGAAGCCGGTGCCCTGGCAGATCCAGATCTCGCTCTTTCTCGTGCCGGTGGTGCTCTACGGCCTGATGATGATCGGCCAGCGGTTTCCCAAGAGCGAGGCCAGCAGCTCGGGCGTCTCGTACCGCGATATGCTGGGCGAGCTGGGGCTCGTCGGGGCGGCGGTGGTCTGCGGCCTGCTCGCCCTGTTCTTCAAGAGCGATCTCGGCCTGTCGCCGCTCATGGCGGGCGGCATCGCCGCGGCGCTGCTGGTCGCGTTCGGCGCGGCCACGGGCTTCCGTTTCGGCCATCTGATCCTCGCCTTTCTGCTCGTCGTGCACGCCATGGTCGGCTACGTGGAGCTCGGCACGGACTCGTGGATCTCGAAGATCACCGGCACGATCATGGCCAGTCCCGCCAACGGCCTGCTGCTCTTCGTCTACACGTCGAGCCTGATGTTCATCCTGCGGTTCTTCGCCGGACCGATCGTGGAGAAGATCTCCCCGCTCGGCCTGCTCGCGGTCTCGGCGGTCTTCGGCGCCGCGGGGCTCACGCTCCTCGGCAACGCCCAGGGGGCGATCATGTGCATCGTGGCCGCAACGGTGTATGGCATCGGCAAGACGTTCCTCTGGCCGACGATGCTGGCCGTGGTCAGCGAGCTGTTTCCCAAGGGGGGCGCGATCACCATCGGCGCCGCGGGGGGCGTGGGCATGCTGGCAGCCGGCCTGTTGGGGGGCCCGGGCATCGGCTTCCTGCAGGACAGCGCGGCCTCGGGCAACCTGAAGCAGGCGGACGCGGCCGTCTACGAGCGGTACCGCGCCCCGAAGGAGAATGAATTCCTGTGGCTGAAGACCGTCGGGCTCGACGGCTCGAAGGTCGGCGTGCTCGAGGACGGCGGCAAGGAGGCCCAGCGGGCGCTCGAGCTCCTCGAGAAGGAGCAGGCCAAGCCCGAGACGATCGCCGCCCAAAAGGAACTCGTCTCGTGGTGGAACGACACCGCCTCGGCCGCGAGCGCCACGGACAAGCCCCTCGTGGAGGCGGCCGGGCTCTTCGGCGGACGCCAGGCGTTGAAGCTCACGGCCCTGGTGCCGGCGACGATGTTCGTCTGCTACCTGCTGCTGCTCGGCTGGTTCAAGATGCGGGGCGGCTACAAGGCCCACCACGTCGGGTGAGAGGGCTCGGGGGTGCCCACGCCCCGTCGCCGGACGCTCGCTACGGCATCCATGCCTTCGCTCGCTCGATGCTGACTGCGCTCCGGCATCCTGCCTGCGCTGGTCAGCAACGCCGGCTCCCGGGGCATGGGCACCCCCTCGCGTGTCGATCGCGGGGCATGGGCAGCCCCGAACTCGCGCTCGACGACGCCTGCTCAACGCGAACGTGAGACCGCTCTACAACGACCTTTCAGCAGCACGCCGGAGGATCATGAAGTCGTCGGAAGCGCGGCGGGCGTGGATGCCGCCGGGGAGGTCGATGGCTGGCGGCGAGTCGTCGCGGAGGAGTGTGGCGAGCGAGGCGTAGTGCCGCGCCGTCATGTCGCGTTGGGGCCAGCCCTCCCGCTGCCACAGGGCCGCGAAGAGTTCGGCGGCCAGATGGGGATCGACCGCGGTCAGGCCCTGGGTTCGCATGACGACGCTGCCGTCGGCATGACGACTGGTGCGGCTGCCGAGGATGAAATCGGCGGCGCTGCGAATCGCGGCGGATGCCGTGGCGGCCTGGGCGGCCAGTCTGGCGGTCGCTGCCGATGCGTCTGGGTATGGTCCGGCCTCGCAGCGGGCGAGGATCTCGTGGCGGAGGAAATTGCGGGCGTAGTCGCGGTCGAGATTCGACTCGTCCTCGCACCAGGCCTGCCCGACCCGCGCCAGAAAATCGCGGACGACGATCCGACGCACACCGAGCAGGGGTCGCAGGAGGGACACACCGGAGACGAGTTCGCGGGCTGCCCGCATGCCCGCCAAGCCGTGCAACCCCGTGCCGCGGAGCACGCGATGCAACACCGTCTCCGCCTGATCGTCGGCCGTATGCCCGACGACCACGTGCCGCGCCCCCCGCACGCGGGCGACATCCTCCAGGAATCCGTATCGCAGCCGTCGCGCCACCGCCTCGATGCCTTCGCCCTGATCCTCGGCATCGCGGACGAAGAGCCGGCGACACTCGACCTCGAGCCCCATGTCGGCGGCCAGGCGCTCGACGAACGCCCGGTCATCCGCCGCGGCTGCCCGCAGATCGTGCTCGGCATGGGCCACGACGAGCCGATGCCGTGCCTCCACGGGCGCGATCGCCAGCAGGCCGAGCAGCAACCCCACACTGTCAGCCCCACCCGAGACGGCCACCACGGCCGGCATCGCCCAGAACCCGGCCGGCACCGCCGCGGCCAGCGCGGAGATGAGCGGATCGTCAGCGGCACCTCCGGCACAATGAGTCGATCGCAACACGCAGCGCATCCAGTTGGGGAAGGCGAGGGGGTCGGTGAAAGCTCGAGGAGCATTGGACCGAGTCTTCGAGGTCCCCGCGACGAGACTTGTACCGCCCCCGAGCCGGGAAGTTGAGGGACGCGAGGGGGTCGGTGCAAGCTCGAGGAGCATTGGACCGAGTCTTCGAGGACCCCGCGACGAGACTTGTACCGCCCCCGAGCCGGGAAGTCACACACCCGGGAATGACTTCCAGTCTGGAAGAGCCGGCGCACCCACGAAAACAGGCCTTCTCAAGCGGCATTGAGCGGGCCTCGGGGGACCGCTACCCTCCCGACCCGTGTTCGGCCCCCGTCCCCCGAAGGACCGTGCCATGACCCTGCGGACGACCCGCCGCCTCTGCCTCGCCGTGCTCGCGTCCCTGCCCCTCGTGGGCGGCTGCTCGACCTTGCTCACCGTCGCCTATCTCGTCCAGCCGGCCGACATGCCGGCCGAGTTCGCCGGACTCAAGGGGAAGCACGTGGCCGTGGTCTGCCGCCCGATCGTGGAACTGGAGTTCAGCGACGCCGGATCGGCCCGTGAGCTGGCCAGACTCATCGACACCCAACTCGAGAAGAATGTCCGCAAGGCGAAGATCATCGGCCAGCAGGAGGTGGCCCGCTGGCTCGACGAGCATTCGTGGGTCGACTACGAGACGGTCGGCAAGTCGCTCGATGCCGATTACGTGGTGGGCATCGACCTGGAGCGGTTCCGCCTGCACGAAGGGTCGACGCTGTATCGCGGCCGTGCCACGGCCACCGTTCGCGTCTACGACGTCGCCAAGGGGGAGGTGGCCTTCGAAAAGCGGATCGACGACTTCGCCTTTCCGGCGAACAGCGCGATCCCCGCGACCGACCGTTCGGAGACGGAGTTCCGGGGCATGTTCCTCCAGATGCTCTCGCAGCGGATCTCCCGGCTCTTCCATGCCTACGAGAGCCGCGACACGTTCGCGGAAGAGTCACTCACGTTCTAGGCGCGATCAGAGATTCTTGAGCGGCCGCGTGGGCTTGGGCGGGGCGAGCATCCGCCGCTTGGGATCGGGTCCCACGTTGTTGTTGCCACCGCCGGCGGCCATCCGCTGCTTTTCGACACCCGTGTGCGTCTCCTTCCAGGCGTAGCCGAGCGGGACGGCGAGTTCCTCGGCGGCGATCATCGCCCAGGGCGTGCCGGGATGCTCACTCACCACCCGCTCGAGATACGTTCGGGCCTGCGCAGCCAGCTTCTCGGTCTGCGAGCCGACGTTCTTCACGGTGGCATGCGGCTCGAGCACCCAGGTGTCGCTGGTCGGGTTCTTGAACTTCAGCCCCGACTTCGCCTGTGCGAGCATCTGGTTGTACGCATCCGTTCGCACCTTCAAGGCAAGCACGCGGCCCATCGCCAGATCGTAGCCCGCCTGCCAGCGTTTCTCCGTGATGTTCTTCCGGTCGGACTGACCTGCCGCGAGGATGCCGTGCACGATGTCGATCTTCGGCTGCAGCACGGCGGCTGCTTTCTGGGCCTCGCTGAAGAGGAGCGCGATCGCGCCGTCGTCCTCCCGCGGAAACACCGTCCGCGGCGAATCGAGCGGGCTGATCTGGGCCTTTTGGGCCGCCTCGACGAGCGCCCTCTTCGCCTTGTTCGCCCGCAGCATCTCCTCGACCTTCGCGGCCGGGAGGTAGTCGGGCTTGTATGGTCGCATCGCCTCGGGATCGAAGAACCGCCGCAGCCTGGAGGCCATCGGCGCCGTGTCCTCGTCGCTCACGCGACCTGCCGTCCCCCGGTTCGCGTGGACGGCGAAATAGATGCCGCCGGTCTGGGCGCACAGCTTCGAGAGACTGAAGGGGCCGAAGCCGGAGTCGATCGGCTCGTCGATCCGGCGGCCGGACCGCACCCGCACCACCTCCGGCCGGAGCGTTTCGGGCCCCTGGTCGACGACGGCCCACTGCTCGTCGCCCGCCCTGTACTTCGGGTCGAATTCGACGAACTTCATCTGCACCTGCCGCATGCCGAACGGGGCCGGCACGCCCACGACGTAGACCCGCACGCCCTTGCCGCGGCAGAAGGCGGCCACCTCGTCGGCCCGCTGCTCGTCATTGCCCACCTCGTCGGTGAAGGCGATCACCATCACGTTTCTCGACTGCCGACTGCTCCGGGACTTGTCGGCCCGAGCGGCCGCTGCATGGATCGCCTCGAACGTCTTTTCGACGCCCGACTCGTCGACCGGGATCGACTGGATCGCCTTCACGACGACATCCACGTCGCGGGTCGGCTTGCCGACCACTTCGGTCACGGTGTCGCCGAAGCCATACACGAGGTTGAACAGCTGCGGCCCGGCCGCGCCGACGTCGATCACGCCGAGCTCGTCGAACACACGCTCGAGCCGGGCGGCGATCTCGCGGCGTTGGCCGGCCAGGCTGACGGACTGGTCGAACACCCAGCAGACCAGCGTCGGTCGCTGCTCGAGCGAGGCGGCGATCTCCGCCGTCAAGCGGTCGACGGCACCGCTCGCGCCCGACGTGCCCACCGCCACGTCGCCCTGCATCTGGAAGTCGGCGTTGGCCTCCAGGCCGGTCGGGACCACGTCCTCGATCTGATCGACCCTGATGTCACTGTCGACCACTTCAGTCGCGTCCACCATCACGACCGACTCGTCGGCGACGAGCGGGGCCACGGCCAGGGCAGCCTCCGAGCCGATGTCGCCTTCCGCGCCGACCGCATCGGTCGCCTCCTCGGAGATCGCGATCGTTTCCGGCTCGACGATCTCGGGCTCCTCCGCGGAGGGCGGGTGCAGGATCGTGACGGCCGGTTCCACAGGCTCGGGCGCCGGGGTGAACGCCGACGCCAAGCCGAGGAGCACGCCGACGTGCATCAGGAGACTCACCAGCCATGCCGGAGTGTCGCCATCGAACGGCGTCTCCTCCTCGCCCGTTCGTCGCTGCCACCAGCGGCGAACAACTTGCATCAGGCTCATGACCGCCCCCGGAAGAAAAGAGTATCGGGGAAAACCGAATTGAAGTCTCGAACGCCACAGACTCTACTGCGTAATGATAGAGCATCGTGTCGGCGAGAATCGCCGCAAGCCCCAGAGGAACCTCCTGAATCATGGTTTCTTCGCGTCGCGTCAGGGCCGCCGGGTGGGGAGTGGCGCTGTTGGCCTGCGCCGCAGCGGCGGCAGTCCAGGCCGCCCCACCGGAGGCGGCCGCCGCGCCCCAGCCCGCTTCCGCTCCCAAGAAACCGCGGGATTCGGCGGAGAAACTCTCGCTCGAGACGTCCGACGGCGTCGCCCTCGCCGCCTGGCACTATCGCGCCGCGGGCGTCGAGCGGCCCCCAGTCGTCATCCTGCTCCACGATCTCGATGGATCGCATGTTTCCGTCGAGCCGCTCGCCAAGGATCTCGCAAGCCGCGGGATCGCGGTCGTGGCACCCGATCTCCGCGGGCACGGCGCGAGCACGACCCGCCGGGGCGACGGCGGCGAGGAAACCGTCGAGGCCCGGTCGCTCAAGAAGCCCGACTTCGAGGCCATGACACTGGCGCACGGAGGCCGCGTGCGTGATCAGTCGGCCGTTCACGGCGACATTGAATGCGTCCGAAACTGGATCAAAATGCGGGCCGACGAGGGCGCGTTCGATCTCGACCGGCTGTTCGTGGCCGGCTCAGGACTCGGCTGCACGCTGGCGGCCATGTGGGCCATCAACGACTCCGCCTGGCCCGACCTGGTGTCCGGCCCGCAGGGACGTCAGGTCCGCGGCCTCGTGCTGATCAGTCCCGTCTGGTCCAGCCGGGGCCTGTCGGCGTCGACGGTGCTGGCGTCCGATCTGATCCGGCTCGAACTACCCGTGATGGTGCTTGCCGGCCGCGATGATCGCGATGCCGTCAAGCTCTTCGACCAACTCAAGCGGCAGCGGCCCAATGAGTGGTTCGAGCAGCGGGTCGGCCAGGCGGCGCCGGCGAAGGCGACGAAGCTGCAAGGCAGCCCGCGGCTGTATCTGCTCCAACGCGACAGCGATCTGACCGGCGATCGGCTCGCGTCCATACGGTCGACTGACCCGCGGCGGGCCGCCGGCGACCCCGCCGCGCTCATTCAGGGCTTCGTCAACGCCGTGGCGGCTCCGGCTGCAGAGGAGTAGCGGTCGCTCACGGCAGCCGCAGCTCCATGCCTGCGACCACCAACTCCGGGCTCCGCAGCCGATCGCGATTGGCCTCCCAGATCCGATTCGCCTGGGAGGCGTCGCCGTAGAACCGCGTGGCGAGCGTGGCCAGGGTCTCGCCTGGAGCCAGCCGCACGCTCCGCGGCGGTGCCACCGGCTGGCCGGGGGTGCCAGTTGCTGGAGATCCGCCGACCCCGAGCCACGAGATCGGTGCGGCCCGCGGACCGGCCGCCACGTCGCCCGACGTCGTCGCAGGGGGTTCGATCGCCCGCCCGGCCAGACCGCCGGCGAGCGGTCCGCCTGCGGACCAGGCCGCGGGCAGCCGTAATTCCGCGCCGATCGGCAGCAGGCTCGGGTCGGTGATCGTGCCCCGATTCGCCTCCCAAATCATCGCCGCAGCACCCGGGTGGCCGTACAACCGCGTTGCGATCGATGTCAGATCGTCGCCATCCTTTACGCGGTAGGTCTGGGGTGCGTCACCGACAGGGGGCGGGGGCGACGCCGATGGCAGATCATGGGCCGCCCTGGCCACGGCGAGGGGCGGCGGCTGCTGGGAGTCGAGCAGTGGCGGCGGTGGCACCTCGAGCGTCGATCGGTAGGCATTGCCGACCTGCGGACCGGGAACGAGGAACTCGGCCGGCAGGCCCGGCAACGGCACGGGGGGCGAAGGGGGGCGGTAGTCGGGATCGAGCGTGGGCCCGGGCGGCGAGGCGGGGGCGTCGGCTGCCACGGGCGGCGCGAACGGAGGCGGATCGGCCATCCCGACCGCGAGCGTCGGAGGGGGCGGTGGCTGGGGCACCGGCACCTCGACAGCGGCCGTCGGGCCGGCTGATGGCGAGGCCGCGGGGGGCTGCGCCAGGCCACCGTGGCGACTCCACTGGGCCGCTGCGAGCGTCACCACCCGCGCGACGACCGGCGCCGCGAGCGTCGCCCCGCCCGCCACCATGGCGACTCCCACAAGAAAGCGAATCGAGCGGGCGATCCCGGCCATGCCTCACGTCTCCTCCGATGGCCGGCCACGGCCATCAGCGCAAGCATGCACCGCCATCGAGTCGCAGCGGTCGACGGCCGGGTGTTTCCGGCGGCGGCGATCCTCCCGCCGCCCTCACGTTCGGCAGGATCGCCCCAAATTCACAGGGGCCCCGTCACGCCGGCTGGGCCGCCGGACCGCGGGCCCGATCACGGGCGGTGCCCGTGCGGTGCTGCAGCCAGAGCACGATCGGAGCCGCGATGTAGATCGTGCTGTAGGAGCCGGTGATGATGCCGACGAGCATCGTGAACGCGAAGGCGTGGATGCCCTGGCCACCGAACACGTAGAGGATCAGCGTCGCCAGCAGTGCGGTGCCCGACGTCAGGATCGTGCGGCTCAGCGTCTGATTCACGGCCTTGTCGACCATGTCGGCGGTCACATAGGGGCTCTTGCCACGCAGTTCACGCAGGCGGTCGAAGATCACGATCGTGTCGTTGATCGAGAAGCCCACGATCGTGAGTAACGCGGCGACGACGTCGAGGCTGATCTTGAAGTCATCCACGAGCGCCCAGCCCATGACGGGGGCGACGTATTTGCTCATCGCCAGGCAGGCGACGGCCACCAGCACGTCGTGGGCCAGCGCGACGACGGCCGCGAGACCGAAGGCCACGTTCTGAAATCGCACCCACACGTAGAGCACGATCATGAGGAGGCTCGCCAGCAACGCGTAGACGGCGGTCACCTTCGTGTTGCCCGCCACCTTTCCGCCGATGGTGTTGGCCGAGAGATAGACGGGCGTGTCGGCCAGCTTCCCGGCCACCCGCTCCAGCACCTTCCGGGTGGCCGGAGGCTCGAGCGACGTGGCGAGGGCCCAGGTGCGGTAGGCCTTCGTGCGGCTCGTCATCCCCTCGGCCTCGAGCTCAAACGGGGTGCCGGCATGGCCCTCCGCCGCGAATGCAGCCTCGAGTTCGGCTTCGAGCGTGGGCCGGTTGATCTTCTCCGGGAAGTCAAGGACGACACCGGTCGCGAGGGCGGGCTCGGCCCCCTTCTCTCCCTCCTTCTGCTCCGCCGCCGAACTGATCTCGCCGAAGCCCATCGAATACGTGGCCATTCGGCCGGGGAACACCTCGCGCAGCGTCCCCTCCACGGCATCGTCGTCACGGAGCGACGTATCGATCTTGTAGCGGAGGTCGGCCGAACCCTCGCCCGCGGTCACGGCGCTCACGGCCACGTCGGGCAGCACCGACACGGCCTTCCGCACCTCTGCGATGTCGAGCCCCTTGTCGGGCTGGAAGGCCACCTGCACGCTCGTGCCACCGGTGAAGTCGATGTCGAACAGGCCCTGGCCCCGGAGCCAGGCGGCGGCGAGGCCGGCGAGGATGAAGAGCGTCGAGCAGGCGATCGCCGTCCGCATCCAGCGGACGAACTGGAAGTTCGGCTGGCCGAAAATCCTCGCCATCGAGAGCGTCTTGAGCAAGCCGTTCCGCTCGGCGAGATCGAACACCACTCGCGAGCAGAAGACGGCCGTGAAGAGATTCAGCGTGAGGCCGAGCACGAGCGTGACCGCGAAGCCCTTGAGCTGATCCGTGCCGATCGCAAAGAGCACGATGCCGGTGATCAGCGTCGTGAGGTTGGAGTCCACGATCGTGGAAAAGGCCCGCTGGAACCCGTTCCGGATCGCCATCCGCACCGCCGCACCGCGATCGAGTTCCTCCCGCATCCGCTCGTAGATGAGCACGTTGGCATCCACCGCCATGCCCACCGAGAGCACGAGCCCGGCGAGGCCCGCGAGCGTAAAGGCCGCCTTGATCGAGATCATAAGCGCCAGCACGAGCAGGATATTGAGCAGTACCGCGAGATCGGCGACGAAGCCGGAGAACCGGTAATAGGCGAGCATGAAGCAGAGCACCACGATCGTGGCCAGGAGCATGGCCTGGGCGCCGGAGCGGATCGTGTCGGCCCCGAGCTGCGGGCTGATCTTCTGCTCGCTGATCGGATCGCTCTGGAGCGCCGCCGGCAGGCTGCCGGCATTGAGCACCTCGACCAGGAAGTTGATGTCGGACTGCTTGAAGTTGCCGGTGATCTGGCCGTTCGACGAGATGGCGCTGCGGATCACGGGAGCCGACTGCAGCACGTCGTCGAGCAGAATGCCGAGCCGGCTCTCGAGCCGGTTGGCGGGGTCGGGCAGGTTCTGGCCGGTGAGTAGGCCGAACCGGGCCGCCCCCCGGGAGTTGAACGTGAAGTTCACGCAGGGCTGCAGGCTTTCGTCGAAGCTCGAACTCACCCGCCCCAGGTCGCCGCCGGTGACGTCGAAGCGGTCGAGCACCACGAGCACCTCGACCCGCCCGTCAGGCATGGCCCGCGTGACGAGCCCGCGGTTCTCGACGGGATTCATCTTCTGCGTGTCGAGCTCGACCCAGCGGGCGGCTGGCTTGCCCTCGAGGTTGACGGTGGTGCCGGCAGTGCGGCCAGCAACCTCGATCACCTGGCGGTGCCGCGGATCCTCGGGATTGGCAAGGATGCGGAACTCGAGCACGCCGGCGCTCGACACGATCCGCTTGATGAGATCGACCTCCGCCTGATCGACCTCGGGCACGATCACTTCCAGCTGATCGAGCCCATACCGCCGCACCGTGACCTCCTTCTGCCCGCCCGGGTTCACACGGCGGCTGACGGCGGCGACGAGTTTGTCCATATCCACCGCCCCGGCCTGTGCCAGGACGTCGAAGTCGAGCACCGGGCTCTCGGCGGTGCCGCCGCGGCGCACGAGCCGCAGATCGCTCCCCTCGCCGCCGAGCGACTCGAGGCTGCGCAGGCCCGCCTCGCGGGTCGCGGCATCACCGGCATCGACCCGGACCGTAAGCCGGCCACCGGCTCCGCGGGTCACGCTGCCGAGGCGGGGCTCGGACGCCGTCAAAACCTGCTCGATCCGGCCGATCGCGTCGTCGATCCGGGCTGCCGACTGCTTGGACGTGTCGACCTCATAGACGAGGATCACGCCCCCCTTGAGGTCGATGCCGAGCCGGGGCGGCCAGCCCATCCAGGTGATCAGGCCGCCAGCAGCGGCCGCCGTGAGCACGGCCGCGATCCTGCCCCACATGTCGGAGGCCCGAAACCGCTTGGCGATCACCCAGGCCAGGAACGTGGGAACGGCCACGCAGGCCAGCGCCAGGATCCAGACGGCCCATCCCTCCCGCCACCAGGGCGTCTCGACCACGGGCACGGCCGCGGGGGCCGTCGCCGCAGCCTGGGCGAAGAGTGAGATGGCGAAGCAGGCAGGGTTCATGAGTCGTCTCTCGTGGTCCGGGAGGAGTCGGCGTCGCCCAGCACACGGGCGATGCTGCCGAGCGTGACGGTGATTTTCACGTTGGCCGCGTCGTCGATCTTGAGCGTCACGCGGTCGCCGTCACGATCGACGGAGGCGACGGAGCCGTAGATGCCTGATGTCGTGACGACGCGGTCGTTCTTCTTGAGGCCGGCCAGCAGTTCCTGCTGCCGCCGCTGCTTCTCCTTCTCGGGACGAAAGAGGAGCATGTAGGCCGCGAGCAGCACCAACGCGATCGGCAACGTGTTGACGAGCGTGCGGACGAACTCCGGGGGCTGCTGGCCGGCAGGCTCCGCCTGGGCGACGACCACGAAGGCCGCAGCCGGCCCTGCCACCGGTGACGCGGGCACGAGAGGCGGTGACGAGAGCGGCATGGCGGCGGAGGGGCTCGAGGAGCGCAGAACTGTCCGGAAGGCCGGCCCCGGAGGCCCGCCGATCGGCCGGAAGCCCGCAAATGTAGTGGCCCGGGCGTTCCACGGACAAGACCGACCGTCCGCCCGGCGGCTACCGGCTCACCCCGTGCCGACCAACGCGGCGAGCAACGCCCGCCGCTCGGCCTCGAACCGCCCCACGCCGATCGCCTCGCGGAGCCGGCCCACCAGCCGCTGATAGAACGTCAGATTGTGGATCGAAGCGAGCACCGGCCCGAGCATTTCGCCGGCGAGAAAGAGATGCCGGATGTAGCTGCGGCTGTGGCGGCAGGCGAGGCAGGGGCAGTCTTCTTCGAGCGGCCGTTGGTCGGTGGCATGCACCGCATTCCGCAGCCGTACCTGCCCGGTGAACGTGTAGACGAGCGAGTTGCGTCCGCACCGCGTGGGCAGCACGCAGTCGAACATGTCGATGCCGGCGGCCACCGCGGCGACGATGTCCTGCGGCTGCCCAACGCCCATCAGATAGCGGGGCCGATCGGTCGGCAGCGCGGGCACCGTCACGGCGAGCGTCGCCTGCATCGCCTCGGGCCCCTCGCCGACGGACAGCCCGCCCACGGCATACCCCGGAAAGTCGAGTTGCCGAAGCCCAGCCGCGCTCTCGAGCCGCAGTTCGGGATCGAGCCCGCCCTGCACGATGCCGAAGAGCGCCTGGTCGGGCCGGCGATGCGCCGCACGACACCGCTCGGCCCAGCGGAGCGACCGCCGCATCGCATCCGCTACCGGGCCGCGTTCGGCCGGCAGGGCCACGACGTGATCCATTTGCATCGCGATGTCAGCGCCGATCCGCTCCTGGATCCGCATCGAGTTCTCCGGCGTGAAGGCCACGGGAGCGCCGTCGATGTGCGACCGAAAGAAGGCCCCCTCCTCCGTCACCTTTACCTGCGTGGCGAGACTGAACACCTGATAGCCGCCGGAGTCGGTGAGCGTGGGGCCGTGCCAGCCCATGAACCGGGCCAGGCCGCCCCCCTGCTCCACGATCGCCTCGCCGGGCCGGAGATGCAGGTGATACGCATTGGAAAGCAGCATCCCCGCCCCGGTCTCGGCCACCCGCCCGATATCGACCCCCTTCACGGTCGCCGCGGTTCCCACCGGCATGAACAGCGGCGTCGGCACGCTCCCATGCGGCGTCGCGAGCACGCCCGCCCGCGCCGCTCCATCCGTCGCCTCGACCGTAAACGCAAATCCTGGCTGCATGGAGGGAGGTTTGGAGGGATTGCCCGTGCCGCCGAGCCGGCGTTGCTGCCAAGCGCAGGCATGGATGCCGAAGCGCAGGCAGCATCGAGTGAGCGAAGGGCAGGATGCCCGTAGCGAACGTCCGAGCGAGACGGCACGGGCAGCCCCGACGCCCGCGCGAAGACCTAGAAGATACCGAGCGCCTCGAGCGAGTAGCGGACGACGAGGCCGGCGACGACCACGCTCACCATGCTCATGAGCTTCACGAGGATGTTGAGGCTCGGGCCGCTGGTGTCCTTGAACGGATCACCCACCGTGTCGCCCACGACCGCGGCCTTGTGGGCCTCGGTGCCCTTGCCACCGTGCACCCCGCTCTCGATGTGCTTCTTGGCGTTGTCCCAGGCGCCGCCGGCGTTGGCCATGAACACGGCCACGCAGAAGCCGGTGGTGAGGCCGCCCACGAGCAGGCCCATCACGCCGCCGACGCCGAGCAGGAGGCCGACGGCGATCGGCACCACGAGGGCGAGCAGCGAGGGGAGCACCATTTCCTTCTGGGCGGCCTTCGTGCTGATCGCGACGGGGGCCGCGTAATCGGGCGTGTCGGTGCCCTGCATGATGCCCGGCTTCTCGCGGAACTGACGGCGGACTTCCTCCACCATGCCCTTCGCGGCCCGGCCCACGGCCTTCATCGTCAGGGCGCAGAACACGAACGTGCTCATGGCGCCGATGAACAGGCCGACGAGCACCTTCGGATTCATGAGGGTGACGTCGTAAAACCGCATGTAGTCGGCCATGCGGGCCTTCTTGACGGCCACGATCCGATTGGCCTTCTCGAGTTCGGCGAGGGCGTCGGCGGCCGGCATGTTCGCCACGACGGTCTTGGCCGGCAGTTGCTTGAAGTCCGGCACGGCCGACTCGTCGAGCAGCATCCAGGTGGTGTTCTTGGCGGGCTCGGGGCCGAGCTTCACGGCGATGCCCTTGGAGAGCTTCACCCACGTGCCTTCGGTGAGCTGCTCCCGCTTGCCGGCGATCGTCAGGTATTGGTCAGGCGTCCCCTCGACGTTTTCGGCGACGGCTTGGCCCCAACGCTCGAACCCGATCCGAACCTCTTCGACGTAGGCGGCGAGCAGGGCCAGCGCCGTGAGCGCGGCCGAGCCGATCGCGAACCCCTTGCCCGTGGCGGCGGTCGTGTTGCCGAGGGCGTCGAGGGCGTCGGTCCGTTCGCGGACGATCTCAGGCAGCCCCGCCATCTGGGCGTTGCCGCCGGCGTTGTCGGCGATCGGGCCGTAGGCGTCCGTCGCCAGCGTGATGCCGAGCGTCGAGAGCATGCCGACGGCGGCGATGCCCACGCCGTAGAGGCCGAGGGCGAAGGCGTTGGGGTTGGCGAAGTCGAAGCCGTTCGCGAAGCCGAAGGAGAGCAGCGTGGCCGCGCCGGTGATGAGCACCGGGGCCCAGGTGGAGAGCATGCCCTCGGCCACGCCGCCGATGATGATCGTCGCGGGGCCGGTGAGCGCCTGGTCGGCCAGTTCCTTCGTCGGCTGATACTCGTTGCTCGTCGAGTATTCGGTCCACTTGCCGATCAGCCAGCCGGCTACGAGGCCGATGATGACGGAGATCGCGACGCCCCAATAGGTGCCCTCGGGGCCCCGCATCAGCAGGAACGTGACGACGAACGTGGCGATGACGATGGCGATCGTCGAGAAATTGATCCCCTTGGCGAGGGCGCCCAGCAGGGCCTTCTGCGACGAGTCCTCCTGCGTCCGCACCTGGTAGATGCCCCAGACGGAGAGCAGCGTGCCCACGGCGGCGATGGCCATCGGCAGGAACAGGGCCGCCATCTGCATCCGGTAGTCGCCCACGAACGCAGCCACGCCGAGGGCTGACGTGGCGAGGATCGAGCCGCAATAGCTCTCGTAGAGGTCGGCGCCCATGCCGGCCACGTCGCCGACGTTGTCGCCCACATTGTCGGCGATCGTGGCGGGGTTGCGGGCGTCGTCCTCGGGAATGCTGTGCTCCACCTTGCCCACGAGGTCGGCCCCCACGTCGGCCGCCTTGGTGAAGATGCCGCCGCCGACTCGGGCGAACAGGGCCTGCGAGCTGGCGCCCATGCCGAAGCAGAGCATCGTGACCGTGATCTCCTCGAGCGAGAGCGGCGCGAAGCCGAGGGCGGGCACAGCCCAGTAGAGGATGAAGAACCAGAGCATGATGTCGAGCAGTCCGAGGCCCACGACGGTGAGCCCCATCACCGCGCCCGAGCGGAACGCGATCTGAAGACCCTCGTTGAGCGACCGCTCGGCACCGGCCGCGGTGCGGTTGCTGGCGAGCGTGGCCGTCTTCATGCCGAACCAGCCGGCCAGGCCGGAGAACAGGCCGCCGGAGATGAAGGCGAACGGCACCCAGGCGCTCTGCACCTTCAGTGCGAAGGCCATGATCGCCAGCAACAGAAAGATGCCGATGAAAAACATCGCCACGACCTTGTACTGCTGCTTGAGATAGGCGTCGGCACCGGTCCGGACGTAGCCGGCGATGTCGATCATCTTCTGCGTGCCGGCCGGCTGGGCCTCCATCCACTGAAAGAACTGCCAGGCCTGCCAGAGCGCGAGCAGCGCGCTTGCCACACCGAGCGCCCACCAAAAGCCGTAGGGCCCGAAGAGCCATACCGCGGACGCCTCGCCTCCGTCCGTGGCGAGGACGAGCGACGGGATGCTGGCCGTGAGCAGGGCCGCGCAGGTGACGATGGCAGAGATGAGCGACTTCACGTTCGGCGAAACTCCTCGAAAGGACGAAAAGACGGTGTCGGATGTTCGGTAGCGGGGGCGGATCAATTTCCCCTCGAGAGCGGGAAATTGAACCCGCGGATCGGAGGCGTGTCAAACCGCCCCAGCGCCGGGCCGGCGTTGCCCGTCCGCACCCCTGGCAGACATCCTTCACGCCGGTGCCCGCGAGGCGTCACTCGCCGCGAACGGCGGCCTTCCCGATCGCGTGGTAGGCGAAACCGCGCGACCGCATCTCCGCGGGGGCGTAAAGATTGCGGCCGTCGAAGATCGTCCGGGCCTTCATTCGCCGGGCCATCTCGTCGAAGTCGGGCCGCCGGAAATCCCCCCATTCGGTCACGATCGCCAGGCAGTCGGCCCCATCGAGCGCCTCGTACGGCCCGGCGGCATACGCGATCCGATCACCGTAGATGCCGCGGACGTTGGCCATCGCCTCGGGATCGTAGACCGACACGGCCGCACCACCGGCAAGCAGCCGCTCGATGAGATCGATCGCAGGGGCATCGCGAACGTCATCGGTTCGCGGCTTGAACGCCAGGCCCCAGATGGCCACCCGCCTGCCGGCGAGGCGGCCGCCGAAGTGCGCGGTGATCTTCTCGCCGAGCACCTGCTTCTGGGCGAGGTTCGTCTCGTGCACGGCCGCGAGGATCCGTGGACTCACGCCCTTGTCGCGGGCCATCGCGGCGAGCGCCTGCACGTCCTTTGGAAAGCAACTGCCGCCATAACCGGCGCCGGGAAACAGGAAGGCGAACCCGATCCGGCTGTCGTGACCGATGCCCCGCCGCACGTCGTCGATGTCGGCCTCCATCCGCTCGCAGAGGTTGGCCACCTCGTTGATGAAGCTGATCTTCGTGGCGAGCAGGGCGTTGGCCACGTACTTCGTCATCTCCGAACTCTCGGGCGACATGACGAGAAACGGATTCTCCGTCCGCAAAAACGGGGCGTAGAGCGTGCGGAGAATTTCGCCGACGTCGGCCGACCGCACGCCCACGACCACGCGGTCGGGCTTTTGGAAATCCTCGATCGCGGCCCCTTCCTTGAGGAACTCGGGGTTGCTGGCCACTCGGCAGTCGCGGCCGATCGCCGTCTTGAGCCGCTGCTCGATCCCTGCGCACGTGCCGACGGGCACCGTGCTCTTGGTCACGATCACCGCCTGCGGGTGGAGGTGCGGGGCGATCGAGGCGACCACCTTCCAGAGCGCGGAAAGGTCGGCCGAGCCGTCAGCCGCGGGCGGCGTGCCGACCGCGAGAAACACGACCTCGGCGCCGGAGATGGCGGCGGCCGTGTCGGTGGTGAATTTCAGGCGGCCCGCCCGGACGTTCCGCTCGACGAGTTCCTCGAGACCGGGCTCATAGATCGGAATCTCGCCCCGGTTCAGCCGGGCGATCTTGTCGGCGTTGATGTCGAGACAGGTGACGGAGTTGCCGCTGTCGGCGAAGCACGTGCCGGTCACGAGCCCCACGTATCCGGTGCCGACGACGCCGACCCTCATGCCTGCTGGTCTCCGTCGGCCGGGGCGTCGGCCTCCTCCTGCTCGCTCGGCGGCACGGGCACGACGGCGGCGAGCGAGTCGCCTTCGTCCATCCGCATGATCCGCACACCCTGCGTGTTGCGGCCCATCGGGCGGATCTCGCGGACGTTCACCCGCTGGATCTTGCCCCGCGCGGTCATCATCAAAACCTGATCATCGTCCCGAACGGTCACGATCGACACGACGGAGCCGTTGCGGGCCGTGGCCTTGATGTCCCGAATGCCCTTGCCGCCGCGCCGCTGGGTGCGATACCGGGCGCCGCTCGAACCAGCCTCGCCGTCCCCCTCGTCGCTCGCCTCGCCTTCGACCGGCTCCTCGGCGACGGGCTGCTCGCCCCCCTCCTCGGCTCCCTCTTCGCCTGGCGCCGGCCCCGAGACGGGCGTGCCGGCGCCGAACGGCGTCCGCTTGCCGTAGCCATGTTCGCAGACCGTGAGCAGCGTGGCCTCGGGCTCTGCCACGACCATGCCCACGAGCCGGTCACCGCTGCCGAGCTTGATGCCCCGCACGCCGCTCGTGTCGCGGCCCATGGGCCGGGCGTCGGATTCCGGAAACCGGATCGCCATGCCCTTTGCCGTGGCCAGCACCAGCTCGTCGCCCGGCTTCGTGATCACGGCATCCACGAGTTCGTCGCCTTCGCGGAGCTTCACCGCGATCAGCCCCTTCGTCCGTCGGCGGCGATACTGTTCGAGCGCCGTCTTCTTCACCATGCCGCTACGGGTGGCGAGCATGAGGAACTGATTCGGGTCCTCGAAGCCGCCCACGGCCCGGCAGTCGGCCACCTTCTCCCCGGTCTCGAACTCGAGCAGATTGACGAGCGCCCGCCCCTTGGCGTCGCGGGCCAACTCGGGCAGCTCGAACACCCGCATCGAAAACACCTTCCCGAGCGTGGTGAACACGAGCAGCCAGTCGTGGGTGCTGGCCACGAACAGGTGCTCGATCGGATCCTCCTCGTCGGTGCTCGTGCCCTTGATGCCCTTCCCGCCACGGCGCTGGGCCCGGTAGACGTCGGCGGCCGTCCGCTTCACGTAGCCGGACCGGCTGATGGTGACCACCATCGTGGCCTCCGTGATCAGCTCGGCCATGTCGCGAATGTCTCCCGCCTCGCCACTGATCTCCGTCCGGCGATCGTCGGCGTGCTTCGTTTCGAGCTCGGACAGGTCCTCGCGGATGAGCGCCTTGATGTTGGCGTCGCTGGAGAGGATGCGCCGGAAATCGCCGATCTTCGCCAGCAGATCGCGATGTTCTCCACCGAGCTTTTCCTGCTCGAGGTTCACGAGCTGGCCGAGGGTGAGCCGCAGGATGGCGTCGGCTTGCACCGGCGAGAGCCCGTACGAGTCGCTCACGCCCCGCTCGTCTTGCAGCACTGCGAAGCCTTCGGCTCCGAGCGCCCGCTCCAAGAGCGCCGCCGGCGCCTGGAGCTGGCAGAGCCGCTCCTTCGCCTCGGCCTGCGACCGCGAGCTGCGGATGATCTTGATCACCTCGTCGATATTGGCCAGCGCGACGAGCAGTCCTTCGAGCGTGTGCTTGCGGCTGCGGGCCTTCTGCAGCAGGTGCTGCGTGCGGCGGCGGAGCACCGTCGTGCGGTGCCGGAGGAACTCCTCCAGCATGTTCTTGAACGACAGGATTCGCGGCTTGCCGTCGACGAGCGCGAGGAAGATGAGCGAGAACGAGGTCTGGAGCGGCGAAAACTGATACAGCTGGTTGAGCACGACGTCGGGATCGGCGTCGCGCTTCAGCTCCAGGATCAGCCGCACCGGCTCCTTGAGATCGCTCTCGTTGCGGATCGCGGAGATGCCCTTGATCCGGTCGTCGTTGACGAGCTCGGCGATCTTTTCCTCGATCGCGTCGCGGGTCTGCTGATACGGAATCTCGGTGACGACGATCCGGTGGCGGTTCTTGCCGAACTCCTCCACGTGGGCCCGGGCCCGGAGCGTGATCGTGCTGCGGCCGGTGAGGTAGCCGCGGGCGAGCGCCTCGCGACCCATCACGATGCCGCCGGTCGGGAAATCGGGGCCAGGCACGATCTGGAGCAGCTCGGCCATCGAGATGGCCGGGTTGTCGATCATCGCGATCAAGGCCCGGCAGACCTCGCCGAGGTTATGCGGCGGGATGCTCGTGGCCATGCCCACGGCGATACCGCCGGCACCATTGACGACGAGATTGGGAAACCGGCTCGGCAGCACCACCGGCTCGGTGTTTCGTTCGTCGTAGCTCGGTACATAATCGACCGTGTCGAGTTCGAGATCGTCGAGCATCATCGCCGCGATCGGCGAGAGCCGGGCCTCGGTGTATCGCATGGCGGCCGCGGGCAGACCGGCGATGGAGCCGAAGTTGCCCTGCTTGTCCACGAGCACGTGCCGCATGTTCCATTCCTGGGCCATGCGGACGAGCGTGGGATAAATCACGCTCTCCCCGTGCGGATGGTAGTTGCCGCTCGTGTCGCCGGAGATCTTGGCACACTTCACGCGGGCCGCGCCGGGCGAGAGGTTCAGGTCGTTCATCGCGACCAAGATTCGCCGCTGCGACGGCTTGAGCCCGTCGCGCACGTCGGGCAGGGCCCGGCTCACGATCACGCTCATCGCGTAGGTGAGATAGCTGTCTTTGAGTTCCTGCTCGATCGGCAGTTCGATCAGCCGCCCGCCGGAGATGTCACGCAGGCCATCCGTCTCGTCGGCACCGGAATCCCCAGGCGTATCAGCGTCTGCCAAGTCGAAATCTCCACGCGAATCATCCCGCAAAACAGCCCTGCGGGAAGCCTGAACATACCCGGCTGGCCGGGGTGGTCAACCGTTGGCACAGCCCGCGGCCCGACCGTCGTTCCGGGCGAAAAAATGCCGGCTCGGGGGCGGCGCAAGTCTCGTCGCCGTGGACCTCGAGCTTGCACCGACCCCCGTGCCTCCCGCTGTGGAGAGGCCGGCTGACTGGCGAGTGACCGGACTACGCTTGCTACTTCGCGAGGGCGGCTTCGATGGCCTTGGCGAGGTCCGGGCTCTCCGGCGCGACGCCCGACTTGAAGCGGCCGATCACGGAGCCGTCCTTGCCGATCAGGAACTTCTCGAAGTTCCAGGCTACTTCGCCCTTGGGGTCGGCCGACTCGGTGAGCGACTGGTAGAGGGCGACCTTCCCGGGCCCCTTGACGGTGATCTTCGAGAACATCGGGAAGGTGACGCCGTACTTCGTCGAGCAAAAGCTGGCGATCTCGGCATCCGTGCCGGGCTCTTGGGCGCCGAAGTCGTTGGCCGGGAAGCCGAGGATCACGAAGCCCTTGTCCTTGTATGCGTCGTAAAGCTTCTGCATGCCGGCGTACTGACCCGTGTAGCCGCAGCGGCTGGCGACGTTGACGACGAGCACGACCTTGCCCTTGTAGCTCGCGAGATCAACCGGCTTCCCATCGATCGACTTCATCTCACCGGCGAGCGGGGCGGCAGCGAGGGCGTTCGATGCGGCACACGCGAACGCAATGCACGCGACGAGCATCACGACCAACTTGTCGATCGACATGGGAATCTCTCCGGTGAGCAGTGGGTGAGTCATATGCCCTTCATTAGAGACGCTCGCCGGCCAGCGTCCAAGTCGCCCTGTCACGCCCCCGTAGGCCCGTTGCTCCGCAACGGGCTGCGAAGAAGCCCGTCACAGAGTGACGGCCCTACGAAACCGGCGTCCAGTCACTGAACATCGCGGCCTGGCCGCGGTGGCTGCCCACCGCGTCGGTGAGGTTCCAGACGATCGCCCGTTCGATCCGAAACCGCTTTCCCGTGGCCGAGATCCGCACGCCCGAGTAGTCGTCCGCGTAGCCGTCCCGCCGCGTCCGCTCGAGCAGCCGGGCCCGTTCGTCGCGGTGCATCGGCTCGGCGGTGAGCCGCGACGGCGTCTGCATGAACTGCGCCGGCGTCATTTCCCAGAGCGCGAGGGCCGCGGCATTGGCGTAGTTCAGGATCGGGTCGGCCTCGGTACCGTGCGAGACCACGATAAACGGGGCCCGAAACAGCCGCTCCGCCTGATCGAGCGGAGATCCTTCCCGCGACACGAGTTCGCGGCCGAGCATGTTCGCAAACGACGAAAGCAGGAGGCCGGCCTGCGTGATCCACTCCGGCCGGCCCCAAAAATGTCTGTCGTCGATGCCTACGACCACCACGCGTCAGACCGCGACAGCAGCGTCAGCCGCCCCCTTCCGCCGCCGCCAGCCCATCAGGCCTACGAGGCCAGCACCAATCGCAGCCATCGCATAGGTCGACGGCTCGGGCACGGCGTTGATCGAAACGGAATAAGCCGACAGGCCGGCTGTTGTCCAATTGCCACCCGATTCGAATGTTCTTTCCAATGTGCCAGAGTACGAGTATCCCGGGCACACCGGAGTTGTTTGAAAAAATGCTCACAAACCGGTCGGGCACCCCAGGTTCAGCAAAAAGGCCGAGCTTGACCGATTGCAGCGTCAGATACGCAGGGTTGCTTCCCGTCGTGAACCCCTGAGCCAGCCCAGAGTACAGACCGGCCGTGGTCGCCGACACGACGATATCCGTGTTTGTGCCGTTCAGGCCGCCCGTACCACTCGCCCCCAGATTTCCGAACACGACTTCAGCGGTCGCGATGTTCGTGAATCCGATCCCCACCACGCAGAATGCGACCAATCGGGCGAGGGAATGACAACCTGCGCTGCAAGAAATCATCGGATGGCATCCGTAGGCGCGATGGACTTGGTCAAACTCCGCTTTCACTGGATCAGGGTATCGCATGCTGCCCCAGCACACAAGATTTCGGGTTCCGATACAGCCGCACACCAAAAAAGCTCGTGTGCGAGGTCGGTCGGCCATTTGGCCGCCCGTTGCGGAGTAACTGGCCTACGGGTGCGAGGGGGGCCAGTTCGACACTCACGCCGCCGGCTGGGCTGCAGCCGGCGACTCGATGACCGGGGCCGGTACCGCACGAAAGACGCCGGCAATCGCGAGCCAGGCGGACGCCGCCAGGAGCAGGCAGCCGCAGCCGATGAACACGGCCGCCCATGGGCTTCGCTTCACCCGCACTCGCCACACCGCGTGCCGCACGCGACGGGTCACGTCGGCCCAGCCCTCCGGCGATGTCTTGGCACCGATCGCCACGAGGCTGATGCTCCGCATGCCGCCGCGGCCGTCGAGATGCACCTGCACGCCCCGCCCCGGAAGTGCCACCGTTTCGCCGGCCCAGCGGGCCTCCGGATCGAGCCGCGACGCGATCTCCGCCATGACGGGCCGCAGCTGATCGAGGGAAACGTTGTAGACCACGAGCCGCGGCCGCGTGGCGAGCAGGGCGATCGCCGTCAGGAATGCGAAACTGACCAGCGGCACGACGAGCCGCCAAGGCCAGCCGGTGCCGGCCGGCTGGAGGATGCCGAGCGGGCCGGCGATCATTGGCCCCGCCACCGCGGCCGCCAGGAGCACCAGGTCACGGCCGCCGGAGATCGCCACCGGCCGGCGGCGGAGATGAAACAGGCCCACGCAGACGAGATAGAGCCCTGGCGTCAGCAGCACGACCCACAGGGGAATGGACGACTCGAATGGCATGGTCACGTGATCACCCGACGGCCCGCCAGGCCATCCACGCGAGCACTGCCAGCCAGCCGAGCTCCACTGCGAGCGCCATGACGAACGCGGGACTGACGGTCCTCGTCATCGTCGGCCTCGCTTCAGACGGAGTCGGGCACGACGAATGACAGATCACGGGCGAACGCCTCGCCGAACTCGTAGACATCGTGAAAGTCTTCTCGCTTGTCGGAGCGGGTTTTTCGCATCTGGCCGATGTCGATCATGTTGAACACGATCTCGCCAAAGTCGGCGGTGGTGCGAATGCCCCAGGTCGAGAGCACCTTCGGTGCGAGGTAGCCGTATTGCTGCAGGCCGTAGAGCCGCGCCGCCTCACAGAGCTGCTGACCCGATACGTGCTGCTCCGTCTGCCGACGGCGGCCCTTCCCCCCCCGTGACCGGGGCTTGGGGGCCGGCTCGGCCTCGCCACTGCGGAACGACTCCATTTCCTCGAGGGCGGGCTCCTGCCCCAGCCCCAGCGATTCCTGGGCGAACGACAGGGCCTCGAGCACGAAGAGGTACGCCTCGAGTGTGTACCGCTGATCGTGCTTGAGCAGCTGAAACAGCGGGTGCGTGGGATCGACGATCGGCATGAGTGTCTCGAGACGGTCGAGGTGGATGTGCCTCGAGTATACCGATCCGCAACGGGGTCGCCGGCCCGCCTCGTCCGGCGAGGCGCTGCCCTACGGCTGCGGCCGGCCGTCTTCGAGAATGTAGGTGTAGCCGAAGGGCGTGACGGGCTTGGCGAAGTCGCGGATCAGGTCGAGTCCCTTGTCGATCAGGTTGGTGGTGGGATCGAACTGGTAGACGTCGCGATCCTGCCCGCCCGGCTTGTGGATCTGGATCGCGAATGGCATGAGGTCGCGGCTCTGGAGGATCAGCTCGACCTTGGCGAAGTTCGCCGCATCCGCCTGGTAGCGGGGCAGCGCCTCGAGCCAGATCTGGTCGGTCACGCCGGGAGGCGTCACCAGCCGCATCCAATACCGTTTTTTGAGCGTCTCGGCCTTCGCCCCAAAGACGAATGGCAGCGGGCCGTCACTGATCGCCTTGCCCCGCATCTCCGGCGGCAGCTTCGTCTCGCGGAGTTGCCGCTCCGTGTGACGAAACTCGTAGATGCTCTCGCCGTTGCAGACCCAGTGCTCGCCCGCCTCGCCGCCGCGGGTCTCATATCGCCGCTGCTCCGGGCTCCACTGCTTCGATTCCTTGACGCGGAACAGGCCCTTGTCGGGGGACGCATACTTGAGTTCACCGGTGCTCTCGGCGAATGCCAGCCGGTCGCCGGTGGCATCCGCCGGGCTCCAGGCGTTGTATTCCCACTTGCGGAACGTGCACGACCAGGTGCGAACCGCGTTGTTGCGGGTTTCCCAAGCGGCGAGCAGTCGATCGAGCGCGGCCTGCTCCTGCGGCGAGAGCGCGGGGGGCTGTGGGGTCTGCCGCCCGGCCTGTGCTGCCGGCGGCGGGGCCTGTTGCGGCTGCGGGGGCGCGACGGCCACGCGGGCCGGGGGCTGCGCCATGGCCGGGGCGGTGGTGAGCATCAGGGCCATGACGAGCGACAGGCGACGACCGGGCATGATGAAACCTTCCGGGGCTCGGGGCGGACGGCGTCGACCGTAGCAGGATTCCAAGCCGCGAACGAGGCCTATTTCGGCCGTTCCAGACCCGCGGCGACCCGCAGTTCCACGAGTTCCCGGGCGAACCCGCCGGACAGGATCGGGAACCGACACCAGGTCTTGGGGTCGAGGTTCTCGTCGTCGAGGTGGAACGACGGGGCATACCTTTCACGCTTCCATTGGTTGCGGCTCCAGAGCGTGAAGAACCGCTCCCCCCAGATCGCGAGTTGCCGCGGCGCGTGATGCGGAAACTCCACGACCAGCCGCTGCCAGGCCTCGAGCGGCGTCTGCTTGTCGCGGATGGCGAACCGCTCCACCGCATCGAGTACGTCGTAGGGCATGAGGTCGGCCTCGTCGGTCTGCCCCGCCGTCGGCGGTCGCAATTCGGCCGTGGGCGCCTGCACGTTCACGGCGGCGAGCGCCGGCAGCGGGCCGATGCCCTCCGGGCCGTCGTGCTCGAGCCACAGGAGCCAGCGGCGCAGGTAGGCCTTGTCGATGCCCGCGATCGGTGCGATGCCGCCGGAGGTATCGCCGTCCATCGTGGCATAGCCCACCGCCGCCTCCGAGCGATTGCTCGTCGAGACGAGCAGTCCGCCGGTGATGTTGGCCAGCATCCACACGCCCGGCGCGCGGACGCGGGCCTGGATGTTCTGCAGGGCCACGTCGTCGCGATCCCAGGCGAGGGGCCGGCCGATCGCCTCGGCCACGAGGGCCTCGTAGCCGCGCACGAGCGACTCGACGTCGAATTCGTGAAACGTGCCGCCGACGGCCTCGGTCAGCCCGCGGGCAGCCGCCCGCGTGACGGGGCCCGAATTGGCGGTCGACTGATAGACGCACGTCAGCGTGGCGGCGATGAGCGACGGCACGTCGTCGGCCGCGATGTCGCCCCGGCCGAGCCGGGTCGCGGCACCGGCAGCCGTGAGTTCGCCGCTCGACAGCCGCATCGCGACCGCCACGAGACAGGCCACGGCCGATGAATCGGCGCCACCGCTGGCCGACACCACGAACCTGCGGGATCGGCTCTTGCGGAGATAGTCGAACAGTCCGAGGGCGACGGCCCTGGTGAACTCCTCTTCCTTGACGTGCGGCCCGTGTTCCCAGGCATCGCGGCGATCGCCCGGCTCGTCACGGGCCGGCGCGAGCGTCGCCGGCCCGAACGGCACCGTCACGCAGCCCTCACCGTCATCGACCGCGGCGGCCGGCGCCCGCGCCTGCACGAGCCGATTGGCATCGACGTCGATCACGGCCGTCGTGAGGGTCTGGTCGTCGAACGTGAACCGGCGCCCCGCCGCCACGATCGCACCGCCGGACGCCACGATCACGCCGCCGTCGTAGATCGCCCGCCCTGCCTCGTTGCCCGCGAGGTTGGCATACACATATGCGGCACCGAAGGCCCGTGAGCCCTCCACCACGAATCGCCGTCGGATCTCGTCCTTGCCGAATGCGAAGTGGCTCGCCGACGGATTCAGGATCACGTCGATCCCGCGGGCCGCCAGGCTCGCACCGGGGCGGTTCGCCACCCAGGCGTCTTCACAGATCTCGAATCCGATCCGCACGCCGCCACAGTCGAATCGGAGGTCGCCGATCGGCAGGGTCGTGCCGTCGATCGTGAGCCGATCGACCCGGCCCCGCGTCCAGGGCCGAAACCAGCGCGGCTCATAGTGAATGCCCTCGCCGGCGAGGTGCTGCTTGCAGACGATGCCGGCCAGCCGGCCGTCGGCCAGGAGCGCAACGGCATCGTAGACGGCGTTCTCGAACCGCACCGGCAGGCCGACCGCCACGGCCATGCGCCGCGTCTGCGGCAGGATCTCGCCGAGCACCCGCCAGGCCATCCGCTGGACGCCGGGTGACAGAAACGCGTCCTCGCAGCCATAGCCGCTGATGCAGAGCTCGGGCAGGCAGAGGATCGACACCCCGGCGGCGCGGGCGGCGGCGATCGCCGCTTTGATCCGGTCGCGATTGCCGTCCCAGTCGAGCGGCGTCTGATTGACCGCCGCGCCACCGACGCGAATCAGATGCATGGACGCCTCATTTCAGTCAACTGGCATGGGTTCGGGGCTGCCCATGCCCTGTCGCCGGACGCGTGGCACCTAGCCCGGCTCCTCGAGATACGTGTAGCCGCCGAGGCCTTCCTCATAGAACTTGAGGAACCGGCCGGCCTGGCCGTCGCAGATCCGGCCCTCACGGACGGCCTGCTCGATCGATTGTCGGAGCTTCTGCACGAGGTCGTTGGAGTCGAATTCGACGTAGTCGAGCACCTCCCGCACGGTGTCCCCCTTGATCACCGCATCGACCACCACCTCGCCCCGCTCGTCGGTACTCACATGCACGGCGTTCGTGTCGCCGAACAGATTGTGGAGATCGCCGAGGATCTCCTGGTAGGCGCCGATCAGGAATGCGCCGAGGTAGTAGGGGTCGTTCTGCCAGGTGTGCAGCGGCAGCGTCCGCTTCACGTCACGGCGGTCGATGAACTGGTCGATCTTGCCGTCGGAATCGCAGGTGACGTCGCCGAGCACGGCCGCCCGGGTGGGCCGCTCGTTGAGGCGATGGATCGGCATTACGGGAAAGAGCTGCTTGATGGCCCAGCTGTCAGGAATCGACTGAAAAAGCGAGAAGTTGCAGAAGTAGGTGTCGGAGAGCGAGGCCTGCAGGCCCTCGAGCTCCTCCGGCACGTATTCCATGCCCTTGGTGAGCCGGGAGATCTTGCGGCAGATCGCCCAGTAGATGTTCTCCACCGCCGACCGCTGATCGAGCGGCAGATAGCCGGTGGCGAACAGGTTCATGGCCGTGTCGAGCGCCTGCTGGGCGTCGTGGTAACTCTCCAGCACGTTCCGCACGTTGATGCCCTGGTGGGTTTCCCAGAGGTCGTGCAGCGGCTGCTCGGCATCGGCCGCCGGCTCCGCCACCTCCCCCTTGCCCCCCTGCTCCGACACGCCCAACACGCCGAAGATCAGCATGCTGTGATAGGCCACGATCGCCCGGCCGCTCTCCGACACGATCGTGGGATGCGGCACGCCTGCCTCATCGCAGGCATTCTGCACGTGCGAGACGACGTCGTTGGCGTACTCCTGCAGGCTGTAGTTGACGCTCGACTCGAAGTTGGTCTGCGAACCGTCGTAATCGACGCCGAGCCCGCCGCCGACGTCGATGTACTTCAGGCCGGCGCCCCGCTTCACCAGCTCCGTGTAGATCCGCGAGGCCTCGTTGAGGGCCGCCTTGATGTGGCGGATGTTGGTGATCTGGCTCCCCTGATGGAAGTGGAGCAACTGGAGACAATCCTCCAGCCCCTTCGCCGCGAGCACCTCCAGCCCCTTCATGAGCTCACTGGCCGTGAGGCCGAACTTGCTGCGAAAGCCTCCCGACGACTGCCAGCGGCCGCTGCCACGTGTGGCGAGCTTCACCCGCATGCCGATCCGGGGGCGCACGCCGAGCTTCTCGGCGTAGTCGAGTACCAACTGCAGCTCCGAGAACCGCTCCACCACCGGAATGATGTGCCGCCCGATCTTCTGGGCGAGCATCGCCGTCTCGATGAACTCCGCATCCTTGAATCCGTTGCAGATGATCGGCGTCTCGTTGTCGGCCATCGCGATGACGGCGAGCAGCTCCGGCTTGCTGCCTGCCTCGAGGCCGAACCGATAGGGCTTGCCGAACTGCAGCACCTCCTCGACGACCTGCCGCTGCTGGTTCACCTTCACGGGATACACACAGCAGTACTCGCCGCGATACCCGCTCTCCTTCATGGCCGCGGAGAAGGCGCCGTGAATCTCCCCGAGCCGGTGCTGGAGAATCTCCGCGAACCGCAGCAGGATCGGGAGATCGATTCCGCGGACCTGGAGCCGATCGACGAGCGACTTCAGGTCGATGCTCTTGGTCGGGTTCTTGTCGGGATGAACGAGCAGGTGGCCGGTCGGACCGACCGAGAAGTATCCGTTGCCCCAGCGGGACACCTCGTACAGTTCGGCCGCATCGGCCGAACTCCAGTGCTCGACATCGAGATCGACCGCTGCCATCCGTGAACGTTCTCCTGACCGCGCTGCCCGGGCGGAGCACCGGGGGCGGCACCGCCCGATGCGACATATCGGCCAAGTGTAGCGTGGGCGGTCGGCAAGGCCATGCCAATCCCGCGGCTCACACCCGCACTCGCGACCACCGCAGCCGCGAGAAGATGACGAGCATCGCGAGCCCCCGCACGACGAGATCGGCGGCCATGGCATACCAGGCACCGACGGCCCCCAGGCCGCAGCCGTGGATCTCGCCCCATCCCCCCGGCAGTTCGGTCGTCGGCCAGGCAAGCAGGACGGCCAGCGGGAGCCGGATCACCGCCAGCCCGAGCATGTTCACGATCAGTGGCGGCCGAGTGGCCCCGCCGCCGCGAAGGCCGCCCGAACAGACCATCAACAGGGCCAGCGGCGGCTGGGCGAAGGCCACGATCCGCACGAGCGATGCCGTCAGTGACGCCACCTCGGGCTGCCGTCCGGCACCGCCCGTGAACCAGGCGGCGAGGAGGTCCGCCTGGCAGAGAAACACCAGCCCGACCGCTGACATCAGCACGGTGCAGGCCGCCGCGGCCAGCCAGACACTCCCGCGGGCCCGCCGTTCGTCCCGGGCCCCGAGGTATTGCCCGGCGAGCGTGGCCGCGGCCACGCCGAAGGCACTGCCGGGCAGGAAGGCGAGCGACTCGATCGTGATGGCGACCGAATGGGCGGCCGCATCGACGTTGCCCAGTCGGTTGACGATGCCCAAAAAGGCGAGGTGACACGCCGCATTGGCGGCCGCATCGACGCCGGCCGGCAACCCCACGCGAAGCAGACGGCCGAGCCAGGCTCGGTTCGGCCGCCAGTCGGACCAGGTCGGCCGGAGCCCGAACCGCCTCCGCCACACGAGCGCCGCGACACATGCGGCTCCGCAGACGTGCCCCGCGAGCGTTCCCCAGGCGAGACCGTCCCAGCCCAGCCGAGGCAGGCCCATCGCCCCGACGCCGAGGGCGAAGCTCGTCCCCGCGTTGACCAGGTTGACGACCGACATCGCCACCAGCCCCGCGACCATGTCGCCGGCACCACGGAGCACCGCGACTCCCACGTGAATCACGAGCATCGCCGGCAGCCCGGCCAACACGATCGCCAGGTAGCGATCGGCGAGTGCGGCGCTGTCCACCGGCAGGCCGAGCATGCCGCCGAAGCCACCGCCGCCGATTCGGATGATCACCAGCGCGACCAGCGTCACGACAGCTCCGATCAGGAATGCCTGGGCCGCAGCCCGCCGCCCGCCCGCCAGGTCGCCCGCTCCCACATGCCGGGCCACCAGCGCCGTCGCCGCGACGGATGGCACAGCGAACATCACCGGCAGGAAGGCGAGGGCATAGGCGACGAGTCCGACGGCAGCGAGGGGCTCGGCCCCGGGGAAAAGGTTGCCGGCGAGCCACTTGTCGGTGAAACCGACGGAGAGGGCGAGCACCTGCTCGACGAGCACCGGCAGCACGAGCCGCAGCATGACGGGCGTGGTGCCACGGCGACAGGAGTCGTCTCCTGCCCGTGTGGATTCCGGTCGCGGCTGAGGCCGAATGCCCGCGGAAGGCCGGTCCGCCGAGGGACTGCTCAGGCGAACAACTCCTTGATGACCTTGCCGGCGTTGGCAATTTTCATCGGCCGACCGTTCTTGGCAGTGAACGTGGTCTCCAGCGAGATGCCGAGGGACTTCAACACGCTCGCCATCAGGTCCTGCGAGGTGTAGGGCTCGGTCACCACCTCCTTGCCGTCGGCGCTGGTCTCGCCGACGACGATGCCGCGACGGAAGCCGCCGCCCCCCACCACCGTGCTCCAACTGCGGGCCCAGTGGTCACGGCCGCCGCCTCCGTTGATCGTCGGCGTGCGGCTGAATTCGCCCATCCAGATGACCACGGTGTCGTCGAGCATGCCGCGGTCGGCCAGGTCGCTCACCAGGGCGCTCATCGCCTGGTCGAGCACGGGAAGCTTCTGGTCGCGGAGCGCCGCGAAGATGCCGGCATGGTTGTCCCAGCCGCCGAGGTCGACCTCCACGAAGGGCACGCCCCTCTCCACGAGCCTGCGGGCCATGAGGCAGCCGCGACCGAAGCCGTTGTCGCCGTACTTCTGCAGCATCTCCTTCGGCTCCTTGGAAACCCTGAAGGCTTCCATCTGGCTGCTGGACATCAGCTTCACGGTCTTCTCGAGCACCTTCTTGTGCTCCAGGCTCGCGCCGCCGCGCTTCTCGGCGATGAATCGGTCTTCGATCGCCGCGAGCATCGCGAGCCGCTGGTCGAGCCGCGCCCGGTCGATGCCGCCGTCGAGGTTCCGCACGTTGCCGTTGGCATCGACGACGAACGGCGCCCAGGTCATGCCGAGAAAACCGGGGCCGACGCTGCCGCCACCGACCGACACGAAGGGAGGGATTTCGAGTTCGGCCACCTGACCGGCCAACTCGTGCGCGATCACCGAGCCGTATCCGGGATGCTCGACGTTGGGGTTCGGCACGTAGCCGGTGTGCATGTAGTAGCGGCCGCGCATGTGGTCGGCCTCGCGGGTGCTCATCGACCGCACGACGGCCATGTGGTGCATCTGCTTGGCCATGAGCGGCATGTGCTCGCTGATCGCGATGCCGTCGGCGCTGGTCGAGATCTGCTTGAACTCACCGCCGGTGGGGGCGCCCGGCTTGAGGTCCCAGATGTCCATCGTGCTGGGGCCGCCCCCCATCCACAGCAGGATGGCGGACTTGTGCCGCTTCTTCATGTCGGAGGCATTGGCCAGCAGCGTGGTTGTGAACGCCGTCGCCGGCGCCGCGAGCGCTGCGGCGCCCGCCAGGTGGCTCACGAAATGACGCCGCGACATGCCGGCGGGAACTTCCAACAGCCGAGACATGGGGACGCTCCTCGAGGGAAAATGGTCTCGATCCACGGGGCTGTGACTCAATGAATGAGGATGAATTCGTTGGAGTTGAGGACCGCCCACCAGATGTCCTGGAGGGCGCCGGCGACGTCGCCCTTCCTGGCCACCAGCAGGGCGTTGGCCACCGCCGTCTCCTTCGCCGACGGCTTCCGGGCCAGGGCGGCCAGATAGAGCATCCGCACCTTCTCGTCGTTCGCTTTCGGTCCCCGAGCAACCTCGTCGAGGAAGCCACCCTTGCCCGTGCTCGTCGCCTTCTTGATGAGCTCGCCGTTGAACATCATGAGCACCTGGGGAATCGACCCGTTGAACGTCGTGGTCTCGTCACCCTCGTCGGTGCCGAACGCGATCACGAACTGCGACATCCAGGTGTCTTTTTTCCGGGCTCCATCCTCGCCGGCCGCCTTGTCGGCCTCGGTGGCCGTGAGCAACGATTCATAGAGCTGCTCCGCCTGCATCTGGCGCAGGTAGAAGTGGCTGAACTTCGGCTTTTCCCCGACCGATGGATCGTCCCCGGCGTTCTTCGCAGTCGTCTTGCTCGAGAGCGAGTAGGGTTTCGACAGCGTGATCCACCGCATCAGCTCCTTGATGTCGAAGCTCTGCTCCCGAAACCGATCCGCCAATCCGTCGAGCAACTCGGGGTGCGACGGTGGATTGTGGTCGCCCAAATCGTCGATGGGCTTCGTGAACCCGTAGCCGAGAAAGTGACCCCAGATGCGATTGACGATCGCCTTCGGGAAGTTCGGGCTCGTTTTGATGAGCGTGGCGAGTTCCTTGCGGCGATGCACGCCATAGGGTGTGCCGTCCTCCATCGTGCCGGGCAGGTAGCCGCTTTTCGAGATCTCCGTGCCGTCGATGAACACGGGATAGGCCACCTTCATCAGGCCGTTGCGAAGCTCATAATACAGTTCCGCCTCTTCTGGATTGCCTCCTTCGCCCCGAAAGTCCTCGTCGACGAGCTCCACCCACTGCACGTCGTTGCTTCCCTCCCGGCGATTGAGGGCCCGCGTCTGCCGAAAGAAGGCATTGAGCTCCCAAAACTGATTTTGCTTTCCCTTGTTGAAAGGGTGGTTGTGGCACTGCGTGCACTGCACCTGCACGCCGAGAAAGATCTGGGCCGTCTTGGCCGTGGCCTGCACGCCGTTCTCCACGCCCATCTCCACCATCTTGCCACTGAGAAAGTTGGTGGCCCCGTTGAAGCCGGCGAGGTCTTTACGGTTGGTGTTGCCGCCGGTCGCGGTCACCAGTTCTTCCATGAATCGATCGTACGGGATGTTCCTGGCCAGGGCCCGCCGCAGCCACTGCCGCATGCCCGAGCGACTCACCCGGTCGTTGTCGGCATCGCGGCCGATCAGCACCGTCGTCCAGACGTCGGTCCAATGTCGGGCGAACTCGTCCTCGTACTCCTCGCCGAGCAGTCGTTCGACGAGCTCCGCCTGACGACTGGGCGTCGAGTCCTGGACGTAGCGGTCAAGTTCCGCCAGGGTTGGAACTCGGCCCACGAGGTCGAGGAATACGCGGCGACACCACTCGCCGTCGGCCGCAGCCGGCGATGGCTGAAGATTCGCATCGGACCACCCCGCCGCGACCTGTTCGTTGATGAACCGAACCGGCTCGATCCCGTAGTGGTCGTCCGCTCCGTGCGTCGGCACGACCGTGGCGATGCCGACGAAGAGCGACGCCGACAGAGCGGCCTGGAACCATCGCAGGCGATTCGAGCGGCACATGGCACCCTCGCGGAGCATGGGGAAGCCGAAACGTCCGACCCCCTCATGGTACCGCTTCGGATCGCTAGCTGCGAGCCGGGCGTGCCGACTCCACCTTTGGCGGCGCGGCCCGGCCAGTTCCCACTTCGGCCCCGACGAACTCGAGCATGGCCCGGGGCCCGGCATCCCCCAACCGCGGCGTCGCCAGCTTGAGAATTCGGGTGTAGCCACCCGGCCGGTCGACGAACCGAGGGGCGATTTTCTCAAACACGATCCGGGCCGCCTGCTTGTCGCCCAGCAGTTGAATCACCCGCCGCCGGGCGGTCACGGCCGGCGACATGGCATGGGCCCACTTCCGCCACTGCTCACTCTGCCTCCACTGCTTCCAGGCGGCCGAATCCCGCTCCGCGGAGGAGCCGAACTCGCGGGCCGTGTCGGCAGCGGCAAGGCCGCGTTTGGCAATCGTGATGCACCGCTCGACCAACGGGCGGACTTCCTTCGCCTTGGCGACCGTGGTGATGATCCGACCGGCGACCTTCGGAGCACCGACCTCACCGGCCTCCGAGTCACGCTCGGTCAGCATCAACGCCGACGCGAGGTTGCGCAGCAGGGCTCGCTGATGGGAGGGACTGCGGCCGAGAACCCGGCCTTTGCGACGGTGACGCATGTCGTGATTCCTTCGTTCGTGATGCCGTGGGCGAGAATGCTGCGGAAGACGGAAATTGGTGGATGCGGTCTGGTCTCGTCAGGCGGTGGCGCCGGCTGGCAGGGCCATGCCGACGTGCAGCCCGAGTTCCCGCAACTTCTCCTCGACCTCCGTGAGGGTCGTCTCTCCGAAATTCCTCATCTCAAGCAACTCTTCGCGACTCCGCGACACGAGGTCGCGCAATGAGGAAATGCCGGCCTCCTCGAGGCAGTTGTTGGCTCGCAGCGAGAGCCGCAGGTCCGACACGAGCATGCCGAGCCGGCTCTCCAGCGGCGCCTCGACGTTGAGCACGCCGGCAGAAGCGGGAAGCGCCAGGCCAGGGCCGGGCTGGGTGTAGCCGACGAAGGGGTTGAGGTGCTTGCGCAGAATCTTCGCCGCCTCGACCAGGGCCATTTCGGGCGTGACCGTGCCGTTGGTCCAAATTTCCATGGTCAGCTTGTCGTAGTTCGTCTTCTGCCCGACGCGGGTCTCCTCGACCTCGTACTTCACACGGGTGACAGGGCTGAACACGGCGTCGACGGGAATGATTCCGATTTCGTGCGACGCCTGGGTCTGCTCGCTCGAAGGCACATAGCCGCGGCCGTTCTCCACGACCATTTCGAGTTCGAACGGCACGTCGTCGGTCAACGTGGCGAGCACGAGATCCTTGTTCACGATCTCGACGGCTTCGTCCACCTGGATGTCGGCGCCCGTGATCGGACCGCGTGTCGACTTCTCGACCCGAATGACGCGGGTCGATTCGCTGTGATTCTTGACGACGAGGCTCTTCACCGCCAGGACGATGTCGGTGACGTCCTCGAGCACGCCCTTGATGGTCGTGAATTCATGGAGTGCACCGGCGAGTTTGATCTGCGTCACGGCGCTTCCCTCGAGGCTCGAGAGCAGCACCCGCCGGAGGCTGTTGCCCACTGTAGTGCCAAAGCCCCGTTCAAACGGCTCGGCCACGAACTTGCCGTAGGTGGGAGACAGCGTCTTGGCATCGGCGGTCACCGACCCCGGGAGCTCCAAACCTCGCCAGCGAATATGCATACGAAACTCCTTCGAAAGTGATGCGCGTGTTCTATTTAGAGCACAACTCGATGATCAGATTCGCCTGAACAGGAAGCGAGATGTCGTCGGCCGCAGGCAGACGATCGACCCGCCCCTCGGGCACGGCCCCCTCGCCGCGAGAGAGGAAACCTGGCACATCGCGGCGAAAATCCGCCAAGGCCGCGTGCACCAATTGCAGGCTGCGAACCCGGTTCTTCACCCGCACCAGATCGCCGGCCTTCACGAGATAGCTCGGCACGTCGACGCGACCGCCATTCACGGTGATGTGACCGTGCATGACCATCTGCCGGGCCGCAGCCCGCGAGGCTGCGAAGCCCAAGCGATGCACCACGTTGTCGAGCCGCCGCTCGAGGAGCGACATCAGCGTTTCGCCCGTGTTGCCCTTGCCGCGTTCGGCGCGGGCGAAATACGTGCGAAACTGCCGCTCGAGAACACCGTAGAAGTGCTTGACCTTTTGCTTTTCACGCAGCCGCAGACCGTAGTCCGTCGCCTTGCTGCGCCGCTTCTGCACCATGCCCGGCGGCGTGGGCCGACGCTCGAAGGCACATTTCGGAGTGTCGCAGCGGCTGCCCTTGAGAAAAAGCTTCAGCCCGTCCCGACGACAGAGCCGGCAGACCGGCCCGGTAATACGTCCCATGATGCTCGCTTATCCGTCTGTGAAACAGAACCCGTACGTGGAATACCCGTGATCGGAAACCGAACCGCCCCGGCGGCGATCCGCGTCAGACCCGCCTCTTCTTGGGCGGGCGACAGCCGTTGTGCGGCAGCGGAGTGATGTCCTCGATGCTCTTGACGTTCATGCCGGCAGCCTGGAGGGCCGTGATCGCGCTCTCTCGGCCGCTGCCAGGCCCCTTCACCCGCACCTCGAGCTCCTTGACGCCGAACTTTGCGGCCTTTTCCGCCGCCTGCTGCGCGGCGCACTGGCCGGCGAAGGGAGTGCCCTTGCGGCTCCCCTTGAAGCCACAGGTGCCACCACTGGCCCAGCACAGCGTGTCGCCGCGCGTGTCGGTGATGGTGACGGTGGTGTTGTTGAAGCTGGCCGTGATGAACGCGATCCCAGCGGCAACGCTCTTCTTCTTGGTTTTCGCTACCTTCGACATGCTCGCCTGCCCGTGATGAATTGACTCGTGACGCCCTGAACCGCAACGACCAGCCCCGCCGTCCATCCGCACCAGGCGGACGAAAGACCGGCCCCTGGATGACTACTTAAGATCCTTGACGCCCTTCTTGCCGGCAACCGTCTTCTTCGGCCCCTTGCGCGTTCGGGCATTGGTGCGAGTGCGCTGACCACGCACCGGCAGGCCTCGACGATGACGCAGGCCCCGGTAGCTCCCGATGTCCTTGAGCCGGGAAATGTTCTGCGCGACCTGACGCCGCAACTGGCCCTCGGCTACATAGTCTTTGTCGAGGAGCGAGGCGATCCGGGCGAGCTCGTCCTCGTGAAGATCGCGGGCGTTGCCCATCGGATCCACGCCCGCCTTGTGGCAAAGCTCTCGGGCCACACGCGGGCCGACGCCGTAGAGATACTGGAGCGAGAAGATCGTTTTCTTCTCGGAGGGGATGTCGACACCCATCAAGCGAGGCATGGCACGTATTCCGGAGACCGATGAACCGACGCGTAGTGAGCCAGAATCAAACCTAGGGATCGAGGCTCTGCGCAATGATCGGCCGAAGCCGCTCGATTGCCGCGAACCAGCCGCGACCGGTGCCGGCGACGTCACTCCGCCAGGGAGTCACCGCCCGCACCACCCGAATCACCCCTGACGCTGCTTGTGGCGAGGATCCGAGCAGACCACGAACACGACGCCGCGGCGCCGGACGATCTTGCACTTCTCGCACATGCGACGGACGCTGGCGCGAACCTTCATAAAAACGCTCGTGACTGCGGCCGATGGCAGGGTTGGAGGTGATGGCGGGAGTCCCAAACTATAGATCACGACGCGGGGCGTTCACAAGGGGGGGCCTTTTTTCCCGGTTCAGGGCGGCCGAGGTCGCCGGGCCGCGCCCCTCTCACGCGGTTTCTCCCACGGATTCCCCTGCCGCGGGCGGGGCGGTCAGCACCACCGGACCGCCGTCGGTGATGGCCACCGTGTGCTCGAAATGAGCGCTTGGCATGCCGTCAATCGTCGATTGCGTCCAGTGGTCGGCGAGCACCCGGACTTTCTTGGAACCCATGTTCACCATGGGCTCCACCGCGATCACGAGACCGGACTCGAGTTCGAAATCGTGATTCCGCCGAAACGCCGGGGTGCAAAAGTTCGGCACCTGGGGATCCTCGTGCATCGATCGCCCGATGCCATGCCCGACGAAATTCTCGACCACGGAAAAGCCGTGGTCACGAACGTACTTGGCCATCTCCGTGGCCACGTCGCTCCAGCGATTTCGCGTGGCCATCAACTCGATGGCGAGCGCAAGCACCCCGCTGGTGCAATCGAGCAGTTGCCGCACGCGGGGCTCGACGTCGCCCACCGGATGGGTGACCGCGGAATCACCGCACCAGCCTCCCACGCTGCAGCCGGTGTCGATGCTGACCACGTCGCCCGCGACCAGCACCCGGGAGCCTGGAATGCCGTGCACCACCTCGTCGTTCACCGAGATGCAGCAACTTGCCGGAAACGGCACCTTTCCGGGCACGCCCTTGAAAAGCGGCACGGCTCCATGCTCGATGAAAAACGACTCGACAGCGGCATCGATCTCGCCGGTCGTGACTCCGGGCTTGACGAGCGCCCCGGCGACCTGATGAGCCCCCCAGACGACCAGACCGGCGCGACGCATCAGCGCCATCTCACGAGCCGAACGCAAATTCACCACGACGACTCGAACCTCCTGGAAAACCGCGACTGGGGGCCGGCACCGAGCCGCCGCCAATCCACCAAGTATATCGGCTTCAGCGCCGCCGCGATCGTGCCCGAAACTGCTCCACCGCAAGCCCGACACGACCGAAGATCTCATCGGCCGAACCCAGGCCGTCGATGCTGGCGAGCTTGCCCTGCCGGGCGTAGTAATCGAGCAGCGGGGCCGTTTGCTCCTCGAAGCTCACGATGCGTCGCGAGAAGATCTCCGGATCGTCGTCCTCCCGCTTCCTAGCCAGCATCCGCCGCACGAGCTCGTCCCGTGGCACGGCGAGCTCGATCACCCCGTCCAGGCTCATCGCCCGTCGTTCGAGTAGATCGTCGAGCGTGGCGGCCTGCGCCAGCGTCCTGGGGAACCCGTCGAGCAGGCATCCGTCGCGACAGTCAGGCGACTGGAGCCGCTGACTGACCATGCCGACGATGAGCGCGTCGGGGACGAGCTGCCCTTGTTCCATGTAGCTGGCGGCCTGACGGCCCGCCGGCGTACCTTCACGAACCGCGGTTCGCAGCATCTCGCCGGTCGATAGGTGGGGCACCCGCAGCATGCCAGCCAGCCGTTGGCACTGAGTGCCCTTTCCCGCTCCGGGAGGTCCGATCAGGATCAGCCGCATGACGCGCCCACGTGGAAGAAGGGCCCGGGCAATCAGCCCTTCTCCAGCAGACCGGTGTAATTCCGCATCACCAGATGACTGTCGATCTTCTGGACGAGATCGAAGGCGACGCTGACCGCGATCAGCAGGCCGGTGCCGCCGTAGAAACTGGCGATCTGGGCCGGAATGCCGAGCGCACCCCCGACGATCGTGGGAATCACCGCCACGAGCGCCAGGAACCCGGCACCGACGTAGGTGATCCGCTCCATGACTCGCTCGAGATAATCAGCCGTTCGCTTGCCAGGGCGATACCCGGGGATGAAGGCGCCGAAGTTCTTGAGGTTGTCGGCCATTTCCTTGGGGTTGAAGGTGATGGCCGTCCAGAAGTAGCAGAAGAAATAGATCAACGCGACGTAGCACACGTTGTAGAGGTACGACTGTCCGCGGGTGAAGGAGTCGTGGAGCGAGCGGAGGAGATCGCTGCCCGGAAAGGCGCCGCTCAAGTATTGAAAAAACATCTGCGGAAAGAGCAGGAGCGAACTCGCGAAGATGATCGGCATCACTCCCGCCTGGTTGACACGCAGCGGCAGGTACTGTCGCGTGCCACCGTAAACCCGACGGCCACGGACATGCTTGGCGCTCTGCGTCGGAATCCGTCGTTGCCCCTGGGTCATGAACACCACGCCTGCCACGACGCCCACAAAGAGCGCCGCGAGCACGAGCAGCGTCTCGATCCCGAGCTTGCCGCCACCCCCACCGAGCTCCCAGCTGGTATCACTGCCGAGCTCGACGAGGGCGCTGGGCATCGCAGCCAGGATGCCGGCCATGATCAGCAGACTGATGCCGTTGCCGATCCCGAATTCGTCGATCTGCTCGCCGAGCCACATCAGAAAGATCGTGCCGGCCGTCATCGTCATGACAGCCACGAACTGCCAGACGAATGGCAGCCTGCCATCGACCAGAAAGCTCGATTGGATGAGCGACTGCTCGCCCACCCGCTGCGACGACAGGAACGCGACGTACGCCCAGCTCTGCACGATGCAGATCAACACGGTTGCGTAGCGGGTGTACTCGTTGATCTTCTTCCGCCCCGCCTCGCCTTCTTTCTGCAGCCGCTCGAGCGGGGGCCACACGGTGCCAAGCAGCTGGAAAATGATCGAAGCCGAAATATAGGGCATGATGCCCAGGCCGAAGATGGTGGCCTGCGAGAGCTGGCTCGCAGAGAACACGGCGACCGTCCGAAGCAAATCGCCGATGCCACCGGTCTGTTCGGCGAATGCGGTCATCGCCTGCGGATCGACGATGGGGAGCGGCACCTGCCAGCCCACGCGATAGATCGCCAGCAGACCGAGCGTCAGCAGGATCTTCTGCCGCAGCTCGGGAATCGTGAAAATGACGCGAAGTTTTTCCAGCACGGATCAGGCTCCTCGGAGAGTCGCGCCCATGGCGCCGTCAGAGCCTACCCGCCGGCGGGCTTTTTCCGCGATGCCTTTTTTACGTTCCGCTTCACGGGAGCCGGCCCCGGCAGAACGGTGGCCGTGCCGCCGGCGGCGGTGATCTTTTCGCGGGCCTGGGCGCTGAAGTGGTGGGCAGAGACCTTCAGCGCCTTCGTGAGCGTGCCGTTGCCCAGCACCTTCAGTTGTTCCCAAATGCCGGATGCGAGGCCGGCGGAGCGGACCGTCTCGGGCGTCACCTCGGCGCCGGCGGCGAACGCCTGCTCGAGCGACTCGACGTTCACCGACTTCACGATCCTCGCGTGCGAATTGTTGAAACCACGCTTCGGGATGCGGCGAATGAGCGGCATGCCGCCACCTTCGAAAATTGCCGGGGCCGACCATCCGGCCAGCTGCCCTTGGCCCTTGTTGCCCCGACCTGCATAGCGGCCCTTGCCCGAACCGGGCCCGCGGCCGACCCGCATCCGCTTGGCGTTCTTGTGGATGTCTTTGTTGACGTCGTTGAGCTTCATGATTCGATGCCGGATTCAGTTCCGAGTCGGACGGGGGATGATTCAGGAGAGCGATACGCCGCGGAGCCGTTCGACATCGGCCTTTGTCCGCAATTGCTTGAGCCCGTCGAGCGCCGCCTTCACGAGGTTCACGGGATTCGTGGAGCCATGGGCTTTGGTGAGCACGTCACGAATGCCAGCTGATTCACAGACGGCACGGACCGCGGCACCAGCGATGATGCCGGTGCCAGGGCCAGCCGGAAGGAGGATCACCTTGGCGGTCTCGTAGCGGCCCTCGACCCGGTGCGGGATCGTGCCTGCCTCGACCGGAACCTCGATCAGGTTCTTCATGCCGTCCTTGATCGCCTTTTCAACGGCAGGCGGAACCTCGTTGGCCTTGGCGTAGCCGCAGCCCACCTTGCCACGGCCGTTGCCCACCACGACGAGGCCGGCAAAGCTGAAGCGCCGACCGCCCTTCACCACCGTGGCGCACCGCCGGACCTTCACGACCTTCTCGACGAACTCGCCAGTCCGAGATTCCTTGCCAGTCGACACGTTGGACACTCCAGATTCCCAGGTTCAGGTTCGTAGTTCTTTAGAAGTCGAGGCCGGCGGCCCGCGCGGCGTCGGCCAGGGCCGCGACACGGCCGTGATACTTGCATTCACCGCGGTCGAAGCAGACCTGCGTGACGCCCGCAGCCTTGGCTCGTTCCGCGACCGCCCGCCCAATCGCCTCCGCCGCCTGCTTGTTGCCGCCGAAGGACAGGGTGTCGCGGAGCTGTTTGTCGCGGGAGCTCGCCGAGGCGAGCGTCCGCCCCGAGGCGTCGTCGATCACCTGGGCGTAGATGTGCTTGTCGGTGCGAAACACCGACAGCCGTGGCCGTTCGGCGGTGCCGCGAATGAAGCGACGAACCCGATGACGGCGCCGCAGACGCTGCCGAAGGATGGTGCGGGCATGTTCCATGGTGGATCAGTTCCGAATCAAATGTTGTGGAGGATATGTGCGGGTGGAGGATGCGTGCGATGGCGAAAGGAATGGAGTTTCAGGCGACCTTACTTGGTGACCGCCTTGCCCGCCTTCCGGCGAACCTGTTCGTTCTCGTAGCGGATGCCTTTGCCCTTGTAGGGCTCGGGCTTCCGCAGGGCACGCACCTCGGCGGCGAACTGGCCCACCAGCTGCTTGTCGATGCCCTTAATGGAAACATGCGTCTGATCAGGAACGGTCACGTTCAGCCCAGCCGGGATGGGAACCTGAAGTTCGTTGGCGAACCCAACCCGAAGCTGCAGGGTGTTCTTCTGCAATGCCGCCAGGTAGCCGACGCCGACGATCTCGAGCTTCTTCTCGTAGCCCTTGGAAACGCCCTCAACCATGTTGGCGGCCAAGGCCCGCGTCAGTCCGTGCACCGACCGGGCGATGCGGTTGTCGCTGCCGCGAGTGACGGCGATCTGACCGGCGGCCGCATCGACCGATACGGACACCGCCGGATGGAGTCGTTGCTCCAGCTTGCCGAGCGGTCCTTCGACCGTCAGCACGCCGTTCGCCACGACCGCCTTCACGCCCTTCGGGATACTGACTGGAGATTTGCCAATCCGGGACATCGCTGCCTGACCTTTCGCACTACCACAGTTCGCAGAGGACTTCGCCGCCCAGCTTCCGCTGCCGGGCCTCGCGGTCACTGACCACGCCGCTCGACGTCGACAGGATCGAGATTCCGAGACCGCCGAGAATCGGACGGAGGCGGGCCGACCGGCTGTACACGCGCCGGCCCGGCGTGCTCACCCGCTTGATGTGCCGGATGAGCCGTTCGCCGTTTGGTCCGTACTTCAATTCGAGCTGCAGATGGGGCACCGGCTGGGAGTCGACTTCGCGCCAATCCCAGATGAATCCCTCGCGCTTCAGCACCTCGGCCACGCCGCGCTTCACCTTTGAAATCGGCACCTCGACAGTGGCGCGCTCGACTCGCACCGCATTGCGGATGCGGGTGAGCATGTCGGCGATCGGGTCGGTCATCATGTCAGGAGAACCCTTTCCTTCATCTCTCGCTCAACGTGTCTTGTCTTTGGCTTCGCTTCGGCCCACTTACCAACTGGCCTTCTTCACGCCCGGAATGCAGCCCTGATCGGCCAGCTTCCGGAAGCAGATCCGGCACGTGCCGAATTTGCGATAGACAGCCCGCGGCCGGCCACACAGCATGCAGCGGCGAACGGCCCGAGTGGAGTACTTCGGCTTGCGAGCAGCGGCCGCGATCTTCGATTTGCTTGCCATCGTTTCCTATGCCTCGCCGTCTTTCTTCAGGGGCATGCCCATCGCCCGCAGAAACTCCCGCGCCTCGTCGTCGCTGCGTGCCGACGTGACGAGCGTGATGTTCATTCCCTGCGGACGCGTGTACTTGTCGGGGTTGATCTCCGGAAACACCATCTGCTCGGAGAGCCCCAGGCTGTAATTGCCATTGCCGTCGAACGCCGTGCTCGAGAGGCCACGGAAGTCACGAACCCGTGGCAGGGCCAGCGACACCAGTCGGTCGAGAAACTCATACATCCGGCGGCCACGCAGCGTGACCTTGCAGCCGATGGGCAGGTTCTCGCGGAGTTTGAATCCCGCGACGGCGGCTTTCGACAGCGTGGCGATCGGCTTTTGGCCGGTCACCTGCGTCAGCGCGCCGAGCGCTTCCTCCAGATACTTCTTTTCCGTGACGGCCACGCCCACGCCCATGTTCACGACGATCTTCTCGAGTTTCGGAATCGAGTGTGGGTTGTCGCGACCGAGCGCCTTCGCCAGTTGCGGCCGCACCGTATTCACGTAATGTTCGAGCATCCGCGGCGTGCCCGCAGGGGCAACCTTCGCCGGTTCAGCCTTCGTCTTCTTCGCCATCGAACTCGTTCCTCGTCGTCTGTCGCTCGTGTGTCGTTTCGTGTGGACCGAACTCCGGCCCCGAATCAGCCGCCCGCCGCCTTGGCCCGCGGCCTCCGCAGCGTGCCCTGCTCGGCGCCGCACTTCCGGCACACCCGCACCTTGCCTCCGTCAGCGCTCTGCTTCGTGCCGAGCCGCGCGGCCTTGCCGCAGGCCGTGCAGACGTAGAGCACATTGGACGCGTCGATGGGCATCTCCTTGCTGAGCCGCCCGCCCTGCGGGTTCTTCTGGCTCCGCTTGATGTGCCTGTAGACGCGATTCACGCCTTCCACCACCAGCCGCTGGCCACCGTCGGGACGCTTCGCCGCCAGCACGTTGAGCACCTTAGCCCGTGTGCCCTTGGCGTTTCCCGTCCGCACTTCGACCGTGTCTCCGGACTTGATCAGCATCACACCACCTCGCTCGCCAGGCTCACGATCTTCATGAAGTTGCGATCGCGGAGCTCGCGAGCAACGGCGCCGAAGATACGCGTGCCTTTGGGATTCTTGTCGTTGTCGATGATTACGCAGGCATTCGTGTCAAACCGCACGTAGCTGCCGTCATCACGGCGGGTGGGCTTCTTGCACCGCACCACCACGGCCTTGACCACCGCCTTTTTCTTGACGTCACTGCCGGCGATCACGCTCTTCACGCTGCAGACGATGATGTCACCAAGGCCGGCGGTTCGCTTGCGGCTGCCGCCAAGCACCTTGAAGCACATCACTTCCTTGGCGCCGGTGTTGTCCGCGACCACCAGTCGCGTTTGCATCTGGATCATGTGGAGGCCCCTTCCGTACCAGCAGCCTGCGCTTCCTCCGCCTTGGCGGCCGTCTCACGCAGCTTCGTCGCCCGGGCACCGCTCCGGAGCGACGCGACATCGACGGCCGTGCTCTTGGCCACGACGCGCACCAGTTCCCACCGCTTGAGCCGGCTCTTCGGGCGGCACTCGACGATCTCGACGAGGTCCCCGGGGGCCGATTCCTCCCGCTCGTCGTGCACATGGCACACGGTGCGGCGATGCTGGATTCGACCATACTTCGGATGCCGAATGATCCTCGGGATCTCGACGCGGCGGGTCTTGGCGGCCGCCGCACTCGTCACCGTTCCTGTTTCCACTCGCTTGGGCATCGATTCGTCCTTCTGGATTCCGCTATGCGATTCGGTGTGTTGGGGATGAACGCGTCAGGTTCCGCTCTGCGTTCGCTTTTGAAACGTCCGCCGTTTGGCCACGTCGCCCTGCCCGCGGGCCTTGAGCTTGGCACGCCCCGAGGCCTTCCTCGGCTTGGCATGCTTCTCGTGCTGCGGCGCATCGGCCGCCTGGACGGCCGAGGCACTCGTCCCGACGAACTGCCCACGCTGCACCAGAATCGTCTGGCAGCGGGCGATCGTCCGCCGGTGCTTCTTCACCTCCGAGGGCGCCGCCAGCTTTTCCGTCTGGGCCTGAAGCCGCAGCCGAAACAAGGATTCGGCCGCGTCCTTCCAGACGAGACGAATCTGCTCGTCAGCCATGTCTCGGAGTTCTCGTACCTTCGTCATGATGTCCTCACATTGCCCGCCGCTTCACGAACCGCACCCGGAGCGGCATCTTGTGCGCGAGCCGCGCCATGCAGATCCGAGCCGCCTCTTCCGTCACACCACCGATTTCGTAGAGGATCATGCCCGGCTTGATCACCGCGGCCCAATACTCCGGCTCGCCCTTGCCCTTGCCCATTCGGGTCTCGAGCGGGATCGACGTGATCGACTTGTGGGGGAACACGCGCACGAACAGACGCCCCTCCGTGCGGAGGTACTGCTGGGCCGCAATACGGCCTGCCTCGATGGTCGCGGCGGGAAGCCAGCCCGGCTGCTCGGCCTGGAGGCCGAAGTCGCCGAAGACGACGCGGTTGCCCCGCGTGGCCTCACCTCTTATACGACCTCTTTGGCTTTTTCGGTGCTTGACCCTCTTGGGCATCAGCGCCATCGCCAGTCTCCTCGTACATGCCTTGGTTGACCCACACTTGAATGCCAATGTTGCCCTGCGCGGTGGGGGCCTCGCAGAACCCGTAATCGATCTTGGCCCGAATGGTTGAAAGCGGCATCGATCCGGCGATCGACTTCTCGCACCGCGACATCTCCGCTCCGCCGAGCCGTCCCGCCAGCTGGATCTTCACACCCTTCGCTCCGGCGTCCATCGTTGAATCGATCGCCCGCTTCAGCGTGCGGCGAAACGCCGCCCGCTTCACGAGTTGGTCGGCGATGTCCTCGGCGATGAGCTGGGCCTGGATCTCCGGCCGGCTGACTTCCTCGACCTTGAGATTCACACGCCGACCGAGCAGTTCCTGGAGCTCATCTTGCAGCCGATCGACTTCCTGCCCCTTGCGGCCGATGATCACGCCAGGACGCGCCGTATGGAGGATGACCTTCACCTCGTCGCGAGTCCGCTCGATCTCGACCTTTGGGATCGCGGCGGCGCGATACTTCGTCTTCAGGAACTTCCGCACCCGCACGTCCTCGAGCAGGAGCGCCTTGAAGTCCTTCTTCGCAGCGTACCAACGGCTCTTCCACGGCTCGGTGATGCCGGTGCGAAACCCGACGGGATGTACTTTCTGGCCCATGCTAGTGCTTCCTGATGTGACTCACTCCGCGGCGGGAGCGGTGGTTTCCGTGGAGACCGAGTCGAGCTTCACCTTGATGTGCGACATGCGTCGCTTGATGCCGAACGCCATACCCCGGGCACGCGGGCGGATCCGCTTAAACATCGGTCCGCCGTCGATGCGGGCGTCGACCACAACGAGGTCATCGACACCGGGTGCCTGCTGGTGCTCGGCGTTGCCCAAGGCGCTTTTGATCACCTTCTCGAGCATCCGCGCGCCACGATGGGGCTGAAACCGCAGGATGTCCAGCGCTTCATCGGCGAACTTGCCACGCACGAGGTCGGCCAGCGCCCGCACCTTGCGAGGGCTGATCCGGGCGTATTTGTGGGTTGCTGTGTATGCCATGGTTCACCTCGAGCGGCCCGCAGGCCTCATCATCACTTGCCCGCCGGGGCTTCCTTCACCTTGCCACCGTGGCCGCGGAACGTCCGCGTCGGGGCGAACTCGCCGAGCTTGTGGCCGACCATGTCTTCGGACACGAGCACCTTCAGATGCTGCTTGCCGTTGTGCACCATGAACGTGAGCCCGATGAACTCGGGCACGATCGTGCACGAACGCGACCAGGTCTTGATCGGATCGCGCTTGCCGGAAGCCAGCTGCGCCTCGACCTTCTCGAAGACTCGCGGATCGACGTACGGTCCCTTTTTCGCACTGCGTCCCATCGTTTACCTCAGCTTCAATTGGCCGTACCGCCGACTCTTTCGCCGCCGGATGATCGCCGTGCCCGACGGCTTCCGCGGCTTCCGCGTGCCGCCGCCCTTGGCGCTCTTGCCCGTCGGACTGACCGGATGGCGACCGCCCTTGGTGCGGCCTTCGCCACCACCGTGCGGATGGTCGATCGGATTCATCGCCGTGCCGCGGACGTGCGGGCGAATGCCCATCCAGCGACTGCGGCCCGCCTTGCCCAGACGGATGTTCATGTGCTCGCCGTTGCCGATGACGCCGATCGTCGCCCGACAGGCGGCGGGCACCCGACGAATTTCACCGGACGGCAGCGTGATCTGGGCCCACTGGGCCTCGCGGGCCACGAGGACAGCGGCCGACCCCGCCGACCGACACAGGCGACCGCCACGGCCGGCCTGCATCTCGATGTTGTGAATCTGCATGCCGAGCGGAATCGCCGACATCGGCAGGCAGTTGCCGACTTCGGGAGGAGCCTGATCACCACTCTCGACGGTCCGGCCGACCGCAAGCCCATCGGGCGCGAGAATGAATCGCTTTTCACCGTCAGCGTACGTGATGAGCGCCACGCGACAGGTGCGATTCGGGTCGTACTGGATCGACTCGACCTTGCCGGGAATCCCGTCCTTGTTCCGCCGGAAGTCGATCAACCGGTAGTGCTGCTTGTGGCCACCGCCACGATGCCGGGCCGTGATCTTGCCCTGGTTGTTGCGGCCGCCGGTCTTCCGCTTCCGGAACCGCAGGCCCTTCGGCACCTCGGCGCCAGGCGTCAGCTCCGCGAAGTCCGACACGCTCGCACCGCGGCGGCCGGGACTGGTCGGGTTGTACGTGCGAATGCCCATGGATATCGATTTTCTAGAAGAGGTTGATCTTGAAGTCGGGCTTGAGCTTCACGACGGCTTTTTTCCACGCCTTTGTGCTGGTCTGCCGGGTCCGGCTTCGCCGCATCTTGCCGATCCGGTTTTGCACGGCGACCTTGTCGACCTTGACGTTGAATAGCTCCTCGACGGCCCGCCGAATGTCGGCCTTGGAGGCCTCGACGACCACCTCGAACGAGTAGGCGTTGTGCCGATTGGCGCGATGCATGCCCTTCTCCGTCACGAGTGGACGCAGAATGACCTGATGCGGAGCGAGTCGGGGCGAAAACGTCGGAGCTGGGGGGACGGGCACTGCCATGGCTTCTTTTTATGCCTCCTTCCCGGCCTTCACGGCCTTCTTCGTCGACTTGCGGGCCGCCGGCTTCGCCGACTTCTTAGCATCAGCAGGCTTGGCCACCGCCTTCGCGGTGGCACGGAACGCATCGATAGCGGCGGTCGTCATCACGATCGACCGCGGCCGCAGAATGGACCATGCGTTGAGTTCCGCGACCGGAGCAACCGAGACGCCGGCAATGTTCCGCGCGCTCTTCCAGAGATTGGCGTCGTGTTTCTCGGGGGCGACGAGCACCGTCTTCTCGCCAAGCCCAAGCGTCTTGAGCAACTTGGCGACGACGGCGGTTTTGGGGGCGTCTGCCGGAAGAGCCTGAACGAGCTTGACCTCGTCATCCGCCAGCTTGGCGGCCAGTGCCATGCGTGTCGCAGCCTGCAGCGCCTTCCGCGGCATCCGCCAGCCGAAATCGCGAGGCCTTTTGGCGAAGATGTGACCACCGCCCCGACGAGTGCCGCTCCGCCGCGCGCCGGCACGGGCGTTGCCCGTGCCCTTCTGGCGATAGAGCTTCTTGGTCGAGCCGGCGACCTCGCCGCGGGTCTTCGTCTTCTGGGTGCCCTGCCGCTGATTGGCCTGATACATGACGACGGCGTCATGCAACAACTGCTTGCTCACCGTGGGAGCGAGTTCAGCGGGGTCGATCTCGTAGGAGCCGACCTGCTTGCCGGCGATATTGTACACCGCAAGGTTCACTTGGCACCAGCCTTCTTCTTACCGGCCGGAGCAGCCGCCCCGACCCTCTTGATCTTGTTGGTCTGCCGCACCACCACGAAGCTGCCGTTGGGGCCAGGCACCGCACCGCGAACCAGCAGGAGGTTGTTGTCCTTGTCAATCCGCACGAGCTTTACATTTCGCATCGTGGACTGCTCGTTGCCGTAGCGGCCGGCCATCCGCTTTCCCTTGAAAACGCGGGCCGGCGACGTGTTCATGCTCGTACCACCCTGATGGCGATGCACCTTCTTCACGCCGTGGCTGGCTCGCTGACCCTTGAAGCCGTGACGCTTCATGACGCCCGCCGTTCCGCGGCCCTTCGTGGTGCCGGTCACGTCGACGAAATCCACGCCGTCGAACAACTCGACGGTGAGCACCTGGCCGACCTCGGCCCCCTCGTAGACGCCTCGCAACTCACGCACGAATCGCTGCGGCTCGCAGTTGGCCTTCGCCACCGCCGCCACACCGGCCTCGGCCTGCCGCTTCGAACGCCGACTATCGAGCTTCGCAACCTGGCCACGAACCGACTTGCTGGCGAGCCGGCGGGGCTTGTCCTTGAAGCCGATCTGGACGGCCGAATAGCCGTCGCGGTCGGCAGACCGAACGAGAACCACCGGACACGGGCCGGCCTCGATCACCGTGACGGGCACCACGACGCCATCGGCGTCGAAAATCTGGGTCATGCCGACCTTGCGGCCCAGCAAACCCTTGCGCCCTGTTTTGTCCGGCACTGACTTCGTCGTTGCTGCCATGATTTCGATCGCCGTAAGGGGTTCATGGCCGGAGAAGAAAAATGACGACGACGCTCGCCTTCGCGATCGCCGCTCGCATTCGCCTTCGATCACGCTCGAAGCCGTGGGCTGCGGGAGCACCCGGAACCACCCCTGACCCTCGCGGGCGGGATGACCTGGGCCTTACCCACAACGCCTTCCAAGCATGCCGTGCCGTGCGCTCCAAAAAATGCCTGATGAACTCGTCTCTGAACGGCCTGACCACGGGGGCCATGCCGCCTCGCTACCTCGATGATGCCTTGATCTTGATGTCGACGCCCGCCGGCAGACTCAGCTTATTGAGCGCCTCGATCGTCTTTGCGGTCGCCTGCACGATGTCGATCACACGCTTGTGCGTGCGAATCTCGTACTGCTGCCTCGCCTTCTTGTCGATGTGGGGGCTGGAGAGCACCGTGTAGCGCTCGATCCGGGTCGGAAGCGGAATGGGGCCGTGAACCTCGGAATTGGTCCGCTTGGCGGTATCGACGATCTCCGCGGCGCTCTGATCGAGCACGGCGTGATCGTAGGCCTCCATGCGAATGCGGATGATTTCCTGTGTCGGACCGGCCACGTCATGCACTCCAGTTGGCGATCGGATCGGCTGTCGCATTCGACAATCCGAACCCGGCTCGCATCCATCGTTCGCAGCCAGCGGCGGGAAAACGCCCGTGCCGACCGAAAAGAAGCCCCGCGAGGGGCCCAATTCCAGCCCGCCAGTGCCCATCCGTGAGGAAGGCCGGCGGAGCCGCGTGTGGGTTGTGGAATCTAAATGTCGGCCCGAGCGCTGTCAACATGCTGGAATTTTCGGGCCGGCCCGCACAATCCGCGCGAGCGCTCACACGAATGCGTCGGCCGTTTCCGCCGATGCGGGGCCGTACCGCAGGGGGGCCATCGTGAAACTGGCCCGCCCCTGACTCACGCTCCGCACGGCCGCGGAATAGCCAAACATGCTCGCCAGGGGGGCCTCGGCCGTGAGCACGTTGACGCCACCGCGGATCTCCGTGGCTGTGATGATCGCCCGCCGCTGTTGGAGATCGTTGATCACGTCGCCGAGATGCTCCTCCGGCACCGTCACCTCCACCTTCATGAGCGGCTCGAGGAGCAGACTGCCCGCCTCGGCGAGCATCCGGTCGACCGCCTCGGCGGCTGCCATCCGGATCGCCACATCCGACGGCGGCGGATCGGGAATCGGGCTCTCCAGCACGACGATCCGCACGGCCCACAGCGGACAGCCCTTGAGGCCGCCCCGCTCCGCACTTTCCCGCACCGACTGCGTCATCGTCGCGGCGAGCTCCGCGAGCGACTCGCTCTCCGGAAACCAGCCCTGCTCGACCGTCACGCCCCCCTGCTCCTCCACGGGCTCCGCCCGCAGCGTGACCGTGGCCTGCAGGTTTTGGCCGCCGACCTGGCGATTGATGCTCGCTCTCACGGTCACGGCCTTCGCGAGCGTTTCCTTGTAGCTCACCCGCGGCTTGTGCACCCGGCAATGAAGGTTGAAATCCCGCTCCAGCCGATGGCGGATCACCTCCAGATGCAGCTCGCCCATGCCGGAGATCAGCGTCTGTCCCGTCTCCTCGCTCTCGATCGCGCGGAACGTGGGATCCTGCCGCTTCATCATGTCGAGCGTCTCCGCCAGCTTTTTCCGCTCGAGGCTGGTCTCGGGCTCGATCGCCATCGAAATCACGGTCTCAGGAAACTGGATCGTCTCCAGCACGATCGGGTGGGCCGCGTCGCAGAGCGTGTCGCCGGTGATGCTCGCCCGCGGGCCGATCACACCCACGATGTCGCCGGCCGACGCCTCCTCGATCTGCTCGCGGCGATCAGCCTGCACATGCCAGAGCTGGGCGATGTTTTCCTTCTTCTGCCGCAGCGGATTCCAGGCCCGACTCCCCGCCTTGAGCGTGCCGGAATAAACCCGGACGAACGACAGATCGCCATGCTTTTCCGCGATGATCTTGAACACCAGCCCGCAGAACGGCTCCTTGGGATCGGGCTTCCGCGGGATCGTTCGTGGCGGCCCTTTCTTGGGGTCGAGCGTCGCCGGATCGAGCCCCGTGACCGGCGGCACATCGGCAGGACTCGGGAGATACCAGGCCACGGCGTCGAGTACCGGCTGCACGCCGATACAGTCGAGGGCCGAGCCAGCCAGCACCGGCACCACCTGCCGAGCGATCGTCGCCTGCCGAATCGCCTTCCGCATCAGCTCCGGTGGAATCGGGGCCTCGTTCATGGCCAGCTCGGCGATCTCGTCGGAATGGTCGAACAGCGTCGACACGAGATGCTCGCGGTATTCCGCCGTCACGTCGGCGAGCTCGTCCGGAATCGGCCCGCGGGCGATGGCCGTCAGCGCCGCGCCGCCGGCGAGCGCCTCGTCCTTCGGCGGGAACGTGAGCAGCTGCATCTCGATGAGATCGACGATCCCGCGAAAGGGATCCTTGACGTGCGGCGGCCCCAGACCGAGCGGGACGTGCAGCACGAGCGGCTTGGCCCCGAGCCGCTTCTCGATCTGGTCCACGGTGCCGAAAAAGTCGGCCCCCTCGCGGTCGAGCTTGTTGACCAGGGCGATCCGTGGCACGCCGTACTTGTCGGCCTGCCGCCAGACCGTCTCGCTCTGGGCCTCCACGCCCTCGCGGGCCGAAAACACGACCACCGCCCCGTCGAGCACCCGCAGGCTCCGCTCCACCTCGGCCGTGAAATCGACGTGCCCCGGCGTATCGATCAGGTTCACCGTCACGTCCCGCCACTGGAACGACACGGCGGCCGAGTAGATCGTGATCCCCCGTTCCTGCTCCTCGGGGTCGAAGTCGGTGATCGTGGTACCGCGGTCCACCTCGCCGAGGCGATGGCTCGTCTTCGTGTAGAAGAGCATCCGCTCGGTGAGCGTGGTCTTGCCGGCATCGATGTGGGCGACGATGCCGATGTTCCGGATCGATTCGAGCGAGCGGGGCATGGGAAACCTGGGGCGGGCGCAACGTGGGATGACCGCCAGATCATTCACCAGCCTAGGGCCCGCGCCAACTCGCTGAAGCCGCCGGTCGGGGGCACGTGCTCGCCGCCGGCGGATTTTGACGATTCGCGCTCGATTGGTGTGGTCCGCCAACTCTGCCAGTCAAAATTCACCGGCTGCGCGCGACCCCCAACCAGCTCCCCTTCTCTTGCTACCAATACGGCCGTGAGGGGCTGCCCGTGCCCCAGGAGCCGGCGTATGCCGCCAAGCGCAGGCAGGATGCCGAAGCGCAGGCGGCATCCGAGCGAGCGAAGGGCAGGGATGCCCGAAGCGAGCGTCGGGCGACGGGGCACGGGCAGCCCCGACCCCCCGCCATAGGAGGTCGACCCTCTGCGGATTAGCCAGGGCCTGCGGTGTTCAGACCTTGGGCCGCACACGGAGTGTGCGGACTACGGTGGCGGACGACAGGATCCTGTCACATCCGGTCGACGGTGCCGATGCCGAGGAGTTCGAGGCCCTTGCGGAGCACGCGGCCGGTGAGGTCGCAGAGGGCCAGGCGGCTGTCGCGATCGGCTGCGTCGGCCTTGAGCACCGACAGCTCGTCGTAGAAGGTCGAGTAGCAGCCGGCGAGGTCGTAGAGGTAGGCCGTGAGGACGTTGGGCCGGTAGTCGGCCTCGACGTCCTCGAGTGCCTCCGAGAATCGCAGGAGTTCCAGGGCCAGCGCCCGCTCCCGCGGATGGAAGATCCGCACCTCGCGGCAGGATTCCCGCAGGGCGGCCCGGTCGATGCCCCCCTTGGCGAAGATGCCCTCGACGCGGGCTGCGGCGTATTGCATGTAGGCCGCCGTGTTGCCCGTAAGTTGGAGCATTTTGTCGAAGCTGAAGACGTAGTCAGTCGTGCGGTTCTGTGAGAGGTCGGCGTACTTGATCGCGCCGATGCCCACGGCCTCGGCCACGTGCCGGCGGTCGGCCGCCGTGAGGCCGCCACGGGCCTCGTCGCCCGATTCCACGATTGCGGCCGCCCGCTCCACGCCCTCGTCCAGCAGGGCCTCCAGCCCCACCGTGTCGCCGGCGCGGGTCTTGAACGGCCGGCCGTCGTCGCCAAGGACGGTGCCGAAGGCCACGTGCACGAGTTGCACCCGCTCGATGCCCCAGCGCCGCACGGTCTCGAACACCTGCTCGAAGTGCTGGCCCTGCCGGTGATCGACCACGTAGAGGATGCGATCCGGCTGCCAGTGTTCCAGCCGCCACTTGATCGTGGCGAGGTCCGTCGTGGCGTAGAGAAACGCCCCGTCGGCCTTGCGGATCAACAGCGGCGGCGCGTCGTCGCCGGCCAGAAACACGCCGATCGCCCCGCGGCTCTCCCGGGCCAGCCCGCGGGCCACCAGGTCGTCTACGACGCCGGCGAGAAATGGCTGAAAGTAGCTCTCACCCAGCGTGTGATCGAACGACACGTGGAGCCGGGCGTAGATGCGATCGATCTCGGCGCGGCAGACGGGCATGAATCGCTCCCACAGGGCCCGGTTCTCCGGGTCGCCCTCGTGGAGCTTCGCCGTCTCGGCCAGAACCTCACGGCCGGCGTCGGGGTGACGGGCGGCCAGTGTCGCCGCCGCGGGATCGGCGGCAAGCTCATCGGGCTTCGCGTCGGCCACCTTCCGCACGAGCCGATACAGCCGGCCAAGCTCGGCGGTGGGGTCGGCGGCGAAGGCCGCGTCGTCGCGGCAGTGCTTCCAGCCCCAGAGGATCATCCCGAACTGCGTGCCCCAGTCGCCGAGGTGGTTGTCGGTGATCACCCGGTGGCCGCGGAACCGCAGCATGCGGGCCAGGGCGTCGCCGATCACCGTGGAGCGGATGTGCCCAACGTGCATCGGTTTGGCGACGTTGGGGGACGAATAATCGACGACGATCGTCTGCGGGCGATCGACCTGCGGCACACCGAGCCGGGCGTCCCGCACGGCGGCCGCCAGGGCGGCGGCCAGGGCCGAATCGCGCAGCCGCACGTTGATGAACCCGGGGCCGACGGGGTCGCCCGGGGGCTCGAACAGGTCGGCGTAGCCGGGTACCGCCACAAGCCGCTCGATGATCGCTGCCGCCATGTCGCGGGGCTTCCGGCCGGCCGGCTTGGCCAGGGCCATCGCCATCGTGCCCGAATAGTCGCCGAACTTCGCGTCGGCCGTCTCCCGCACCTGCTCGGCGAACCCAGCCAGTTCCGCCGGCGACTGCCCGACCATGCCGTCGGCCGCCAGCCGCTCCAACGCGAGCGAGAACATCCGCCGCAGGGCCGCCCGGAAGGCCGTCGGTGCACGTTCGGCGGCGGTCATTGAGCCGTCACCCCGGCCGCCTCGGCAGGCAGGGGCACCTGCTTCGCGTCGCTCCAGAGCTGCTCGATATCCCAATACGCCCGGGCCTCCGCATCGAACAGATGCACCATCACGTCGCCGTAGTCGAGCACGATCCAGCGGCCTTCCTCGTAGCCCTCGCCGCCGCGTTTGCGGTCATGCAGTTCGACTTTGACCGCCTTCTCGATCTCGTCGGCCATGGCATGAATCTGCCGCCGGCTTGAGCCGGTGGCGATCACGAAGTAGTCGAACACCGGCGTCAGCCCCCGAAGATCGAGGATCGCGACGTCGGATCCCCGTGTCTCCACGGCCACGCGGGCCGCGAGCAACGCGAGCTGCCGGGCCCGGTCGGGATGGATCGAGGCGGCAGCCGATTCCTGGCGGGTGAGAGTCACGGGGGCGGGAGAGTCCGAGGGAAACGCGAATGGGGAAACGCGAATGGAACCGCAGGATTCTATCCGGCTCACGCCCCGACGCGAGCCGCTGCGAGGCCGATTCCGGCGAGCACGAGGTCGGGAACCTCGATCGCACCCGGCAGGGCGTCGCGAACCACCCCGCGAGAGCCACCGGTGAGAAACAGCTCCGCATGGCCGCCGCTGGCGGCCTGGGCCTCGGCCACGAGTCGGGCCACCGCCCCCCGCATGCCCCAGCCGATGCCGGCCGCGATCGCCTGCTGCGTCGAACGCCCCGGCATCGCCGGCGGCAGGTCGTGATCCAGCGCCGCCACTTCCGGCAGCCGGCTCGTGCCCTCGGCGAGGGCCCGGGCCAGCAGCTCGGGACCAGGGAGAATCGCGCCGCCGAGAAACCGGCCGTCGGCGGCGACCATGTCGACGGTCGTCGCGGTGCCGCAATCGACCACGATCGCCGACCGCCCGGGCTGGGTGAGCACCGTGACAGCGGCAGCGGCCGCAACGCGATCGATGCCTACCCGCTGCGGCTCGGCCACGGCGACGTCGATCGGCAGGTGGGCATGCGTGATCCGCTGCTGCCGCACCGGATGCCGCCGCGTCGCCGTGAGTTCGGCGATCACGGCCTCGAGCCGCGCCGCAGCCGCATGATGCACCGCGGCCACGAGCACCAGGGCCGGCCCGGTCGCGACCGTCTCCAGCCAGGCGGCGAAGTTGGCGGGGCGAAAGTCTCGGCTGACGAGATCCTGCCGCCGGCCGATGACGGGCAGCGATCGCGGCCCGGCCGGCTCCATGACGGCCGCCAGCTTGATTCGCGTGTTGCCGACGTCGGCGAGCAGCACGGTGTCGGCCGCACCGTGGCGCCCCGCCGGCCCGCTCATGCCGTCGCCTTCCGGTCGAGTTCGGCCACGACGGCCCGCAGGAGCCTGTCGAGCCCCTGGCCGGTGGCCGCGCTGATTCCGATTACGTCGTGGCCGATCGCGCGGGCCAGTTCGTGCCGCACGTCCTCGGATCCCGGGAGTTCGCACTTGCTCATCACGACCACCTCCGGCCGCTCACCCAGCGCCGCATCGTACCGCACGAGCTCCTCGCGGATCGCCCGGTAGTTGGCGAGCGGGTCACTGCCGTCGATCGGGCAGGGCTCCACCACGTGCACGAGGATGCCGGCCCGCTCCACGTGCCGCAGGAATTCATGGCCGAGGCCGACCCCCGCATGGGCCCCCTCGATCAGGCCCGGCAGGTCGGCGAGCACGAAGCTCCGATCGGGGGAAATGGCCACGATGCCCAGGATCGGCGCCTTGGTCGTGAAGGCGTAGTCGGCGATCTCGGGGCGGGCCCGTGAAAGCCGCGACAGCAGCGTGCTCTTGCCGGCGTTCGGTTTGCCGACGAGGCCCACGTCGGCGATGACCTTGAGTTCCAGCAGGAGGCGGCGAATCTCCCCCTTCTCGCCCGGCGTGCATTCCCGCGGCGCGCGATTCGTGGACGTCTTGAAAAACAGGTTGCCGCGGCCCCCGGCGCCCCCCTTGGCGGCCACGATCGATTCGCCGGCCGTGGCCAAATCCTTGATGACCAAGCCGCTCGTCTGGTCCACGACGATCGTACCGGGAGGCACGAGGAGCACGAGGTCGGAGGCGTTGCCTCCTTGGCAGTTTGCGGGGCCGCCGGCCTTTCCCGACTCCGCCTTCCACTGCCGGCGATGAGAGAGGGCGGCGAGAGAATCGACCCCCGCCTGGGCCTTGAGGATCACACTGCCGCCGGTGCCGCCGTCACCGCCGTCGGGACCTCCCAGCGGCACGTATTTCTCGCGGCGGAAGCTGCGCATGCCGCGACCACCATCACCGGCAGCCACCTCGATCTGGACGCGGTCGACGAACACACAGTGCCGGCGTCAGGCCGACGCACCGGCGACCACGTTCACCCGCCGGCCTTCCTGGTCGAAGAGCACCACGCCGTCGCTCAAGGCAAACAGCGTGTAATCGGTGCCCATGCCGACGTTCTTTCCGGGATGAAACTTCGTGCCGACCTGACGAATCAGGATGTTGCCGGCCCGAACGGCCTGGCCACCGAACTTCTTCACGCCCCGCCGCTGGGCATTCGAGTCACGACCGTTGCGACTTGAACCCTGACCCTTTTTATGTGCCATTGTGTGTCGCTCCTGCCGCGAGACGTTCGATCCGGAACCGCACCGAGAAGTGTACCGTCGGGAATGCTACTTTCCCGAGAACATATCCTCGTATCGGAAAATCCAGGCATGGTCAATGCCCTCGTGCACTCCCGCGGCATCCGCGTAGAGGGCGGCTCCCCCGGGGCCGAACAGACCGCGGAGCACCGCCATCCGCTTCTGGCCGTCGGTTTCGGCCGCCACAGCGGGCTGGACGGCGGCGAAGGCGGCGCGGGCATCCCCGGCCGTCAGCAGCCGCGGTTCAATGCCCACGGTTTCCAGAGCCAGTACCGATCGCACGGCAGCGAGTTGCCGCCGCAGCCACTCGACGCGGTCGCCGGCCGGCCCGAAGACATCAGTTGCGACGGCGGCCCTCGCGGATGCCGACGGCAGTGATTCCAGCTGCCGCAGCACGGTCGCCAGTGCCGTGAGTGGCGCGGCACCGAAGGCCTCCGGGGTAAGTTCCATGCCGGCGAGCGCCTGCCGTCGGGCCCGCTCGCGCTCGCCGTCAACCGGGCCCGCCGCCTCTCGGGCCAGATCCTCCAGCACCGCCCCACCCTGACCGCCGAAGACCTGCCTGACCACGGCGCCGCGATCGCTCGGCTCGGGGATTTTTTCCAGCGCTGCAATCACCTTGGCCAGTGGCAACAGGCTCGGCGCAGCGTCCTCACCTTCCGGCTCGAGCAGGCCGGACCACGAGAGTCCCAGCCGCGCAAGCCCCGCGTCGGCCTCCGCCTGGTCGGCCGATTGCATCCGGCCGATGTCGGCGAGGAGACGGCCGCCGAGGGCCATCCGCTCGAACATGCCGGCGAAACCGATGGTCATTTGCTGATCACCGTCCTGCTGCTCGTCGCCGGGTTTCCAGAAGTCGAGCCGCAGGGCCTGGAGCGTCTGCTCCCGACCGCCCTCCGGAACGGCGTCGGCGGCACCTGCATTCGGTCGCTGTCGCCACCGCAGCGCGTTCGTGAGGCCGCGGACATAGATCGAAAAGAAATCGATGCGCGGATCCACACCCTCCCACACCGCCACGCCCCACCGTTCCTCACCGGGCTGGAGATCCTCTGCGGACATAGCGGCGCTGTCGAGCAAAGGACGGGCGGGGTCCTCGCGGTCGCGGATCGCGGCCAGGGCCGCGGGCACCACTCGGTCGAGGTAGGCCCGATAGGCGGCCGCGCCGTCGTCCGGTGCGACGGCCTCGCGACTTTCGAGCACGAATTGCGGCACGAATCGAATCGGGGTCTCGAACGGTTCGGTGCCGCGTGTGAGCGGGTTGCGGGCATCGACCACCGCCCGTAGGCCGCCGACGTTGCGGACGCGGTAGACGACATACCACACCCGCGTGCGCTGCATCTTCTCGTCCGACACGGGCACGTCGATCTCGATCGTTCGCGGTGGCTTGAACGCGAATTCGAGGCACCAAATATCGCGGGTGAACTCCCGGTTATGGCCTCGTGCAGCGAGCGTGCTTCCCGCAGGAGCCTGCCGCGGTGTCCATTCGAGGTCGGCGCGGGCCGTGATTTCAGCGAGGTCATCCCGCAGCAGCGTGTCGGCGGCGGAGCGATTGGGGGGGATGACCGTCAGCGCACCAGGAGCCAGTTGGCGGAATCCTGGGGGCTGTGCCTGCGCGCCAGACACGAAAGCCACCAGCAGCACACCAGCCGTCGCACACCACGACGGGCACAACCTGGACAATCCGAATGGTGACGAACCCGGCATGGCAGCTCCCTCACGGAGAATCGTAGCGATTTCCCGTTATGTGCCGAGAAAAAAGGGCGTTTTCGTCATTTTCCGCAGACATCCTTGCTTGCCCATATTCCCCAAACCACAATCTCTGTGCAGTCATTTCAGCCTTCGGCTGCTCGCCCAGCGTCACCCTGCCGACCGATGAAGCAGATGGGGTTGGGCCATCCCGATGCCCCGTGGTACACGCCCGACAGTCAAGCCTTTCGGGCCCCAAGCTCGCCATGCTTCAGAAAAACCCGCTCTGTCCACCTCTCCCGAGCCCGTTGCCGCACGCGGCAGCGTCCGCCGCAGCAGCCGCTGTCGGGGAGCGATTTGTATCGGCCGACGACTTCGATGCGACCGGCGTGCTGGCCGGCATGGATCCAAGCGAGTCGCGGTATTGGTGGATGCCAGAACTCTACGGTCCAGACGCGGACGTGGCAGCCGGACGGCCGCTTGCCGACACGCTGGCCCGCGGCCCACGTCAGGCGACGAGGCGTTCGACGTCCCGCTCGACGGCGGCGGCCTGATCGATCTCTGCCGCCAGCGCCTGATAGTCCGCCGCCCCATGGGATTCGGGCGCGTAGTCGAAGATTGACTGCCCGAAGCTCGGCGCCTCCGCCAGCCGGATGTTGCGCCGAATCCGGGTTTCGAACACCGTGGCGTCCCGCCAGGCTGGGTGGGCCGTCGCGGCGGCCGCGAAGAAGCCGGCGACGTCACGGCCGATTTCACCGGCCAGCCGGGTGCCGCTTTCGTACATGCAGAGCACCACCCCCAGGAGCCGAAGCCGCGGATTGACGTGCTCCGACACCAACTCGATCGTTTCCAGAAGCTTGCTCAACCCGTGCAGGGCGAGGAAGTGGGGCTGGAGCGGCAGCAGCACCTCGTCGACGGCGGCCAAGGCGTTGAGCGAGAGGAGCCCCAGCGACGGCGGGCAATCGACGACCACGTACTCGAACCGCTCGTCGGCCGGCGCGTCGTCCCGGCAGCGCGGATCAGCGGCCAGCCGTTGCCGCAGGATCGATTCCCGCCCCGGCCGGCCAGCAAGGGCCATTTCGACGGCGGAGAGATCGATGTGGGAGGGTACCACCCACAAATTCGCCCCGACCGGCACCGTGGCCGCGGCGAGGGGCTGCCCCGCCGTCAGCACATCGAAGGCCGACGCGGAATGCCCCCCCGGCGTCACGCCCGCATGAATCGTGGCATGCGCCTGCGGGTCGAGATCGATGAGGCACACGCGGCGGCCGGCCCGGGCCAGCGCCACGGCCAGGTTGACGGATGTCGTGGTCTTGCCCACGCCCCCTTTTTGATTGGCGACGGCGATCGCTCGCATGGCTGATGAATCCGGCGTGATGGGCGGCCGAAAACCCGACGCCGCACCCGCGCGCCAGCCTGCCGCCACGGCGGGAGAGTAGGCTGCCGAGCCGGCCTCCAAAAGACCGATTCCGGGCTATTTTTCCCGCGAAAGAGCGTCGAGCCAGGCGCGGAGCCCCTTCTCGATTCGCCCCAGGGCCACCCGGCGATCGCTCCCGGCCACGCCCAGCGAGCCACCGCCTGGGGCGAAGTCGATCACGAGCACCGCCGTCGGAGTGGCGTCACCAGCGGCAGCATACAAGGCGAATGCGGCGTCCCAGTCGGTCGTCGCGCCGGCAGCCCGTTGCCAGTCGAAGTTTGCATCCTCGACGAGACCGCGCCGCAGGTGCACGAGACCCGGGGCGCGGCTGACGTCGATCCGCGCAGCAGATTCAAGCCCGGCGGCCGCACCTGCCGGAGCCGCCGATGGCTCCCACAGTTCCACGCGGGCGGCGGCCTGAATCTGCCGGGCCACTTCGCTGCCGTAGAGCGTCAGACAGCGTCGCGTCTGCCGCCATTGGAACCATACGGCGAAACTCGCCAGCCCGATCCCCAACAGCACCAACGCCACGACCAGCCGCCGGCCGATGCGGTTCCGCGGGTCACATGCTTCCGGCACTGAATGCGTCGAATCCTGCATGCCTGCACTGTATACTGGCGACGTCAGGTTGGCCGATCCCGACTGGCGGCCCACCCCTTTCGATTCAGAGGAGTCCTGCGGATGCCCAACGCCTTCGACCCCTATCGCGAAGCCCTCGTCGTCGAGCAGCAGACGGTTTGGCCGGACGCCTGCGAGGACTGGTCGGCCGCAGACAAACAGCGAATTGCGGCCCTGCTGCACGCCAGCCCCGGGGACGCGGCCGAACTCGACTACCTTCGCCAGCATACGGGGTTTGCCCGCGTGATCACCGTCACGCCGGCGGACCTCGACCGCGCGAGCGTGGCCTGACCGTGGCCGTTATCCACTTGCAACTGCCGGCCGCGGAGAGCCCCCCCACAGACCGCTCGTATGACATCGTCTGCGGCCGCGGCATCCTCGATCAGATCGGCGGCCGGCTGCGGGATGCGGGCGTGCGGCGGGCCGTCGTCGTCTGTGACGCGGCAGTCGCGGCCACGCACGGCCGCCGAGTGGCGGAGTCGCTGACGGGTCGTGGCATCGAGGTGACGACCTTCGACGTTCCCTCCGGCGAGGCCTCGAAAAGCGCGGCGGAGGCGGGCCGGCTGTGGGGCCTGCTGGCCGAGCGGGCCGTGGATCGCAGCACACACGTTGTGGCGGTCGGGGGAGGCGTCGTCGGCGATCTGGCAGGCTTCGTGGCGGCCACGTTCGCCCGCGGCATTCCCGTGTGGCAGGCTCCCACGACGCTCGTCGCCCAGGTCGATAGCGCCATCGGCGGCAAGACCGGCATCAATCTCCCGGCCGGCAAAAATCTGGTGGGAGCTTTCTGGCAGCCGAGCGGCGTGTTTTCCGACATCGACACCCTGGCCACGCTCCCGACCCGCGAGTACGTCAGCGGCCTGGCTGAAGTCGTGAAATACGGAATGATTTTCGACCCCGACTTTTTCAGCTGGCTGGAATCCAATGCCGCCCCCCTAGTGGCGCGTTCTCCGGCGCCGCTCGTTCACGCGGTCGAACGGTCGGCGGCCCTGAAGGCGGCGGTCGTGCAGCAGGATGAGCGGGAAATGACGGGGGCCAGGGCAGCCCTGAACTACGGCCACACGTTCGCCCACGCGTTCGAAACCGCCGCCGGCTACGGACGCCTGCTCCATGGCGAGGCGGTGGCCATCGGCATGGGCTGCGCGGCCCGGCTGGCGGTCGCTACGGGCCGACTGGCAGCCGATGTTCCGGCCCGGCAGGATGCCCTGCTCGCCACGCTAGGACTCCCGGTCTCACTCGCCGAGGTGGTCCCGCTGGAAGCCGACGACCTGCTGACGATCATGGCCCGCGACAAGAAGTCGCTGGGGGGCCGGCTCCGGTTCGTGCTCCCCACGCGGATCGGGGCCGTCGAGTTGGTTGGCGACGTCGATGCCGCCCTTGTCCGCCGGGCACTCTCCGGCTGACCTCACGGGTGGTCCGAAGCGACCACCCCTGGAGCGATTCGCTCCACCCCCCCGGTCGCCCCGGACCGGCAACTGGAGCGAATCGCTCCACCCGCCCACTGGCCCTGCGACTGTGGGTCCGGGCGATGTTCGGGGCGAACGTCTGGCAAAAACCTTTTTTCACGGCCGTAGGAATCGTTTCCGCAGCTCCGGCACCGGCGCGGCGATGAAAAAACAACCGACGGACGGGCTTTGGCACACGGCGTGCTTCTTCTTTCCAGCACCGAGAGACGGCCCGACGGGACGTCGATCGGGATCAGCGATTCCGAATCGCCGATTGCTTCTCCCGTTGCTGGATCAAAAAGGAGTTCGCTCATGAACGCCCCTGCCCATGCCATCGGCAGTGCCGATGCCTACCGATCGCTGACCCGCACGGACTTGATTCTGTGTGTGCTGCCGATCGCCCTGTTTCTGTCGATCGTGTCGTTCGTCTGATCACCTCCCGCAAAGGATGCATCCATGGCCGCCGTACTTCCCCGTGATGCCGCGTCTCTGGTTCGCACGATGTCGTCGGTGGTCGTCAGTTGCCTGATGGCAGTGCTTGCCGTCGCGGTGACGGTTATCGGCTAGGGCCTGTTCTGCCTCGGTTCTCGGTCACATCAACAAAAGATTTTTTCGAAAGAGTTTTTTATGAACTCGCACTCGTCATCCGCTTCGGCTCCGTGCCTGCGTGCGGCCGGAATCCGCGAAATCGTGATCGTGGACGTTTCGTGCGATCGCTACGGTGATTTCGTGCGGGCCGCCCAAGACGGCGAGGTTGGCCTGCACTTCTGCGTCGATGGCCGTTCGGCCGTCCGCCTGGCGCGGCGGTTCCGCGCGGATGCCTGGCTCGTTGCCACCGATCTGCCCGACATGTCGGGCTTCGACCTGCTCGAGATGCTGTCGCCGCACGTGCTGCAGGGCGACGTCGATCCGATGCTCTCGGGGGCCCGGATTTCTCTGAATCACATGGGCGAAGGCCCCCACGCCGGGATCTTCATCGTCTCCGACAGCTATCGGCTGGCCGACGAGCAGCGGGCGCTCACGTCTGGTGTCGCCGGATACCTGGTGCGGCCGGTGACGCTCGACGTGATCCTGAACGCCCGCCGGCCCGCCGGCAGCGCGGAATCGGTGGCCGGTTCGGCCTGACCACCATCCTGACTCTTCTCTTCTCTGATTTCACATCCGTCTGTCTTTTCTTCGTCCGGCTTCGGTCTTGTCTTGGGGGGCTTGCGAGACATGAATACGTTTCATCCGTCGATCTGGCTGTGGGGTCGGGTGCTGGCCTTGGTTTCGGCCGCCTTCCTGCACACGGGTTTCGTTGCCCGGCTGGCGAACGCTGAAGGCGTCGTCTCGAGCGACTTCTTCGTCGCGGGCGGCGTTGTGGAAGCCGGCGGGTCACTGGTGGGCGCCTTGGGGGGAAACCGCCTTCAGGCTCCTGCGTCAGTCGTTGCACCCCACCAGGCGAAACATGTGCCCCTTCGCCACACGTCTCCCCTCGAGCGGGCCAGTGCAGATATCGGCGGCGACGTCTTCCCGCGTTCGCGGCTCGTGCTGCCGTTGCTCGTGCAGGCAGCGATCGACAGTCCTGCGGATGCCGAGGCAGTCGTCGCCACCATGACTCCGATGACGGGCCCCATGGTTGGCCTGCGGCCTCATCCCCGGACGTGGGGCAGCACGTTCGAGCGGTGATCCGCGCCCCTTCGGCCGGTCGTTCCCCCCCTCACATTTCCTGATTCAACGCCATCCGTCGACAAGGAATTCCCCGTGCAGTCTTCAGCTTTCAATGGAATGATGCCCGATCGCGAGCATGACCTGGCCGCCCCGAGCGTGGTCGTGGTAGACCCGCGGTTCGACACCTACAAGCAGCTTGCCGCGAGCGCAAGGCAGGGGCGGATCGGCCTGCATTTCCGGTCGAGCGGCGCTGATGCGATCAAGCTCTCCCGTCGGCTGTCTGTCGACGCCTGGCTGATCGCCCCCGATCTCGACGACATGTCGGGCCACGATCTCGTGCAGCTGCTCAAGGAGCGGCATGGGGATGCCGGTGCGGAGTCGGCCAAGGTGGCGATCGTCGCAGCCGCCGACGCCGCCGGACGGCAGAAAAAGCTGGCTGAACAGGATGCGATCGAAGCCGGAGCCGATGCTCTGATCCAGCACCCCATCACGCTCCGCGATCTCGAGGAGCTGATCGGCCTGCCGGTCGAAGAGCGGTCGAAGGTATTCGCCGACAAGGGTTCTGCCAAGGCGTTCATCACGCTGCCCGTGGGTGTCGGAGCTGCGGTCGTGGCGATCGCCGTCTTGATGCTCGGCTGATGCCGCTCCATGGGCCTGGCGGCAGTCGCCAGGGCGATGAGCGGTCCCACGGTAGGCGTGCCATGGCGAATTCCAGGCTACGCGCGGTGAGTCGTGCGTTTCGACGTCGCATCGCTGCCGCCAGTCGCCTGGCGACCGTGTTGGTCGTGCTGCTGGCGTATCAAGCGATCGGCGACGGACGGTTGGCACTCGCCCAGAACGACTGGCAGTTTCCCGACCCTTATTTCGGCGTGCCGCAGCCTGGAAATCCGGCCGCGCCGTCGATTCAGCGTCGGTATCGCACCGAGATTGGCCCGCCGGCAGTGCGGCGTCAGGCGGAGTCCGTCCGCGCCACGCAGCGACTTCGGCGGCATCGTCCCCAGCGGTCCCGCTGACACCGTCCATGCGTGAACAGGGGATGGTGATGCGTCATCTCGCCTCGGCAGCCGGGGGATGGATGCTGCGGCCGCTGCTGGTCTGGCTCTCCCTGGCGATGGCGTGGGCGCCCGCCCCCTCCCACGCGATCGTCGGCAGCGATTCGCCGGCCACCGCATTCAACGGCACCTACGTCAACAGCATCATCGGAGCGGGAACCTTCTACTCGCTCGGATTCGGCGGCAGTCGGACGATCGTGGCCAACATCGAGGCTGGCACGATCTGGAACGGCCATGAAACGCTGACGGGACGTGTCTCGCAGTTCCTCGCCGACCCAGCCATCGTAGGCACCGGCACCACCCAACTCGGCCAGTTCGATTGGCACGCCACGATGGTCGGGCAGACGCTCGGCGGCAGCGGCCTCTACACGTATCAGGACGGCATCGCACCGACGGCCCAGCTTTGGTCGGGGGCGATCGCCACGCAGTGGCTCGGCAGCGGCTACACCGGCAGCTTCACCATCACCGACGAAAGCTTCTTGTATCCCTACGCAACCGCGATGCGGACGGGCGTCGTGTCGGGCACGTCCACACTCAAGGCCAAGGTGGTGAACAGTAGCTGGGGGTATGACGATTCCGCAGGTGAGGTGGACTGGACCATCGCAATCGATGCGCTCACACGCGAAAACAACGTCGTGACCGTGATCGCCGCCGGCAATGAAGGCCCGGCAGCCAACACGGTGGGCGGCCCCGCATCTGGCTACAACAGCATCTCCGTGGCGGCCACGACGGGAGCAATGGCGGCCTCGCCGTTTTCGACCGTGGCCGAATTCTCCAGCCGCGGCCCTGGCGACTTCTCCAACCCGGTGTCGGGGACGACGGTGCCGAATGTCCGGCCCACCGTGGACATCGCCGCTCCCGGCGACGAGCTGACCTTGGCCTTTTACGGTGGCCTGACCGGCGGCCACACCTCGGGCACCGCGGTCCCCAACTCGGACTATTACGTCCCCGGCATGAACGGCACGAGCTTCGCCGCCCCGATCGTGGCCGGTGGCGCCGCGCTCATGATCGATGCCGCGACGTTCGTGTCGGGGGCGGTCGCCAACACCGCCGAGATGCTCGACGCCCGCGTGATCAAGGCCACGATGATGGCCACCGCCACGGTCACGAACGGCTGGAACAACGGCCAGCAATCGGTGAGCGGCGTGATCACCACAGCCCAGGCCCTCGACCATTCGGCCGGTGCCGGCATGATCAACCTCGACCGGGCCTACCGGACGTATGTCGGCGACCCGACCGTCGTTGACATCGGGGGCATGAGCTATCTGATCGCGGGTGTGAACACGACGCTTGGCGTGACCGGCAGCAGCGGTGGCAGCGGCCTCGATCTCCGGGGCTGGGATCTCGGCACGGTGCTCAATGATGCCGACGCCGCGTCGGGCAACGTGAACTCCTACGCCTTCGCCTCGATGCTGCCCGCCGGCGGCACGTTGACCGCCGCGCTCACCTGGTTCGCCGACCGCACCGTCGGCAGCACGGTCGCTTCGGCCGCCGACGTCGCCCTCGCCAACCTTTCGCTCCAGCTCTATCGCACCGACACGGTCGGCGGCCCCTCCCTCGTGGCCCAGTCGATCGCTCCCTACAGCTCCGCCGAGTTCCTCCGCCTCACACTTCCCGCCTACGGCTTCTACGAACTCCGCGTCCTGGGCCTCGACGAGGTCTACAACACCCTCGGCACGCCGCTGACGACCACCGACTACGGCCTCTCCTGGGTCGTCACCGTCCCCGAACCCTCCACCTACGCCCTCGCCGCCGTAGGCCTCGCCATCATCGCGCAGCACCACAGGCGCAGGCGAAGGGGGTCGGTGCAAGCTCGAGGAGCATTGGACCGAGTCTTCGAGGTCCCGCGACGAGACTTGCACCACCCCCGAGCCGGCTTGTTCAGTGAGGCAGATAGGCGTCCTGCGCGCGGCGACTCACCACCGCGCCTCAATCGCCATGCCCCCCAGATCCGCCATCGGTAGCGGCACCACCCTCACCTCCATGTCGGCAAAGTGCATCTCGGTGGCGTTGACGGCCCGGGAACTCGCCCAGGCGAGATACCAGCCGAGGAACACCTGCGACGGAAAGTGGGCGTTGTCGGTCATGCGTGAGAAGCCGGTAAACGTGGAGCAGACGTAGAGCGTGCCCTTGAGCAGCGGGCTCTCCACCATGTCGGCGGCGGCGAGGAACGGCACGGCGCCGATGAAGGCATGGCCGCTGACGCCGTTTGAGTCCTGGAACGGCTTCCATTTGCTGCCCGCCGAGCTCTCGTCGGGGCGTGAGGCGCCGGTGGCCCACTGGAGCACGTAGAGCGGCGGGGCTCCGACGACGAACATCCGCAGCGACCGTGATCCCCACTCGCCGATGAAGTCGCCGACGGGCGCGCCTTCGAATGCCATGCCCGTGACCGCCGCGGCCCCGGCGACGGGCAGCAGATACATGCCCTCGCCGAAAATCTTGCAATCGGAGAAGAACGTGCCGAGGCTGGTCGGCGCGACACCGCGCTGCCAGGCGTCCTGCATGGTGACGTCGAAACCGGTGTTGGCCATGAGGGCGCCGGCGCCGAAGGCGCCCGTGAGGCAGACGAGCGGCTCGCACGAATAGAAGTTGCGGTAGTCGTCGAGCACCTTGTAGCCGGCGCGGGAGACACGGGGGAACTGGCTGTCGGCCCAGGGAAGCTCGGCCCGTGGCGGCGCAAACATCTCGCGGGCGTCGACCGGTGGAAGCGTCGTGACGACATCGGCCCCCGGCGCCAGTTGGGCGGCCAGTTGCACGGTCATGTTCCCCTTGTCCGGCTTCGTCTCCCAGGCGCTGACCAGTCCAATCTCGGCATTGCCGGCTGGGGCGGTCGCGAGCGACTGGGTCTGCAGGGCCGCATCGATCCAGGCACCGCCAGGCGAGGGCACGACCCGCACGATCACCCGCTGCCGCAGGGGCGTCGCCCCGGCGAGCGGTCCGCCGGGCGGCTCCACCCAGGCCGATTCGATCACGCCGGGGCGACCCGCCGGCGTCGCGAAGTCGGGGGGCTCGGCCCGCACGATCGGCCATTCCGCGGCGACGGTGGCGAGCGTCTGCCGCCACAGCGCCTGCCCATCGGCCACCGGCAGGAACATGCCGCCGGCATCGTCGGCATCAGTGGCTTCGATCAGCGCGGCAGATGTGGCCTCGCGCTCGTCTGCAGCGCGCGCAACGCCACAGAGAACGATCCATGCGGCTGACAGGCAGGTGCAGCGCCGCACGCACGTTCTCCATTTCGCCGCCGCGGTGTGGGTGCGGAGTCTCGGAGTCATGAGCGGGCGGAGACTGTCCCAGCCCCCCCGCCCCACCGCAAGCCGGGTTTCGCCCGGCGGAAACGCCCCGTGGGCCCGTCACTCCATGACGGGCAGCCCGTTGCGGAGCAACGGGCCTACAGATCCGAACTCCCACCACCGGAGGTTGACCCGCGTGCGGACTACCGGCCCGCGGGCGTGTCGATGAACACTTCCACCTGCTGGCCCACGTAGAGCGGCGGGAGGCCGGTCGGGTCGAACTCGTAGATCACCTGCAGCACCCGGGTGTCCACCCGTTCGGTGTTGTCGCCGGTGAGCGACTTCTTCGGCACGACGAAGGGCTCCACGCGAATGAACTCGAGGGGATACTGCTGCTGGAGATTGCCGCGTGGCACGGCGACCGCCGGCAGCCCCTCGGTGAACCGCGGGATGTCGTATTCGTCGATGTCCACCCGCACATGGAGCCGGTCGATGTTGCCGAGGATCACGAGCGGCTGATTCGGCGGCGTGCCCACGAATTCACCCGGCCGCACGTTGACCTGCAGCACACGGCCGGCCACCAGCGAACGCACGATGAGCCGGTCGAGATCGATCTCGATTCGATTGACCTCCGCCTGCGCCCGATCGACCGCCGCGGCCGCCACGTCGCGGTCATACTGCCACGATCCGGCCTCGAGGAGCTGCAGATCGGCCTGCGTCCGCTCGAGCGCGGCCTGGGCGGCCGCCAGCGCTTCTCGGCGGGCGACCAGTTCCTGCTCCGTGGTTACCTTGCGGGCGAAGGTCTCCTCGGCCCGCTTGAGGGCATCGGTCTCGCGGATCACCGCCGCCTTCGCCTCGTTCACCTGGGCGACCTGCACCGGAATTTTTTCCTTGCGCGGTTCGGCCTCCAGACGGATCAGATCGCTCTTCGATTCGGAGACCGCCGCCTTCTGCACCGCGAGCAACGCCTTGAGATCGCGGTCGTCGAGCCGGAAGAGCGGCCGGCCCGGCTGCACGTCGTCCCCCACCTTCACGAGCACCTCGACGACGACGCCCGGTGTGGCCGAGCCGACGGCGATGTTCTCCGTGCGGGCCTCGACGATCCCGGCCGCCGCGACCGTGTCGGCGAAGGGGCTGTGGGCGGGAGCGATCGGAGGAGCGGGGTTGCCGACGACCGGCCGGGTCGTCCAGACATACCAGCCGGCGAAGCCGAGGAGGCCGAGGGCCATGATCGGCAGGAGGAACTGCGTGACGACGTCGGCGGCAGTCCGGCGCCGTGTGAGCCGCCGCGGCGGCCGCGGCGTAAGATCGACGGACAGGGCTGGATCGTCGGGAAGTGTCGTGGACATGGTCACAGGCTACCCGATATTCCGGGCGCGGAGGATCCGCCCGAGCGATGGGGCCCCCTCGCGATCGAGTCGATCCGGCCGTCCTCCATCGAGGCGATCCGGTCGGCGAACGAGTAGACGCGGGAGTCGTGCGTCACCACGATCACGGCCCGGTCGGGCTGCACCGCGATCCGCTGGATCAGCTCCATCGTGATTCGGCCGTTTTCCGCGTCGAGGGCGCTGGTCGGCTCGTCGCAGACGAGCAGCCGCGGCTCGTGAACGAGCGCCCGGGCGATCGCCACCCGCTGTTGCTGGCCACCCGAGAGCTCGCTCGGCAGGCTGGCGAGCTTGTCGCCGAGCCCGAGCGTATCGAGCACCTCGGCAGCTGCCTCGACGGCCTGCCCGCGCCGCCAGCCCGCGATGAGCAGGGGCACGGCCGCGTTCTCGGCGGCAGAGAGCGCCGGCAGGAGGTTGTAGGCCTGAAACACGAAGCCGACATTGTCGCGGCGAAACCGCACCTTGCGGCCGTTCGACATGGCGACGAGGTCGAAGCCGAGCACCGCCACCTCACCGGCGGTGGGCTCGAGCGTGCCCGCGATGATTGACACGAGCGTCGTCTTGCCGCAGCCGGACGGCCCCACGAGCATGAGCAGTTCGCCGTAGGGCACGTCGAGATCGACGCCGCGCAGGGCCCGCGTGACGGAATCGCCGGTGCCGAACTCCTTGGTCACGCCGCGCACCCGCACGGCCAGTTCACCGTCGGCCGCAAGGGCTGCTCTCTGCGGCACGCCGCTGGGGATGGGATTGAACGGGGTCATGAGCGGAACACGATGGCCGGGTCCACGACGAGCACCTTACGGATCGAGAGCAGGCTCGCGAGCAGCACGATCAAGAACACCGCCGCCGCCGTGATGGCGAGCACCTGCCAGGGCATGAAGAACGAGAGCCGCAGCCCCCCGCGCACGGCCTGGCCGAACATGGCCGCGAGCCCGACGCCGACGCCGTAGCCGACCAGGCCCACCTGCACCGCCTGCGCGAGCACCATCCACAGGATCGTCCAGTTGCTCGTGCCCATGGCCTTGAGCGCGCCGAACTGACGGATGTTTTCCACGGTGAAGAGGTAGAAGGTCTGGCCGGCGATCGCCGTGCCGACGAGGAAGCCCAGGCATACGGTGATCCCGAAGTTGACCGGGATGCCGGTCTTTTCCAGGTAGTAGCGGATCGTCTTCCAGACGAACTGGTCGCGGGTCAGCGCCTGCAGGCCCGTGCGCTCCTCGATCCGGCGGCAGACCTCCTCCGGATCGACGCCCGCCGCGGGGTCGGCGAGCACGAACGAGAGCACCTTCCGCTCCGGCGGCGCGAAGAGCACGGCCTGGCTGTAGCGGGTGTAGCAGATCGGGAAGCTCTGGAACGTGCGGCTCGCCTTCGTGAGGCCCACGAGCACGGCCCGACGGTCGTTCATCTCGAACGTGCGTCCGAGCCGGTAGGGCTCACCGGGCCATGTTCGCTTGTAGCCCGCGTCGTCCATGATCACGGCGTCCGGCTTCCGCAGGTCGGCGATCGAGCCCATGAAGATGCCCGCAGGCGCCCCCACGAGCGTGGCGTCGTCGAGGCCGAGCAGGATCATCTGCTGGTAGGTGCCCTCCTGGATCCGGGCCCGCCCCAGCCCCTTGTAGAACCGCACGGCCCACTCGACCCCGGGCACGCTCTTCACCCGGAACAGCTCCGTGTCGGCGAGCGGCTTGATGTCGTCGACGTATTGGACGTTGCGGTCCATGACCCAGATGTCGGGCCCCTCGGTGTCGCGGATCTGGCTGATCGTGAGCGACATCAGGCCGCAGAAGATGCTCGACTGCTGCGCGATCAGGAGGGCGGCGAAGACGACGCCGAATACGATGCCGAGGTATTTGACCCGGTTGCCGATCAGCATCTTCCAGGCGATCCACATCATGGCGACCGATTGTACCGCCTCGCGGCCTTCCGTCTGCTATCCTCGGCAGCCTTCACCCCTCCCCAGGATGACACCGTGCCAGGGCCGGCCGACACCGCCTCGCGTCCCGTCACAGATCCCACGATCGCCGAGGTGCTCGCGAAGTGGTGGGGGTTCGACGCCCTGCGGCCGCTGCAGGCCGACGCCATCCGGGCCGCGATCGACGGCCGCGACTCCCTCGTCGTGATGCCGACGGGCGGAGGAAAGAGCCTCTGTTACCAGCTGCCGCCACTGGTGAGCGAGACGACCGACGTGGTGATCTCACCGCTCGTCGCCCTGATGAAGGACCAGGTCGATTCGCTCGACGCGATCGGCTACCCAGCCGCGGCCCTGCACGGCGCTCTCACACAGGAGGAGCGGTCGCGGATTCGCGACCAGCTGGCAGCCGGTGAGTTGCGGCTCTTGTTCGTCGCCCCGGAGCGGCTCGTGAACACGGGCCTCCTCGACCAGCTCGCCCAGCTGGGCGTGAAGCGGTTCGCGATCGACGAGGCCCACTGCATCAGCCAGTGGGGACATGATTTCCGCCCCGAGTATCGGCAGCTCGCGATGCTACGCGACCGGTTTCCGACGGCGAGCATCCATGCATTCACGGCCACGGCCACGCCGCAGGTGCGGGACGACATCGCCCGGCAGTTGAGCCTCCGCGATCCGGCCGTGCTCGTGGGTACGTTCGACCGGCCCAACCTCGTCTATCGCGTCGTGCCCCGCACTGACCGGATCGCCCAGACGCTGCAGATCCTCGGCCGCCACAAGGGGGAGGCCTCGATCGTCTACTGCATTTCGCGGAAGGAAACGGAGAGCCTCGCCGCCCGGCTCGCCGCCGAAGGACTGCTGGCCCGCCCCTACCATGCCGGCCTCGATGCCAAGGAGCGGCACAAGACGCAGGAGGCCTTCGCCCGCGAGACGATCGACGTGGTCGTGGCCACCGTCGCCTTCGGCATGGGCATCGATCGCTCCGACGTGCGGCTCGTGCTCCATACCTCGCTCCCCAAGAGCCTGGAGGCCTATCAGCAGGAGACGGGGCGGGCCGGCCGCGACGGCCTCGCCGCCGAGTGCGTGCTGCTCTACTCGTCGGCCGACATGTTCAGCTGGGAGTCACTCGTGCGGAAGAGCGCCGCCGAGTCGGACCTCGACCCGGACGAGCAGGAGCAACTGATCGGCAGCCAGGTGGCCCATCTCCACGCGATGCGGCGGTACGCCCAGGCGGCCCGCTGCCGCCACGCGGCGCTCTCCGAGTATTTCGGGCAGAGCTACGAGGCCGAGTCGTGCGGGGCCTGCGACGTCTGCCTCGGGGAGACGGAGAGCCTGCCCGAGGCGACGGTGATCGCGCAAAAGATCATCTCCTGCGTGGCCCGCGTGCAGGAGCGGTTCGGCGTGCGGCACGTCAGCGAGGTGCTGCGAGGCGCGAAGACGGAGGGCATCACCCGCTACGGCCACGATCGGCTCTCGACGTTCGGCCTGCTCGCGCAGTTCGACCAGCGGGCGGTCGAGAACCTCGTCCACCAGCTGCTCGACCAAGAGCTGCTGGCCCGTACCGGGGGCGACCGTCCCGTGGTGACGCTCAACGAGCGGTCGTGGGAGGTGATGCGGGGCCAGCGTTCCGTGGTGCTGCTCGAGCCGCGGGGCAGCAAGGCGAAGACGACGAAGGCCGACGCCGACGACTGGCAGGGCGTGGATCGCGAACTCTTCGAGCGGCTGCGGGCATGGCGACGGCGGGTGGCCGAGGCCCGCGGCAAGCCCGCCTGGACGATCTTCGACGACAAGGCCCTGCGATCGATCGCCCGCGAGAAGCCGACGTCGCCGGCCGCGCTGCTCCGCTGCCGCGGCATCGGCGAGAAGCGGCTCGCCGACTTCGGCCCCGCGATCCTCGACCTCGTCGCCAGCCGCACACCGGCGGCCGAGTAGGTGCAGACTGGCAGTCTGCACAGGGCCGGCGGCCCGGTGCGGTGAGGCTCGGTCCTGTCCGTGAATTGGAAATCGTGGCCTGATCCGATTCGCTCGCCGGGATGAACGCCACCTTGCGTTCAAGAACACGCAGGCGTGGCACGACACAAACGTCGGCCTTCGTGTTGCTCTGGTGAGCCCGTGAAGACGGGGCGTAGACTCGTGCCGCTCACGGAGGGTCCGTCATGCCAGGATGCCGTTCGGTGGCACGCGGGCTGCAGGCCGACGCGCCGGCGGCCCGCCATGGCCGCATCGCGCTCGCCACCTGGATCGCTGCCCTGGCCATCGGCGCCGCGGCGGTGGCGGAGCACGTGGGTGACCTCGGGGCCGCCGAGCGGCTCGTCGTGCGTGGCCTCGAGGAGATTCCAGCGGAGAGGCTGCGGGCCGGATTGCTTGGCGATGCCGATGTCTACTGGCTCGGGCTGCCGACGGCCGACCGCGACGCCTACCTCGCTTCGCTCCGCCGCCGGGCGACGGTCGCCCTGGAGACGGCCGGGTTTTCGGAGCCGCAGGTGAGCGTGGCCGTCGAGCCCCGGGCGGACGGCGTGGACATGGTCGCCCTCGACGTGGTCGAAGGCCCGCGGTTCATGGCCGGGCCGATCGAGGTGACGGGGTTGCCCGCTGATCTCGCCGCCCGGCTGGTGCGGCATCTCCAGGAGCGGCACCCGCCGCTCGACGCCCAGCCCGAGACGGTCGTCCTGCCCGACGGCACGACGACGATTCAGTGGAGCGAGAAGGACGGCAAGCCGGCCAAGCTTGTCGAGCCGGTGTGGAAGCCCGGCGAGCCCGCACCGCACGGCGGCTCGGCCCGCGAGTCGGTCCGCCGCCAGGTTGGCGGCTTCCTGAGGCAGGAAGGGTTCTACGAACTCACCGGCGCGGCCGACGCCGATCGCGACGAGACGCTTGCGGCGCTGCGGGAGCATGTCGATGTGGAGTTGCTGCACGAGGGCGGGCAGGCCACGCTCGTCATCCATGTGAAGCGGCTGCCTCCACGGTCCACCCTCGCGGCCATCGAGGTCGCGGATGGCACGCGGGTCAGTGAGGCGGATCTGCGGGCCCATCTCGGGCTCGAGATCGGCCAGCCGGTGACGGACACCGATCGGGTCATGTGGCGGGAAACAATCCGGCAGTCGAGCTGCTTCATCTCGCAGGACGTCACGTTCACGCTCGAGCCCGTGGGCATCGTGGCCCGCTTCGACCTCGTCGACTACGAGCACGCGCGGCCGCTCGACGCGCCGAGGTCCCGCGAGGAGGAGGCCATGCGACGGTTCCGGTCGCGGCTCATGGGTGCGTGGCACGCCGGCCGGGAGGTGCGGTTTCGCGGCACGCGACAGGCGGCCCTCGACGGCACCGCCCCGCCCGCGGAGTTGGACATCGTGCTCGGCAGGGATGCGGGCATGGTGATCGCGGCCCGGATCGCCGCGGCACGGTACGGATGCGCGGTCGTACGCGACGGCATGGGCTTTTTCGCACCGACGGCTCGGCTGGAGGCTCGGCTCCCGAACGGCTCCAGCCCAATCCCTTCCATCGGGCTCACAGTCGCGCCGAAGGAGGCAAACGAGACGGCGCAACGGATGCAGAGCCTGATCGGCGTTGGCTTCACGACCTCGCGGCAGGTCGTGTTGCCCGTGCACATCGAGCCCGTGTGGTGCGCGGCGATGGCCCATGCCGCGACGAGTCGCATGGAGGGCGGGGAAATCGTCCTCGAGTGCGAGCCTGGTCCCGATCCCAAAGATGGCCGCAAGCGGACGGGGAAAACCGTGATCCGGCTCGACGAGGCCGAGGGTCGGCTGCGCTGCAGCACGTTCGACGGCTGGGCCATCACGATTGAAACAGGTGACGGCTTGGTCGATCGGACCTTCGCTGATCTGCGCGCGGCTTCGGGCGAAAACCTGGGCGAGGCGACGCGGCCGGTCGAGGCGACGGGCCGGTTCCTCATGGCGGCGCTGGAGTCGTTTCCGGCAGCGCTCGAGGGCTTCGTCGATGCTGAAATGCTCGAAGGCACCGCGGAGGAATGCCAAAAGCGAGTCGACCTCGTCCGCCGGGTTCTCGCGGGGGGCGTTTCAGACGAGCTCGATGACGTCCTCGGCAGGCTGCTCGGCGACATGGCGTCGGAGCCGGGGCCGGACGCCCTGCCGATTCCGGACGACCCGGAAGCCGCGACGGCCGCCACGGAGCAGCCGCGGGGCGGGCTGGCGGCGGTCCTGCACCTGTGCGGACCGGACATTCTCCGGTGGCTGGAGGCACGGCTCGGCCGCGATGCCTGGCCCGTGGCGTTTGCGCGAGTCGCGGTGTTGCATGGCTGCGGCGATGAAGCAGCGTTTGACCGGGAACTCGATCGGCTCGTCGCCAGCGGCGTGGCGGATGAGTCTGCCGACACGATCGCCCGCCTGCTGGGCGAGAGCGAAGACTTCGTCGTCAGGCTGCGGGTGTTCCTGGCCCGCCGCGCTGCCCGACGGGAGATCGCCGCCGGCCGGAATGCCGCCGCCGTCGGAATCTACCGCGACGCCCTGGCACGCCTCGAAAAGACCGCCGGGCCGGATGCCCCGGCGCTCATGCCCCTGCGGATCGACTGCGGCCTCGCGTTCGTTGCCGCGGGTGATGCCAAGGCCGCAGTGCCGGTCCTCGCGACGGTGGTCGAGAAGGGCGAGTCGACCGGTGTGGATCCCGTGAGGATCACCGGCCTGCAATTTTTCCTCGTGCTCGCGCTCGTGAGTGAGAAACAGTTCGCCGAGGCGATCACCTGCGCCGAGGCGTTTCTGGCCCGGGTCGAGGCCGGCGATGCCGACGAGAAGGCTCGCGGCGACGTGCCGAGGATGCGGGAGGTCATCGGCTACTGTCACGGCCAACTCGGCGACCATGAGAAAAGCCTCGCCGTCTATCGCGAGCTTCTCGCCGAGGCGGAGGAGCGGCACGGACCGGAGCATCCGGAGACCGCGAAACTGCTCGTCAACACGATCTGGCTGCTCAACCAGACGGGCGACGTCGCGGAGGCCTACCGCCTCAACCGCCGGCCGCGCGCCGACATCACGCGCGGCAGCATCGTCGGCCTCGAGCCCCCGATCCCGGCGAGCCGGAAGCAGCCTCCTGTCTCGGGTGGCAAGACACAACTGGAGAAGTCGAAGACCGACGAGAGCAGTGGGGCTGTCGAGCGCTGGAGCGGACTCGACGTTCCCCTGATACCCTTGCGGTGACGGTGGAGCTCCCGACCGCGGCCTTGGACACGGTACTGACAAAGAACGCCCGCTACTCCTTCCTCCGGGGTGACGATGGCCGGCGGACGACGCGCGACGATGTGGTGCTCTACGACGCCCACCCGATCCCGCCGCGGGGCATCTTCGCCGGACCATACGCGGTCGAGCCTTCGGCGTAGGGCGCCCGAACGGCCGAGAAATGCGATTCGCCAGCTTTACGGAGCGGCCGGCTTCACGAAGCTGTCGAACCAGGGCTTCACCTGCAGCGTCGCCGACACGTATGACGCGCGGTGGTCGGCCCGCTCGCCTGCCGAGAAGAACTCGACCTGCGTGCTGCCGAGCAGCCGGCTGAAGTCGGCCACCATCCGGGACACCGCCGGCGGGATCGCCTCGTCGGCATCGCCTCCGTAGGCCCGCAGGGGCGTCTTGATCTTCCAGCGGTAGGCCCCGGCATCCTCCAGCAGATCCCAGAACCGCCCGTTGCCGGTCGCCGCCGAGGCCATGAACTCGGGCCGCAAGAGCCCCGCCACGCCGCCGGGCGTGGTGGCGTCGAACTCGGGCCACGGGAGTTCGCCGTCGTAGAACTTCCGCGACGCCGCGAGGTGCTCGGGCTTGATCGCCGAGGCCGCGAGCCCCGGCAGCCGGGCGTATTCCTCCTGCGCCCAGAGCATGTTGCTGATGCAGCCCTTGATCCACGCGGCATCCTGCGGCCGCGGACTCGTGATCGGTCGGCGGAAGGCGGCGGTGAGGTCGACCGGCGCGCTGACCGTCGCCGCGGCCGTGACCGGGATGTCGAGCGTCTCCAGTCGGCGCAGGAACTGCATCGTGCTCCAGCCCCCCTGCGACCAGCCCCACACGAAGAACTGGGGCGTCTTCTGGCCGAGCGACTCGAGCACGGCCCGCGACGCGAGGTAGTGGTCGAGCATCGACTGCGTCGTGCCCCGCGGTACGATGAAGCAGTTGGCCACCCGTGACGGACCGAGGCCGAAATAGTCGGCGCCGATCACCACGTAGCCCTGGCTGGCAAAGGCCGCGAGGGCCAGCCGCGTCTCGTACGAGTTGTCGGGACGGGACGGCACCTGGTCGCGGCCGAAGACGGTGCCGTGCTGGTAGCTCACGAGCGGGTGCGACGTCGCGCCGTCGTCCGGAACGGCCAGCAGGCCGCTGCCCAGCGTGGGCTGGTTGTCCCACTCAGGAACGACGGAGTTGAACTGCACCTCGTAGAGCGTCACGCCGTTTCGGGGCGCGGCGAACTTCGACTTGAAGTCGGTCGACTTCATGGTCGAGGCCTGCGACGGGTCGAAGCCCGCCATGAACGTGTCGAGTTCGCGATCGAGAATCGCGGCCAACCGGGCCTTGTCGTAGACGCCGACCTTCCGGTAGCGAACGCCCCCGGCAACGGGTGTGAACTCCTGCTGCGCCGAGGCGGTGCCTGCCACGATGACCGCAGCGGTGACGAGCAGGTACGCAGCCACAGAGCGGATGCGGGGGACGGACATTGAATGACTCCCTTCGTAAGCCGAAATGACACGCTGTGGCAGAGCGTACCTGGATGAAGCAAGGCCTGCAAACCAAGGCCTGCAAACCAAGGCCTGCAAACATGGGTCGGTGGCACCGTCATACGGCCGCGTGAGCGTCACGATCGGCGGGCGATGCACCTCGTCACTTTCCCAGCGCCGACTCCACATGACGGATTCCCTCGGTGCGAATCCGCACGAAGCCACTGAAGGGCCGTTCCATTTCCAGGATCAGAAAGATCGCGCTGCTCACTGACAGCGAGCAGAGCAACAGCGCCAGCAACACGACGGTGTTCCGCTGGGCGAACAGTCCGTAGCTGAAGAACGTCACCACCAACCACGAGCCGATCGCCAGCAGGAAGAACAGCGGCATCCGTGCATGCTGCTCGGTGGCGAGGGCCCAGCGTGCCCGAAGGGCAGCCTCCACAAGCCTTACGAGTTGGCTCTTGATGCCTTCCTGCCTCGCATCGCGGGGCTCGAGCGAGTGGATTCGATTTGCCGCGTCCTCGATCCAGGCTGCGGATCGAATCGGGTCGTAATTGTCCGACGCCCCCTCCCCTATCGCCGTGAGCCATGCGAGCCTTCGTTTCATCATCTGTTCAACATCGGCCCGGATGCCTCCAGCCTCGTCGCCATATCGCCGGAGCATGCGGTCGATCGTGATGAGGTCGACCGACGCGTCTTGGACGTTGCGGCACGTGAGATCGTAGGTGTTCTTGGCCGACGTCGTGGCGAGGCCGAGAACGAGGGCGGTCATCGTCGTGACGGTCCCGATCGCGAGGCGAACCGTGTCCTTTGTCTCGCTCCCCAGATTGTGCTCGGGCAGGACTCGCTGGGCGATGACCCCGATCGCGGCGGCTGCGCACGTGGCTACCATGACGATGGCGGCGATCGCAAGCGGGCTCATACCATTCTCCGCGGGACGCGATCAGGATAGCCCGATCAACGACACTGTCACCACCCCGCACCAACCCGACGCGGTTCGCCGGCATCCAGGAGGCTGCTGCGACACGAGGGCACCCGCGGTTTCTGCGATTCCTCCATCGACGATCGAGAATTGGAGAACGACACTGCGTCCGGTAGGATTCGGCCCCATGAACGCCACCACTTCGCTCCACCAGCTCGGCCAGAGTCTCTGGCTCGACAACATCACCCGCGGCATGCTCGACGACGGAACGCTCGCCCGCTACATCCGCGAGCTGTCGGTCACCGGCCTGACGAGCAACCCGACGATCTACAACCTCGCCTTCAAGAACACGCCGTTCTACGACGCGGCCATCGCCGCAAAGGTGCGGCAGGGGATCGCGGGCGAGCGGCTCTTCTTCGACCTCGCGATCGAGGATCTCTCGCGGGCCGCCGACCTGTTCCTCGAGGTGCACGACCGCACGAGCGAGATCGACGGCTGGGTGTCGCTCGAGGTCTCGCCCCGGCTCGCCTACGACACGGCCAGCACGCTGGCCGCCGCCAAGGCACTGCACGCCCAGGCCGGCCGGCCGAACCTATTTATCAAGATTCCCGGTACGCCCGAGGGGCTGCCCGCGATCGAGGAGGCGATCTTCGCCGGCGTGCCGGTGAACGTGACGCTGCTCTTCACCGCCGCCCACTACCTCGCCGCCGCCGATGCCTATCTCCGCGGCATCGAGCGGCGGATCGACGCGGGCCTCGACCCGCGGGTCTGCTCGGTGGCATCACTGTTCATCAGCCGCTGGGATTCGGCCACGGCCAAGAAGCTGCCCGAGCACTTGCGGAATCGGCTCGGCATCGCGATCGGCCAGCAGTGCTACGCGGCCTACCGCAGCCTCATCGCCTCCGACCGCTGCCAGCGACTGGCCAATTTCGGCGCCGCCTCGCAGCGGCTCCTGATGGCGAGCACGGGCACGAAGGATCCCGCCCTCTGCGACCATCTCTACGTGCGGGAACTGGCCGCTCCGCACACGGTGAACACGATGCCGGAGGCGACGCTGCTCGCGTTCGCCGACCACGGCACGCTCGGCAGCCCCGTCTCGGCCGGTGGCGGCACCGCCGAGCGGCTGCTCTTCGAGATCCGTCAGGCGGGCATCGACATCGACGCCCTCGGCGCCGACCTGCAGAAGCAGGGCGCCGAGTCCTTCGTGAAGAGCTGGGACGAGCTGATGCAGGTGATCGACGCGAAGGCGAAGGCGGCCGGCTGACGAACTCACCCCTCGCCGAGATAGGCGTCGCGGACGCGGCGGTCGGCGGCGAGTTCAGCGCCGCTGCCCGTGAGCGTGATCCGTCCCGTCTCGAGCACGAGCCCGCGGGATGCGAGCCGCAATGCGGCCCGCGCATTCTGCTCGACCAACACGACGGCGATGCCACGTGCGGCGAGCGCGGCGATCACCTCGAACACCCTCGCCACGATGAGCGGGGCCAGGCCGAGCGAGGGCTCGTCGAGCAGGAGCAGCCGCGGCCGGCCCACGAGGGCCCGGGCGATCGCGAGCATCTGTTGTTCACCGCCGGAGAGCGTGCCGCCGAGCTGATCCATCCGATCGCCCAGCACGGGAAAGAGTCCGCAGGCCTCGTCGATGTCGCGGGCGAGCCGGGCCCGATCGGTCTGCGTGAATCCGCCGAGTTCCAGGTTCTCCCGCACCGAGAGCCGCGGAAAGATCCGTCGCCCTTCCGGTGAGTGGCCGATCCCGAGCCGCATGATCTCGTGGGGCTCGAGGCCAGCGAGCGGACGGCCCGCGAAACGGACGCCGCCGGACCGCAGCGGCACGATGCCCGAGATCGCCATCAGGAGCGTCGTCTTGCCGGCGCCGTTGGCGCCGATGATCGCCACCAGCTCGGACTCCTCGATCGTGAGCGACACGCCGTCGAGCGCACGAATCGGCCCGTAGCCAGCCACGAGATCGGTCACTTCCAAAAGCGGCATGACGGTGGTCCTCAGGAGTCGCTGCCCAGATAGGCCTCGATCACCTTCTCGTCACGCCGTACCTCGGCCGGCGTGCCCTCGGCGATCTTCACGCCGTGGTCGAGCACGGCCACGCGGTCGCTGATCTTCATCACGACGTTCATGTGGTGTTCGATGAGCAGCACGGTCGGCCCGCGGGCTCGGATCCGTTCCACGAGCCCGGCAAGCTCGGTGGTCTCGGTGGGATTCATCCCGGCGGCGGGCTCGTCGAGCAGGATCAGCGTGGCGCCGGTGGCGAGCGCCCGGGCGATCTCGAGCCGCCGCTGGTCACCGTAGGGAAGCTGGCCTGCGATCCGATTCGCCACCGGCTCGAGTCCGACGAACCGAAGCTCCTCCAGCGCCCGCTCCCGCGCCGCCGCCTCGGCCCGCCGGTAGCCGGGCGTGCCGAAGAGCATGGCCGCGGTCCCTCCGGGGATCGCGCGGTCGAGTCCGGCGAGCACGTTTTCGAGCACGGTCATGTTGGAAAACAGGCGGATGTTCTGGAACGTTCGTGAGATGCCGGCCCGGGCCACGACGTGGGGCGAGCGACGGCCCCGCTTCCAGACGGCGATCGTGCCCGCGAAGCCGAGCAGCCCGCCACCGAGCAGTCCCATGATGCCCCGCAATCGGATGCGGTTCTTCCCGGCGGCCAGCCGCTGGAGCACCTCCTCCCGCACCACGGGCAGGGCGGCCGCCGTCGAGGCCCGCTCCGTGTCGGTGCCGACGAGCACCGTGCCCGGGCCGGCCCGCCGCGCCGTCACCGCCGCCTGTAGCCCGTTTCGCACCGCCTCCGCCTCCCTGCGGTCGCGGCGGATCGCGAGCACCTCGGTGCCATCGGCGCTCACCACCCGCCATTTGCCAGCCATCTGGTCGATCGCGAGATCGGCGCGAAAGTAGCCGCGGAGCCGGGCCGCCGCTCCCGAGAGCGTGAACGGCTCACCGGTGATCATGCCCCGATTCACGACTGCCTGCCAGAGCCGATCGACGTCGACGGCCGCCGCCGCGAACAACAACCCGGTGAGCAGGCCGATGCCGACCGCCGACCAAAACGTGCCCGGCGTGAACGAACGCGACAGCCGCCGACCGCGAAATCGCACCGTGCCGCCACTGGGCGCATAGATGCCGCTGATGCAGTTGAAGGCCGTGGTCTTCCCGGCTCCGTTCGGTCCGATCAGTGACACGATCGCCCCTTCCGGGACGTCGAGGTCGAGTTCCGACACGGCCACGAGGCCGCCGAACCGGATCGTGAGCCGATCGACCGCGAGGAGAGGGGACTCGGCCACGCCGGAGAACGCCGACCGTGACGGGGTGCGCCTGCCGAGCTTCATCGGTGCCCCTCCTGCAGTTCGGCCGCCAGCCGCCGTGAGGGCACGAGCCCCGCGGGCCGGAATCGCATCACGAGCACGAGCGCGAGGCCGAAGATCGCCAGCCGCCAGCCGCTGAAAGAGAGCAGGCTCGAGCCCGACGGATTGATGTCGAGTTGCTGGATCCAAGAGTCGGCCCACGGGGCGATCACGGTGTCGAAGCCCACGAGCAGGGCCACGCCGAGCAGCGTGCCGGGGATACTGCCGAGCCCGCCGAGGATCACGGCGCAGAGCACCATGATCGAGCGGTTGAAGTCGTAGGCATTCGGATCGGCCGTGGTCGAAAGGCTGGCGGCGTAGAGGCAGCCCGCCAGGCCGGCCACGGCCGCCGACATGGCGAAGGCCGAGAGCTTCACCCGCACGGCGGAAATGCCCATCGCCGAGGCGGCCAGTTCGTCCTCACGGACGGCCACCCACGCCCGACCGAGCCGCGAGTGCTCCAGCCGCCGCATCGCGAACACGACGGCGGCCAGCGCGAGAAGCGCGAGGTAGTAGAACCACCGCGGGTCGATGGCAAATGCCCTGCCGAGATCGATCCCGGCCAGGGTCACGCCGGCCCCCGGAGGGGGCACGGGGTTGAGCCCCTTCATGCCCCCCGTGATCTGCTCCAGGTTTCGCAGCGTCACCTTCACCACCTCCCCGAATCCGAGCGTGACGATGGCGAGGTAGTCGCCCCGGAGCCGCAGGGTGGGCGCCCCCAGCGCCAGGCCGATCCCCGCCGTCGCGAGCACGCTCACGACCGCCGCCACCGCGAACGGCAGCTGGAAGGGATACATCGGCACGGTGAGCACGGCGCACACATAGGCGCCGATTCCGAAGAAGGCCGCGATTCCCAGATGCACCAGCCCCGTGTAGCCCACCATCACGTTGAGGCCGAGCGCCAGGATGCAATAGATGAAGAGCGTGGTCACCTGGCCCCCGAGCGCCCCGCCGAGCGCGGGCACAACGAGCGGCGCCACCGCCAGCACCGCCAGCGCCACCAGCTCCCACCGCTGCCGCAGGACGTCGCGCATCAGACCTTCTCCTTCGTTCCGCGGCCGAGGAGCCCCTCGGGCCGGAACACGAGGATCACGATCAGGATCGCGAACACGATCGCCCCGGTCCAGCGTTCCCCCACGTAGGCACTCGACAGCGCCCGCACGAGGCCGATCACCACGCCCCCCACCACCGCGCCCGGAATGCTGCCGATTCCGCCGAGCACCGCCGCCGTGAATGCATACAACCCGTTCTGAAACCCCATCTGGAAGCTGATCGTGTTGATGTAGAGCCCATAGATCACGCTCGCCGCGCCCCCGAGGAATCCGCCCACGAAGAACGTCGCTGCGATCACGCGATCGACGTCGATCCCCACCAGGGCGGCGGCCGTCGGATCCTGCGACACCGCCCGCATCGCCTTCCCCAGCCGCGTCGCCCGCACGAGAAACGAGAGGGCGAGCATGAGCGGCACCACGACCACGAGCACGAGCAGGTCCTTGGCGGAGAATTGCAACCCGTCGGCCGTCAGCAGGTTCGTGGCGGGGAGCAGCTCGGGAAACGACCGGTCGGCAGGGCCGAGCCAGAACAGGCCGACGTTCATGAAAATGAACGACACGCCGATGGCCGAGACGAGCGGGGCGAGCTTCGGCGCCGTGCGGAGCGGCTTGTAGACGAGCCGGTCGACGGCCACGTTGAGCCCGCCGCAGAAGAGGCCGCAGAGCACGACGAGCAGGGCGATGCCGGCCCAGGTGCCAGCCTGACCGGCCGCCGCGAGCCCGAGCCAGCCGACGAGCGACAGGGCGAAGCACGAGCCGAGCATGATCAGGTCGCCGTGGGCGAAGTTGATCAGCCGGATGATGCCGTAGACCATCGTGTAGCCGAGGGCCACCAGCGCGATCAAGGCGCCGTTGGTGAGGCCGATCAGGCACTGCTGCACGAGAAATTGAAGCGACACCGGCGGCACCTCAAGGCGTGGCTGCGGCCGCAGCCGCCGGCTCGTCATCGACGTCCCGGGCGTCGAGCACTGCTTCGAACACGAATCGTCCATCCTTGACGCCGCTCACCGTCAGCGTCCGCATCGTCGTGTCGCCGTTGGCATCGAAGCCCCAGCGGCCCAGTGCTCCGTCGAAGTCGCGGATGGCGAGTGCGGCGTCGGCGATGGCGCGGCGATCCTTGCGGCCCGCCTCGCGGATCGCCCGCAGCGCCACCCGCGTGGCCTCGTAGCCATAGACGGCATAGGCCTCGGGAAGCTCGCCGTGCCGCTCCCGATAGCGGGCCACGAAATCGGCCCCCTTCCCCGTGAGCGTGTCGGGCGGCAGGCCGCCGAACGTGGCGAAGCAGCGCCCCTCGAGATTCGCCGCGCCGGCGGAGTCGATGAACACCTGCTCCAGGCAGCCGTCCGGCACCATCAAGACCGCCGGAATGCCGGCGCTCACCATGTCCTTGGCAAGCTGTCCTCCCTTGCTCTGCGTCGTGCCGCCGAAGTACACGAGGTCGGGACCGGCCGCCTTCACGCTCGCCATCAGCGACTTGAACTCCTGGGCCTTGGCATCGATCGAGTCGTGGCCGAGCACCTCGATGCCGATCTCGCGACACCGCTCGTCGAAGAGGTCGGCGATGCCTTTGCCATACACCTCGTTGTCGTCGAGGATGTACACCTTTCTCACGCCACGTCGTTTCGCCCAATCGGCGGAGAGCGGGCCCTGGAGGTCGTCGGCGGGCACGACCCGCACGTAGTTCAGCCGCCCCGTGGGCCGATAGACGTCGGGCTCGCCCGGCATGCCGAGGCCCGGCTTCGTGAGCCCCACCGCTGTGTTGGCGGGCGACACCATGAGCAGATCGCCGAGGTTCAGGATCGGCATCGACACCTTCGCCGCCCCCGAGTTGAACGTGCCGACATAGGCCATCACGTCGGGATCCTGGAGGGCCCGGCGGGCGTTGGCGGCCTCCGCCTCGCTCGTCCACTGCCCGGCGGCGGCGGTCGAATCATCGAGATCAAGGTATTCGATCCGAAACGGGCCCACTCGCCCCTCCGCCTCCTCGATCGCCATCCGGATGCCGCGGACGATCGTGTCGGACTGCTGCTTCGCGGAGCCCGTACGAGGCAGGCTCGACACGATCCTGACGACGCCGGGATCGGCGGGTCGGCAGCCCGCCCAGGCGACGAGCGAACATGCCACCGCCGCGACCACTGCTTCCCGGCATTTCATGACGAGAATGTAGAAGCTCTGCCGAAACCTCGTCAAACCGCAGTGCGGTTCAAGCCGGCTCGGGGGCGGCAACTGTCGCCGCTGCGCGGTCCTTCGGATCGTCGCGGTGGACCTCGAAGACTCGGTCCACATGCTCCTCGAGCAGTCGCCGACCCCCTCGCCTCCATAGAAGCCCCCGGGCGCAAGCCGGGGGATTGCGCATCGCTATCCCCTCGCTCGCGCTCAGGGCTTGCATGGGAAGACCCGCTCGCCTCGTCCGGTGATGCGCTGGACTGATTTCACTTCCGCGAGACGAGTCGCCAGGCGCGGTGGATTCGTTCGTTGCGGAAGTCTTCGGGGATGGTGCGGTTCGTGATCTCGCGGATCGTGTAGGCCGCGCCGAGCCGCTCGACGTCGAGGTGGAACCGGCGGAAATTTGTGGAGAAGTAGACGATGCCGCCGGGCGTCAGGTTCCTCGCGATCAGCTCGAGGAGCTGTGCATGATCCTGCTGCACGTCCCACGGCGTCTCGCTCTTCGCCGAACGTGAGAACGTCGGCGGGTCGCAGACCACGAGATCGAACGCGGGCTCTCCGCGGCGGGCACGGTGCTCCAAGAAGGCCCTCGCCTCGTCGCGGATGATCCGGTGCCGGCCGGCATCCTTGAAACCGTTGGCGGAGAGGTTCGTCCGCGTCCACTCGAGGTAGGTGTTCGACAGGTCCACGCTCGTCGTCTCCGCCGCACCGCCGGCGGCCGCGTACACGGAGAAGCTGCCGGTGTAGCAGAAGAGGTTGAGGAACCGTTTGCCTTCGGCCTCGGCACGCACCATGCCCCTGGTCTGCCGGTGGTCGAGGAACAGCCCGGTATCGAGGTAGTCGGAGAGATTCACCTCGAAGGCGAGCCCCCCCTCCTGCACCGCGAATACCGCCCGACGGTCACCGACCTTTTCGTACTGGTCGCCGCCGCGCTGCCGCTTCCGCACCTTGAGAAACGTCTGGTTCGGCGGCACTCCAAGTTCGAGTGCGGCGCCTTCGATCATCTTGTCGAGCCAGACATCGTGCTCGATCTCCGTCCGGTCGTGGGGCCGCTCGTACTCCGCGGCGTGGAGCCAGCCGGCGTACCAGTCGATCACGAGTGGGATCTCGGGAATGTCGCGGTCATAGATGCGGAACGCCTCGAGGCCTTGGCGGCGGGCCCACTTCGAAAGGTGCTTGAATCGCTTCGCGAGCCGGCGGCGGAAGTCGCCCAACTGGTCGTCGGTCGTGCGGGCGCGCGGTCGGCCCGGAGGGGGCGGATCAGGGGTGGCGTCCATGGCGCCGGCGGCGCCCGGGTGGTGCGAGTTGGCTCGCGGGGGATCTCGCCGGGCTCGATCCGAACGCTCGCCATCCTCGCACCAGCCCGGGCTGGCGGCGGTGGGGGCGAGGGGAGGGAGTCCCTGGCCTTCGACCTCATGGGGTGGGGTGTGGGTTCGGGGGCGGATGTCGAGTTCGAGGATGCGGCAGGCGATCGGGCCGTTCATCATGGGCACGCGGTAGGTCGGTCGCAGGCCGAGTTGTTGGGCGGCGGGCGTGTCGGGGGCCAGGATCGCGGCTCGCCAGCCGCCGCAGTGCTGCACGAGCCAGTCACCGACCCTGCGAAAGAGGGCGCCGGCGCGCGGGAGCGGCAGCCGCTCGCCGTACGGCGGATTGGTCACGACGAGCCCGGCATCGCCCCGCGGCCGCACGGCCTCGAAATGCAACTGCTCGACCGTGACGTGCGCGGCGACGCCCGCCGCCTCCGCGCAGGCCCGGGCAGCCGCAACTGCCTGCGGATCGAGGTCGCTGGCCTGAAACGCGCCGGATGGTTCGTGGATCCGCGACTCGAGTTCCTGCATGAGCCGCTCGGCGAGCGGCTTGTCGCAGTCGCGAAACCGGAAGAAGCCGTGGGCCCGACGGCGGGCCCGCCACAGGCCCGGCGCCATCCCGGCGGCGATCGTCGCGGCCTCGATGACGAACGTGCCGGAGCCACACATGGGGTCGAGCAATGGCTCGCCCGTCGATGCGTCGGACTGCGGATGCGATGTCGCTTGAGTTCCCGGTAGCCACCAGCCCGCGGTCCCAAGAATGCCCGCGGCCAGCACCTCCGAGAGCGGCGCCTCGACTTCTCCCATCCGCCAGCCCCGCTGGTGGAGCGATCGCCCCGCGGCATCGCGGAAGATCGTGGCCACGTCACCCACGAGATGCAGCGCCAGTCGCAGCGTGGCCCCGCGGAGCTGCACGCTCGGCCGCCGGCCGCTCGGCGTCCGCAGTTGATCGACGACGGCATCCTTCACGATCTGCGCCGCATAGAGCGAGTGCGTCGTGAACGTGTCGTGGATGGCGGCATCGACCCGCAGCGTGTCCGACACCTTCAGCTGTTCCGTCCAGTCGATCTCCTGAAGTGCCGCGTAAAGCGACTCGGGGGAGTCCGCGCGAAACCGCCCCAGGGGCTCGAGCACGCGGATCGCCGTGCGGCTCTCGAGCACCGCCCGGTAGAGCGTCTCCTTCTCCGCTCCCGGCGCAGCTGAAAACTCGATCGTTCGGCGGCCGAGCCGGAGGTCGCGGCCGCCGACCGCCTCCAACTCACGGGCGAGGATCCACTCCAGCCCCTCGAGCGTCCGCGCCGTGAGACGCGGCGGCTCGTCGAGGGTCGGCGCGGCCAGCGGCCGAGGCGGGAACGGAATCTCCGGAAACGAACCGCTACGCACAGATCACCGCCATGAACCGGCGCACGTTCGATTCATGCCGCCGCACAAACAAGGACTCCCAATCAAAGAAGGATACCACGGTGAAAGGCGAGGCGGCTTCCATGAACGAATGCATGCGACTCGGAGCCACCGCGTCGAACCACCAGCCCCTGCAAAGGGGAAGCCGTGGCGGGCACGGGTTCTGGGGGCCCGCACCCGCCACGGCCGAGATAGCTTCACGAAGTCGTCAGCGGCCGAATGAGGGTCGAAGACCACGCACGGCCGAACGCGGCGGCCGCCCACTGCGATCGCGGGCCCGACCGACCTGGCGGGCCACCGTGTGCCCGATGCGAGTGGTGGCCCGATCGACGGCAGCCGTCCAGTCGGAGTCGGCCACGGCGGCCATCATCGAGCCACAGCCCTGCACCTTGGCCAGGATGCGACACACCTTGTCGATGCCCCCCTTCGGGCCATTCCGGTCCTGGAGAAACACGACCACCCGTTCCACCCGATTGCCGAACCGGGCGAGCGCGAACCGCAGTCGCCGCTCGATGTGCTCGGGGAGACCCGCCGGTCGCTGGGTGCCCTGATTCCCGGCCTGCCGCCCGCCCGCATCTTTGGCTTGATCCTTGAGAAGCCAGTTCATGATGAGCCTCCTATGTGACATCCATCGTGTCGGTACGCAGCTATTCTTCGGCTCCGCCCCGCAGAAGACAGTCCCGATTCTTTCTTGCTCACTCATCGGAAAAACCTATGATTGCGACGTCCGCTGGAGGCCCCCATGAACTGGCTCAACTACCACCACCTGCTCTACTTCTGGACGGTCGCCCGCGAGGGGAGCGTCACGCGAGCCTGCCGCACGCTTCATCTCACGCAGCCCACGGTGAGCGGCCAGATCCGTCTGCTCGAAAAGTCACTCAAGGCCACGCTCTTCGAGCGGTCGGGGCGATCGCTCGTACTCACCGACACCGGCCGACTCGTTTACCGCTATGCAGACGAGATCTTCGCGATCGGCCGTGATCTGCAAGACGCCCTCCACGACCGACCACGGGGCCAGCCGCTCAGGTTCGCCGTCGGCGTGGCCGACACACTTCCCAAGGTACTCGTGCACCGGCTGCTCGCTCCGGCGTTTTCGCTTGGCGAGGAGATTCGCATCACGTGCGTCGACGGGCCGCCCGATCGACTGGTCGCGGAGCTGGCGCTCCACGAACTTGACCTCGTCGTCAGCGACTTCCCCGCGAATCCGCGGCTCGGCCTCAAGGCCTTCAATCACCAGCTCGGAGAATGCGGCATCACCTTCTTCGCGGCGCCGGCCCTGGCCAGTCGCCACCGCCGCGGTTTTCCGCAGTCACTCTCCAACGCCCCGCTGCTGCTCCCGCACGGCAACACGGCGCTCCGTCGATCACTCGAGGAATGGTTCGACCGCCACGGCATCCGCCCACGGATTCGTGGCGAGTTCGCCGACAGCGGCCTGCTCAAGGCGTTTGGCGGATTCGGTGATGGAATCTTCGCCGCGCCCACGGCCGTGGAGGCCGATGTAAAGCGGATGTACGGCGTGCGGGTGGTGGGTCGGGAAGAGTCGATTCGCGAGCGGTTCTTCGCGATCTCGGTCGAGAAGCGGATCAAGCACCCGGCGGTGGTGGCGATCACACAGGCGGCCCGAAAGAAGCTGTTCACGGCCTGACCGATTTTCGATCAGCCTCCCAACGCAGCCACGGACGCCACCCGCGGCTCCGAAAACCGGTCCTGGATCGGCTGTACGGAAAGCACGTCGGTCCGCAGGCCTTCCATCGCCCGCACGCAGGCCTCGGCCGCCGGCAGCGTGGTGATGCAGGGCACGCCGTAGAGCACGCTCGCGGCCCGAATCCGCCCCTCGTCGGTCCTCGCGCCTTTGCCCCGTGGTGTGTTGAAGATCAACTGCACCCTGCCGTCGATGAGATGGTCGATCAGGTTGGGGTGCCCCTCTTGGAGCTTCTTCACCACCTCCACCGGAATGCCGGCCGCAGCGAGCTCGCGGCCCGTGCCGGCGGTCGCGAGCAGCTCGAAGCCGAGCGTTATGAGCCGCCGGGCCACGTTCACCATGTACTGCTTGGCCTGCGGACTGGCGACGGAGATGAAAATCCGCCCCTTCTCGGGCAGCAGGATCCCGGCCGCAATCTGGCTCTTGGCGAAGGCGATGGCGAACGTGTCGCTCACGCCCATCACCTCCCCCGTGCTCCGCATCTCGGGGCCAAGCGCGATGTCGACGCCGGCGAACTTCACGAACGGGAACACGCTCTCCTTCACGCTCACGTGAGCCGGCACGGGGTCGGTGTCGATCCCCTGCTCCGTCAGGCTCGTGCCCGCCATCACCTTCACGGCCACCTTGGCCACTGGCAGCCCCGTGGCCTTGGCCACGAACGGCACAGTGCGGCTGGCCCGTGGGTTGACCTCGATCACGTAGAGCGACTGGCCACTCCCGCCGTCGGCATTCGCCTCCTTCTTCACCGCGAACTGCACGTTCATCAAGCCCACGACGCCAAGGCTCCGGGCCAGGCCCGTCGCTGCCTGCTTGATCTCGGCGATCATCTCCGGCGAGAGGCTGTGCGGCGGGATGCAGCAGGCCGAGTCGCCGGAGTGCACCCCCGCCTCCTCGATGTGCTCCATGACGCCGGCCACGATCACGTCGGTGCCGTCGCAAATGCAGTCCACATCGACCTCGATCGCGTCTTCCAGGAACCGATCGATGAGCACCGGCTGCCCCTGGGCGACGACGAAGGCCTCGGCGACGTACCGCTCGAATTGCAGCTGGTCGTAACAGATCTCCATCGCCCGGCCACCGAGCACGAAACTCGGCCGCACGAGGCTTGGGAAGCCGATTCTGGCGACCTCGCGGCGGGCCTGCTCGAGCGTCCGGGCGATCCCGCTGTCGGGCTGCTTGAGGCCGAGCCGGTCGAGCAGGTCGCGGAACTTCTCCCGGTCCTCGGCCATTTCGATCGTATCGACGCTGGTGCCGATGATCGGCAGGCCGGCCGCATGCAATGCCCGGGCCAGGTTCAAGGGCGTCTGGCCGCCGAGTTGCACGATCACGCCGTCAGGCTGGATCCGGTCGGCGATGTTGAGCACGTCCTCGCAGGTGAGCGGCTCGAAGAAGAGCATGTCGCTCGTGTCGTAGTCGGTGCTCACCGTCTCGGGATTCGAGTTGACCATCACGCTCTCGATCCCGAGCTCGCGGAGCGCGAAGCTCGCATGGCAGCAGCAGTAGTCGAACTCGATCCCCTGGCCGATCCGGTTGGGGCCGCCGCCGAGGATCATCACCCGCTTCCTGCCCGGCTGCTTCGGCCGCGTCTCGTCCTCGTCTTCCCAGGTCGAGTAGTAGTAGGGCGTGTAGGCCTCGAATTCGGCGGCGCAGGTATCGACCGACTTGTAGGTGGCGACGATCCCCCGCCGCTTCCGCTCGGCCCGCACTTCGAACTCCGACGAGCCGAGCATCACGGCCAGCTGGCGATCGGAGAATCCGGCCTGCTTCGCCATCCGCAGCGTGGCATCATCGATCGCGGCGAGTGAGCCGATGGTCCGCAGCAGGCTCTCGATCTCGACGAGCTGGTGAAGCTGATCGAGGAACCAGCGGTCGATCGCGGTCGCCTCGTGCACCTCGTTCACCGTCATGCCCGCCTTGAAGGCATACCGCAGGTGCCACACGCGATCGGGATCGGGCGTGGCGATCCGGGCCTTGATCTCGTCGAGCGAGGGCTCGGCCGCCGTGCCCCAGAGGTCCTTGCCGTCGGAGCCGAAACCGAAGGCTCCGACCTCCAGGCCGCGGAGCGCCTTCTGGAAGGCCTCCTTGAACGTGCGGCCGATCGCCATCGTCTCCCCCACGCTCTTCATCTGCGTGGTGAGCCGGCTGTCGGCCTCGGGGAACTTCTCGAAGGCGAACCGCGGCACCTTCACGACGACGTAGTCGATCGACGGCTCGAAGCAGGCCTTCGTCTTGCGGGTGATGTCGTTGGGCAGCTCGTGGAGCCGCCAGCCGACGGCGAGCTTGGCCGCGATCTTCGCAATCGGGAAGCCCGTCGCCTTGCTCGCCAGGGCCGACGACCGGCTCACGCGGGGATTCATCTCGATGACGATCATCCGGCCCGTTTCGGGATGCACGGCGAACTGGATGTTCGAGCCCCCCGTTTCGACGCCGATCGCCCGGATCACGGCGAAACTGGCATCGCGCATCCGCTGATACTGCTTGTCGGTGAGCGTCATCGCGGGGGCGACGGTGATCGAATCGCCGGTGTGCACGCCGCAGGGGTCGAAGTTCTCGATGGAGCAGATCACGACGGCGTTGTCGTCGGCGTCGCGCATCACCTCCATCTCATATTCCTTCCAGCCGAGGATCGACTCCTCGACGAGCACCTCGCCCACCGGCGAGAGGTCGAGGCCGCGCTGGACCTTCGTGTCGAACTCGTCGCGGTTCCAGGCGATCCCCGACCCCGAACCGCCGAGCGTGAAGCTCGGGCGGATGACCGCCGGCAGGCCGATCTCGGCGAGCACCTCGCGGGCCTCGGCGAGGCTCTTCACGATCCGTCCCCGGCAGGTCTCGAGGCCGATCTTCTGCATCGTCTGCTTGAAGATCTCGCGGTCCTCGCCCCGCTTGATCGCCTCCGCCTTCGCGCCGATCATTTCCACGCCGTGCTTCGCGAGGATGCCGCGGCGGTCGAGTTCCATCGCGAGATTAAGCGCCGTCTGGCCGCCGAGCGTGGGCAGCACGGCATCCGGCTTCTCGACCTCGATCACCTTTTCGAGCATCTGCCAGGTGAGCGGCTCGATGTAGGTGCGGTCGGCCGTGCCCGGATCCGTCATGATCGTGGCCGGATTCGAATTGACGAGGACGACGCGATAGCCGTCCTCCCGCAGGGCCTTGCAGGCCTGGGTGCCGGAATAGTCGAACTCACAGGCCTGGCCGATGACGATGGGGCCGGACCCGATCAGGAGGATGGTGTGGAGGTCGTCGCGACGGGGCATGGATGGCTGCGCGGGGTCAAAAAAACAAATTTCCCGAAGGTAGCATCCGGCCCCCTCGCGCGGCAACGAGCCGCTACAATTCGGCCGCACCGCGCGGCATCCGTCGCGTTTTTCCCCTCGTGCCGCCGGAGCCATCCCGCATGTCGATCGCCACCCCCGCCCTCGATGCCTGCCGCGAGCAACTCGCCGACGAATTCAAGGACACGCGGATCAATCTCGCGAGCGTGCTCGCCGGCGAGAACCTCCAGCCGGGCCAGGCCCTCGGCGTGGCCCTCGCCGCGGCCCGTTTTCTGAAAAGCAAGCCGCTCGCCGACGCCCTGGAGTCCGACATCCGGGCGGGTCTCGGCGACACGGCGGGGCCCGTGATCTCCGATGCGATAGCCGCCGCCGGCCTGATGGCGATGAACACCGTCTACTATCGGTTTCGGCACATGCTCGGCAAGGAGAGCTACGAGGCCCGCCCGCCGCGGCTGCGGATGAGCCGCATGGCCCAGCCGGCCACGAGCAAGCTCGACTTCGAGCTGATGAGCCTCGCCTGCGCGGCCCTCGCCGGCTGCGAACTCTGCATCAAGAACCACGAGGCGAGCCTCGTCCACCTCGGCGCGAGCGAAGACGCCTGCCACGACGCCGTCCGCATCGCCGCGGTCGCGAGCGCCGCGGCCTGCGGTCTCGCCGGCTGAAGTGCGCCGCCGGTCGTTCCGACAATACGCCGTGAGGGGCTGCCCAATGCCCCGTCGCCGGCGTATGCCGCCAAGCGCAGGCAGAATGCCGAAGCGTAGGCGGCATCGAGCGAGCGAAGAACAGGATGTTCGTAGCGAGCGTCCGGCGACGGGGCATGGGCAGCCCCGAACCCTCACGCGCCGAGTTCGCGTAAGTAGTCGAGCGTGTAGATGCCGCTCGAGTGGCCGTCGGAAAACTCGATCGAGTAGGCGTACTGCCCCACCGGTTTCATGCCGGTGATCGACAGCGGCGCGATCTCCTCGGGCGCCAGCACCTGCAAGAGCTGCGGCTTCGGCGGCTCGGCCCGCCGCTCACGGCAGGTGGCACACGGACAGGCGTCACGCAGCAGCCGGGGCGAATAACCGGCCGCGAGCCCGTCGCTCCAGGTGAGTTCGACGCCCCCGTCGGGCAGTCGGCGGATCGCTTGCGGGACAGGCTGGGACATGACTCACCGAATCAGGTGCAACACGGATGGACGACACACTCACCATGGTGCGTATGGTAGCTCCAGATCACCACCGCCGGTCGATCACCCGCCGCCCCTTGCCCTCGAATCGGGGCAGGCTGCCGATCGGCACGGCCGTCACGTCGACCCGCAGCCCGAGCCGCAGCGCGAGCTCGCGGGCCACACGGGCCGGATCCGCGAGCCGGTCTTCGATCTCGAGCGCGATCCTGTCGAGCGCCGCGTCGGTGCTGACGATGAGCCGATATTCGACGACTTCCGGAAAGCTCCGCACGATGTCGTCGATGGCGCCGGGAAACACGTTCACGCCCCGAATTACGAGCATATCGTCGGTTCGCCCGAGGATCCCTCCGTCGAGCCGCACCCACGGGCAGGCCCCCGCCGCCACGTCGGCCGCGCTCGGCCATGTTGGCCGCACGACGTCGCCGGTGCGGTAGCGGATCACGGGCGCCCCCGCGCGACCGAGCGTCGTGAGCACGAGTTCGGCCAGCTCACCCGCGGCGGCCGGGCCGCCGGTTTCGAGCGCGAGAAACTCCGGGTGGAACCACGGTTCGAGCACGTCGAGCCCCGGGCCACGGAGATCACCGACGCCCCACGGTCCCACCTCCGTCGCGCCCGCATGATCGAGCACCTCGGCCTGCCAGGCGGCGGCGATCCGCCGCCGCACCGCCGGCGCCGAGCCGCCCGGCTCGCCGGCCACGATCACCAGCCGCACCGATTCCGTCGCCGTTTCCAGTTTCTCATCGACCGCCACCTCGGCCAGGTGCAGGGCGTAGCTGGGCGTGGCGATGAGCACCGTGGGGGCATGCGTCCGCATGAGTTCGAGCCGGGCGAGCGTCGAGAGGCCGCCGGTCGGGATCGTGAGCGCGCCCGCGGCGACGGCCGCATCGAACCCGCTCCAGAATCCGGCATACGGCCCGAACGAGGAGGCCACGAGCACGCGATCACCGCCGGCGACGCCGCCGCGGGCCAGAATCGCCCGCCAGCAGTCCATCCACCACTGCCAGTCGGCGGCGGTGTCGAACACGGGCAGCGGCCGGCCGTGCGTGCCGCTCGTCTGATGAAACCGCACGTACCGCTCGGAGGGCCAGGTGAGGTTGCCGGGCACGCCGTCGGCTGCGGCGGCCACCAGTTCTTCCTTGAACGTGAACGGCCAGTCGGTCAGCTCGGCAAGCGATGCGATGCCGGCGGGGTCGGCAATCCGCGCGAGCTTCGTCGCATAGAAGTGGTTGCGGGGCAGGATCTCGCGGATCAGGTCACGGAACCGCGCGAGCTTGACCGCATCGACCGCCGCGCGGCTCCCGCCACACTGCTCTGCCTCTTCGTGATCACGCATGCCAGAATTATGGCATGCCGAGGCTGGGAATGCCCTGGGACGGAGCGTTCGACGCCGGGGGCTGCAGCCCCTGGACCGGTGCCGGGATGGGCTGCGGAGCCACGGGCTGCGGCAGCGGCGTCACGACCTGCGGCGCGGGAGCCGTGGGCAGGCTGCCGGCCGCCAGCCGCGCCTGCTCGGCCCGGGCCACGACCGATTCGGGCGGCGTCGCCGCGGCCGGCTGCATGGCGAGGTCGATCACCCGCTCGTCGCGAACCTCCCAGGGCAGGATGTTCTCGGTCACGAAGTCGAGCGGAAAGTATTGGTACCACGGCAGCGGAAACGGCTGCCGCACGGTAAGCGTCTCGTAGCCGTCCTTCACCAGCCTGATCTTGCGCGTGCCGTAGTAGACGAAGTCGTGCGAGACGGGCGTCGTGCCGAGTTGGTAGTCATCGACGTAGACGAGCGCGCCCGGCGGGTTGCTCCGGATCGTCATCCGCCGCTGCACGCAGCCGGCGCACAGGGCCGCACACGCGGCCAAGGCCACGAGGCTGCCGGCCCAGCCGCGGCGGCCTGCCGGCCCGATGAACGAAGACGGTGAACTCATTGGCCGGACGGTAGAAAACCGCTCGATTTCGATCCAGATCAGCATGGGGCCGGCCGGGTCCGGCTGCTAGACTCCCCAAACTCCCTGCCCTCCCCTCCCGAGGCATCCACGCGTGGGATCCGGCACCAGCCTCGAGTACTGCGACCGCACCGACGTCGGCCGACGTCGCGCCAACAACCAAGACGCGAAGGCGGTGCTCGAGCCCTGGAGCCGCGAGCAGTATCGTCGCCGCGGCTGGCTGTTCGTGGTGGCCGACGGGATGGGGGCGCATGCGGCCGGCGAGACGGCCAGTGCGATCGCGGCCGAGCAGGTGCCGCTCGTCTACGAAAAGCACGCCCTCCGCTCACCGCTGCTGGCCCTCCGCAAGAGCATCGAGCAGGCCAACGCCGAAATCCATGCGAAGGGGGAGGCCGCGCTCGAGCTCAAGGGGATGGGCACCACCTGCACGGCCCTCGCGATCCTGCCCCGCGGCGCCATCGTCGGCCATGTGGGAGACAGCCGCGCCTACCGCATCCGAGGCGGTTCGATCGAGCAGCTCTCCAGGGATCATTCGCTCGTGTGGGAGCTCGAGGCGGCGCATACCGGTCCGCCGGAAGACATGCCGGTGGCGCCGAAGAACATCATCACGCGGTCGCTCGGCCCGCACCCGCAGGTGGACATCGACCTCGAGGGGCCGTTTCCCGTCGAGGAGAACGACGTCTTCGTGCTCTGCAGCGACGGGCTCTCCGGCCAGGTCGCCGACGACGAAATCGGCCTGCTCGCCGCGGCCCTGCCCCCGAAGGCCGCCGCCGCCGCGCTCGTGGGCCTGGCACTGGTCCGCGGCGCGCCCGACAACGTGACGGTGATCACGGCGCGGGCCGGCGAACGCGAGGTGTCGCGAACCGCTCCCGGCGACGAGCCCTGGCCGCTGGCGGAGGAGCCGAGCCGACCGCCGGCCGAGGCGGCCGTGCCGTGGAAGACGCTTGCCATCGCCGGCGGCTGCCTGCTCGCGGCGCTGCTGCTCTATCCCCACGGCGGAATGATGCGGGGCGACGGCCTTGTCGGCGGATGGCTGGGCGAACTCCGGGAACCGATCGCCTGGGTCAGCTTCGCCAGCCTGCTGCTCGGTTCCGTGGGCGCGATCATCTGGGCCCTTGTCGGCTTCTGCTCGCCGCCGACGGCCCGCATCCCGCGGCTCGCCCCCAATGCCCGCGTCGGCGCCGGCCCCTATCGCACCTACGCCTGCGGCCCGACTCCGGCGCGGATCGAGGGCATCGTCGCCAGCGTCGAGTCCGCGGCCGATGGCCTCGACGACGCCACCCGCACGCATGTCCTCGGCCATGTGCGCCGCAGCCGTGAAGCCGCCCGCGACGGCGATGTCGCCACGGCGATCACGGCGGCGGCCGACGCCGTGGGCGTCTACGCCCGGAGCGTGGAGGCGGCCCGGCGATGAAGATCATCACCCGCTACGTGCTGCTGGAGCTCCTCCAGGTGTTTCTCGTCGCCCTGGCGGCGCTGACGCTCTTCATGCTCGTCGTGGGGCTCGTAAAGGAGGCCCAGCAGCAGGGGCTCGGGCTCGTGCAGATCATGCTGCTCGTGCCCTACGTGCTCCCCGAGGCGATGCGGTTCGCCGTGCCGGGCACGATGCTCTTCGCCACGGCGAGCGTGTTCGGGCGGATGTCGGCCAGCAACGAGATCACGGCCCTCAAGGCGGCCGGCGTCACGCCGATGTCGGCGATGTGGCCCGCCTTCGGCCTGGCGCTCGTGGTGAGCTTCGTGTCGGTGTGGCTCAACGACGTCGCCGTGTCGTGGGGCCGTGACGGCATCCGCCGCGTCGTGGTCGAGAGCGTCGAGCAGATCATCTACGGCAAGCTGCGGCAGCAGCGGTCCTACAGCACGCCCCAGGTGTCGATCAACGTGAAGGGCGTCGAGGGACGGACGCTGATCCGGCCCACGCTCTCGTTCTCGTCCGGTCCTGCCGGCGCTCCGGCCACCGTGTCGGCCGCCGAGGCGGAACTCCGTGCCAACGCCGCGGCCGGCACGCTGACGGTGATCTTTCGCGACGGCACGCTTCACATGGGCGACGTGACCGCGTCGTTTCCCGACGAGATCGTCCGCGAGGTGCCGCTCGACGCCGTGAGCCGCAAGGGCACCACGGCCACGAGCCCGTCGGAGATCGCGATGGCCGAGTTCGCCAAGGCCCGGGCCGACGAGGAGACCCGTATCGACCAGATCGAGCAGGTGGCGGCGGGCAAGCAGGCGATGGGCATCGTCACGGGCCGCCTCGAGCACACGATTCCGGCGGCGGTGGCCCACGAGCGGGCGTTGATCGACTGGGAAACGACGCGGCTCAATCGGATCGTGATGGAGCCCTGGCGGCGCTGGGCCAACGGGTTCAGCTGCCTCTGCTTCGTGCTCGTCGGCGCCCCGATGGCCATCCGCATGCGCAACGCCGACTTCCTCACGAGCTTTTTCCTCTGCTTCCTGCCGATCCTGATCGTCTACTACCCCGTGTTCATCCTCGGGGTCGATCAGGCCAAGGCGGGCAAGGTGCCGCCGATCGCCGTCTGGGCGGGCAACCTGCTGATGGTGCTCTGGGGCTGGTGGCTCATGCGCCGCGTCGTCCGCCAGTAACCCCGTAGTTCGCACACTCCACAACCGTCGCCGCACGCTCGCTGATGTCGCACCCGTAAAAGGTGTGTCGCCGGCTCGGGGGCGGTACAAGTCTCGTCGCGGGACCTCGAAGACTCGGTCCAAATGCTCCTCGACTTTGCACCGACCCCCTCGCCTCCCTGCCTTCGCTCGCTCGATGCCGCCTTCGCTTCGGCATCCTGGCTGCGCTCGGCGGCATACGCCGGCTCTCGGGGCATGGGCAACCCCTCCGGGCGTTTTGGTTCGCAACCGTAGTCCGCGACCTGAAAATCTGGCAGAATCCGCTCCCAGACATCCGGGAAGTCCTTCAGTTTCATGCCAGGAGTGATCCACATGCCCCGCCCCGTCACGCTGTTCACCGGCCAGTGGGCCGACCTGCCGATGGAAGACCTCGCCCGCAAGGCCCGTGACTTCGGCTACCAGGGACTCGAACTCGCCTGCTGGGGCGACCACTTCGACGTGACGCGGGCCCTGAACGAGAGCGGCTACTGCGCGGCGAAGCGCGACGCGCTCGAGCGGCACGATCTCTCCGTCTACGCGATCTCGAGTCATCTCGTCGGCCAAGCCATCTGCGACCGGATCGACGAGCGTCACAAGTCCATCCTGCCGCCGCATGTCTGGGGCGATGGCAAGCCCGACGGCGTCAACAAGCGGGCGGCGGAAGAGATGAAGAACACGGCGCGAGCCGCGCAGAAGCTCGGAGTCTCGGTGGTCAATGGCTTCACCGGCTCGTCGATCTGGCATCTGCTCTACTCCTTTCCGCCGGTGCCCGACTCGATGATCGACGCCGGCTACGCGGAGTTCGCCGACCGCTGGAATCCGATCCTCGACGTGTTCGCCGAGTGCGGCGTGCGGTTCGCGCTGGAGGTGCATCCCACCGAGATCGCCTTCGACATCTTCACCGCTCAGCGGGCGCTCGACGCCCTCGGCCGCCGCGAGGAGTTCGGCTTCAACTTCGACCCCAGCCATCTCCACTGGCAAGGCGTCAGCTCCGTCGAATTCATCCGCACGTTCCATGACCGGATCTATCACGTCCACATCAAGGACGCGATCGTCACGCTCAACGGCCGCTCGGGCATCCTCGGCAGCCACATCAACTTCGGCGACCCGCGTCGAGGCTGGGATTTCCGCTCGCCGGGCCGCGGTGGCGTGGACTTCGAGGAGATCATCCGGGCGCTCAACCAGGTCGGCTACGAAGGGCCGCTCTCCGTGGAGTGGGAGGACTGCGGCATGGATCGCGAGCACGGCGCCGCCGAGGCCGCGCGGTTCGTGAAGAACCTCGACTTCGCTCCGAGCGGCCGCCAATTCGACTCGGCATTCGCCGAGTCGTAACACGGGTCGTGACACGGATGGCCCGGGCCCGACGCATCGCCGCCGCGGGGATCGCCTGGGCGATTCTCGCGAGCGGTGCTGCCATGGCATCGCAGCCGCTCGCCCGGCTCGAGGCCGAGTTCGCCGATCGGCTCGCCGGGCTGGCACGACGGGCCGACGCGGCGGGCCACGCCGATCTCGTGGCCTGCATCCGTGACTGGCCGCTGCCCGACGAGACCGACCGCCAGTTCGTGCTCGCGATCCCGGCGCAGCTCGAGACGCCCGCGTTCGTCGCCGCCGCCGACGAGGCCGCGATCTGGAGCGAGTTCGTCGCGGCGCGACGGACGCATGCCGATGCCGTGTTCGCCCACGCCGCGGAGGAAAAACCGTGTGCGGCGATCCGTCTCCTCCATCGCGTGCTCCGCGACGATCCGGATCACGAGCAGGCGCGGGAGGCGGCCGGCTGGGTGCGGACGAAGGCCGGCTGGGCATCGCCCGAGGCGAAGCGTCGTCGCGACCGCGGTGACGACTACGACCCGCGATATGGCTGGCTGCCGGAGGGACGGCTCTCCCGGTATCGCGGCGGTGAGCGGCACGACCGCGGCCGGTGGATCACGGCGGCCGCTGACGACGCCCGCACGCGCACCGTCGCCGAGGGCCGACGGTTCACGTCGGACCACTGGGAGATCACATCGACCGCTCCGCTCACCGCCACCGCCGGCGTGGCGGCGACGCTGGAAGAGACGCATGGCATCTGGCGGCAGGTGTTCGGGCCACTGGCCACGCCACCGCGAGATCGACGGCAGCCCGGCCGCCCCCGACGGGCGAACCTGGAGCCACTCGTCGCGGTGCTGTGTGCGGATCGGCGGCAGTACCTGGCCGAACTCGAGCCGCATGAGCCGGCGATCGGCATCACGCAGGGCATCTATCAGGCCCCCACCCGCACGCTCTGGCTCGTGAAGGCGGCAGACGATGCCGCGGCAGCACGGGCGACGATCCGCCACGAGGCGACGCATCAACTCTGCGCGGAGAGCCGCCCCACCAGTCCGCTCGCCGGCGAGGCCTGCGGCTTCTGGGCGATCGAGGCCGCCGCCTGCTACCTCGAGTCAGCCGCGGCCACGGCATGGGGATGGACGCTGGGTGGGCCGAACGCCGGCAGGATGCCCGCCGCACGCAGGCTGCTCGTCGAGGATGGGTTTCATGTGCCGCTGGAGGAGCTCACAACGCTGGGCCGTGCCGCGTTTCAATCCGATTCCCGGATCACGAGCCTCTACGCCGAGCTCGGCGGCCTTGCCGACTTCTTCATGAACGGCGACCGCGGCCGGCACCGGGAGGCCTTCGTCGCCTACGTCGCCCGGGTCTACGACGGCACGGCCGACCCCGACACGCTCGCCCGCCTCTGCGACACGAGATACGCCGACCTCGACGCCGCCTACCGCCGCCACGTCAGCCGTTGAGATGCATGTGGATGCCCGTCACTCCGTGACAGGAATCGTGTAGCCGCAGATTGGTAATCTGCGAAATGGGCAGCGGCGGCTTTCCGTCGCGTTGACGATGGTTTCCCGCCGCCCGTACACTCCGGCCCCGACGTCCTCTTTTTGTTGGGCGACCCTTTTTCCGGAGTGTTCATGAGCTCGCCGACCGCCGCCGCCCCGCGCCCCGCCATCGCCACCGACATCGACCGCCTCGCGATCGACACGATCCGCACGCTCTCCATGGACGCCGTCGAGGCGGCCAAGAGCGGCCACCCGGGCACGCCGATGGCATTGGCACCGGTGGCCTACACCGTCTGGTCGGAGTTCCTGCGGTACGACCCGGCCGATCCCACCTGGCCCAACCGCGACCGGTTCGTGCTCTCCTGCGGCCATGCGTCGATGCTGCTCTACTCGCTGATCCATCTGGCGGGCATCCGCCGCGGCGGTCCGGCGTCGTCCGACCAGCGCACGCCCGCCGTTTCCCTCGACGAGATCAAGCGGTTCCGCCAGCTCGACAGCGTCTGCGCCGGCCATCCCGAGCACCACATGACCGGCGGCATCGAGACCACCACCGGCCCGCTCGGCCAGGGCTGTGGCAACTCCGTGGGCATGGCGATGGCCTCCCGCTGGCTCGGCGGCCACTACAACCGCCCCGGCCACACCGTCTTCGACTTCGACACCTATGTGCTCTGCAGCGACGGCGACCTGATGGAGGGCGTGGCCGCGGAGGCCGCCTCGATCGCCGGCCACCTCAAGCTGGCGAACCTCTGCTGGATCTACGACGACAACTCGATCACGATCGAGGGCGAGACGCATCTCGCCTTCGCCGAGGATGTGGCGAAGCGGTTCGAGGGGCTCGGCTGGCGGATCCAGCATGTGTCCGACGCCAACGACGTCGGGCAATTGCGGAAGGCGTTCCAGGCCTTCAAGGCCGAGCAGGAGAGGCCCACGCTCGTGATCGTGAAGAGCGTGATCGGCTACGGAGCCCCGAAGAAGGCCGGCTCGCACGAGTCGCACGGCGCCCCACTCGGTGCGGAGGAGATCAAGGGGGCGAAGGCCGCCTACGGCTGGCCGACCGACGCCCAGTTCCTCGTGCCGCCAGAGGTGCCGGAGCGGTTCGCCGCGACGCTCGGCGCCCGCGGTCGCCAGGCCCACGAGACCTGGCAGAAGACCGTGGCCGACTACTCGAAGTCATACGCTGACCTCGCTGCCGAACTCAGGGACTTCCTCGACGGCCGGCTTCCCGCGGGCTGGGATAAGGGGATTCCCTGTTTCCCGGCCGATCCCAAGGGGCTCGCAAGCCGCGTGTCGAGCGGGAAGGTGATCCAGGCCGTGAGTGCCGGCGTGCCGTGGTTCCTCGGTGGCTCGGCCGACCTCGCCCCCTCCACGATGACGCTCGTGCCAGGCGCCGGCGACTTCGGCCCCGGCGACTATGCCGCCCGTAATTTTCACTTCGGCATTCGCGAGCACGGCATGGCGTCGGCCTGCAACGGCATGGCCCTCTCGGGCCTACGGCCCTACTGCGCCACGTTCTTCGTGTTCCTCGACTACCTCAAGCCGGCGCTGCGGCTCTCGGCCCTCGGCCACCTGGGCGTGATCTATGTGCTCACGCACGACTCGATCGGCCTCGGCGAGGACGGGCCGACACACCAGCCGATCGAGCAGCTCGCCACGGCCCGCGCGGTGCCGGGCCTGTCGGTGTTCCGCCCGGGCGACGCCAACGAGGTGGCCGAAACGTATCGCGTCGTGATGCAGCGGGCCGACCGGCCGGCCGTGATCGTGCTCTCGCGGCAGAACATGCCCACGCTCGATCGGGCTGGGCTCGGCTCGGCCGCAGGCACCGCGAAGGGTGCCTACATCCTCAAGGAAGCCGCCGGTGGAAAACCCGACTGCATCCTCATCGGCACTGGCAGTGAGGTGCAGATTTGCCTCGACGCCGCGACGAAGTTGGCCGAGACCGGCGTGCAGGCCCGCGTGGTGAGCATGCCAAGCTGGGATCTGTTCGAGGCCCAGGATGCCGCCTATCGGGAAAGCATCCTGCCGGCGGCCGTGACGGCGCGGGTGGCCTGCGAGGCGGCCTGTGGCTTCGGCTGGGAGAAGTGGATCGGGTCGCACGGCACGTTCATCGGCATGAACTCGTTCGGTGCGTCGGGCCCGGCCCCCGCGCTCTACAAGCACTTCGGCATCACCGCCGACGCCGTCGCCGCCGCCGCGAAGGCGCTGTTGTAGGCCCGTTGCTCCGCAACGGGCAACTGCGGCTCTTCCGGCAAAGCAACACGCCCCGCGGGCCTTACGGCTGGTGGTGCGAGTCGCCGATGACGGCGTCTTCCGGATCGACGCCGGCTGCGACCTTACCGTCGTGGTTGCGGTAGAGATGGTCGTCGCGGTGGAGCGTGTCTTCCTTCCAGCGGACCACTCGGCCGTCCTCGAAGAGCACGTGATGGATGCCGCCAGGATGATTGCTGCTCTTCTCGCAACATTCGTCGGGAGCGTCGGCGAGGATCGGATGGTCGGCCCTGCGGCGGTTGTGGTTGGGCTGGAGCCCGCCGGCCGCGTCGCGGTGGCCGAGCGTGTAGCCGAAATCACCCCCCATCGTCTTCACGAGCTCATCGAATCGCGGTGTGCCCACGGCGGCTTCCAATTCGGCCAGCGTCGGCACCCTAAATTTCCCGCGCCGGGCCAACGCCGTGTCGGGACACAGGAGCGAGCCGTCGTCGGCGACGATCCGCTCCTCGGCCACGAGCGTCGGCGCGTAGAGGCCGGCCCGCGAGAGCGGCCCGGCGCCCGGCGGCGTCGGATACATGCCGTGGGACTCGGCATAGCCTTGGATCGCAGCCGACACCTTCTGCAGATTGCGGTCGACCCTCCGCTGTCGCGACTCGTCGATCGTGTCGAGGAGCAGTGGCGCCACGAGCACGCAGGCGGCGACGGCGGTCGCACCGATCAGCAGCCGGTCGAGCCAGCGGCGGCTGCGCGGGGCATCCTGTCCCTCGTCGCGCGGCGAAAACACCCGCGGCGTCGGCATGGGACGACGGTCCGGGGCGACCGCCGTCTGCGCGGCCACGAACTGCAGGGTGCGGGCCGCGAGGCCGGCCGGCACGTCGATCGACTCCCGATCAAAGGCGAGCGGCCGGACGGCCATCCGGAGGGCGTCGAGATCGCCGCGGAGCGCCGGTCCGCGGTGTGGGTCGGCGAGGGCCGCCTCCACACGCCGGGTCTCGCCCTCGTCGAGGGCGTCGAGCAGATAGCCCACCAGCTCATCACGCATCGCCGCTTCATCTCGCATGGATCGTGCTCACGTCTTTCTGGTTCGTTGCCACGACTCGTTGAGTTTGAGCAATGCCGAGTTGAGCCGACTCTTCACCGTGCCGACGGGAATGCCGAGCACGTCGGCAGCCTCCCGATATTTCATGCCTTGGTTGTAGACGAGCACGAGCGTCGACTTGAGCGTGTCGGGCAGTTCGTCCACAGCCCGCCGCACCCATTCCCGCGCCTCCTCGTCCTGCATCTCTTGATCGGCGGTGCGGCCGTCGCCCGCCAGCATCTCCACGAGCGCCCCCACGTCGTCCGACCCGCCGGAGCGGTTGTCGAGACTGGTCATGCGATGCCGGCGGTTCCGCCGTTGGGCATCGATGGCCTGATTGGTGGCGATCGTGTAGAGCCAGGGACGAAACCGCCGGCCTTCTTCGAACTGCTCCTTCTTCAGGTGAACCTGCAGAAACGTCGCCTGGAACACGTCTTCCGCCATCTCCGCGTTGCCGAGGTAGCGGCGGAGGTAGCTGAAGAGTTCCCGTTCATACCGATGCACCAGCGACGCGAACGCGGTCGAGTCGCCGTCCGCACGACAGCGGCGCAGCAGTTCCTCGTCGGAAACCACTCCGTCACCGGACCCTGCGGCCGGGAAAGCCGCTGGGCCGGCCGGCCGCTGGCCGGTATCCCTGTCGTGCAGATCCATCTCCGGTACGGCCGCCATCGGGGAAAGGTTCGGCAGGGCGAAAGAAACCCCGCCGTCGGAGTATAGCCTGCCCGTGTTCCCAGCCGGGCATTCGGGCCGGGGGCCCCTGGCGGCCATAAACGCCTGCGGTGATTGACTTTTTGGCGTCCGCAGCCGAGATTCCGCCCCGGCCACATGGAACGCACGCACCCCTACCGCTGGGCCGCTCCAGGCGATCTCAACGCCTTTTTCGGGCTGTCGATCGACAACCTCGCCGGCCTCGTGCTCACGGTGTCGCTGCTGGCGGCCGTCTTCGACTATCCGGCCCAGTTCGCCCTGGCCCACCTCGTGCCCGGCACCGCCCTGGGGGTGGTGGTCGGCGACCTGCTTTTCACCTGGATGGCGTTTCGGCTCGCCCGGCGGACGGGCCGGACCGACGTGACGGCGATGCCGCTCGGCCTCGACACGCCGAGCACGTTCGGCATGGTCTTCTTCGTCATCGGGCCGGCGTTCGCGGCGGCGGTCGCCGGCGGACTCGAACGCGAGGCCGCGGCCCGGCACGCCTGGCACGTCGGGATGTGCGCGATCGTGGCGAGCGGCTTCTTCAAGATGGCCTGCGCGTTCGTGGCCGGACCGGTGCGGAGACTCGTGCCCCGGGCCGGGCTGCTTGGCAGCCTCACGGCGATCGCGCTGGCACTGATCTCGTTTCTGCCGACGGTCGAGATCTTCGGGTCACCGCTCGTCGGCGTGCTCGCTTTCGGCATCACGCTCGCCACGCTCACGGCCCACATTCCCTTCCCGGGCCGCATACCCGGCGCCCTGGCCGCCCTCGCCGCAGGCTGGGGCATGCACATGCTCGGCACGTCGGTGGGCTGGATTCCGTCGCTGGAAGCCCACGCCGCGATCGATCCCGCCGCGGCGCTCTGGCCGAGCGAATGGCTCTCGGCCCTGCGGCTCGAATGGCTGGAGGCCTGGCCCGACATGCTCCGCTACCTGCCGATCGTGATTCCGTTCGCGCTCGGCACGGTCGTGGGGGGCATCGACTGCACCGAAAGCGCGGCCGCGGCGGGGGACGAATACGACACGGGCCGCGTGATCGCCGCCGAGGCGATCGCCACGCTCGTGGCCGGTGCCTGCGGCGGCGTGATCCAGACGACGCCCTACATCGGCCACCCCGCCTACAAGGCGATGGGGGGCCGCGCGGCCTACACGCTGGCGACCGCGGCCTTCATCGGCCTCGCCGGCGTCACCGGCACGTTCGCCTATCTGTATCAGGCGATTCCCGGCCCGGCGATCCTGCCGGTGCTCGTGTTCGTGGGCCTGGAGATCACGGCGCAGAGCTTTCACGCGACGCCGCAGAAGCACTACCCGGCCGTGGCGATCTCCTGCATCCCCGCCCTCGCGGCGCTCGTCATGATCCAGTCCGACAAGCTGCTTGCCGCCGGCGCCCAACCCGCCGCCGCGCTCGCCCGGGAGCTTTTCTCCATCCGGATGCTCTCGGCCGGCTTCATCGTCACGAGCCTGCTCTGGGCGGGACTCGTGACCGCGCTCATCGACCGGAAGCTCTTCGCCGCTGCGGGCTGGGCGGCGGCCGCGGCGGGCTGCACGCTCTTCGGCATCATCCATTCGCCGTTCACCGACGGCCGGCTCTTCCTTCCCTGGTCGATCGGCGAGCTCCCCGCCGTCGCCAGCGGCCGCGGCCCGCTCGAGCTCGCCGCCGCATACGCAATCCTGTCGGTGCTCTTCGCCGCCTGGTCGGCCTGGCTCCGGTCGAGCGAAGTGGCCACCGCCGGACGGGCCGCACCATGATCCTGCCGGACGAGCCCGTTCGAACGGATCGAGACGACGCAGCGGCAGCGGCCCACGGCGGGTTCAGGCGCGTGCGCCGGGGATGCGCTCGAACTCGTGCACGAAGAGGCCGCTGCGGAGCTTGGGCTCGAACCAGGTGCTCTTCGGCGGCATGATCTCACCGGCGTCGGCCACCGCGAGAAGCTCGTCGGCGCTCGTGGCGTGCATCGAGAAGGCGACACCGCGGCCCGTCCGTCGCTCGAGCTCGTCGCAGCCGCGAATCCCGCCCACGAACTCGATCCGGGCATCCGTCCGCGGATCGCCGATGCCCAGGATGGGGGCGAGCACGCGGTCCTGAAGCAGCGAGACATCGAGGCTCGCGATCGGATCGGATCGATCGATCGATGCCTCGGGGAAGGTGAGCGACCACCAGCGGCCGTCCACGTAGACGCGCACCGTGCCCCGCTGTTCCGGTTCGCCCGCCTGCGACGGCTGCAGCTCGCCAACCCCCCGCAGGCGATCGAGGAACTCGGCCGGGGCGAGCCCCTTGAGATCGTTGACGATGCGGTTGTAGGGAAGAATGCGGAGCTGGTCGTGCGGGAAGACGACGGCGAGGAACCGGCCGTATTCTTCGCCACCGGCGTGCCGCGGATTCGCCTTCGCGGAGGCCGTCGCCGCCCGCTCCGCACCGGCGGAGCGATGGTGGCCGTCGGCGATGTAGAGGAGATCGAGGCCGCGGAACGCCTCGAGATAGGGCGTGGCATCGGGCACCATCCAGCCCGTGTGCTGCACGCCGCCGGGGGCGACGAAGTCGAACACCGGCTTCGTCGCCGCATCGGACTGCATGCGGGCGGCGAGCGTGGCCCCGCCGGACGGGTGGTCACGGAAGCAGAGAAACACCGGCTCGGCGTGGCAGGCCGTGACGAGCAGGTGCCGGGTCCGGTCGTCTTCCTTGTCGGGCCGAGTCTTCTCGTGCTTGCGGATCTCGCCGGAGCGATACTGCTCCGCTTCGACGCAGCAGACGATGCCGAGCTGGGCCTGGCCGTTCCGGATCTGGCGGTACAGATAGAGGCCGGGCCGCGGATCCCGGATGAGCGTGCCGGCGGCGATCATCGCCTGGAGGTTCCGATCGGCCTGGCCGTAGACGGCGGCGGCGTGGCAATCGGTCTCCGGAGGCAGATCGATCTCGGAGCGAACCACATGGAGGAATGAACGGGGTTTGCCGGCGGCCCGCTCGCGGGCTTCCTCCGTCGAGATGACGTCGTAGGGGTCGCTGGCCACCTCGGCGGCGTGCTCGAAGGCGGGGCGAAGGGCGGCGAACGGATGAATGCGGATCATGAACGGTGGGCTCCTGCGTTGGGAGCCGGAAGATACCGGTGGCCGTGACGAACGTGCAAACGAGCGTCGCGGACACGCGACTGCTGCCGAGCCGGCGGCTACTCCAGGCCGTACGCGCCGGCCATCGGCACGTCGAGACCGGTGCGGCTGGCGAACTGGGTCCGCGAGAGGAACCGCGGCTCGAGGTTGAACGTCATGCCCACGTTGTTGCGGCTGTAATCGACGTTGAAGCCGAACGTCATCAGGAACGACTCGCCGATCCGCACGAGCTGGAAGTTCTGGCCGATGTTGCGGCCGGTGAGATCGATCGCCGTGCCGAAGGAGCTCGCCCACTTGGGGCTCATGCGGTAGGTGTAGGAGCCCGCGAGGACCGACGCGCTGATCGGCCCACCGAACTGGTTGAAGCCAATGAAGAAGCTGCCGCGGGGCGTGCGGTTCAGGAGCGCACCCACCGTGTAGAGCTGCTGGCCGCCGCCGAAGAAGTCGACGTCGGCCGTGGAGAGCACGGTCGTGCGATCCCCCACGTGCCAGCGGAAGTCGTACTGCCAGAGGCCCATCGCCTGCCCGAAGTTCTGGTCGGTGACCGGAAAGAACTCCCCATCCACGTCGAGCGTGATCCAGTCGATGATCCGCCGGTTCCCCTCCGGGCCGCGCTTCGTCTGCCATCGTTGGCGTGCCGCGACGCGGAAGGCCGTGAGATCGTCGGCGATTTCGGTCGGCCCGGTCACCCAGCCGGCCTGGCCGCGGCGGACGAGGTAGCTCCGCGGGTCGTACTTGCCGTCGGGGCCGAACACGAGCGACGCGGGGAGCGGCTGCGGCTGGCCGGGCACGGCGCCATAATCCCAGTAGGGAATGTTGCGGCGGTACTGGTTGATCGCATCGTCGTCGATCTGATCGTAGAGCGGGAACTGGTCGATGTCCTGCGTGCTCTGCGTGTAGGCGAACTCCGCCTCGAACACCACCTTGTGGGCGAGGCCGTGGAGATTCCAGAGCTGGCTCTCGACGGTGTTGTCGGCGGTCCAGAGCGGCAGGCTCGAACGGATGCCCACCTGTCCGTAGGCACGGTTGAGCGGATCCTGATCGAGCGCCTCGCCCCAGTGGGCCAGTTCGCCGAGCGCGTAGGGCACGACCTTCACCGCCCCCGCCTGGAACGGCAGGTCGAGTTCGTGGCGGGTGGAAAACCGCTCGCCGATCACGTTGTTTTCATACGGCAGCGTCGTCCAGATGTCGCGGCCCTGCCCTGCCGTGGGCGTCTGCGGCAGCGATTGCCGGGCGTAGGCAAGGCCCGAGTGCTGGTACCAGGTGACCGCGTCCCGCAGGAGCGGCTGGCCGATCCAGTAGTGGTCGAGCCGTGGCCACCACTCCGTCTGCGTGAAGAAGGGATCGAGCCGCACGCTCGTGAGCAGCCGCAGTTCACGGTTCTCGATCGGCCGCCGCAGGTCGAGCCACGTTCGCTGCTCGTAGCCCTCCTCCCACTCCGCCTCGTAATACTCCTCGAGGAAGTTCATGTCGCTGATCCAGCCGGCCGTGCCGCGGGCCTGCCAGCCGCCGCCGAGATCCTGCCGGTGCCGCCAGAACGACCGGCCGCGGAACGTGCGGTCCGGATACCCTGGATAGGTGAAGTCGCGACGGTAGAGGCCGAGGTTGTCCTTGCCGACGTCGCCGATGAACCAGGCATCGAGGTCGCCGCTCGCCGGGGTGCCGATGCCGAGGAAGTCGGGACGGTTGTAGAGCAGCGACGTGCCGCCGCCCGGACCGCGATAGCTCAAGTAATCGACGTCGAAGTCCCAGTCGACGCCGTCGGGCGGCCGCCGCCAGCCGAACACCTGGAACGCATCCCAGCTCGTCAGCACCTGCGTGCCGAAGATCCGGTCGTTCTTCACCGTGGCGCTGTTGATGTAGAAGGTGGGCTTCTTCGCGTTCGTCGCGAGCACCGGCCACCAGAGCACGGGCACGCCGCCGACCGTGACGGTGTTGCCGCGGCTGGTGATGAAGGTCTGGTGCTCAACGGTCGGCTCGCCGGTCGCGGGATCGACCAGCGGCTGACCGTCGGGGCCTGCCAGTGGGACCTGCTCGTCGGAGAACACGAGCTCCCGGGAGCGGAACTCCCACGACGGCACGCCGAGCCGGCTCGACGTCAGCCCCGTGCGATCGGCGATGAAGCGGCTGCGATCCACCTGTCGCAGCACGTCGGCCCGCAGTCGCACCGCGCCCGAGTAGTTATCGACCGGCGTGAGCACCGTGGCCCCGGTGATGATGCCACTCGACCGTGGCACGTCGTAGAACATGTTGGCGGCTTCGACCACCCGCTGCCCCTGCCGGAAGACGACGTTGCCCTCCATGTAGAGCTCGAGCGGCACGTTGTTCGCCTGGGCGGCGTTGCCGGCGAGATCGGGCTGCCCCTGGCCCTGCGTCCAGATCACGAGCCGGTCTGCGGAGATGTCGAGCGGCCCGGCGGGGTCGACACCATCGACGACGAGATTCACGCCCGAGGTGATCACCGCGATCCACTCCGTGCCCGATGGGCTCGGAAGCCACTTGATCGCCAGCGGCACGCTCGACCGCGGAAACGCCCGCAGCCTGCGGGTCGAGGTGGCGGCGTTCACCTGCGGCACCATCGGCGCGCCGAACTCGCTGAATTGCGCCGGCTGAATCGGCCCCGTCGGCTCCTCGAATGCCGCCTGCTCGACGCCGCTCGGCCCGTCGTACACCGCCGGTGCACCGGGACTCGCCACGACGCTCGCGAAATCGAGCACGGGATCGCGCGCCGTCCAGAACCGCCCGGCCCAGTCTTCACCGCGAACCGTCGCGGCTGCCGCGGCGTCGCCTTCGCCGGCGGTCGTCCGCACGCTCACGTCGCCGGCCATCCGGACGAGCACGCCGCGCAGCCGCGGCGTCGGCTCGGGCTGATCCGCAGCCTCGTCCGGTGCGGCCTCCTGCTCGATCCACACGACGGCCTCGTGCGCCGTCGCCTCCGTCGTGCCCTGCGTGATTCGGACGCCGCCCGTGAGGTGCCAGACGTCGTAGGCCCCCTCCGTCCACTGCGCCGCCTGCGTGGCCTTGATGCCGAGCCGCTCGGCCGGATCGACGGCCGGCACTTCGATGCGGCCCGCCTCCGCGATCGTGGCGGCGAGCCCGCGGGCGGGCAAGAGCGCGAGCCTGCCGGCACTGGCGCCCGGCACCATGAGCTGCGATGTCGCCGCGGCCGGCGACTGCGCGACTGCCCGCGGAGCCGTCAGCCACACCGCGGCGACCATGATCACGAGCCATCGTGCGCAGCCCGGTGGCCGCACCGCGCGGACGCTCGACCGCCCCACGGTGCAGACCGTGGGCGGCCGCGCGGCGGCGCGGAGGCGATCCCTGGCGGCGATCATGTCGGGGAATGACACGCGGATGCCGTGACTCTCGGACGGTGTGCGGCCCACGGACGGGCCGCTGGAAAATCGCGGGACTATAGAAGTGGCCGCAAAATCGGGTCAAGCGAGGGAGGTGGCGGCAGTTCCGGCAGTCTCGGTAAACTGCGTTCCCTGTCGTTTCCTGCCGTCCAAGCCCTGAAAGCACTCCACCCATGCGTCCCGTCGCCGATCGGGTCGCGGCCTGGCTCATCGCGAATCGCCTGGCCATGGCGGTGGTCGGGCTCCTGCTGGCCATCGTCTCGGTGGAGCGGTCGCGGCTCCTGCAGTTCTCGCGATCGATCGACGCGATGTTCGATCGCAGCGATCCGGCGCTCGTGCCCTACCGCCGCATGGCCCGCACGTTCGGCTCGAACGAGGCCGTGCTCGCCGTCTACGACGACCCGCAGCTCTTCACGCCGGCAGGCGTCGAGCGGCTTCGCGACACGGCCGCGCGGCTCGCCGCACTTCCCGGCGTCGCCTCGACCACCAGCCTCGCCGCCACGCCGCTGGGCGGCCGGATCATCGACATCGATGCCAGCCCGACCGCCCGCAAGGTCGTGAAGCTGATGGAGGGCTACGCGGTGGGCGCCGACCACCGCACCGCGGGCATCGTCTGCGTGCTCGAGCCCCTCGAGGCCGCCACCGCCGATTCACCGAAGGCTCGTGCCCTGTCGCGGGCCGACGTGATCGATCGACTGCGGGCCGAAGTGAAAGACCTGCCGGGGGGCACCGTGGCCGGTGAGCCCGTCATGCTCCGCGACGGTTTCGCCATGCTCACTCGCGACGGCAACCTGCTCGGCACGACGAGCGGCATTCTCTCCGGCGCCGTGCTGCTCGTCTGCTTCCGCAGCCTGCGGTGGCTCATCGTGCCCCTCGCCGTCGTGCTGCTGTCACTCTGGAGCACCCGGGGCGTGCTCGCGATCGCCGGCCTGAAGCTCACGATGGTCTCCACGATGCTCTCGGCGATGGTGACGGTCGTCGCGATCGCCACCGTCACCCACCTGATCGTCGAGCACCGCCGCCGCCGCGACCTCGGCCTCCCCCCTGCCGAAGCCCTGCGCGCTGCGATTGCCACCCTCTTCTGGCCCACGGTCGGCGCGATCGCCACCGACGTGATCGGCTTCGGCTCACTCGTCGCCAGCCGGGTGGGTCCGGTGCATGACTTCGGCATCATGACGGCCGTCGGCGCCGCGATGGTGCTCCTCTCCGTGGCCCTCGCCGTTCCATTCCTCGCCCTCGCCGGCCGGTTCGACGCCGACCCGAAGGTGGCCTGGGGTGAGGCCGCGCTCGATCGCGGCCTCGACGCGCTCGTCCGGCGGATCGTCCGCCACCCGCTCCCGATTCTCGCCGTGGCCGCGGTGGTCACCGCCGTGGCGGTCTCCGGCATGCGCTGGCTCGCCGTCGAGACCGACTTCACGAAGAACTTTCGCCCCGACAGCCCGACCGTCGCCTCCTACGAGATGGTCGAGTCGCGGCTCGGAGGCGCGGGCGTCTGGGACGTGCTCATCCCGGCCCCCGCCACGATCGACGGCACGGTGCTGGCGAAGCTCGCCCGGCTGGAGAACCGGCTGCGGGAGGAGGTCACGGCCCCCGGCGAGGACGGCGTGCCCACGTCCGCGCTCACCAAGGTGATGAGCGTGGCCGACGTGCTGGCCGCGGTCTCGCCCGTGTCGCTTGAGCGGCTGGAGAGCACGAGCATGGGCAACTGGATGGTCGCCCGGGCCATCGATCTGTTGCGGGAGCAGTTTCCCCAACTCGGCTCGTCGCTCGTCGGCCGCGATCCCGACGACGGCTCCACCTGGCTCCGCGTGATGCTGCGGGCGCGCGAGCGGCAGCCCGCCGCCGCCAAGCGATCGATCATCACGCAGGTGCAACGCATCGTGGCGGAGGAGGCGCCGGCCCGCGACGGACTCCCCGCCGGCGAGGTCACCGGCTTCTTCGTGCTCCTCGCCCAGCTCGTGGATCGGCTGCTCGCCGATCAGTGGCTCACGTTCGCCATCGCCGCTGCGGGCATCACACTGCTCCTCGCGATCGCCTTCCGCAGCCCGCTCCTCGCGGCGATCGCGCTGGTGCCCAACGCCCTGCCGATCTTCGTGGTGCTCGGCCTGCTCGGCTGGATCGGTGAGCCGGTGAACATGGGCACGGCGATGATCGCCGCGGTGTCGCTCGGCCTCTCGGTGGACAGCTCGATCCACTACATCACGGCCTTCCGCCGCCGTCTCGCCGACGGCCATGCCTGTGCGGCGGCGCTCGACACGGCCCACCAGACGGCCGGGCGGGCGATGATCTTCTCCACGCTGGCACTCGTCATCGGGTTCCTGGCCCTCACGACGAGCGGATTCATGCCCACGGTGTCGTTCGGCTGGCTCTCCTGCCTGACGCTCGTCGGAGGCCTCGCGGGCAATCTGGTCGTCCTGCCGGTGCTGTTGGCGGTCTGCGCCCGCTGGATCATTCCGCAGTGCCGCGTCGCTCACGACCCGCTACAACATCTGGCCGGCGATCCACTCTGACACCTGCAGCCCGACACCCGAAGGAGCCACCCATGACCCACGAGTTCGCCCCGCGCACCGCCGTCGGCGGGATCACCGCCGAGCCTGCCGCCCGCCCCGAAGCCGTGGCGGCGGATGCCGTCGTCGTCTTCCTCACCGAAGGGGGCGTGGGGAGCGGCGTGGCCGCCGAGATCGACCGCGCGACGGGCGGTCTGCTGACGAGGCTCGTGGCCGCAGGTGACATCACCGCCAAACGAAACGAGTGTGTGCCGCTGCTCGCCCCGTCGGGCATCGCCGCAGGCCAGCTTCTCGTCGTCGGCCTCGGCAAGCGGGAGGGGGTTGACGCCGGCGTCCTCTATCGTGCCGCTGCGACGGCCGCTCGCCAGCTCGCCGGCCGGGTTCGCTCACGAGTCGCATTCGTCGCCGACGGCTGGTGGTCGACCCGGCAGGTGGAGCAGGCCGTGGCGGGCGCCGCCGTGGGCATGGTGGGGCAGGACCTCTATCGAGCCGAGAAGCGCCGCACGCCCTTCGGCACCACGCTCTGGCTCGGCGCGCCCCCGGAGGCCGTGACCACGGGCGGCACGATCGCCGCGGGCGTGAACCTCGCCCGGCGGCTCGTGAACACCTCTCCCGACGACATCTATCCGCAGTCGTTCGCCGACGAGGCCGCCGCCGTCGCCGGCCGCACCGGCATGGAGATCGAGATCTGGGACGAAGACCACCTCGCCCGCGAGCGGTGCCAAGCCATCCTGGCCGTCGGCCGCGGCAGCATCCGGCCGCCCCGACTCGTGCTCCTCCGTTATCGCGGTGCGCCGCGGGCCGCCGATGATGCCCAGCCGTCGCTCGCCCTCGTCGGCAAGGGGGTCACCTTCGACTCGGGCGGCCTCTCGCTCAAGCCATCGGACTCGATGCTCACGATGAAGTGCGACATGGCCGGCGGCGCCGCCGTGCTCGCCGCGGCCGCCACGATCGCCGCACTCCGGCTGCCGATCGACATCGTCGCCGCCATCGGGCTCGTCGAGAACATGACCGGTCCGGCCGCCTACAAGCTCGGCGACGTGATCACCGCCCGCAGCGGCACGACGATCGAAGTGCACAACACCGACGCCGAGGGGCGGATCGTGCTGGCCGACGTGCTCGACGTCGTCCGCGGCCTCAAGCCCCGCCGGATCATCGACGCCGCCACGCTCACCGGCGCCTGCATGGTGGCCCTCGGCCACGACGTCGCCGGCCTGTTCGCCAACGACCAGCCGCTGTGTGACGAGCTTGCCGCCGCCGCCCGAACCGTGGGCGAGCCCGTCTGGCAGCTGCCGATGTATCCCGACTACGACGAGCAGATCTCGAGCGACGTCGCCGACATCAAGAACGTGGGCGACGGCCGCTGGGGGGGCGCGATCACGGCCGCCAAGTTTCTCGAGCGGTTCGTGGGAGGCATCCCCTGGACCCACATCGACATCGCCGGCCCGGCCTTCGCGGAGAAGCCGCGGCCCTGGACGGACGGCGGCGGCACCGGCGCCATGGTGCGGCCGTTCGTCGAGCTCGCTCGCGGGATGCGGTGATCCTCTTTCGCGTCAAGAAAGCCCTCGGTGGAAGCCAAGGGACACCAGGCCGTATTGGTTCGGCCGGCGGCAAGACGCTCCGTCGTCGCTTCGGGATTCCTCCCGCCACCCGTGTACCCGGTGGCACGCACAGAGCTACGGATATCCCTGCGCTCCTCCTCCGGTCTCGCCGACCGGCCTCCTCACGATCTGGGGCCTAGGTTCCGCGACGCGATGCGGGCGTTACAGGAGCGTGCCCAGTTCGTCGACGAGTTCGCCGAAGCGGGTGAGGGCGATGGCCACGGGCTCGGGATGCTCGAGGTCGACGCCGGCGTCCCGCAGCAGGTCGAGGGGCCACCTGGAGGAGCCCCCCTTGAGGAAGCCGAGGTAGCGGTCGAGGGCGCCCGGCTCCCCCTCGGCCACCTTCTTGGCGAGCGTGATCGCGGCGGCCAGGCCGGTGGCGTACTTGTAGACGTAGAAGGCGTTGTAGAAGTGCGGGATCCGCAGGCACTCGAGTTCGAGCTGTTTGTCGATCACGAACGTCGGGCCAAAGTAGGCGTCGAGGAGATCGCGGTAGAGCGAGCGAATGCGGTCGAGCGTGAGCGGCTCGCCGGCCTCGGCGGAGGCGTGGCTCTTCCGCTCGAACTCGGCGAACATCGTCTGCCGCACGATCGTGGCCCGGATCGAGTCGATCTCGCGGGCGAGGATCGCCGCCCGCTCCTTCTTCGACGTGGCCCGCTGGAGGAGGAGCCGCGTGAGCAGCTGCTCATTGAACGTGCTCGCCACCTCGGCCACGAAGATCGTGTATCCCGAATACTGGTAGGGCTGGGACTCGGCCGAATAGCGGGTGTGCATCGAGTGCCCGGCCTCGTGGGCGAGCGTGAAGACGTGCTCGATCGCCTCCTCCTGGAAGTTCATCAGGATGTAGGGATCCGAGTCGTAGGTACCCGAGCTGAAGGCGCCCGACTGCTTGCCCGCATTCGGATAGCGGTCGCACCACCGGCCGCGGAGGCCCTGAGCGAGGCGGCCGCAGTACTCGCCGCCGAGCGGGGCGAGCGACTCGATCACCACGTCCACCGCCTGATCCCAGGTGTGACGCTGCTCCAGCTCGGGCACGAGCGGCACGTAGCAGTCGTAGTGGTGAATCTCGTCGAGGCCGAGGATCCGCCGCCGCAGATCGTAGTAGCGGTGCACGGCCGGCAGATGGGCCCGCACGGCTGCGATCAGCTGGTCGTAGACGGCCAGCGGCACGTTGTCGGCGAACAGGGCCGCCTCGACGGCGGTCGGGTACTTCCGCACCTTGGCCGCGTAGACATCTCGTTCATTGGAGCCCGAGAGCGTGGCCGCGAGCGTGTTGGCATGGGCCTCGTATTGGGCGTAGTACTGGTGGAACGCCGTCCGCCGCACGTCCGGCACCGTGTCGTGCAGGAGCGTGATGAACGTGGCGTTCGACAGCTCGACCTGCTCCCCCGTGCCCGTCGTGATGCTGCCGAACGTCAGGTCGGCATCGGTGAGCTGACGAAACACCTTGCCCGCCGTGCCGGCGAACGTGCCCTGCATCGCCAGCAACTTCTCCTCGGGCTCCGAAAGCGTGTGGGCCCGCGTGCGGAGGAGCCGCTCGAGCAGGAGCCGGTAGGGGGCGAGCACGGGCCCCGTCATCCAGGTGGCGAGCGTGGTCTCCGAGATCGCCATGATCTCGGGGCGGATGAAGCTCGCCGCCTCGCCGGCCCGTGTGGAAACGTGCTGAAACCGGCCCGTCATCCGCTGGGCTTCGGCCGCCGCCTGATCCTCAGCCGCCCGTAGGTGGGCATACGTGCCGAGCCGATCCCCCTCGCGGTCATAGGCCAGATCGAAGGCGAGGCACTCCGCGAGCCGTTCCGCCGAGGAGCCGAGCGTGCCGGCGAACGCCGCGAACTCCGGAATCCGCCGCTCCCATACCCCGAGCGCCGTATCCCACTCCGCATCGGAGCGAAACAGGCTCGCGAGATCCCACGTATCACCCGGTGCGACATCCTTGCGCGGCGGAAGCTTTTTCACTGCGGTCTCACTCATGCCTGCTGACTCCGGGCGTCGACGTCCAATGAAACACACCGGCGCCGGGACGGTACGAGTTCCCTCGCCAAGGGCCGCGGCGGCCCTAACGCTCGGGATCCTCGCACCGATCCCTTCGCCTCCCCCTGTGTATAAGGCCAAGGGCCAGAGCCGTCGATTCCCACTCGCTGAATCGCGAGCGGCATCATCGACGGTTCCTTCACCCTACGGGAGGCGAAGGGGTCGGCACATGCTCGAGGAGCCTTGGGCCGCCGCGGCCCACCGCGACGAGACCTTTGCCGCCCCGAGCCGGCTTTCTTCGAGGAGGCATCTCACAAGACGCCCCCTCGCATCACAGCCTCCAGACGGCGCTGCCCCACGCGAGGCCGCCCCCGAAGCCGCACACGACGACCGTGCTTCCCGACCCTACGCGGCCCGTCCGCCAGGCCTCGTCGAGCGCCAGCGGGATCGAGCCGCTCGACGTGTTGCCATACCGGTCGAGGTTCATGAACACCTTCTGTGGCGGCAGGCCGAGCGACTCCCGCACCCCTTCGATGATCCGGGCATTGGCCTGGTGCAGCACGAACAGATCGACGTGCTCGAGCAGCACGCCTGACCGTTCGACGATCGCCCGGATGTTCTCCTCGGCGAGCCGGATGGCCCACTTGAAGACGGCCCGCCCATCCATCTGCATGAACTGCTCCCGGCGGGCGAAGCCCTCGGCGTTGGGCGGCTGTCGCGAGCCGCTCATCGGGCAGGCGAGCAGGCCGGCGCCACGGCCGTCGGAGCCGAGCGAGAAGGCGAGCAGCCCCTGCTCCCGGCCGGCGGGCTGCGGCTCGACCGGCTCGAGCAGCACCGCCCCAGCGCCGTCGCCAAAGAGGGGCCAGGTCTTGATGTCCTCCGGATCGACGACCCGCGAGTTCGTGTCGGCACCGATCACGAGGGCGAGCCGGCTCGTGCCGCCGGTGAGGAATTGCGATGCCGTCACGAGCGCGTAAGCGAAGCCCGCGCAGGCGGCCGTCACGTCCATCGCCGGGGCGTCGAGGCCGAGTTTCTCCTGCACGATGCAGGAGGCCGATGGGATGCACATGTCGGGCGTGAACGTGCCGAGCACCAGCAGATCGACGTCTGACGGTTGCACGCCGCCGTGCTCGAGCGCCGCCCGTCCGGCGGCTGCGGCGAGGTCGCTCGTGGCGGTCTCCGGCGGCGCATGCCGCCGCTCGTGGATCCCCGAGCGGGCCACGATCCACTCCGGATCACAGCCCAGCCGGGCGAGATCGGCGTTGGTGACCACCCCGGGCGGCACGTGACTGCCGATGCCCGCCAGACGAAACCCCACGGCACGGCCGAACCGGGACGGCCGCGGCGAGGTGAGGATGTCGGACATCTGGAAACGCCGGTTTACTGGGGCTCGGTCTTCGCCGCGGCATCGGCTGCCTTGGCCTGGATCACGCCCGCTCGATCGAGGTGAATCTTCGCATACTCGGTATCGGAAACGACGTAGTACCAGTCGGCGAAGCGATTGTTGAGTTCCCGCACCCGTTTCTGGGCCGCCTTCACCTTCCCGTCATACTCCTCTTCCTTGCGGCGATTCTCCCGCTCGATCTGCCGCCGCTCCTCGAGCGCCGCCTGGGCCTTCGACTCGGCCTCGTCGGCCTCCTTCTGGCCGTCGGCGGCCTCCGTCTTCTCGCCATCCGTCTGCTCGTCCGCCTTCTTTTCGTCGGCCTTCTTCTCGGCTCCTTCCGGCACCTCCGGCAGCGGGTCGAGCGTCGGCTTCTCGAGCAGGCTCTCGTTGAAGCGGGCCATCACGAAGAGGTAGCGGCCGGTCGTCTCGGCCGCAGCCGAGGCGTCCTTCGCCCCCTCCGTGGCCTCGCCGGCCACGCTCGTGCCGTTGCCGAAGCGCAGCAGGTATTCCAGGCCGTCCTTCATGCCGACCACGGTCTCGCCGTTGCTCGACAGGATTTCGCCCGACTGGAACGGAAAGAAGCCCCGCTCGGCGAGCGAGGCGACGGCCTCGCGGTCGCCCGTGAACTTCTCCTCGGCCTTGAGATCGGCGCTCAAGCCCGACGGTTTTCGGGCCACGTCGATGATCTTGAGGTCACCCAGCGCGTCGCGCAGCGCGTTGAGCTTCGCCGACGCCAGCTCCTCGTCGGCACCGAGCTTCTGCTCGACCGGCTTCCTGTCCTTGCCGAAGCCCTCGAGCTTCACCAGCGACCACTTCGCGTCCTTGTCGTCATAGGCCAGATCGATCCGGGCCTTGCGATCCTGCGACACCATGATCCGGCCGCTCGCCTCGTCGATGCCGAACGACGCGGTCGAGTCATCGATCACGAGCCTCCGCACGTCCCACGGGGAAAGCTTGAGCAGATCCTTCTCGATCCAGTCGTCGAAGGTCGACGTGAACTTCGAGGTGTCGAGCTCCACGCGATAGACGGGATCCTGCCCCGACTTGCGGACGAACCGGAGCGTGCGATCTCCGCCTTGCCCGCCGGCGGGCCGCTTGTCCTCCTTGCCGATGATCAGCCGCGCGAGACGATTGCCGGACGCGTCGCGAATCTCGACCATCTGGCCCACGCCGGTCATGCCCACCTTGATCTTCTCCGGATCAGGCTCGATGACGCCGTAGGTCTCGTGGTCGCCGGGCGACGTGCTCACCACGTCGAGCACCGGCCGATCGACCAGTTCCGTCGCCGCCGCTGCCAGTTGATCCTTGGCGTCGGCGGGATAGTTGTCGTGCGAGGGCAGCACCCAGACGCCCCCCGACTGCACCACCTTGAACGGCTTGAGCGTGGCCAGCTCATCGTCGTACGTCAGGATCTCCAGGCTCGCCGCCTTCGCCGCATCCGACAACTCCGGAAACAGCACCCGCTGCGACTCGGGCTCGACCTTTGCGGGCCGAAACCGGGGCTGCGCGAGCCAGCCCGCCGCGAGCAGCAGTCCGCCCGCCGCGAGGAACGCCGCCGTCCGTCCGGCCGCCGGCGACAGCCCGCCGGAGGGTGTTTCGGCCGTGTCGTATCCGCCCGTCATGCTCTGCCTCCCACTCACCGAAGCCTCGATTTCGCCACGCCTTCGCGCTCCTGGGCGCGACGCTTGAAAAACACGAAAAATGCCAGCACGAGCGGCAGGATCGGGGGCAGGAGCACGGCCAGCCATTTCTGCCGATCCTGCTCCCGGCGGATCTGCGACTCGAGCTTCCGCTCCACCGCATCCACCTCCGCATCCCGCTTCCGCTTCAGCTGTTCGATCTTGGTGTCGAGTCGCCGCTGCGCCAGCCGCTGGCGGCTGGCAAGCTGCTGGATGGCCTGCATGGCGGCCTGCGGGTTGGCATCCCCCTGCGACTCCATGTCGCGGATCTTCTTCTCGAACTCGCCGACCTCCTTTTGCATGCCGTCGTTGGCCTCCCGTTCGGCCTGATCGAACTCGGCGATGAACGCCGCCCGCTGCCGTTCGGCATCCTCTCGCGCCGCAGCCACGGCGTCCTCGATCCGCTCCAGCGTGCGATGCTTCGGCTTCCGCTTGCGGATGTCGGTGAACCGGTCGTCTCCGGCCAACGAGTCGAGCACGTTCAGGGCGAACTCGACGTTGTCGAAGTCGAGGCCGAACACCTCGTCGGGCCGGCTCCGCAGGCCGAAGATCCGCCCGTCGAGCAGGTCGATGTCGGCCACGACCACCGCGCGAATCGGCTTCGACGCCGTCGGCTTCTCCCCCTCCTGCGGCTCGCTCCCCGCGGCCGGCGCGGGCTTGGCCGCCCGCTCGATGGCGGCCGCCAGCACCATCGACTGATCGGCCCGCCGCTCGAAGATCCGCAGCTGCCGCATGTCGCCGCGGTTGCCCATCACCTGATCGACCTCGATCGTGCCCGTGCGATTGGCCACCGTGCGGACCAGCGGCGTGAAGGTGACGTCGGCCGACTCGTCGCGGGTGATCGCCCCGGGGAACGGGAAGAGCACCTCCTGCAGGCCCGACACGATCGGCTGTTGCTGATTGAATCCCGGCGGGCCCCCGTCGCCGCCGCCCCCTTCGAGGTTGGCGTCGATGAACACGAACTCGCTCGGCAGTTCGAGCTTGAGATGCGGGTTGTAGTCCTGGCACACGATGAACGGCCCGCCGCCGCCAAGTTGCCCCATCGCCGGTCGTCCTCCGGCGGCCGCCAGTCGCACCCCGAGCGCGTCCCAGAGCTGGTTGATGTCCCCCTTGGGCTGGGCTCCGCCGCCGCCGAACATCGCCATCGGCCCCATCGGACTTCGCCGTGGCTGCGACGTGCCCGGCACCTCGGTCATCAGCGCCGGCAGCGGATCCTCGAAGATCGCCACCGGCTGGCCGGCCTTCACCGCCGCCACGAAGTTCGTCATCTGCTCCGGCCCCAGGGCCGAGGGCTGCACCGCCAAGAGCACGTCGTAGGTCTCCGTGATCGGCGCCGAGGCGTCGACCTGCACGACGTCGTACTGTTTTTCCAGCTCCTCGACGATCGGCTGCCGCGGCCGCGCCTGGCCGCTCATCATGTCGAAACCGCCGAACATCTCGGCGTCGGTGGTAAGCACGCCCAGCCGCTTCCGCTTCTGCTGGGCGGCGGTGCAGACCGAGCGGATCAGCTCGTATTCCACCGGCGTGCCCTTGTCGAAGAACGGCACGACCACCTTCTCGAGGCCGCTGGTGAAGGCGCAGCCGAGGAAGATTTCCTCGTCGCGGTAGGCTCCCCGCACCCGCGAGAGCACGTTGACCGGCTCGATCCCGAACTGCTGCCGGGCGAGGGAGGCGGCCTCGGTCTTCGGCTCCGTGGGGATCACCTCCACGTTCACCTTGCCCCGGCCCAGCCGCTGAAACTGCCGCAGGGTGTTGAGGAGGTTGAGCCGGGTCTGGGCGTAGTCCTCCGGCACCGTCGGGCTCACGTAGGCCTTGATCTCGATCGGCCGCGCGGCGTCGAGGCCGGTCAGCAGCCGTCGCGTGTCGGGCGAGAGCGAGCTGATTTTCTCGGCCGAGAAGTCGGCCCGCACGTCCACGGCCCGGCAGAGCATCGTCAGGCCCGCCGCCGCGGCCGCGAGGCCGACCGCCCGCCCGAGGAAGTGGAGGCCCATGCGCCCCCCCTCCCGCGATCCCGTCCAATGCCGGCGGCCGATCAGCACCATCGCGAGGTAGAGGCAAACGGCCACGATCCCGAGAAAGTAGGCGACCGACGAGAGGCTCACGACGCCACGGCCGAAATCGGAGAATTGCTCGCCGATGCTCCAGCTTCGCACCGCGGCGGCCGCCTTCGGCCCCATCACGCTGCCCGCCTTGTCGGCCAGCGCCAGCGGCGCGTTAAAGAGCACGCCGAGGATGAACCCCACCGTCAGGTTGCTTGTCAGGAAGCTGGCCACCATGCCGACCGCCAGCATCGCCAGGCCCGTGAACCAGAAGCCGAGATAGTTGGTGAGAAACAGACCGGCGTCAGGCGTGCCCCAGCGCAACAGGATGACCAGGTTGCAGATGCACGAGAACAAGAGCGCCACAGTGAAGATGCCGACGGCGGCCAGATACTTGCCGAACACCACCTCCCAATCGCTCGCGGGGATGGTGAGCAAGAGCTCGTCGGTGCCCTGCCGCCGCTCGTCGGCCCACACGCTCATCGTGATCGCGGGCACGAATACGAGCAGGATGAACGGCAGATAGCGATTGAGCTGGTCGAGGTTCGCGAGGTTGGCGTTGAAGAACTCGGGGGGCCAGAAGGCGGCGAGCGACCCCAGGAGCACGAACACGCAGATGAAGACGTAGCCGGTGGGGTTGGAGAAGTAGGCGATGAAGTTCCGCTTGAAGACGGCGTCGAGCACATGCCATTTCATCGGGTCGGTCCTGCGGGCGGGAATATCTGGCGTGGTTGGGTGAACGCCGCCGCCGAGGGGATCACGGCGGCGGGATGGCGGCGGTCAGGCGGAGCGGGTGAGCTCGTGGAACCGCTCGTCGAGGCTGCCACCCTCGCGGCGCAGCTCGGCGGGCGGCCCGTCGAACCGGAGCCGCCCCTCGGAGATGAGGAGCACGCGATCGGCGAGCGCCTCGACCTCCTGGAGGATGTGGGTGGAGAGCAGGATCGTTTTCCGTTCGCCGAGCCGCCGGATCGTCTCCCGCACCTCGCGGATCTGGTTGGGGTCGAGGCCGCTGGTGGGCTCGTCGAGGATTAGCACGTCGGGCTCGTGCAGAAGCACCTGCGCCATGCCGACCCGCTGCCGATAGCCCTTCGAGAGCTTGCCGATCGCCTTGCCGATCACGCTTCCGAGCTCGCACTGCTTCACGACCGCCTCGATCCGCTCCCGCTTCCGATCGCCCGTGAGCCCGCGGGCGTCGGCGAAGAACTCGAGCAGGCTGCGGGGGGTCATGTCGGGATACAGCGGACCGTTCTCGGGCAGGTAGCCGAGCCGCTCGGCCCCGGCCAGCCGGTCGGTGGCCATGTCGTGCCCCGCGATCCGGGCCCGCCCGGCCGATGGCGCCAGGTAGCCCGTGAGGATCTTCATCGTCGTGCTCTTGCCGGCACCGTTCGGCCCGAGAAAGGCGACGATCTCGCCCCGGGGCACACTGAACGAGACGTCGTTGATCGCGATGAAGTCGCCGTAGTACTTGGTGAGCCCGTCGGCCTCGATCATGGCCGGTCCGGCTGCGTTCGCTGCATGCTGCATGGGTTCGTCGCCTCTGTTCCTCGACGCCGCCATTGTTTCCGCATGCCCCGATCCAGGCAATCCCCAGTGGTCGCCGAACCGTAGGCCCGAGCTATTCCTCTCAGGGGCGGGCCTCTGTGGCGTGGGTTCGGGGCTGCCCAATGCCCTGAGAGCCGGCGTATGCCGCCGAGCGCAGCCAGGATGGCGGAGCGAAGGCGGCATCCGAGCGAGCGAAGAACAGGATGTTCGTAGCGAGCGTCCGGCGACGGGGCATGGGCAGCCCCGAGCCCACCCTACGCGTTGCCCACCAGGTGCTCGACGTGGGGGCCGGGCGTGCCGCGGTGCCAGGTGAGGTGGCTCTTCCAGCGGGGATCAGCCTCCGGGAAATCGGCGCGGAAGTGGACGCCGCGGGTCTCCTGCCGCTCGAGGGCCGAGCGGATCATCAGACGGGCGACCTCGAGCATGTTCTGGAGCTGCCAGCCCTCCGGTGCGGCGAACTGCCGCGGGAGCACGTAGCGGCACCAGCCTTCGACGAGGTCGAGAGCCTCGGCGAGCGACTCGCCCGAGCGTTCCACGCCCACGTGCCGCCACATGAGCGACTGGAGCGAATTGCGGATGTCGCCGAGGTCGAGGGCCGCGGCCTCCTCGCCATTGGCCTCGGGCGGCCGCGGATGGGCGAGCGGTGGGATGCGGAAGTCGTCGCCTCCCGCCGCGAGCACCTCCGCCGCCGCGGCCTCGCCGGCGCGGGCGCCATACACGAGCCCTTCGAGCAGGCTGTTGCTCGCCAGACGATTGGCGCCGTGGAGTCCGCTGGAGGTCACCTCGCCCGCCGCAAAGAGGCCGGGCACGCTCGTGCGGCCCTGGGCATCGACCGACACACCGCCGATCATGTAATGGGCGCCGGGCCGCACCGGGATCCGATCGCGAGCGAGGTCGAGCCCGAACTTCGCGCACAGCTCGGCCATGCCCGGAAACCTCTCGCGCACCATCGCCGGGTCGAGATGCGAGAGATCGAGGTAGACGCTCGCATGATGGGTACGGTGCATCACGACCGTGATCGCCCGCGAGACGACGTCCCGCGGCGCGAGCTCGGCCCGCGGATCGAACTCGGGCATGAACCGCCGGCCGTCGCGATCGACGAGGTGCGCGCCCGCGCCCCGCACCGCCTCGGTGATCAGGCTCCGCGCGCCGCCGGCGATGTAGAGCACGGTCGGATGAAACTGCATGAACTCCATGTCGCGGAGCTGGGCCCCGGCCCGCCAGGCCACGGCCATGCCGTCGCCGCTCGCGCCGGGAGGATTCGTCGATTCGCGGTAGAGCTGCCCCGCCCCGCCGGTTGCCAGGATCGTGCGGCGGGCCCAGACGATCGTCTTGCCGTGTGCAGGATTCCAGACGATCGCGCCGCGGCAGATACCACCGTCGGTCACGAGATCGATGGTGAACGTGTCGGGCCAGACGGAGAGATTGTTGAGCTTCCGAGTCTGCTCGATCACAGCCCGCATCACCTCGCGGCCGGTCGCATCGCCGAGCGCGTGCACGATCCGGTGATGGCTATGGCCCCCTTCACGGCCGAGCTCGAGCGCGCCGTTGCGGGCGTCGAACCGCGTGCCCCAGGCGATGAGCTCAGCGATCCGCGTCGGCGCCTCGCGCACGACCGCATCGACGACGTCCTCGTGACAGAGCCCGCCGCCGGCGACGAGCGTGTCGGTGACGTGGTTGTCGAACCGATCCTCGGGATCGACCACGCCTGCGATGCCCCCCTGGGCCCACTGGCTCGACGAACTGCGGAGGTCGTCCTTCGTCACGACTGTCACCGAGAGCCGGGGATCGACGGCCAACGCCGCCCGCAGGCCGGCGAGACCGCCCCCGAGGACGAGCACGTCGGTGAAGCAGTGCGGCACCCGCTTCGGCCCGAACGAGACGAGATACCGCGGTCCTTCGAAGGCCTCGCTCATTCGGCGCCCGTCCCCACGCTCGTGCCCTGGAGAAACGCCCGGAACTGGTCGCGGTAGTCGGCCGGTGGCCGGCTCCGCCGCCCTTCCGCCTGGCCCCCCTTGGCATCCGCGGGCACGTCGCGGGAACTCCGCACGCCGTCGGGCCGCAGCCCCAGGCTTTGGAGCGTCCGCTCGAACCGCCCCTTCGCGGTCGCGTCCCCCGTGTCGGCCTGCCGCCGCATCGCCTCCCAGCGGTCGAGGAACGCCCGCGCCTGCTCCGGTGTCCAGCCGAGCGCGTCGAGCACGTCGCGATCCCCGCCCTTCACGGCGTCGCGAAGGTGCTCGAGCGCGAGGTCGGCGGCATTCCGGGCGTGGGCCAGATCCTGATCCGTCCACTCCATTTTTTTCTTGCGCGGCGGCGCTGCGTCGGGGGCGTCGGGGCTCGCTCCCTGATCGCCGCCCCCCTTGCCTCCCGCTCCCACGGCATTGTTTGGTGGCATCTGGCCCCCGCCGGCTTGGCCCGCGCCCGCATCGCCGCGCTGCCCCGCACTTCCTTCTTTGTTTCCGTCAGCCTTACCGTTCTGGGCCTGCTGCCCCTCCCCACCGCCGCCAGGTTCCTGATTCCCAGGTTCCTGATTCCCAGGTTCCTGATCCCCAGGTTCCTGATTCCCAGGTTCCTGATTCCCAGGTTGCTGATTCCCAGGTTGCTGCTGCGCGGACTGCCCGGAGCCTTTTCCGTCGCCGGCAGCCTGTCCCTTGGATGCTGCCTTGCCATCAGCCGCTTCACTGCCGGTATCCGTCTGATCACCCGCTTGCTTTTGGCCAGTTGCACCGCCTTCCGCGGCGCCGCCATTCCCACTCGCAGTACCCTGCCCCTGTCCCGCGCCGCCCTTGCATGACGGACAGCCCGCCTTGCCGCACGGCTTGCCATCGGCGTTGCGACAGTCGGCATGCTCATGTTGCTCCGACTGGCCCCCTTGTTTGTTTGATTCGCCGGACTGCTGACCCTGCTGCTGACCCTGCTGCTGACCCTGCTGCTGACCCTGCTGCTCACCACGTTCCTGCCGACGATGGTCGAGTAGTCGCTCCATCGCTTCGCCGTCATCGGTGCCATCGTGGGCTACGGTGCTCTTCTCGCGCTGCTGCTCCGCACCGCCGCTCGCCCCCTTGCCCTGCTCACCCTTGCCCTGCTCACCCTTGCCCTGCTCACCCTTGCCCTGCTCACCCTTGCCCTGCTCACCCTTGCCCTGCTCACCCA
>Ga0315906_10000035_pt1 | contig 191689 bp, 185 predicted proteins | sample LakEriMetagenome_4_FD_203526 | JGI IMG/M metagenome (GOLD analysis project Ga0315906, IMG submission 203526) | Freshwater fungal communities from buoy surface, Lake Erie, Ohio, United States - Buoy 2 MA122 | ecosystem: Environmental > Aquatic > Freshwater > Lake > Lake biofilm | place: USA...
TGCAAACTACAGTTGCCAACGACGACAACTACGCTCTGGCGGCTTAATCCCGCCTAACCTCTGACCGGCTGGTGCTCATGACACCGAATCAGGGGACGCGCTCATGAGATCGCGGACTGCCGTGCGACGGGGCAGTTCCGTTAAGAGTCACCGTCCGCTGGCTGAGCGTCTTCCCTGCTCCTCGGGTAGCGCAAGGCGAGATCCAATGAGAGAGCTACGCGCGTAGATCCTGAAGTCTAGGGCTTGCGGACGCGGGTTCGATTCCCGCCGCCTCCACCATTTTTTTGGACTTTCGATTTATGAATGTCTCTGACGCCGTTCGCGGCCGCCGATCGATCCGCGACTTCCTCCCCGACCCCGTCCCCGAGTCGGTGTTGCGCGAAATTTTTGATGCGGCGCGCTGGGCGCCCTCGGGCAGCAATGTGCAAGCCTGGAAGATCATCGCTGTGGCAGGGGCGGAGCGCGATGCGGTCATCCGAATGGCTCAAGCCAAGCCGGATGCGGGCCTTGCGAGCTCGGACGCTTTTCCGATTTACCCCTCGAACCTCTGGGAGCCCCTGCGCTCACGGCGCTTCGCGCTTGCCGAGGACATGTATCGCGCTCTTGGCATTCCGCGAGAGGACAAGCCGGCGAGACTCAAACAAGTCGCACGGAATTTCGAATTCTTTGGCGCGCCCGTCGGGCTCTTCTTCGTCATCGACCGTCGCGTCGCCCATGGTCAATGGGCGCACCTCGGCATGTTGATCCAAACCGTCGCACTCCTCATCGAAGAGCGCGGACTCGGATGCTGCATGCAGGAAGCGTGGGCGGCGTTCCGACCTGAACTCGCCAAGATGTTCGAGTTGGGCGCCGACGAGATGGTGTATTGCGGCATGGCCGTAGGACATCCGGACCGCAGCAAAGCCGTCAATCAATTTGAGCGAAATCGGATCAGCGTCGACGAACTCGCCGAGTTCCGCGGCTTCGATCCGTAAGCGCGGCGTCGATCAGCAAACGCAGCGTCGATCAAGGCAAGGCTGCGCCGTGGCCTAAACCCATTCTTCGAGCAAGGGCGTCGTGGGCGAGCTTGTGTCGATGACGTGTCCCGCCATGCGCACGGCGACCGACATCCGCGGCTCCGAATAACTGAAACACGCTCCGCGCATCACCTCGAGATGCGCAACCGATCGACCTGCTCCGCCCGCGATGTCGAAGCGCCTCGCACGACTCACGAAGTAACCCTTGTGCAGCACGACCGCAGCTTCGAGCTCATCGCCCGAGAGTTGCTCAGCCGCCCATCGCGAAAACCCCTTGAGCAACGGGCGACCGGCCAATGCATCAGGCTCGAGCACAACCCCTGCCTGCGTTTTCCAACGCAGCACTTCGGCGCCATCGCGATGCACCGTCGACCAGACGGAACCCGGGCTTTCATCAGGGATGGTGATGTCGTAGGTCCGTTGTCCGCCTCGCGATACATGAGTCATCGCGAGGAAAAAAAGATCGTAGAGATGCGTGCAATGCGCGCGCGGATTTTCGCGTGCCATGAGATCGGACCATGGCGTACTCAGCGGCAGCCCTATCAATCTTTGAAGCGGCTCGCTCGCCAGAGGACAGGTGTTGAGCGGATACCGGAGCGCGTGGGTCTTGATGTCCGATACCAAGCCATCATCGTGCGAGAGATCGAGTCGAAACGAATGGTAGGAATCTTCGACTCCCGCCCGAACGAGCCCCGGGGTCGCGATCAACCGAATGCGACGGCGCAGCGCACCGGAGCCGAAGTCAGGATTGAGCTCGCGAAAATCGTCGGACCACTGAGAGGACGCGGACAACGGCTTAGGTCACGGCCGATTCGAGCATCGTCAACGTCCCCGCGTCGGCATCGAGCTCCACCTGTACGCCGACCGGCAGGGTGAACTGACGACGCACGTGGCCGAACATCGCCCCGTAATACGCCGGCACGCCGAGCGACTTCACATGATCGTTCAAGATATCGGGGATGGTGAGCGACCCGAACCCCTCCCCCGGATCGCACTTGCTGCACGTCCCCCAGACGACGCCCTTCACTTGATCGAGGATACCGGCGAGCTTCATCTGCACGAGCATCCGATCGATGCGGTAAGGCGCCTCCTGCACATCTTCGAGGAAGAGTATCGAGTCTTTGAAATCGGGGACGTACGGCGATCCGAGAATGGCCGTGAGCACGGTGAGATTTCCGCCGAGCAACTTGCCGCGCGCCTTGCCCGAGGTAATGGTGCGGGTACGGTCGTCGCTCGGAACCAAGGTATCCGAGGTGTCTTTCGGATTGGCGAAGGTGGCCGCCTCGCCGTTCCACGTCACGCGTTGCAACCACTCGACGTTCGTGCGATTCCATTCACTCGCCCCGTTAGGGCCGTGAAACGTGACGAGCCCCGTCTTCGCGTGCAGCGAGAGCAAGAGGGCCGTGATGTCGCTGTAGCCGATCAAAATTTTGGGATTTGCGGCGATCGCCGACCAGTCGAGCAAAGGCAACAAGCGCGCGGCGCCCCAACCCCCGCGGATGCAATGGATGGCCTTGACCTCAGGATCGCGGAAAAGATCGTTGAGGTCGGCGGCACGATCCGCGTCGCGACCGGCGAGATAACCGTAACGATCATTCACGTGACGACCGAGCTTGCCCTTGAGGCCGAGCGCGGCGAGCGCTTCGAGCAGGATGTCGATGTCGATCGGATCCCAGTTGGCACTCGAGGGGATCATGAGCCCGATCGTGTCGCCCGCGGCGATACGCGGCGGCTTGACGGTCAAAGGACCTCGGGCGACATCTTTCACCGCCTGTCGCCTCGAGGACGCGGGCGCGGCCGCCACGGGACCCATGAGCGGGACGATGGCACTAAGCATGGCCGCGGAGATGGCCTGTCGACGAGAGATCATCGTATTGCCTCTTTCAAGTTGGCCAAGCTACGGCCTCGCGAGAAGTATACGCGCGACTAGAATGGGTGGATGTCGCGCTCCCTCAAATCCAGACACAGACGGTCTCTCGTACTCGGGTCGATATTGTGGGCGGGGAGCCTAGTCGCAAGCCTGCAGGCGGCCGAATCAGCGAAGTCCCCTGTGATGAACCGTCCGGTGATGGTGTTTGCGGCCATCTCGATGAGCGAGGCACTGCAGGATGCCGGCGCTGCATTCACACGACGCACGGGAATCGTGGTCAAGTACTCCTTCGCCTCGAGCGCCCAACTCGCGCGGCAAATCGAAGCCGGCGCTCGAGCGGATATCTTTATCTCCGCGGATCAAAAGTGGATGGACGAACTCATACGCGCGCAGCGGATCGATATTCGTACGCTGCGACCGCTCGCCGAAAATCGGTTGGTGGTGATCCGACCCGCGGGACGCTCGAGCGTCGATGCCCGAGACTGGATGCGTTCGCTCGATCGAGGGCGGCTCGCAACGGGTGATCCCGATTATGTGCCGCTCGGTCGTTACGCACGCGAGGCGCTCACGGCCCTTGGTATTTGGAATGTCGTGCAACCTCGACTCGCGCGCGCCGAAAACGCTCGAGTCGCGACCCTACTGGTCGCGCGGGGCGAAGCACCGCTCGGCATCGTGTACGCCACCGATGCCATCACCGAGCCGCGGGTCGAAGTCGTGAGCTCGCTCGATCGGTCTCTGCACTCACGCATCGTGTACCCCGCAGCACTCACGCGCGAGGCGAACGCGACCGCGACCGCCTATCTCGATTTTCTCTCGAGCGATGAGGGGGAAAAGTTTTTTGCGAAATACGGTTTCGAGCGCGAAGCGGCGTCGAGCGCACAGGTTCGTATCCCATGAAAATGGGATTACGATCATTTAATACCCACCCTCTCACATGACTCGCATAAACTAACGACGCATGAGTCTTCTAGATGTTGTCGGATCCGGGCAAAGCCCGATGGCGTTGATCGTCGAGGATGACCCGACTTTCGAGTCCTCCATGCGATCGGCGATCACCAATTTGGGGCAAGGGTGGGAATCCACCTGCTTTCGAAATGCCTCCGATGGACTTCGCTATCTCGACTCTCCGGACGCGCGGGTCGATCTGGCACTCATCGACATCGGGCTACCCGACATCAGCGGAATCGAAGTCGTGAGCCGCGTGCGCGAGAAGCATCCGGAAGTGCCCATCATGGTGGTTTCGGTCATCTCGGCAGAGCGCAGCGTGCTCGCCGCGATCCGCGCGGGCGCGCAGGGATACGTGCTCAAGGAAGATAGCGCCACCGAAATTGCCGAGGCTCTGCGGCAGACGCTGCAAGGCAATTACCCCATCAGTCCGGCCCTCGCCCGCTATCTGTTCAAACTTGCGGGCTCGCGCGATCGAGCCGCCGACCTCGCCGAGCTCACCCCGAAGGAACTCGAATTGCTGAAGCATCTGTCGCGCGGGCGCAGTTACGCCGAGGCCGGCAAAGAAATGGAGATCGCCATTTCGACGGTGCAGACCCACATTCGCAATTTGTACCGAAAGCTCGATGTGCACTCGCAGGTCCAGGCCGTCACCCGCGCACAGGATCGCGGCCTGATCTGACCCCTGTTGACAGTTATTCTTTGACGAGTCGCATGACCTCGGTCGGACTCAGCGTGCTCGCACGCTCGCGGATCGCAGGAATGTATTGCTGCTGAGTGCCTTTGGCCGAGGCGAGCAGATCTTGGTAGGTGCTGCGGAGCAAGGCCGTCGACATCACCCGACCTCCCGCGTAATACCGCTTGGCAAGATGACCGAGCGCATAGGTCGTGGCGAAGGAAAAAGCCATGCCGGTCGCCGCACGACCCAAGCCTCCGATCATGCCCCCGGCCGCTTTGCCAAGCAGACCCCCCACGAGCTTGCGTCCGATCTGCTCGACATATTGGGACGTGAGGCCCACGCCGACGGTGGCGAGAAATTCTTTGATGTGCCCCTGGTCGAGGTTGACCCCGTAGGACTGCCCGATGCGATACACCATTCTGACCTGCAAAGGGATGATGGCCATCGAGGCCCAGGACTGCGGCAGAAGCTCGAGCGCGCCGTTGAGAATGGCGTAATTGAGGATGCGCTTGTCGAGCGCGGCGTTGGCGGTCGGCTCGAGAGCGGTCGTGGCTCTCGGTGTCGATACGGTGGAAGCCGAGGCTGCTGCCGCAACGCCCACCGCCGCGGAGGCTCCGCGCACGACTTCGGGGGCATACGCCGCCGGTGCGTAGGCCGCGGCAACGATGGAGTCGGCTCGTGATGCCGCCGCCTTCGCGGTGTCGTCGCCCTCGAGGCCGAGACGCTGACGCAAGGACGTCAAAAACGCCTGTTCGCCCTCGCTCTGCACGCCATCGGCATCGATGACACACACCGCCATTTCATAGGCGAGCTGCCGATGCTCGAGGGCGGGTAGCATCGCCACCGCCGCCTCGAGCGTTACCCGCTTGAGGAGCACGTCTTGATACACCCCTGCGAGTGTCGCGCCCTCGGGCGTCACCAAAGACTCTGCCGCGTCGCGGATCGCTGTCCGCTCTTCTTCGGACTTGCGGCCATCGGCCAGGGCGGCGTGGATCATGATGTTGAGCAGGGCGCGTTGTTCGTTGGGGTTCATTGGCGGACGACCTCTGGGTGAGTGGAGATGGACGATGCCGAGGGCGGGAAGTTCCCGACCCTGGCGCCTTGCCCACGTGATGCGCAGCTCGCAAGGGTCTGGCTGCGATCCCGTACGGCTTTAGATAGTCTCGGGGCCATGGACATCGATATCATTCTCGAACCCGACCTCACCCCCGCTCAAGTGGCCGAATTAGGCCAAAAAGCCGAGCGCTACGGGGTGCGAGCCCTCTGGAGCTCCAACTATTTCGCGCACTGGGACTGTTTCCTGTCCCTCGTGCCTCTGGCGCAATCGACCTCGAAGTTGCTGCTCGGACCGCTTGCGGTGAGCCCTTTCGAGATGCACCCGCTCAAGATCGCCAACAGCCTGCTCTCGCTCAATGAATTTGCGGGAGGTCGTGCCGTCATCGCGATGGGCGCAGGTGAAGGCAACATCGACTGCATGGGCATCGAACGACCCGAGAAGATCGTCCGCGCCGTTCGTGAAGGTATCGAGATCGTCCGCGGCGCAGGACGCGGAAAACTCGCCAAGGGCTACAAGGGCGAGGACTTCGTCGTCAACCTCCCCTGCGCCTACGGCTGGCTCAAGGCACCCTCGCCGCCCCTCGTATATGGCACCGCGTATCGGGGCCAGATGATGCGCATGGAGGCGCGGGTCTCGGACGGCGTCTTCATCGGCTGCACGCCGCCCGAAGTCATGGCCCACGCCATGAACGAAGTTATGGAAGGCGCCGCAAAGCGCGAGCCCGACATGCCGGCGTTGCGCACAAACACCTTCTGGGCCTGGCACCTCAAAAAAGATCGAGCCGAAGGCTATCGCGAGTCACGTCGTGAGTTGCCATGGAGAGCGATCAAGCTGCAGAAAGAACTCATCATGCAGTGCCTGTCGGAAGACGAGGCACAACTCGTGCGCGATCATTACGACAAATTCGTGGCGGCGTGGTTTGATCGATCGGGCAATGTACAAGGTGTTCCGGAAGAGATTCCGAACCGACTCTGCGAGCACTTCACCTCGACCGGTGGACTCGAGGATCTCGATCGCGAGATCGAGCGCTTTCGCCTGTTCGCCAAGGCGGGATTATCCGAATGTGCGCTACGCCTGCACGATAATCCGATGGAAGCCCTCGACATCATCGGCCAGCACGTGATCCCGAAGCTGCGCTGATCGCATCGCAGACAGGTCGCGATAGAGCGTGCTGCGCTGGCGCGGCACGCGACCGACGGAACGAATCCCCTGCTCCATCGATTGGGCGTCCATCTCCTGTCCGTTGACGCCGCCCGCAGCACGGGTGATCGACTCGTTCATCAACACACCGCCGAGATCGTTCGCACCCGCACGTAGTGCCTCGAGCGCGCCGTCACGACCGAGCTTCACCCACGACGCCTGGATGTTGCGGATCAAAGGTTCGAGCGAGAGCCGGGCGACGGCATGCATCAACAGGGCTTCGCGCCAACTTGGGCCACTGCGCGCAAGACCTTTGCGCCAGATCGGCGCCTCCATATGGACGAATGGCAGCGGCACGAACTCCGTGAAGCCCTGAGTCTGTTGCTGGAGCCGACGAATTTCGAGCAGGTGTCGCGCCCAGTGCCGCGGCGTATCGACATGTCCGAACATGATGGTGGCCGTACTGCGCAAGCCGATCGAATGCGCATCGCGCATCACGCCCAGCCACGCTCGGGTGTCGAGCTTGTCGGGACAGATCACCGCTCGCACGTCATCACAAAGAATTTCAGCCGCCGTCCCAGGCAAGGTTCGTAGTCCTTCCTCGGCGAGTCGCGCCAAATAGTCACGGACCGACAACCCGAGGGTCTCGGCCCCATGGGTCACCTCGAGGGGTGAAAAGGCGTGGATGTGGATATCGGGCGCCGCACGGCGCGCCACGCGAACGATCTCGAGATAGGTGTCGCCGGTGAACGAGGGATGAATCCCGCCTTGCAGACACACTTCGGTGGCGCCACGCGAGCGGGCCTCGGCGACTCGCGCGCCGATGTCTTCGAAATCGAGAACGTACCCCGGTCCACGCAACGCGCGGGCGCTGCGCCCCTTCGCGAAGGCGCAGAATCCGCAGGAGTAGCTACAGATATTCGTGTAGTTGATGTTGCGGTTGACGACGTAACTCACGGCATCGCCGCTCACCGATCGGCGCAGACCGTCGGCGGCGCTGATCACCGCTTGAAAGTCGGCACCATCGGCTGCGAAGAACCACGCGAGACTGTCTTCATCGGGCTCGTCTCCCGCGAGGCAGCGACGGATCGCCGCGGCGACGCGCGGCGAAACGGGGCCCGCAGAGCGAGTGGATCGTGCGAGCGCTACGTAATCCGCCGGTGGGACATCACCTGCTCCAGCATGCCAACCACGCTCGCGTACGTAACCCGAGGCATCGAGTCGACGCCACACCGACGTGCGTAGCGCAGGATCGATCCAGCGCGACTCGAGCGCGTGCGAGGGCACGATGGGTAATCGCTGAACGAGTTTTCGGCCCGCCGCTGCAGTCAGTCGATCGAGCGTCTCGAGCTCGGGCCACGGCGCTTCGGGGTTGACGTGGTCGGGCGTCACGGGCGACACGCCACCCCAATCGTTGATACCGGCGTCGATCAAGGCCTGCAAGGAACCCGCGCTCAGGTTGGGCGGCGCCTGGATGGACATGGACGAGCCAAAAATTCTTCGAGCGACCGCGATCGTCCACTGCAGCTCCTCGAGCGAAGGCTCAGAAGCGTTGGCCATGCGCGTGCCCGGCTTGGCGCGGAAATTCTGGATGATGAGTTCTTGCACGTGCCCGTGCCGCAGATGCGATTCGCGAATCGCGAGCAAGGTCTCGATCCGCTCGAGACGTGTCTCGCCGATACCGATCAAAAGCCCCGTCGTGAAAGGTATTGACAACTCCCCGGCCCACTCGAGCGTCTCGAAACGAACGGCCGGATGCTTGTCGGGCGAACGATGATGCGGCCCTCCTTTTTGCGTCAGGCGCAACGAGCCGCTCTCCATCATGATTCCCATGGAGACCGCGACGGGACGAAGCTGCTGCATCGCCTCGCGCGTCATCACCCCGGGGTTCATATGCGGTAGCAGACCGGTCTCCTCGAACACGCGACGCGCGCAATACTCGAGGTAGTCGAGGGTGCTCGAGAACCCGAGCCCTTCGAGCTCGCCACGGGCCGATGCGTACCGCAGCTCGGGCTTGTCGCCGAGCGTGAACAGCGCCTCGTCGCAACCCGCTGCGGCGCCTTGTCGGGCGATCGCGAGGACCTCGTCGATGGTGAGATAGGCGCGCTGACCTTTCTTGGGCGGCGCCGCGAACGTGCAGTAATGGCACACATCGCGACAGAGCTGCGTGAGCGGGATGAATACTTTGCGCGAGTAACCGACTCGCACACCGTAACCATCGAGTGTGAGATCTCTCGCGCGCCGCAACAGCGCAGAGAGATCACTCTCCTCGGCCAGCAGGCGCGCTTGATCGGCCGGCATGGGTTCGGCCTTCAGGTCATCCGGCACGTCGACATCATGCGAGAGGCCGGGAATCTCGATTCGCGCGGCTCGCAAACCCAACCGACTCGCCGCATCGAGATGCGCCTCAGCACTGCGTAATCCGTACTGAGGCAAGAGCGTCGAAGGCAAGGTCATCCACAAGGCATTGGTGCCCTCACCGCGACGATCCGGCACGACGGCCACTTGCTCGGTCATCGCCCGATCGATCAGTCGATCGAGTTCTTCAGAGGTGACTTGAGGTGCATCGGCCGCCACGACGAGCATGGCATCGAAGCGTCCGGTCAAAGATTGCTGTGCCAACTGGACCGCGGCATTGAGCCCGGTGCCGTGATCCTGTAGCAGCTCGGCACCGGGCGGCACCTCGATGCGGTCGTCGGGACTCACGATGACGATGTGGTCGATATTGTTCGCCCCAGACAAGGCAGTCAGGACGCGGGACAGCATCGACTGCACGAGTGCCGACCGTCGTGCGATGGACAGCACGCCCGCAAGCCGCGACTTACCTTCGCAAGACGAGCGAACGGGAACGACGGCAACGACTCGCATCACCCCGCGCTCCGCGCACCGATCGACGCCGCGCGCAATCCGCTCGCAAACTCGATCGCCGCTTGAGCCACACGCTCGCGATCTTCGAGGGTTTTCATGAGCGTACGCGTCACCCCGATACGCAGCCCGGTCTGCTCGAGTGCTTCGCGCGTGTCGGGAGTCGCATCGACCTCATCGATCAACAGGCCGTCGATCAGGCCCGAGTAATGCCGCGCAATCGCCAACGCGTCTGCCGCAATTCCGAGCTCTGCCATGATTTTCGTGGTGGGACCCTTGATCGCTCGGCCACCGATGATCGGCGATACGGCGACGATCGGCACCTGCGCCGCACGAAGCGCGAGGCGTAACCCCGGCACCGCAAGCACAGGATCGATGCTGAGGTAGGGATTGGATGGGCACAGGATGATCGCCTCGAGTGATCGACTGCGCAGCAGGTCGAGGATTTCGTCGGTCGGCCGCGCCTGCGCCGCTCCGGCGTAATGCAATCTTTGAACCTTCGGCATCGCACGCAAGCGGACGAAGTAATGTTGGAATTCGAGCGCTCCAGCGTCCGTGTCGAGCAGCGTACTCACCGGCGTATCGCTCATCGGCAGCAGACGACTCGCCACGCCGAAGCGACTCGCAAGATCGTTCATGATCTGCGTCAGACGCTCGCCTTCCGCGAGGCGTCGCGTGCGCTCGACGTGCAGCACGAGATCACGGTCGCCGAGCAGGAACCAGTCCGGACCGCCCTGGCGACGCAACTCCTGCATGAATCCGAACGTCTCATCGGCACGCCCCCAACCCTGATCGGGGTGGACGACTCCCGAGAGCGTGTACAACACCGTGTCGAGATCGGGACAAATGCGCAAGCCGAGGTGCGTGAAATCGTCACCCGTGTTGACGAGTACTGCGAGTTCGCCGAGCGCCAGACGACGCGAGAGCCCAAGCGCAAGCTTGGCGCCGCCCACACCCCCTGATACGGCCAGCACTTTGATCGCCGGCTTCACCGAAAAAGATCCCCCTCGCTCGGTCGCACGATGGACCGACCATCCGACACCGGTGCGGAAAAGTCCAGCCCGCGTACGAGCGTGACCGGGACGCCCTCGGTCGACTCCCCCATCACGAGTCCTGCACCGGCTGCCACGGCGTCGGCCAAGGCAATCTGCGTGCTTTGCAGCGTGCGTCCTGCGCGATCGGTCGTCCCGCGCAAATCGAGGACGCCGGCATAACCCGCGACACCGAGTGCCACGTTCACCGTGCCCTCGCGCCAAGGACGTCCGAAACTGTCACTGATGATGACCGCGGGATGTTCCGGCGCGAGCGCCTCGCGCAGCCGTCGCGCCGAGGCATCGCAATCCTCGGGCAACAGCAGCACATGCTCATCGGCATCGGGAATGTTGGATCGATCGATTCCCGCGTTGGCCATCACCCAGCCACAGCGATGACGGCTAATGAGGATATTGGGAACCGCGCGAAGAATTTCCTTGGACTCGCGCAGGACAAGCTCGACGAAGCGAGCATCCTTTTGAACCTTGAGCGCGAGCGCCTGAGCCTCTGCCGAGGGCGTGATGTCCGTGAGCCGAACGAGTCGCCCCTCGGACTTGGAAACGATTTTTTGAGCGACGACGAGCAGATCTCGAGATCCGAGATCAAGACCGCTCTGGCGCAGGGCCGCACGGATGATCGCAGCGAGATCATCACCCGCCCGGATCTCGGGCAACCCCCGCAATGCCAGAAAACTGACCGCCGTCGGCATGGAAATCAGAGTTTGATTCCGGTGATACGGACGCCCGCGCCATCGACGGCGTACTGCTTGTTGATGAAGATCAGGATGGAGGTCAAGGCCTCCGCAGCCGCCGAGTTGACGAGCGCACCGGCGTGCAGACCACGCAGACCACAAGCCCCGACGAGACGAACGACCGAATCGCGCGCGGCTTTGTCGTCTCCGAACACGAGCACGTCGCACTCCACCACCGCATCGGTGGCGAGTTTGTGCGCCGCGACATTGTGGAACGCCGAAACGACCTTCACGCCCTCGCCCAGAATTTTTTGAGCACGAACCGCAGCACTGCCTTCGGGCGGCAACTGCACGCGCATGACTTTGGGCGGCACGAGCGGCACGGTCGTGTCGACGACGATTTTTCCGACGACGCCCGAGGCGATGTCGCGCAAGGTCGCCTCCTGCGAGGCGAAGGGCACCGTGAGCATGACGATGTCCGCTTGAGAGGCGACATCGGCGTTGCTGCCCGAGCCGACGCTGCGACCGGTCTCGGCGGCAAGGCGCGACGCCGACTCGGCCGCTTTGCTCGCGTCTCGCGAGCCGATCAGCACACGCTCGCCCGCCTTGACGAGGCGTCGCGCGATGGCCGAACCGAGGTCTCCAGTGCCACCGATCACGGCGATGACAGGGACGGAATCAGTCATGGGTATCTCCGAAAAAAAATCCTGGGGACGAGTCGAGCGAATTCTACCGGCCCGGAATCACGACCATCAGGATATCGGCGACGTTCGTCCCCGTCGGCCCCGTGACGAAGAGGTCATCGATTGCGGCCAAGGCCGAACCTGAGTCACTGGCTTCCAAAAGCCGTGCCGCATCGAGGCGCGCAGCACGGACTCGCGTCATGGTCTGGCCGTCGAAAAACGCGCCTGCGGCGCTCGTGGGCCCATCGGAACCGTCCGTCCCGGCGACGAGCCCGCTGATCTCGGTAGGGTGCGTCTCGCGCTGCGAATCGAGCGCTCGACCTAACCGCAACGCGAATTCTTGCGCACGTCCGCCCCGTCCGGCCCCGCGGACGATCACGAGCGGCTCACCGCCGGCGATGATGACCACCGCTCCACCGTCGGGATGCGGGCGATCACGATGCCGGAGCGTGACGATTTCTTGGAGCATTCGAGTCGACTCGTCTTCGACCGAACCGTAGAGACACCGACCGAGTTGCACGACCTCGAAGCCCTCCCTGCGCGCCGCCGTCGCTGCGGCATCGAGCGCGTCATCGAGTGTTGCGATCACGGCGTAACGGCCGCCGTGGTGTGCGAGGTCCTCGGACCAGGTCGGCGCCGAGCCGATCACGAGCGGATCGTCGCCCGGCACATCGGAAATCGCGAGGGTCGCAAACTGGGCGGGCGCGAGACGCGCTGCGAGGCGACCCCCTTTGATCACCGACAGCCGCTGACGAACACGATTGATCTCGGCGATCGATGCGCCCGAAGCCATGACGGCGAGGGTCTCGCGACGCTTCTGCTCGAGCGTGACACCGGGCGCAGGCAAGGCGCAAAGCGCCGAAGCACCCCCCGAGAGCAACACGACGAATCGGTCCTCGGCCCGCGGTTCATCAATGAATTCGAGCAGACGCACCGCCGCCTGCACACTGGCTTCGCCGGGATAGGGATGATCGCCTTGCAGAATGCGCCAAGGTTCGTGTGGGTCGCTCGCGCTCGGAGGATCACGGACGATCAATAGTCCATCGTCCACGTCACGCCCCGCACCTTGCAGGATCGAGCGAAATCCTCGAGCCATGCCGAGAGCGGCTTTGCCGAGACCGATGACGCGCAAGCGGCCCCCGACCGGCGGCAGGGAGAGCGCCACCCGCCGATCACCGCGCTCGAAATGAAACACGCCGTCGATGATCCGCGCGTGATCGCGAAAGACGCGCTCGCCCTGGACGGACGCCACGGCGGCTGCATGCCATCGAGCGAGCGCCGCTCTGACGTCGTTCGTCATGCGATGGGCGGGCCTCGAAGGCATCGGGTCCAGAGCCGATCCCACGCCTCGAGGTCCCACTCGGCGCCCGCCGACAACTGCACTTCGATACGGTTGTCGCGCCGCCAGGAAGTTGGCTGCATGGACAGTCGACCCTCGACCATTTGGACGAGCAGCCATGCGTCTTCATCGACCCGAATGACGGCCTTCAAGCGCTCGGGCCGACTGAGGCCCGGATCGAAGAGCGACAGATCGCTCGAGAGCAAGGTCAGCAGTCGCACCTCCACGAACGACATCGCCCGCGGAAAAACCCAGCGAGCGCCATGCCGATCCAGATGATGAAACTCGCGACGATCGATCGAATCACCCCGAGACGACGGACGATCCGTTTCGGCGTGCGCGTGCGCGTGTGACGAGGCACGCTCGCGCTCGAGCGCATGACTGTGAGGCCTGGAGTGCGACGCCGCGATGGGCCGATCGGATCGCCCGCGATCGATCGCCTGCAGCAGGGATTCCGGAAGCTCGCCCTGAACGATCTCGCCGAGCCAACTCTTGGCCGGAAAAAGCTCGCTCGCAATGGCTCGAAATCTTTGAATATGCTCGGGCGAGGCGACATCCGCCTTGGTCAATACCCAAGCATCGCAGATCTCCCGAACGGCGATCGAGGTCTCATCCGATCGATCGAGGTGGGTCGGGTCGACGAGCCCGATGACACCACAGAGGCGGATGTTCCCGGCCGCCTCGTGTGCGAGTAATTCTTCGACGATACCGCCCGGATGACCGATACCCGAGGGCTCGACCAAAATTCCCGCGGGTCGTACCCGCTCGACGAGATCTTGAAGGTTGCGCCGGAAATCAGCCTCACCGGCACAGCACAGACACCCTCCCGGAACGAGTCGGACGTCGTAGGCGCCTTGCGCGGCCGCGGCGACCGTGAGCGCGTCGATACCGGCATCCGTGTATTCATTGAGCAGGACGACCCAGTTTTCATCCGCGGGTTTTTCGGCAAGCCACCGCGCGATGACCGTGGTTTTTCCACAGCCCAACGGTCCGGTGATCACCCAAGCCGGGATCGGCGTCATGCGCGAATCCGACTCAGCGGCGAGGGTCGACGCCGTCATAACTTACGAGCGCGCCGTAGAGATCGGGTCGACGATCGCGAAATACGCCCCAACTCGCGCGCTGTTTCGCCAGATCCTCGAGATCGAAAGTCGCCGTGAGAACGGCGTCACCCTCCTCTCCCGCTTCAGCCACCTTGCCACCGGTCTGATCGGCAATGAATGACGAGCCATAGAACCGGATGAACAGATTTTGCGGATCTTGCAACGAGCGCTCGATGCCGTATCGATTCGAGGCGATGAGCGGCATGACGTTGGCGGCGGCATGGCCTTGCTGCGTACGCTGCCAATGCAGACGCGAGTCGATGGGCGGCGCAGGCGGCGGCTCGGTACCGATGGCCGTCGGATAAAAAAGCAGGTCCGCGCCCTGCAGCGCCATCGAGCGCGCACATTCCGGAAACCACTGGTCCCAGCAGATACCGACGCCGATGCGCCCGAAACGCGTCGACCAGACCTTAAAGCCGGTATCGCCCGGGCTGAAGTACTGCTTCTCTTGATAGCCCGGACCATTCGGAATGTGTGACTTGCGATATAGACCGAGCACTTCGCCATCGGCATCGAGGATGGCGACGCTATTGAAGAACGACTGGTTGGCGCGCTCGAAGAAACTGATCGGCAATACGACGCCGAGTTCTTTGGCCACTTGCCCGAAATGTTTGACCGCAGAATTTTCCGCCAAGCTTGTCGCGAGTTCGAAATGTCGGGCGTCTTGCTCAATGCAAAAGTAAGGCGTTTCGAAAAGCTCTTGCAGCAAGATGATTTGCGCGCCACGACCGGCCGCCTCGCGCACCAGCTCCTCGGCACGCGCGATGTTCGCCTGCCGATCCCAACCGCAGGCGAATTGCGTCGCCGCGACCGTGACTTTTTTCGAACTCGGTTTGGCAGACATTGGCTCAGCCTCCCGTCGGTGCCAGCATGTCGGTGATTCGAATCGCCGTCTCGAGTGCCCGAAGCCCCGCCTCACCGTCCACCACCGGCGGGCGACCCGTGGCGATGCAGTCGAGGAAGGATCGAATCTCGGCCCGCAGGGCATCGCCTTGTTCGAAGCTCTGCTCGTCGATGTTGACCGGCAACTCGCCCGCGGCGAGCGGTGTCGAGCGTTTGGTGAGCGTGGTGAGGATACGTTGCTGCAAATCGATGGAGAGATACGCATCGTCACGGAAGACCCGCAGCTTGCGCTCGGTCTTGAGGCTCACCCGGCTCGCCGTCACGTTGGCGACACAGCCGCCCGCAAAGCGAATGCGTGCGTTGGCGATATCGACGGCCCCCGAGAACACGGGCGTCCCCACGGCGTCGATGGACTCGATCGGACGACCCACGATACTTTGAACGATGTCGATGTCGTGGATCATGAGATCGAGCACCACATTGACGTCGGTGCCACGCTCCTTGAAGGGCGCAAGTCGTTGGCACTCGATGAAGCGCGCACCCTCGAGTCGGCCTTCTGCCGCGACGATCGCCGGGTTGAACCGCTCGAGATGCCCGACTTGCAGAATGCGACCCTTTCGCGCGGCAAGCTCAATGAGGTCTCGCGCTTGCTCGGGCGTTTCGGTGATCGGCTTCTCGACGAGCACGTGTGCACCGGCCTCGAGGAAATCACGCGCGATGGCATGGTGCGCCGGGGTCGTCGTGACGATGCTCACGGCATCGACTTGCCCGAGCAGTTCGCGATGGTCGGCAACACCGCGCGTCGAGAGCTCTCGCGACAGCGCCTCGCGGGCATCGGCCCGAGTGTCGGCCACCGCGACCAAGGTGCACGCCGGCTCGCTCGCATACTTTTGTGCGTGGAATCGGCCGAGATAACCGGCCCCGATCACTGCTGCCCGAATGGTGCCCATGCCGTATTATGCCCGCATGGGCCGCCGAAACTCGAAGCTCGACCTGCTCACCCTCAATCGCGAGGCCCGACTGCTCGCGGGCTCGCTCATTTTCTCGGCCGTCGCACTGCCGCTGATCGTGTGGCTCACGGGCCGCGCCCTGCTTGGCCCGTACGCCAACGGCGGCATGTTCGCGATCCTCGGCGACTTCTTCACCCTGCTCTACGCGGGGTCGGTCTCCGCCTGGATACTGCTACTGTCGCCCTACGTCCTGCTCGGCGCCTTGCGCCTTGCAGCTTGGGGCGCGCGCAGATTCTGACGACCGACGAGCGCCGACCGATCCTCAGTCGGCCGCCACACTTCGATCGCGTGCCGCACGGAATTCGCTCGTCGCATACCAGTTCGGAAAGCGTTTCTCTCGGGCCAACGTCGAGCCGACCTCGAACAGCAACTCGAGATCCTGTACGCCGCCGCGCAGGTCGGTACCCGGCCTGAATTCATCCGAAGGCTTGTGGTAGTGCAAGGCCGTGAACTCGGCCGCTTGCGCTTTCGCCCACTCCGCACCCTTCTCGCGATCTTCGACGCCGAGCTTGAAATAAAGCGCCGGGACGCCCACCTTCGCGAAGTTGAAATGATCGGATCGATAAAAGAATCCGTTCTCGGGCGTGGGCTCCTCGCGCAGCACGCGGTCTTGTTTCGCTGCCGCACGCTCGAGATACGGCTCGAGTTCGGAGGCTCCGTAACCGATGACCGAGACATCGCGCGTCGGGCCACCCCACGGGATGGCATCCATGTTGAGCGCCGCCACGGTTTTCTTGAGCGGGAAGATGGGGTTCTGCGCGTAGTACGCGGATCCGAGCAAACCGCTTTCCTCGAGCGTCACCGCCAGAAAAACCACTGAGCGCTCGGGGCGACGCTTCGACTCGGCGAACGCCTTGGCGATGGTGAGCAGACCCGAAGTACCGGTCGCGTTGTCGAGTGCTCCGTTGAAAATGTTGTCACCGCCTCGAGCGAGCGACTTACCGAGATGGTCCCAATGCGCCGTATAAATGACGTACTCGTCGGGCCGCTTGCTGCCCTTGATCATGGCCACCACGTTGGGTGAGTTCGATCGACGAATGAGGTTGCGAAGGTTGCCGGACGCCTGCTGCGCAAGCGGAATCGGCTTGAAGCCCGGCTGACTCGCCGCGATCAAAAGTTCATCGTAGCTTCGACCGTTCGCACGCAGCAGTGCGTCGCCCGCCTCGCGCGTGATCCAGCCCTCGATCGCTGCGCGATCGGCGTTGCCGTTGGCAGAGACCGTATCGAGCTGCGGTCCCATCCAGCTGTTCTGCACCGTGCCCCACCCATACGCTGCGGGCTTGGTGTCGTGGATGATGATGGCGCCTGCAGCATTCTGGCGCGCGGCCTCTTCGAGCTTGTAGGTCCAGCGACCGTAATACGTCATCGCACGGCCGCGGAACAACTTGGCGTCGTTCGTCGCGAAGCCCGGATCGTTGATGAGGATGACGGCCGTCTTGCCGCGCATGTCGACGCCGGCGTAATCGTTCCAGCCGTACTCCGGCGCGACTACGCCATGGCCCACGAACACGAGTGGGCTATCGGTGATCGACACCTCGGGGGCGATCCGCTTCGTCCAAATCACCATATCGGTGCCGTACTCGAGCTTGGTGCCGCCAAAAGAAAGCGACGCGTCGCTGCCTGCCGTGATTTCCACGATCGGCACCTGCTGCAAATAGGAGTCGCCGTTACCCGGCGCGAGGCCCAATTTTTTGAACTCCGACTCGAGGTAGTCGACGGTCTTGCGCTCGCCGGCCGTCCCGGGCTTGCGACCCTCGAACTCGTCACTCGACAACGTGACGATGTGACGCTCGTACTCTGCGGCGGAGATCGGCGGCGGTGTGGAGCGCGATGCGCCGTGACAACCCGCCAAGGTGATTGCGACCAGAGCAAGCACTGCAAATTTGGACATGCAAGATCTCCCCGATGATCGGAAATTCATTTTTGCGGCCAGACCAACCAGCCGATGAAGGTCAACAAGAGCACGAGCGCGATCTGCGGCGCCCGCCTCCACGTCGTCTCGCGCAGTTCACCATAAAACCCGAGGGCGGACACCACGGCAATCAGTGCCGAACCGCCGAGCGTCAGCAGCAGCGGCGGGAACTCCTCCCCGATACGCTCGGAGAACTCCGGGAGCATCAGGAACACCACCAGCGTGAGCACCAACGCCACGGTGATGGAGACGGCCGAACCGAGGACGATTCCGAGCAGGACGGATAAAGGACGCATGAAACCCTCAGCCCGAACGGCGCCGCACTTGAAGGGGCGCCTCCGGGGAACTAGTCTGCAGGGGATTCTACCGAACACCGGATGCCCATGACCCCTCAAGGACGCCGCCCCGCGGCACTCATCGCGTATGTCGCCCTGACGATCGGCTTGCTCACCCTGGGCAGCTCGTCGCGACTGACGGCCGACACCTCCGCCCTGCCACCCGGCGCCATGGCGCCCTCGGCCCGCGAGCGCATGATCGCGCGCCAGGTCGGCGCCCTCCTCGAGGACAACCACTACAGCCAGCAACGCATCGACGACGCCATGTCCCCGCGGATCATGGACAAGTTTCTCGATGGCCTCGATGGCCAACGCAGTTATTTCCTAGCCAGCGACGTCGCGGAGTTTCAGGCCTACCGTTTGCGCTTCGACGACATGATCCGCACCGGCGACCTCGAGCCGGCGTATGCGATGTTCGCGCGCTACCAGCAACGCAATCGGGAGCGCATCCGACATGCGCTCGCCCTGCTCGATCAAACGCCAGACTTCACCATCGAGGAGTCTTTCGAGTTCGATCGCGAGAAAGCCTCGTGGCCGACGAGCACCGCCGAACTCGACGAACTGTGGCGCAAGCGCGTGAAGAACGATGCCATCTCGCTGTTGCTCGCCGACAAGAGCTGGGACGAAGCGCGTGAGGTGCTGCGCACGCGTTACGATCGCGTGCTCAAGCGCGCCGATCAGGTCAAACCGGAAGAGGTCTTCGAGATCTTCCTCAACTCCTATGCGCGCACCTTCGATCCGCACTCCAACTATTTCTCGCCGAGAAACTCGGAGGAGTACAAGATCCAGATGAGCCTCAATTACGAGGGTATCGGCGCCTCGCTGCAGCTCATCGACGATTACGTCACCATCATGAATCTCATCGAGGGTGGTCCCGCAGCGGCCTCGGGCTCCCTGAGCGTCAACGATCGAATCACCGCAGTGGGGCAAGGCAAGCAGGGCCCATTGACCGATGTCGTCGGCTGGCGCATCGACGATGTGGTGCAGTTGATCCGCGGCAAGGGCGGCACGATCGTCCGATTACAGATTTTGCCGGTGGGCGCTGCGCCGGGTTCGCCTGAGCGAGTCCTCGAATTCACGCGAGGCAAGGTCACGCTCGAGGCGCAGGCGGCTCGCAAGGAGCTCAAGACCATCAAACGTGGCGATGCGGAGTATCGCGTCGGCGTCATCAACGTACCGGGCTTCTACTCCGACTACGACGGCCAACGCGCCGGCGACAAGAACTATCGCAGTACCACGCGAGATGTTCGGCGTCTGATCGAAGAGCTCAAAGAAGAAAAGATCGACGGTCTCGTGATCGACTTACGCGGTAACGGCGGCGGCTTCCTGCCAGAGGCCCAGTCGCTGACCGGGCTATTCGTCGATCAAGGCCCGGTCGTGCAGGTGCAATTCTCGAACGGCGAGCGTGAAGTGCTCGACGACCCGGATGCGGGGATCGCCTACGACGGCCCGCTCGTCGTGGTGATCGACCGTTTCAGCGCATCGGCCTCGGAAATCTTCGCAGGCGCCATACAGGATTATCGGCGCGGCGTTGTCGTCGGTCAGCGCAGCTTCGGCAAGGGCACGGTGCAAAACCTCGTCCCCCTGTCGCGCTGGAGCGCACGACCGGTCAACGGGCAACTGACCGTCACCATCGGCAAGTTCTACCGCGTCACCGGCGAGAGCACGCAGCATCGCGGTGTCGAGCCCGACGTCGAACTTGCCTCGCCGATCAGCTTGAAAGACATCGGTGAAAGCGCCCTCGATGACGCCCTGCCCTGGGATCGCATCGACCGGGCCGAGTTTCGAGCCCTCGATACGCGCCTGCCCTCGATCGCAAAACTCGCGCTTGAGGAAAACACCCGTCAGAACCGCGACCCCGACTATCGCTGGCTCGTCGAGGACATCGCAGCACTCAATCGACTGCGCGATCAGCGGTCAATTTCGCTCAGTCTCGAAAAGCGTCGCGCCGAACGCACGCAGCTCGAAGCCAATCGGCTCGCCCGGGAAAATGCCCGTCGTGTTTCGCGCGCGGAATCTCCCCTCGCCTCGATCGAAGACCTCGATACGTCGAAGCAGCCCGATGTCGTGCTCGATCAGTCGGCTGAGGTGATGGTAGACATGCTCAAACTATCGACCCCGGCCAAGACGCCGAAACCGAAGGCGGTCACGGCGAAGCGCGAAGCCGCCTGAATCCGTGTCCGCGCTCGAGGCAGTACTCGAGCCACTTGTTGAGCATCATGTTGCGCGCCCAGCGCTGATCGAGATCGAGTCCCGCATGCTGGCGCCAGCCGCGCAATAGCGGGTGCTCGTGTGTGTCGGCCCAGGAGTGCGCCTCGGCCAGACGCGCATCGTGGTAAACCCTCACTTCCATGTCGGGCGCGTTCGGCACGGATCCGTCGTCTGAGAAAACGTATGTGAGCTGCAGCATCGTCGTGTACGGCGAACGCTCGGTCACTCGAAGCTCGAGCTCGACATCGCCCTGCACGCTCGAGCGATGCAAGCCGTCGATCGAACGCAGCTCGCCCGCGAGCGCACCGAGTCTGCGGTGATTGCTCTCGTAGAGCGCCATGAGCGCCACGAAACTGCGGGGCCGTGATCGCCAGCTCGCCGGCAACAACGGCTCGCCGAGCAAGCCCTGCAGGGCGAGCTTTCGCGAGTGGAAGTTGTCGGATGACGATTTCATTGATCGGACTATAGCGCGGGTGTGGGTCTCAAGTCATGGGCGAACGCGTCGCTCGATGCCCGTGGCCTCGAGGATACGCGCCGAAATTTCTTCGATCGAGCATTCCGTGGTGTCGAGCACCGGGATGGCATTTCGCTGGAAGATGGCGTCGGCCGCACGCGTTTCGAACTGCACTTGCGGTGGCGAGGCGTAGCGACTGTTCGGCCGGCGCTCTTGGCGAATCTGTTGCAGACGATTGGGCGCAATGCGCAGCCCGAAGAGCTTGCCCTTGTGCGGCTGCAGCGCAGGCGGCAAACGCGCCGACTCGAGATCGTCGTCGGTCAATGGGTAGTTCGCGGCGAAGATACCGTACTGCATCGCAAGATAAAGACACGTCGGCGTCTTACCCGATCGCGAGACACCCACGAGCACGACGTCGGCTTTCGAATAATCACGGTTCGAGCCGTCGTCGTTCGAGAGCGCGTAATTCGTGGCGTCGATGCGGGCCGCGTAACCCACCGAATCGGAGATGCCATGCGCCTTGCCCGCGCTGTGCGTCGAGCGCGTACCGAGCTCACGCTCCATCGGGCCCACGAAGGCTTCGAAGAAATCGAGTACCAAGGCTTCGGCCTCGCGCAACACGAGCCGCAAATCGTCCTGAACCAAGGTGCTGAACACGATGGGTCGAGCACCCTCCTCGACGCCTGCGGCATTGATACGCCGAACCGCCTCGTGTGCCTTGTCAATGGTGGAGACAAATGGCAGAGTCACGGCCCGAAATTGCAGCCCGTCGAACTGCGTCAAAAGGCTGTGTCCCATGGTCTCGGCCGTGACGCCGGTTTGGTCGGAAACGAAGAATACGGTTCGTGTTGTCACGAGTGGTTCTACCCATCAATCGCCAGACGTCAGTCTCCCTCGCCTCGCCCTCCAACTCAAGGATGTGCCCGTGACCGAACTCGTCCTGCCCTTCGAACGACTGGCCATGCACGACGTCGAGACCGTCGGCGGCAAGAATGCCTCCATCGGGGAGATGATCGGTCAGCTCGCGCGTCTCGGCGTCAAAGTTCCGGGCGGCTTCGCCACGACAGCCGCAGCCTATCGGCAGATGCTTGCGCACAATGGGCTCGACCAACGGATACGCGAGTTGCTGCAATCACTCGACGTCGACGATGTCGTCCGTCTTGCGGAAGTTGGCGCCACCATTCGCGGCTGGATCCTCCAGGCGCCGCTGCCGAGCGAGCTTGAGCGAGCGGTTCGCGAGGGCTATCGCCAATTTGGTGATCACGTCGCCGTCGCCGTGCGCTCATCGGCTACCGCCGAAGATCTGCCGGAAGCCTCGTTCGCAGGCCAGCAAGAAACCTTTCTCAACGTGCAGGGCGAAGACGCCGTCATCGAAGCGATGCGGCACGTGTTTGCCTCGCTCTTCAATGACCGCGCCATCGCGTATCGCGTGCATCAAGGTTTCGACCACTCGCAGGTCGCGCTTTCGGCGGGCATCCAGCAAATGGTGCGATCGGATCTCGGCGCGAGCGGTGTCATGTTCACGCTCGACACCGACAGCGGCTTCCGCGACGTCGTCTTCATCACCGCCTCATACGGTCTCGGTGAGACGGTCGTCCAAGGCGCCGTGAATCCGGATGAGTTCTATCTCTACAAGCCTGCCGTCCGCGCAGGTCGTCACGCCGTACTGCGTCGCAATCTCGGCGCCAAAGCCATCAAGATGGTCTACGCCGAACCGGGCTCTGCCGAACGCGTGCGCAATGTCGATGTGGCGCCCGCCGATCGACAGCGCTTCTGCCTCGACGACGCCGATCTGCTCGAGCTCGCCAAGCAGGCACTCATCATCGAGGAGCATTACGGTCGGCCGATGGATATCGAGTGGGGCAAAGATGGCGCCACCGGTACGATCTACATCCTTCAGGCGAGACCCGAGACCGTGCAGAGCCGCAGCGGCCGCACCATTCAGCGTTACACACTCGCCAAACGGTCAAAGATCATCACGCAGGGGCGCAGCATCGGGCAACGCATCGGCGCAGGTCCCGCTCGCGTCATCTCCGACCCCTCGCAGATGGCCCGCGTTCAACCGGGCGATGTGCTCGTCGCCGACATGACCGACCCCGACTGGGAGCCGGTGATGAAACGCGCCTCGGCCATCGTCACGAATCGCGGGGGCCGCACCTGCCATGCGGCGATCATTGCGCGAGAACTCGGCATTCCCGCCGTCGTCGGCTGCGGCAACGCAACGACCAGTATCCGCGAAGGACAACCGGTCACCGTTTCCTGCGCCGAGGGTGATACCGGGTTTGTCTACGAAGGCGCGCTCGACTTCGAGCGTCGGCAGATCGAACTCGACTCGCTGCCGCAAGCTCCGGTCAAAATCATGATGAACGTGGGCAACCCCGATCGGGCCTTCGATTTCGCGAGCATCCCGCATCGCGGCGTGGGGCTCGCGCGGCTCGAGTTCATCATCAATCGCATGATCGGCGTGCACCCGCGCGCCCTGCTCGAGTTCGACCAGCTCAGCGCGTCGCTCAAAGCAGAAATTCGCGCGCAGATGTCGGGCTATGCCGACCCCGTGGGCTTCTATGTCGACAAGCTCGCCGAGGGTGTCGCGCAAATCGCCGCAGCCTTTGCGCCGGAGCCCGTCATCGTTCGTCTCTCCGATTTCAAGTCCAACGAGTACGCCAATCTCATCGGCGGACGACTCTACGAACCGACCGAAGAAAATCCGATGATCGGATTCCGGGGCGCGGCCCGCTACACCGATCCCGATTTCCGGGCGTGTTTCGAGCTCGAGTGCCGTGCGCTCAAAAAGGTTCGCAATGAGATGGGCCTCACGAATGTGCAGGTCATGGTGCCCTTCGTGCGCACCCTGCGCGAAGCCAAAGAAGTCACGGAGCTGCTGGCTGCCAATGGACTCGGTCGCGGTGAAAACGACCTCAAGGTCATCATGATGTGCGAGCTGCCCTCGAACGCGGTGCTCGCCGAGCGCTTCCTCGAGTTCTTCGATGGCATGTCGATCGGTTCGAACGACATGACGCAGCTTACGCTCGGTGTCGACCGCGACTCCGGAATCGTGGCCCAGCACTTCGACGAGCGCGATCCGGCTGTCAAAGAAATGCTCTCCATGGCCATCCGTGCCTGCCGCAAGGCCAGAAAGTACATCGGAATCTGCGGTCAGGGCCCCTCGGACCACCCCGATCTCGCGCGGTGGCTCGTGGAGGAAGGCATCGACAGCCTCTCGCTCAACCCGGACACGGTGATCGAAACCTGGTTGATGCTCGCGCAGGACGCCGCCGCAGCGACTAAGCGTTGAGCGACGCGCGGCCCGCCAAAAACGGGCACACCGAAAGATCGACGTTTCCACCCGAGACGATCACGCCGATCGTCTCTCCCGCTTGTCCGAGGCGGCCTTCGATGAGCGCGGCCAGCGGCACGGCTGAGGAAGGCTCGATGAGGAGCCGCAAATCTTCGAGCGCGATGCGCATCGCGTGGACGATGGCGCGCTCCGATACCGTCAGCACGTCATCGACCTGCGATCTGAAAATGGCGAAGGGACGCACGCCGATCGAGCCGCGCAAACCATCGGCGATGGTCGCCGGCGAGCCCTGAACACCCACACGTATACCGCCGTGAAACGAGCGCGCCGCATCGTCGGCCATCTCTGGCTCGACCCCGATCACACGACAGCTCGGCGCCATCGACTTGCCCGCGATCGCCGTGCCCGACAGCAAGCCCCCGCCACCGACCGGCGCAGTGAGAACGTCGATGTCGGGATACTCACTCAATAATTCGAGAGCGGCGGTACCCTGCCCGGCAATCACCTGAGCATCATCGAAAGGATGAACGACTGCTGCGCCCGTGCGCGCGACAACTTCGGCGAGTGCCGCCTCACGGGCGACGAGTCCCGGCTCGCAGGAGACGAGCTCCGCGCCCTCGGTCCGGATCGATTGCAACTTGACCGCCGAGGCGTCGCGCGGCGCCACGACCACGCATCGCCAACCGAGTTCGCGCGCCGCTCGGGCGAGCGCGGCACCATGATTCCCCGAGGAGTGAGTCGCCACGACCTTTGTCTTCGACTCGAGTTGCAGCAAGGCATTGGTGGCCCCGCGCAACTTGAACGCCCCGACGTGCTGCAGGTTTTCGCACTTGAACAGCACTCGCCGACCGACGCGCGCATCGAACCGCGGGAAGTTCATCACCGGCGTGCGCAACACCCGTCCGAGCAATCGATCGTGGGCGGCGACGACGTCATCGAACGTCGGCAGATCGCCTGCGGACTGGCCAAGCCTCGACACGCTCAGCACGCGCCTCGAGGTCCGAAGACGAAGAACCGCTCGCGGTAATACTGCAACTCACGTACCGACTCGCGGATGTCGTCGAGCGCGAGGTGCGAACCTTCCTTGTTGAAGGCTGCCGCAAGCTCCGGCGACCAGCGCTTCGCCAATTCTTTGACGGTGCTTACATCGAGGTTTCGGTAATGGAAGAACGCCTCGAGCTTCGGCATCAGGCGCGCCATGAATCGACGGTCCTGACAGATGCTGTTGCCACACATCGGCGATGCGCCGGACTCGACGTGCTGGGCCAAAAACTCGAGCGTCTGACGTTCGGCCTCGGCCAGCGTGATCGTGCTCGCCCGAACGCGGGCGATGAGCCCCGAGCCGCCATGTTGTCGCTGGTTCCACTCGTCCATCCGCGCAAGCGTTGCGTCATCCTGATGGATCGCGAGCACCGGCCCTTCGGCGATGAGCTGCAAGGACGAGTCGGTCACCAAGGTCGCAATCTCGATGATGGTGTCCGAGTCGGGTTTGAGCCCGGTCATCTCGAGATCGATCCAGATCAGCGCATCGCGACTCGGCATGGTGACGGTCCATCGTGGGGGCTTATATTGAGCCCGAGTCTATCAGAGGCTAGAGTGGCGCCCTCTTCGGGCGATACGGCACGGCAAGCTCTTGGAATTCGAGGCGCAGGTCATTGCCGCGTACGGACGTCACGTCCGGGTACGCGACGACACGGGACGTATCGTTCAAGCCCGGCCTTTCGGGCGTCGCTTGCAGGTGGTCTGCGGCGATCGAGTGCGCTGCAACGAAGACGCGACGCACTCCGAAGTACATGTCACCGATATTCTGCCGCGTCGCAGCCTCCTCGCGCGCGCGACGCTGCGCGGCGATGCCGAGCCTGTCGTCGCCAATCTATCGCTGTTGGTCGCCGTGATGGCACCCGCGCCGATGCCCGATCTTTTCATCATCGACAGGTATCTCTGCGCCGCCTCCTCGGCCGGAATCCGGGCACTCGTGCTCGTCAACAAAAGCGATCTTGCCCAGGACGTCGATCTCTCCGCACTCACTCATTCCTTCGAGACGGCGGGCTACCCGGTACTGCTCTGCAGCGCCGAGAGTGGCCAGGGACTCGACGCGCTCAATGAAATCTTGAGTCGTGAGACGAGCGTCTTCGTCGGACAATCGGGCGTCGGAAAATCGTCGCTCATCGGTCGACTGATTCCCGGTATCGATCTCGCGACGGGCGAACTCGATCGCGATGCAGAAGGTCGACACACCACGACGAGCTCCTCGCTACACGATCTGCCCGGCGGCGGTCACGTGATCGACTCACCCGGGGTGCGCGACTTCGCGCCAGCCATCGACTCCCTCGAACCTCGCAGCCTCGGCTTTCCCGAAGTCGACCAACTCTCGACCACTTGCCGATTCGCGGACTGCCAGCACCTGCAGGAGCCCGGGTGCGCTGTACGTGGTGCGGCAGAGCGCGACGAGGGAGAAAGTCCGCGGATCGATCCGCGACGATACGAGAGTTACCGCAGACTGCGACGCCTTCATGCCGACTTGAAAGCGGCCCAAGGCCCGGGCCGAAAGCGCAGTTAAATCAGCGACTGGCGGCCCGCGAGTGCGTGGGCGAGCGTGCCGCCGTCGATGTACTCGAGCTCCCCACCGATCGGCACACCATGCGCAATACGTGTCGCACGCAAGCCGCGGGCTTTGGCGATCTCCGACAGAAAATGCGCGGTCGCTTCGCCTTCGACCGTGGGATTCGTCGCGAGGATCAACTCCTGCACCGCTCCTGAATCGAGCAGGCCCTCAAGTTCGCGGATACCGAGTTGTTCGGGACCGACCCCATCGAGCGGCGACAGATGCCCCATCAGCACGAAATAACGCCCGCGGTAGCCGCCCGATTGCTCGATGGCGACGACATCGGCCGGTGACTCGACGACACAGAGCTGGCTCGCATCACGCTGCGTCGAACTGCAAATGAAACACAGCTCGGTCTCGGTGAGCATGCGGCATTGCCGACATCGGCCCACCTTGGCGAGCGCCCCGGAGAGCGCCTCGGTCAACGCACGCGCGCCGTCCCGCCCCTCCTGCAACAAATGAAACGCCATGCGCTGAGCGGTCTTCGGACCGACTCCGGGCAAGGTGCGCAACGCATCGATGAGTCGCGCAAGCGCGGGTGTGTGTTTCATCTCGCGGGGCTAAGTCAGAACGGCATCTTGAAGCCCGGCGGCAGACGCAGCCCGGACATCAAGGACGACATGCGCTGCTGACTTTCGGTCTCGACGCGACGCACCGCATCGTTGATGGCCGCAGCGACCAGATCTTCGAGCATCTCGCGATCGTCACCGATGACGGCTGGCTCGATCTGCACGCGCTTCACCTCGTGCTTGCCGGTCATCGTGACCTTGACCATGCCGCCGCCGGACTCGCCGACGACTTCCATCTGCGCGATCTCTTCCTGCGCCTTTTGCATGTTGCGCTGCAGCGCTTCCGCCTGCTTCATCATGTTGCCGAAATTGGCCATCGCTGATTTTCCTTAATGCGGTTTGACTGAATCGGTCTTGAGGCTGGCACCGAACTTTTCTTTGAAGCCACGAATGGTCGCGTCGGCCTCGAGTGAACGCCGAGCTTCGTCGAGTTCGGCGTCCACGGCGCGCTGTTCCGCACGCGCCGGCGTATCGACGGGCGCCTGCGCGAGCTCGATTTCCACCCGCACGGTTTCGCCGAGCGCGCGCGCCAGGGCCTGAGAGAGTTTTTCGATGAGCGAAGGGGTCTTGAGCAGCGACTGGGCCGGGTCGAGCGTGAGACGGATCAACCCTCCTTCCCGACCCGCGTAGGCACAGTTCGCCGCAAGCTGCCGCGACGCGCCGCCGAGCTCGAGACCGGCGATCACGTCCTGCCACTGCGAGAGGTCGAGGGTCGCGCCGGTCGACACCCGCGCCGACGTCGGGGTCGTCACCCCGCTCGGAGCCTGGGCCAGAGGGGACGCAGCCGGCGATGCAGCCGGTGCCGCGCTACGCCTCGGAGACGCGGCTCTGCCCTCGCCCACGCCCGACCCCGCAGTGCCCCCTGAAGCGCCTGAGGCGCCCGGGGCGAGCCGGAAGGCCGCCATGCGCAGCAAGGTCATCTCGAAGCCTGTGCGCGGGTCTGGCGCCCAAGCGAGGTCCCGACGCCCGAGGATCGCCGTCTGGTAGCACAGCTGAACGTCCTCGGGACTCAGCGCCGAGGCGAGCTCCGCGAGCTGCTCGGGCGGATGCAGCTCGTCGCCCTCATACGTCGGCAGCGTTTGCCTGAGCGCCACGCGCACCAGCAGCGTCGCGAGCGCATCGAGCACATCGCCGTAATCCGGCGCCCACTCATCGAGCGACTGCGCAAAGCGCATGAGTTCGGCGGGATCCGAGGTACCCAGCAAACGAGCCAATTGAAAGACCTGTTTGCGATCGACCGTCGCGAGCATCGCCCGCGCTTCGTTCTCGGCGACCTTGCCGCCTCCGAACGCGAGCAATTGGTCGAGCAAGGACAACCCATCGCGCATGCTGCCGTCGGCCGCCTCGGCGATGAGCCGTACGGCGGCAGGCTCGAAGTCGATGTTCTCGGCTTTGAGGATCACCTTCATGCGATCGGCGATCATCGAGACGGACAAACGCTTGAGGTTGAACTGCAGACAACGCGAGAGCACCGTCACCGGCAATTTTTGAGGATCGGTCGTCGCCAACAAGAATTTGACGTGTGGCGGTGGCTCTTCGAGGGTCTTGAGCAGCGCATTGAAGGAATGCGTCGAGAGCATGTGGACTTCGTCGATGAGATAGACCTTGTATCGCCCTCTCGTCGGCGCGTATTGAACGTTATCGAGGAGGTCGCGCGTGTCATCCACCTTCGTTCGCGAGGCCGCGTCGACTTCGATCAAATCGACGAAGCGACCCTCGTCGATCTCGCGACACGTCGCGCAGGTGCCGCACGGCGTCGCACCCATGCCCGTCTCGCAGTTGAGACACTTGGCAAGAATGCGTGCGATGGTGGTCTTGCCGACGCCGCGCGTGCCCGTGAACAAGAACGCGTGATGCACCCGATTGGTCTCGAGCGCATTCGACAGCGCCTGCAGGACGTGCTCCTGCCCGGTGAGTTCATCGAAGCGGCGGGGTCGCCATTTTCGCGCGAGTGCGGTGTAGCTCATGCTCGTCCTACGGGAGGCGGCCCGCACCAGCTGGACTCCGGCACCCGACATCGCCGCGACCGTTGCTCCCTTCCGGGCCTGGCGGGGTTAACGGCTGGTCGTCGCGAAGGAACCGGTGCGGGACGCCATAGTCATGGCGGAGAGAGTGGGATTCGAACCCACGAACACCTTGCGATGTTACTTGACTTCCAATCAAGCGCCTTCGACCGCTCGGCCATCTCTCCGGCGGGCCGAATGATATCAAGCCTCGGGTCGCCTTGCCGGTGCCGGGTTGAATTTAGGGGGCGTATCGAGACACGGCGCATCCGCGGGTCGGGGCACCTCGGGGGTCTCGAGCGGCGGAATCGTCAAGGCCGATCGGGTGTCGGGCGCATCGAAACCGGGGGGAATCTTGAGGGGCGCCCCGTCCTCGACCTTCGCGAAATCATCGGGTTTCGCGCAGCTCACTTTGAAAAAGCCGCCGCAGCCCGAAATCATGAGGCAGGTCGCCAAGAGGGGAATGAATCGAGTACTACGCATGAGCCTGAAAACCTCTGGGATCCTGTTTGAGCCCCGCAGAGTCCATCGCTGCAGCGACCCGACCATGAAACGACTCGGCGAGCGGCGTCATGGGCAAGCGGATACCGCCGCGAATCATACCCATTCTCTGCAGCGCCCACTTGACCGGAATCGGATTGCCTTCGACGAAGAGGTCCTGATGCAGCCGAGCCAGCGGCGCATCGAGTGCCGCAGCGCGCGCCGCATCGCCCACGATAGCCGCCTCAATCATCTCGCTCATACCCTTCGGCGCGACATTGGCGGTGACCGATATCACCCCGCGAGCGCCTGCGAGTACCGCCTCGCGACAGGTCGCATCATCACCCGAGAGCACCGTGAACGTCGGGGCGAGCGCGAGGATGTCGCGTACGCGCGCAGCACCGGCCACCGCCTCTTTGATCGCAACGATGCGCGGTAGCGCCGCGAGTCGCGCGACGGTAGCGGGCAACATGTCGACGCCCGTTCGACCGGGCACGTTGTACAACACCACCGGTACCTTGGCCGCTGCCGCGACCGCAGAGTAATGCTGAAAGAGACCCTCTTGAGTCGGCTTCACGTACGCCGGCGTCACGACGAGCAAGCCGTCGATTTCGAGATCGCCGAGCCAACGGGTGCGTTCGACCGTCGCGGCGGTGCTGCTCACACCCGCACCGGCGATGATCGCCATGCGACCACGCGCGAAGTCGCGCGCTGCGATGACGAGCTGCTTGAGTTCGGCGTCGGTGATCGTGGCGGACTCGCCCGTCGTACCGCCGACCACCACGGCAGCCGTACCGCCGCTCAAATGGAAATCGAGCAAGCGGTTCCAGGCTTCGAAATCGATCGCGCCGTCGGGATGCATCGGCGTGACCACGGCTACGGAACTGCCAAAAAACATCGCTCAACCGCACGGCAAATGGAACTTCGGATGTTACGGGCGCGTGACCGAGCGGCGCAACCCGCGGTCGCCACGAACGATTCGTTCGCGATCGTGCGCCGCAATCGCTACACTTGGCCTCAGGAATGAAGCAACACCTTGCCATCTCGGCCATCGGGCCCGACCGTACTGGACTCGTCCACGACCTCACCAAAGTCATCAGCGACTGCGGCGGCAACATAAGCGAGAGCCGCATGGCGAGTCTCGGCAACGAATTCGCCATGGTGTTGCTCGTGGCCGGTAATTGGCATTCCATTGCAAAACTCGAGACCGAGCTTCAGCACTTCGCGACCGAAGCGGGCCTCACGCTGCACCTGCACCGCACCGACCCGCGAGGCGCACGCACCGATCAACTGCCCTACTCCATCGATGCCGTGTGTCTCGATCAGACCGGCATCGTGGCGGCGCTCGCCGGATTTTGCTCGACCCGCGGCATCGATATCGCCGAGGTGGCCACGCGCATTTACCCGGCCGCGCACACCGGCGCGCTGATGTTCTCCGTGCAGATGATCGTCAACGTGCCGAGCCGACTGCATCTGGCCCACCTTCGCGAAGAGTTCATGGAGTTCTGTGATGCTCGGAACCTCGACGCCATCCTGGAGCCCGTAAAGTCCTGACCCTGGAGCGCCCTCGCATGCCCAAGTCCGCCTCGGCCAAGATCGAACTCGGCAAGAAGATTCCGGATTTCACCGCCACCACCACCGATGGCGGGACATGGCGGCTACGCGAGGCCAAGGGCAGCAAGGTGGTGCTGTTTTTCTATCCCAAGGACATGACCTCGGGCTGCACCGTCGAGGCGCAGCAGTTCCGCGATTTGCACGGCTCGTTTCGCAAGGCAAACACCCTCGTCATCGGCATCTCCCGCGATTCCTGCGCGTCGCACCAGAAGTTCAAGACGAAGGAGAAACTCAACTACGAGTTGCTCTCCGATGCCGACGAGGGGATGTGCAAGATGTTCGACGTAATCAAAGAAAAGAACATGTACGGCAAGAAGGTGATGGGCATCGAGCGCAGTACCTTTCTCATCGACGATGACGGCACGCTCGCCAAAGAGTGGCGCAAGGTGAAGGCGGACGGACACGCCGCCGAAGTGCTTGCTGCGGCGAAAGCCCTTTGAGCAAGCGCCGCGCCGCACGACAGCGCCGGCTGTTCGTGCTCGACACCAACGTGCTGATGCACGATCCGGCATCGATATTCCGCTTCGAAGAGCACGATATCTACCTGCCGATGGTGGTGCTCGAGGAGCTCGACGCCAACAAGAAAGGCGTCTCTGAAGCCTCTCGCAACGTTCGACAGGTCAGCCGTTTTCTCGATGACCTCATGCGCGACGCGACGCGCGAACAAATCGAGCAGGGTCTGCCGCTACCCAACAACCTCTCCGGCAACCACGGCAAGATGCCCTCTTCGGGTCGGCTCTATTTTCAGACCCAACGCCTGAGCACCACACTGCCCGACAGCCTGCCCGGCCAAGGCAACGACAACGCGATCCTCGCGCAGACGCTTGCCCTGCAGGCGCTCTACCCCGAAACCCGCGTGGTGCTCGTCTCGAAGGACATCAACCTTCGCATCAAAGCGGCCGTCGTCGGCGTGCATGCCGAGGACTATTTCAGCGATCGCGCCATCGAAGATGCCGATATCCTCTCCAAGGGGCACGAGCCGCTCGCCGCCGATTTTTGGGAGCGTCACGGCAAGGACATGCGCTCCTGGAAAGACGGCGCACGAACCTTCTATGAAATCTCGGGTCCGACCGTCGCCAAGTGGCATCCGAACCAGTTTGTGTACGAAGAACGCGAGGGCGGCATCGAAGCCATGGTGCGCAGCATCCACGGCAACTCGGCCACGCTCGAACTCGTGCGCGACTTCCGGAGTGAGCGTCACGGCGTCTGGGGCATCGGCGCGCGCAATCGAGAACAAAACTTCGCACTCAATTTGCTGATGGATCCGGAGATCGACTTCGTGACGATCCTCGGACCGGCGGGCACCGGCAAAACCCTGCTCACGCTCGCAGCCGGGCTCGTCCAGACGCTCGAGCACAATCGCTACGCCGAAATCATCATGACGCGCGTCACGATTCCGCTCGGCGAAGACATCGGCTTTTTACCGGGCACCGAAGAAGAGAAGATGGAGCCCTGGATGGGCGCCCTGATGGACAACCTCGAGGTGCTCACGCAGAGCTCCGAGGGCGGCAGTTGGGGGCGCGCGGCGACGAACGACCTGCTTCGTAATCGCATCAAGATCCGCTCGCTCAACTTCATGCGAGGACGAACCTTCCTCAACCGTTTCGTCATCCTCGATGAGGCACAGAACCTCACGCCCAAACAAATGCGGGCGCTGGTGACGCGCGCGGGTCCGGGCACCAAGATCGTTTGCCTTGGCAACATCGCGCAAATCGATACGCCCTACCTCACCGAGACCACCTCGGGTCTCACTTTCGTCGTGAGTCGATTCCAAGGCTGGGCGCACGCCGGTCACGTCACCTTGGTTCGCGGCGAACGCTCACGACTCGCCGATCACGCCTCCGAGGCACTCTGAACTTGCCGGCGCCTGGCGGGTCTACCCTCTAATGCGGCCGTCAGCACTGCGAAAGTTCTTGATTCATTCGGTCGCGGCGTCACTCGCCGCGCTCGCGGTCCTGCTGCCCGGTCGCGCCGCGGCACAGTCTGCAGCGGCCGATCTGCCAGATATCGGCTCGGGCGCCAACTCCACTCTCACGCTCAACGACGAGTACCAAATCGGGCGCATGGTGGTACGCAATCTGCGCGATCAGGGACTCGTGCTCGAGGACCCCGAGGTCACCGACTACATTCAAGCCCTCGGCAGTCGCATCGCCGCGCAGATCCCCGAATCGGAGCAGCGATTCACGTTCTTCGTGGTGCGCGAAGCCGGAGTCAATGCGTTTGCCCTTCCCGGCGGATTCATCGGCATCAATTACGGGCTCATCACCGCCACGACCAACGAGTCGCAACTGGCCAGCGTGCTCGCCCACGAAATCGCCCACGTCACGCAGCGCCACATCGCCAGAGCCATCCAGGCGCAGGGACGAAATTCCATCGCTTCCACCGCCGCCATGCTCGCTGCCATCCTCATCGGCATGACCACGGGGAGCCCCGATGCCGTGCAAGCGGGTATCGCCATCGCCCAGGGCACCATGGCGCAGCAGCGGATCAACTTCACTCGCGCCAACGAGTATGAGGCCGATCGAATCGGCATCGGCTTTCTCGCCGCAGCGGGCTTCGACCCCAACGCGATGCCCGATTTCTTTGAGACCCTGAATCGACGCTCGGGCCTTGCGGGCAGCGGCATCCCGGAATTTTTGCGCACCCACCCAGTCACGACCAACCGTATCGCCGAGTCGCGCGACCGCGCCGCGCAGATCACCCCTGCCGTGAAACCGCAGGCGGCCTCCTATGAATTCGTTCGCGAACGAGTTCGGGTACTCGGCGCACCGAGCGGCTCGGATCTTCGGCCGTTTTATGCCGCGGTTGCCGACCGCGGCCCGCTCAATGCCGCCCAGCGCTACGGCGAAGCCCTCGCCCGACTCGGCGCAGGCGATCGCGAGCGCGCCGCAAGTGCGCTCGTGGAGCTTTCTGCGTCGCAGCCGCAGAGTCCCATGCTGCAGGCCGCGCTCGGACAAGCGCTCTTCGCGGCCGATCAGCCCGAGCTTGCGCGCCAGACCCTGAAGCGCGCGCTCGAGGTGGCGCCTCGAAATGTGCCACTCACCATTCGTTATGCCGAAGTGCTGTTACAGACCGGCGATGCCAAGGAAGCCCATACGGTGCTGCTCGATCTCTTCAACAACGTGCCGCCGACGCCCGAGCAGATTCGTCTGACCGCCCTCGCCGCGAGCAGCGCCGGTGACACGGGCGACGCCTATTACTACATGGGCGAGTACCACATCGCGACCGGCGATCTCATGCTCGCGGTCAAACAATTGGAGCTCGCCCTCGCCGACCCCGAGATCACCAATGTACAGCGCGCCCGCTTCGAGGCGCGCATGAAGGAAGTACGCGAGGCGCTCGCCGAGAGCGGTAAGCGCAGAGCTCGGGATGCGGCGCGGCAGTCGGGGTGATCAGCGCCCAATTAGTGGTCATTTTTGACCGGCTTCTCGCGATGAGTGAGGGTGCAGTATTGCGAGTGGCTTAACTTATTGAAATCATCCGAGCCGTGAAACGCTCTGACCGGTTTGTTCTGCGGATCGTGCTGGGCGGCGTAGCCATCGCCACCGCCGCGCTCATTATCAGCGAATCTCAGACACTCTCAAAGATGGCGATGCGCGCCTTTGGACAAAGCGGCCCTGAAGGCCCTGTCGTTCAAATTATCGAGCGTCCAGTCGAAGCGGTTGCGGAACGGTCGCCCATCGAAAAAACCGAGGCGCCGCCACCCGCGGCAGACGTATCAGCCGATCCACAACCAGACCCGCTGACACAAGTGTCGGAGAACTTGGAGCCGTCTGCACCAAACTCCGAAGCGCTTGAGAGCATTGCGGGACCGATCCCACAAACAATTCCCGCGGCGATCAATAAAAACCGTGTGGCATTTGTAGTCGGTAACAACGATTACCAAAGCGTACCGAGATTAAGGAACGCCGTTACTGACGCCACTGCGATCGCTACGACCCTGCGTAACCTTGGATTCAATGTGACGCTGATCACCAATGCGTCGGAGCGCCAGTTTGCTAAGGCTTTTGACGCGTGGCTTTCCACAATTGGTCGGAAAAGTGAATCCGTCTTTTTCTTCGCAGGTCACGGCGTTCAGGTAGACGGGAAGAATTATCTGCTTTCCACCGACGCACTGTACGGCGAGGATCAGGGCTTGCCAGAAAGTACGCCCTCGCTCCAAGCCTTGATGGAGCGCTGGGCTCGTCGCGGCCCGCGATTTTCGATAGCAATAGTCGATGCTTGTCGCGACAATCCCTTCCCCGCCCGAACCCGCTCGCTTACTGGCGCGATGACTCGGAGCCTCGAGCCGACCTCGGCAGGGTCAGGCCAGATCATTTTGTATTCCGCTGGCTCCGGGCAAACCGCCCTGGACAATCTCGGCCCCGGCGACAACGTCGTGAACAGCGTATTCACTCGAGCTTTGCTCAAACATATGCCGAACCCGAACTACTCGGTCGATCAAGTACTTCGTCAAACCCGAATGGAAGTGATCGACATGGCGCGCCGCGCTGGCTATGAACAGACACCGGCGCTGTACGACGAATCGACCGGCCAGTTTTTCTTCAACCCTGAAAGAACCGGGAACTGAGCCAGCGTCAGGAAATCTCCTGACGAAATCGTGGCGCAACGACAGGCGGCTTCATGCAAGCCCACTTGAGCGATGAGCTGCGGATAGTCTCGATTGTCGACTCTGCAAGACGAATTCTTCGCAGAGTCAGCGTTAACCGACCCCTCTCGAGATTGTACGCGCCGACGATTGCCACATCGGCGTTTACCGTCCGGGGCTGCCCTGCGGGTAGGGATCGCGAAAGAATAGTGACGCCGGATTCGTTGAGGCGTACCTGCTGAGATGCCTCGAGCTGGCGAACGAGCGAGTTGCAGGAATTGATGACATTGCTGCGGATCAACTCTCCGAGCACGATTCCCAGATTACCGGGTTCTAGCGTTTGAATATCCACCGCATCAGGTACAAGGACAGGAAGAGAAGTATCTCGAAGCCAACCCGAGTCTGCGCTGCAAACACCCTCCATCGCGGTGTCGACAAACGGTTTCAATTCGAGCTTTGAAATCACATCGGCCCGGGAAATTTCGCAATCTGCAAGCGGGACCTCTCGTGTCATCGTGCACCCACCCACCAAGGCAGCCAGCGCCATGGTCAGTAAAGGCCTAAAAAAAAGATCAACCGACATATCCGTAGCCCGCCCGCTCATCGAGTGACCGAAATAGGCGTTCCGGCCCGCGCAGCCGAGGGAAGAACAAGATCGGCAGAAAATTTGTCGCCCGGAATTCGCGTCTGTGCACTCGATACCAATCTCCCCGAACTGGTATCGACCATTTTCAAGGTCACGAGGATTCCATCTTTCGTGACCGCATAGGTCCCCGTGACGACATTTCGGGCCCGCATCGCGACGGGTTTTCGGAAATCGCTACGGGTCATTCCGAACTCGCCGTCGTCAGTAAAGATCAATTCTTTGACAAGCTTGGATTCAACGATCGACCACCCTCGAAGGTTAAGGTGATGAGCGATGTGTTCGCTGATCAGTCTTCCCAAAGGTGACGACACTTCGAGATTGTTGATGTCCATGACCGTACTCACGACGGTCTCGACACCCCTAACATCAACGATCGCATTTTTCTGCAATTGCTCGGCAAGAAACATCGTGTTGGCATTGAGGAGCCCCGAGACCGTTCGTGCCTCGAGGAGACCGGACTGATCACGAAGAATAGACACCTGTCTCTTGACCGAAACTCCCGCAAACGGGATCGAAGGCGTTTGCGAAAATGAAACCCCGCAAAAACCCAACGAGGAAACGGAAATGAGGACAATGTGAAGGCGCTTCATTTCCAGAACCTCGCGAGCGGGCGGCGCTTTTTCTTCGGCTCTTCGACGGTAGGCTGATCAACGCAAGGATTGGGTTTGCTCGAGAGAAACCAGAAATCGACGCTCGCCATCGTTATCTCAGATGGGCTCCCACTTTTACGGTACTCGACAGGATAATCGTTGCACCTCGTCGGTTTGGTCACGGCAAGCAACGGAACCGCGCTCGTCGTGGACTGACTCGGCGGGTCACCGTAAACGCGCAAACGGGTGGAGACCGAGCATCCTGCAAGAAGCATTAGTACCAGCATACTTAGAAAGATCTGCCTCGCCATGACCATTCCTACTGACTCACCGATGAGTCGATTACATCATTCCAGCCTTTTACTAGGCGATAAGGCGCCAAAATAGTGATCGAGATTCTTCGGTTTCTTCCGTCTAAAGGCTTGTCGGGCAGAGCGGGTCTGCTATCGCCATACCCCACGACCTCCTCGATCTGTTGCGATCCTATTCCTCGCGACAATAAAGCTCGTCTTGCAGCTCCGGCACGGTCGACAGAAAGCTCCCAGTTACCATAGTTCGAATCGCCGCCCTTGAACTGCAAAGCGTCGGTATAACCCTCGATTTTTATTTTCAATCCTGAGCACTCATCACTTTCGTCAGAGCGCTTGATTGATTCTGCGATTGTATTTAGATGCGGCTCTGCAAACTTGGAGATGACGTCACTACCGCTATTGAAGATAGGCTCAACCACATCTACGAGTGTTAGACGAACTCCGCCAACGCCCTCTGAAAAATCCACTTCGATTGGCCATTTCGAACGATCATTGCCGATCTCTTTACGAAATTGCTCTTCTACGCTTCGTCCGATGGCTGCCGTACACTTTCGGTCGTATACACGGCGTTCTTGAGATACTTTGTCGAAAACGAAAATCCACGCCACGATGAAGAACGCAAGCAATACCGTTACGAAATCTGCATACACGAGTTTCCAGCGTCCGCCCGCATGCGAGTGAGACGACCGGACACCATGTGGCACCGGTCTTCGAGCGACCGCGCCACCAACCCCTCTGTTCGCCCCAACAGCCATTGGCTTTACCCGCGAAGCTTCTGGCCAGAGGTGGACCGCACTCTCGCGTCAAGCTCGTCCATGCTCGGGCGCTGATCAGAATAGAGCACCTTTCGTCCGTACTCGACGGCAACCATCGGCGGAAAACCACTGAAACTTGCTACTAAAATTTCTTTAACAGCCCGATACGGCCTCAACTCGGATTCCGCCAACTGATAAAGCGTTCTGGCTACAGGCGCCAAAATCGCATACGCCATGAAAACCCCTAATAGAGTCCCGATTAGCGCTGCTCCGACCGCAAGACCAACCGCCTTCGGATCGCCCTGACTCAGATCCGAGAGCGCAGCGATAACACCCGTAATAGCTGCGACGATGCCGAAAGCAGGCATGCTATCCGCCAAAATCTCCAAAGACTCCGCAGGCTCGCGCGACTCACGGTCGAGAACATCAATTTCCTGAGACATGACCGTGTCCAGTTGAGTCAAAGTCATGTTGCCGTCGACGGTCATCCGAAAATAATCGGTGACAAACTCGACCAATCGCTGCCTCTTTGCAACGCGCGGATATCTCCCAAACACCGATTCTGGATTTTCTAACGCCCGCCCCACCTGCACTGGCCCCTCCGACTTGATCCGCTGAAGCAATTCGAACGTAAGCGAGAGCAACTCGAGATTCTCCTCTTTGCTTGTTTCGGGGCGCACGAATACCCGACCAATCGCCAGTCCAATGTTCTTCAAATTCCGCCATTTATTTGCTGCGATTAACGCCCCTAAGCCCGCGCCGAAAATAATCGCGAATTCTTTCGGCTGATAGAGCTTGCTGAGATCACCAACAACCAGCTGGAAGCCTATCAATGAAGCCGCAACCGCAATAAACCAACCAATAGGAATATTCATAGTTTTTGAAAGAGTGAGTTGAGGTCCATTTTGGACATGATCGCCTGCGCTGCTTGCAGTAACGCATTCGACTGAGCGAGCTTTGTTGTGGCCTCGGCGAGATCAGGCTCCAACAACCGACTTCTGGCTTGATCAAGATTCGAGCTCTGAAGTTCGCTCGATTCTTCTGCGGCTTGAAGTTGATTCTCGATAGAACCGACTTTCACTTGCGCATTCGTGATTTGCTTTGCAATCAGGAACATATTCTCAGACTGCAAAGCGGTGGGTAACCAAGGTTGCGTCGGAGACGATACGGTATTAATGATCGATGTAAGCTCGTCGTCGACGTCAATGAACGCCCCTGTCGTTGCGCCTGCCGTTGGCGATACGCGACCCATGATTTCTTCGTAGCGTATCGAGGTATACACATCGATAGACGGCGCAACAAATACTTTGGTCAACTCACTCGCGTCTTTCTGCAATAAAATAGGCTGTCCGTTGGCGTCCTTCGCGACCGAAAAATTCCTGATCGTCGTTTGGATAGTCCGCATTTCTTCGGCGATCAACTTCCGCCCTTCCGCGCCTATGGAGTCGGCGCTGGCCTGCACCATGAGAGTTCGAAAGCGATCGATGGCGTTGCCAATGCTCTCTATTTGGGTCTCCGCCGAGGATAGCGAGATTCGAGCGTAGTCCTGGTTGACCTTGAACATCTCGAATTGACTTGTATCAAAGTCGACCTGCACCCCGAGACCCGCAGCGAGCGAATTGTCCGAAGCATTCCCGAAGCGCTTCCCCGAGGAAATCTGACGCTGTGCGTCCATCACGTCACGGGTGTGTTTCTGGAGCGAATCCAGGCCTGAGGTGTAGATCTGAGTAGTACTGATTCTCATAAATCAAAGCCCTCCGGGTCAGCTCACCGTGAGCATGCTGAGCAGAGTATCGAACATCTGACGACCAGCCTGCAGCAGCTTACTCGAGGCATTGTACAGCTGCTGGTATTTGACCAGGTTTGCAGCTTCCTCATCGAGGTTGACACCCGATATCGCCTCTTTCTGATCCATCAGTGATTTTTCGAGGGTCTCGTTTGCATCATTAGACGAACGCCAAGTCGCAATGGTGTTAGCAGCCGCCGTCACCACGATCGTGACAGACAAAGCAACCGTATTCCGCAACCCTTCAATCTGACGAGCGGCGCCCGCATCGAGATTGAGGAACTGGCTAGCTGACGATGTTGCGACGGACTGAAATAGCGCTGCGTCAATCTTTCGGTTGTTCAGCGCTGTTGCGGTGTTTGAGTTGTACGACGAGGCGTCTCGAGGGTCGACTTGTCCCAGCACTTCATCAAAATTATTGTCCCGGACAAATCGAAATTTTGTTGCGCCAGGAAATCCGTTCTCTTGTTCAAAAAGGACCAGCGGACCGTCGGTATGCACCACGCGCCCTGCATCGGCCCAAGCGGTAGTTCCTGCCGCCTGATACTCGACGCGAAGGTTACTCAGGTTGATATTGGTCGCTGCCAATAACGGTAGGTATAGCGTCCTCAACGCCGGATCGGTGGGATGCGAGCTTAAGGAAGTAGTCGTTTCTTGGGGAAAGTACTCGACCCGCTGCCCGGCCGCCGGAGCGCCGATACTCGCACTGGCAGTGATGGTAGATCCGTTAACCGAAGTGACGGTCTCGCCAGTGTCCACGCCATTGACGTAGATCGCCATGCCTACAATCGACGGGTCGGGTCGATTGGATACGACAAACGTTGTTGGCGCACCACCCGCTTGGAAGTTACGCCATTCGCCGACGTCGAAGCCTTCCGTGCGCCGGAAGAGGTTATCGAGTTCGCCAGGATCCGTGATCTTCGTACCAGCCGAAGTAGTCGTTTGGTAGCCGAATACGGCACTGACTTGTCTCAGCGCGGGCAACGAGAACGTCACCCTGTCACCTGCACGAATCTCGTTAGGGAGAGGCTGATCGAGGCTGATGAGAGATCCGCCTCCAGGCGATGGAGCAACCGTCGTTATACGCGAGCCTTGATCGACCCCATTGATGAACAGCCTCTGCCCTGAAAACACATTAGTTCCAAGGGTGACGGGAGGATTTACCTCGAGTACCAATTGAGGATTGCCCGGCGTCGACGCAGGTACCGCTGCCGCCGCCGTCAGGGCCAACGGTGACGTCGTGCCAAGCGTCTCGCTCCGCGCACTATTCACTCCCCGCATCAGCGACGCCGCGAGCAGGTCAACACTCCTTTCCATCGCAGGAACGAACGTCTCCAACAGATGAACGTATGCGCCAGCCTTGCCGTCGATCAACTGCGACTTGCCATCGACGACGAGAGGTACGAGCTTGGGATTGCCCCAGTTAGGGGAACTGACGCGCAAACGCAGCGTCGAGACGTCAGTGGTTGCAATGACAGGCTTCGTACCGGAGCCATTGGCGAATGAGTTCGCGTAATCGCGATCGACCAACTGGAGTCCGCCGGCGAAATAGTTGGCGGTTCCGTCTTCGTTGAGTATGGTCTGACCACCAACCAACTCCTGAAGCTTTTGAGTGATGCGATCTCGTTCGTCGAGGAGATCGGGTGACGCATAGGAAAATCCAGGCGTAAACCCACCCTTGATTCGCCCGTTTATCGCAGCAAGCTGCGGCACCAATGAATTAGCCTCATTAAGCACATTCGCGAGTCCCTCACTCGCGTACTTCGCAATATTCGCCAATTCACCAGCAAGCACTCGAACACGATCGCTTGCCCGATTTGCCGCACCTAGGAACGCTTGCTGAAACGCCACACTGGTCGAGTCGTTTGACAGTGAACCCGCTGCGTTGAATAGCTCCCCGAGTTTTGAAGAGACCGAACCGGCAGGGTCGATCAGGATCGAGTCGAGCGTGGAAACTGCCTCGGTAAGCGTCGCTGTGTAGCTTGTCTGGGATTTTTGCGTCAGCAATTGCGACTGCAGGAGGGTGTTGTAATAACGCGTGAACCCCTCCACTGCGAAGGCTGTGCCATTGAGCTCGATCGACGCCGGTGACAAAGCCGAAATTCGGGTTTCCGGACGACGCCGAACGTAGCCCTCGACATTGGCCCCGGCGACGTTCTGAGACGTCGTGAGCACGCCCGCTTGAGAGGTTCGCAAGCCGGCCATTGCCGAATCAAAAATTGCTGGAGTTGGCACGGCTATTTCTCAGTGGACTCGTGGGCTGAGCGCTACAATTTCTCTATATGCGGGTCGAATTACGGCTATTCGCTACAATCCGGTTAGCGGTTAGCGGCTTGAAACCAATGACCGAGCGGAATCTATCTGCCTCAAAAACTGCTCCGCCATAGCCGCCCCGAGACCAACACCCCCCGACTTGACGAGCGAATCCGCCATGCGGTCGTCTGCGATTTCCATGTAGGAGCGAGACTCGCTGGAGGCCTCAATCAATGACCCAGATCGAACCTCGCGCAACATTTGACGCAATAATGTTCTCTCGAATTCCGCACACGCGACGCGAACTTTGTCTTCGTACGTCGGCGCGGAGTAACTGCTGAACCCACCAATAGCATTCATCATGGTCAGATCACCTCGAGCTCGGCACCGAGTGCACCTGACGCTTTGATCGCTTGCAGGATCGCCATGAGGTCCTGCGGGTTCACGCCGAGTCGGTTCAGCGCCTGAACCACTTCTTCGAGCGAAGCGCCCCCCTGACTCGCCAACAACTTGCCTTCGGGTCCGTCGGATAGCATGACCGAGGCATTAGGTGTAACCAGCCCGCCATCGACGGCGCGATAGGTACGGCCGCGCGGAGTGACCCGAACCGTGATGTTTCCGTGAGTGACCGCGAACGGCGCGAGACTGACGGATTGATTCATGACCACAGAGCCCGTGCGCGCGTTGAATACGACCTTCGCCGGACCAGCCACGCTCGGTACGTCCGCTTCGAGAATACGAGCAAGTACCCCCATCCGTTCGGTGGGATCCGTGGGAACGCGTACAATCAAGGTACGAGCGTCCAGTGCCGAAACCGACTCACGGCCCACGAGCTCTGCGATCACATCGAGCGCGCGCAGAGTTTGAGCGTAATCCGCTTTCTCGAAGTTGAGCTCGACAGTGGGGTCATTCACCGCCTCAGGAGCCGCGACTTCGACATACGCGCCTCCCGGCAGGCGACCCGATGCCATCTGATTACCCTGAAGCCGTTGTCCCCTTCCCGCGAGCTCTGCACTGGGCACCACGATAGAACCCTGGGCAGTGGCATGGATAACACCGTTCGCAGCCCTCATTGGAGTCAGCAGCAGCGTGCCGCCCTTCAAGCTGCGCGCATCACCCAGAGAGGACACGGTCACGTCCAACTTCTGACCAGGCTTTGCAAGAGCCGGAAGCTCCGTTGTCAGCATTACCGCGGCAACGTTTCGTGAGTTGAGACGTGAACCGGCAGGCAAGGTCACATCAAGCGATTCAAGCAATGCCACCACCGACTGCGACACACCGGAGTTTGACGAAGTCCACGAGCTGTCGCCGGTCGCATCAAGCCCAACAACAAGACCATAACCCACCAGTTGATTTCCGCGCTGACCTGAGATCGAGGCCATCTCTTTGACCCGAGCTGCGTAGGCCCCTTCGCTCAGGGATAGACACGCGATAACGAGCAGCAAAATACTGCGTTGGATCTTGAACGTGGCGATCATGGTATCCGTCTCCCAATCAGTTTGGAGCTGCGCGCAACAGCAGTCTCGTCAACCAACCGGGGCGTTTGACCAGGTCGGTATCACCCTTACCGCGGTATTCAATTCGCGCATCGGCGACTCGCGACGAAAGGACGGTGTTCCGTGCGATGTTGGTCGGCGACACGACACCACCAAATCTGATGATCTCTTCCTCGGTACCTACCGCCAGTTTTTTCTCGCCTGCTACCCGAAGATTGCCGTTTGCAAGAACCTCGATGACGGTCACCGTGATTGTTCCGTTGAATTGATTCGACGCGCTCGAGTTTCCAGAGCTGTTGAATATCGTGTCGCTGCGAAGATCAACTCCACCACGCGTAGACTGCGTGCGGTTATTCGCACCTTGAACACCTCTCAGCAAGTCACGCGTAACCAAGTCGAGCCCACCCGAAAGATCGTTTGCCGAGCGTCGATTAGCGTTGGTTCCACCATCCTTACTCGCACGGGTCAGCTCATCGAGCACTACGGTCAATGTATCGCCGACCCTCGATGCGCGACGACCCGACAACAGCCCTCGGTACTCGCCGCTGATCGGAGCCGCTACCGGTGTCAGACTACCGGCGCTGACCGCGGGTGCGGCGCGACTCACCGGCACGGCAGTGGTGTCGGTTTCGAGCAGAGTTCTCTGCGACGCAGATGGCGTTACGCAGCCAGACACAGCTAACGCCAAACCGACGAAAACGCTGTGGCGAAGACTAAGATTCATCAGATATTTCCCAGTTTCTGCAAGATCGAGTCCGAGGCAGAAATCGATCTCGTCGTGATTTCGTAGGCGCGCTGTGCCGCGATGAGCCCGACCAACTCCTCTGCGATGTTCACGTTAGATTGCTCTGTGTAGTACTGCAGCATGGTGCCCAACCCATCCTCCCCAGCCGTGCCCAACACCGGCGCGCCGGAAGCGAGAGTTTCGTAATACAAATCGCCGCCACCATTGCTTAAGCCAGTCGGGTTCATGAAGGTCACCAACTGAATCTGACCCGCAACTGTGCCGGTGATCGTGCTCTGTTCGTAATATGTGACGGTTCCATCCTCGCCAATCAGGATCGACGACGCTGTCGACGGAATCCGAATAGGCTGGTTATCGACGTCGAGCAGATAATTTCCGCTGGGATTGACGATATAGCCCTGGTTATCTCGCATGAAATTTCCGGCGCGCGTGTAGGCGATATTCTCCGGCGCCGGCGGGGTAGCCGTTGCGATCACCATGTAACCCAAACCTTTGATTGCCAAGTCGAGCGGATTCTCGGTTCTAATGACCTGGCCTTGACTGTTGATTCGCTGAGTCGCCACCACTGCCGACCCGTTGCCGATGCTGAGACCCACCGGCACAGGCACATAAGCACCCGCTCCACTGAATTCGCTCGTCGATCTGCCCTGACCGAGTCCGTCAGCACGAAGTGTTTGGTACATCAACTCGGAAAACACCGGGCGAATGCGTTTGAACGCCGTCGTCTGCGAGTTCGCGAGGTTATTGGTGATGACATCCAGATTAGTCTGCTGGCTGTCTAAACCCGTCTTTGCAATCCAGAGGGATCTGATCATGAGTCGTCTCCGCTTTTACACTCGCGACAGCGAGATCAATGCACCCGCCGAGCGGGCATTCTGTTCTGCCAACTGAACCAATCGGAGGTTCAAGTCGAACATCCGGTTCTGCTCGATCATGTCCACCATGGCTTCGGCCACGTTGACATTGCTCATCTCGTAGGCGCCCTGACGAACGCGAACCTTGTCACTGGCCTCGAGAGGAAAACCCGAATACTCGAATAGGCCATCTAAACCCCTATCGAGCACCCGCGGATTCACATCCACAAGTTTCATCCGCCCAAGATAAACAGGCTCCTGTCCCGGAACATTTCCGCGCACGGTCCCGTCAGGTGCGACCACAACGCCCTTGACGCTTTCCGGGACCTCGAGATCACCGCCATCCACATTGACGAATGAATTCCCGTTTGGCGCGCGCAGTACGCCATCCGCTCCAAGCACCATTTTGCCGGCCCGCGTGTAGGCCTCGGTTCCGTCTTGTCGACGGACACTGAAGAAGCCCGCGCCGACCAAAGCCACATCAAATGGATCCTCGGATACGACTAACGCGCCTTCCGTAAAGTTTGATCCGGGCGTTGAGTCGACCACGAAGGCCCGCGAGTCGGCGCTTGCACCGTTGATCGGAACAGCTCGATACGAAGCCAGCATCTCGCGAAACCCTGGCGTCTGAGCATTCGCCAGATTGTTCGTGGTATTCGCGAGCTGACCCATGGCGTGTTTCGCGCCCGTCATCGCGGTATATGCAAATCGGTCTAACATTTACTCACCGACCTCAGCGCATGATGTCGAGCATGTCGCGAAGCGTCCCGTCGACTGCTCGCAGGCCCTGCGAGTTCGCGGTGTAGCTACGCTGCATGATCATCAAGCGAACCAACTCGTTGGCGAGATCAACGTTCGAAGACTCGAGCGCCTGCGATTTGATTTCACCGAAGGGGCCCGTACCCGCGCGTCCGAGCACGACACCGGTAGCCGACGATTCGGTACCAGACGCCGCCGTGGCGGCGAAGGCGTTCTTGCCCACTGGCACAAGCTCTTCGAACGCCGTGAAGTCGGCGAGAACCACCTGCCCAACGAAGACCTGCTTACCGGTGCCATATACACCGACGATGCGACCCGAATTATCGATAGTGACGTTTGAGAGACGGGCGAGAGGTTCGCCGTCCTGAACACTCGAGAGGATCTGGAACGCAGCCGGCTGCAAGGTCGTGTCGGTGAGATCTAGATCGAACACGAGGTCCGTTACGCCAGTACCTACGCCAGTCACTTTGGTGGACAGCGTGGTCGTGGTCTTGAAAATCGGGTTACCCGAGAGTGGGTCCTTGATCAGCGAGTCGGCGTTCTTGCCGCCGAGGAAGGTCAATCGCGATACCGGGTTATAGCCGAGGACCGTGTTTGGAATCTCCGGCGTCAGCCCGCGGTTGGACCTCGGGTCCCCAGACTCTCCCGCACGATCATAGAAATTACCGTCGATGGACGCGTAGACCTCGACATTCGACGCCGTTGCCAGGAACTTCCAACTACCCGACGCGGGAGTAAGGTCGTTCGTTGTGCCCTGAACGGTGATATTCGTGCCGTCAGGCGTGATCAGCGTCATGTCATGGACGGGTCGGAATTCGACATTCACGTTGTCTGCAAGCCCCGCCGAAAGCCCACCGTCCTCGAGTGTTCCGCTGAGCGTTACGACGGATGTCGTGTTCGACAACACGTTAAGTCCCGTATCGACGTTATTCACGAAGAGACGGTATCCCTCCAATGCGTCCGCAATGACGTTGTTAGGCGCGACGTTACTTCCATCAAATGCAAATGTGTTTGCGGTGGCTGGTGCCAGACCGTTCACAGTCTTGGCCTTGTACGGGGGGTAGAACGAAATCGATGCGCCCTTCGGAATATCGACGCTCGCGGACAGCGTGACCTGGTCCGTCGCGACATCGAACGAGTTCACGCTGACACCGGAGTCGCGCCCGTTCACCCAAACTCGCATGCCAACCGCAATATCACCCGTAACCAGGTCGTTTCTCAGGGTGACGACGGCCGCATCATCGACGGCCTCTTCCGCGGCGTTGACGTACTCTGCCGCCGTATCAACCCTCATCACGGAGAACTTGTTGATCGTGATCCGGGTTTCGCCCGGATCGCCAGGAGTCGAGCTCGCTGAAGGCGGATACGTCAGCTGATACGCACCATCGGCACCTTGCTCATAAGTCATCATCACCGAGGAATCAGTGATACGACGATAGTAGAGCTCCAGGGTTCGACGATTGCCCTCGTAATCAAATACGGTCTGGGTCGTCTTGTTGTTGAAGGTATTCTGCGTCGGATCAAACTCCACACCGGAAGTCAAAGTAAACGCACTGCCCGACGAGTCGAGCATCGCCGTAACCTTGGAGGCGGTGGTCTCACGGCCGGGAAGATTCGCTTGGGGCATCTTCAAAAGACCGTTATTCACTAGGAAAGAATCGGTGATACCGGTGCCGTCGCCAGACGCCTGATACCCGGTGAGGTACATCCCGTTTTCGTTGACGATATAACCTTCCTTATCCAAGCCGAACTGACCATTGCGGGTGTAATACACCGCCGCAGGATCCACCATCGGCGGCTCGCCCGGGGTCGTAACAGCGCTCGAGATCGCCGCGATCAATCTGAACATGCCTTTTCCACTGATCGCGAGATCGAGCGGATTTGCGGAGTTCACGATCGTGCCTTGCACGTTCGGACGACGTACGCCGAGCGTTTGAGCTCCCATGCCGACTCGGGCGACGTCCACGGGGTTGATCGCCTTCAAGAATTGGTCGGCGAACACGTACTCGCCGGCTTTGTAGCCGACCGTGTTGGCGTTAGCGATGTTGTTACCTACCGTGTCGATCGCCTTCGAGGTGTTCTGAAGACCAGAGAGGGAAATCGCGTAATTGGAGTTGCTCATTGCAGTGTCCTGTACAGGTTCAAGTTTTTAATTTGATTAAATCGCCAGCCACTTGACGATGTCGTTGATGGAAATACGTCGACCGTCGCTCATGGTCGCAACAATGTCTGAACCGTCACGACCGATGGTTGCCACCGAAGCCGAAACGTAAGGCGTCGGCATCATGATCTTTCCTTGACCGTCTTTGGCTTGAAGCTCGAGGCGGTACGCTCCCGGCGCCACTTGGGCACCATCGAGGTCTCTTCCGTCCCAAATGAAGTCAAAGATTCCAGGAGCGGTACCGTCGAATTCAAACTCCCGAATCACTCGTCCGCCGTTATCGCGAATCAAAGCGCTCAAACTGGAGGCAGGCTTATCCAAACCCGCACCGAGAATCACCGGCTGACCGGAGTAATAGACTCCGTTGCCCTCGATTTGCGCGTTCTTGCCCACGCTGTCTGATAGCTGAACGAACTGTGCAGCCTGCATCTGCGCGACCATGGCCTCCATCGACTTATTGAGGCGATTGATGCCGTCGACCTGGTTGAGGGCAGCCAGCTGCGTCGTCATACCCGCGTTGTCGAGCGGATTCATAGGATCCTGGTTCTGCAACTGCACCGTTAACAGCCGCAAAAAGTTCTGCGAGAGATCCTGCACTGAGGTGCCATTACCAGATGAACCCGGCACGCGGGGTGCCGTTCGATCGAATACCGGAATCTTGTCTACGGACATCGCTCTCTACTCCGTCTTTACTTGTTGCCCATATCCAGGGTCTTCAAAGCCAACTGACGCGCGGTGTTCATCAACTCGATATTCAGTTGATACGCACGGGAGGCAGACACCATGTCCACCATTTGCTCAGCCACATTCACGTTCGACATCACCACATACCCCTTCTCGTCAGCGAGAGGGTGTCCAGGCCGATACTCAAGTCGTGGAGCGGCGTTGCTCTCGACGATACGAGTGACACTCACACCCTGCGGGATTCGTCCCGACCGATCGACCGCTTGAAAGACAGCGAGCCTCGCCCGATATGGCTGACCGTCGGCAGAGACAGCGGAATCGGCGTTCGCCACATTCGACGCGATGAGGTTGAGTCGCATCGACTGCGCTACGAGACCCGTGGTACCGACATCGAAACTTCCGAGAATGCTCATGAGGGCTGTCCTGTGATCGCAGCGAGTCTCGAGCGGAAGGAAGAGCCAAGGAACTGGATCGCCGCCTCGGTCATCACTGAGTTCTTCACGAAGTGGCCGCGCTCCAGATCAGGATCGACCGTGTTGCCATCAACCGAGGGCTGCACCGGCGTCCGATAAAGCACCTCGGGCCCACTCACGCGTTGACGTCCTGGAAGATGCCGAAGGTTAGTCAGCTCAAGACCCATCGACCGTTTCTCTTCAAGTCCCGCGAGTCGATTCTTTAAAACCTCGGCAAAATCGATATCACGCGCCTTGAAGTTGGGCGTGTCGGCATTGACAAGATTCGCGCTCAGCAGCTCCTGGCGGAAGCTGCGCAGCTTTAGGGCAGCCTCTCCAAAAGCGATCGAGTCGTAGCGAGGTGTCGTTTGCACTTTGAAAGTCCGTGAAAAATAAATGCTCTCCGGACTATCTTTAGCAAAGGCCATGCCATAGCCATGAATGCTTTATAAGTTATTGTTTTAATTGAATAAAAAGTATTTTCGGTTAATAAATAAATCTATTCCGCTCTGCTTTTGGTAAAAATTGCAGCATCCTCCCGAAGTGCGCGGAAAAACTTGCCGACGGGTGACTCCGCTTCGTCTCACAGATCATGGCCGAACAAGACAGCTCAAACGAAGATCAGGAACGACCGTTAGACCCCACACCGCGACGCCTCGAACGCGCCCGCGAGGAAGGTCAGTTTCCTCAAGCTCGCGACCTGACCACTCTGACCGTCCTCTCTTTCTTTCTCATCGCGACCCTTGCGGTGGGCAGCGCGCTCTTCGAAAGCACGATCGAAATGACCCGATCAGCTATGCAGTTCGGCAACCCCGAGGACTGGGAGTCCCGATTACGCAGCTGGACCACGGGACCGTTCTTCTCCATCGGTGGTTGGCTGATTGCCCTGTTCATTCCGATATGGATTGCGGCAGCGCTTACGCCTCTTTCGCTGGTACGTTTTCAACCCAAGTGGGTCCTGAAGTTCAGAGGCTCCAAACTCAATCCTTTCAAAGGCCTGAAACGGCTCGTCTCCCTGCAAACCCTGGGCGAGCTTGGCAAAACCATTTTGAAGGTGTTGTTGGTTTTCGCTGTTGGGGTTGCCTACCTTACCGTGGTGTTCGATCAAGTCGGCGGACTGCCCCGGGGAAATACGGAGGGCGCAATACGTCATGGTCTCACCCTCGCCGCCTCCGCTGTCGGGCTGCTCGTTATTCCCGTGGTGGTGATTGCCCTCGTCGACGTCGTGCTTCAGCTTTTCAACTTCCGAAAGCAGATGCGCATGACGCCCGAAGAGCTGAAGAAAGAACTGAAAGAAACCGAGGGATCGCCAGAACTGAAAGCAAGATTGCGCCAGCGCCAAAGGCAAATCGCCACCTCGCGAATGATGGCCGCTCTCGATCGTGCAGACGTCATCGTGACAAACCCAGAACATTTCGCGGTCGCATTGAGATACGACATGGACCGCATGGCCGCACCAGTCGTTGTTGCGAAGGGAACCGATGAAATCGCGCTTCGAATTCAAGCTTTAGGGCTCGAAAAAGGTCTGCCCATCGCCAGAATTCCGCCGCTCGCGCGCTACCTTTTCCGCAAGGTTCGGATCGGGGAAGTCATTCCCACTCAACTATTCGAGGCAGTAGCTCAGGTGCTCGCTTGGGCCTACGACATCAGGAACAACAAGCCGGTCGACGCTCCCCCACCACCCAACTTCGATAATCTCCCGGTGTTGGCCGAAGAGGCGACGCGATCAGTCCTTTGAAAGACCCGCGTTGAGCCAGGCAAAGACGGGCTCTAGTGCACGCACTACAGCCTCGGGAAAGGCCGGAATGACAATCGAAAGAATGAGAAATGCGATCGGCACAGAGATCGCAAATCCGATCGCAAATAGATTGAGCTGCGGACTCACCCGTACCAGCACCGCCTGCGCAGTGTTGATGACCAGATACACCACGATGACGGGTAATGACAGCACTGCGCCGAAAGCGAAGGCTTGAGTCACCAGCGACAGCACGCTCGACCAGTCCCAGCCGGTCGGCCAGGTCCCGAAAGGCAGTACCCAAAAACTTCGCACAATGAGATCTATGAAAACTAAATGGATGTTGAGCGCAAAGGCTATTGCAAGCGCAACAAGCCCCAAAAGCTCTGCGGTGATTCCCGAAGCCAAATTCGGATCTTGGTAAGCATTTGCAGCAAAGCTCAGACCCGTTTGCAGCGCAATCACCTCGGCAACAATATCGAACGCCATCATCCCTACCCGCACAGCCCAACCCGCCGCCAAACCAATCGCGAACTCGACCATTGCCGTGAAGATGGAAGCCTCTTCGACGGGTACGGACGGCAACTTGGTACTCGCTAGCGGGAGCAGACAGAACGCAAGGACGAGAACGAAAACGAGCCTCACGCGCAGTGGATGAGCTCGAAATGCGAAAAGCGGCATGGTCAGCATGCAACCGAATAACCGCAGCGACATCAACATAAAGATGGTGACGTTGCTGGTCAGCCATTCTTGGCTGATCGGGACCACTCGCGTTTACCGAGCCGCGTTCGGCAGAGAGATCAGGACTTCGCGAACGTAGTCCACGAACATGCTCAGCGTGAGTGGGCCGGCGATCGCAATGACGAGCGCAACCGCAATCAACTTCGGTATGAACGCCAAGGCGCTTTCATTGACCGACGTTGCCGCCTGAATAATGCCGATGATCAAGCCGACGACGAGCATTACGAGCAGAATCGGCCCGCACAGGACGAGGGACATCCACAACGCCCGAATAGTCACCTCAAGTACTACACCGGTATCCATGATCTATCCCGACGGCGTCACGGCCGGCGCAGGACTCGGAGGCGTGAACGGGGGAAAACCCGCCACGAGCGAAGTACCAAGCAGCGTCCAACCGTCCGCCAACACAAAGATGACGAGCTTGAGCGGAAGCGAGAACATCATCGGCGACACCATGATCATGCCGAGAGAGGTCAGAACGCTCGCCACGGCGAAGTCGATGGCAAGAAACGGAAGATAAATCAGAAAGCCGATCAGAAAACCCGTTTTGATCTCTGACATTGCGAAGGCCGGCACCAACACCTGCAGCGGCGTCTCCTCTCGAACGGCAATAGGCTGGCCGAAAAGATTGGCAAACAACGCAAGTTCATCTTGTCTTGTATTAGCGAGCATGAATGCACGGAACGGCTCGACGCCGATCGACAGAGCACTTTCAAACTCGATATCGCCACGCGATAGAGGCAAATACGCCTGCTGATACACCTGGTCGAATACCGGCGTCATGATGAAAAAAGTCAAAAAAAGCGCAAGTCCTACCAGAACCGTATTCGGCGGAACGCCCTGAAGACCGAGCGCCTGCCGCAACAACGCAAATACGATGAGGATGCGGGTGAAACTCGTCATGAGCATGAGAGCGGCCGGCAGGAAAGACAGCGCCGTCAGCGTAAGAAGAGTCTGGATGGGAACCGTGTAGACGGTCTCGGCGCCACGTTCGGTCGATGTAATGAGCGGCAGCCCTTGAGACCAAGCCGTTGCGGAGAAAAACAGTGCGACCAGCCCTAGAAGACCGCCGAAAAAAATCAGCTTTCGCTTTTGCGCGATGTTATCCACTTCTGTAATTGACCTGCGAAGGCGCCAGCCCCGGTCAGACCTGACTCGGCAGAGAACGACTCAAGCTCGGTGAGCAATGAAATCTGGCTAGAGGTTTGACCGAGAACCAGGATTCGGTCTTCGATACGGACAACGAGGATCCGATCTCGCGCGCCAAGCGGCTTGATGTGCAGAATCTGGATCGGGTCACCGGCACCCCCGTGTTTGATCAGTAATTTACGGTACCACACGAGCAGAGCCGCAACAACGAGCACGATGAGCGTGAGACCGAAAAGCCCCGCCCAGACCTCCATGATCGGGGAGCTGCTCACGGCCGGTACAGTGGTAGTCGCGTTGGGCATCTTCGCAGGGCTCAGACGGCGCCAGATCGTTGTCTCTCGTTAATCGAATATATCCGAGTTATACGGAACCCGTAACAGTCGTTGTTGATGACGACCTCGCCTTGAGCTACCCGAGCACCGTTCACCACAAGATCAATCGGCGCCCCAGCCCGCGCGCCAAATTCCAGCACGTCACCCGACTTCAGCGCTCGCAACGATCCGAGAGATAGACGCTGTCGACCGAGCTCCACCCGCGCGGGCATCCGCAGATCCATGAAATGCACGAGTCCCGGGTCGTTTCGTACTCCTTCCTCTGTCATTCGAAACTCCTGACGATTTCCTCAACCTTCACGGCGTAATTTCCGCCACGACTTCCCGAGCGGCCAGTCATCACCACACCACCGTCGACACATAATCGAACAGATTCGTTCTCCATCGAAAGCGGTATGACCTGGCCCAACGAGAGCGCTGCCAGCTGAGCAACCGAAATATCGGTCTCTGCCAATACCGCAACGACCTCGACGGACAGGTCATCACCAATTGCGTCGACCCCGGTCGACGGAGCATTCGCTTCGCTGGAGGATGGATTACCACCGCCTTGAGCAAGAAGGTATCGGATCGCGCTGAGCGGAGCGCAGAACTCGATCGGGCATTCACCCCGATTAAGTCGAATGGTGAACCGCGCACGTACGATGATTTGGTCTGCCTCGGCTATTTGCAGATGCGAGACACGACGCTCTTGACGCGCGACTCGAAGACGAACGGGTTTTTGATGCGGGAAAGAGCCCTCAAAAGCCAAAACGAGAAAAGAGATAAGCCGGTGACGGACGGTCAGGTCGACTGCCGTGTAACGTCTCTCGAGATCCGTTGGCGGAATATCACCCGAGCCTCCGAAAAGACAATCAACCGCAAACGAGATCAACCGACGGTCGAAAATCCAGGCGCACTGCGCATCGATCTCTTCGATCTGAAATACGTGAATTTCGGCAAGGTCGACGGCGGAGTCGAGGTAACTCCGGAATGGAATCACGTCGATGCCGTCAAGCACCGTATCCACTTCGATCGAAGGCAGAAGCGACCCAATCGAATTCCGCCAGCGGCTCAAGAAATCGACGAACGCCCGCTCAAGGCCAGACACATTGACCGACCCTTCGACCATCGAGGCCGTCAAAAGCGGGGAAAACTCCGACAGGGAGGGTGCGAACGTCGGGTCGTAACCCTGCGGGTAGGAGGAGGAGAAAGTTTCAGTCATCGCCGTTAACTCTTTGCATCATGCTCTGAAATAAACTCGTGATTCATCGACAGACGAGCGCCGTCGTCCGAGCGGGGATTCCGCGTCATCGGCACGCGCCGCACCCGAGTTGTTAAGCTCGTCGCCACTATCTCCGAGGTCACCCGACTCGGCAAATCCGAATCCGGCATGCTGACCAGCGGTTTCGCGCCGACTGTTCATATCAAGCTGTAGATTAAAGCCCATTTGGGAAAACTGCTCGCGCAATTGGTCGGTACCCTGCTCGAGGCGGGTTCGGACCGAGTCGCTTGCGCCATCGACGAAAATCCGTACCCCCCGCTCGGGATCGACAGAAAGATCGATACGAAATGACCCCTCATCGGGTGGAGTCAGCTTCATCACGATTTGACCGCCGCCATCACGAACCAAGCGCACTAGCTCGACCTGTACCGCGGCAGCGTCCCAGCGCGCCATATGTGGCGCGGCGGTAATCGTTCGCGATGATCGAAACTCGACTGCCGTCCGATCTGCAGCGCTCTCAGGCTGCAAGCCAGATATTCCAAGTAACGTGGACACGAATTTTTCGGATATCGAGTTAGGCGAGCCGCCGCCCGCATCGCTTGGAGTGCTCGCGACGACGTAATCCGACTTGAGGGTAACCAGATCGGGCTTCGGACTATTCGGAGTCGCCTTGACATCAGCAGCGGCAGAGTACGTGACAGCCTCGGGTTCTGATTTGTCCACGACGGTACGCGAGGTGTCTGCGGACCCCACATCCGGCTCAACCTCCCTCGAGATCAATCGAATCGTCGGGTCACGCCTCAACTCGGGCTCAAAACTCATCGCGACTGCATCAATGGGCGCAACGCCAGCATTAATTAGGGGGTCAGAGATTTTCTTGGCGATGGGCACCGCGATTTGATTCGGTTGCAGCAAAACATCACCTGGCAACTCAACGTTCTCTGCAGGGTTGGTCGAATTCGGGCGAACCTGGAACCTCCAATCCCCAAAGTCTTCGCTGACAGCAGGCGTTCGACTGCCCACCGATGTCATCGAGGAATCGAGCGCGAGTTCGGAGGTCACTCCGTCACCCACCGTCACGCCCGCCAAAGACGCGCTGTCCGCGGCGCGGATCGCCGGTGTCAGCCCCGGCCACTCCGAACCAGTACGCACGGTGACTGGCAGTCCTGAACCGACGGACTGAGAGGTCGTCGCTGCACGGAGACCCGGAACAGGCTCGACGGATGAACGGTCAACCACATTCGAGAGATTAGGCGCCGCAGCTTTAGACGACGCGCTCGAATCAGACGCAGCCTGTATCGAGTCGCTGGCGCGAGTCGCCGAATTCAGCACAGCTACGGCCTGCAATGACTCATCGCCACCGCCCCAAGAAACTGCCTGAATCGAAGCTGACGGAGCCGGGGCCTCTTGCGAAATCGACAGCCGCTGCGCCGCAAGGTCGTTCAACGGGCTACTCGTCCGTTGAGTAGCGCGCACGGCGACGGGGATATCGATTGTTACTTCAAGAGAATCGACCGGAGCAGCGCTCCCAGACCGCTGTGGCCCACGATTTCCGACGTCGACATCGAGACCCCTCGCTTGGCGAGTGTCAGGCAAACCCTGCGCGTCATCTGGCTTGACGGTAACCGCAGCGGCTACCGCGAGTTTTGTGCCCAGGTCAGGACTCTCGCTGGTCGAAACCTTCATGCTGGGGACGGGCATCGAGGACGGCACCGGCACATTCACAGCGACGGGCATTTTCTGGCTGGGAGTGACTTCGATGCTTCCCGGATCAATCTTTGCCTGGGTGATCGCCACCCCCGCTTGGTTCGAACTCGTGACGGCGAGCGCCGGTGACCCAACGATTGCGCTCGCCTCTGTCGAACTCCCCAAGTCAGCAGAGGCCGCGACGATTTCCAATTGGGGTAGGGTCAATTTCGGCGCGAGCGGGGAAAAATTTGCCTGATCTACCAGTTGGTTCGTCACTTCGAGCGGCAAACCTTGCAGATCGCCTTCAGGTGATTCGCCATCGGGAGTAACACCCTCCCCCGATGAACCCGCAAGGTCCAAGGCACCCTCGCCGCCCGCACCCTTGGCAAGCGCCGCAAGGAATTCATCGTAAAAAATAGGCCCATCGATACCTGCGAGCGGATTATCTCCGGGCTCTAGGCCATTCCCGGGCAGGGGCGCCGTGGGGTTGGCGCTAATTGGCGGAATCAGGTTCATAGGCGAGGCTCTCGTGGATCCATCGCCAAAGGCTCTGCAATTTCGATACCAACGTTCAGCGGCGAGGATGACCACCGCGATCGTTCGCTTCCCGCTCCTCGCTGCGATCGACGGCCTTGCGTCGCTCCAGACGTTTGGCCTTGAGGTACTTTCGAAGCGTATCTGCTCGAAAACCATCCGCAGCCGCCCGGGAGCTCGCTCGCTGCAGCCGCTCGGATGCTGCAGAGACCTCCGGCCCCTGCGCCTCAACGGTCTCTCGGAGACGAGAGACGAAAGATGATCGTGTTACCAACTCGCCGACACTACCGCCCTGCTTCGCCGATTCAAGCCAGGAACGCTGGTACTCGTCGTGATAGTCCTTGAGCTGCCGCTCGAAATTTTGAACGCGATCGAACTCGCTTCGGGCCCGGTTGGCGATCATGGCGGAGCGAGCCTTTTTTAGATCGAGCAACTTGAGGAAGAATTCGAGCGGCTTCTTTCGCATCTCATTCTCCAGCCAAAACCGCTGCCAATTGGTCGGTACTTTCAGACAGGCTGATCGACTCGTTCACATCCTGCCTAAGAAATCCCCGTAGTGACGGCCACTTTTTGAGAGCCAGATCGAGCTCCTCATCGTTACCCGGCGCATACGCACCCATGGAGACCATGTCACGACTACCCATGTAGCGACTGACCAATTGCTTTACTCGCCGCGCCGCCTGAACGTGAACGTCATTCACGACTCGTGGCATGACTCGCGAAATAGATTTCTCGACGTCAATGGCGGGATAGTGGCCGGCATCCGCAAGCTCTCGCGACAAAAAAATATGCCCATCCAGCACGCTACGTGCGGCATCGGCGACGGGATCGGTAACGTCATCCCCCTCGAGCAACACCGTGTAAAAGGTTGTCAAAGAACCCGCCGTGTTCTCTCCGTTACCCACTCGCTCCACAAGCTCCGGAATTCTTGCAAAAACACTCGGTGGATAACCCCGCGCCACCGGCACTTCGCCAAGCGCCAACCCCATCTCTCGTTGCGCCATGGCGAAACGAGTCAACGAGTCGACGATCAGCACTACATGTTTGCCTTGGTCGCGGAACCACGCTGCCACATTGGTGGCGTACTCGGCCCCTTTGGCACGCGCAAGAGGCGAACTGTCGGCAGGAGCCGCAACGACCACCGCCCTCTGACGGGCCGCCTCGTTCAGGTGCTCCTCGCAAAACTCCCTCACCTCCCGACTTCGCTCACCTACGAGCGCCAGGACGATGACATCTGCTACACAGTTTCGGGTGAGCATCGACAACAACACACTCTTTCCAACACCCGATCCTGCAAAAATTCCGACGCGTTGGCCTCGCCCAATGGTCATCAGTCCATTGATGGCGCGCACACCACTATCGAAAGCTTCGTTCACGGTGGCACGTCTGAGCGGATTGGGCTTCACGGGCATCGCGAACGACTTTTTCCAGACCGCGCCGCCGCGACCATCGAGCGGGCGACCGAGCCCATCGACGACTCGACCCAATAAAGCGGGCCCTATCGGTAACGAGGCGATACCTGCCCGAATCCGATAACCCTTACCCGACCGATGCGGCACATCCAGCGGAAACACGGACGCGCCTGGCGACAGGCCGGCGACCGGATCGAATGCCATGAAGTAGGCGATTCCGGAATCGAAGCCGATACACTCGACATCAATCCAAGTGCCGAGGGTTTCGTGCTGAATGCACGCCTGTCCTCCAATCTGGGTCTGCAGGCCCTCTACCTCGAGCAACAGACCCGTGACACGTTTGAGGCGACCTTGGCTGATACTCCTTGGCGCCTGACGCAGACGCTCCAGGCGTTGCTCGATGAAGCGACGTGTAGGGAGTGACACGCTCACGGAGCCGACAGCGTAAGTCCGAGCGCGTTTCGAACCAGAGCCCGGCGTGCCTCGGCACCCATGTCGATGCGCAGTCCTCGCAGCTCAACATAGGCTTGACCCATGGCAAGCTCAGGATCAACAAGCACCTCTCGCGACTCGGCACTGGATCCGGCACCAAGGAGCGACCGCCAAGCATCCAGATCGTGCTGGGCCACTCGGACGATCAGTTGCTCGCCAGGCCGAGGCAAACCGCCAAGCGCATCTTTGACGGCGGACTCGAACCAGGAGAGATCCATCGACTCTTTGCCCGCGATGCGTAGAGCAGTCTCGTACACCCAATCGGTGAGAACTTGCTGGAGTTCGCTCGGCATGCTCTCAACGATGTCGAGCGCCTCTCTCAGCCGCTCACCGAGCGGCTCAAGACGTTTCAGGCCCTCTTCGAAACCTGCCTCATATCCAGCACGGACACCCTCTGTGCGACCGGCTTCTAATCCTTCTTCTTTACCAAGTTCGAATCCCTGTCGACGACCCTCTTCCAAGCCATCTTTGAATCCATGCAGGAAGGCTTCTTCCCGAATCTTATTCTGCTGATCTTGCAGGTGGGCCGTGGCGGCAGCGGCTTCAGCATCCCGCGTAGCGGTCTCTGAGCTCGCATCAAACGACTCCGGGGACCAAGCCCGCATCAGCCCTGCCTCTGAGCCTGAGAGTTTCTCGTGAGCTTGATGAGATCACGTTTTTCCATGGAACGAGCGATCGCGATCATCTCGCGCCGTTTTTCTTCGATCTTTTCTGCGCTAGTCGGTCCAAGTTGATCCATGCCGAATCGGCGCTGGTTCGCCGCACGCTGGGTCATACAGGAGAAAAATTTCTCCTGAAGACTCTCAGATTCGTTCTTCAGCACAACCTCCAAGGTATCAGGCGGTATTTCAGCCAATATGGTCGTAAGCGTCTGGTTGTCCAGTAGCGCAAAATCCTCGAAGAAGAACATCTTCGCTTCGACCTTTGCTGCGAGGTCAGGATCGGTGAGGCGCAAGGCCTCGAGCGCCTCACGATCACCTTGGTCCGTGAAAGAACTAATGAGCTCGACTGCAGGATCGACTCCGCCAATCGTTGCCTTCTCGACACCCTTGCTCTCGACAAAGTGCTTGCGAACCACATCCGAAATCCAGGTATTCAGATGCTCGAGCATCGTTCCCTCGATCGGACTTAATGTCGCCACTCGCCTGACGAGATCGACCCTTGCCGGCTTGTGATACAGGGCAAGAACCTTCGCAGAGATCTCGGATGGAAGAATGGCAAGCACCGTGGCCGCTAACTGAGGGTGTTCCGCACTCAAGTATTCTTTGAGAATGTTGGCCTCGATAGTGCACAGCAACGAGAAGTACGGCACCTTACCCTTGAGGCCGGCCCGTATACCGACAAACTGACGCTCGACTTCATCGGGAACTTCGAACTTGCCCAGCGCGGCCGAGACGAAACTATCGGCATCGAAGGGCAACTCGCTCTTGTTCTCCGTGATGTCCTTGAAACGCTGGAGCACTTCGATCAGGACGTCCCTCGGCACAGATCGCACCGAAGCAAGCCTCGATGAGGCGATTTGAGCCTCAGCGGGCGAAAAACGCTGTAAAAGCTGACCAGAGAGTTGCGGCCCCAAAGCCACCAAAAACGCCGCCGCGCGCGCCGGCGCATCGAGCGTCTGATCGCTATTGAACGCCGCTGCAGAGGGACGCTCGAGCCCCATGCGCATCGCCGCACGCAACAAGCGCTGGTGCTCGATCTGCGCTTGCAGCGCTTTTGACTCGGCATCGTCCGAAGACTCAGATCCAGATTGATTGAAGATATCGTTCATGCGGATCGCTGGCCCTTGTCGTTAAGCCACGCGCGCAGCAATAGCGCCGTTTCCTCGGGTCTTTCCGTCGCGAATTTCTCGGCGTGCTGAAGCAACTCCTCGTAGCGCTTACGCTTTTCTTCCTCAAGACGCTTTTCGATTTCGCTAATCGTTTCCACCGAAGTTTCCTCCTCGGCCTGAGCAGAATCTCCGACTTCTATGCCGAGGCCCGGCTCTATCTGCATTCCTTCCGGATCGACCGACGGCAACTCCGAGGACATCAAAATATCGTTGTTTGGAGTGACTGGTTCTTCTTTGACCGGATCCGGTTTGAGGAAAGGACGAACCAGCGCGTAATACGCAAACAAAATGGCTGCAGCGATCAGCGCATAACGAATGAGATCTGCAAGTAGATCTTTGGACAACACCGACTCCGGCGGGTCCAGAGGGGGCGCAGAAAACTCCAGATTCACCACACTGACACGATCCCCTCGCTGCTCGACGTAACCGACGGCATCCCTGACAAGCGCTGTAATTTCATCAAGCTCGCGCTCAGAAAACGGCGTCCGACGCGGCGGCTGTCCATCTGCCTGGACGACCGACTTGTAATCGAGAACTACCGCCGCAGACACACGACGCACTTGGCCCTTGCTTGCCTTGAGTCGCTCGATGACCCGGTCTACCTCGAAGTTTTCGGTGCTTTCACGTCGAAACCCCGGCGACTCCGTTTGAGCCGTCCCGGTCTCTACAGGGCCGGGCGCCACCAAATCGCGCCCTTGGGTGCCCAAGTCATCACCGACCGTGTTGACGTCGTTGACGATAGGCGCCTCGGGCGGCAGCGGCGGCTGGTTCGTCAGGGCTCCCGGAACACCGCCCGGCGACCCGGATCCACCCTGCATCTCGACGGTCTGACGACTGCGGAAAGCCTGCCCCTCCGGCGTCGCATTTTTCCCGAACGTCTCGGATGTCCGCTCGCGTTCGTCGAAATCGAGATCGACGGCCACCTGCGCACGAAACCCTTCTTGGCCGGCGATCGGCTCGAGCAACTCGGCCAACCGACGATTCAAGGCGTTTTCAAGCTCTGCGGTATAGCGCAGTTGAGACGCATCGAGACCATCGTTGCGGCTCGGCGCCGGAGCGAGTAACGCCCCTTCGGTGTCGACAACCGAGACATTCTTTGGCTGCAACCGTGGCACCGACGAGCTGACGAGCCGAGTGATGGCAGCAGTCTGAGCGTCATCGAGCACGCGCCCCGGGAAAAGTTCGACCACCACCGAAGCCGTAGGGTCTTCGCGTTCTCGAACAAATGCCGTCTGCTTCGGAATCGCCAGATGAACCCGAGCCGTCTTCACCTGATCGAGTGAGGCAACACTTCGCGCGAGCTCGCCCTCGAGTGCGCGGACGTAGTTGATCTGCTCGACGAACTGGCTCGTGCCGAATTTTTGATTGTCGAGGAGCTCGAAGCCGACGTTTGCCGCTTTGGGAAGCCCCTGCCCGGCAAGCTTGAGGCGTGTCTCGTAGAGCGCTTCTTGCGGGACCATGATGGCCGCGCCGCCTTCAGTGAATTTATACGGAACGTTCTGCTGCTCGAGCGCCGCCAGGATCGCGGCGCCATCCGATTCGCTGAGGTTGCTGTACAGAACCCGATACTCCGCCGGGTTTCGCACCGAGCTGAATGCCAGCCAAATTGCCACGATGACCGCGATCGCGCCCGCACCGACCAGAATTTTTTGGTTCAGCGTGAAGGCGTTGAAACGCTCGGTCATGCGATCAAAAGCACTCTTCGCCGGCTCCGGCGGAGAACCTAATGACAAACGAACGTCCGGATTAGAACCTGTCTGCGTGGTTTGAGGATCCACTATCCGCAGCCCCTGAAGCCCTTGATGCTTATTATGAAATCGGTTCCGAAACTAACAGAAGGATGATAGTTTACCGGAACACACTTGAGCAATAGCGTTGTTTTCAAAGGATTTTTGTCCCGCTCGTGGTCGAACCGCAAGCCAACAACCCGGTAGCTGCCAGTAGCTCGGAACAAGCCGACCTCACCGGCGCATTCGAGCTCTTCGTCAATGCCTCGAGGACGCTTGAGCAGCAGTATGCGTCTTTGACGGCGCAGGTCGAGGCGCTGAGCGCAGACCTGGTACTGGCGCATGCGCGCCTCGAAGCCCTGCTCAACGCCCTGCCCGCCGCGGTCATCCTCATCGAGAAAGGGATAGTCAGCCACTTCAACGCTGCAGCAACACGTCTCGTCCCTTCACTCAGAACAGGGGCTGTCTGGGTACTCCCCAAAGATTGGTACACCGGCTCCGGCCCAGACGAGTTCCACCTCGATCTCGGCGGTGAAACCCGTACCCTCCAAATTCAAAAAAATGAGGATGGCGCGCGAAGCGTCATCCAAATTCAGGACATCACCGCCAACCTCAAAACGGTAGAGGAGAAAGAGCGAATCTATCGTCTGGCCTCAATGGGTCAGATGTCGGCGGGCATTGCCCACCAGATCCGCACCCCGCTCTCGACAGCGCTGCTTTATTGTTCACATCTATGCTCTGAACAGCTCGAAGATTCGGAGCGAAAGCAGTTCTCGGAAAAACTGCAACGACAACTCATCCAGCTCGAACGCCTCGCCACCGAGATGTTGCAATTCGTGCGAACGAAACCACTTGCAACCAACCTCGAAAATCTCAACGACCTCGTCACGTCGGCCTGTCACCAGATAGATGGCCTCTTCGAGCGTTCGAAAGTCCGTCTCGATCTGCGCCTCACCGAGACCAAGACCGAGGTGCTTGTCGAGCGTAATACCTTCGTTTCGGCGTTGGTGGCGATACTGGAAAACGCGATACAAGCGACCGAGCCCGAGTGCGAAATCTTTGTCAGCACTCAGACAGATTCACGCCGTTGCAGCATCATCATCGAAGATACGGGCTCGGGTATTCCGCAGGAGATGCTGGCGCGGCTCTTCGAACCGTTTTCGACCAATCGCGCCTCGGGCACTGGACTTGGCCTGGCGATCGCGCGCAACACCATTCAGTCACATCGTGGCGAAATTAGCGCGCAGAATGTGCTAAACGGCGGCGCGCGCTTCACCATCTCGCTACCCGCCCTCGATACGTTTTGATTCGGAGATCCGCGGACAGCACCATGCAATCGAATTCGATAGTGCTTGTTGAAGATGACGACGATCTGCGCGAAGCGATCTGCACCACTTTGCGACTGGGTGGAGTGGCGTTTGCCGCCTTTCCGCGTGCCGAGGAGGCTCTCGTGGCTATTGAGGCTTCACCGCCTCCGTTGGTCATCACCGACTTTCGCCTGCCAGGCATGTCGGGGATGGACCTCATCACGAAGATCCGAGCGCAGATCCCAGATCTGCCGGTTGTCATGATGACGGCGTTCCCCGACACCCAACTTGCCGTTCAGGCGCTAAAACTCGGGGCTCGCGACTTCCTCATCAAACCGTTTCTTCCGAAGCAGTTGCTCGAGGTAATCGAGCGCTATCTGCCGAAGACCAGCTCGCCCGATGAGCGATCGACGACGTCAGTTATTGCCGCCGACCCTGCAAGTCTTGCCGTCCTCGAGCGCTGTAACCGGGTTGCCAAGACAGACGCCTCGGTACTGCTCTTGGGCCAATCGGGTGTTGGCAAGGATGTTTTCGCACGCCGAGTCCATGAGGCCTCCAGCAGACGCAACATGGCTTTCGTGGCCATAAACTGTGCCGCGATCCCCGACACGCTGCTCGAGGCCACCCTGTTCGGATACGAAAAAGGCGCCTTCACCGGAGCTACGAAGTCGCAGGCAGGCAAATTCGAACAGGCCGATGGCGGGACGCTTTTCCTAGACGAAATCGGCGAAATGCCGAAAGAATTGCAGGCGAAACTGCTGCGTGTTTTGCAGGACCGCGTGGTTGAACGTCTTGGCGGAAACCGATCCATACAGTGTGACGTGCGCATTATTTCAGCGACAAATCAGGACCTTGCGACGCAAGTGAAGCAGGGTCTATTTCGAGAAGATCTCTTTTTCCGGCTCGCTGTCATCAACATTCCCATCCCTTCCCTTCGCGAGCGCCCGGGGGACATCATGCCCCTCGCAGAATCCATGCTCGAACGATATGGTCGGACCATGGGCCGCACCGGAATGAATCTAAATCCCGACGCGATCCAAGCTCTCAGAGCCTATCCCTGGCCCGGTAATGTGCGAGAGCTGGAGAACACCATCCAGCGCGCCCTACTCATCGCGGAGGGCCCTGAAATCAGCGCCGCCGACCTTGAGCTACCCGAGCGGGGACAAGACTTTTTTGCCAAGGCCTCGGGTGGCACTGATTTTGCTGGTATTTCGAAGTCAGAGCCGGGCGCCCCGGGAGGGGCGCTCGACATGGCCACCGTTGAACGAGAGCACATCCTCCGGGTATTGGCTCAAGTCGACGGAAACCGTCGCAAGGCGGCCGAGATTCTCGGCCTCTCCGAGCGAGGTCTTCGCTATAAGCTCAAGGCTTACAGTGAGTCGGGTTACATCAACGATCAGGGTTAAGTGCTAGGATTATCGCCATGTCGAACGAAGCGCTACAAAGTCTGGCTCGCGAAATGAAGGTCATGACAGACCTAGCGGCTGGCCAAGTCAACGCGCCGACCTCCGTCAGCCCGCAAGAGGCCCAGGATTTCCGTGATGCCCTGCACCGCGCCATCCTGAAAGTCAATCAGGCTCAGAACTCTGCCCAAGCGAATGTCCAATCGTTCGCGATGGGTGAAGGGAGCATGACACTCGAAGAGGTCATGGTTTCACTGCAAAAAGCCAACCTCTCCTTCCAGACGATGATCGCGGTGCGTAATCGTCTCGTCGACGCCTACAAGGAAGTCACGAACCTTCAGCTCTGAGGTCGGCCGCCCGGCCGTCCTGCTCGTACGCCCACGCAAGCACTTCCGAAACGGCGGCGTAGAGTTCAGGCGGAACAACCTCGAAAATTTCGAGTTCCAACAAAAATGCCAGCAAAGCTGGCTCCGATCGCGTCGGAATCCCAAGCTCCCGCGCGCGCTCCAATATTGCAAGCGCGATCTCCCCCTTACCTTTGGCCAAGATTTTTGGCGCCATAGCGCCTAGCCTGTAGCCAATCGCGACAGCCTCAGTCATGGGAGTTTTGATCCACTAATGTCGATTGTGGGGAACTGAGCCTTTAGATCCGCATTGAGCTGTGACCATCCGGCCCAGGCCGTGACATCAGAACGATCGCTCTGGACATCAAGAGACACATCGTCGACCCATTGAGAGCCGCCGATGCGGAGCGGACCGAGATTGGGTAGCGTAATCTCGACATCGAGCCTCGCCCCACGCTGCATCTCCCCCGGACGCGCAGGATGCGATCTCCAGGCATCTCTTCGCTCGATTCTTAATGGAACCCCCGGGGCAAGCTCTCCCTGCCATACCAGTTGACCCTCGACGAGCAACCGGGCCGTTTGCTGGGCATTCTCGCTATCGATGGCCACGTCCGAGAGGCTCTTCGCAAGCGAGTCAGGCGCGTCCTCACGCACGGCGAGCGCGCGCAATCGCTCAGCAAGCTCGGAGCGACTCATTTCGATTTTGGTCTCAGGCTGCCGAACGGGGATCGCCGTGATTTGACCGAATTCTTTGGCGAGCCGCTGCGCAGCAAAGAAATGAGATGACGCAAGTCCTCGATAGAGCCCGACCAGGGTATCTGACACCACACCACGGGATCCCGGCGCCCGTTGGACTCCCTCCTCCGGGATCGGCGCGGGCCAACGAGGCACCGCCCCGCCCTTGGGCACGCGCGCCTTGAGCCAAGCCGAAATGATAGGCAATAAATTTTGCGGTAAACCTTCCCGAGAAGACGTCGATGGCCCTTGACCCGCTCGCTCCGCCTGCCTGATCAGTTCAGCAGCGAAATCATCGGGAATAACCGTCCGCTTGACACCCGAAGACTCGCGGGCTCGCTCAGCATCGAAGGCATGCCCCACCGGCACAGGCGCCACGAGCGCCGCACGAGCATCCGGCGATCGCGTGGCGTCCGTCATCACCGGGACAGGTCCTGCGCCCTGAACCGAGGCCGGCTCCTTTCTCGGGACCGTGCCGAGACCTGCATCAGGAATGCTCGGCAGAACTTGCATGATGGTGGGCTCTAGCTCGCGTCAGGCTCATCAGCGTGGACTCTCCACGCCTCAGCGAGCTTCGAGAATACGCGCTGGAAATCTTCGATCAGTGCGGGATCACGCTTAAGTCGCGCGCGTAGTAATTGGTTCGAACCCCATCCGTAGAGGCTCTCGAGGTTGCGAGAGATGTCGCCGCCCATTTCATGGTTCAGACACACGCGAAGACCCGACTCAATCAGATCTAGCGCTTTGCCGACAGACTCTTCCGGGTCTGCACCTTCGACCAATGCGACGCGAGCTGTCTCTGCATGATCGAGCACCCGCTGATACACCATGACGACCAAGTCTATGGGACGGGCCATCGTGACCGAGGTTTCGATCTGACTGTCAACGTAGGCGCGGCGTGCTCTGGCGTACATGGGCAAATGACCTGAGAAAAAAACTAGCCTTTCTTCTGAGAGTTGGTGAGCGCATCGAGCGCAGACTTCAGCGCTTCACTTGTATTACTGAGTTTGAACAGCAGGGCATCAAGAGCGGCAAACTGCGTCGTCAAACGGGTCTGGACATTCGCAAGCCTCATCTCGAGATCGGTCTTGCGCTTCGCGAGCTCAGACTGCGCTTCCCGCTCACGACTGACGCGTTCGGCCATCATGCCCCCGACGGTCATCATGTCGGTAATTTTTTGGGACAGGTCTTTATTTGTGGCGCTGTCGAAACCGACACGCAACCCTCCGGCAAGACGACTCTGCAAATCGGTGGACCGTGCGAGCAACGAGTCATCGATCTGCAAAAACCCCTTGTCCGTCAGTTTGAGCCCAAGCAGCGTGAGATCCCTCTGACCCGTCAGGGATAGACCACCGACACCGGTGAGTGGACGAGCGAACGAGCCGGTAACTTCCCGCATGATGGCGGTGAGGGTCGAGTCGCTGTTCAAAATCCCTCGAGTGGCTACCTCGGCGCTGGGTTGCGTCTCTTTCTTGTACAGAGCTTGAAGTTCGTTGAAAGCAGTAACCAAAGCCTCGATTCTTGGCTTGGCTGTCAGAGCTGACGGGGCAAGCGTCAGCGTCAGCGGGTCGTGAATATCTTCGCCATCTTCATTTTGGCCAGTAACCGTTATCGCCGACAAATTGAGCGTCACACCCTCAACCACATCGGAGACTGTGTTGGATGCTCGCGAGTAACTGTACCCATTGACGCTGAACGCCGCGCTCTGGGCCGACTGGACTTCCTCGGCGACGAGCCCCGATCCCGCCGCAATCGACGGGGAGAAAACTCCGGACTTTGCGGTGAGCCACAGCGCATAGCTGTTGTCCGTGATCTTGATGATCGAAGCGTTTGCAGCGTCGCGTGTCGTCGACTGAGCTGAATCGTTCAACCACGCACGCGCGGCGGTATCGCTCGCAAATCCCTCGACTTTCCAGATGTTGGGCTGCGCAAGCCGCGTCACCTGGATCGTATGGATACCCGGCGTTGCAGCGCTCGCAGTTGTTGCGGTTGCCACACCCGCCCGAGAGAACGTCGGCTCGACTGCAGTGAAGTTAGTGGCGGTTTGAAGTCCGTTCAGCGCATCGCGCACCGCGCCAAGCTTCGCTTGGAACTGACCGAGGGTGCTGATCTTGACGTCGGTCGCACCGATCTTCGACTCGAGCTTCACGAGCGGACGCCGCTCGACCTCCATCAACTGCCCGACGACGCCGGCGACATCGAGCTTGCTGTTGGTGACCGAGGAGGTGTTGACCGGCGGAGTCGCCATGCGGAATACCTCGCGCTCAGGCGCGCTGGTTGACCATCACGCTGCCAAGCATCTCAAAGCTGCGCGCGATGCGCAGCAGTTCGTCCGATGGCAGTGAGCGAATCAACTGTCCGGTTTGAGGATCGATAAGCTGGACCACGATGTGACCGGAGACGGGGTCTTTCGAAAGTTTGACTTGTCGTGCCATCGACGAAATGAACTTTTGGATATCCGCCATCGCCTTCTCGGCGGCCACCTGGACGTCCTTGTTGTGCTCGTGGATGCTGGCGGACGGCTGCGTGGGCACCTCCGCCGATTGCGCAACCTGCTGAGCGTCCACGTTCGGGACTGGATCTGACAGGGTCGGCCTCGGGACATAGCTCCCGGGTTTAACGGCGATTAGGGGTACTGGATCCAAACCACGACGCTCCGAAAAAACAGCCGACAGACACCTTGGCAACAGACTTTTGTCACCCGGTCACCCGCGTACACGGAATAACGGACGAAACGGGCCTCTTGTTTAGGCATTAAACGGGGAAATCGGTTCAATTTCGCACAATTGTAGTATCTTTCTTTGCCAAGAATCTCATGTCCACCCTAGCAAGCAAACTCGCTCCGCTCGGAGTCCTCTCAGCCCAAACCGCCATTCCGGTCCTTGTGATCGGAATTCTGGTTTTGATGCTGCTGCCACTGCCGCCGATCGTCCTGGACTTTCTGTTTACCCTCAATATCGGCCTTTCGATCTTGATTCTCATCGCCGCTCTGAACATTCGGACCTTTAAGGATTTTGTTGCCTTTCCGAGCCTGCTACTCGTCGCCACCCTGCTCCGTCTCTCGCTGAATGTCGCCTCGACCCGAGTGATTTTGGTGGATGGACACACGTCTTCCGACGCGGCGGGCAAGGTCATCGAAGCTTTCGGAAAATTCCTGATTGGCGGTAACTTCGCGGTCGGTGTAGTCATCTTTACGGTCATCACCATCATAAATTTCGTGGTGATCACCAAGGGCTCAGGTCGGGTCGCCGAGGTCTCGGCTCGTTTCGTGCTCGACGCTCTGCCTGGCAAGCAGATGGCAATCGACGCCGATCTCAATGCCGGAATCATCAAACAAGAGGAAGCGAAGCAACGACGCGCGGAAGTCGCTCAAGAAGCCGATTTCTTCGGGTCCATGGACGGTGCCTCCAAGTTCGTACGTGGCGATGCAATCGCCGGAATCCTCATTCTGCTGATCAACATCGTTGGCGGACTAGTCATTGGAATGACTAGCCATGATCTCTCGTTTGGTTCCGCACTCACCACTTATGGCGGTCTCACTATCGGCGACGGTCTGGTCGCTCAAATCCCGGCGCTCGTCATTTCGACGGCCGCAGGCATCCTGGTCACCCGCGTGTCGACAGAAGATGTATTCGCTGGCCAGCTCTCAAAGCAAATCAACGCGAATCGAAATGCACTCTTCGTCGCAGCGGGAACGCTCGTCATATTCGGACTATTGCCCGGGATACCGTCGTTAAGTTTCTTGATGCTGGGTGCGGCATTCGGCGGCCTCGCATACCTGCTGACGTCTCGCGCCAAAAGAGCCTCAGCTGAGGCCGCAGTTGCTTCCGGCGCGGAGCGTCGAGAAGAGCTCGGATGGACGGATGTCCCCGTCATCGAGGCGCTGCGTCTGGAACTCCCGTACAGACTCATTCCTATCGTGGACAAGGGCGAGGACAGCGACCTGATCAAACGCATCCGCGCCATCCGCCGAAAGTTCATCAACGATGTCGGATTTCTCGCGCCATCTGTGCATATCCGAGATAACCTGCAACTACCCGCCGAAACGTACAGATTTTTGATTTACGGAGGTGAAGTTGGTCGGGGTCAATGTTTACCGGACAAGTTACTGGCCATCGCCCCGGAGGGTATGGAGTCCATGCCGGGCATACAGGTCCGCGACCCCTCATTCGGCATGCCGGCAACCTGGATCGAGCGCGACAAGCGCGATACTGCAATCTCATACGGCCACACAGTAGTAGAACCGGCGGTTGTGATTTCGACCCATCTCGAGACACTCATTCATCGTCATGCGCATGAGCTGCTCGGTCGCGAAGAAACTCAAGGACTTCTCGAGAATTTCAAAACGACTTTTCCCAAGCTTGTAGAGGACGTTGTTCCGAAAGTCGTGAGCCCCGCGTTGTTGCAACGACTCCTGCAGTTACTCCTGGAGGAAGGCGTGCCGATCAAGGACCTGCGCACTATTCTTGAAATTGCCGCGGAACATGCGCCAAAGAACCCAGAGGCCCTCGAAATTCTTCCAGCACTTCGTCTGGCGTTGAGGCGCACGATTTTTTCAAAGGCTTTCAATGGGAATACCACAGAAGTTCGTGTGCTCGGAATCCAGCCAGAGTTCGAGCGACTCATCGAACAGTCCATTGGTACGGGCGCAGTAGCGATTGACGGCACGATCGAGCCCTCGCTCATGAAGCTACTGGTGCAGGAGATCGCCACTTATATTGACTGGATGGAGTCAAGGAACCTCCCACCGGTGATTGTCAGTAACCCTCGAACTCGACTCACTCTGGCGCGTATTGCTCGAAGAGTTCGTCCGCACAGCATGGTACTTGCTATGAACGAATTGCCCCCAGATATTTACCTGCGCTTCGAGCATATGCTCTGCGCCAAAGCGGCAGACGCGTGAGCCAACGATGATCCGCAAGACCCCACAACGCTTTATCGGCGCCACTACGAGTGATGCCCTCAAGCAAGTGCGCCAAGACATCGGTGCCGATGCGATCGTACTCTCGACGCGTGATACACCCAAAGGCGTCGAGATTATCGCCATCTCGCCCGCCGCGATCGCCTCGATGTCGGGCACTGCCTCGCCGCCCCAGATCGCGCCAGCGCCGCGCCCTGCGCAAGATAGCGCGCAGCAGGAAAAACTCTTTACTTTGCTGTCGGAAGTGAAAGAGCTCATTCGTTCTCGGGTTGCCGCCTCGGAATGGGCGTCGATCAGTGAAAACGATGTCGATGCCGCTGAAGCCTTGAGGATGATGTTGAATGCGGGTTTCTCCGAAGATGTCTCGGGCTCTGTCGCAGATGAATTCAAGGCGCAACAGAGCTCGCGCCTGACCCCGCTAGCAGAGCGTCTTCAATCACTCGTGGAACAACGCGTCCGTCGTGTCGATGCGCTCGAGACCTTCGACCAAGGAGGAATTTTTCCGCTCATCGGCAGCACCGGAGTCGGCAAAACGACGGTGGCAGCCAAGATCGCGGCTCGATGCGCGCTTCGTTACGGACGCGACAACGTCGCACTACTGACCACCGACACCTTCCGCATCGGCGCACAAGATCAAATCCGTGTGTACTCACGAATCATCGGCATCCCGATGGCAGCCGTCAGTGACAGCAGCGATCTTGCAAATAAGCTCGAAGAATTCTCGAACCGTAAAGTCATACTCGTCGATACGGCAGGCATGGGTCAGCGCGACCTGAAAATGCTCGAGCAGATCAAGTTGCTCAAGTCCGGGGCCCAGAGCGCCCACCATATTTTGGTGCTCTCGAGCACGGCGAACCTGAATACGCTCGAAGACGTGATCCTCATGTACTCGCAAGCTCTGCAGGCGGACCGCGACTCGCAGATCCACTCTGTGATCATCACCAAGACCGATGAGGCTGCGCAGATTGGACCCGTTCTCGATTGCGTCATGCGCCACAACCTGCCACTACTTTTTCTCGCCAACGGCCAACAGGTACCCGAGGATTTGAGTCCTGCCGATGTTCCCTATCTCGTTTACCGAGCGCTCCACCCCCGACTCGTTGGTCAAGGTCTTGAGTATTCCAGTGCGAATGTTCCCCTATTAATGATGGATCAACTGACGGCCTGGGCCGCACGTCGTTCATGATGAAGGATCAAGCAGAAGGTTTGCGTCAGCTCTTCGCCGAGACCGCGGATGCTCCAGTCGTGTGTCTCGTCGGCTGCCCATCGCGAGAAGCTGCGACCATTCCGTTCACCAAGTCGCTCACCGACAGCCTGGCGAGTCGCGGGCAACCCATGCTCTGGATCGATGAGGTGGACTTCCGTCGCCGGGAAGGTCTGCCGCTTGCAGCGAACGTGCGGTTTCAGCTCTCCCAGTGGCTGAACGGATACGTAGCTCTCGACGATACCGTCGCGCTTTTTGGCGATCAGCGGTGGTACGCATTTTCGGGTATCGATCTACCGAAGACGTCGTCCGACGCCGATCGTAATACCATCGATCAGTTTCAGCGATCCGGACTGGACGCTGAAATCGTCGTCGCATCGGTGACCGCCAGCACCTCGCTATTGCCTATGCTCGCGGGCCATCCCCTGCACTTGGCACTCGTTTGCGATGCCAAACCAGCAGAACTCAAACCCATGCTTTCCTGGATCTCGAGGATGGAAGCCTCGGCAGAGATCGCGAGTGTCTCGCTAGTGCTCTGCGGCGACGAAAGTGCGTGTGAGGCATTTCGGCACGCTGTTACAGAAGTTAACGCTGGCTTCATCGCCTCATCCCCCGAGGTACTCGGCTCAGTGGGTATCAAACTGATGTCGGCACCACTCGCTGCGCTGGGACGAGCGAGCCAACCGATCACGGATTTGCTCGCTACGCGCATCATGCGCCGCTGAGCCATGTCGCGCAGTTACCAGGACTCGGATCTCCACGAGCAGATCAGGCTTTACCAGCCCCTGGTGCGGCGTATCGCCGCGCAAATCGGTTCTCGCCTGCCCTCGAGTGTGTCGTTGGACGATCTCATCCAGGAAGGCATGACAGGTTTGCTCGACGCCTTGCAACGTTACAAGCCGCAGGCCGATCTCAGTTTCGAACGCTATGCGAGCATGCGTATTCGCGGCAGCATTTACGATGCGTGTCGTCGCGATGACATTCTGCCGCGACATCAACGTAACCGTATCGACTCGGTGGTCAGTATCACCCGCACTCTCGAGCAGAAACTCGGACGAATCCCTAACGATCAGGAGATTGCTGCCGAAGCAGGTCTCAGCGTCGAGGACTATCACCTGCTGCTCGACAGTCACGTGAATCTCACGCCACTCGATCAGGTACCCGAAGATCTGCTACCCACTTCAACCGACGACGATGCCATCGAGCGAATCGGCAACTCGCAAATCCTCAAAAAAATTGTAGGCGCGCTCAAGCGGTTGCCTGAAAAGCAGCAAATCGTCGTCGCCTTGCATTACGAGCGCCAGATGTCTTACCGGGAAATTGCGGCCGTGATGCGCCTCACCCCCGGCCGCATCAGCCAACTACATACTGAGGCAATGATCGGGCTGCGAGCTCTGCTCGAAGAGACTTAGACTTTGCCGAGCAACTCGCCGGACCCGGCGAACGGCACGCCACCATCACTGGAGTACGTGGCATCAGGTCGAATCTGCGCCGCGTAAGCCTGAAGGGCTGCGTTACGCTGCATCGCAAACTTGATCAGCCCCGAGTTGACCTCATGATCGAGTCGGATTTGCTCTAGCCGGTTCATTGCAGCACCACGTCGATCATCGGGTAGCGCCTTGATGGCTGCCGAGACGCCGTCCATTCCGTTGGGATAGCCATGCAAAGCCTTGAGCGACTCCTGCAGCTCGACAAGCGCCACTTCGAGGTCGCTGATTTCGAGGGATTCGAGAAGACTACGGAGCCGGGCCATGGAACCGGCCACGCGCTCAAGAACCGGCTCAACCTCCGGCGTGGTCAGACGGTCACCCCGGATTTTGGCTTGCCGGCAACGGCCATCGCGTCCTGCAGTAACTCGCGGGCGACCGCGTCGTAATTTATTTCGAGCGTACCCTGATCGAGACGCTCTTGAATCTGGCGGACAAGCTCCATGTCGAAAACTTCGCCCCGAACCTCGTTGACCGCCGATGCAAGCTGCTGCCCTCGTACCGTCTCGCTGAAGCGCACCTTGGCGGCAGGCTCCGTCGGAGCCGGAGTTACCTCTTGGGACACCGGATTCGATGCAGGACCCGAGGACGGGCGACTGGCGCCCGGAGCGAGGGTCGAAATCAGTTTGTCGGTTTTGATATCCATGATCTTCAGTTCATAACCACGAGGACGGACCCATCCGCCTCGGCAAGTCCCTCGAGGACTCTGCCCTCCGGCGTCTTGATGCGAACTGTATCACCCACGGCGCCCTCATCCAAAGCAACCCCCGAGGCAGCGATGTCGAATCCGCTGCCCCGCAGCGTGACCTTCACCGTCCCTCCCCGTTTAACTACGGTGATTTTCTGCCAATCGGTTAGAGCGAGGGGCCGTCCGGGCTCGATCGCGCGTACCGATTCGAAGCCATTCAAAACCTCGGGTGATGACACAAGAGCCCCCACTAGAGCCGTGGAGAGCTGACCGAGATCGCCTCTCGCCTTCGTCCAATCTTCGACTTTGAAAGGCGTCTTGGCCTTCAACGCCGCCTTAGCACGCCAAAAATCGCCCGGCACGGCGATATAGGCCTTCATGATCTGCGTCGCGCCACGTCCGGAAGGGCAAAAAAGCGACACCGATACAGCGCCCCAAAGACGCTCGCGCTGCGCCACCGTCACCCGCGCGGGAACCGGGCATTGGACAAGCCCCCGCGGCGCCTCCCAACGAACGGCATGCTCGCGGCCCGCGATCGAGGGATGCTCGGCGATCTGGCGCTCGGCCACGGCCCGAACGCGCGTGACGTAATCCGCCGACGCCGGTACCTGAGCGAGCCCTGCAATGGGCCAAAGAATGAGGGTGAGGATAATGCCGCGCACGACCGGATTATATGCGAAGCACCCAAAGCGAAGAGCCCGTGCTGCTTACGCAACACGGGCCCCTGTTCGTCGGCTTCTAGAGTGAAGCGATTACTTGAGCAGCGTCAGGATGACGTTCGGCATCTGGTTCGCCTGGGCGAGCATCGCCGTCGCCGCCTGCTGCAGGATCTGACCGCGGGTCAACGCCGCCGTCTCACTCGCGTAGTCCGTATCGATCACGCGGCTGCGCGCAGAAGACAGGTTGGAGGACAGCTCGGTGATGTTAGCGAGGGTGTATTCCATCTGGTTCTGATAGGCGCCCAATAAGGCCCTTTGCGTACCCAGCGCCACAACATAAGAGTTAGCCGCTGTTTGAACATCCTGAAAATCAATCGTGACCGCTGCGGCAGTATCCGCCGTGTTTATCGCCGTTATTTTAGCATCAAGATCAAACGCTTGGCCTTTCCCCGCTTGAGCGGCACCATTGGCCCCAACTGTTCCATCAACACCAACACTCAAGAACGCGTTTGAATTCAATGCCACTACGTCGGAAGATGTATTACTGATCTGCATAGAGTACAAATCAGCGTCGGGCGGAACGGCGGTAGTTCCGTCAGTGGTCTTGTTGTACGCGAGTAACGGATTTCCCGAAAACTTTGTTCTGCCACTTATCGAATTTATCGAGGAGACGAGCTCCCGCATCTCCGATTTGATCGCCGCCCTTTCTGTCGCACCAAGCGTTCCATTCGCGCCCTGAGTCGCAAGCATCAGGATACGCTGACCCATCTCTGATGCTGCGGCGATAGCCCCTTCTGCCGTCTGGACCATGGAGATTGCATCGTTCAGATTACGCATTCCCTGATTCGCGCCATTGATCTGAGCAGTCAAGGAATTCGCTACGCCAAGTCCAGCCGCATCATCCCTAGCGCGATTGATACGCAGCCCTGACGACAACCGCTCTACCGAGGCAGCCAAACGATTTTGCGCGCCAAGCAAATTCTTAGCAGCCCAAAGCGATGCTGTATTGGTGTTTAAAACTGCGGACATGAGGAACCCTCAAAAATAGAGAACTTACTTTAAAAGCGTAAGGATAACGTTCGGCATTTGATTCGCCTGCGCAAGCATCGCCGTCGCTGCCTGCTGAAGGATCTGGCCGCGAGTCAACGCCGCCGTCTCACTCGCATAGTCGGTATCTATTACGCGGCTGCGAGCAGAAGACAGGTTGGATGAAAGCTCGGTGATATTAGCCAGCGTGTAATCCATCTGGTTTTGGTAGGCACCCAGCAAGGCCCTCTGTGTGCCCAAATTCACAACGAACGCGTTAGCCGCCGTCTGAACGCTCTGGAAATTTGCGGTAGTAATTGCACCCGCAAGAGTGCTCACGGCAGTATTAAGTGCTGTCGCTTGGGAGTTGGCCCCTGTCCCGATATTGAAGAACGCGGGATTCAACAAGTCGATCTTATCGGCTGCTTCGTTACTAATCTGAGCAGAAAATGCAACCCCCGTCGCAGACGCGTTTGTCGCAACATTAAGTAACGAATTCCCTGAAAATTTTGTTCTTGCGCTGATTGAGTTGATCGAACTAAGCAACTCTTCCATCTCATCAATGATCGCTTGGCGCTCAGTGGTTCCTAGAGTTCCATTCGCACCTTGAGTGGCCAACATAAGGATCCGCTGACCCATTTCAGATGCCGCAGCGATGGCACCTTCAGCGGTCTGCACCATCGAAATGGCGTCGTTTAAATTACGCATTCCCTGATTGGCACCGTTGATCTGCGCCGTAAGCGAGTTGGCTACGCCAAGTCCGGCGGCATCGTCGCGGGCGCGGTTGATCCGCAATCCGGACGACAAACGCTCCACGGAGGCGGCCAATCGATTTTGGGCGCCGAGAAGGTTTTTGGCTGCCCAGAGGGAGGCCGTATTGGTGTTCAGAACCGCTGACATTTGTATCTCCTGAGGGGTTTCAGTCCCCGTCAGGGAGGTCTACGGCGATCGATCGGGAAGTGTTTAGGCCTAACCTAGCGCCGAGCGGATGGACTACTTCCAGCCAGGCTGACGACAGGCTGTGCGGAGTCCCGGTCTTCCTATAAGCCTATGACTTCACAATGATTTTTGTGTCCAGCCATCTTTGACCAACCGCTGGCCGTCGAGCGGCGACGGGCCTAGCTAGCACCAAGCCGATTTGAACTTAAGTGAAACTCGGCCAGACGAGGAAGGCCTCATCCCGCCCATTCACCGCAATCTGGCTTACGCCGTGCGGCACCGCGAGCCCCTCGGGTAGCGCCTGCAAATTCATGTTCTCAGCGGGCATGACGCGTTCGACGGCGATGGTGCTTTCGTCGCGACCGAGCACGGTCTCGAGCTGGCCCGGCGCAGAGCCGAGTACGGCCGGATGGAAACTCAGCAACCTCGAATTAGCGATGACCCACGCTTTGCCATTGCTCAGGAACGGCGTCACCCGCTGTCGCTCTTTGCTCGAGGGCAACACCACTCGATAACCGTCGTCGATCGTCTGAATTCGGCCGCCGAGCCGCGCCGCGACATCGGCGGCGGCAGCCTGCTCGTAGGCATTGAGCACAAGCCCCTTGAGATCGAGAAAGACTAGGAGCGAACGGTAAGTTGCACGACGCTCCCGAGCGCGCCGCACAGCTGTATCCATTTCTTTGATCAAACCCGCCTGTACTGGGTCTATTCCGATATCCCCGCCCTCGATGACGATCGGCGAAAAAATATCGGCAAGCCGGTGCTGAAGCGGACGCAGCATCCAATCCTGCAACTCCGAGAGCACAGCGTCGAGACGCAGCACCGTTCGCTCGTCGTCCTTGAAATTGAGCCGCCTCGCCTCCTGAAGAAGACCCAAGCCCTTCATCCGAATGCGGTCTTTGGGGGTATCGCCCGCCACCTCGGCGCTTTCAGAGAGCGGTGGCTTTGGGCGTAAGTCACCGAAACTCCCGATCAACGCCTCGGTCGAGGATCCGCCACGCAGCTCGGCGAACCAGCCGTTCCAGTCGTCTCTGCGCGCATCATCCGGAGTTTTCTGTCCCGAGGAAATCGCCGAGAGCAGGTCATTGATCGTAGTCGCGAACCTTTCTGCCACCTCAAGGACGCCCGGGTTACGCAGTGCAAGTTGGCGTGAGAGCTCGGAGAAGATCTCAGAGGGACCTGCCTGACCCACGCTCATGAGCGATACCGCGAGATCTTTTGCATGAAGAGAAGCTTGCAGCTGGCCGTCACCACGCTGACGAAGGCTCGCGACGAATCCTTCGAGACTGCGCCGAGCCTCGGATATCAGCAGTTCTTCGCGACCGCGAGCGTGCTGGCGGGGATCGGTCATGCTCGACGAGCCGCCAAAGACTGCAGACGATCGCCGAGCAACTTCGCGTCGTTGCGGAGAACAACCAACAAGGCTTCTAGTTCGTAGCGCCAGCGATCGATCTCATCGCGCTGCGCCGACTCGCGACTGACGCTTGCCTCCCGGAACATCGAAAGCGATTTCTCGAAGGTTCGTACGGAGGTGAGCAGGGCCTCAGTCGCCGCAATCAGCTCGCCAATGCGATAACCGACACGCTCGTTATCTTCGCCGCCGTGAAAGTCTTCATGAAGTAGCGCCGCAAGCTCCTGCAACTGGATCGCGTCGTTTGAGAGCGGCGCCTGCGTGCGAGCCAATGCGCCCGCAGCCGAGAGGTCCCAGGAGACAAGCCCGTACGCTTTGATCTTCTCTTGCAACCCCTCAACCGTAGCGCTCGCGGTCAGCAGCCGCTCCCGAATCTCACCGAGCGAGTCTTCGGCGAAGCGCCCCATCGACGAAAGCGACGCTGACACATCGGCGCGGTCCTCTGCGACTGCTCGACGCAGGTTAAACACTCGTCTAACGAGCATCAGGATAGAGAAGACCCCGACTAGCAGAACCGCGGCGGCCAGCAAGAAGCCATATGGAAATGCACCACGCACGCGTAGTCGCTCCCAGACATTTGGGGGAGTCAGTTCAGGTAAAAAAGGCGCTACCGCCACCCTGGCGGCAGCAGACTCTCGCAGGCGATCGGCCGAACGACCCGCATCGCCCGCCGATGCGATTCGGGCAAGTTGCGGCTTTACTACGCAGAAACCCTCGCCCAAGCCTGGGCGAGACCGAATCGCCTCAAGGGCCTCGTGCACCCGCTGCAATCGCAGGGTCTCTTCGGCCATCTTCGACCACTCGAGTTGAGTCGCTGATGTCGCCGGCTCCGGCAGGCGCTTGATCAGCGCCACCACTTCTTGGGCGGCAACGCGCTCGACCCACGTGGGCGAGGTACGCACCCGACGGGTACAAGTATCAAAAATTTCGCGGATAGCGGCCTCACCATCGAGCTGGGCGAGCCCGGGACCGACGAGCGCTGAGAGCTGAGGCTGTAGGCTTGCCAGATACGCTTGAAATTGGGTGGTCTCCGCCTCGCGCGCAAATAGATTCGAGGATTTTCCGGCATAGTCTTGGAGGGCGTCAGCGCTGCTTGCGAGGCGCCTCATCGCCGTCTCGGCACCGAGCTCGAGCCTGCCTCCCTCCACCAACTGCGGCGAGATCTTCTTTAATGCACTGCGAAAGTCGGCATCGAGCGCCCGCAGCTTGCGGATCTCGGATGATTCGGGGGCCGGCGCTTGGTGCAGGTGCCAGAGCGAAGCCAAAATCACGAGCGCCGACACGGCAACGGCGGCCGCTGCCATGATTAACCAGCCCGATACGAGGCTGAATAGTGAGTCAGAGTCGTGTTCCTGGCGCACAGCCTCGAAGTATGGACCATGACCGGTCCATCTGCGAGAGCGCTTATTGCTTGGGCATGTACTCGATGTACGGAACCACCCACTCGGTGTCGGTGCGTTCTCCGAGGCGTCGGTAGAGATCGATGAACTCCACCGGGTTTCTGGCGTAGACCACGTAGGCGTCCAGATTTCCGAGCCGGCGGAAGCCTGGATACTGGGCAGCCGGCAACGGCAAAGCAGGCGTTTTACCTGACTTGAACTTGAACGAAATCTCGCCTGTGGCGTAGCCATAAGCTTGATAAGCGTGGTTGTAGACGAGGACCAAGTTCGCGTCATCGAGGGGAGCCGAGCCCGAGGTCTTGGTGGTCTCGCGCATCACCTCACGCCCTGAAGCAAACGACTGCACGGTTACGCGGCGCTCGGGAAACACCTCGATCGCTGCGCCCTGCACCTCGACTACTTGCTGCGGGTTTTTGATTTCGACAGTCGTCAGCGGCGCAGGTGCGATCTGCGATACCGCCCAAGGCGCCATCAAGATGACAAGCGCAGTCAAGATAGATAAACGACGCATCAATGACCCACCACGAGAAGGCTTTGAGTGTAAGTGGACTTTAGAACCGTGGACCCCGAACTACAAAGATTATGGAGCGTCGCTCTCCAAGTGCCCTGAACCGTTTCACCATAAAACGCATTCGAGGCGAAACGCGTATTGGCCAGTTTCGCGTTTCGAAACCCCGATGCACCCTGCAGTAAAATCGACTTGGTACCCGCGGGGGAAATGAGTTCGATCTGATTGCAGGAAACGCTCGCCGTATCAAACGTGACATAGAGCACCACACCCTCGTTCACCGTCATGGTGTTGCTGACGCTGAAGTCGATGGAATAACTCGAACGCGCCGCGATTGTGACGTCATTTGAAGGCGCGAAACTGTGTTGAGACGCCGGCTTTTGTGCCGGTAAGAATGCGGTATACGCTTTTGCCGATGCCACCGCGGCTCCGGCGTTGACACCGCCAAAGCCATACCAATTGCTGAACCAATTACCGGCGGCGTTCCTAACCCAGCCAAGATCGAGCGCGAATACCACGCCTGGAATAATGAGATCGGAAGTCACACCTTCGAAATCGGGATCGATCCGAACTGCCGTCTTCGCGAGGATGTGCTTGATATCTCGAAAGGTCAGGAGCGGATTAGCTTCCAGCATCAGCGCGATCACCGCGCTGAGATTTGGGGCGGCAGAACTCGTGCCATTCATCGTTGCGGTGTACTGACACTGAGCCGCAAGCGGGTTTGCCCCTAAGGCATCGAGCGCATTGACAGCACTCGAGAAGCCCGACTTTTCACACCCCGTGCGCGCGGTCGTCACTATGGCCGGCTTGTAGGCGAAGTCCGGTACGGCAGCGTATGCATTGCTGTAACCGAACTCGCCACCTGGAGCTGCGATCCATACGGACGAACCCGTCGTAGAGTAACTCGACTTCTTTCCATCGGAATTGCTTGCCGCAACCACGATTACGTTGGTGCTTGCACGCATGGTATCGCTGGCCACATTTCCGCAACTCACGCCCAAGGAGTTGGCGCTGGCACAGGCGCCAGCATTCATGCTTTGAAACTCGTTCCCTGCCGACTGCACAATGGGGCTGCCACGCCCGCTGCGCAACGTCAGCGAATTTGCGAGAACATCCCCCCGGAGCGGATCCCAGGACGGCAACACTGCGACGCCGTTCTGTTGATAAAAATACGAAAGGCTTGCGTTGAACACGTCGTTGTCGTTTGACACATTAGAACCGCCGAAAGCGGCGACGAAACTGGCTTGGGAACTCGCGCCCGGCGCAAGCAGGTTATATCCGCGGATCGTTGCGCCGTATGCGACGCCCCGACCACCTTTGCCATTGAACGCCGTCGACGCGATGATGCCCGCGACTTTGGTGCCATGGGAGTTGCTATTGGCAGGGGTCGGATCTTTTCCCTGCGTCACAAAATTGAAAGAGCGATTTACCTCGAAGTTTGAATTGAGATCTTCGTGCGCGGCTTCGACACCATCGTCGATTACTGCAACTTTGACGCCTTTCCCGGAGTAACCCGCCGTCCAGGCGGGGCCTACACGCATATCGTTTCCGGCCACTGGCGGCGTCGAGGCAAACGTGTCCTGACCGATGTTATGCGGGTGCCACTGATTCTTCAGCAGCGGATCCGACTTGAGCGTGACCGTTACATTTGCTCGGGTGCTCGTGTAACCGTTGGAGACCGTGACTGCAAATGGATCACTCACGCTACCCGTGCCTGCAAGGTGTCCCGGAACAACAAACACGTATTTGCCGACTCCACCGGTCGTGTCGGTGATGATCGCTGTTCCCTGCTTCGCTTGTGTTGCCACAGTAAAAGTCAGCGGCAAGTTGTACTTGTCGCTCGCGTTGATCTGCCCGTTCGCGCGAGTCTCCACGATGCCCAAAATATCGACATTGAGCGTCGCGGGACCGACCTCCGGCGGTGGCGGCAGCACGCCCGTGCCAGACAGCGCGATCAACGGTGCCGCGGTCTTGGCGTTTGAAGATATAACCAACGACGCCGCCTTGGCCCCCGCGGCCTTGGGCGCGAAAGAAACTTTGATACTGCAGCTCAGTCCCGGGTTAACGGATGAACCACATTCGCTGATCGCAACGAACGAGGCCGCATCAACGCCCGTGAACGACACGCCCGTCACCGAAAGCGCTGCGTCACCCGAACTCGTCACAGTCACCACCTGCGGCGCACTGGGCTCAACTATGACTTGATCGCCAAAAGTCAGTGAGGCGGGACCCACCTGTATCTTTGGCTCTTTCTTGTCGCCTTGAAGCGCTAGAGCCAAACCGACGGCCGCGGCCAAACCCGTGCCAACCAGCGTCGCCTCGCAGCCGCCGAGCAAGCTCAACACGCTGAGCAGTAAAACCCTGGAAACCCGCCCCATCTATCCTTCTCCGAAAGCATCGGACGTTTTTTGTTCTGACTGTGGCTATAGTATTCCGCCATTCGATTCCTTTAAACACTTTGAAAGAAATAGCCAAAACACTGCTGGTCGCCGTACTCGTCGGGCTCTCCGGTTGCGAAGTGGCCTCTACGGTCTCCGTGCTTGCGGCACTCGCACTGGCCGGCGGAAAAGACGGCGATTGCCGCGCAACCGCCCCGACCATCAACTCTGCTACTGCAACCCCGCAATCCACCGTAAGCGATCGAGAGGTCGTATTCGCGGCAGCCGCCGAGGACTCATGTCGCCTCCCTCTCACCTATTCCTGGGATTTCGGTGATCAGACTTACTCATCGGGAACGACCGCAAACAAGACCTACCTGAGGGCTGGCACCTACACCGTCACCCTGACCGTAACCAATAGAGCAAACCTGAGTGCCATAAAAACACTACTCGTTACCGTCGAATGGAAGCCCCTGGAAAAACTTTGGACACGACGCCAAGGACTACTGAGAGACGACCAAGGATCCTCGACTTCGATGACTCGTGCCGTGACTGCGGCACCGTCCGGCGGCGCGTATGCCCTCGGAGACACCCGATGCGGGGGATGCCACAACACTACCGAACAGTCGTTTTTCGAATCGATAAATGTCCGTGGTAGTAACGCGTATCTCACTCGTTTCAACTCGGACGGCACAAAATCTTGGACCAAATTGATCGGGGCAAAGATTGATGTCTTCGACGAGTTCTACGACCACCTCGGCACGGCAATCGCCTCGACCACGACGGGCGATGCCGTTTACGTAGGCGGCAGCACTCAGGGTTCGAATAAATTCTTCGACAATTTCCCAACCCCTACCCCAGACGGATTCGTCGCAAAGTACTCATCGGATGGGACGAAAGTATGGTCCAGCCTTGTGAGCGGCACGGGAACTGACGAGGTCTCGGGAATGGCGATCGCGCCAGACGGAACGATGTATGTAGTTGGCTCCTCTTCGAGTGCCTCGCTCAACGACCAGGTGGGCCAAGGCGGCACGGACGCCTTTCTCATCAAATACTCGGCGAGCGGATCGATCCTTTGGACAACCCGCATCGGCGGAACAGGCTCTGACGTTGCAGCCGCAGTCGCCGTAGCGGACAACGACACGATTTACCTAGTCGGCACCACCAGTAGCCCGGTGTTGCAGGCGCAGTCTTCCAATGGCGGCAACGATGCGTTTATCAGTCGAGTCTCGGGTACCGGTGTAGTGCAATGGACTCGCGTGATCGGCGACGCCGGCGAAGATTTCGCTCGAGCGGCTGCCGTCGGCACGGATGGCAGTCTTTACGTCGTAGGCGACTCAGCCGGCTCCGGACAAAGCCATGACATCAAGGTGATAAAAGTCACCCCAACAGGAACCACCACGTGGACCCGTACTTTTGGTGGATCGTCTGTCGAACGCGGGTATGGCGTACTCGCATCTGCCAAGGCCATCTACGTAACGGGAAGCACGGCAAGCTCGAGCTTCGAAGGAAACGCGAACTCCGGGAGCGGCATCCAAGCCTTCATCACGAAGTTTCTACCTGACGGAACAAAGGCCCAGACGCAGATCACCGGTGGCAACGGCGAGGACAGCGCCTTAGCCATCGGTCTTTCAAGCGACGATGGTCTTTTCATCGTCGGGCACAGTTCGAGCGAGACCCTCGACGATCAGGCCCGCGTAAGTAAAGGAACCGACGGGTTCATCACCAAATACAAGCCCTGACATACGCCCGAATTACGATAAAATTCGGGTATGTCTGACGCTCTTAAACATCCCTTTGCGCGACTCACCGTCGCCCTGCTGCTGCTCAGCGCGCTCTCCGCCTGCGCCACGACCTCAACGCGAGCTGCCGATCCACGTGATCCGTTCGAGCCCATCAACCGCGTGTCGTACGCCATCAACGACGGGCTCGATCGCGCGCTGATCCGGCCGACGGCCAAGGCCTATCGCGCCGTGACGCCGACGTTTGTCCAAACGAGTGTCTCCAACGTTTTCGGTAATGCGAAATATCCGGTCACGCTCGTCAATAACGCTCTGCAAGGCAAATTTGGCGCAGCGGCTAACGACACGGGTCGTTTTCTCCTGAACACCACGGTGGGCCTCGGCGGCCTCTTCGATCCGGCGACCGCAGCAGGGTTCGATCGTCACGACGAAGACTTTGGTCAAACCTTTGGAGTGTGGGGCGTCGGTACCGGCCCCTATTTCGTCGTTCCGCTCTTCGGACCGACCACGTTGCGCGACGGCCTTGGCAGCATCGCCGACGATTTTGCCGAACCGCGCTCCCACCTCGAAGACGACAGCACGCGTTGGTCGCTCTGGATGTTCGACAAGCTCGAGACCCGCGTGCGACTCCTCGACGCTGATGCCGTGCTCGACCGCTCGGGGGACCCTTACGCCTTCGTACGCAGCGCCTACTTGCAACGGCGCGAGTATCTGGTGCGCGACGGCAACGTACCCACGGAGGATCTGGAATCGGAGTTTGCCGAGGAAGACGAGCCAGCGCCCGACTCGACGCCCTGAGCGTCTAGACCGTGCTCAGCCGGCGTTCAGGCCGCCTTCAGTAGTGTGTCGACTTCACTGATGCGAGCCAGCCGTTCGACCGCAGACGGCAACCCGAGATAGACGAGCGTGATGCCGCGACGGGCCGCCTCGCCCTTCCACTCGATCAGCACCGAAAGCCCGGCGCTGTCGGCGTCGGTGATGCCCGAGCAATCGAATTCGCAGCGCGCGCCGCGCTCGAGCGCCATCAACCGACGAAAACCATCGGAATAGGCCAGGTACGCCGTGGCAAACGTGAGCTCGCCGCGCAGCGCGTGGCGCGACGGCCCCTGATCATCGAACGCGAGCGCGCTCAAAGAGGTACTCCGCGACCACCGGAAGATTTCGGACCGCCGTTTTGCGCGGCGCGGTTCTGTGCTTCGAGGCGAGCGATGACCGCATCGAGCCCCTTTTGGTCGATCTCGGAACCGAAGTCTTCGCGAAAACTTTTGACGTAGCTGATGCCTTCGATGACGACATCCCAGGCTTTCCAACCTGCTTCGGTCTTGCGAAGCGTGTAATTGACGGGAATTTTTTGACCGTTGCTGCGCTTGACCTCGGTACGTACCGTGGCACTCGTGGCATCGGCCGCAACCGGCGACGGCAGCACCTTGATGCGATCACCCGTGAACTCGATGAGCGCATCGCCGTAGTTGCTGAGCAGCGAACCGTAGAACGCATCGATGAAGCGCTTGCGCTGCTCGGGCGTGGCGGTGCGCCAATGACGGCCGAGTACGAGTCGCGCAGCATGCTCGACATCGAAATGCGGCAACAGCACGCGCTCGACGAGCGCGGACACTTTCGAGGGGTCTTTGCGGAACTCGGCGCGACGGGCGTCGAGTTCGGAGATCATGATGTTGGCCGCAGAGTCGATGAGCTTGCCGGGTTCGCTGGCGTCGACCGACGTCGGCACCGCCGACTTGGCCTGCGCGAGCGCCGGAGCGGCGACCCAGCCCGCGCCGAGCACCAGCACCGCAACCACCATGGGCGAAATGCGCATCAAGACTCTCGATTTCATTGATCACCCTCCTTGGGACCGCCCTCGTTGGCGGCTTCACCCTCGCCGCCCTTGCTCGCGAAGTTGGCAAAGAACTTGTTCACGAGCGACTCGAGCACGATGGCCGACTGCGTGAACTCGATTTGACTGCCTTCTTTGAGGAAAGTTTCGGAGCCGCCCGGGCCAATACCGACATACTTGCCGCCGAGCAGACCCTGGGTCTGGATGCTGGCGTCGCTGTCATCGGGAATACGATTGAACTGGGGATCGATGCGCAGCGTGGCGACGGCGCGATAGTCGCTGGAGTCGAAGGTCACGGACTCGACCCGACCGATGCGCACGCCGGCCATGCTGACCGGCGATCCGCCCTTGAGATCGCCGATATTGTCGAAGCGGGCCGTCACGCGATACCCAGAGTCTCCACCCACGGAGAGTCCGCTGCCCGGCAGCTGCGTCGTGAGGAAAAACAGCGCGGCGAAGCCGAGCAGCACGAAGAGCCCGGTGCCAATCTCGAGAGAGCGTTGCGGTTTCATAGTCGATTACCTTCCAAGAAATGCGGCAGTGAGCATGTAGTCGAGCAGTAGCGTCAGAACCGAGGAAATGACGACTGTGCGCGTCGTCGCGAGACCCACGCCCTGCGCGGTGGGTTTGGCGGTGAAGCCCTCATGGACAGCGACGAGGCTGCAGGCCACGCCGAAGAACAGGCTTTTGACGATACCTTCGTTGACGTCGTTGAGTTCGACTGCGCCCTGCATCTGCGACCAGAAGGCACCGGGATCGACGCCCATCAGCTGCACGCCGATGAGCTGCGCACCAAAGAGACCCACGACGTTGAACACGGCGACGAGCAGCGGCATGGCGATGACGCCACCCAGAAAGCGTGGCGCGACGACGTAACGCAAGGGATCGACGGCCATCATCTCCATGGCGGTGAGCTGGTCGGTGGCGCGCATCAGGCCGATTTCCGACGTCAACGCCGTACCCGCACGTCCCGCGAAAAGCAGCGCCGTCACCACGGGGCCTAATTCTTTGAGGAGACCGAGCGCCGCGGCCACACCCAGCGCATCTTCAGAGCCGAATCGCTGCAACAGATCGAAACCCTGCAGCCCGAGCACCATGCCTACGAAGAGCCCCGAGAGCATGACGATGACGAGCGAGCGAGCGCCCGAGTTGTAGATTTGATGCACGACCGACCGTGGACGCGCCAGAGCCGGTCCGCACTGCGCGAGCACTCTGCCCAGGAATACGGCGACTCGGCCGACACGCTGGATGAATGCGGCGATCATGGTTCGCTCCGCGTGCCGAGCAGCTCCGCGTGGTAATCGGGCGCCGGATAATGGAACGGCACGGGACCATCGGCCTGCCCGCTCATGAACTGGCGCACGACTTCGAGCGGGCTGGCGCGCAACTCTTCGGGCGTTCCAGAGGCCACGGCACGACCACCCGAGAGCAGATAGCTGTAATGCGCGATCGACGACAACTCACCAACATCGTGCGAGACGACGATGCTCGTGATGCCGAGCGCTTCGTTGAGTTCGCGAATCAAGCGGACGATCACGCCCATCGAAATAGGATCGAGTCCCACGAAGGGCTCGTCGTAGATCAGGAGTTCGGGGTCCATCACCGTGGCCCGAGCGAGCGCCACGCGCCGCGCCATGCCACCCGAGAGTTCAGACGGCATCAACTTGGCCGCGCCGCGCAACCCAACCGAATGAAGCTTGGTGAGCACGAGCTGACGCAACACCGCTTCCGGAAGCTGCGCGTTTTCGCGCACCGGGAATGCGACGTTCTCGAAGACGTCGAGGTCCGTGAGGAGTGCGCCGTTTTGAAAGAGCATGCCCATGCGTCGACGCAAGGCATAAAGGCCCGACTTGTCGAGCGTGCTGACGTCCTGACCGAAGGCTTCGACGCGGCCTCGGGTCGGCTTCGCCTGCCCCGTAATGAGTCGCAGGAGCGTGGTCTTGCCCGTACCGCTCGGACCCATGACGGCCGTGATGCGACCCGGCTGGGCTTCGAAATCGAGACCTTTGAAGATCGACCGGCCGCCGACCTCGTAGTCCAGACCACTGACCTTGATAACCGGCTCTGTCATGCCATCCCTGGGGTTGCGGGGGTCGCCGCCATGGCGACCCGGAAAGGGCCGGGAGTTTACCAAAGGGAGGGGTCGGCCATGAGGCCCCAAGCACGTGAATTCCCTGCAACTATTTCGAATCTGGACTAAAATGGTCCCGTTTATGATCCGCATCTCCCGCATGACCGACTATGCCACCGTGCTCCTCGCGGCCCTCGCCCGGGAGCCGCAAGCCTGTCTGAGCGCGCCCGCCCTCGCCGAGCGCACACGCATCGGCATGCCGACGGTGAGCAAGGTGCTGAAGATCCTGCAGCGCGGCGGCCTCGTCCGCTCGACGCGCGGGTTGCATGGCGGTTATTCCTTGGCTCGCCCGGCGCAGGCCATCTCGGCCGCTGCCATCCTCGATGCACTCGAGGGGCCCGTCGCCGTCACCGACTGCTCGGCCGGTCAAGGCCACTGCGAGATCGAAACGACGTGCGGCGTGGGCCAAGCCTGGCAGCGGGTCAATCTCGCCATCCGACGCTCGCTGTACGACGTGAGCCTCGCGCAGCTCGCGGGCCTCGACACCAAAGATTTCGCGCTGCGCGGCTTCGAGCAGCAACTGAACCCTGTCGTCGGCGGCCGCGCGGCGGCAGCCCTGCGACGTGACAAATCGGCGGAAGCCTGACACCCCATGAATGAAAACGCCCAACTTCAGGATCTCGTTGGCCGTGGCTATCAGCACGGCTTCGTCACCGATATCGAATCGGAGAGCCTGCCCCCGGGTCTCGACGAAGACGTCGTTCGCGCGATCTCGCGTATCAAGCGGGAGCCGTCGTTTTTGACCGAGTGGCGCCTGAAGGCCTTCCGTCATTGGCTCACCATGAGCGAACCGACGTGGGCTCACGTGCGCTTCAATCCGGTCGATTACCAAGGTATTTCGTACTACTCGGCGCCCAAGGCCAAGACCGACGGACCGAAGAGTCTCGATGAGGTCGACCCCAAGCTGCTCGAGACCTACGAAAAACTGGGTGTTCCGCTGCATGAACGCGCCCGACTCGCGGGCGTTGCCGTCGATGCCGTCTTCGACAGCGTCTCGGTCGCGACCACGTTCAAAGATCGCCTCGAAAAGGCCGGCGTCATCTTTTGTTCGTTTTCGGATGCGGTGCAGAAGCACCCCGAACTGCTCGAGCAGTATCTCGGCAGCGTCGTACCCCACACCGACAACTACTACGCCTGCCTCAACTCCGCAGTGTTCTCCGATGGCTCGTTCGTCTACATCCCGAAGGGCGTGCGCTGTCCGATGGAGCTTTCGACCTACTTCCGTATCAACGCGGCCAAGACGGGGCAGTTCGAGCGCACGCTGATCGTCGCCGATGCCGGCAGTCACGTGAGCTACCTCGAGGGCTGTACCGCGCCGATGCGCGATGAGAACCAACTGCACGCGGCCGTCGTCGAACTCGTCGCGATGGACGACGCCGAGATCAAATATTCCACGGTCCAAAATTGGTACCCCGGTGACGAAAACGGCGTCGGCGGCATCTACAACTTCGTCACCAAGCGCGGTGAATGCCGCGGACGCAACTCCCGCATCTCCTGGACGCAGGTCGAAACGGGCTCCGCGATCACCTGGAAATACCCGAGTTGTGTGCTTCGGGGCGAGAACTCGGTCGGCGAGTTTTATTCGGTTGCCCTCGCCAACCACTGCCAACAGGCCGACACCGGCACCAAGATGATCCACGTGGGCGCCAACACGCGCAGCACCATCGTCTCGAAGGGCATCTCCGCCGGGCGTGGTCAAAACACCTATCGCGGGCTCGTGAAAATCTTGCCGACGGCCCACGGCGCCCGAAACTTCACGCAGTGCGATTCACTCCTCATGGGTGGTCGCTGTGGGGCGCATACCTTTCCGTACGTCGAAGTCAAAAACCCGACGGCCACGGTGGAGCACGAGGCCTCGACCTCGCGGATCAGCGAAGACCAGCTCTTCTACTGCCTGCAGCGCGGCATCAGCGAAGAGGATGCCGTCAACATGATCGTCAACGGCTTCTGCAAGAGCGTCTTCAAGGAATTGCCCATGGAGTTTGCCGTCGAAGCGCAGAACCTGCTCGCCGTCAGCCTCGAGGGTGCGGTCGGCTGACGCCGCACCGCGATAACTTTCATGTCGGAAACACACGCCATGCTCAACATCAAAGATTTGCGAACGACCGTCGGCAACCGAAAAGTGCTCGACGGCCTCAGTCTCGACGTCCCCGCCGGCGAAGTGCACGCCATCATGGGCCCGAACGGCTCGGGCAAAAGCACCCTCGCCTACACGCTCGCAGGTCGCCCGGGGTACGAGGTGACAGGCGGCAGCGTGAACTATCGCGGCGAGGACCTACTCGCCCTCGAACCCGAGGCCCGTGCCCAGCGCGGGCTCTTCCTGGGTTTTCAGTACCCGGTCGAGATCCCGGGCGTGAACAACGTCTACCTGCTGAAGGCTGCGCTCAACGCCGCGCGCAAACAACGCGGACTGCCCGAAGTCGATGCCTTCGAGTTCCTCACGCTCGTGCGCGAGAAGATGAAGATCATGCAGATGGACGAGTCGTTCTTGTCGCGCGGCGTCAACGAGGGCTTCTCGGGCGGCGAGAAGAAGCGCAACGAGATTCTGCAGATGCTGGTACTCGAGCCCTCGCTCGCGCTGCTCGATGAAACCGACTCGGGCCTCGATATCGATGCGCTCAAGGTCGTGGCCAACGGGGTGAACACGCTGCGCTCGCCCGACCGCGCGATCGTGCTCGTCACGCACTACCAGCGCCTGCTCGATTACATCAAACCCGATCGCGTGCACGTGCTCGCGCGCGGCAAGATCATCCGCAGCGGCGGACCGGAACTCGCGCGGGAGCTCGAGGCACGCGGGTACGACTGGTTGCTCAACGAGGCGGCCTGAGGCATTTCGAGAGCATCATGAGCGCCCCCCCCGCCAGCTTGCCAACGCCTCGAGACGAGAACTGGAAGTACGCGAACCTTCGCGGACTCTCACGCGCGCGTTTCGAGCCCTCACCGCCACCCTCGGCAGAGACCGCGGCGCGTATCGCAGCCGCCCTGCCTGCGCCCCTCGAAGGTTTCGAACGAATCGTATTGATCGATGGGTTCGTCCCGAACGGCACGGCCACGACGCCGCCGACGACCCTCGGCACGATCGAGGCCGATCGGTACTTTCTCGAACTCAACCGTCGCCTGCGTACCGGCACGCTTCGCCTTGAGGTCAGCCCTCATCAAAAGCGAGCCGTGGAAGTGGTCGTGGTGTCTCTCGGGACCTCGCATCCAGCGATCGAGGCAACGCTCGCCGAGGGTGCAGAGCTCTCGCTCATCGAGCGCCATCTTCCGCTCGCCACCGAAGCGGTCATCACGAATCTCGCAGTCTCTGCCGTCGTCGGAGCGCACGCTCGCCTCGAACTGTCGCGTATTGCTCAAGCGAGTCCCAAGGCTCAGCACCTCGAGACGATCGAATTGCAACTTGGCGAAGGCTCGATGACCAAGGTCGTTCAGTTGACGACGGGCGCGACGTTCAGCCGTACGACTGCTTTCGTGGAGCATGCGGGACGCGAGTCCGCGCTCGAGTGGCATGCCGCGGCGCTCGGTGAAGGCACCCAGTCGCACGATGCGTTCGTTCGCGTCGCGCACTCGACCCCCGGCGCCAAGACGCTGCAACAATTCCGCGGCATCGCCTCGGGTCGCTCGCGGGTGTCGTTCAACGGACATATGCGAGTGGATGCCACATCACCCAATGCGCAGTCCGATCAATCTTTGAAGTGTCTGCTCGCAGGGCCGGAGGCCGAGGCCGACGTCCGCCCGCAGCTCGAGATTTACACGGACGCCGTCAAGGCGAGCCATGGCGCCACCGTGGGCAAGCTCGATCCGGACATGCTCTTCTATCTGCTCTCGCGCGGCATCCCCGAAGAGGCGGCGGCTTCGCTCCTCAAGTGGGCATTCGTGAGCGACGTGCTCAGTCGACTCTCGAACCCCGCTCTGCGCGCGGATGTCGAACACTCGCTCGAACGCGTACTGCCCGGCGCCGTCGCTGCGAGGTCGGGGACATGAACGCTCGCCCTGCCGAAACCCCCTACGACGTCGCGCGGATCCGGGCGGATTTCCCGATCCTCTCGACCACGGTTCGCGGCAAGCGTCTCGCTTTTCTCGACACCGCGGCCTCCGCTCAGCGCCCCCTCGCCGTCATCGAAGCCGTTGACCACTACGAACGCACCAGCCACGCCAATGTGCACCGCGGTGTGTATCAACTCAGTCAGAAGGCTACCGATGCCTTCGAGGGCGCACGCGAACGCGTGCGGCGTTTTCTCAATGCCTCGAGCCTCAAGGAAGTCGTGTTCACTCGCGGCACGACCGAATCGATCAACCTCGTCGCGCAGTCCTGGGGTCAGCGTCTCGGCCCCGGCGATGAGATCCTGATCACCTGGATGGAACATCACGCGAACATCGTTCCGTGGCAGATGCTCTGTCAGCGCACCGGTGCCACGCTCAAGGTCGCTCCGATCGATCGTCGCGGCGAACTCGACCTCGACGCCTTCCGCGCGCTCATCTCGAGCCGCACCAAGCTGGTGGCGTTCACGCAAGTCTCGAATTCGCTCGGGACCGTGCTGCCGATCAAAGACCTGATCGCGGCGGCGCGAGCGGTCGGCGCGCTCACGCTCGTCGACGGCGCTCAGGCCGTCGCCCACCAGCGGATCGACGTCCAAGCGCTCGATTGTGATTTCTACGCGTTCTCGAGCCACAAACTCTACGGGCCCACAGGAATCGGCGTGCTCTGGGCGCGCGAGTCCGTGCTGCGCGAGATGCCACCGTGGCAAGGCGGTGGAGACATGATCCTCACAGTGAGTTTTTCGGGCACGACGTATAACGACCTGCCTTACCGTTTCGAAGCGGGCACACCGAACATCTCGGGTGCCGTAGGACTCGCGGCAGCCATCGACTACCTCGATGCACTAGGGGTCGAGCGCGCCCACGCGCACGAACAGCGCTTGCTCACGCGGGCCACTGCGGCGCTGAAGGCGATCGAAGGCTTGCAGATCATCGGCGAGGCCAAGGAAAAATCCGGCGTGATCTCCTTCGTGTTGGAGGGCGTACACCCGCACGACCTCGGCACCATTCTCGATGACGAAGGCGTCGCGGTACGCACCGGTCATCACTGCGCGATGCCCGTCATGGATTTCTTCGATGTCCCGGCGACGGCCCGCGCCTCGTTTGGTTGCTACTCGGACGACGCAGACATCGAACAACTCGTACGGGCGCTCGGTCGCGCCCGTGAGGTATTCGGCTGATGGATCTCAAAGATCTCTATCGGGATGTCATTCTCGATCACAACAAGCACCCGAGGAACTTCGGGCGGCTCGACCCCTGTGACACCTCGGCCGATGGCAACAACCCGCTCTGCGGCGATCGGCTCACGCTGACCCTGCGCCTCGAGGGTGATCGGGTGAGCGACATCAAATTCGAGGGCAAGGGCTGCGCAATCTCGACGGCCTCCGCCTCGCTCATGACCGAAGCCATCAAGGGCAAGGACGACGCGGCGATCAAACATTTGAGCGAGCTCGTGCATCGGGCGCTCACGGCGCACGGCGACGACTCTGCGCCGCCCGCGGAGCTTGGCAAGCTCGCCGCCCTCGCCGGCGTACGCGAGTATCCCGCGCGCGTGAAATGCGCGAGCCTCTGCTGGCATACCCTCGATGCTGCGCTGACCCATCGCGCAAAAGCCCTCGGTGAGACACCGACAGCACCGACCACAGTCTCCACGGAATAATCCCGGAAGCTCTCACCATCATGCGCAGTCACGAGAACGAAGCGTTCGTCCTGAGTCGCAATACGCCTGCGGTCATGGTTCCCTCGGGGGATCAGATCGAGCTCAAAGCGGGGCTCTCGGGATTCATCACCCAGGCCTTGGGCGGCAGTTTCACGCTGTACATCGAAGGCAATCTTTATCGTCTGTCGGGCGAAAATGCCGATGCGATCGGCAAACAAGGGTTCATCCCGCCCGAGCTCCCGCCCGATGCGACGGAAGAAGACGTCAAAGCCCTCGCTTGGAAGCAGATGCGCACCTGCTACGACCCCGAGATCCCGATCGACATCGTCGAGCTCGGCCTGGTCTATGAGTGTGAAGTCCGGCCGAATGACGACGGATCGCGGACCGTGGGCGTCAAGATGACCCTCACCGCTCCAGGATGCGGCATGGGCGAAGTGCTCGTGCAAGACGTACGCGAGAAGATCGAGATCATCCCGACCGTCTCGAAAGCCGATGTCGAGCTCGTGTTCGACCCGCCCTGGAATCAGTCGATGATGTCCGAGGCCGCCCGCCTGCAGACGGGAATGATGTAACGATGAGCGCGTCGGGCGCCTGGATCGACGTCGGCGAAGCCGAAACGCTCGCCTCCGGCGGACGGCTTGATGCCGAAGTCGACGGTTTCTACGTCGCCGTGGTGCAACTCGATGGCGCGCTGCACGCGTTCGAAGATCGCTGCACCCATGACGGTGAGTCGCTCGCGGGCGCAGACGTCGAGCGCGACACCACGACCCCTTGCGGCGTCGTCGTCTGTCCTCGGCACGGTGCGAAGTTTTGTCTTCGAACCGGCAATGCCCTGACACCTCCGGCCTACGAGCCACTCAAAATATTCGAGGTGCGCGAGCGCGCCGGTCGAATCGAGGTGCTCGCCCCGTGAAGCGCCTCACCCTCGTTCGGCATGGCCATGCCGAGGCACGCGCCGAGGGGGGTGACTTCTACCGCGCTCTCAGCGCCCACGGCCGATCTGAAACCCTGCGCACGGGCGCGGCACTCAGCGCCCGCCTTCCTGCCCCGGATTCGATGCTGGCGAGCGAAGCCGAGCGCACTCGAGAGACCGCCCAACTGCTGCAAGAGCATCTCAAGTCCGCTCCGTCCTTTGAAACCACCAAGACGCTCTATCACGCCAGTTCATCGACGCTGCTCGAGGTAATTCGGAGCACGCCGAAGTCGGTCCAGCATCTGCTGCTCGTCGGTCACAACCCGGGACTCTCCGATCTCGCACTGCGGTGGGCGCGGCAATTCGAGACCCATGCCGAATTCGGCGGCTTTGCGACCGCAGGATGGTGTTCGGTGACCTTCGACACCGACGACTGGGGCTCGATCAGCTCGCCGCGCGACGCCGTGTTTGGCTGAGCGCGCGGCGCACGAAATCACGAGGCACCGAGGTCTTCGGTGCTTTTTTCACGTGCGGCACGAACCACTCGCGCACGTCGCGATCGAGCGCGACGCCATGCATGTAGTTGTAGAGGGCCGCGTTGAGCGCTTGGCCGAACGCGTCGTGATCGACGCCTGTCGGATCAATGAAATTGATGTCATTGCGCGCAAACCCACCCTTCGGCAACGGTGTGAGTGACACGCCATAGGCCGCCGGGTCTCGCCCCACGGGCGAGTGAACGGTGCAGGTGTACCGGTGAAAAAAACCTGACTGAATGCAGCCCTCGATAAAGAGCTGTCGCACGTACTCGAGTGAATCGACCGTCTCGGCCACGGTCTGCGATGGAAAACCGTACATGAGATACGCATGCACCAGCACGCCCGCATCGCTGAACGCGCGCGTCACCTGTGCAACCTGCGCCACGGACACGCCCTTCTTCATGAGCGTGAGCAACCGATCGGAGGCGACCTCGAGACCCCCGGTGATGGCGATGCAGCCACTCGCGGCGAGCAGTTCGCAAACCTCCGGCGTGAAGGATTTTTCGAAGCGGATATTTCCCCACCAGGAAATCTGACGATCGCGTCGCAACAGCTCTTGCGCCATCGCCTTCAGCGCCTTGGGCGGCGCGGCTTCGTCGACGAAGTGAAAGCCTGTCTCGCCGGTCTCATCGATGATGCGATCGATGCGATCGACGAGCACCGAGGCATTCGCCGTCTCGTAGCGCGAGATATAGTCGAGCGAGATATCGCAGAAGCTGCACTTCTTCCAATAGCAACCATGCGCGACGGTGAGTTTGTTCCACCGACCATCCGACCACAGTCGATGCATGGGGTTGAGCATGTCGAGCAGCGAGAGATATCGTCGCAGCGGCAGCCCGTCCCAGGTCGGCGTGCCGACGTCGGCGAACGGCACGTCCGGTTCCCCAACGTCGAGGTACCGCACCCTCCCCGACTCGCGCACGAAAGTCCGCACGAGTTGGTCCGGCGGCCGTAACCCCTGCCAGGCTTCGATGAGCGCGAGCAGCGGACGCTCGCCGTCATCGAGGGTCACGTAATCGAAGAAATCGAAGACTCGCAGCTCGGCGAGCTCACGAAGCTCGGTGTTGACGTAGCCGCCGCCGAGCACGATCGTAGCCATCGGGGCGGCTTCACGCACCGACTGCGCGATACGAAAAGCCCCATACACGGCACCCGGAAACGGCACCGACAACAGCACGATGTCGGGTTTGTGTCGCCCGATGGCTTCTAGCGTGATCGCATGCAACCATTCGTCGATCAGCGTATGCGGCGCCGCGAGCGCCGTCGCAAGCGGATCGAAGCTGGGCGCACTCGCGGCCAGCCGCTCGGCATAGCGCACGAATTCGAAACGCGGATCTACCGCCTCTCGCAGTACGTCGGCGATATCGTTGAGATAGAGCGTGGCGAAATGGCGCGCTCGGTCACTGGTGCCGAGCGCCCCGAATGCCCACGCGAGCGGATCGCCGTCCTCGTACTCCGCCACGTAGTTCTCGAGCGAGGCGAACCGCGAACCCTCGGGTAAAAACTGTCGCGAAGCGATACGGTGCGCGAGCGTCGTATCGCGGCCCTGCAAAAACGCGATCACGCCGTCGATGGTCGCGTGGTATCGGTCGAACTCGGCAAGGAAACGGCTCGCATGAGGCCCGCGCCGTCGTTTCGGGACACGCTCGCAAACTTCGCGAACCGCCTCGAGACCGGCCGCCGAGAGCAGCCTGAGCACGAGCTCGAGGGCAAGATCTTCCTGTCGGGCATCGAAGCGCCGCGAACGCAGGAAGCCCGTAAGGTAGGCCGTAGAGGGGTATGGCGTATTCAGCTGCGTCATCGGCGGGATGACGCTGAGCAGCCGAGGTGCGCGAGGAGCCATACCCCGCCGCTCAGTGCGCGAGGGCTTTGAGGCGCTCGGCCTCATCGTGACCGAGATAGCTCTTGATGAGTCGCCGCGCGAGATACAGAAGCGGAATCAACGCAATGGCCGCCAACATCTTGTACAGATAATTGACCGTGCCTACCGCGAGGAATTGCGGGATCGGCCATTTTTGCGGCCCGAGTACGAACGCGATGTAGAGCACGACGAAGCTGTCGATGAACTGCGATACGGCCGTCGAGCCCGTTGCCCTCAACCAAATCAGTTTCTCGCCGGTCACGGCGCGGATCTTGCGAAACACGGTGATGTCGACCAGCTGCCCGATCAAGAACGCGACGATCGAGCCGATGATGGTCCAAAGACCCTGACCGAACACTTGCGCATAGGCATGCTGGATATCCGGCACACCGAGCGATTGGTTGGCCTCGATCCAGAAGCCCGCGGGCGCGAGACCGATCGAGACATAAGCCGCGATGAAGGCGTAAGAGATGAATCCGACCGCGACCCAAGAGACGAGGCGCACGCCCTTTACGCCGTAGTACTCGTTGATGATGTCGGTCATCACGAACACGACCGGCCAGAGCAACACGCCGGCCGTGAAATTGAGCGTTCCCGAGACACCGAGCAACGACCACTCGATGGGCTCGATGCCGAGCGTCGCCTCGAGCGAGAATATTTTGACGCCTACGAACTCGGCGAGCAGCGCATTGGTCAGAAAGAACCCCGCGAGCACCACGAACAGGCGGTTGGTCCGCTGATCGGAGACGTGCATGCGGGGCTCCTGCTATCTAGGTCAGTACGGCGTGCAGAAGCAGTGCGCGTACACCTGACCCTGCACGGCGTAACGATTGAACCGCAATACGCTGCGCTCGATCGGCCCGAAATCGCGACGCGCCGCGAGCACTGCAGCCCGGGTCGGAGCATCGAGCGAGGCCGACGCGCCGAATCCGAAGCCGCCGAACGCCTCGGCATCGACCGTCTTCAGCACGAGAGCCGCCGCCCTCGCCTCGAGGTTGGTCAGCAACTGTTGCGCGAAGCTCTTGTCCGCCTCGAGGTAATCGCGCTCGAACTTGCCCTCGGCGAGACCGGCACGCTTGGCTGCCGACGCGACGGCCTCATCGAGCGAGCCTAGTTTGTCGACGAGCCCAAGACGCAGCGCATCACGCCCCGTCCACACGCGACCCTGCGCGATCTTGTCGATTTCGTCGCGAGTCTTCTTGCGACCCAACGAAACGCGCGCGAGGAATTCCTCGTAGCCGTGTTCGATGGTCGACTGCAGCAGCATCGAGGCCGCCGGACCGATCGGACGATCGATACGCAGCTCACCCGACAGCGGCGTCGTGCCGACGCCATCGACTCCGATCCCGAGCTTCTCGAATGTGCGAGGCGCCGTCGGGAACAAACCGAAGATGCCGATGGAGCCGGTGATCGTCGCCGGGCTCGCCCAGATCTCGTCGGCGGGGGCCGCGATGTAATACCCACCCGAGGCGGCAAGATCACCCATGGAGATGACGACCGGACGCTTCGTGCGCTTGAAGGCCACGAGTTCGCGGTAGATCTTCTCCGAGGCGGTCACACTGCCTCCCGGGCTGTCGATACGCAACACGAGTGCCTTGATGTCCTTGTCGAGTCGCGCCTTGCGAATGAGCTCGGCGGTGTCATCGCCCGCAATCACTCCGCCACCACCGCCGCCATCGACGATTTCGCCGGAGCCGATGATCACGGCGATACGCGAATCCGGATGCTTCGAAATCTTGTCTTCGGCGCGCACCACGCGCAGATAATCTTTGAGCGTGACCGAACGGTACGACTCGGTCTCCTCGTCTTTCGAGGACAAGGCGATCACCCGCTCTTCGACCTGGATCGGTGTCTTGAGGGCGGTCACGAGATTGGCATCGAGTGCAACCTTCGCGGTGTAACCCTTGGCCGCCTTCACCTGCGTGGCGAGCGTATCGGCGTAGGTTCGAAGATCTTCGGGCTTCAAACCGCGCGCCTTGGCCACCACACCGACGTAGGTTTCCCACAACGAGTTCACGAATGCCTGGCTCGCCTCGCGATCCGCCGGCGACATGTCGTCGCGGATATACGGCTCGACCGCGCTCTTGTAGGTCCCGACGCGAAACACGTTGATGTCGATGCCGAGCTTGTCGAGCGCCGACTTGTAGTAGTTGCGATAACGCTCGTATCCCTCGAGGACGACGAGGCCCTGCGGATCGAGGTAGAGCTCATCGGCATGCGCCGCGACATAGTAGGTGTCGCGCGAGAAGCCAAGACCTGTCGCGACGACTTTCTTGCCTGACTTGCGGAAGTCGGTGATCGCGCGCGCGAACTCATCGAGCGTCGGCTGGCCAGCACCCGACATGTCGTCGAACTCGAGCACGAGCGTCTTGATGCGCTCGTCACCCTTGGCTGCGGCGATGGCGTCGGTCAGATCGCGCAGCGTGGTCTCGCTGCCTCCCATGCCACGCGCCTCGGCGAGCGCGCGATCGAAAGCATCACCGCTCGGCTGCTCGACGATTTCACCCACCGGGCGAATCACGAGTGCGGCATCGGATGGCAGTTTGGGGATCGAGCTCTGCAGAGCGCCGACCAGTACCCCGAAGATCACGACGAGCACGATGAAATGCAGCGTTTTGCGCAGACCATCGAGCCCCTTGAACAGCCCGCGAAAGAATTTTTTGATGAGTTCCATGGTTATTTCAGCCTGATTTGAAAACGCGATAAATGACACCGGCAAGATCGTCGGACACCAACATCGACCCGTCTGGCAGCGCCAGCAGATCGACGGGACGTCCGGTCACCTTGCCGTCGGGGCGGAGCCATCCACCCACGAATTCTTCGTAAGCCACGGCCCGATTGCCCTGCAACCGAACGCGCGTGAGCCGATAGCCGATTTTCTCTTTGCGATTCCACGAACCGTGCTCGGCGATGATCGCATTCCCCTCGGCATCGAACATCACACCAAGCGGCGCGACGTGCGGACCCAATTCCTGCACGGGCGGCGTGGCATCGCTACAGCGCCCGAGTTTTCCGAATTGCGGATCGACGACATCTTTGCCGTGACAGAACGGAAAACCGAAATGTTCGTCGACACGACTGACGCGATTGAGTTCGCAAGGCGGCGTATCGTCACCGAGCATGTCGCGACCGTTGTCGGTGAACCAAAGATCACCCGTCTTCGGGTGCCAGCGAAATCCCACCGTGTTGCGCACGCCCCGAGCGACGATTTCGCGCCCCGTGCCATCGGGATTCATGCGAGTGATCATCGAGTAGCCGTCGCTGTCTCGATCGCAGACATTGCAGGGCGCACCAATCGGCACGTAAAGCTTGTCGTCGGGACCGAAGGCGATGTAGCGCCAACCGTGATGCCGATCCGCGGGCAACGTCGCAACGGTCACCGCAGTCCGCAGGGTCGTCACGCCTTGATCGAGTTGGGTATCGATGTCGTCGTACCGCGTGATGCGGTCGATTTCGGCGACGTACAGTGCGCCTTGCCGAAACGCGACACCATTCGGCGAGTTGAGCCCGCTCGCGATAACTTTGACGTCACGCTTGCCGTTTTGCCCCTCTCGTATGGCATAGACCCGACCGCCGCCGGTTCGAGTGCCGACGAACACCGTGCCCCGCGGCGAACGGGTCATCGAACGGGCATTAGCCACCTCATCGGCCCACACCTCGATGGCGTAGCCCGCAGGTAGACGTAGCTCGGAGAGATTAGGAGGCGAGCCAACGCCGACGGAGGGCGTCACCGCAAAGATGAGGACCAGGACGCTGGCCAGAAGCCGGAAGGGCATGCCGAACCTATTTTCAGACGAGGGGCGGGCCACCCCGCTTTGAACGGCAGTCTATCAACAGGTCTTGGGCGGTGCCATGCGGCTGCAAAAGCCCCATGGCACCGCGCCGAAATCAGACCTTTTCTTCGATTCGGGCAGCCTTGCCCGACAGGTCGCGCAGGTAGTAGAGCTTGGCGCGGCGGACATTGCCACGACGCTTGACCGAGACCGCCGCAATGGTCGGGCTCTGCGACTGGAACGTGCGCTCGACGCCCTCGCCGTGCGAGATCTTGCGCACGGTGAACGAGGAGTTGAAGCCGCGATTGCTCTTGGCGATCACGACCCCTTCGTAAGCCTGAACGCGCTCGCGGTCGCCTTCGACCACTTTCACGTCGACCACGACGGTGTCCCCCGGATTGAAGTCCGGCAGCTCTCGCGTCGTACGACGCTTTTCCATTTCGGCAATCACGTTAGCCATTGTTGTCTTCCTCTAAAAGTTCGCGCTCTTCATCGGTGAGAGCACGACCCGATCCACCCAGTTGCAGCAAGTCGGGTCTGCGCGCTTGCGTGCGCACCAGCGACTCTCGCAACCTCCATCGCCGAATCGCTGCGTGGTTTCCACCCTGCAGCACCTCCGGCACCGTCCGACCTTCCCACTCGATCGGCCGCGTGTAGTGCGGCCAGTCGAGTCGCCCCGCGGTGAAGGACTCTTCGACGCTCGAACGCTCGTCACCGAGCGCACCGGGCAAAAGTCTCACCGTCGCGTCGATCACCGCGAGCGCCGCGAACTCGCCACCGGAGAGCACGAAATCTCCGAGCGACAGTTCGCGATCGATTCGCGAATCGATCACGCGCTGGTCGAGCCCCTCGTAGCGACTCGCCACCAGCACGAACCCGGGCAAGGCTGCGAGTTCACGCGCCACACCCTGGTCGAATCTTTGACCCTGCGCCGACAGATGCACTCTCGGCACTCCGGCCGGCAACTGCACCATCGCGGCGTCTATGGCGGCTGCCCAAGGCGATGGTGTTCCCACCATCCCCGGACCACCGCCGTAGGGCCGGTCATCCACCGTCTTGTGCGGATCGTCGGCAAAAGACCGCGGATCGACGCACTCGACTCGTGCAAGACCACGATCCAACGCGCGGCCAAGCACTCCGTAACCCAGCGCCCCGCGCACCATCGCGGGGAACAGCGTGACCAGCGCAATCTGCAAAGGCGTTTGCCGCCCGGTCACTTCAAAAATCCTCCGGCCAATCGACACGCACGCATCGCGCTTCGGCGTCGATCGACTTCAGGTGTTGGCGAGTCACCGGGAGCCAACGCTCCTGCTCACCGCGCACCACCATGACGGCATTGGCCGGCATGTCTTCGAACCGCTCGATGACGCCGAACTCGACGCCTTCGAGATTGACCACTCGAAAGCCGATGAGGTCGACCCAGTAGTGCTCGCCCGGCGCCGTCGCCGGCAAAGCCGAACGCGGCACCTCGATCACCTGCCCCACGAGAACTTCAGCTTCTTCGCGGGTGGTCACTCCATCGACTCGCGCCTCGAGTCCACTCGGACTCTGTCGCGACTCGGCGATCTCCACCTCTCGTCGTTCGCCCGATGCCGAGCGCAGAAACCACGAGGGGTAATCGAACAGGGCTTCAGGCGGCTCGGTCCAGGACTCGAGATGCAACCAGCCTTTCAGCCCCTTGGGGCGTCCGAGACGTCCCAACTCCACCCATGACACGCGGGAGACGTCCACGCGCGACTGGGCGGCAAGACCCTCAGGCCGCGGCCTGGGTGGCCTGCTTGCGGTAATCCTTGACGAGCGTCTTCACGCGATCGGAAGGCTTGGCACCTTGGCCAACCCAGTACTCGATGCGCGAAAGATCGAGGCGCAGACGCGGCTCGCTTTTGCGGGCCACGGGGTTGAAGAAGCCTACGTTCTCGAGGCTGAGGCCGCCCTGACGCTTGCGGCTGTCGGTGACCACGACGTGATAGAACGGCGAGTTCTTAGCGCCACGACGGGTGAGACGAATCGTTACCATGATCTGTGCGCCCCTCCAGGGGGTCGAAAAAGAGCGCGGAGTCTACAGAAATCAGGGACTTGATGGAAGCGCTAGCGGGGGGGCGTGAACCCCGGGGGGAGCCCCCCACCCTTCAGGGCACCGAGCATGCGCCGGAACTTGCCGCCCTTCATGCCCTTCATCATGCGCTGCATCTCGGAAAACTGCTTCAAAAGCCGGTTGACGTCCTGGACCTGGGTGCCTGAGCCGGCCGCGATCCGGCGGCGTCGAGACCCGTCGATGACCTCGGGGCGCCGCCGCTCCCGGTGGGTCATGGAATTGATGATCGCGAGCTGCCGTCGGACCTGGACGTCCCCGACCCCGGCGGGCAAACCACCCTTGGCGAGCTGGGCCGGGAGTTTGTCCATCAGCGACTCGAGACCGCCCATGTTCTGCAGTTGCTCGAGCTGACTCTTGAGATCATAGAAATCGAACTTGCCGCCCGAGACGACTTTTTTGGCAAGACGCTCAGCCTCGGCCGCATCGACCTTGCCCTGCACTTGCTCGACCAAGGCGACGACATCGCCCATGCCGAGAATGCGACTCGCCATGCGCTCGGGATCGAAAGGCTCGAGCGCGTCGGTCTTTTCGCCGACACCGATGAAGACAATGGGTTTGCCCGTGATTTGCCGCACGGAAAGCGCTGCACCGCCGCGCGCATCGCCATCGGCCTTGGTCAAAATAATGCCGGTGAGATCGAGCGCTTCGCCGAAGGACTTGGCGGAATTGAGCGCATCTTGACCGGCCATCGCATCGACGACGAAAAGTTTTTCGTGCGCACCGACACGCAAGTCGATGGCGCGCACTTCGTCCATGAGTTCGGCATCGACATGCAAGCGACCGGCGGTATCGACGATGAGTACGTCGTACACCCCGCTACGCGCCGCCTCGAGCGCAGACTCGGCGATGGCGACGGGATCGCCCCCGGTGTCGGCGGGATGAAAGCCCGCGCCCACCTGCTCGGCGAGCCGCTGCAATTGCAGGATGGCCGCCGGGCGACGCACGTCCGTGCTGACGAGCAGCACCCGCTTTTTGCGCGACTCGATGAGCCAGCGCGCGAGCTTGCCGGCCGTGGTGGTCTTGCCGGCGCCCTGTAAACCCGCCAGCAGCACCACGTAGGGCGGCTGGGCCCGCAGCTCGAAACCCTCCCGGGCTCCCCCCATGAGCTCCACCAGTTCGCGCTGGAGGATGCTGACGAAGACCTGGCCCGGGGTCAGGCTGGTGGCGACCTCAGCCCCCTGGGCCTTGGCCCTGACGGCGTCGATGAAGGTCTTGATGACGGGCAGGGCCACATCGGCCTCGAGGAGGGCCATGCGGACCTCCCGAAGGGTCTCGGAGATGTTCTCCTCGCTGATCCGCCCCTTGCCTCGGAGGTTTTGGACGGTTTTCGCGAACTTTTGACTCAGGTTTTCGAACACTGGATGATTATAGACGTGAGTGATCCCGCGCTCCCGCCGTTACTCGGCCTTCTCGTCCTCTGTCTGGTGTTATCCGCGTTCTTCTCGGGTACCGAGACGGCGCTCATGAGTTTCAACCGTTATCAGCTGCGCACGATGGCCAAAGGCGGCCATCGGGGGGCCATCCTGGCCGAGCGCCTGCTCTCCCGGCCCGACCGTCTGATCGGTCTCATCCTGCTCGGCAACAACCTCGTCAACAATCTCGCGGCGACGCTGGTCACGGTGATCGTCCTGCGCGTCTGGGGCGATGAATGGGTCGCCGTGGGCGCCGGCGTGCTGACGCTGCTCATGCTCATCTTTTGCGAGGTCGGTCCGAAGACCTACGGCGCACTGCACCCGCGTCGCCTCGCCGTCACGTCGTCGTACGTGTACACCGTGCTCCAGTGGGTGCTGCGACCCGCCGTGTTCGTGATCGGCTGGTTCACGAATGGCGCACTGAAGCTCGTCGGCCTCAACGTCGACCGGCACACCCAGCAGACCGCGCTCTCGCGCGAGGAACTGCGCACCGTCGTGGCCGAAGCGGGTTTGATGATCCCCAAGAGCCATCAACAAATGTTGATGAGCGTGCTCGATCTCGAGCGCATGACGGTCAACGACATCATGATCCCGCGGCAGGATATCGCGGGTATCGATCTCGAAGACGACTGGGAACGCATCCTCGATCAGTTGCGACAAACGCCTCACACCCGCTTGCCGGTGTATCGAGGTGATCTCGGGCAGATGGTGGGCCTGCTGCACATGCGACGCATCGCGCAGGAACTCGCACGCGGGACACTCGATCGAGATCGACTCGAAGAAATCGCCGCGCAACGCGAACCGTATTACGTGCCGGACGGCACCGCCCTGACCGTGCAGCTCAGCAACTTCCAGCGCGATCGACGTCGCTTCGCATTCGTGGTCAATGAATACGGCGACGTCGAGGGACTCGTCACGCTCGAAGATATCCTCGAAGAAATCGTCGGCGAGTTCACGAGTGACCCGGCAACGGTCTCACATCGAGATGTGCATCGCGAACCGTCGGGCGCGTTCATCATCAACGCCTCGGCGACCATCAGGGTTCTCAATCGCTCCCTGGGTTGGGACCTGCCGACCGACGGACCGAAGACCCTCAACGGCTTGCTGCTCGAAAAACTCGAGACCATTCCCTCGGCCGGCACCTCGCTTCGTATCGGCAAGTTCGACATGGAGGTGCTGCAGATCGCCGACAACGCCATACGCACGGTTCGTGTGCTGGAGCGCACCGACTACTCGTCGGACGAGGAAGCCGCGAACGACTGATCCTCAGGGATGGCGGTCCACGCTACAAGACCGCGAACTTGGCCCGAAACGCAGCACTACGCGAGGCCTTGAGCGGACTACACTGCTCGCTCGAGAGACCCACCGTGCACACGCCACTCATCATCGCCGCAGCCCGCACCGACCGGGGTCGCGTTCGCTCACGAAACGACGATACGGTGCTCGCCGACATGCACCGGGGTCTCGTCGCCGTGGCCGACGGCTTGGGCGGCAGACCCGCGGGCGACACGGCCAGTCGTCTCGCCATCGAAACCTTGGCGCAAAACCTTTCGACCCTCTCGAGCGCTCACGAAGTGCCGCGTCCGGTGGCGCTGCATTGTGCATTCACCCGCGCCAACGCGCACGTGTTTGCCATGGCCTCGCGTATCCCGGGATACGCGGGCATGGGCACCACGCTGGTGTGCGGTTGGTTCATCTCGACCGCAGAACTCGGACTCCAACTCATCGTCGCCCATGTCGGCGACTCTCGCCTTTATCGATATCGAGTGGACGGCGAACCGACGCTGCTGCCGCTCACCCGCGATCACACCAGCGCGCAGCAACTCGTCGACGAAGGTCTGTACTCGAGCGAAGACATCCGGCATCTGCCACAGCGACACATCCTGACGAATGCCGTGGGCGTCGAACCCGAAGTCGACATCGATCTGCTGACCGTGCCGGTTCAATCCCGAGACCTCGTGCTGCTCTGCTCAGACGGACTCAGCAACATGCTCGACGACGCCGAAATTTGCGCGCTCATCGACGAAGCTCCTCGATCCTCCGAAACCGAACTCGCTCGGCTCGCTCAAGCCCTCATCGATGCCGCCAACGCGCGAGGCGGACACGACAACATCAGCGTCGCGCTCGCCACGCCTGCAAGTGCGAGTACTCAGACGTAGTCGAACGCCACCCGACGCGTCACGCCGCAGAGCAACTCGTACGAAATCGTCCCGGCGGCTGCGGCGATCTCATCCACCGGCAGCCCGTCACCCCACAAGACCGCCGACGAGCCCACCGATACTTGCGGAAGATCAGTGACGTCCACCGTAATCATGTCCATCGAGACGCGCCCGACGAGAGGCGCGCGGTGCCCCGAAACCAATACGGGTGACCCGGTCGGCAAATGCCGCGGGATACCGTCGGCATAACCGGCCGCGACGGTCGCGATACGCGAGGGTCGACGGGCTCGCCATGTTGCGCCGTAGCCGACGCCCTCACCGACCGGAACAGTTCGCAGGGCGATCACTTGGCTCGAGAGGGTCATCACGGGCTTCAGACCCAACGACTCGGCGGAACGACCCGCGAGCGGCGAGGCGCCATAGAGCGCGATACCCGCCCTCACCCACTCCCGATGGGCGTCCGCGAACGCGAGGATGCCGGCCGAGTTGGCGAGGCCTCTCTCGAATACCGGAAGCGCATGCAGTTCGTTCTCGAAACGCTGAATTTGCGCGAGCGTCATCGACGAGTCCGATTCATCGGCGCACGCAAAGTGCGTCATCACTCTCAGATCGCCGACGAGTTCGATCGCACGCAACCGAGCCGCCGCCTCGGCCGCCTGGCCCGCCCGGAAGCCGAGTCGACCCATTCCCGTATCCAACTTGAGCCAGATCACGCGAGGCGCCGGACGAGAATTCTTTGGCGATCTCGAACTCTCGTGGCACTCGAGCAGATCGATCTGGTAATCGGCGTGGACCACGAGGTCGAGCCCGTGATCGATGGCGAGCGAGAGCTCCTCGGCGCAGAACACGCCTTCCATCAGCACGATGGGCTGGGTCACGCCGCTGTCACGCAATTCGAGTCCCTCTGCGAGTCGCGCGACACCAAACGCGTCTGCCTCATCGAGAGCCCGAGCCGCTCGTACTGCACCGTGACCGTAGGCATTGGCCTTGATCACCGCCATCATTTTCGAGGCGGGTGCCGCAGCTTTCAGTCGAGCGAGGTTATGACGCCACGCCTCGAGCGAAATGCGCGCCCGAGTCGGATTTGGCACAGATTGAAAGTCGGCCATACGCGATGGCCGCGACTCAGCGCAGCACGCCCTCTGCGTACGAGTCGGGCGCGTAATTGACGAAGCGCGAGTACTGACCCTGGAAGGTCAACAAGAAGGTGCCGGTCTCGCCGTTACGATGCTTGGCGAGATCGATTTCGGCGATACCCTTCTTGGTGGTGTTCTTGTCGTACACCTCTTCACGATAGATGAGCAGGATCATGTCGGCATCCTGCTCGATCGCGCCAGAATTGTGACTCACCAAGCCGTCGGCCAACCAGTTTGCAGGCCCCGGCACGGTGAGATCGAACACTTCTTCCTCGATCTCCGAAGGCGGATCCACCGTCACGATCCGATCCCAGAACACATCGGCGGCGATCGCCTCACGAAGAGTCACGGAATCGAGCAACTCCGCATATTCACCGAGCAGCTGTCGCGAAGGTGCAAACTTGAAATGACTGGCACCACCATACGCCGTGCCTCGCAGTGCCGACATTTCGCGGGTCGAGATGCCCTGTTCGCGCATGTCGGCGCGAACGTGGGACATGACATCGATAGGCAGCGTATCGACATTCGGATTGACGAGCCGGGACTCAAGCATCTCGCGCAACATCAACGCCGGCGCTTCGCGCGGACCGAAGCCACCAATCATCTCGATAAATCGTCGCTGATCGACACCTCCGCTGACATCGACCGTGTGCACAGGGCGGCCCGCGCCCTGCGTGACTGATCGTAGACGAGCGACGATACCGAAGCGCAGCAGCAGCGCTGCAACATCATTTGCGAGCCGCTGACTCGCCGTGCTGAAGTAAACCCGCGGGGCTCCACGGCTACCCGGCTTGCGCAGGGTGATCGAGCCATCCGTGGCCCAAAGATGTCGCAGCAATACCGCGAGCTTGTCGTTGGACAAACGGAAAACCGAATCGGGCAGATGTTTCTGATGCGAACGCTGTCCGAATATTCCGAGCGAACGCAACCATGCATTCACGCCGGCCGGATGCGAGCGATTGCCGTTTCCCGAGATTACGAGCTGGTGCCAATTGCCGCGACCCGCGCGACGCGTGACCGTGCACCCGAATCGTTCGGCCGCCTCGGTCACGGCACGGCTGTTGGCCTCGGACGCGGTCGTATATCGCAGCGGCTGATGCGGCAGATAACTGCCGTCACCCACCAGATGACCGAGCAGCACGAGCTCATGCTCGGCCCATTGCGGATCATCGGGACGCGCCTCAGAGGCTTCGGGTATTCGATGCGCAAGCGCCAAACGCTCACCGACCTGAAGTTCATCGAGGATTTTCCAGCCCGCCCCGGTCAGCACGCGATGCTCACCGGTCGCTCGCAAGATGCGTCCGCTCGCGAGCCGCAGCGTACGAACCCTGCGCTGGCCTACCGACCAGACGAGATCGGCACGCGCCTTGATGAGCTTGTGCTGCTCATCGAGCGCCCACACCTCGGGTTGCTGACCGACGAGTTCCTTGATCGGCACTCGAGAGCCATCGGCGAGACAGACCCGCGTATCGCCCGTCACGCATTCGCGAAGGTCGGACATCACCGGCTTCTTGTCGACACGCTGTTCGACGCCTCGGTTGAGCTGCGACAGCGCGATCACGGGGACGCTGAGCTCCTTGGCGAGCGCCTTGAGACCGCGGGAGATCTCGGCGATCTCGGTGGCTCGGTTTTCTTTGGTGCCCGGCACCTGCATGAGCTGCAGATAGTCGACGACCACGAGATTGAGTCCATGCTCGCGGTGCACGCGTCGCGCCCGAGCACGCAGCTCGGTCGGCGTGAGCGCCGGCGTCTCGTCAATGAATATCTTGGCCTCGGCGAGCTGACCCGCGGCACCCGTGATGCGCGGCCAATCGTCGTCGGAGATCTGTCCGCTGCGGATATGACCGAGGGTGACACGACCGATGGACGAGAGCATGCGGGTCAGCAGTTGCTCGGACGGCATTTCCATGGAAAAGATCGCGACCGAAGCGTTGACCCCCGCCTTGAGCGCCGCGTACTCGGCCATGTTGACCGCGAACGTGGTCTTGCCCATCGAGGGGCGACCCGCCACGACGACGAGATCGCCGCCGCGAAGTCCGCCAGTCTTGCGGTCGAATTCGTCGAACCCTGTCGGCAAGCCGCGCATGCCATCGGGGTTGTTGTGCCACTCGTCGATCTGGTCGATGAGGCCCGGCATCAGCTGTTGCACCGACACCGCTCCGTCGCGCTTGCCGCGAACACCTTGTTCGGCGATCGCGAAAACGCGGCTTTCCGCGGTCTCGACGAGCTCCTGAGCCGTCTCGCCCTCGTTGTTGAATACCGAGGCGGCGATCTCCGTCCCCGCAGTCAGCAATTGGCGCAGCAGCGAGCGCTCGCGGACGATCGCCGCATAGGCGCGAACGTTGGCGGCAGTCGGCGTATCGCGAGCCAAAGCCCCGAGATAGGCTAGCCCGCCCGCATCGACCAATCGGCCGCTGCGCTCGAGCTGCTCGCTCACGGTCACGGCATCGGCCGGCTTTCCCTGGGTCGCGAGCAGACCGATCGCTTCGAAGATGATCTTGTGATCGGGGCGGTAGAAATCTTCGGGACGAAGCACGTCGGCGACGTTATCCCAGGCCGAGGCATCGAGGAGCAGGCCGCCCAAAACGGCCTGCTCCGCCTCAAGAGAGTGCGGCGGCGTCCGAACGTCTCCGCCGCGGGTGCTCACGGAGCGATTACTCCTCGGCGACGATCGTGACCAGCAACTGCACGTCGATGTCGGTGTGCAGATGCAACACGATCTGGTGGTCGCCCACCATGCGGATCGGGCCGTTCGGCATGCGAACTTCCGAACGCGCCACCTTGTGGCCCTGCGCCGTGCAGGCCTCGGCGATGTCGGTCGTGCCGATCGAGCCGAAGAGCTTGCCTTCGTTGCCGGCCTTCGCGGCAATGCGCAGCGTGAAATCTTTGAGAGCTGCCGCACGCGACTCGGCATCGGCGAACTGTTCGCGCGCGATCTTCTCGAGCTCGGCGCGACGCGCCTCGAACTTGGCAACGTTCGCCGGAGTGGCGAGCGTGGCCTTGCCCGAGGGCAACAGGAAGTTGCGGCCGTAGCCGGACTTCACGTTGACGCGATCCCCGATGTTGCCGAGGTTCGCGACTTTGGTCAGCAGAATGACGTCCATGGTTCCTGCCTCTTAATGCTGATCGGTGTACGGCAGCAGCGCGAGATAACGCGCGCGACGTACGGCCTGAGCGAGCTGGCGCTGATAGAACGAGCGCGTGCCGGTGATGCGGCTCGGTACGATCTTGCCGGTCTCGGTGATGTAACCCTTGAGCGTCGCCAAATCTTTGTAGTCGATCTGCTTGACGTCTTCCGCGGTGAAGCGGCAGAACTTCTTGCGACGAGTGAAGCGGCTCGCGCCGCCCGACTGCTTGTTGTCTCTCATGTTCGATTACTCCCCGATCTGCTCGTCATCGCCCATGTCGTCGCGACGCGCACGACGCGGGCGATCGAATCCACCTTCCGCCTCTTCTTCGTTGGCCTTGGCCATCGGCGAGGGTTCGGTGACCGGGCCATCCATCTTGATGACGAGGTGACGCAGCACCGCGTCGCTGAACCGGAACGCACCGGTGAGCTCGGTCAGCGTCTTCTGGTCAGTCTCGATGTTGAGGAGAAGGTAGTGGGCCTTGTGGACCTTGGAGATCGGGAACGCGAGTTGCCGACGGCCCCAGTCCTCGACGCGATGGATCTGGCCACCGCCCGTCGTGATCATGCTCTTGTAACGCTCGAGCATGGCCGGAACCTGCTCGCTCTGGTCTGGATGGACCAGAAACACAACTTCGTAATGCCTCATGTTGTCTCCTTGTGGATGTGAAGCCCCCCGGCGAGGCTGCCAGTGGAGCAAGGAAATCCCCGAAAAACGGGGCCGCGAACTATAGCGGAGGGGGCCTAGCCGGGCAAGGGCGCCCCGGGGCCCGGCCTCGGGGGAAGGCGCCGGGGCTCGGGTCAGGGCTTCTGACGCTGCCGAACCGCCTCGTACAACAGCATTCCGGTGGCTACCGAGACATTCAGGCTCTCGACCGCCCCGAGAGACGGCAGGCGGACGAGCAGATCGCAATGCTCCCGGGTGTTGTGGCGCAGTCCACTCCCCTCCGCCCCCATCACGAGCACGATCGGCCCCTTGAGATCGACCTGATCGGCGCGCTCCCGCGCAGAAGCGTCCGCCCCGACCACCCACAGCCCGCGCTCCTTGAGTTCGCGCAGACAGCGAGAGAGATTGGTGACGACCGTGAGCGGAGTGGTTTCCGCGGCTCCGGCTGCGACCTTGCGGACGGTGGCATTGAGTTGAACCGCGCGGTCTTTGGGAATGACGACCGACAGCGCGCCGCAGGCATCGGCTGTCCGCAAACACGCACCGAGATTGTGGGGGTCTTGCACGCCATCGAGGGCGAGCACGATCGGCGCTGCCCCAGCGCCTTCGATGGCGGCACCGAGATCATCTTCGCTCCAGGGCGCCATGGGACGAACCTCGGCGATGACGCCCTGGTGTACGCCGGCACCGGCGATTTTGTCGAGGCGCTGCGTCTCGATGCGTTCGACCGAAATCTTTGCTTTCGACGCAACCGCCAGCAGCGCTGTCACGCGCGCATCTTCGCGACCGCGCGCCACGAAAACTTTGAGCACGCGATCGGCATGGCGCTCGAGCAGCGCCTGCACCGCGTGAAGCCCGTGAACCATTTCGGTGGATCCCATCACGCGCATCCTACCGCGGTCGACGCCGATGTCGGGCGCCCTCGCGGGGTGAATGATGCGGCGCACGTCGGGGCCTTCCCTCGACCAGAGGCACTGGGTCGTCGAGTTCGAGATCGACGAGACCCTCGACCGGGTTTGCATTGGTGACGACGACTCGTATGGCAGCGCCGATACCGAGCCGTTGCTTGCGACGCTTGGCAAACCAGGCCTGCCCGTTCGACTCCATCACATATTCATCGTCGTCAAGCGAATCGAGACGCAGCAAACCGTCGATCCCGAGCCCTCGCAGCTGCACGAAACAGCCGTACTCCACCACCGTGGTGACAAGCCCATCGAACGTCTGCCCCAAGCGCTCGCGCAGGTAACTGCATTTCAGGAACGTGTCGACGTACCGATCGGACTCATCGGCGCGCTTTTCGAGTCGGGAGAGATCCTGGCCGAGACTGCCAAGCTCGTCGGCTCCATAGCGTCGACCCGTCGGATCGTTCGCCTCCACCACCGCCTTGAGCGCTCGGTGCACGACCAGATCGGGGTAGCGTCGGATCGGTGAGGTGAAATGCGCGTACTCGCCCAGTGCCAGGCCGAAGTGACCGATGTTGGTGGGCTGGTAGAGGGCTTGCGGCATCGACCGGACCACCAGCGACTCGATGAACGGCAAGTCGACGCTGCCGCTCGCGCGCTCGGTGATTTGTCGCAAGTCGCGAGGCTCGATTTCTTCGGGCAGGTCGACATCGATGCCGAGCGACGCAAGTTGCGTAAGCAGCTGATCGATTTTCTTTTCTTCGGGAATTCCGTGGACGCGGTAGAGACCCCCCGCCTTCGCCGCCTTGAGCTGACGCGCAGCCGCGACGTTCGCGAGGATCATGCATTCCTCGATGAGCTTGTGCGCGTCGTTGCGACCGTAGAGCCCGATGCTCCTCACGCGTCCCTCGGTATCGAACTCGAAGGCAGGTTCGGTGCTTTCGAAATCGAGCGCGCCTCGACGATGCCGCGCCTTGAGCAGCGCTCGGTAAAGATCGACGAGCGGCGATAACTTCGGCAGCAACGCTCCGACGGCACGACGAGGCTCAGGGCGCCCCTCGAAGAGCGCTTCGAACGCGAGTTTGTAGGTGAGCCGCATGTGGCTGCGCATCACGGCCGGATAAAAGCGAAACTCGAGCAGCGCGCCTCCGCGACTGACCAACATGTCGGCGACGAAACACAGTCGGTCGACCTCGGGCTCGAGCGAGCACAGATGGTTCGAGAGCGCTGTCGGCAACATCGGCAGCACGCGATTGGGGAAATAGACCGACGTACCCCGCTCGAGCGCATCGATATCGAGGCCCGAACCCGAACGGACATAGTGACTGACGTCGGCGATCGCGACGACAAGTCGAAAACCTTTGGCGTGCGGCTCGGCGTAGACCGCGTCATCGAAATCGCGAGCATCCTCGCCATCGATGGTGACGAGCGGCATGTCGCGCAAATCGATGCGACCCCTCGCCTCGCGCGGGTCGATGCGCTCACCGTAAGCCTCGGCTTCTTGCAGCGCGGCAGCACGGAATTCGACGGGCAGAGAATGCCGCGCAATCGCCGTCTCAGTAGCCATCTCGAGAGGACGCTCGGGGTCGAGGCGACGGACGACTTCGGCCATCGCGCTGCGATGCGCCTCGGGATAACGCGTGATGCGCGCGATAACCCAATCCCCTGCGCGAGCGCCCGCGAGTTTGTCCTGCGGCACGAGGCAACGCAGACTGAGTCGTCGGTCGACCGAATGCACGAAGAGCGTGCGCCCAACCGCCTCGACCGTGCCGAGAAACGCCGTGACGCCGCGCGAGAGAATTTTCTCCATCTCGCCAGAGAGACGTCCGTCACGCGCTCGCTGTACGCGAACTCGAACGCGATCACCTGACGTCAGACCCGTCATTTGTGGAGGAGGCAGGAACACGCTCTCCTCTTGCCCTTCCACGCGCACGAATCCGAAGCCCGAACGGTGCGCCGAAACGACGCCTTCCATGGATCCGATACCGCTGCGTCCGTGAGGGCTGCGCTCGCCGCTTCGCGCGTCATAGCGCTGACCCGGGCGAGGCCCACGGCTCGATTTTCGTGACTTCAATTGACAGTCCTCATGGTGCTGCGTAATTTACGCGGCCCACCTTGCCCGGGTGGCGGAATTGGTAGACGCACTAGTTTCAGGTACTAGCGGGTAACACCGTGGAGGTTCGAGTCCTCTCCCGGGCACCAAACTTGGGGTTGATCGGTCGCTCAGTCGGCGATCTCGAACGTGAGTCCTGCTTGGGACACGAGACGCGGCAGCAATCGATCGCCGAACGCCGTCGAGGGCGTCCAAAAACCGCCGCTTCGCTCCGACTTTTGCACCTCGAGTGCCAAACACACTGCAGCCTCACCGAGCATCTTGGCCGTAGATCCGTATCCCGGATCACGATCGCCCGTGACCTTCGCACGAATTTCCTGACCATCGTCCGTGCGCCCGAAAAAACGCAGATCAAAGAAACCGCGACGCTGAGCCTCGGGACTCGGCCCCTCGCCCGGCTTCGGCAGCACATAGCGCTCGAGCAACGCACGCGTGGGCCCGATCGCACTCGCGAACATGAACGCACCGAGACCGAGCGCAGTTCCGATTGCCGCGAGGCGCCCTTGCAGTCCACGACCCGTCGAGACCGCCTCGTCATAGCGGAAATCGCGCGTGTAAGAGTGTCCACTGAGCGCGTTGCTGCGATGCACGATTCGCGTGTTGATGGCCGCCATCACGAACGGCGCAACGAAGCCCTTGAAGTCTGCATCGTAAAGCGCCGAGGAGACATTCGGTTGCCGCACATTCGCGCCACCCGTCAGGCCAACGCAGAGCGAGTAAGGATTGGCGAGCTCCTTACGCAGCGCAGGATTCGCACGAACTTCTTTGGCGACGTTGAGCAGACTCGCGGCGGTACCGCCCGAGAACCCTCCGCGCATGGCGCGGACGCGCATCTTCACGCGGCTCGCAGGGCGACCGAAACGCTGTCGAGCGTGCTGCTGCAGAAAGAACACGCCGAAATCGGACGGAATGGAATCGAATCCGCAGCAATGGACGATTCGGGCGCCGCTCGCCTTGGCGACACTCTCGTATCGCTCGATCATCCGGCGTATCCACTGTACCTCGCCGGTGAGGTCACAGTAGTCGGTGCCGGTCTCGGCACAGGCTTTGACGAGCGGCTCGCCATAGAGCGCATAAGGCCCGACCGTCGATACGACCACTTTCGCGCGCACGGCGAGCGAGCGCATCGCATTTTCGTCGGCGGCATCGGCCACGATGACGGGCAGTCCGTCGGCTGCACCCGCGAGTTCGTGCTTGAGCTCCGCAAGGCGCGCCGCCGAGCGCGCGGCGATCGCCCAACGCAGTCGGCTGCCGTCGTTACCGTAGGTGTCGAGGAGATAGCGACAAAGAATTCGACCCACGAAACTCGTGGCACCGAATACAACGATATCGAATTCGCGCATGGGTCCTCCCCCTCGATCGGTCATCACCCGAACGGGTGACGACGGATGATAGTCTGATCTCGATCGGGTCCGGTCGAAATCACGTCGATGGGTACGCCCACGAGCTCCTCGATGCGACGCAGATACGCTCTCGCCTGCTCTGGCAGATCGGCCTCATGGGTGACACCGAAAGTGGTCCCCTTCCAGCCCGGGAGATCTTCATAGACCGGCTCGACATCGGCGAAACCGTCGACCAAGAGCGGCGGCTCTCGCGACACGATGCCCGAGGCGCGATAGCCGACGCACACACGGATGGCATCGAGCCCATCGAGCACGTCGAGCTTGGTCATGCAAAGTCCGGACACGCTCGAATGGATGACCGATCGTCGCAACGCGACGGCATCGAACCATCCGCATCGACGGCGGCGACCGGTCACTGCACCGAACTCTTGTCCCACGCGTTGTAGATGCTCGCCCGTCTCGTCGAAAAGTTCGGTGGGGAAAGGCCCCGCCCCGACCCGCGTCGTGTACGCCTTGACGATCCCGAGGACGTAATCGAAATTTCGAGGGCCCAGACCTGTGCCCGTTCCCGCGAAACCGGCCGTCGTATTCGAGGACGTCACGAACGGATAGGTACCGAGATCGACGTCAAGCATGGCCCCTTGGGCACCCTCGAACATGACATTCGCACCCGCCTCTCGCAGGTTCTGCAATTCATTGGTGACATCGCACACCAGAGGCTTGACGCGCTCGGCCATCGCCAAATGACTGTCGAGCGTCGCCTGGAAGTCGACGGGCGGCAGCTTGAAGTAGTGCTGCAGCACGAAGTTGTGAAAGTCGAGGATTTCGCCGAGCTTCGAAGCGAAACGCTCGCGCTGGAAAAGATCGGCGACTCGAAGCGCCCGTCGTGCGACCTTGTCTTCGTACGCGGGTCCGATTCCGCGGCCCGTGGTGCCGATCGCATTGACACCGCGCGCCTGCTCGCGAGCGCGATCGAGCGCCACGTGAGACGGCAGGATGAGTGGGCAATTGGGCGCGATGCGAAGACGTTCGAAGACTGGCACGCCGCGCGCGGCGAGCATGTCGGCTTCGCGAAGCAACGCCTCGAGCGACAAGACGACGCCGTTGCCGATGAAACAGGTGACGTTTGCGCGCAGCACGCCGGAAGGAATCAGCGAGAGCACCGTTTTTTCGCTGCCGACGATGAGCGTATGGCCCGCGTTGTGGCCACCCTGGAATCGAGCGACGGCCGATGCGCGCTCGGTGAGCAAATCGACGATCTTGCCCTTGCCCTCGTCACCCCACTGGGTGCCGATCACGACAACGAAACGACCCGAAGCCATGGTAGAGCGCGAGCTCAGCGCGAGCCGGCGTTCGGATTGCGCATGTACTTGAAGAAGTCGCTATCCGGCGAGACGACCATGATGTCGCCTTCCTTGCCGAGCGAGTTCTTGTAGGCCTGGATGCTTCGATAGAACGCGTAGAACTCGGCGTTGCGGTTGTAAGCCGAAGCGTAGGTGGCAGCGGCTTTCGAGTCGGCGTCACCGCGAATCTTGAGAGCATCACGCGCGGCGATCGAGATGATCTCGGTGCGCTTGCGATCGGCCTCGGCGCGAATACGCAGGGCTTCTTTCTCGCCTTCGCCACGCAGCTGACGCGCAAGTCGGCTGAAGCTCTGCTGCATGCTCGCGTAAACGCGGGATTCCACATCAGGGGGCAAGCCGATCTTCTGGACTCGGGTGTCGATCAACTCGAGACCGAGACTCTCGGCGCTCTTGCTCGCGCGGTCGAACATGTCGCCCGTGAAGGCCGTGCGTTCGGCCGAGACGATCTCTTGCAGCGTGCGTTGAGCGACGGCGTTCTTAATGCCGTCCTTGACGATGTCCGACAAGCGCTGCCCGGCAGCACCCGGATCGTTGCCGAAGGACTGGGCGTAACGGCCCGCATCTTTGATGCGCCACTTGACGTAGTAGTCGACGATGAGTCCGCGGTTTTCGCTCGTCAGGAAGGTTTCCCCTTCGAAACTCTGCGAGACGATCCGACGCTCGAACTTGCGCACCGTGTCGATGGGCAGCTTGAAGTGCAGGCCGGGCTCGTAGTCGGTACCGACGATTTCGCGGAACTGACTGCGAACCGCAAGCTCGTTCTCGGACACCGTGAACGTGCAGAGGCTGATGAGCAAGCCCACCGCTGCAATCACGCCAAAGATTTTTTGAATCGACTGCGGCATGTCAGCGCTCCACTCTCGCCCGCGGATCGGCGGCGTCTTCTCCGGCGCCCGCGCGCGGGGCGACCACGGAAATTTCGGTTTCGTTGTTGCGACGTTGCTGCTCGATCAGTTTGTCGAGCGGCAGATAAAGCATTTGGTTGTTGCCCTTGGTGTCGACCACCACCTTTTGCGATCGGGCAAGCACCGACTCCACTGCCTCGATGTAGAGACGCTCGCGCGTGACGCGAGGCGCCTTCTCGTACTGCGCGACGAGTTGCCGGAAACGATCGGCTTCACCTTCGGAGATGGCGAGCACCTGAGCACGGTAGGCCTCGGCCTCCTGCATCTGGCGCGACGCACTACCTTCTGCGACCGGCAGGATGCCGCTCGCATAGGCCTCGGCTTCCTTGACGAGACGCTCTTTGTCAGCAATGGCCTTGTTCGCGTCTTCTTGTGAAGGACGCACGTCGGTCGGCACCTGGATGTCGGTCAGGTTCACGCTCGTGATGAAAATGCCGGCGCCGTATTGATCGAGCGTGCGCTGGATGAGTTCCTTGGTTCGCGTCGTCGCCTGCTCGCGCTTCGAGATGAGGATTTCTTCGAGCGTGCTGCGTCCGACGATTTCCCGGATCGCCATCTCGCCGACTTCGCGCAGCGTCTGTTCCGGATCTTTGACCTGGAACAGGAACTTGACCGGATCGCGCAACTGGTATTGCACCGCGAGCGACATGTCGATGAGGTTGATGTCCTGAGTGAGCACCTTGGCGGTGTAGTTGACGCTGCTCACCTGCTGGGTGTTGACCTTGGTGAGGGTCTCGATCGGCCAAAGATGGAATCCGAGGCCGGGGTCACGCACGGACACGAACTGGCCGAAACGCTGGACGACTCCACGCTCGGCCTGGTCGATGGTGAAAAAACTTTGATACGCCCAGACGAGCACGACGAGACCGGCGATGATGCCGATCTGGAACTTCCCCTCACTCGCAGCGTCGTCGGGACCCTCGCCCTGCGGACCGCCGCCGCCAGGCCCCGAGCCTTTCAAAATATTGTCCAGCTTTCGCTGGAACTTGCGAAAAGCGTCGTCGCCGCCCGATTTTCCGGGGCGCTTGCCCCAAGGATTTTTAGGGCTGCCGCCAGGTTCATTCCATGCCATAGGTTTTTTTCAGTTGCGCCGGTTGGATCAGGAGGGGCGCGCAGAGTGGGGAGATTGTATGTACCCCCCCTCCACGGCACAAGTTTGCGAGGGCTCGAAATCGAACAATTCGACGCCGGGTGTCTTGGCGAGTTCCCGAGCCTCGAGGTCCGGAAGGTTGGCGGTCAACTCCAGCCCGCCGTCCTCCAACACCCGCTCACCCTGCACGACGCCCGAGGCAAACAGCCGCGCCCTCAAAGCGCCGGCATGCCGGGGATCGACCCTCACCGTCCGGGGCCGCGCAAATCGCGACAATCTCTCGGCCACAGCAGCCATGAGTTCCGAAAGTCCGAGCCGCTGAACGGCCGACACCCAGACGCTGGTCACCTCACCCGACTCGTCTCGTTCGATCCTCGGAGCCATCTCGAGTCGATCGATTTTGTTGAAAACCTTGATTTGCGGAAGCTCACCCGCCCCGACCTCTTGGAGCACGGCGTTGACCTGCTCGATCCGCTCGTCACGCCGCGGGTCGCTCGCGTCGATCACGTGCAGCAGCAAAGTCGCCTCGCGAGCCTCGGTCAGGGTCGATTGGAATGCGGCGACGAGCTCATGCGGCAACTCGCGGATGAATCCGACTGTGTCGGCCACCACGATCGGCGAACCGCCCGGCAATGTGACGCGGCGTACGAGCGGATCGAGCGTCGCGAAGAGCTGATCGGCCACGTACGCGTCGGCACCCGTCAGCGATCGGAACAAGGTCGACTTGCCGGCGTTGGTGTACCCCACCAGCGCTACCGAAGGAATCGGGATCTCGACACGACGCTGTCGTCCCGTCTCGCGTTGTTGCTTGAGCTTTTCGAGCCGACGGCTGAGTACACGCACTCGCTCGCCGAGCAGTCGACGATCGGTTTCGAGTTGCGTTTCGCCGGGCCCGCGAAGGCCGATACCGCCTTTTTGACGCTCGAGGTGGGTCCAGCCTCGCACGAGTCGACTCGACAGATGTCGCAGCTGAGCGAGCTCGACTTCGAGCTTGCCCTCGTGGCTGCGCGCACGCTGAGCAAAGATATCGAGAATGAGTGCATTTCGGTCGAGGACTCGGAGGCCGGTCAGCTTTTCGAGATTGCGCTCCTGACTCGGCGAGAGCGCGTGATCGACGAGGATCACCTCCGCACAGCTGTCGACCGCTGCCTGACGAATCTCTTCGGCCTTGCCGCTGCCTACGAAGTAACGCGGATCGGGCCGCTCGCGACGGCCTGTGACGGTGACGGCCACGCCGACCCCCGCAGACTCGGCGAGCTGCGCGAATTCTTCGAGATCTTCGCTTTCGACCGGCCCATCGAGGCCAATACGGACGAGGACGGCTCGTTCGCCGCCGCGGGGACGTTCAAACACGTGTGGGGAGGATCACTCGACCGGCGGGACATCCGCGTCGACCCCTTCCTCGCCGGGCAGGGGGACTCGAATGTTTCGCGCGGGGACGATCGTGGAGATGGCGTGCTTGTACACCATCTGGTTGACGGTATTTTTGAGCAGCACGACGAACTGGTCGAAGGAATCGATCTGACCCTGCAACTTGATACCGTTGACCAAATAGATGGACACCGGCACCCGCTCCTTTCGAAGTTGATTCAGGAAGGGATCCTGCAGGGATTGGCCCTTGGCCATGATGACTCTCCTAAGTTTTTTCTTGCCTCGCCTCGGGCCCCGCCCGAAGCGTCTCCCCCCTTAGTAGACCAATCTACCATGGGTCGGGTTCCTCATCCTGCCGCCCGACACACAAAAGCGGCCTCAACCACCCAGCGCTCGCAAACTTCCGGGTCGAATGGCTCCCAGGCTCGCCAGCCCGCATCCGCCCGAATCCAGGTCATCTGGCGCTTCGCGAGCTGACGCGACGCCGCGATGGCCCGTCGGACCGCCTCGTCGAGGTCGTATTCCCCGGCGAGATGAGCCGACAGTTGTCGGTACCCGACGGCACGCATGGCGACCGAACATTTTTGGATGTCGGGGCGAGCTCGCAGCTTTTCAACCTCGGCAAGAAATCCTTGGGACATCATCGCGAGAAATCGTTGCTCGATCCGTTCGTGCAACCGGGTCCGATCGCCCGGAACCAGCGCATCGCGCCGAAATCGCAGTCCCGAGGCCGGCGACGTGTCGCGCTGCCAGGCACTGATCGGCCGACCGCTGACCGCGTACACCTCGAGCGCGCGCTGAATCCGCTGGGGATCGTTGGGGTGGATGCGCGCCGCGGCTTCGGGGTCGATCCGAGCCAGCTCCGCATGCAGCGCAGGCCATCCCAGGGCTCTCGCCCGCTCGTCGATATCCTTGCGGACCGCCGGATCGGCGAGCGGCAAGGCAGCAATGCCGTGCACGAGCGCGTTGAAGTACAACATGGTTCCACCGACGAGCACCGGCATCCGCCCACGCGAGCGGATGTCGTAGATGGCGGCGATCGCATCGGCAACGAACTCGCCGGCACTGTAGGTGTCGCAGGGTTCGCGAATATCGATGAGGTGATGCGGGATCCGCGCTCGAGTCTCGGCATCGGGCTTCGCCGAGCCGACATCGAGCCCGCGATAGACCTGCGACGAGTCGACACTGACGATTTCGATGGGCACTCGCTCGGCAAGTCTCGCTGCGAGTTCCGACTTGCCGCTCGCCGTCGGTCCTGCGAGCAGGATGGCATCGACCTCGCGCATCCCCTGCGCGTTCATCGCCTGCGCGTTCATCGTCCGCGCAAGAACAATTGATCGAGTTGCTCCAGGCTGAGCACGGTCCAGGTCGGGCGCCCATGGTTGCACTGCCCCGCGCGCTCGGTGTGCTCCATGTCGCGCAGCAAGGCGTTCATCTCGGGCAAGGTCAGTTTGCGGTTGGCACGAATGGCACTGCGACACGCGATGTTGCCGAGCAGCACATGCGCCGCCGCCTCGAGGTGGTGACTGCCGCGATCGTCGCGTAAATCTTTGAGCACTTCGCGCACCAGAGGCGTCGGATCCACCTGCGCGAGCAAGGCGGGAACCGAGCGCACGGCCAAGCGCCCCGGACCGATCACGTCGATTTCGAATCCCGCGCGGGCGAAATCCTCCGCATGTGCCGCGAAGCTCTCGCTTTCGTGCGCCGCCACTTCGACGACGCGAGGCTCGAGCAAGCGCTGCACCGCAGGTGATTCACCGAAGTCTCGTTTCATCCGCTCGTAAAGCACCCGTTCGTGGGCCGCATGAGCATCGACCAAGATCAATCCCGCCTCGCTTTGCGCGAGGATGTAGGTACCGTGAAGTTGGGCGAGCGCGGTGCCGAGGGCCCCTGACGCAGTCGCCATCGAGGATGAGGACGAAGCGAACACCGGCTCGGCGACCTCCGCGGGCATCACGCCCATGGATTCGCCCGTACCGGCCGCGAGATCGAAACCCGACTGGGACCCATCGCCGCGGAACGCCTCACCCCGGAAGGCATCGACGCCGAGGGTGGTCGTGCGCGCCGTCGGCGCCGCCGCGCCGGCTCCGACCCCGAGCGCCTCGTGTACCGCGCGAAACACGAAATCGTGGATCTGGCGTACATCACGAAACCGGACTTCCAATTTTTGAGGATGCGCGTTGACGTCGACCCACTGCGGATCGAGTTCGAGATACACGAGATAGGCGGGCTGTCGGCCGTGATAGAGCACGTCGCGGTAACCGAGACGCATCGCACCGGCGAGCATGCGATCACGTACGGCGCGTCCGTTGACGTATGCAAATTGTTGATCGCTCGCGGCCCGCGCCGCGTGCGGCTGGCCAAGCCAGCCCCAGAACGTGACCGATCCGGACTGACGCTCGAAGGGCAGCGCTTCGGCGATGAACGCTTCGCCCATGATGGAGGCGATGCGCGCTCGCTGCGCCTCGGGCGTCGTCGCAAGCGGCGCATCGAACAACGTGCGCCCTTCGTGACGCAATCTGAAGGCCACATCGAAACGCGCGAGCGCGAAGCGCTCGACGAGCCGGGCGATATGCCCTAGCTCCGTGCTCTCGGTGCGCACGAACTTTCGCCGGGCCGGCACGTTGTAGAAAAGATCTCGGACCTCGACCAAGGTGCCTCGCGGTTGCGGAGACGGCGCGACCGCAGACACTTCACCTCCCTCGACGCGAACCTCTGCACCCTGGGAGGACCCGACGGCTCGCGAGGCGATCCGGAGCCGCGCGACGGATCCGATCGAAGGCAGCGCCTCGCCCCGAAATCCCAAGGTTCGAATGGCGGCAAGATCATCGAGATTGCCGATCTTGCTCGTGGCGTGGCGCTGAACGGCAAGCGGAAGCTCCGCTTCGGGAATCCCGTGGCCGTCATCGAGAATTCGAACGAGCCGGACTCCCCCTGCTTCGATATCTATATCGATCGAACGCGCACCCGCATCGATCGCGTTCTCGACGAGTTCTTTGACGAGAGACGCCGGTCGCTCGACCACCTCGCCCGCAGCGATCTGATCGACGAGCGCACTCGGCAACAGACGGATCGGCACGAGACGGCTTCAGAGCTTGCCGGAACGGGCGGGCGCGTTCTCGCCGGCCGTCGCAACGACCGTACGTCCCGATTCTCGAGCTTTCGCGAAACGCGATCCATCGGGCGGATGGTCGACGAAGAACTGCTTCACGCCATCGAAGATCGCTTCGGCAAGATCTTTTCGTCGTTCCGGCTTGTTGAGCAGACGCTCATCGGCCGGACTCGAGATGAACGCGGTCTCGACGAGCATCGAAGGAATATCGGGACTTTTGAGTACGACGAATCCGGCCTGCTGCACCAGGGGTTTGCGAACCTCGTTGACCCGCGAGAGAGAGCGCAGCACCCGGTCGGCGGCCACCATGCTCTGGCTGATCTGCGCCGATTGGGCGAGATCGACGAGCACCGAGGCGATCACGGGGTCCTTGTCGTCGAGTGATACACCGCCTGCGAGGTCAGCGGCGTTTTCACGGTCGGCGAGCAACCTTGCTTGTTCGTCGGTCGCGCCTTTGAGCGACAACACGTAAACCGAGGACCCGGATACCGAAGGGTCGCGTACGGCATCGGCATGAACGGAGACGAACAGTTCAGCACCCGCTTCGCGCGCGCGTCGAATTCTTTGACGCAGGGTGAGGAAGTAATCGCCGTCGCGCGTCAGGATGGCTCGCATCCCGGGCTCGCGATTGATTCGCTCGGCGAGTTCTTTGGAGATATCGAGCACCACGTCCTTCTCGCGAGTCCCTGCACGACCGATCGCGCCGGGGTCTTGCCCACCGTGACCTGCATCCACCGCGACGATGACATCACGTCCGCCCACCGGAGAATGCTCGGCCTTGATCGGCTTGATCGAGGCCTCCGGCGCGGGCGCGCTCGCCGCGAGGGCCACGCTGCTCTGCGCCGGTGGTGACGCGACGGGAGCTGTCGCCCCCGTCGCAACCGTTGCCACAGCCGGCGCGGCCGCGGGTGACAACGTACCGCGAGCGACCTCCAAAACGAAACGGCGGGCTGCCGCATCACCACCGCTCCAACTGACGCGGGCGTCGGCGGCGAGATCGAGCACGAGGCGCAACGAACCATCCGCCTGCGGACCCGCCCGCACGGTACGTACCGCGCCTTGCGCAGCAGGCAGCCGAAGCGCCGGCGGCTTGCGGGTAGCCGGCAAGTCGACCACGGCCCGCAAGGGACGCTCGAGGACAAAGAATTTGGGAACCGTGTCGGTTTCGACTTCGATGACGACACGCATGGTCTCGGTCGCCGTCGTGGGTTCGAAACGCAGGTCGCGAAGGGTTTTTCCGGAGGCGTTTGCCACGCCGGCCGAAATGCCGGCGAACCCCGCAAGCAGGGTCAACACCAAAAACGAACGAAGTGAGCGGGTTTCAGACCACCCGAACAGGCGTGCCATGAGGCGCAAGAGTACGCGGAACAAGGTCAATATTTCAACAAAAATCAATGCCCTGCGGAGGAAAACTCAGGTTCCATTGAGACCTTTTCCAACCACGCCTCGCCCTCCGTAGTTCGCGCGCTCAATCGCAGACGATGTCCCGCCGTCGCGCCCTCGAGCACGATCTCGAGGTCCGGCTGCGGCAGCACGCCCTCGCCGCGCTCGGGCCACTCGATGAGCCAAAGCGCCCCGGCATGGTCGTGATCGGAAAGACCGAGCGACAAGAGATCGCGCGGCTCTGCGAGACGATACAGATCGAGATGAACCGCGAGCCACGGATCGCGTTCGTACGTCTCGAGCAAACTGTAGGTCGGGCTTTTCACGACGCGGGTCTCGCCGAGCGCCTGCAGCAGACCGCGGACCAGCGTCGTTTTGCCCGCACCGAGATCGCCTCTCAAAAAAACGCGCAAGGCGCGCGCCGGTGGCGGTGGCAAGGTCCGCGCGAGCGCCGCACCGAGGGCGCGTGTGGCCGCGTCGTCCTGAGACAGGATCGAGATCATGATGCGAGCACGGCGGGAAGGCATCGCGCCACGTCGCCCGCGAGTACGCCCCGATCGACCCCCGCCGCAGCCGCTTCGCCTGCCAAGGCGTGCCAGAGCACACCCAAACTTGCGGCCTGCACGGTCGAGAAGCCCTGGCCCAGCAAGGCGGCGATCACGCCGGTGAGGACATCGCCCATGCCGGGCGCCGCCATGGCCGGCGTTCCACGATCGCAGAGCCAGGGAATGTCGTCGGACACCAGACTGCCCGCACCCTTCAGTACGATCGTCGCGGCATATCGGCGTTGCAATTCTTTGATCGATCGCAAGCGATCACGTTGCACCTCGGCGCTCGAGCACCCCAGCAATCGAGCCGCCTCCCCGGGGTGCGGCGTCAGCACACATCGATTCGGCAGAGTCAGCCGGGGCTGCTCGGCGAGCAGGTTGAGCGCATCGGCATCGAGGACCACAGGCACCTCGCGCGCCCTTGCCACAGCCAGCGCATCGGCAAAGCTCGCCCGGCCCCACTCGCCTCGACCAAGTCCGGGACCGATCGCCAGCACGTCGATCGAATCGATCAGTTCGGCGATCGTCGCCGCGGCGCCGACACCGCGCACCATGAGCTCGGGGCAACCTGCGGCCACCGCAACGACCGATTCCGGCGCCACCCATGCCGTCACGCGTCCGGCGCCTGAGCGAAGGGCTGCCTCGCCGGCGAGTCGTGCCGCGCCCGGCATGCCCTCACCGCCGCCGACCACCAGCACGTGACCAAAGCGACCCTTGTGGGACTCGCGAGGTCGCCGCGGCAATCCCGCTGCAAGATCGGATCGAATCAGAAGACGAAGCATCGGCGACACTGACGTCGGTTGAATGCCGAGACTCGCGAGCACCACCTCACCGGCGAAATCGGGCCCTGCTCCCAACCACAACCCCGCCTTCCGGGCGATGAACGTCACCGTCACCGCCGCACGCAACGCGAGGCCCCGCGGCTCACCGGTGTCGGCACAAAGACCCGAGGGCACATCGAGGGACATGACCGGAACGCGCATTTCATTGACGACACGAATGATCTCAGCGAGCCCCGGACGTACCTCGTCCTGCAAACCGATCCCGAGCAGCGCATCGACGATGACATCGGCTCCGGCAAGCCGCGCCACGTTCAAGTGCTCTACGGGAGTCCCGCCCGCCAAGCATTCGGTCGCTGCGCGCGCCGCATCGCCTTTGAGGCGCTCGACGGGCACCGCGGCAAGAACGCGCGGTGCAAGGCCTGCATCACGCGCGAGTCGCGCGAGAACATAGCCGTCGCCTGCGTTGTTCCCTCCACCGCACAACACGAGCACGTCACGGGCCACGGGCCATCGGGCACGGAGCTCTCGCAACGCCGCAGCCGCAGCGCGCGACATGAGCGCGTAACCCTCGACACCCGCCGCAAAAGTCGACGCCTCGAGCGCACGAACAGCCTCGACCCCGTAGAGTCCAGAAGGAGTCCCGTGATCCCCGCCTGGCCGTTGATCCACTGCATTCATTGGATGGCGAGTATACGGTCGCCGATATACTCGCCGCATGTCGCCCTCCGACTTGCATGCGCTGCGCAACGAACTTGAGACTCTCGCGACCGGGCTCGGCTTTGCAGCGATCGGCGTGGCGCATCTCGATCTCGTCGAAGACGAAGCGCATCTGCTGCGATGGCTCGACGAAGGCCGGCATGGCGACATGCATTACATGTCGCGTCATGGCACGCGACGCTCTCGACCGGCAGAACTGAAACCCGGAACCGTCTGCGCCATCAGCGTTCGACTCGATTACTGGCCGAGCGAGGCCGCGGATGCCGAGGCCGTGCTGAAGGCGCCGGATCTCGGTTATGTGTCCCGCTACGCACTCGGTCGCGATTACCACAAGATTCTTCGCAACGCCTTGCAGGATTTCGCCGACCGTATCGAAGCGAGGATCGGTCCTTTCGGGTATCGGGTATTCGTCGACTCGGGGCCCGTGCTCGAAAAAGCCCTCGCGCGCAACGCTGGCCTCGGCTGGATCGGCAAGCACACCAATCTCATCGCACGCGATGCGGGTTCCTGGTTTTTTTTGGGCGAGATCTACACCGACCTGCCGCTACCCATCGACCCGCCCACAGGCGCACATTGCGGCAGCTGTGAGGCGTGCATTCCCGCCTGCCCTACCGGTGCGATCACTGCGCCTTGGCAACTCGACGCGCGGCGCTGCATCTCGTATCTCACCATCGAGTTGCAGGGCTCGATCCCGGAGTCGCTCAGGCCCCTGATCGGCAACCGAATCTACGGTTGCGATGACTGCCAGCTCGTCTGCCCCTGGAACAAATTCGCGCGCGCCGCAGCGCATCCTGACCTCAAGACCGTTCGTCTGGGCCTCGATCGCGCCCCACTTGCCGAGCTTTTTCTTTGGACCGAAGAAGAATTCGAGTCGAGACTGCGTGGATCGGCGATCCGCAGAATCGGGCATGAGCGCTGGCTGCGCAACATCGCCGTGGCACTCGGCAACGGACCAAAAACGGGTGAGAGCGCAGACCGCAATCGCACGGCCCTGCATCAGCGCGCACAAGACTCATCGCCGCTCGTGCGCGAGCATGTCGAGTGGGCGCTTGGTCGCTTGGCGGAGTGACGAAACGCCGTCGGACTAGAGGCGCGTGCAGCGTTTGTTGTCGATGAGGCGCGCCTTGCCAAGGCGTGCCGAGCACAGCACGACGAGGTCACTTTCAGAGATACCCGGTTTACGCAGGGTATGCACGCTCGCCACGGTGAAGTAGTCGACCGTGAATCCGTCCCCGCGAAGCGCCGCGCGTGACTTCGACTCGAGCTGCATGATTTCGGACAGCGACCCGGCGCCCATCTCGATCGCCTCGGCCACTTTGCACAACTCTTCGTATATTCGGGGTGCGAGCTTGCGCTCCTCCTCATTGAGGTAATCGTTCCGCGAACTCATCGCGAGCCCGTCGGCGGTACGAACCGTCGGCGCCGCGACGACGTTGATCGGCATTTTGAGCTCATCGACCATGCGACGGACCACGACGAGTTGCTGAAAATCTTTCTCTCCGAGTACGGCGACATCCGGCTGCACGATATTGAAGAGCCGATTGACCACGCTGACGAGCGACTCGAAGTGCTCCGGACGTACCGCACCGCAGAGGATGTCGGTGTAACCGGGTACCTCGATGTGTACCGAGTTCAGCAAGCCATGTGGGTAGATCTCGTGCGGATCGGGCCGATAGAGCAGGTCGCAATTGACCGTTCGCAGCAGTTGCTCGTCCCGCTCAGGATTGCGCGGGTGATGATCGAACTCGTCATTCGGTCCGAACTGCATGGGGCTGTCGAAGGCGCTGACCACGTAGTGCCGCGTGACCTTGCGGGCCAGGCGACAGAGACCGAGGTGCCCGTCGTGGAGGTTGCCCATGGTGGGCACATAACCCACCTTGCGGCCGGCCGCGCGCCACTCCCTGACCTTTTCCCGTACCTCGGCGATGGTCGTGACAACCTGCATATTTATGGGATGTTAGCCGAAATCCGACCGACATGCGGCCGATTCGGGGCTTCGGGGGTCAGATCACCGCGTGGCGAAGCGGATTGAAGTAGAGCTTCCCGCGCTTCATGCGCCGAATCGCGCCGAGCAGCTCTTCGTAGTCGGCCGTATTGGAGGTGGGGTCGATGGCCGCCGCGTTGACGATCAGGAGCGGCGCAGCCTCATAGTCGTGGAAGAACCGCGCGTAGGCCTCGTTCAGTCGCTCGAGGTAGGCGCGTTCGATGAGTTGCTCGGCCTTGATGCCTCGACGACCGATGCGCTGCAACAGCACGTCGACCGGCGCCTGCAAAAAAATCACGAGGTCCGGTTTGGGCGGATCGATCACGACTCGCGAGTAGATCTGATCGTAGAGCCCGAACTCCGCCTCATCGAGGGTCACCCTCGCGAACAAGCGATCCTTCTCGAGCAGGTAATCGGCGACTCTGATCGTCGAAAACAGATCGTCCTGGCGAAAGGCGGTCAATTGTTGGACGCGCTGAAACAAAAAATGCAGCTGCGCAGGCAACGCCGCACCGACGGGGTCGCGGTAGAAACGCTCGAGAAACGGGTTGGACTCGGCTTGTTCGAGAATGAGTTCGGCGGAGAGCGTCTCTGCCAACCGACGTGCCAGCGAGGTTTTGCCGACGCCGATGGGGCCTTCGATGACGATGTAACGTTGAGGGACCGGATCCGTCATGTTCAGTCGAGTCGCTCGATACCTCGATCGGTTACCCGGGACGCCAGTTCGGCCACCCTGCCCATACCCGGAAGATGCAGTTGAGGCGCGATGTCACGAAGAGGATACAGAACGAAATCACGCTCCGGTATCCCGGCATGCGGCAGCGTCAGCTCGTCGGTCGAAAGCCGGCAATCCCCGTACGCGAGCAGATCGAGATCGATTTCTCTCGGGCCCCATCGAACCCTCGTCTCGGCGCGGCCGAGTTGCCGCTCGACGGATCGGAGCGCACGAAGAAAATCGAGTGGTGATTGGCGCGTCAGGACACCCGCCACGCCGTTGATGAACGGGTCTTGCGCGATCGGTCCGAACGGCGCGGTGCAGTAGTGCGAGGAAACGACGACAAGGCGAGTGTCGGGCAACGCGCCGACGAGCTCGATGGCGCGGCGAAGAGCGTGACGGGAATCGCCGAGGTTGCTCCCGAGGCCTACGTAGGCGGGTTGCCACAGAGCGAGCCGCGACATCACCGACCCGAACTCAGCCGACCGGTCCACCGCCGCGTCCTCGACGGCGACCCCCTCGGCGACGTCGACTGTTGCGGCCACCAGAGGGCGCTCGTCCTTCGCCGCCCCCTCGCCCGATTTCATCGCTCATCGTGGCACGTTGCTCGGGGCTCGCCGACTGCAACTTCACCCACCAGTCGACGACGGCTTTGTCCGCCATGCCGAACTCGGCGCGCAGCTGCAGGAGATCGAAGGCCGCGCGGAATCGCGGATGCTCGAGGGTGCGAAGCGCGCGACGCCCTCGCGGCGTCTCGAGACGCGGTTGCAGCGCAAACATGTCGCGCATGCCGAGAATGAAACGACGATGCACGGCGACGCGTGCGTAGATGTCACGCACGGCGATGTCGACGGCATCGAGAATGGTCGAAATCTCATGCCACTCGGCACGAGGGCACTTCTCGATGGCGAGTCCGATCGGCCCGTACAACAGCAGCGCGAACAGGAATGACGGCGTGACCGGACGGTCGGCGCGAACACGCTGATCGGTATTCGTCAGGCCCTGGATGAGCATGCGTTCGGGTGCACTACCCGGGTGCTTGCGAGCGAAAGCGGCCACGTTCGGCAGCAATTCGTCGAGCAATCCGCGCTCGAGCAACACTCGGTAACTTTCGGCGCCGTGCCCCGTGAGGAAAAGCTTGAGCGTCTCGTCGAAGAGGCGCGCAGGCGGCACACCGGAAAGCAAACCGCTCAATCGAGCGATGGGCTCGGCTGTCGCCGGTTCGATCTCGAAACCGAGTTTTGCCTGAAAACGCGCCGCACGCAGCATGCGCACCGGATCTTCCCGATAGCGCGTCTCGGGATCGCCGATGAGCCGCAGGCGACGCGCTTTGACATCTTCGAAGCCTTGGCAGTAATCCCAAACCGAGAAATCAGCGATGTTGTAATACAGCGCATTGCAGGTGAAGTCGCGGCGCCAGATGTCATCGTCGATGGTGCCGTAGACATTGTCGCGAATGATACGACCACTCTGATCGACGACTCGTTCGAGCGACTCGTCGAAGTCGTGGATATCACGCGAGTCTTCGAGTTCGATGGGTGCATCGGTGTCGAGCGGCGCATCCTCGAGCGTGGCGTCATCGAGCGATGCGTCATCGAGCGCCGCCTCCTCGGTCGGCAACTCATCGCCCTGCGGGGGTGCGCCCGAGGCGCGAAACGTCGCCACCTCGATGATCTCGCGACCAAAGAAAACATGCGCGAGCCGAAACCGACGACCGACAAGCCGACAGTTTCTGAAAAGGCGCTTGACCTGCTCGGGCAAGGCGTTGGTCGCGACGTCGAAATCCTTGGGCTCGAGCCCGAGCGTGAGGTCGCGCACGCAACCCCCGACGAGATAGGCGTCGAAGCCTGCCTCGCGAAGTCGATACAGCACCCGAAGTGCTTCGGGGGCGATCTTCGAGCGCGAAATCGGATGCGAGTCGCGCGGGATGATGCGAGCCAGGCGGGGAACGGCCTCAGACGAGGCGTGTGGGGAATTCAATGCTGTGATGTCCGCTGAGAAATACAGGCCGCTTGAGCAATTGGGGCGGGGCCCTATAATACCGCGCCTTCCCGGCCTGTACTCCGGTACTCCGCTCCTTTCGTCTAGAGGCCCAGGACATAGCCCTCTCAAGGCTGTAACACGGGTTCGAATCCCGTAAGGAGCGCCATCGGATCATGGATCATAGTCGCCTCAAAGACATCCTCGCCAGCCCGAGCTATCGCCTCGCCGAAGACGATGGAGACTTCCTCGAGAGTGATCACGCGCGGGCCATTCGGCTCGCCCTCGAGTTCGATCGCGCCGACACCTATCTGCGCGCCTACGGCATCGAAAGCACGGTGGTCGCTTTCGGCAGCGCTCGGATTCCCTCACCCGAGACTCCGGGCGCCACGCCCGAACAACGGCATTTTTATGAGGAGGCGCGCCGCTTCGGCTACGAGATCAGTCGCGGCGCCAAGCACACGCCGGGCTGTCATCGATTAGTCGTGGCCACGGGTGGCGGACCCGGCCTCATGGAAGCGGCGAATCGCGGCGCGAGTGAAGCCGGCGCACCGACCATCGGGTTCAACATCCGCCTGCCCCACGAGCAGTTTCCGAACCCCTACATCACTCCCGGGCTCGCGTTTCAGTTTCGTTACTTTGCCCTACGCAAGATGCATTTCATGTTCAGGGCGCGGGCGCTCGTCGCACTGCCCGGCGGATTCGGCACGCTCGATGAAGTCTACGAAGCACTCAATTTGGTGGCGACACACACGATCGCGCCGATTCCGATCGTGCTCGTGGGGCGTAAATATTGGGACTCGGTGTTACCGCTCGATGCGTTGATTGCCGACGGCTACATCGCACCCGAAGATCGCCAACTTGTTCATTACACCGAGTCGGGCGCCGACGCCGCAGCGTACGTGCTTGCACACTGCGGCTGCGCCGACGAACCGGGAGCCTGAATCAGCGCGGTGCCATTCGAATGGCGCCATCGAGCCGCACGCAGGCGCCGTTGAGATAACCGATCTCGATCATCGACAGCGCGAGCGCGGCATATTCGTCGGGCGAGCCGAGTCGCTTGGGGTGCGGCACCGTCGCCGCCAAGGCGTCGGTGACTTTCGTCGGCAGCCCCGCGAGCAGCGGCGTCGCAAAGATTCCCGGCAGAATGGTGTTGACCCGAATGGCCTCGTTCATGAGATCGCGCGCGATCGGCAAGGTCATCCCCGAAATCGCCGCCTTCGATGCCGAGTACGCAGCCTGGCCGATCTGTCCGTCTTCGGCCGCGACCGACGAGGTGTTGATGATCGCGCCACGATCCCCCTCGGGCAACACGGGTAGTGCAAGCATCCCCGCAGCCGATTTGGCGATGCAACGAAACGTGCCGATCAAATTGATCTGGATCGCACGCTCGAAGTCGAGCATTGGAAAATGTCGCGCCTCACCGCTCTCGCGATCGCGAAATGCCGTCTTGAAGCCATTGGCAATGCCGGCGCAGTTCACGAGGATGCGTTCCTGACCGTGAGCCGCACGAGCTTTCGCGAAACCCTCTTCGACACTCGCCTCATTCGTGACATCGACTTTGCAGAAGAGACCTTTGATGTCGCGCGCGACCGCTTCACCCCGCTCTGCCGACAGGTCGAAGATGGCGACGCGAACACCGCGCGCGGCAAGTGCGCGAGCCGTCGCCTCGCCCAAGCCGGAGGCGGCACCCGTCACGATGGCGGAGAGAGAAGAGTCGAGTTTCATGTTGAGCGAACCTTTGAATCAGTAAGAACGTGGCAAGCCAAGCTCGTGCTCGGCGATATAAGACAAGATGAGATTGGTCGAGATCGGCGCCACCTGATACAGCCTCGTTTCACGAAACTTCCGCTCGACGTCGTACTCGGCCGCAAAGCCGAACCCGCCATGCGTCTGCAAACACGCGTTACCCGCCTCCCAAGACGCCTTGGCAGCGAGGTATTTGGCCATGTTGGCCTCGGCTCCGCAGGGCTGCTTGGCATCGTAGAGCTCGCAAGCCTTGAAGCGCATGAGGCTCGCCGCCTCGGTCTCAATGTAACTCTCGGCGATCGGAAACTGAACACCCTGGTTCTTGCCGATCGGTCGATCGAAGACAACGCGCTCGTTGGCGTACTTCGTCGCACGTTCGACGAACCAGTAGGCATCGCCGATGCACTCGGCCGCAATGAGCACACGCTCGGCGTTGAGCCCGTCGAGAATATATTTGAAGCCCTTGCCCTCCTCGCCGATGAGGTGACTCGCCGGGATCTCGAGATTGTCGAAGAAGAGTTCATTGGTCTCGTGATTGACCATATTCGGAATGGGCCGCAGCGACATGCCCTTGCCGAGCGCCTCTCGAACATCGACGAGGAACACCGAGAGCCCCTCGGACTTGCGCTGCACCTCGGCCAGCGGCGTGGTGCGCGCGAGCAGCACGATGAGATCGGAGTGCTGCACTCGCGAGATCCACACCTTCTGACCGTTGATGACGTAGCGATCACCCTTGCGGACGGCCGTCGTCTTGAGTCGCGTGGTGTCGGTGCCCGTCGTCGGCTCGGTGACCGCCATCGACTGCATGCGAAGTTCGCCCGCGGCGATCTTCGGCAAGAACTCGCGGCGCTGCGCCTCGCTGCCATGACGGACGAGCACGTTCATGACGTACATCTGCCCGTGGCACGCACCCGAGTTACCGCCCGAGCGATTGATTTCTTCCATGATCACCGAGGCCTCGGCGAGCGAGAGACCCGAACCGCCGTACTCTTGCGGAATGAGCGCAGCAAGCCAGCCTGCTTCGGTCAGCGCGTCGACGAACTCGACGGGATAACCGCGCTCGGCATCGACCTTGCGAAAGTACTCATCCGGAAATTGTGCGCAGAGCGCGCGCACCGCAGAGCGGATTTCGGTGTAAGGATCGTTCACGGACTTCGACATGGATCATCCCCCTGAGGCAAGGATACCGCGCGCCTCGAGCAGAGCGAGTACACGCTCGGCCGCCTCGTCCGCCGTGCAATCGACCGTGTTGATCCGCAGCTCGGGTGACTGCGGCGCCTCGTAGGGCGCATCGATGCCGGTGAAGTTCTTGAGCTCGCCCCGACGCGCCTTGCGGTAGAGGCCCTTCACATCTCTCGCCTCAGCCACCTCGAGCGGGGTATCGACATGCACTTCGATGAATTCGCCCTCCTCGAGCAACTGTCGCGCCGCATCGCGCTCGGCCCGATACGGCGAGATGAAGGCCGTGAGTACGATGAGTCCCGAATCGACCATGAGCTTGGCCACCTCGGCGATCCGACGAATATTCTCGACGCGATCCGCCGCGGTGAAACCGAGATCGCGATTGAGACCATGGCGGACGTTGTCGCCATCGAGCAGATAGCTGTGGCCGCCGCGAGCGAGCAATTTTTGCTCGAGCGCATTGGCGATGGTGGATTTGCCTGATCCCGACAACCCCGTGAACCACACCACGACGGGCTTCTGACGTTTGAGCGCCGCCCGCGCCGCCTTGTCGACGCTCACGGCCTGGCGATGAATATTGCTCGAGCGCCGCAAGGCAAATCGGATCATGCCCGCCCCGACCGTGGCGTAGCTCAGGCGGTCGATCACGATGAATCCGCCCATCGCCCGATCGAGTTCATACGGCTCGAAGGCAACGGGCTGATCGAGCGCGACGTTGCAGGTCCCGATTTCATTGAGCGCAAGCTGTCGCGCTGCAAGCAACTCCAGCGTGTTCACATTAACCTTGTGCTTGGGCGTCGAGAACACGGCGCCGACGGTCCGCGCGCCCACCTTCAGCAAGTAAGATCGACCGGAAAGCATCGGCTCGTCTGCGAGCCAAACCACGGTGGTTTCGAACTGATCGGCAATTTCGGCAGGGTCTGTCGCGGCACTGATGACATCGCCTCGCGTCACGTCGAGCTCGTCGGCGAGCGTCACGGTGACCGACTGCCCTACCCCCGCCTCGGCGAGATCACCGTCGGCCGTCACGATGCGCGCGATCCGAGTTTGACGACCCGAGGGCTGAATTCTTACCGGATCCTGAACGCGCAGCACGCCGCTCGTGATCAGGCCACTGTAGCCCCGAAAATCGGGCGACGGCCGATTGACCCATTGCACGGGCAGTCGCAGTGGTCGATCGATTTGTTGCGACGCCTCGATCTCGACGGTCTCGAGATGACTCAGGAGTGTCGGACCGCGATACCACCGCATCCGCGCGCCATGGGTGACGACGTTGTCGCCGCCAAGCGCCGACATCGGAATGGCGATGACCTCGGTCAATCCGATGCGCTGCGCAAACTCGCGATAGTCGCTCACGATGCGATCGAAGTCTCGTTGCGAGTAATCGATCAGATCCATCTTGTTGACGGCCAACACGACGCGTCGGATGCCCATCAAAGAAACCAGATAGGAATGACGGCGGGTTTGCGTGAGCACGCCTTTTCGCGCATCGACGAGGATCACCGCAAGCTCGGCCGTCGAGGCGCCGGTCATCATGTTGCGCGTGTACTGCTCGTGGCCGGGCGTATCAGCCACGATGAACTTGCGCCGGGGCGTACTGAAAAACCGATAAGCCACATCGATCGTGATGCCTTGCTCGCGCTCTGCCGAGAGCCCGTCGACCAGCAGCGCGAAGTCGATGGCCTCGCCCTGCGTTCCCCACTTTTTGCTGTCGGCCTCGAGCGCAGCGAGTTGATCGTCGAGCACCTGACGGGACTCGTAGAGCAACCGACCGATGAGGGTGCTCTTGCCGTCATCCACACTGCCGCAAGTGATGAAGCGCAGAAGGTCGGACATCAGAAATACCCCTCTCGCTTCTTGCGCTCCATCGACGCGGGGCCGTCATGGTCGATCAATCGCCCTTGCCGCTCGCTGAACGTCGATTGCTGCATCTCCGCGATGATCTCGGGCAGCGTCTCGGCCGCGCTCTCGATGGCGCCTGATAGCGGATAGCAACCGAGCGTTCGGAATCGAACCTTACGAATGACCGGCACTTCCCCGGGCTGCAACGGGAGGCGTTCGTCATCCACCAGGATGAGCATGCCGTGACGCTCGACGACTGGACGCTCCTTGGCAAGATAAAGCGGGACGATCGGCACCTGCTCGAGAAGGATGTACTGCCACACGTCGAGCTCGGTCCAGTTCGACAACGGAAACACGCGTATCGACTCGCCTTTCGCCTTGCGAGCGTTGTAGAGATTCCAGAGTTCGGGCCGCTGATTGCGCGGATCCCAACGATGATGCGCGTTGCGAAACGAGAAGACGCGCTCCTTGGCGCGCGACTTTTCTTCGTCGCGACGCGCGCCACCGAATGCCGCATCGAACCCGTGCTCATCGAGTGCCTGTCGCAGGCCTTCGGTATTCCACTGATCGGCATGCACCTGCGAGCCGTGGGTGAAGGGATTGATCCCGAGACGAACAGCCTCGGGGTTGCGGTGCACGATGAGACGCAGGCCGTACTCGCGCGCGATCCTCTCGCGCATCGCGTACATCTCGCGAAACTCCCAGGTGCTGTCGATATGCAGCAACGGAAACGGCAGCGGCGACGGAAAGAACGCCTTGCGCGCGACATGCAGCATCACCGCGCTGTCCTTGCCGCCGGTGTAGAGCAGCACGGGCCGCTCGGTCTCGGCGACCACCTCGCGCATGATATGGATGCTTTCAGCTTCGAGGCGCTGCAGAGGAGTCATGCCAACTCGAGTCTGCGAACGCCGCGCGGCTCGACGCGCCGCAGGTCGCGACGCCGGGATGGAGATCGGACCGGGCCCCCGCGGGGCACCGACGAGTCGAAGGCGCGAATGTTTCGCGGCCCACGCGCGCAGCTCGGGCTGCGTCACATCGATGCCGTGCAACAACACCCCCCGAGCGTTCGGCCAAGCCGCCATGACTCGATCGAGGAACGTCAACCAACCCTCGAGACGAAACGGCTCGGCAAGCGGGAGCCAAGCCAACTGCCCGCGCAAAGTTTGGGCGACGAGCACTCGAGCCGACTCTCCGACCCGGCATTCCCCGCACCAAAGAATTTCGCCGGGCAGTCGTCGCGTTTCTTTGATGAGCGGCACGAGGGTGGCGTTTCGCCACTCCGTCATTGCCGCGTCGTCGGCCGCGCGCTCGGCGAGCGTCGGTATCCCGAGCCCCGCACGATTCAGCACGCGCGAGAGTGCGCGACCGCCGAGCGTCACACCAAAGATTTCCTGCGCCTCACGTGCGACCCCGTCGGCCGTCCAGAGCCCCACGTCATCGGACGGACGCGTTTCGGACGGATCCATCGTCGAAAGGCGGACGATCAGCCTTGCTTCGTCTGCCGCGTTCAGCGCCCGCCTCGCCCCGACCGGACGACCCCTGCGACGCTGGTCGAGCGCCTCCCAGCCGCCTTCGGCAAACACCCGACAGGCCTCGATGATCGTCGGCGCACTGAGTCCCGTCTCGGCCCGCACCTCCGCGAGCGGACGACCAGCGAGCCGCAATTCGACGGCGCGACGTCTCGATTCGATCAGTGGGGCAGATGGAGTCTTCGGCATCGATACGATAACCTGTTGTCCCGATTGGTGAATTTTATGTCTATTAATTATTTAATCAAGGACATCGACCGACAGGCTGCCGATCCCGGGTTTTTGAATGCGGTCATCGGCATCGCCCGCGATGCCGGGAAGGTCATTTCCGAGGTCTACGGCACCGCGTTCACGGTCTCCGAGAAGTCCGACACGTCTCCGGTAACGGTCGCCGACGAGCGCGCGGAAGCCGTCATCTTGGCGGGACTCGAGCGCCTCACCCCCAGCCTCCCGATCGTCGCCGAGGAATCGGTCGCCGCAGGGCGTATCCCGACGGTCGACTCGGCGCACGGTGCGTTCTGGCTCGTCGATCCGCTTGATGGCACCCGGGAATTCATCAGTCGCAATGGCGAATTCACGGTGAATATCGCTCTCGTTCGCGCGGGAGAGCCTGTGCTCGGAGTCGTCTTCGCGCCCGCCCTCGATGCGCTCTATGCCGGAGCCCGAGCGCTCGGCGCGTTCAAAGAGCAGCAGGGAGAACGGCGGACCATTGCCTGTCGAGCCGTTCCCACCGAGGGCCTGTCCGTGGTGGAAAGCCGATCGCATGGTGACGGCGCGGCGCTCGATGCTTGGCTGCAGGGTCGCCCGGTGGCCTCTCGAGTCAAGGCAGGCTCGTCGCTCAAACTCTGCGTGCTCGCCGAGGGTAGCGCAGATCTCTACCCTCGCCTCGGGCGAACCATGGAATGGGATATCGCAGCGGGCCACGCGGTGTTGGCCGCGGCGGGCGGGCGCGTCATGAGGCTGGAGGACGGCCAAGCGCTGCGTTACGGAAAACCGGGATTCGAGAACCCGGGGTTCGCAGCGCAAGGATTGTGAGGGGGTTGGTGGGTCCTGCGCGATTCGAACGCGCGACCAACTGGTTAAAAGCCAGCTGCTCTACCGGCTGAGCTAAGGACCCGTCCCGTCGAGAGGGCGCGAATTCTACACATATCGCGTGGGATCGGGCACGCCCGCGGCCACGAAACCTTCGCGCCTCAAGCGGCAACTATCGCAGCGCCCGCAGGCCTGCCCCGCCGGGTCGGCTTGGTAACACGACACGGTCACGGAAAAATCGACGCCGCGGCGATGACCCTCGCGGATGATCTCGGCCTTCGAAAGCTGCACCAAAGGCGCTTCGATGCGGATGGGCGCACCCTCGGTCCCGACCCGAGTCCCGAGCCGCGCCACCTCGGCGAACGCCGCGATGAACGGCGGGCGACAATCGGGATAACCCGAGTAATCGACGGCGTTCACGCCGATGAAAATCGTCTGTGCGCCGAGCACTTCGGCCCAACCGAGCGCAAGCGAGAGCATCAAGGTGTTGCGCGCCGGAACATAAGTGATCGGGATTCCGGCTGCGGGAGACGTCGGGACGTCGATGGAAGGGTCGGTAAGCGCCGAGCCGCCGATTCCCGCCAGATCCACCCCCATCACGCGATGTTCGCGAGCCCCGAGCGTGGCCGCCACGCGAGCCGCGGCCGCGAGCTCTGCAGAGTGCCGCTGTCCGTAGTGCACCGAAAGGGCATACGCGTCGTAGCCCTGCTCGATCGCCATCGCGAGGACCGTGGCCGAATCAAGGCCACCCGAGAGCAACACCACCGCCCTCGGTTTCGACACCGCCGAAGAATGAGGCGTCGCGCTCATCGGCCGGGCACATCGCCCCAAAGATATTTGTGCAGCTGGACCTGAAAGCGCACCGGTAAACGATCTTCGAGGATCCAATCGGCCAGATCGCGCGCCGGGAGTTCCGCGTAGCTCGGCGAAAAGAGCACTGTGCAGCGCTCGGCAAGCCCTCGCTCGCGCAGCTGCGAGCGACTCCATTCGTAGTCGGCGCGATCGGCGATCACGAATTTGACGAGATCTTTGGACTGCAACCGAACGAGTTCGTCGTAGCGATTACGCGCTTCTTCACCGGAGGCCGGCGTCTTGATGTCGACCACCTTGACGACTCGCGGATCGACACGCTCAAGCGGCATCGCCCCGCTGGTCTCGAGCGACACGCGATACCCTGCATCACAGAGCGCGGTCATCAACTCGAAGACGGCAGGCTGTGCCAGAGGCTCGCCGCCGGTCACGCAGACGTGGGTCGCCTCGAGTTCCTTCACGCGAGCGAGGATCTCTTCGAGCGCCCACCACTGACCGCCATGAAATGCGTAAGCGGTATCGCAGTATTTGCAACGCAGCGGGCAGCCGGTGAGCCGCACGAAAATGGTCGGGATGCCGACGGAGTCCGCTTCGCCCTGCAGCGAACGGAAAATTTCCGTGAGCTTGAGCCGACTCGCGTTCAAGGTGTTGTCAGCGCAATCGACCGAGCTGCTCACGCGCCGTACGCGCGGCGTCGTTCTGCGGGTACCGACGGAGCACTTCATTGAACGAAGCGCGAGCCGCCTCGCTCCGACCCAGACTCAACTCGGAGAGCCCTTTTTTGAGGAGGGCATCGGGCGCCTTGGAAGAATCAGGAGAGCGAGCTCCGAGCGCGGTGAACGCGTCGATCGCCTTGGCGTAATCTCGCGTCACGTAGTACGTCTGCCCCAGCCAGTACTGCGCATTGTCGGCCAGAGGATGCGTCGGAAACTGCGCCACGAATCCGCTCATCCCCGAGATCGCCTCGGGATAATTGGCCGCCTTGAGCGCATCGAAGGCACGCCCATAGAGCGCCTCGGGGCTCTCGGTGGTGACAGGCGCCGACGCGGCAGCCGGTAACGATGGCGTCGCGGGTGGCGTCGGCACCACCCCCGCTGTTTCGCTCGATACCGCGCCCGTTTCGGTGGTCGGCTCGCCCGAGACAGGCGTCAGGGCAGTCGGAGCGACTGGCGCAGCGGTGGCTGCAGCCAGTCGCGCCTCGATTGCCGCGATCCGACGATCGAATTCGCCCGCCAAATCGGCTTGCTGCTTGCGCCGCTCTTCGTTCTCTCGCTGGAGGATGTCGAGCTCGCCACGCAAGGCTCGCGCTTCGGCCTCGAGCGCATCGAGACGCTGCGACAACTCGACCAGAGCCTGACCGCGCACCGCCTCTTGCAGCTGCGTCACCTGCAACTCGAGACTCTCGAGCCGCTCACGCGTGGATTGCGCGTGAGCCGGAAGCACCGACAACGCCAACAACACCACTGCAACCGACGCGCGGATCACGCGGTTCAGCCGCCGACGACGTAAACGATTTCGACGCGACGATTGCGCGAATAGGCGGACTCGTCCTCGCCGGCAACCGCGGGACGCTCCTCGCCATAGCTGACCGTGCTGAGGCGCGAATCACCGACGCCCTGAAGACCGAGCACGCGGCGAACGGCCTGCGCACGACGCTCACTGAGCCCGATGTTGTACTCGCGAGTACCGCGCTCGTCGGTGTGACCTTCGAGGCGTACGCTCAAACCGGGGCGGCTGCCGAGAAACCGCGCATGGGCGGCAAGCAAGGCCTGATCGTCCGCACTGATGGCATCGCTGTCGAATGCGAAGTAGATCGTCGTGCGGTTGTTGAGCTCGGGCGGAAGACCGATGGCCGTTTCGGCGCCCGTACCCACTTCGCCTGCCGACACGGCACCGGCCGAATCATCCGGCTGAGCGATGGCCGAGGCTTCCGACTTGTTGGCAAGATCGGCGTCAGCGTCTGACTTCACCGGGGGCGCTGACTTGCAGGCGACCAGCAAACCGAGCAAAGCACCTACCGCAATCAATTTTTTCATCGTTTTCGAACTCCTCAAATCGAATGTTGATTATTGCACGGCCACGACGTCGGGCAGGAAGGGTCCCCAGGCCGGCTCACGCACTTCGCCGCGGTCTGCCGCGAGACGTTGCGCGATCAGCCCATCGGCGCTGACGGTGGCGAGCACCCCTTGGCCGCGTTCCCGCGAGGCGTACACGAGCGTGCCGCCATCAGGCGAAAAATACGGCGACTCATCCTGCCGGCCCTTCGACAGCACACGCACGGTCGCGTTCCCGAGATCCTGCACGGCAATGCGGTACGCGCCCTCCTCCCGAGTCACCATCGCAAGCAAGCGGCCATCAGGGCTCACCCTCGGTCGGGCGTTGTACGCGCCTGCAAACGTGATGCGTTGCGGGCGGGAACCCGGTTCGATGCTCAATCGATAGATCTGCGGTCCACCCGCGCGATCCGACGTGAAATACACCTGCGTCCCGTCGGACGACCACACGGGCTCGGTGTCGATCGAAGGATGATCGGTCAGTCGAGTGAGCGCCCCCGAGGCCACATCGAGGATGTACACATCGAGGTTGCCTCCCGCGGATGACAACGTCAGCGCCAATCGGCTGCCGTCGGGCGACCAACTCGGCGCGTTGTTGACGCCCGGTCGCGAGGACACGCGACGACGCTCCGCCGTGCGCACGCGCTGGACATAAACCGACGCGGCGCGCGTCTCGAAGGAGACGTACGCCAACCACTCACCGTCGGGCGACCATGCGGGCGACATCAAAGGAAGACGCGACTGCAAGATCACGCGGGCATTTTCGCCATCGGAGTCCGCGACGATGAGCTGGTAGCGCTGCGACGGCGGTTGCCCGTCGACCGACACATAAGCGATGCGCGTGGCGAAGGCGCTGCGTGCCCCGATGATTTTTTGATAGAGCCGGTCGCTGATGCGATGCGCGGCGTTGCGCCAGGCCGCGGGCGCCGCACTGATGCGCTCGATCAGCAAACGCTGACCGGTCAGCAAATTGAGGAGCTCGAAGTCGATCGTGACGCGACCGTCTCCGCCGACGCTCGCGCGCCCGGTCACCAAATAATCGGACGCTGTCCGCTCGCCCACCAGAAACCGCCCGCTGCGCGTCAGGTTTCGACGAATGACCTCGGCGGAGGGCTGCGGATCGGCGGAGAAATCCTCGATCGCGATCGGGATCGGCGCCGTGATGCCCGAAGTGATGTCCACCTGCAGTTGGGCGTCGGCGACCGATGTCGCGAGGAGCCCGATGAGCGTTGCGCACCCTATCGTCCATGCACCACTTGCCCATTTCTTCATGTCAATCATTGGGTCTGAACCTCAACTCGATATTGCGCTCGAAGAGTGATGGCTCCGGCGGCGGCGGCAAAGGCGACGCACGAAACACGGCCGCTTCGAGCGACTGTCGCACGGCTTCATCGCCGTTGCATTCTTTGACCTCGGCTCGGATCACGGTTCCACCCGCCGCTTGCGTCACCGCGACCCGACAATCGAGACCCGCCTGCGCGGACGGAGGCCGGATCCACGCACGCTGGACTCGCGCCTGAATGGCCGCCGCCCACTGCGCTGAAAGCGAGGCCGCGCGGGCTGCGGCAGCACGGCGCGCCTCGGCGGCTTCGGTTGCCGCGATTTCTTCGGACAGTTCGCGCTGCAAGGCCGCTTCGCGCTCGGCCCGAACGCGCGCATCGTCCCTGCGGCGACGATCCTCCGCATCGAGCTCCTCTTTCATGCGACGCGCCTCGGCCTCGCGACGAGCCTGCTCTTCGAGTCGTTCGCGCTCGGCCTTGAGCTGCGCATCTTTGAGCCGCTGCGTCTCTTGGCGTGACTGCGTCTCTTTGAGCAACTGCGCCTCCTTGCGGGCCTGCGCTTCCTTCTCGCGCTTGGCGGATTCGACCGGCTTGGGCTTCGGAGGTTCCGGCTTTTTGGGTTCGGGCGTAGGCGTCGACGCAGGCGTGGGTTCAGGCTGCGGCTCAGGCGCGGGCTCGGGTTCTTGTTTCTTTGGCGGCGCCCGCCGGGTGAGTCGGGCGAGCTCGTCCGCCTCGATGGCCACGGCCTCGATCGCCATGACCTGCGGCATCTCGGACTCGGCGCGCCAATTTCGAACGCCCAACAGGACGATCACCACGACCAACGCCGCGTGCAACCCGATCGAGAGGAGATACGGCCGAAGGCGCGAGGTCACGCTCGACATGGACGTCTCAACGCGCGCCTCGCACGGTCACGGGGTCGGTCAGGAAGCCAACCTTGCGAGCCCCTGCGCTTTGCAAGAGCACCATCGCCTCGACCACGCGACCGTAAGGGACTTCGCGATCGCCTTTAACGAATACCGGCACACCCGGCGCACTGCGCAGCACCGCCGCCACGCGCGCCTGCAACAGCGTATCGGCGAGCGGCTCAGAAGGATCGTCGCCTTCATTGAGATAGAGACGGCCCTGGCGATCGACGGAGACGACCAGCGGCGGTCGATCTTGCAGATCCGCCGGGTCGATTGCTTGCGCCGCCGCATCGGGCAAATCGACCTTCACGCCTTGCGTGAGCAGCGGCGCCGTCACCATGAAAATGATGAGCAGTACCAGCATGACGTCGATGTAGGGTACGACGTTGATTTCGCTCATGGGTTTTCGGCTGCGGCCCGGTTGCGGCATGGCGCGACTCCGTCTCAGCCCGAATCACGCGTCGCATGACGCTGCAGGATCGTCGAGAACTCTTCCATGAACGCGTCGTAGCGCGATTCGAGTCGCCAAACTTGATCGGCGAACCGGTTGTAGGCCACCACCGCCGGAATCGCCGCAAAAAGGCCAATGGCCGTCGCGACGAGCGCCTCGGCGATGCCCGGTGCCACGGTCGCGAGCGTCGCCTGCTGCACCGAGCCCAGCCCCACGAAGGCATGCATGATGCCCCACACCGTACCGAAGAGACCCACATACGGACTCGTCGAGCCTACCGTCGCGAGCGTCGACAAACTCTTTTCCAGATATTCGATTTCCTTGATCTGCTGCGCCTTCATCGCCCGACGCGCGCCCTCGAGCAACAAATCGACGGCGCTCTCGCCCTGCTGCCGCAGACGGGCAAACTCGCGAAATCCGCTGCGGAAAATGCTGTCGATGCCGACGGGGTTCCCACGAGCCTCGATGCTTTTGTAGAGATTGGAGAGGTCGCCGCCCGACCAGAAATCGCGCTCGAATCGCGTGAGATCATCCTTGGCCCGAGCGAGCACCGCTCTTTTTTTGAAGATGATGCTCCAGGAATAGATCGACGCCATCACCAGCATGAGCATCACCGCCTGCACGATGATGGTGGCCTCGAGAATGAGCTTCAGGATGGACAGATCATTCACGACAGATACTCCCCTATGCGGCGCGGCCGCAATGTTTTCGCATCGACACAAACGACTCGGACTCGCGCCTCGATGAGCAGTTCCCGATCAGCCGGATTGAGCGGATCGCCTCCGGCAGCCGATTCGCGCCAAATTTTTTGATCGAAGATCGCAGTGGTTCTACCCTCGGGCTGCATGGCACAAGTCACGATCAGCGCATCGTCGAGGCGAGCCGCGGCCTTGTACTCGATGGAAAGCCCGAGAACCATGAACTGGACACCCTCGGTCGCCGCAAGCTCGCGCTGGGCGATGCCCCGGACTCGCAACCACTCCGTCCGACAGCGCTCGAGAAACCGAAGGTAATTGGCGTAGTACACGACACCACCCGCGTCGGTGTCCTCCCAGTACACGCGGACGGGCCACTCGAATACGCTCAAGTCCCCTCCTCGAAAAGCGGCATCGCCCCGCTCGGTCGCGGCGGAGGCGTCAGGCCAAAATGCAAATACGCCGTGCGCGTGGCGACCCGCCCGCGCGCCGTACGCATCAAAAAGCCTTGCTGGATGAGATACGGCTCGATGACGTCTTCGAGGGTGCCGCGTTCCTCACCCACGGCTGCCGCCAAACTGTCGATGCCGACCGGTCCACCCTCGAACTTCTCGATGAGGGTGGTAAGCAACTTGCGATCGAGCATGTCGAATCCGACCGGATCGACCTCGAGCAGATCGAGCGCCGCGACGGCGAGCGTCGAGGTGATGGTTCCGTCGCCCTTGACCTGCGCATAGTCGCGCGCACGACGGAGCAATCGATTGGCGATACGCGGCGTGCCGCGTGAGCGTTCGGCGATGCGCAATGCGCCGTCTGGATCGAGCGGCACACCGAGGATGCCGGCCGAGCGTTGCACGACACTTTTGAGATCGGGTACGTCGTAAAACTCGAGTCGCTGCACGATGCCGAATCGATCACGCAGCGGCGAGGTCAGCAGCCCCGCACGCGTCGTTGCACCCACCAAAGTAAAGGGCGGCAACGACAGCTTGATGGATCGCGCTGCAGGACCTTCACCGATCATGATGTCGAGCTGGTAATCCTCCATCGCAGGATAGAGAACCTCTTCGACGATCGGCGAGAGGCGATGGATCTCATCCACGAAGAGCACGTCGCGCGGCTGCAGATTGGTGAGGATCGCCGCCAGATCGCCAGGGCGCTCGAGTACCGGGCCGGACGTCTGTCGCAAGCTGACGCCGAGTTCGGTCGCGAGAATATTGGCAAGCGACGTCTTGCCAAGACCCGGCGGCCCGAAGATCAACACGTGATCGAGGGCTTCAGAGCGCGCACGCGCCGCACTGACGAAAATCTCGAGCTGCTCCTTGACGGGCCGCTGCCCGACGAAGTCCGACAGGCGCTTCGGACGTATCGCCCGATCGATGGCCTCCTCTTCGCGACCCCCTTCGGCACTCACCAGTCGTTCGGTCATCGGAGTGCTCCTTGCAAGGCGCGACGAATGAGCTCTTCAGTGCCTTCGCTGCCTGTGCCCGCGACGGCCTTGATCAGCCGAGTCGCCTCGGCGGGTTTGTAGCCAAGCGACACGAGCGCCGCAAAGGCCTCGCCTTCCGCACCACCTGCCGTCGCCTCCACCGGAAGCGAACTACCCGTCGCATCGACCGAAAGTCGATCGCGCATTTCGATGACGAGCCGCTCGGCGGTCTTTCGACCGACACCAGGAATCTTGGTGAGCGCGGTGACATCGTTGGACGTCACGCAGGCAGCGAAGCCCTCGGCCGAGGTGCCCGAAAGGATGGCGAGCGCAATCTTTGGACCGACTCCCGATACTTTGAGCAAATTGCGAAAGAGATGGCGTTCGGCCACCGTCGCGAACCCATAGAGGATGTGCGCGTCCTCCCGCACGACGAGGTGGGTCACCAATCGCACCTCTTCACCGACCGCAGGCAGTCCATAAAAGGTCGACATCGGCGCCTCGAGCTCGTAGCCGACCCCACCGACCTCGATGAGCAACTGAGGCGGGGCTTTCACGGCGATACGACCACGCAAGGACCCGATCATCCGGCGACTCCTCGATGACCCGCGATGAGCCCGGCCAACTTTCGATGCTGCGCGTGACACAACGCGACCGCGAGCGCATCGGCGGCATCCGAAGTCAGACGGCCCTCCACTTTGAGCAGCGTTCGCATCATGTGCGCCACCTGCAGCTTGTCGGCACCACCGAACCCTACGGTCGCGAGTTTGATCGCCCGAGGCGCGTACTCGGCAATCTCGTATTCACCGAGCGCGGCCAAGGCTGCACCGCGCGCCTGCCCGAGCTTGAGCGCACTGTCGATGTTGCGATTGACGAAAACTTTTTCGATGGCAACTTCTCCGGGTGAATGCTCGAGCACCAGCGCGCGAACGCCTTCGTGGATGCGGGAGAGCCGGGTGGAGATCGACAGTCCATCGACCTCGATTCGCCCATGCGTCACGCAAAGACAGTCGGGCCCGTTCACGTCGATGATGCCGTAACCCAGTCGACGTGATCCGGGGTCGATTCCGAGGATGCGGCAGTTCTGCGAAACGACAGTCGTCGGGGCTTCGACCGAGCCGGAGGACTCCGGATCGTAACTACGCCAGGACTTGGACCGATATCGCGCCATGCGCTCGCGACCCCGAGGATGCGCTGAAAAGCGACCGGCCTATGATAGCCGGAAACCCTCAGCGATTCGGCATGTCGATGGCGCGCTTGTCGGCTGCGAGAGCCGCCTCATGCAGAGCCTCGGACAAGGTCGGATGCGCATGGATCGTTCGCTGCAAGTCCTCGGCGCTCGCCGAGTACTCCATGGCCAGCACTGCCTCGGCGATCAGCTCACCCGCCATCGGGCCAATGATGTGGACACCCAGGATCTGGTCGTCGTCCTTCGCCGCGATCAACTTGGCAAAGCCCTGACTGGCCTCCATGGCCCGCGCTCGACCGCTCGCGAGGAACGGGAAACTGCCGACCTTGTACGCCCGACCACTCGCCTTGACCTGCTCTTCGGTCTGACCGACCCAGGCAATCTCGGGAGCCGTGTAGATCACCGAGGGAATCGTCTCGTAGTTCACGTGCGAATAAAGACCGGCGATACGATCGGCGACCGCTACACCCTCTTCCTTGCCTTTGTGCGCGAGCATGGGGCCGCGTACGCAGTCTCCAACCGCCCAGACATTCTCGGCGCCGGTATGGCAATGATCGTCGACCTTGATGAACCCGCGCTCGTCGACGACGACACCCGTGCCTTCACCGAGCAGATTGGCCGTATGCGGACGTCGGCCGATGCAGACGACGAGCTTGTCGACGGTGAGCGAATGCGAGGCACCCGCCTCATCGGTATAACTCACCTGCACTTCACCCTTCACCACGGTCGCACCCGAGACCTTGGCTCCGAGTCGGATGTCGAGACCCTGCTTCTTGAAGTGCTTCATCGCCTCCTTCGCTAGCTGCTGATCAGCCATCGCGAGGAAACTCGGCATCGCCTCGAGCACGACGACATCGGCGCCGAGACGACGCCACACGCTGCCGAGTTCGAGTCCGATCACGCCCGCACCGATCACGCCGAGCCGCTTCGGTACCGAGTCGAACTCGAGCGCGCCCCAACTATCGACGATGTGCTGACCGTCGAACGCCGCCGTCTTGAGCGGCGTCGGCTGCGAACCACTTGCGAGGACCACGTGCTTGGCGGAGAGCGTCTTCACGCTGCCGTCGTGGGCCGTGAACTCGACTTTCCGACCTGCGAGCAACTTGCCGTGACCCTGCATCGCGGTGACACCGGCAGCCTTCAGCAACTGCACGATACCGCCCGTCATGTTCTTGACGATGCCGGTTTTGCGTTTTTGCATCGCCGCGATGTCCATGGCGACCGGGCCCGTCTTGATACCGTGCGAGGCAAACTCGGCCTGCGCGCGATGAAAGAGCTCGGAGGATTCGAGCAAGGCCTTGGAGGGAATACAGCCCGCATTGAGGCAGGTCCCTCCGAACGTGGCGCTGCCGTCGTAATTCTTCCATTCGTCGATACAGGCGACCTTCAGGCCGTTCTGACCCGCACGAATGGCCGCCGGGTACCCGGCGGGACCGCCGCCGATGACGATGACGTCGTAATCACTCATGATTTTATTCCGCTGATGTCAGAGGCCGAGCAGGATTCGGCCCGGATCTTCGAGGCAATCTTTGATCGCGACCAGGAACTGCACCGCTTCACGACCATCGATGATGCGATGGTCGTAGCTCACCGCGAGGTACATCATCGGTCGCACGACGATCTGCCCGTCGACCACGACCGGACGTTCCTGAATCTTGTGCATGCCGAGAATCGCGCTCTGCGGCGCGTTCACGATCGGTGTCGAGAGCAACGAGCCGAACACCCCACCGTTCGTCACGGTGAAGGTACCCCCTTGCAGCTCCTCGATCGTCAGCGACCCCGAGCGGGCCCGAGTCCCGAAGTCGGCGATCTGGCGCTCGATCTCGGCGAAGCCGAGGTTCTCCGCGTTGCGCACCACAGGCACCACGAGCCCGCGATCGGTCGATACCGCGACGCCGATGTCGTAATACTCGTGATAGATGATGTCGCTGCCATCGACGGCCGCATTCATCAGCGGCACCTTGCGCAGGGCCTCGATGCTCGCTTTCACGAAGAACGACATGAAGCCGAGCTTCACGCCGTGCTGCTTCTCGAAACGATCCTTGTGTCGGGCTCGAAGCTCGTTGATCGCCGTGAGATCCACTTCATTGAACGTCGTGAGCAACGCCGCCGTGTGCTGCGCCTGAACAAGGCGCTCGGCGATGCGTTGACGAAGGCGCGTCATCGGTACGCGCTGCTCGGCGCGCGGGCCCGACGGCACCGCCTTGCCCGCCGTTGCGCTCTTCGAAGGCGCCGGTGCAGGAGCCGATTGTTTCGCCGCATGCGCGACGACGTCGGCTTTGGTCACGCGACCATCACGACCCGTTCCGCTCACCGCAGCCGCCTCGACCCCCGTCTCTTCGACGACACGACGCGCTGCGGGTCCGAGTTTGGCACCGCCCGCCGACTTCGCCGAGGTCTCGGTCTTGCCAGTGGCAGACTCGGACTTCGCCGCCTTCGGCGCTGCCGCTGCGGTAGCGCCCGGCTCGAAGATCGCGAGCAAATCGCCGCTCTTCACGGTGGCACCCTGCTGCACCTTGAATTCTTTGATCACTCCGGCCGCCGGAGCTGGAACCTCGAGCACGACCTTGTCGGTTTCGAGATCAGCGAGGTTTTCGTCGCGGTTGGCCGCCTCACCAGGCTGCTTGCGCCAGGCGACGAGCGTCGCGTCGGCCACAGATTCGGGAAGTTGGGGAACACGGATTTCTATGGTCATGATGTCGATGTTTCCTGATCAATGCTTGCCAGCGCCCGCTGCAGAGCGCACGGGCTGGATGTTCTCTTCGGCGAGTCGGCGGGTGACACGTGTGTCCCCTTCGCGAGCGACCGACTGCAGCGCAGCCTTCACGAGACCGGACTGCTCCGCATCGTGAATCTTGCCGATACCCGTCGCGGGGGCTGCAGCCGGCGCACGACCGGCGTAGAGCAAGGTGCGTTTTCCCGCGAACGGACGCTCGAGACGATGACGGATCTGATACCACGCACCCTGATTTTGCGGCTCTTCCTGACACCACACGATTTCCTGGGCGTTCGGGTATCGCTCGATCGTCGCCGCATATTCCTCGGCGGGAAACGGGTAGATCTGTTCGAGTCGAACGAGCGCGACGTCGCTCTGGCCCGAAGCGCGACGCGCCTTGAGCAAATCGAAGTACACCTTGCCACTCGAAAACACGACTCGCCTCACTTTGGTGCGATCGATCTCATCGATCTCGTCGATGATGTTCTTGAACGAACCGCTCTCCAGATCTTCGAGCGCCGACACCGACAAGTCGTGACGCAGCAAACTCTTCGGCGTCATCACGATCAGCGGCTTGCGGAATTCGCGCAGCATTTGTCGGCGCAGCATGTGGAACATCTGCGCCGGCGTCGACGGCACGCACACCGACATGTTGAGCTCGGCGCACAGTTGCAGGAAGCGCTCGAGTCGTGCCGAGGAGTGCTCGGGGCCCTGACCTTCGTAGCCGTGCGGCAAGAACAGCGTGAGTCCGCAATAGCGCCCCCACTTCGCCTCGCCCGAGCTGATGAACTGGTCGATGATCACCTGCGCACCGTTGACGAAGTCGCCGAACTGCGCCTCCCAGACGACGAGCACGCCGGGATCGGTCTGCGAGTATCCGTATTCGAAGGCCAACACCGCCTCTTCCGAGAGGACCGAGTCGATGACTTCGAACCGAGGCTGACGCTCAGCGATATGTTTGAGCGGTACGTGAGCCGCACCGGTGTTTTGATCGTGCAGCACCGCATGACGATGGAAGAACGTGCCGCGTCCCGAGTCCTGACCCGAGATGCGAACGGCATAGCCATCTTCGAGCAAGCTCGCGTAAGCGAGCGACTCGGCGCAGCCCCAGTCGAGCGGCAGCTCGCCGGCGATCATCTTGGCGCGATTCGTGATGACCTGTTGAACGCGCGGGTGCATCACATGACCCTCGGGCGTCGCCACCAATCGAGCGCCGAGCGCCTTGAGACGCTTCATTTCGACGCCCGAACGAACCGTCGCCGTCCAATCGATGGTGCGCATGTACGCGCTCCAATCGACCGTATATTTGTTTCCGATCATGCCGAGTGAGGCCTTCGCCTGCGGCCGCCCCTCATCGAGACCCGCACGATACTGTTCGATCAACCCGTCGGCATCGAACTGCGTGATCACACCCTCTGCGACGAGCCGATCCGCGTAGAGCTTGCGAGTGGTCGGGTGCTTGCGGATGACGCTGTACATCACCGGCTGCGTGGCAGCAGGTTCGTCCGCCTCGTTATGACCGAGACGTCGATAGCACACGAGATCAATCACGACGTCCTTGTGGAAGCGCTGTCGGTATTTCATGGCGAGGCGCGCCACGAACACCACGGCCTCCGGATCATCGCCGTTGACGTGGAAAATCGGCGCCTCGAGCATCTTCGCGACATCCGAGCAATACATCGTCGATCGCATGTCGTTCGGATTCGAGGTCGTGAAACCCACTTGGTTATTCACGACAAGATGAACCGTGCCGCCGGTGTAATAGCCGCGGGCTTGTGACAACTGCATCGTCTCCATGACGACACCCTGACCGCCGAACGCCGAATCGCCATGGATGAGACACGGCACGACTCGCTCGCCGAGCGAATCACCGCGGCGCTCCTGGCGCGCTCTCACCGAGCCTTCGACCACCGGATTGACGACTTCGAGATGCGAAGGGTTGAACGCGAGTCCGACGTGGACATTGCCACCCGGCGTTCGCAGATCGGCCGAGAAGCCCTTGTGGTACTTCACGTCGCCCGAGCCCTTGACCTGAGAAACGTCGTACTTGCCCTCGAACTCTCCGAACAAATCGGAGGGCGACTTGCCAAGCACATTGACGAGCACGTTGAGGCGACCGCGGTGGGCCATGCCGATGACGAACTCTTCGACGCCGAGGCTCCCGCCCGTCTGGATGAGATCGTCGAGCAGCGGGATCAAGGAGTCGCCACCCTCGAGCGAAAAGCGCTTCTGACCCACGTACTTGGTGTGAAGGTAACGCTCGAGTCCTTCGGCCGCCGTCAGCTCCCAAAGAATGTTTCGACGTTCCTCGGCCGAGAACCGATGGTGCATCCGACCCGACTGGAACTCGTCCTGCAGCCACAGTCGCTCGTCGGTATTCGAAACATGCGCGAACTCCGCGCCGACAGAGCCGCAATACACATGCTCGAGGGTCGAGATGATCTCGCGCAGCGTCGCGCGGCCAGGGACGTTGCCGACACGGCTGCCGGTGAAGAACGGGGTATCGAGATCACCTTCGGAGAGTCCGAAATACGCCAGTCCCAATACTTTGGGTCGCTCGCGCTGCATGAGGTTGAGCGGGTCGAGCTTGGCGATCAGGTGCCCGCGGTTCGCGTAAATCTGCAGGAGACGGGAGACCGCACCTTGCTTTGCACTCGCATCACCGTCCAGCGCCGCCGCGACGGCGACACCCACTTGCCGAGCGGCCTGGGCACGCTCTGCGATCGCGTCCTGGATCGCACGATGCGACCGCTCCGGAGCAGTGGGCTGCGGTAGACGAGCAAAATATTCACGCCAAGCGGCCGATACCGACGCCGGGTCGTTCAAATATTGTTCGTAGAGGGACTCGACATAGTCGGCATTACCGCCATAAAGCGGAGAAGTAGCGAGTTGATCGCTGCGCGAGGCGCCCATGAGTGAATCAAACCCCCGGAACCGTAGAAAGCCCGCCATTCTACCCGAAGGGTATTGAGAGGTTGGGTCGTGGCGCCCCCGGCCGGAGTTGAACCGACGACCTTGGAGTGCCCCGTCAAGCGGAGACGCAAGAGGTGGTGGCGCCCCCGGCCGGAGTTGAACCGACGACCTACCGCTTAGGAGGCGGTCGCTCTATCCACTGAGCTACGGGGGCACGCCCGATACCCTGGGGAAATGGTGGAGCGGAGGAGGATCGAACTCCCGACCTTCGCATTGCGAACGCGACGCTCTCCCAGCTGAGCTACCGCCCCACACGAGGGCGGCGATTCTAGCACCACCCCACCGGCGATTTTATATCGATCCGATATAATTAGGGCCATGGACGCCAAAACGCTCTGTTTGGGTCTGCTCTCCTTCGGGAACGCCAGCGGGTACGACCTCAAAAAGCACGTCGAATCGGCGGGGGATCATTTCTTCGCCTCCGGCTTCGGCTCTATCTACCCGGCCCTCTCCTCATTAACGAAGCAAGGACTCATCGAGCCTATCGGAAAATCGATCCGAGGACGGCAGGACCGCAAGGTTTACCGGATCACCGCAACCGGTCGCTCGGAACTCATACGCCTGCTTTCCGTGATCGAGCCGCGTCACCTGCTTCGATCCGATTTATTCGCCCTGCTGTACTTCGCTCACCTCGTCACGCCGGAGCGCATCACGCAGATCATCGACGATCGTCTTGCTGCGATGAATGCGGCGAACGCCGCGGCGACGATCGATCCTGCGACACCACTCAAGCATCCGAACCCGGCGAACGCACAATTCGTCGCGGGCCTGAAAACAGCCCTATTCGACACAACGATCAAATATTTCCGGGAAAATCGCGGATTGCTCGTTCCTTGAGATCGTGGCCCACCTAAACGGGGCCCCTCAGTAACGAAGTCGAAGCAGCGCCGGCAGGTCCTGATCGCCCGTCGTGACGACGAACAGCGCGTCGTACTCGTCGTCACGCAACGAGACGGAATACCGCCCTCGCGTCAAGATCGAAATCATTTCAGGCACGGTATTCGAGTGGCCCACGATCAGGATGGTCTGACTCGCCCTTTCTTCGAGGACGCGTCTGACGAGCGCTGCGACGTCGCGGCCTGGATACTCCTCCGCGACGAGGCCGAGAGTCGAGGTCAGTGGTTGAGCGGTCTGCCGTGCGCGCCGGGTATCGCTCGTATAAACGGCCGCCACACCGGCATCGTGCAGCAGGCGACCCAAGAGTCGAGCCCGCTCCTGACCCTCGGTACTCAGCGGCGGATCACGCGTACCGTCATCCGCTTTCTCTGCATGGCGAACCACGATGACGACCGTAGGCGCCACGGGCGACGACGCCTCCGAGAACCCACGGGTCGCGAGGATGACCAAGCTGATCGCAACGACGATCTTGCGCAATGAACGGGACGGGAGGGTGACCACGCCTGCGCAGTGTAACGACTTGACGCTATAGTCGCAGAGTGAACCCGATCGTGTACGCCATCCCGGTATTCATGGTCTCGATCCTGCTCGAGGCCTGGATCGCGCATCGGCGCGGCGTCGCGACCTACGACATTCCTGACGCCATCACGAGCCTGAACTTCGGGATATTGAGTCAGGTGTCCGCGGTCTTCGTCCGGGTATTCACATTCGGGATTTATGTCTGGACCTTCGAAACGCTGCGCCTCGGCACGCTGCCGACGGATTCGATCTGGGTCTGGGTCTTCGCGCTGATCGCCTACGATTTCATTTATTACTGGGTGCATCGCTTCGGCCACGAGGTCAACCTCATGTGGTCCGCGCATCAAGTGCACCATTCTTCCGAATACTTCAACCTGTCGACGGCTCTGCGCCAAACCTCGACCGGTGCATTCGCCTCGTTCCCGTTCTATCTGCCCATGGCGCTTCTCGGCGTCCCGCCCATCGTCTTCGGTACCGTCGCACTCATCGACCTGCTCTATCAATACTGGGTGCACACCGAGCTCGTACGCAAACTCGGTTGGGCTGACCGAGTGTTCGTCACGCCCTCGAACCACCGCGTCCATCACGGCCAGAACGATTACTGCATCGATCGGAATTACGGCGGAATTTTCATCATTTGGGACCGTCTCTTCGGAACTTTCGCCGAAGAGCGCGACGGGGAGCCCGTGGTCTACGGCATCCGCAAACCGCTCGCGAGCTACAACCCCGTGTGGGGAAATCTCAACGTGTACCTCGACGTATTCCGGAAATCTTTGAGTGCCGGGTCGATGTTTGCAGCCGTCAGAACCTGGTTCGACCCGCCCGGCGGACGCGGCGTCGCACTCGCGCATCTCGATCCGCAGAGCGTCAAAAAATTCGAGACTGGAACGCCGCCTGGCATGCGCCGATACGCCGTCGCGCAATACGCCTTGCTCGCCGTGATCGTGACGTATTTCCTCGCCATCGCCCCAATGCTCAGCCTTCAAGATCGAATGCTGTGGGCACTCTTCATCGTCGTATCGACGATCAGTCTCGGCGGGTTGCTGGAGGGGCGTCGTTACGCCAAAGCCTTCGAAGGCGCGAGACTCATCGGCTTAGGCGCAATCCTCGCTGTTTCCGCGCTGCCGACTCCTTAACGCCTTTAAGGGGGGGGGGGGGGGGATATCGCACCCTCGCGAATCTCGCTTGGCGTCAGGCCGTGACGCTCCCGAAAAGCCTTCGAAAAATTTGCAGGCGTTGAATAACCGAGCGCATCGCTGATGGTGGATACGGGCACCGTGGTCTCGCAGAGCATTTGATGCGCTCGACGGAAGCGCTCTTCTCGCAGCCACCCGAAAACCGTTTGGCCACAAAACGCCTGAAAGGCCTCCCCCAGCCTTCGCCGATTACTGCCGACTCGCGACGCAAGTTCTTCGAGCGATGGCGGCGCGGAAATGGACTCGCGCAGGATACGCTGCGCGGCAACGACGAGAACCTCATCCGGAGTCGTCAAAGGACGAATCCCCTCGCCTGTTCCGCTGCGCCCGGGGTGTTCATTCATGCGGCGCGCCGCGAGGCCGAGGTGTACGCCCACACGCGCCAGGACTTCCGTTTCGCTGAAAGGCTTGGTGATGTAATCGACACCCCCCACCCTGAAGCCCTCGAGACGCGTGGCGAGATCCGTCGCAGCGGTCAGGAAAATCACAGGAATTTCGGCGGTGCTCGCGTTGGCTTTGAGACGTCGGCACACGGTGAAGCCATCGGTCCCGGTCATGTGGATGTCCAACAATATGAGACCAGGATCGAGTACCACGGCCTGGCGATATCCCTGCTCGCCATCTCGCGCGACACTGAAACGCAGGTCGCGCAAGGTCATCAGCTCGAGCAGCAAACGAAGGTCGGTGATCGAGTCGTCGATCATCAAGACATCGATTCGCGAGGGCATCAGACTGCCGACTCCGCCATCAGCGCCTCAAGCGCATCGAAATCGAGATCGGCTGCCGATGCCTCGACTCGATCCGCAAAACTCGAATATTCAGGTGCGCGTCGTCGCAAGGCTTGCGCCCACTCTCGCAGAGCGGTGACCTCACCGAGTTCCATCATTTCGCGCAACGAAGCCAACTCCGACGCGTCGGGACGAGCAACCGGAGGCGCGCCGATCCCTCGTTCCTCATGCGACGAATAGGTCCATCGCAAGCCGAGCAAGCGACCCACGCAGGTGAGGAAGTCATTGTGATTGACGGGCTTCAAGAACTCGGCCGAAAACCGGATCCCCTCGTTCCACCCTTCGGGGCGACTCGCGGGCGCAGCGGAAATCATCACGACGGGCGTGTCGGGACGATGCCGATGAATCGATTCGAGCACGGCCCAGCCGTCCCCATCAGGCATGAACTGATCCGTCACGACGAGATCGAGGATGTCGAAATTCGAAAACACACTGATCGCGGCATTACCGCTCTCCGCTTCATGGACGGTGAACCCCGCCCGAGCGAGCAGTCCGGCGAAGATCGCTCGACCGCCCGGATCGTCATCGATGACGAACGCGATTCGTGGTCGACCCGCGTACCCACGCGCCTCGATGGGTCTAGGCTCTACCTCTGCAACAGCGTTCGTTTTCAAACGTGACGACGACGCGGCGATCGAAAACCGGAAGATGCTCCCGAGTCCCGGCGTGCTCTCGACACCGACATCGCCCCCCATGAGACTCACGAGTTGCCTGACGATCGCGAGGCCCATGCCCGCCCCTTTTCCACCGTAGCGTTCGGCTCGCCCCACCCGCTCGAAAGGACGGAAAATTCGCTCCCGATCTTCCGGCGCGATACCCTCCCCCGTATCGATCACCGCAAAACCGAGCTCGAACGCCTCGTCGTTTTTCGAGCTGACGTATTCCACGGTGATGACACCGTCCCGGGTGTGACGAACGGCGTTGACGATCAGGTTGTCGAGCACTTGGCGCAACCGGCCGGCGTCGATCCGCAACACGACGTCGTCGATGGGCAAACTCCCCGATCGCGCTTGGACGATGAAGGTGTTGCGAGCTCGGGTGGCGAGCAGGCGGGATGAGATTTCCAGCTGATGCAGGAAATCAGCCAGCCGCACCGGCTCGACCCGAAGCGTCAAGGCGCCAGCCGATCCCTTCGCATAGTCGAGAATTTCATCGATCAGCCGCAGCAATTGACGACCGCTATTTACGATGCCAGAAAGCTCGGGGGCTTTACGAAGTTTCTCGGATGAGCGCATCAGCAGCTGGGCGTTACCGAGCACCGAGTCGAGCGGGGTACGCAACTCGTGACTCATGCGCGAGAGGAAATCCACCTGCGCGTTGGTCGCCAGTTCGGCATCCATGAGCCTGCGGCTGAGATTTCGCGACTTCTCCATCATCGCCATCAACACGAGCGCCACGACGATCAACATGGCGATCGGCGCGATCACGATATCGATCATGTATTCCGGTGCATTGACCTTTGCGATGGGAGCCCGCACCGCTATCGCGCCGGTTAGCGCGACGAAGGCGATGAATATCCAACGGGCGAAGAGCTCTCCCTGCCGCCACGCACGAAAGCTGACCCAGGACAGCAGCATCAGCAACGGGATAGTCAACGTACTCCAGAGTATCGAGCCCAGAGAGTAGTCGACGAAGATACTGACGAGCTGGAATATCAAAACCGCAGCCAGCAAAATTCGCAGTGCAAGATGCTCCTCGGGAAAGTTCCGTATCGTCGGCATGGCCGCATAGGAATAACCGACGAGACCCACGACTGTGAGCATTCCTCCTATCGACATCAGCTCGATCGGGATCGGCATCGTGGCAGGCCATAAAAATGCGAGAAATACTCCGCTCGAGATCACCGCCTGGACAAACTGCCCCACCAAAGAAATGGCGAAAAATCCGTACTGCTTCTGCCCGAGCGAGAACAGCATCATGAGCGACAGCGTCAAACCGAAGAGCAAACTGCCCATGGCCGTACCCATGAAGACGATAGTTGCCAACCTGAAGCCTCGATAGGCGGCGCTATCCCAAAGACGCGTTTCGAGATTGACTCGCGATCGACTCTCGACCCGGATCCAAACGTCTGCAATTTCGCCGGCTGCGACGCGTAACGGCGTCACGTCGTAATAACTACCCACCCTGTTCCGCTCGCTGCGGGGCACACCGTATCCCGTTCGATCCGAGCGCCAGCGGCCGTCGGCGTCTCGCTGAAAAACGGTGACTTCGGTGAGGCGTGGATGGCCGATCTGCAACCAAGGCTCGGAATCCTCTGGCGATGAATTTCGCAGGCGAAGACGCATCCAGACCGCATCTTTGATGTACCCGAGATTGCGATCTCGGCGAGTAAGGGTCCTGAGTTCGCAGCCACCCGATGCAATGAAATCGCGGCTTGCACCCGTCGAGGCTCGACACCATTCGAGTCCCTCGATGACTTCGACGTTTTCTCGCAGCGAAGCGACGTCGGTGATGATTGGCGACGGCGGGCTGACGGCAGCCGTCAAAGGCACCGTAAAGAAAAGAAACAATGATGAGAAAACCGAGAGAACGAACACCAACAACCTCACCCCCGAAAGAGTTGCTGAGAAATCGTCCAAAGCCGAACAACCCCTGTCAAAAAGATTGTCCTATATACATCGTAAGATAATTTCAAAGACAAACCAAACTGAATTGATCTCCGTCATGCGCGTGCATCGGGGAATATCCGGTGCACGCCCGGGAATCTCTTTAGCTGACAGTTGTGCCTACCATTTCGGACCATGAACAACCCCTCACCATCCAGAAAATCTCAGTTCGACCCCCTCACCCTCGTCGCCGGGCTGCATCCGACGCCAGAAGAGCCGCTGATGACGCTCCACCAGTCCTCATTACGTATCCGGGGTGTGTTGCACCTGCTTCACGAGGCACTGCAAAGCGGTAACGGCATCGGCCCGGGTCACGCGGCGGCCGTCTGCGCATTGATCAAGAGCGCGGAGACCGATCTCTCGGAGATCGATCAATCGATCGATGAATTGGTCGACCTGCATCTTGGTCGCCCGAGGCGCTGACCGACCGACGACCGACGGCCATCGGATCGGGTAGTCTGCAACCATGAAGGGACTGTCTCGCTCCGCGATTTTCGTGATTCTTGCTCTCGCGTTCAGCGGCGTCCTTGTCTGGATTTTCCGCGGAGCGATCGCGGAAAGACTCATCCTTCGTTTCGTCGAGCGCGCAGCGGCGACCGCCAATCCGGCAGCAGGGTTACCCGATGGCCTGCACATCGGGCTATGTGGCACTGGCTCGCCGATGACGGATCCGCGACATAGCGGCCCTTGCACCGCCGTATTGGCGGGCGATCGACTCTTCATCGTGGATGCCGGCCCGGGCAGTGCGGCAACCCTCAATCGCATGCTCCTTAACCCCGGCCGGGTCGAGGCGGTATTGCTGACCCACTTCCATGGTGATCACGTGGGCGGACTCGGCGATCTCGCTTTGCAGCGCTGGGTCGCGGCCTCGGCCGAATCACCCCTCGACGTGTATGGCCCGCCCGGTGTCGACTCCGTTGTCGACGGCATCAACGTCGCCTACGCCAACGACAACGACTACCGAATCGCCCACCATGGCGAAAAGATCGCTCCGCCCGCAGGTCGCGGCCTCGCGGCCAAAGAATTCTCGATGGAGAGCGCCGATCGTACCGTCCTCATCGATTCACCTTCTCTCAAGATCACGGCGTTCCTGGTGGATCACGGTCCCGTAAAGCCCGCGGTGGGTTATCGATTCGATTACAAAGGACGCAGCGTCGTCATCAGCGGCGATACTCGGGCAAGCGCAGCGGTCGAGCGCGAATCGATGAAGGTCGACCTCTTGATCCACGAGGGACTCTCGCCTCGGCTCGTCGCATTGATGGAGAGCGGTTTCGCGCGTCATGCGCGGACGGCCTATGCCCAAGTCATGGCGGACATCCGCAACTATCACACCTCACCCGAAGAAGCGGCCGAGATCGCCCAACGCGCAGGGGTACGGATGCTCGTCTTCAACCATATCGTTCCGCCCCTTCCGAGCCGATTTCTGGATGCGCGATTTTTGGGCGATGCCAGTTCGCGCTATGACGGTCCCATACGCGTCGGGGTCGATGGCGACTGGTTTTCTCTGCCGACAGGCTCGACGACCATCGAGGTCGACTCGCGGCCGTGAGCGTCTTGCGTGCACAGATCGGACGTCGCGTCGCCCGCTTTTTGACGAGCGAAAAAAGGCTGGGACTGCAGCGTCACCTCAGAACGTTGGGACGGCGCGTCTCGGGCAGACCCGCGACGGTGCATTACTTCCATCAGTTCGATGATCCCTACAGCGACCTCGCGGCAACACAACTCGAACGGCTTCGAAACGAGTACGCGATCACCATCGAGTGCCACACCGTGCCCCACCCCGATGTCGCCGCGGCGCCTCAAGCTGAGGCGCTCAAAGACTGGTCGAGACGAGACGCCGCCCGTCTTGCGCACCAGTTCGGTCTCGTGCGCCCTGAAAGCAGCGTCTCACCGGAGGCGCTGCAATCCGATGCCGCCTCACTCGAAAAGGGTCGTGTGCTACGCCAGCGTCTTGGACATTACCTTGGCGCCACGTTTTATTTTGAGGGTGAATGGTACTGGGGCATCGATCGACTCCACTACCTCGAATCGCGATGGATCGAATCGGGACTCGCGTTACCTGGACGATCGCCGCAGCCGATGACCCCGCCAGCGCTGCGCTTCGTTCCCGTCGATGAACTGCGCAAGTCCGAACGACCCACGCCGACCTTGGAGTTTTTCTGCTCACTGCGCAGCCCCTATACATGGCTCGCTGTCGATCGAATTCGACGACTTGCGAAACACTATCGTGCGACGCTCGAACTGAAGTTCGTTCTGCCGATGGTGATGCGCGGTCTACCCATTCCAACGGCCAAGAGGATGTACATCCTGGCGGATGCCAAACGCGAGGCCACGCGATTAGGGTTGCCCTTCGGCGATGTTGCCGATCCCGTGGGAAAACCCGCCGAAAGAGGACTCGCCGTGCTGCATCATGCGATCCAGCGCGGCGCAGGCGAGGCCTTCCTCGAATCGTTCCTGCGTGGTGTCTTCGCCGAGGGTATCGATGCGGGCAGCACGCGAGGACTCGGCCTCATCGCTCAGCGCGCGGGCATCGATAGATCGTCAGTCGCCGCCGCGCTGTCGGACGAGTCATGGCGAGTGGTCGCCGAAAATCATCGCAACCAACTTTTGTCGTCGGGCCTCTGGGGCGTTCCGAGTTTTCGGGTGGCGGGTTTGCCGGCCTATTGGGGGCAGGATAGGCTCTGGTGTCTCGAGAATGACTTGATCCGCCTGCAAACATGAACCGTCGCTTTCGCCTGGCACTGATCCTCATCGCGATTTTCGCGACGATCGCAACCGTGTTTCTGTTGGCGGGAGGGCGAACGGGTCTTGCTCTCGCCTATGCGAAATACGTTCTTCATCAAGAAAGCGCGCCCTACCGCGAGATCACGTGGCAACGCGGCCCCGACGCCGCGCGCGCAGACGACACCTCGGCAGGCACGCAAAGAAAGCCCAACGTCATTCTCATCGTCGTCGACGATCTCGGCTACGACGATCTGACCGTGCTCGGCGCAGGGGTCGCCGAGGGTCGAGTCGGAACGCCGAACATCGACAGTCTCGCAAGCGGAGGCGTTCGGTTCGAGGCGGCCTATTCGGGCAACGCAACCTGCGCACCGTCGCGCGCAGCCATCATGACGGGACGCTATGCCACGCGTTTCGGTTTCGAATTCACGCCAGCGCCGACGGCCTTCATGAAGTTGATCTCCTCGGGAGTCAACCGGAACCCCGGTGATCCACCTCCGAAATACTTTGCCGAGCGCGAGGCGGGCCAACCTCCCGTCGAGGACATGGGGCTCCCGACGAGCGAGATCACGATCGCGAAGCTGTTGCAGTCCACGGGTTATCACACGGTGCAGATCGGAAAGTGGCATCTCGGGGATAGTCCGAAATACCGCGCTTACGCGCATGGATTCAACGAATCTTTGAGCCTGCAGCATGGCGCCGCCATGTACTTGCCCGAGGATGATCCGCGCGTGGTGACCGCGGTCGCTGAAAAAGACCTCATCTCCAAGTTCATCGTCGCCAACGGTCCGTGGGGTGTGCGATTCAACGACGGCGAAGTGTTCAAGCCTGATCGATACCTGACCGACTACTTCACCGACGAAGCGATCCGGGTCATCGATGCAAACCGCCACCGTCCGTTCATGCTTTATCTCGCCTACAACGCACCGCACACGCCCCTGCAGTCCACCCGCGAGGACTACGATGCTCTCCCGTTCATTGCGGATCACACGCTACGCGTGTACGCCGCAATGTTGCGCTCACTCGATCGAAATATCGGACGACTGCTCAACTCGCTGCGCGAGCGCGGCCTTGACGATGACACCTTGGTAATTTTCACGAGTGACAACGGCGCGCCGCATTACGCGGGCGTCGGACACCGCAACCAGCCCTACCGCGGCTGGAAGGCCACCTACTTCGAAGGCGGCATTCGAGTGCCGTTCTTCATGCGCTGGCCTTCGGGTCTACCAGAGGGACAAGTCGTTGCGGGGCCTGCGGCCCACTTCGATATCTTCTCGACCATTGCTGCGGCGGCGGAAGTGAGTCCGCCGAGCGATCGCATCATCGACGGCGTGAACCTGCTGCCATTCGCTCGTGGCGAACTCGCGGGACGACCTCACGAGGCGTTGTACTGGCGTACGGACGACTATCTGACGCTGCGACTCGGAGACTGGAAACTGCAGACGAGCCGGCTCGCCAACAGAACCTGGCTCTTCGACCTCGCGACCGATCCTGCCGAACAAACCAATCTCGCCAACCGCGAGACGGCTCGAGTCGCCAACATGACATCAATGCTCGAGGCGTTCGATCGCCAACAAACTGCACCGCTCTGGCAATCGCTCGCTGCCAATCCGATTCCGATAGACCGGTCTTTGCAAGAGCCGGCCAAACCCAAAGAAGAGTTCGTCTACTTCTCCAACTGACGAACCGTCTCGAGAATTGCTCGCAAGGTCTCGATGGGTAGCTGACCGGGCGCTGAACTTTGTGCGCCCGAGGCGAAGGTCAGCGCAGAACCGAACAGTCCGCCAAAGACCCGCGTGACGACTCCAAGGGATCCCATCGCCATCGTGATGAGTGGCAGCGATAACTGACGCGAGGCGCGCTCCGTCGCTGCGAGCAAACGCAACACGTCGGCGGTCGTCTGCGGCATCACGGCGACTTTGGCCGCATCCGCACCCACTGTCGCTGCCCGCGTAAGCAGATCGACAATCCGATCTTCGGAAGGCGTGTCCTCGATGTGGTGCGACGAAGCGATTACTTGAACGTCATGGCGGTGAGCGACGTCGATGACCGCCTGCATCAGACCCGAAGCCAGCGACAACTCGACATCGACAAAGTCGAAGTTTCTGGATTTGGCGGCGCTCGACAACAACTGGCCGACGATAGTCGGATCGAGTGCCGTCTTCGCTCCACCTTCCTGTTCGGAGCGCAGCGTGAAGATCAACGGACACTCGCCCGTTGCCGCCCGTATCCGCGACGATGCCTCGATGACCGCATCGGCCGAGCCAACGAGGCGAAAATGATCCACGCGCCACTCGATCACATCGGGCGCACGCCTTCGCAACGCATCGAGATCGGCGTCGAGAGTCGAGAGGTCGGCCGTCATCAAAGACAGGCAGACGGCAGGCTCTCGTCCGTTACCCAGTGTTTTTCCGCGGACCGTGAGAGGTCGGAAACTTGTCATGACAAGACGTTGAGGAAGGTGGTGATGATGACGGCGTTGGTGAAATCAATGAAAAACGCACCTACGATCGGCGCCACCAAGAATGCTCGCGGAGCAGGTCCAAAGCGCTCGACGATCGTTCGCATGACGGCCATCGCATTGGCGGTGGTGCCAAGCATGAATCCGGTGAATCCACCGCTCATCACGGCGGCATCGTAGTCACGGCCCATGACGCGAAATACCACCCAAGCGCAGAAGAGCGCCACGGCGATCAACTGCAAAACCAGATTCACGATCAGCGGCAGCGCCAGCGACGCCAACTCCCAGAGCTTGAGATTCATGAGCGCGATCACGAGGAAGAGCGTGAGGCAGACCGCGCCGACTTTCGATGCCAGATCGTGCGGTATTCCGATCCAACCTGTTCGGTCATCGATGTTTCGGATCAACGCACCGACAAGCATGGCGCCGACATATCCCGGAAGCGTGAGCCCTGCCTCGACGAAACCCGCACTCAACACGCCGCCCGCTGCCATCGCCACCAGCAATACGGTCAGCGCCTTGAGCGCATCACGGACTCCATCCTCATCACCCTCCTCGTCGTGAGTGGTTCGCGCGCGCGCTGGCGTCGTGACCTCGGCATGCACCGGCTGGTCACGCGTCGCGCGAGACGCCGTTCCTTCGAGACCATGACGGACGAGCAATCGAGTCGCGATCGGTCCACCGAAGAGACCACCGAGGACGATACCCGCCATGGCGGCAGCGATCGCGAGGCTCTCCGCCGCAGGAACGCCCGCCGCCGCAAACTGCGGCGCGAAAGCGAGCGCCGTCGCAGGGCCACCCGTCAACGCCGTCGAGCTCATGAGCACACCGAGTAACGGAGTCTCGCCGAATGCGACCGCCACACCAATGCCGATGAGGTTTTGAGCGATGGCGAGTACGCTCGCAAGCGCGAGAAACAGAAGCGCCTGGCCACTGCCCGCCCGCAGCAACGCGACACTCGCGCTCAAGCCGATCGAAGTGAAGAACGCCGTCATGAGCGGCGCCTGAAGACTGGTGTCGAAGCTGAACGTCGCGGTGTCGGTAACACGCAAAGACGTGATGATCAACGCGATGATCAATCCGCCGACGACGGCCGCCGGAATGTTGTATTGCCCCAAAACCGGAATCGCTCTGACGAGCGCAAACCCCAAGAACAGCGCGAGGCCTCCGAGGGCGAGCGTCTGGATCAAATCGAACTGGATCATGGGTCGCTACCCTAGCATGCGGGCGGAAGGTGGGCTCCATCCGGGCGTCGCATGCGCCATCGAACAGGCAGACTCAGCGCTGACGCTGGACTTCGTCCGCCTCGACCGTCGAGGCCTGATGCCCCCACTCGCTCCTTATATAAGAGGCCAGAGCGGCCACCTCGCTGTCACTCAGTTTATCTTGGAACCCCCTCATCGACTCCCAGGCTCCGAACGGCGCGGGCAAACGGCTATCGGGATATGCTCCGTAAAGAATGACATTGATGAGCGAGGACGAATCGGCAGACTGGACGATCGCGCTACCGGCGAGTGGCGGCGCCTTCATGAAGCCCCCGCGACCCGTATCTTTGTGACATTCGGAACACTGCTCGCGGTATACGCTTGCGCCCTGCTTCGCGATTTCGAGCGCAGGCGGTGGGTGTGTTTCCTCCTCGATGGGCGCAAGGCTCTTGAGAAACTCGGCGATCGCTGCCGCATCATCAGGGGTCAGGCTTTGCGTGCCTCCCACGATCACCTTGTTCATGGGGCCGAAGGCACCAGCCTTCGAAGAATGTCCGGTCCGAAGATAGTTCTCGATGTCCTTACCCGACCAAGCCGTCAACCCCGCCTTGGCCGGCGTCAAATTGGCTGCAGACCAGCGACGAATCTTCCCGGGTTCAACCTCGTCGAATAGGACGCCTCCTCCGAATCGGGCGTCACTACGCTCCGCCAAAAGCAGGTTGCGCGGCGAATGACAGGCTGCGCAATGACCCAGTCCCAACGTGAGATAAGCGCCGCGATTCCAAGTCTCCGATTTCCATTCGTCATATTCGAACGAATCCGACTTCCCGAAAAAATACTTCCACCCTGCGAGCAAAGGCCGAATGTTAAGCGGAAACGGCAAATCGTTCTCCGGCGGTCGATGACGAACAGGCGTTTCCCCTCTCAGAAAGACGAATAGCGCAAAGAGATCCTGGTCCGTCAGCGTAGCGAAGTGAGTGTAGGGAAACACCGGGTAGAGATGTCGACCATCTCTCGATACGCCCTGTCGCATCGCCCTCGCAAAATCATTGAGCGTCCATCCGCCGATCCCTGTTTCGACATCGGGCGAAATATTGGTCGAGTAAAGACTCCCGATCGGAGAGTCGAACGGCCCTCCCGCCACGTGGAACGCGACACCACCGCCGAGAGGAGGTCCGTTCTTGGCGGTATGACACGATGCACAATTTCCGATGGATGCGAGATATCGACCATATTCGACGTCGCTCTCCGAGGCGTTGGGGAGATCGCGGTTCAACACGGGCGCCTGCTCGGCACACGACACCAGTGCGAGAATCAACGTCAGCAGGCCGAGACGTAACCGCATCTTCGTGACGCTTATTTTCGTCTGTAGACGTCGTGACATTGCCGACATGGCAATGCATCAATGACCATGACGGCTGCCGCATCCTTGCCGTCTTGTCGCGCGATGCGAGACGCCTTGAGCGCGTTGTCCGAAAAATCCTGCATCATCCGCAAGAGCTTTGATTTCTCCGGCCACGCTTTCGGCAGAGTGTCTCCGCCGGGCGCGCCCTGCTCGAAGGCACCCGAAGCGAGACTCGCCGTCAACGAGACCGTTTCCAGATGTGCGGCAAAGTTATCCTCGGGAATGGTCCCCGAAAGCACCTGGCCGATTGCCGAAGTTTGCGCATCGATGACCCGCATGAGCTGTTGCCGATGTGTAATCGAATCGATGGCTCCCGAGTCTTTTCGCGCAGCAGTCGCCGTCTTTGCGGCAGGCTGTCGATAGGCATCGTGGCATCCGCCGCAACCGAGCGCGGTCTTGATGTCGTTGGCACCCGCAAATGGAGCCGTCGACTCGGAGAACTGCATGAGCTTCGAGTTTTGAGTCTCCGCTCGCTTCGAAAAATCGGCCCATTTTTTCCAGACGTCGGGCTTCGCGTACCCACCTTCGACCCGCGGCTCGAAGGCCTTTTTGATCTGACCCGAGGTCAATGCCAGAACCCTCAGATGCTTGGCCAGTTCCGCTTGCGGCGCACCAAGCTGCACCGCGGTCTGATAGGCGACGACACCCTCATCGAGCGTTCGCATGACCGATTTTCGATATTCGATCTGCTCACCGGGCTCCACCGACCAGCCGATCGTCGAGCAGGTCGCCAAAAAAAAGATCCACGTCGCAATCCGCATCGTCCCCTCCACTCTCACGGCAGCACCGGAAATTCGTCTGCGAGAACCGTGATGGCACCAAAACCGCTGACCTTCGCCTCGATTCCGTGACCTTGCACATCACCCGGTGTCTCGTCGGCGGCGAAGGTGTAGACCGGGCGGCCGTGATACGTCCAGGCGCGAACGCTCGGAACACCCTCTCCGTACGCACCGGTAGGCTCCAAAAATTGCGGATAGGGAACATCGGCAATGGCCCATGCACCCGTCGACACCGCATCGGCGGCCGCCAGAACGGGCTGCCACTCACGCGCGCAAGCCTTCGCGTCGCCGCACAGCGCAGACCAGTGGGCGGCGGAATCCCCCACTTCGTCGCAGGACAAGCGATCGGACACCTGATCGTGGCAATACATCGCGTAAAGGGTTCGACCCCTCGAGTCGGCAAACACCCAGCCGATTTCCGGTACCGACATGTGCATCGTCAAAAATTTCGGCCGTGCGCTTGCAGGCTGGACCAGCAACGGCCGCCACGCCTTAGAGGCAACGAGCGACTGGACCAGAGAGGCCGCAGAATCACCGGTCACTCGATAAAGCGGTGCGCCGCGAAACACCCACTGCTTTCGTCCATCACGGCGGGTTGCGACATCGGAACCCACCGCCATCTCCGGCGCATACAAAGGCACCAACCCCGACACGACACCACTGCGCGACGTCGAGGGCGTCAGCAGCAAGCGCCCATCCTCCGCAGAGGCCAACATCAGTCCGTCGACTTTGCGCACCAATCTCGTTCCGGGTGGCAATCGCAGCGGGACCGGTAGCACGCGCCACGCGCCATAACGTGCCATTCCCATGGTCCCGTTCACATCACCGGCCCGTTTGTCGCGAGGCGAGAGGTAGATCGGTTGATCGTCATAGGCCCACTGGCGTCGACCGTCGGGTCGAACAACGATCGACCAAAGGCCCTCGGCTGCCGCTTCGGGCGTGGCGAGGACAGGCGTCCACTTGTCGAGGCAGGTTCGTCGACGGGCCGCCCCCGGCAGCGGATAACCATCCGCGCCTCCGGTCTTTTCGTAGCGTTTATCGGTGCACCCGAAAGCGCCGTTCGGCTCGTCCAGACCGTTCGCGTAGAGCGTCATTCCCGATGCATTCACGTAGATCGGACCCACTGAATCCGCTTGCCCGACGCCAAAACCCGAAGGCGGCGGTCCCTCGGAAAAATCCGTCTCACCAAGCGGCGATACGAGCACCGGCGCAGCGCGTCCATCGGCCACGAACACGATCGCGGCGATCAAAGAAAACAATGACGCAGCGATCCTCGTCCTCACGCGAGGATCTCCGTGATCTCGCGCGAGGTACGCAGCGACGCCACACCCCACTCGGCAACCGGAAGTCCCATCACGCGCTGAACGGTGTAACCAAGGCGGGTGGCCACGTCACCGCCGCCATCCACGTGCAAGCCGGTACGCAACCGACCACCTGCCCTGCCCACCGTGAACATCGGAGTGCCGTTGAGCACATGCGTCTTCGCATCCTCGTTGTCCGAGTGCGCGTAGACGAGCACGTTGTCGATCAAGCTGCCCGCACCTTCGGATTGTCGGGCCAAGGCGTCGATGAAGTACGCAAACGACTTGAACGACTCCCGCAAAAACCACGAACTTTGCAGCTGTATTCCCTGCTTCGGATCGTAAAGCTCTTCGTGCGTGATGTTGTGATGGACGCTATCGAGTCCTTCACGGGTGATCAACGATGCGGAGTTCGAGTACAGCATGTTGAATACGCGCGTCTTGTTGCAGGCGAGCGCCAGCACAAGCAGATCCGCCATGGCGGTGTGACGCGACTCGACCCGCCGATAGTCGAGTCCGACGCCAACTCCATTGGGCTCGTCCGGCGCCTTGGGACACACTCCCGAGACGTCGGGTGGTGACAGTTGCCACTCCAGACGGGTTTCGAGTTCCCGAACCGAGGTCAAGAACTGATCAAGCTTCGCACGATCGTCCGCGCCGAGCTGCCGACTCAAGCTTCGCGCATCTTCGGCAACACCCGACAGCACGCTGCGACGCAAAAGCATCCGCGAATCAGTGGCGTCTCCGTCCGCAGACGACACGCTCGTGAACATTTTTTTATAGAGATCGACTGCCGAAATCTCGGGCGGATTCACCGAATCCGAATTTCGGAAGCTGTAGCTGTCTCGGGGGTTGCCCGTGGCCGCGAGATTGATCATACGAAACGGCGTGCGCCCCGCAATCGCTTCCGCGATGGGGTTATCGAGACTCTCCCCCGGCAAATCGCTCCTCGACTTTGGAGTCGCACCGCATCGAAGGGCGACCCAACCCGAGTAGTGACAAAGATTCGGATTGGCATCGATCGGGACGGAAAATCCCGTAAACAAATTCAGATGACGCCGGAACGGCTCGAGTACCGCAATCTCCTCGGGAAAGTCGAAATCCGCTCCCGTCTTGGTGGGGACGAATACTCGACGATTCATCCCCAGCCCCCAAAACCAGGTACCAAACCGTACCGGCAGCGCTTGTCCGGTTGCCGCGAAGGCAGCACCGCTGTCAGACAAAAAGCAGTTGAGCAAGGGCAGCGAGATGGAGACCGCGCTCGTACCCACGACCCCACGAAGGACGGATCGTCGCGAAAGCTTGGACTCCTGCTCGGAGAGTCGTCCCGATTTAATCAACACGTGCAACCTCCTGCCGCGGCAATGCTCGCGGTGGTGAATCCGTCGAGAAAAATTCTTCGCTCGTTGCGATCGATCTCAAAAGGTCCTTGAATCGATACCCGGAATCGACGAAGTCGGTACCGAGACGAGACACCAATGCTTGATCGGCATCCGAGATTTTGCGACCGGCTCCGAAAGACAACAGTCGTTTGACGAGGCATGCCGAAACTGCCGGGTCGCTCTTCAGCGCCTCACCCAACTGATTTGCATTGCGAACCAAGACTCCAGCCACCTTGCCACTCGTATCGATGAAGGCTCCGTCTTCCGTCTCGCGGTACTGCCCCGCCCCGTCGAAGTGCTCGAGTACAAGACCGATCGGATCCGTGAGTCGATGGCAGGCAGCGCAAACAGGATTCGTGGCATGCGCATCGAGCCTCTCGCGCGCAGTCTTGAACTGGTGCTCCTGGTCTTCGAAAAGCGAGAAATTGACGTTCGGCGGAGGATCGGGGACTCGCTGGCAAAGCAGGGTTTCGCGGAGTCCGCGACCCCGATTGGTCGGCGAGGTGCGTCCAGGGTGGGAATAACGCGCCAGGAACCCGGCGAGCGTCAAAACTCCAGCTCGTGGACTGCCCTCAGGGAACTCGTACTCCACCCACTGATCAGGCGCCACGCGCACCGGCACGTGGTAAATCGCGGCGAGATCACGACTCATGAACGTCTTGCGCGTGACGAAGAGATCCCGATAGTCGAGATCACGTGTCACCGTGTGATCCACCAAAGTTCGGAGGAGCTGCTCTCTCGCCTGACTCACCACTCGGCTCGTAAATGCCGGGTAGATGATTGGATCCTTGGCGACGAGATCGAATCCCTCCACGACGAGCATGTCGGAGAAGAACGCTCTCGCCCCATGCTGCATTCGATCGGAAGCGAGCATCCTTTTGACTTGGCGCTCGATGCCGCGGCGATCATGCAACTCGCCCCGGGCCGCCGCGCGCAGCAAAAGATCATCCGGACCAGAGTTCCAAAGAAAGAAACTCAGTCTCGAGGCTCGCGACGCGCCATCGAGCCGCAATTGTCCAGGCCGCGTCGGATCCGGTTCGTAGGACTCCCGAACATATAAAAAATCGGGTGAGGAGAGCATGTACGCGAGCGCCGCCGCGATACCCGAGTGGAAGTCGCGGCCCTCCTCGGCCACATCGCCCGCGATCCGGAGCAACCGCTCGGTTTCGCTACTCCCGAGATCACGACGGTAAATCAGCCTGCCAACGCTCGATAAGAAAACCCTCGCACAGGCATCGTCGCGTTTCTTCGAGTCGACGGGGCGGCAAGGAATGAACCGATCGCGATGCGCGGGATCGACAACCTTGAGCGCGACATCCTCTGCACTTCGAAACATGGGCTCGAGTGCACCCGTCGTCATCCCCGCTGTCCGTGCACCTGCGCTCAGCAGACCATCGACTCGCTGAACGGGGGCAAATCGAACATTCGGGACCATCGAGGTACCGAAGATGGCGCTGATGCTATCGGCGTATTGCGATTGGCTCAGCAACCGCAGACTCGGAGAGCCCTCGGATATCGCGACGGTCGACAGACCCATGCCGAGCACACCCAGACTCGCCATCAAGCCGAGCTTCAAACTTTTCATCACTCAATAACCCCTCAGATCAAACAGCGCCTGATCGAAACCGGTCTCGGAGTGCACGATGAATGCACGCACGGCTTTCAACTTCATGGACGAGGAGATCGCCGAACATGTGCCGGTGTTCGGATCACGTCGGCCATCGGCCATTTCCCGAGTCGCCGCGTACATCGCCGGCGGACTCCATGCGGAGTTGTCCACCGACACCGCAAGTCCGCGCCGGTACATCAGCCAATATTTCTCCAAATCCTGATACCCACCCATCAATCCTTCGGCAGCATCTGCCGACAAGCGCAGTTGCAGACGAAGGTCGTACCAGTCGCGCGTCCCGGTGCGAACATTCCATCGCATCGGAAATCGCGCATGCTCGACAGGTTTGATCGTGAGCACGCCGCCCTCGATCTTTCCGGTCGTTCGCGCGATGATCGGAAAACGCGTATCCACCCGATGCGGAAGCCCCGGCAGGAATTCGCCATTGTTTTTCTTTGGAAGATCGTCGAGTCCTTTGAATAGCGCGACGACAACTTCAGGATCGTCAACCAGATCATCGACTCCGGAGATTTCGAGGAGCACACGATTTGCCGTGTACGTCGGGAACTCCATCATTCGATAGCCGGCGGCCGCACCCGAGGAACGCCACCCCTTTGCGCAGCCCATGACGCGATACAGCTGGTTGTCGACCGGCGCACCCGTCTGTGGATCTTTGAACTTGACGTGTCCGCAACTCGTCGCAGTGTCTCGACCGTCTTCGGTGCCATCGAGGTTGAAGCCGAGCGCCACGTCGCTTTTGACCAATCGAATTGGCAGCGGATCTTTGATGGCCCACGGAACGGCTGTGGAATTCTCGCCGTTGGGCCCCCGATTCCAGCGATGTCCGAATCGGTTTCGTCGCGTCTCACGCTCCGTCGGATCCATCGCTTCCCAATTTTCTTTTTCGGTGAAGTGAAGACCTTCGGGACATTCGAGACCCGCGTCGGGACTCTCCCAGTGTCCTGGGGCCTCCGTGGTCACGACGAATCCGAGAACACTGCCTGTCTTGACCGGGACCTCTTGCGCGACACCAAGACTCGCCGAGGCGAATGCCGTAGCGATCAGCCAGAGAGCGCCCTGGCGCAGCGCGTCAACCGTCCCTTCTCGTACGCGAATCGAAAGCATCTCGCCCCCCGTGGCAACAGCCTTCCACCCGAATATGTGAGTCCATTGCCCCTCTGTGACCTATCTAAAGATAGGGTCGATGGGTCATACTGGCTTCGGAGGGTTCGAATGACCGTTCTGCCCCAGAAACTGTCTCAGCGCTGCCTGAGTCTGCCGCCGAACTCGGCGCACCATGTTCGGCGATCGCGTCTGTCTGACTGGATCGGACCGCGCCTGCCCTCCACGGTCGTGGCATCGGCGCCGACGTGGTTCGGCAAAACGACGCTTTTGCGGGAATGGCATGACCGCCTCCTCGATCGAGGGATCGTGACTGTCTGGATTTCGGCTCGCGAGCTCGAGGGCCTGAGTACGTCCTTGTACGAGCTCATCATCACGGCCCTCGCTGTGAATACGCCGTCGCGAAAGCGCCCGCGACCGAGCCCACGAAAAAGCCCACGAAAGAGCCGTCCTTCGATCGACGATTGCGTCACGACGCTCCAAGAACATGTGTCCGTCGCAATATTCATTGACGACGCCCACACCCTCTCCAGAGTTTTTCAAGACGAACTGTCGGCACTGATCCGCCAATCGTTCGAGCCATGCATGTTCGTGCTCTCAGGTCGCGGCGAATTGCCAGCAGGCCTTTCTGCCGCATGGACCCATGGTCGAACCCGGCTCTTCACCGAGCAGGATCTCGCCCTCGATGTCGATGAGATCGAGTCGATGGCGAAGGCTTGCGGCGTCGCAGTCGATCGTCGCGATTGCGAGACCTTGCTTCAAAAAACCGCGGGTTGGGCGGGGGCCGTGAAGCTCACCCTGGATGCCCACGAGTCGCGTCGGGCTCCCGACGAGCCCATGGAGAAAAGCCTTCATCGGGTCCGGGATGTCCTGCATCGAATCATCGAAGAATCGTTGACGTCGATCTCTTCCGACACTCGGCGTCTGCTCGAAGCGACATGCATTTTGGACACCCTGACCGTCCCCGCCTGTCGCGCCGTATCGGAAATGACCGACTGTGGCACCCACCTGCAACAGCTCAAAAAAATCGGTGCGTTCATCCATGACGCCCACGAAGCTCCGGGCGCCTATCGTCTCAATCCGCTGTTTCGAGAGCTGCTCGAACGACGGCTGCAATCGCAACCTCCGAAGACCAAAAAAATCCTTCATGAGCGCGCGAGTCGGTGGTTCGCCGAGAACGGCCAGATCAACGACGCCTTGGCGCACGGCGCACTGACCGGGAACACCGACTTTCAATCGGCGAATCTGGAACGCTTCTGCGAGGACATGGTCTACCGCGGCGAAATTCGTCAACTCGAGCATTATGCCGCCGAGATCCCGGCGGCGATGCTACGCAGCCTTCCGCGTCTCTCCCTCGTCATCGCCTGGTGGCGAACCCGTCAGTACCGCTTCGGCGAAGCCGAGGAGCTGATCGAGTCTGTGCGTGGGTCGCTCGATCGCGCATCGCGTTCGAAACGGGGGCGTGGCGCGCAGCTCACCGAACTCGCTGCGCTTTTGAAGCATCGAGAGCTCACCCTGCGATCAGCGCGCAGCGCCGTACCCATCAGCGATCAAGAGTGCCAACAGCTGATCGACGACTTTTCCAAGACGAATAACGACGGTCTGCAGCTGAATCTGTATGCGCAACTCTTCGCCTCGTATCGACGGCAGTACAGAATCACCGAGATCCTGAAAATCGAGGCGCGGGCATTAGAGCTCGCCGAACGATGCGGCATCGTCACGTTCACGCCTTGGATGCGAGCCGAACTCGGAGCGGCCTATGTCGAATGTGGACGAATCGCCGTCGCCGGTCGCTTGTGCGAGCGCAGTCTGGCGGATGCTTCGCGATTCGAGGGCGTGCGTCCCGGTCTCTCGGCGGTCTCCGGACTGTACTTGGCCGACCTGTGCTACGAAGCCGACGATCGCGCAAACGCCGCCCGCCTCATCGAGGCGCACCTCCCCGCTGCGCGCGAGTTTGGTCTCGTCGACCAGCTGGTCACGGCCTATACCATCCAAGCCAAACTGCATGTCGCCGAAGGGGAGGTCGATCGAGCTGTTGCAACACTGCAGGATGGAATCCGATTTTCGGAGGAACGACAACTCGATCGCCTGCGCAGAGGCTTGCAAGGCGAGAAGGTTCGCTTGTTCAGTGCGCTCGGCAGTCCGACCACCCTCGAAGAAATCGCAAGTCCGCCCTCAAGTCGGACATATGCAAAGGACAGCGATACCGAAATTCACGATGCTGCCAAAGCGCGGGTGATGCTCTCCAACTCACGTCACACCGAAGTTCTGCGACTCGCCAATTCATGGATCTCCTTCTGCACAGGCAATCTTGCGGTTCGCACCCTCACTCGCTGGCAACTGATTCGCACTCACGCACTCTTGTTGTCGGGCGACACGCAAAATGCCCGTCGATCGCTGCGGGAGGCGCTGACCGGCGCGGCCCGAGGTGGTTTCCTGAGGAAGATCGTCGACTCGGCCCCACCCGTCAGGACGTTGTTACTCGAGAGCTATCAAGCGCAGTCTGCACAAAACAACGAGATCGATATATTCGCAAAAAAAGCGATCGATATCATTTCTAAAAATCGAGGTACATCCTCGGGTGTGACGGCGCAGCGTCTCGATGACGCTGACACGCTCGGCGCAGCGCTCACGAGCAAAGAGCGTGAGATACTGACTCTCGTCGCCGGAGGACTGCAGAATCGCGAAATCGGCGAGAGATTGGGGATCACCGAGGGGACCGTCAAATGGCACATGCAACAAATCTTCATGAAACTCGGCGTGCGACGACGCGCGCAAGCCATATCGGCTTTTCGTGGCTCTGCCTGATCGCTTTCGCGATCACGGCGCTGGCGCCTGTCGCGCGAGCCGATGAGGGACCGCCGTTCGAGTACATGGTCACCAAGATCGACGTGGGTGATCTCGAAAAATCACTGCGCTTCTATTCCGAATTTCTCGGATATCAGGAAGTCATCAGAACCCGACCGACCGCCGAAGGTTCGATTCAGGTTTACACCACACGGGGTGGCCAAAATTTTCGTGACGGGCTGACGTTCGTCCATACGCCTGGACGAGCGACCTCACCAAACAACCCTGGCTTGCACACCCTCGTCTTTTCCATCAAGAATATCGAGACCACCCTCGGCAAAATCGCTGCGGCAGGCTACAAAATCATCCGGCCCGCCAGAGAAACCAAGGCCTACGTCACGGAGAAGTCTTCCAGCGTCGTCATCGCTTACGTCGCCGATCCCGACGGTTATCAGGTCGAGCTGGTCGAGTGGAAGCCCTGAGCCGTCGCGAAGGTCTCAATCGAGCGTGGCAGGACGAGTCGAGCGCAGCAACGAGGCATCCTCAGGCAGCAAGAATCGATCTTTGACTGCCCGAGTGATCGCTGTATCGAATGCGGCGGCGAATGCGCCTGGCGTCGGGTACATCTCACGCAGCTTCTCCGGACCAAAAGGAACGAACCCGCCGTACAAGCGGCAAAAGCCCGGACCCGAGTTCGATTCGAGATACCTGCCACGGGGCGCTTCGAGCTCTGGTGGCCTGACGCCGCCCACCACGTTGCCGACGGCGTCCTTTGCCATGACGGTCTTGCTGCCGTCCTCGGTCAGTGAATAAAGCCGACTGGCTGGCGGCGCGGTACCACGCGACCAACGATCAAGTATTTCGAGCGCTGCCGCCTGATAAAACCCGGTACGCACCGGGTTATAGGCCGCATCCGGCTTCGGGCAAAAACTCGGAGGCAGTCCGAGGTCTCTCGCCAAGGCGATGCCCCCCACTTCATCGAGATGCGCATCCACGTGGGATCCGCCAGCCACCTCGTAGGTTCTGACCATCGGAAAATCTTTGTCGGCCTGCCGAACGCGGTAAGAACCGAATCCGATGACTTCAGTCTGGGTTTGGAGTCGAACGACGGGAGCCTCGACACGAATCAAATTTCTCGGATCACCCTCGCCGAGACTCTCCGTCTGCGGCGTCGCGGCTGTGACATCCTTGGCGCGAGAACCACCCGCTCCGAGGTAATACCCGTCGTACACGCTCCGTCCGTCTGGCATCCGCGCTCCGGCATGGAAACTGTTCGCGTATGTCACCTGATAAGCCACCGACTGCGAGAAACCCACCATGAACAGTCTTTTCACCGCGTATTGGTTCAGAGGATTGCTGGTCTCGCCCGAGGTGCGTAGCCACTTGCCGACATCGGTCATCATGTCCCACACCTGCCCGAAGTGCGGCATCGACAAGGACGCATATCGGTTGACATCGCGCGCCGGATATTTGTCCCGACCCCATCGATCACGAAGAAAATCGACTGTGACGGGCTTGGTGCTGACGCCCACCCACGCGGCCCCACTGCGCATCAAATAATCTGCAGCGGCCTGCCATGTCGGATCACCGTCCCACCCTGCCGTCGCATTCAACACTTCGACATAAACGGTTCCGTTGAACTTCGCTCGATTTGTCGGGTAACGGACGAGCACTCGCGTGACGTAAGGGACCGACGGAGTCCGCACCTGAACGGCCGGATCTCCCGCTCGAACGTACTCATAGACGTTCGCCTCGCCGCGAGCGAGATACTCCTCTTCCGCGTACCCCTTCTTCCCGAGGTCTTCATGCCATGCAATGAAGGGAGTCTGCGACGGCTGTCCGGTTGGCAATCGATCGAATTTCGGAGCACCGGCGAGTGCCGAGAACGGCAAGCAGGACAGGCTCATCGCAAAAAATAGGGTTTTCAGTCTGTCGAATCGCATGGCCCGATCCTCCCAAAAAACATCTGTAAAAAAACAAGGGTCGGGCGATATCGCTTTTTCAACAAAGCTCATCGCACCGACCCTCGCGAAAACACTCAAGTCTTCAGAACTTGCTACGTACGCCCACCGTGTAGGTCGTCCCGATGAAGTCGTAGAACGGCAGCGTCGGGAAGTTGAATCGCGGAGCCGCCGTGTTCGGAACGAGCGGCGGCTGACGATCGAACAGGTTCTTGACCGTTACGAACGTCTCGAGCGACGCATCTCGCCACTCGAAATCGTAGCGTGCGGTCACGTCGGTGTAGTACTGCGCGGCGATGGGCGCAGCGGCCCAGATCGCGTTCGGAGACTGCCCGAGCGTGATCTCGCCGATCATGCGTTCCTGGACCGAAATCGCGAACGGTCCGCGGCTGTACTGCAACTGCAGGATGGCCTTCAGATCCGGAAGGATATTCGTGCCAGCATTTTTGACCACCGACAAGAACGGGCTCGCCTTCGTGTCGTAGTCGTCGACCTTCGACACGAGCAGTCGCGAGTTCAAACGACCGCCCATGGCCTCGGTGGTATACGCCAACTCGATGTCGATACCGCTCGTGGCAATCAACGAACTATTGGTCGGTCCGATGCGGATCAATGTCGGGAAGTTACCCGCCGCAGTACTCGTTGCGGAAATCGGCCGATCGATCTGACTGCAAATCGGATCCGAACCGCCGCTGAAGAAACACTGGTTGACGATGTTGCCCGCCGACAGAGTCGTGATCGCATCGACGATTTCGACGTCGAACACGTCGACTGCGATGCTCAAGCCCTCGATGAAGCTCGGCTGCAGCACGACACCGTAGCTGAGCGAGTCGGCGATCTCCGGCGCAAGGCGCGGATTACCACCACCGGCCGTCAGGACGACGTCTGATCGGCTCGTCAAAGGATCGTTGAGCGTGGTACGGCCGGCGGAACCGGACGCGCCGAGATCGAACAGCGACGGCGCACGGATGTCACGCGACTTGGTCACGCGGAACAACACTTCGTCCACCGGACGCCAGGTCGCTCCACCCTTCCAGGTTTTCACGTTGCCGCTCGTGCTGTAGTCCGTGAAACGAATCGCACCATTGATGTCGAAGCTCTTGGCGAACGGAGCATCCGCGAGCAACGGAATGTTCAACTCGGCGAACGCTTCTTTGACCGACAAATCCGCCTTCGCACTCGCCCGGTTCGAGAACCAGAAGCGTGGTTGAGAGACCACGAGACTGCGCAGCCCGTCGACCGGTCGGACGATGGAGGGGTCAGAGTTGCTGGTCATCACCAGTTTCTGCTTGCGATATTCACCGCCGATCGCAAACGCGATCGGACCCGCAGGCAACTCGAAGAGATCTCCCTGGAAGGCCACGGCGAGCTGATCGAGCTTGGTTTCCGTGCCGTAGAGCGAGGTGCCGTGGATGTAATCGACCGCCGCCTTCGAGGCGACGTTCTCACCCAAGATGTTGAACGGAACGCAGCCCGGATAAAGCCCCGGGTTGGTCACCGTCACGCGGCATACGATGTTCCCCGAAGAATCCCGCACCGCATCGACGGCCGCATGGAATTTTCGAAGTTCAGGCGTGTTGATTTCCGAGGCTTCCTGCTGGGTGTCCCCATGCGCGTAGGTCAGATTCCAACCGATGCTGCGATCGGCGACATCGAAACTGCCCTCGAGACCCGCCATGATCGTGTAGTGCCGGGTATCGTCGGTCGCTGGCGAGATCGGCGAATCCGTCACGTACTTTTGCAACGAGAACGATGCGATGTTCTGCGCCGTCATCCTCGCCTGAATATCGGCAGGAATGAACGGGTTACCGCTGAAGATGGTGTGACCGAAGTCGAAATAGTTGAAACCGCCCGTGATGCTGACCTCAGCCTTCGAATAAAGCCCGAGGACGTGAGCCTTCACGTTGTCGGTCAAAGCGTATTCATATCGAACCATGCCCTGCGTCGACACCGCGTCTTCCGAAACGCTTTGCTCGCGCTGCAGCGCCACGCCATCACCACCGATGCTGGTGTTCGATGCGCCTGTCGGTCTGCCTGCGACGAAGGGGCGCCACTGACCGGGAGTCGTGAAGTACGTCCCCGCCAGGGGGCCCGCCATGATGTGGCCGCCGACGCTCAGGTTGTTCCAGACCGCGCCGCTGTAGATGACGAACGGATTATTGGCCGTGCCCTGCGCACCACCGCCCGGCGTACGACCTGCGGCGACATAGGCTTCCTGTCCGAGCGGTCGATCACCGAGTTCGATACCCTCGTTTTCGAAACGCTCCACGCTGACGAGAAGATGACCGCGCTCACCCACCTTCGCGCCGAAGGCGCCACCGACACGGTAGTTGAACGAGTCGCTGCGGCTCGACATACCGGCTGAGGTGTCGACCTTCATTCCCTCGAAGTCATGATCGAGAACGTAGTTCACCACGCCGCCCACGGCGTCTGATCCGTACGCGGCCGATGCGCCCGTCGTGACCACATCAACCCGCTTCAGCAGCATCTGCGGGAAGATTTCGGAGTTGACTCGGCCGTCATAGGTGGTGGGCGGCATGCGAACGCCGTCCAGCATGATCAAGGTTCGACCGGCCCCGAAGTTACGGAGACTGAGGAACTGTCCTCGGCCCTCGCCGATGCCGAGCTTTCCGCCCGAGGAGAAGTTGCCCGAGCCGAGGAACTGCGGCAGCTCCTGCAATGCGTTGACCACGTTGGTGGGTACCGCATTCACCAAAGATTCGACGGTGGCGACGGTTACAGGCGTGGGTGCCTCGAAGCCATCGGATTTGAGTCGCGTGCCGGTCACGACGACTTCTTCTAGCGAAGCCGCGCCTTGTGATGCACCAGATTCTTGAGCCATCGCCCCGGACGAAAAACCCAGCGCCGATGACACGAGCGCGGAAAGCACAGGAACTCGCAAAGCGAATTTCATACGTCGACCCCCGAAAAAATATAGTTATGTCTGCTTTGAGGCTGCTGACCGAGAGCGCAACCAACTGATGCGCGCTTTCGGTCAAACTTCCCCTTCACTCGAACCTATCAGTTACGATTTCAATAAACAAGCATGGCTGTCGAAAACATACTTGCTTGTTTATTTTGGAGCATCGACGTTCCACGCAGTAGTCATGAGGTGCCGCAGATGAGCAGACGTTGGACAATTTTTTTGCTGGCTGCATTCACTTGCAGCTCGTCGATTGCCAGCGCCCAGTCGCTCCCTGCACCGCCGAACTACTCACCTGTCGTGACGGCGAAGCATCCGCGACGGGTGTATTGGGGCGATCTACACCTGCACACGCAGTGCTCCGCCGACGCCTACAGCCTCGGTACACGACACATGACTCCCGCCGATGCATTTCGGTTCGCGCGCGGCGAACCAGTGAAAACCGAAACCGGCCAGCCCGCACGACTGAAGCGTCCTCTCGATTTTCTGGCAGTGACCGATCACGCGGAATATCTCGGCGCTTTCTTTCATGCCGGAAAGCGCACTCCCGAACTCATGCAGACCTCCGTCGGAACACGGTGGGCCGGTTACCTCGCCAATGGCGAAGATCGAAAGTTGTTCACGGAGTTTGCCGACGCACTCGTCGGGCGCGGCGCTCGGGAAGACTCGCGTCTCCCGGACTTCTTCAAACGATTCGTGTGGCGAGAACTCGTCAACGAGGCTGAGCGTTTCAACGAACCCGGTCGTTTCACAACCCTGGTTGGGTACGAGTGGAGCGCCGCAGTCGATGGTAACAATCTGCATCGCGTCGTGTTGTTTCGCGACGGGCCTGAAAAAACGCTGAAGCACATCCCCTATTCCTCGCTCGACAGCATCGATCCCGAGAATTTGTGGAAAGCGCTCGAAGGTTACGAAAAAGAAACCTCGGGACGCGTGCTGGCCATCCCGCACAACGGAAACGGTAGCAACGGGATGATGTTTGCGGACACCACGATCGCGGGGCAACCGCTATCTACCGATTACGCGGCACGCCGTTCGCGATGGGAACCGATCTACGAAGTGACCCAGGTAAAGGGCGATGGCGAAACCCACCCCCACCTTTCACCGAACGACGAATTCGCCGACTACGAAAGATGGGACAAAACGAATATCGGCGGCACACGAAAAAAAGAACCTTGGATGCTCGAGTTTGAGTACGCCCGATCAGCATTGGTCCGCGGCCTCGCACACGAATCACGCCTGGGTGTGAATCCGTTTGCTTTCGGCATGATCGGCAGCACCGACTCGCATATCGGAATTTCGACGACGACCGAAGATAATTTTTTCGGGAAGTTCGTATCGTCGGAACCCGCCATCAATCGCATGACCACCCAAATGGCCCCCGGCTTTTCGGTACCCGGATCAGACTTCGCCGCGTCCGGTCTCGCGGCGGTATGGGCTACCGACAACACACGCGAAGCCTTGTTCGACGCTCTTGCGAGAAAAGAGGTGTATGCGACGACAGGCAACCGGATCACGGTCCGCCTTTTCGGCGGTTGGGATTTCGCCTCGGCCGATGTGAAACGCGCGGACTATGCCGCCGTCGGTTATTCAAAAGGGGTCCCGATGGGCGGCACGTTGAGTAGCGCCCCGAAAAGCAAAGCGCCCGTGCTGATGATCACCGCGACGAAAGATCCGGATGAAGCCAATCTCGACCGCATCCAGGTCATCAAGGGATGGCTAGACGCTGCGGGCAAGACACGCGAAAAGATCTACGACGTCGCACTCTCTGGAAATCGAAAACCTGCCAGCAAAGGAGGCAAAACGCCACTCGTCGGCTCCACGGTGGGTGTGGCCAACGCCACCTACTCCAACTCGATCGGAGCGGAATCTCTGGACGCGGTTTGGCGTGACCCTGATTTTGACCCCTCGCTTCGCGCGTTCTATTACGTACGCGTGCTCGAGATCCCGACGCCACGATGGACTGCTTACGATGCAAAACGACTCGGCGCCACCATTCCCGACGGAGTCAAGAGCATCACCGTGGAGCGCGCCTACACATCGCCGATCTGGTACAAACCGTGACGGAGGGCACTTCGTTGCGAAGCGCTGCGGCTCGAGCGCTTCGCGAGCCCTTGGTGCATTTCATCTTGATCGGGGCTTGCCTGTTTGGGCTGACTTCATGGCTCGCGCCCGATAGCGAGAAATCCTCTCGTCAAATCGTGGTCACACAAGATCGCTTGCTCGAATTCATGCAATACCGGAATCAAACATTCTCCGGCGCGGCACGTACTCGCCTTGATGAGATGCTGAGCTCCATGACACCTTCCCAGAGATCGACTCTCATCGACGATTACGTGCGGGAAGAGGTGTTACACCGCGAGGCACTCGCTCTCGGCCTGGATGACACCGATTACGTCATTCGTCGTCGACTCGCTCAAACGATGGAATACATCCTGCGAGGCACGCCGGACGAAGACCTCCCGCCGCCAGACGACGCAGAATTGGAAAAATTCTTTGTTGGCAATATCGCTCGCTACGAAAGCCCAGAACGCGTAAGTCTTCGACACTTGTACTTCGAGTCGGACTCTGCAGGCCGATCGGCGGATGATCGAGCGCGATCGGTGCTCGACGCGTTACGCAACCAGAGAATCGATTTCGAAGAAGCCCTCTCCCGTAGCGACCGATTTCCGTACTTCCAGGACTATGCAGACGAACCACGGCCATTGATCGAAAGCCATCTCGGCCCCTCGGTGGCCGATGCTGCGTTCGACGCATCGCAGAATTCCTCTTGGCAGGGGCCGTACCGATCCCGTGGCGGCGTGCACCTGATTCAGGTGATCCGTCGTGCAGCGGCGAGAACTCCGGAGTTCGCCGCGGTCAAGGAAGTCGTCGTCAACGACTGGCGCACTGCAAAGACGGAAGAGAGACTTGAAGCACGCATCCGGGGATTGATCGCCGAGTACCGCGTGGAGCCGACTGTCCAGTGAAACACCTACGGATAGTCGCGGGGTTGCTATGTCTTGCAGCCACCGTCACGACGACCTACGCGCACGATTATCGTCCTCTGCTCGTCAGAGTCAGCGAAGCGTCGAGCGGTCGATATGTCGTGACTTGGCAGCCTTCGCCCGTACTGAGCGCAGCAGATCAACCCACCGTCGAACTGGCGGGTGCCGGCTGCAAGGAAGACGCGAGAGAACGATCGCTACCCGATCAAAGACGCTCCGCCTACCGATGCGACGATCCGTCCACGCCGCTTCGCATCGAGATCACTTACCCCAATGACAATCCGTCCTTACCCACACTGCTCAACCTGACTCGCGCAGACGGGTCCATCACTCGAGTGACGGGCTCTCCGGGCAGTCGCTCGATCACCCTGTCCGAGCCGCAACCGGAGTCATTGCGGGCACAATCTTATGCGTTGATCGGCTTCGACCACATTCTACGAGGTGTCGACCACCTGATTTTTTTGAGTTTTCTATGGTTGATCACCGGTACAGGTTGGGTGCTGATTCGCGCGCTCACAGGGTTCACCGTCGGTCACTCGGTTACCCTGGCACTAGCCGCGACCGGAATCAGCACTCCCCCCGCGTCTTTCATCGAGTCGATGATCGCCCTGAGCATCATTCTGATGGCTGCCGAATCCCTAAAAGACCAACGCACCACGCTGACACTTCGTCATCCGGTGGTGGTATCGACCCTGTTTGGTCTGCTGCATGGCTATGGCTTCGCCGGATATCTACGCGAAGTCGGCCTGCCGAAAAACGACGAGCTCTCGGCGCTGCTGATGTTCAATATCGGTGTCGAGGCAGGTCAGATCGCCTTTGTCCTCGCCATCGTGGCAGTCGGTGTGATGATTCGTAAAGCGAGCTCGTCGCTTGTCAGCGGTAACAATACGTGGACGACCGCTCTATACAAAGAAAAAACCCGCACCCTTGCCGCCTATGCCGGCGGCGCCCTTGCCGCTTTCTGGTTCGTGGAAAGGGCGTGGGAAGGGTTGTCGCCCCTCACGACCGTCGGATGATCTTCGTCAGTATTCGAGCAAGCTTCGATCGTCCGTGCATCGCGGTCTTGCCGCAGCGCACGGACTTTTGACGACGACGCTTAGCCCGCACTACTCGTCGCGATCATCGCGATGACCGATCCGAGCGCGGCGAGCCCCATGTCTTTTTGGGCATCCCACTCATCTCCTTGAGCGCCGATGTAGGCCGCACCCTGTCCAGCTCCCAATAGCTCGGTCATCCACCACTCGAGCACCTCAAAGATCATGCTCGTCGCCATGATCAATGCGGGCGACAACACATAGCTCCAGATTCCGATCGGCTGAGCATAGGACTCGAGGAGCTCGAACAACGGGTACGCAACCAACAGACCGTAAGCGAAATGCACCAGCCTGTCGTAGTGATTACGAACCCAGCCGAACGCCTTGGATGGCTTCACACCGACGATCGCGTCGGTGATCTCGTCATACGGGACCCGGACATACGTGTAGTGCCCACCTACGGTATGCAGCACCAGAAACGCGACGATCAGACTGTATGAAAGATCACTGAGCGGCCACGTTGGATAAGTCGAAACCAACGCGATGACCGTCGCGACGGTCAGCAGGTTCTCGGCCGCCCAGACCATCCGATCATACGGGCGGATCGCCAAAACGAGCCAAAAAATTCCGAATGGAATCAGCAAAGAATACAGGTAGTCCATACGCTGGTATTGCGGCTAATCCGCATTGAAAAGCTGCTTTCGGACCCTATCATAGGCCGACGGTTTTAGGGTGATCCATGGACGCTGCCATCGGTTCGACATTCGGCGAGATCGCCGTCCTTCTCGCACTCGCGGCGGCAATAGGCTTCGTCGGCCTGATGCTTCGACAACCGCTGATTGTCAGCTTCATCATTGTCGGCCTGCTCGCCGGACCCTCCGCACTCGACCTCGTACATTCAGATGCCGAGATCACGCTCCTCTCCGAACTCGGAATCGTGATGCTGTTATTTCTGGTTGGCATCAAATTGGATCTCGATCTGATCCGCTCTCTCGGTACGGTGTCGCTGCTGACCGGACTCGGTCAGGTAGTCTTTACCGCGCTTGTCGGTTATTCGATCGGCATCGCCCTCGGTCTCGATCACCTGCCCAATCTATACGTTGCAGCAGCACTTGCGTTTTCCTCCACCATCATCATTGTCAAACTGCTTTCGGACAAACGCGAGATCGACTCGCTGCACGGGAAAATCTCTCTTGGCATTCTGATCGTGCAAGACCTGATCGTCGTCATGGCAATGATCGGTCTCGCGGCCATCGGAATCAGTGCGGAAGCTGACGGGCATGGCAGCAATACGGTCGCCTCCGTGCTGATCTCCGGCGCCTTGTTGGTCCTTTTCGTCGTGGGTTTCGTGCGCTACCTCGCGAATCCTCTCACCGAGAAACTCGCCTTTGCCCCGGAGTTGCTAGTCGTCTCCGCCATCGCGCTTGCCGCAATCTTTGCTGCGGTGGGCGCTGCGACAGGTCTTGGAAAAGAAGTTGGCGGACTACTCGCCGGCGTCGCCCTCGCCTCGACGCCCTACCGCGAAACCATCGCTGCGCGGCTCGCGCCGCTTCGCGACTTTCTGCTCCTGTTTTTCTTCATTGCACTCGGCGCGACGATCAACCTCTCCATACTCGGGAGCAATGCCCTCTACGCCGTGATTTTTTCTCTGTTCGTCTTGCTCCTGAAACCGCTTATCGTACTGGCGATCATGGGAGCGATGGGCTACCGAAAGCGAACCGGATTTCTCGCCGGCCTCACCCTTGCGCAGATCAGTGAGTTCTCGCTCATTTTCGTCGCAATGGGCGCAAGCCTCGGTCAGGTCGACCAAGACACGCTCGGGCTTGTGACTCTGGTTGGCCTCGTCACGATCGCGGCGTCTACGTACATGATCACCTACTCGCATCAACTTTATGCGCTCTGCGAGCCCTTGCTCGGAAAATTCGAACGCGCAGGGACTCCCCGCGAACCGAATGAAACGACGACCCAGCCGACAACCCGATACCCCGTCATCCTTTTCGGACTCGGACGCCTGGGAACAGCCATCGGACTTCGACTTCAGCAACGCGGCATCCGGTTTCTGGGGATCGACTTCGACCCCGCCGCCGTCAACCGCTGGCGGACGCTCGGTCTTGAGGCGAAATTCGGCGACACCACAGACCCGGAGTTCATCGCGGAGCTTCCCCTTGAGCACGCCAAGTGGCTCGTCTCCACGGTTTCCACGCACCCCACGGGCCTCAGTCATGAGGATGCGCGAACTACACTGATACAAATCGCACGAACGTGTGCCTTCAAAGGGAAAATTGCGGTCACGTCACACGAACCCGATGAGGTGACGGTCATGCTCGAAGCAGGAGCCGATTTGGTCATCGAGCCCTTCCAAGACGCCGCCGATCATGCGGTGGACGTATTGAGCGAACGATCGCCCTCGGAAAATCCGTAGAGAACCCGCACCAGCGCTTTGAAAGAATCGCTGGATGTCGTTTAGGCTCCTGCTCAAAAGCAACGTCAGATGTGATGAATCTCGATAGTCGAGTGAACCACTTCTTCGTGTACCGATAAGCGTCGACGAAGGATATCGGGCGTCACGTCTTGATTTTGGGTGACGACCACTACTGAGCAGGAGTACTTGCCCCTCCCGACCCGCCAAACGTGAAGATCGATGATTTTCTCATCGGTGGTCTCGGGCGCGCGTTCGATCACTTGGCGAATTTCCTCGACAACCGGGTGGTCCATTTCACGATCAAGCAACACCCTGCTGGTGTCGAGGATCAAACCCTTTGCCCACAGTCCGACCAAAATCGCGCCCACGATGCCGGTGAAGGGATCCATCCACGACCATCCGTAGATCCAACCGCCGAGCAAGGCCGCAATCGCCAGCACCGACGTCGTGGCATCAGCGATCACATGCAAATAGGCCGATTTGAGGTTGAGGTCATCATGATGCCCGTGCGCGTGTTCGTGCCCGCTCGCGTGATCATGGGAATGACCGTGATCGTGATGATGAGCTTTGCCGAGGATCCAGGCGCAGACGATATTCACCGCTAACCCGATCACTGCGATGACGATCGCTTCTCGGTATTGAATCGCCTGAGGGAAGATCATTCGCTCGACCGAACCGACTAACATCATCACGGCCACACCAAGCAGGAAAATTGCACTCGCAAATCCGCCGAGGATTTCAATCTTCCAGGTCCCGAACGCGAAACGACGATCAGACGAAAGTCGCCTTGCGGCCGCGTAGGCCATCGCCGATAACCCGATGGCCAGAGCGTGCGAACTCATATGCCAACCGTCGGCGAGCAACGCCATGGAGTTGAGCCACCAACCTCCAGTGATCTCGACCACCATCATCACGAGGGTGATCCACATCACGAGCCGCGTGCTGCGCTCAGCGATCGGGTTGCCATCACTGAATACATGCTCGTGAGTGGCGGGAGGTGAGATACGGAGGTCGGACATCGTAAAAATACGGGTTGCTTTATAATTTTCTGGTGAAGAAGAATAACATCATCGCCCTGCGTCCTGCGGTAGCGGGTCCTTTCAAAAACGCAGCATGAAAATCGGGATTCTCGGTAGCGGTGTCATCGGCGTGACATCGGCGTGGTACCTGTCTGAAGCGGGACATGAGGTGACGGTCATCGATCGCCAGCCGGGACCCGGCATGGAAACCAGTTTCGCCAATGCTGGCGAAATCTCCCCGGGTTATGCGTCGCCTTGGGCGGCACCGGGTATTCCGATGAAAGCCCTGCGATGGCTCTTCATGCGGCACGCCCCACTGATCTTGCGCCCTCAACTCGATCTCGCGATGGTGCGCTGGATTGCCTCGATGCTCGCCAACTGCACCGAGCGCGCCTATGCCCTAAATAAAAGCCGCATGGTGCGCCTCGCCGAGTTCAGTCGCTACTGCCTGATCGAACTGCGACGTCATACCGGCATCGCTTATGACGAACGTAGTCGCGGCACGCTACAGATCTTTCGCGAACAAAGGCAGCTCGACGGTATAGGCAAAGATATCGCCGTACTGAAATCCGATGGCGTTCCTTTCGAGGTGCTCGACGCCGCGGGTTGTATCGCCGCCGAACCAGGACTCGCCCACAGCGACGTACACTTCGCCGGCGGACTGCGGCTGCCGAACGATGAAACCGGTGATTGCTTCAAATTCACGAATGCGCTGGCTGACATGGCCAAAGCGAAGGGCGTGACGTTCATGCATGGCCGCACCATTCGACGCCTTGTCGCCGAAGACGCCCGAATCCACGCCGTCGAAACGGACTCGGGTGTTGTGAGTGCGGACGCCTTTGTCGTAGCACTCGGTAGCGACTCGCCTCTTTTGCTTTCCCCGCTCGGCGTTCGACTGCCGGTTTATCCCGTGAAGGGTTACTCGATCACCGTACCGGTTGTCGAGAAAACTCGCGCGCCGGTCTCGACCCTCATGGACGAGACATACAAAGTCGCCATCACGCGCCTTGGCGATCGTATACGAGTGGGCGGTATGGCCGAGCTCTCCGGCTACTCGAGAGGATTACCCAAGGCTCGGCGCGATACGCTCGAGCACTCTTTGGGTTCGCTCTTCCCCGGCGCCGGCGACTTGTCGCGTGCATCGTTTTGGAGCGGACTGCGGCCGATGACGCCTGATGGAACGCCTGTCATTGGTGCGACGACGATCCCCAATCTTTTTTTGAATACAGGGCATGGCACTCTCGGTTGGACGATGGCCTGCGGCTCTGCTCAGGTCATCGCCGACATCATGAGCGGAAAAGCGCCCGCTATCGAAACCGCTGATCTCGCGATCAGTCGTTATCGCCAGAGTTCGGCGCGCTCACGCCGAGCGACTGCACGTCACCGCCCTGAAGCGCATCGAAGTTCACTGAACTAAGCGCGTCCACCCGTAAAAGAAAGACCGACCTCGAGCGAAATCGCTGACGATAGAGAGCCCCCTCGATGATCTGACGCGAGTAAGCGATGACATATCCTCGAGGGAACTCACGCGTGAAGGCACGCCAGTCCTCGGCATTTCGGATCACGATCAGCGGTCGCTGCAATCGTCCGGCGAATTGGAACTGACCGTGATACCGACCAAGATGCGCCACCGCCGCCCCGCTGCGCTGCAAGCCTGCGATGACCCGTGAAACCGGCTCGACGTCGTATGCACGATTGAACCATACACCGATTGCGAGATACGTCATCGCGACGATCGCCATCGAAATCTTCGCGGCTGGGGCCAGCATTTTCTTGTAGCCCGCTGACGAAACCGTCGAGACTGCCGCCAGCCACACCGCCACGGCGGGCAAGAGCGGGAACAGGTAATGCAACTGCTTTCCCTTGAACACAGAGAACGCCAGAAAAACCGGCACGGTCCAACTCAACAAGGCCGGGCGCAAAGAGGGATACCTTTGAGCGATCGTTCTCGATCCTTTCCAGCTCGCCGGCAAAATCCACAGCGGAAACAGCAACAACGGTAGCAGCGCAATGTAGAACCAGGCCGGTCGCAGATGATGGGTGGTTGTCGCCATCCGGTCGATCGTCTGCCTCCAGATCAGTTGATCGAGAAACTCGACGCCGCCTCGGGAAATCGCAGGAACGACGACGTCCCCCCGGATTTAGTTCCGGTTGGGTCTAGAGACTGACGGTTAGTGTATCTGCCTTTTGACTGATCTGCTTTGCGTATTCCGTTGGCGTTAGTCCGCCAAGTATTTTCTTCGGTCTTTCAT